>Ga0335074_10000049_pt1 | contig 225682 bp, 186 predicted proteins | sample Lox_Sample_23_FD_206715 | JGI IMG/M metagenome (GOLD analysis project Ga0335074, IMG submission 206715) | Soil microbial communities from Loxahatchee National Wildlife Refuge, Florida, United States - Lox_Sample_2.3 | ecosystem: Environmental > Terrestrial > Soil > Wetlands | place: USA... | reverse complement strand
GCCAGGTCGCGATGGTGCTGCCCTCGCTTCTCTCGGGCGTCTCCCTGGGCGGCCCGGTCACGCTCCAGGTCAACACCTCGAGCTCCCCGGTGGTGTTCGGGTCGACGACCGTGCCCGCGGCCTCCGGCGGCGGCATCGCGCTGGCGATCACCAGCGGACCCTCCGGGTCTCAGGTCACGCTGGGCGTGACCATCACCCCGGCGGGCAAGTTCGCCGCCTACGGTCAGATTGCGGCCTCCTCGCTTCCCGCCGCTGGATTGGCGCTGAGCGGGCAGCTCACGATCCAGGTCAACACCGCCAGCACCGCGGTGTCGGTCGCGGTTCCGGGGGCCGGATCGCAGAGCGTCAGCCCGGGCGCGCTGAGCGCGAGCGCAACCGGGGCATCGCTGTCGACGCCGCTCGGAGTGGTCAGCGGCACGTTCAACTTCGGTAACGACCCGGCCACCGACGGGACAAAGATCGACATCTCGAGCGCGTCGCTGCTGCTCGGCTCGGCCAGCGGGGCCGGCTTCACCGTCACCACCCTCACCAACGCGAATTTCTACGCCCTGGTCCTGCCGAGCGGGCTCTTGGCCTTCCGCGCCTCGGGCACCGCCGCCCTGTCCGGGATCACGAGCCTTTCCTTCACCGGGACGTTCCTCGGCGAGTTCAACAACACCGGTCAGAACGTCACGCTGGTCGACGACACCGCGGACACCGCGGCGATCCTGGCCGGCGCCGACGCCGTCCAGGGCAACGGCGTCACCGTCACGGTCGGATCGGACAGCCTCACGGGCAACTTCGCCGTCCAGACGAGTACCGACGGCCTCGGCAACCCGATCGTGCTCCTGGGCGCCAACGGCCTCAGCGCGACCGTTGGAGCATCCGGTCCGCAGGTGTCGGTGACCGGCGCCACGCTGGTCGGCGAGGTCAACGCGGACAAGACCTACGCGCTCCAGGCCGCGGGCACCGCGTCTGTCACCGGGGTGAGCGGAGTGGCGGTCAGTGGTCCGATCGGTCTCGAATACAACACGAGCACAAACGAGGCGACGGGCCAGATCTCCGTCGGCAACATCACCCAGACGCTCGACGTGCCAGGCGCTACTCCGGGAACCCCCAATACCCCCTACTCCCAGATCGGCGGCCCCAACGTGACCGTCTCGGCCCCCGGCGTGGAGCTGGGCGGCGCGCTGACCTTCAGTTCAGCGGGGAGCGGCTTCACGATCGGTCTCACGGGTGGCAGCCTCAGCCTCGGCGGCTCGCTCGCCGTCGCGAGCGGGGTCAACGGCAGCGTCACAGTCGGAGCCAGCACCCTCACGCCGACCAGCCTGACCGCCAACAAGCTCGCGGTGAACGTCCCCGGTTTCACCGTCACGGGACCGATCTCCTTCGGATCGGGCTCGGGCGATTCGCTCAGCATGATGCTCGGGGCGACCGGTTCCGGTAACCAGGCCACCGTGATGGTCGCCGGCCAGTCGATCACGGGCATCTTCACGGTGCAGGCGAGCGGCTCGCAGCTCGCCGTCTCGGCCACGGATGTAGGACTGCTGATGCCCTACCTGTCGATCTCCGGGGCCGGCGACGCGAACAGTGAGCTGATCCTGAGCTCCACCGGCGTCGCCGCGGACATCAACGCCTCCTCGATCACGCTGAGCGTGCCCACGCTCAACGTTGCCACGGCCTCGGGCCAGATCGAGATCAACTCGCAATCGATCCCGGTCAACCAGACCTTCCCGAACTCCACCACGCCGCTTGTCCTGCCCGCGGGGCCGTACGTCGAGGTCTCAGTGAGCCTGGGCAGCTCGACGGCCCCGGTCCCGGTCGGCCCCAGCGGCGCGCCGATCGGCTACCTCGCCGGGACGTTCGCGTTCCAGCAGCAGACCGTGAACGGCACCCCCATCACGGGCGTCGGGCTCTCGGGTCTCTCCGTGTGGGTCGGCTCGACGGCTCCGTCGGCGACGAACACTCCGGCTTTCCAGAACGGCCAGGGCGTCCTGGTGATCACCGCGCAGGGGATTGCCGGCTACGTCTCGGGCTCGGTCTCGGGCGGGCCTCAGATTCTCGTCTCGATCAACACGACCAATGGCCCGATCGATCAGTCCTTCACCATCGGCGGACAGCAGCTCACGGTCAACTTCGGCCCCGGCGAGGGCAAGGTGTTCGCCGTCTCGGTCAACAACTTGTCCTACAACGTCGGCAACCTGATCACGATCGAGGGCAGCGTCACGACAGCGGGCTTCCAGACCTCCGCCGCCGATGGCGGTATCAAGGGCGCCTCGTTTGCCGGCACCGGCCTGACCGTGTTCTTCGGCAACGGCCCCGCCCTGCTCGCCGACGGCAACGCCAACCCGCTCGCGATCGGGCTGCTACTGACCAACGCCAGCGTCGCGCTGTTCACCGATGGCACTCACTACGCCTTCGAGGCCCAGGGCACGGCCCAGCTCGTCGGGGTCCAGGGCGTCTCGCTCTCAGGCACGGCTCAGATCCAGCTCAACACCTTCGCCCAGAGCTTCAACGAGAGCATCCCCAACGGAAGCTCGAATATCCCGCTCGTATTCTCCGCGGGCTCGGTGAGCTCCGTCGGCGGTCTGGGGCTCAGCCTCAACATCCTCGGCCAGACCCTGACGACCGACCTGACCGTGACCGATAACGGCGGGATCACGCTCACCGCCGCCAACGCGCAACTCACCCTTTCGGCCCCCAGTGGCAATGTCAACTCACGCGGACCCCCGCTCGTCCAGTTGTCAAATGGAGCCGGCCAGCTCACGCTCTCGAGCGCCGGCGTCTACGGCGCGCTGAGCGCTTCGGTCTCAATGACGCTCCCGGGGGTCACGCTCAGCGGCGGTACCTTCGACGTTCTTCTCAACACGACCGCCCAGTCCCCGACGGGGGTCACGGACGGCAAGGGCAACAGCGTCACGCTTCCGGCAGGTCCGTACCTGCAGATCTCGAGCATCGGAACCTCGCTACCGACCCTGACCGTCGGCGGCCAGACGGTCTCCGGCCAGTTCTCCTTCACCCAGGCCACGACGGCCGGCATTTCCACGACGACGCTGACCGTGTCCGGGGCCGGCGCCAGCGTCGGCACCGTGCCGGGCACGCCGCTCCTCTCGGTCACGGGCGGGCAGGGCACGCTCACCATCACCGCGGCCGGGGTCACGGGCACGCTGACGGCGACGATCAGCACGAACGCCACCGGGTTCACCCTCTCGGCCGCGACGCTGTCGATCGCGGTCAACACGACCTCGAGTGCCGCCGGTGGCCTTCCCGCCGGCCCGTACCTCGCCATCGACGCGACCGGCGCGAGCCTCACCGCCGGCGGTCAGACGCTCACCGGCAACTTCGCCTTCCAGAGCAGCACCGACAACAGCGGCAACGCGATCGTGCTGATCGGAGCCAGCAACCTCTCGGCTTCGCTCGGACCGGCGACACTCTCGGGTGGCTCGGGCGCAGCCGTCCTGAACTCCTCCGGAATCGGCGGCCAGTTCACAGGGAATATCTCGCTGAGCACGCCCGGCGTAACGATCGGCGCCGGCCTCACCGTGCAGGTCAACACGAGCACGAGCGCCGGCGGGTTCTCCGACGTGTTCTCCGTCGGCGGCCAGACGGTCACGCTCTCGCTGCCCCAAGGGCCGTTCCTCGAGGTCGCCGGAACCAACGTCTCCATGATGGTCGATGGGCAGACCATCACCGGCGGCGTGGCGCTCACCGTTTCCGGGGCGACCACGACGCTGGCCCTGTCGAACATCTCTCTGTCGCTGGCTGGTGGGATGGTGGCCGTGACCGGAGGCACGGGGAGCCTGACGCTGGGCTCGAGCGCCGCCTCCGGGTTCTTCACCACCGGCTCGGTCGCGGTGACCGTCCCTGGGATCACCATCACCGCCACCGGGGTCCAGGCCAACTTCACGGGCGGCTCGAGCCCCTCGGTCAACGTCGTGGTTACGGGCGCCCAGCTCACGCTCGCCGGGCAGACGCTGGCCGGAACCGCGACCTTCACCCAGTCGGTCGGGCCGGGCGGCGTCCCGATCGTCGCGGTCGCCTTCGCGAGCACCGGATCGACGATGCTGGCCTTCGGGCCGTCCGGCTGCACGACTGCAGCCACGACCAGCTGCTACCTCACCGTCGGCTCGGGCTCCGGTGAGCTCGTCCTCGGGGCTCAGGGCGTCGCCGGCGATCTGACCTTGACCAACGTGAAGTTCGCTCTGCCGGGTGGCATCGAGCCGGCGGGGGGCACCTACAGCCTCGACATCAACACGATGCCGACGGCCATCAACCAGCCCTTCACGCTCGGGGGCAACACGACCACGCTCTCGCTTCCCGCCGGACCCTACGTCGCGGTGAGCGCCACCAACGCGACCCTGACCGTCAGCACCGGCAACCTCCTCACCGGCAACTTCCTCTTCCAGGACCAGGCGGGCACCATCGTGGTCGCCGGATCCGGCCTCACCGCCGATGTCGGCGGCGCCTCGGCCCTCACCGGCGGCCAGGGCGCGCTGGTGATCTTGAGCAATGGCTTTGCCGGCCTCTTCACCGGCCAGGGCCCCAGCAACACCAGCGTTGCGCTCCAGGTCAACACCACCCCGGGCGCGGTCGACCAGACGGTCACCGTCGGCGGCCAGCAGATCCCGATCCAGTACGGCGCCAACCAGGGCAACCTGTTCGCCGTCGCTGTTTCGACGACACTCAACTACAACCTTGGCAACTTCGTCACCGTCGCCGGGACGATCACCTTCACGAGCACGACCGTCAACGGCGCGACCGCCAACGCATTCGCGGGCAGCGGCGTGACGATCTTCATCGGCCAGGGCCCGGCCACCCTGTCCAACGGCGCCGTCAATCCGCTGGCCAGCGGGATCCTCATCTCGGACGCTCAGGTCGGCTTCATCCAGTCCGGCACCACCTACGCCCTCAGCGCCACCGGCACCGCCACCGTCCTCGGGGTTCCCGGGGTGACCCTCTCGGGCACGGTGACCGTGACCTTCAACAACACCGGCGCCGACGTCAACCAGACGATCACCAATCCGGCGAGCCCGAGCGCCGGCTTCCTCGTCGACGTCCCCAACGGCCAGCAGTCCTTCTCGATCACGGGCGGTCAGCTGAGCGTCCTCGGCCAGACGCTGAGCGGCAACTTCGCCGCCGCCCCGATCGCCGGGGGCGGCGTGGCCATCTCGGTGACCGACGGATCGCTGTCACTCGGCGGGGGCGCGCTCTCGCTCACAGGCGGCAACGGAATCGTGGTCCTCGGCTCGGGTGCCTTCGCGGGCGACGTCTCCGGGACGCTGACCACGACCGTCCCAAACCTCGCCTTCAGCGGCACCTTCAGCGTCCAGTTCAACACCTCGGCTGCGCCCGTCGCGGCCTCAGCGGGAACGGCCTCGCTCGACCTGCCGGCGGGGCCGTTCGTCTCGGTCTCGGGCACCGGCGCGACGCTGTCGGTGCTCGGACAGACCATCTCCGGCAACTTCACCCTCACCCCGGTCCAGCTCGCCGATGGCACGGCCGCGACGGCGATCGCCGCCTCCGGGGTCAACATCTCGCTTGGCTCCTCCGGGTCGGGGGTGTCGGTGACCGATGCGCAGGGTGCGCTCATCCTGACGGCGTCGGGGCTCGCGGGCCAGCTCGCCGGCACGGTCGCGGCGACGATCCCGGGGACCGCCTCGCTGACCGGCACATTCGGCGTGGTCATGAACACCAGCGGCAACGCGGTATCCACCAGCGTCACGGTCGGCGGAGCCCCGCTCGCGGTGAACGTTCCCGCCGGCCCATACTTCGAGCTCACCGGCACCGGAGCGACACTCACCGTCCTCGGCCAGACGCTGAGCGGCAACTTCACGATCGAGCAGGCGAGCTCGCAGGAAAACGCCTCGATCCTCGAGATCGGCATCACGAACGGCGCGCTCTCGCTCGGCGGCGCCACCCCGCTCATCTCGGTGACCGGGATCACCGGCGCGCTGTTCATGGAGCCCAGCGCGCTTGCCGGCTCGCTCTCAGGTGAGGTCACGGTCAACGTCCCCCAGGTAACGCTGGCGGGCTCATTCGCCGCCCAGTTCGACACCGGCACGAGCGCCGTCAACGACACCGTCACCGTCGCCGGCACCCCGGTCACGGTCAACGTCGGGCCCGGCTTCCAGCTCAGTGGCAACGGCGTCTCGCTGACCGCCCTCTCTCAGACCATCACGGGGAACTTCACGATCCAGCAGTCGGCCTCGGGCCTGTCGGTCAACGTCACCAACCTCGTGGCCAACCTCGGCGGAACCAGCGCCTCCCCGCTCGTCGCGGTGGCCGGCGGCGGAAACCTCACCCTGACGAGCGGCGGCCTGTACGGCTCGATCACCGTCTCGCTCACGATCAACGGCTCCTCCGCGGTGTCCTTCGGCTCGGGCGCCACGTTCGCCTTCGACTTCAACACCACCTCGGCGATCCAGGGCGCGCTTCCGGCCGGGCCCTTCGTCCGGATCGACGCCACCAACCTGAGTCTGGGCGTAGCGGGCCAGAGCCTGACCAACGCCAACATCTTCATCGAGCTCACCACCGATGCCAGCAGCAAGTCGATGGTTGTTGTCGGCATCAGCGGTGCCACCCTCTCGCTGCTGAGTGGCGACGTGGTGGCGTCCAACGTCACCGGCGTCATGCAGCTCAGCTCGGGCGCGATCGCCGGAACGCTGAGCGCGAACGTCACGACCTCGATCACCGGGCTGTCGGTCACCGGGACCTTCAGCGTGTCGATCAACACGGGCGCCGCGGCCGTCGCCGACAGCTACCAGGTCGGCGGCTCGACGGTCTCCCTCAACGTCCCGGCCGGCCCGACCTTTGCCGTCCAGGCCACGAATGCCTCGGTGGTACTGGCCGGAGTGACGCTGACCGGTTCCTTCGCCTTCGAGCAGACCCAGGTCGGAACTGGAACGCCAACCTCGCCCGGGCTGCTCCTGGCCGTCTCGAACGCGAGCCTCAGCTTCGGCGACGGCGCGGAGAACTTCCTCAACGTGACCAACATCAACGGCGCCATGCTGGTGGTCACCTCAGGCGGCGGCGGGATCGCCGGTGAGTTGAGCGGAGACGTCGCCGTCAACCTCAAGGGAGTCTCCGTTTCGGGCGGCCTCGCCGTCGAGGTCAACACGACCACCGCGCCCGTCAATCAGACCTTCCAGGTGGGCGGCGTCGCGACCACGCTCACCGTGCCGGCGGGCTCCGGCACCCCAGCTTCGCCCTACGTCCAGCTCACCGGCACCGGGGTCACGGTCACCGCCGATGACCTGTCCATCACCGGCACGTTCACCTTCACCGAGAGCGGGAGCGCGGTGAGCGTGACGATGTCGAATGCCTCGTTCTCGTTCGGCGGCGGACTGATCTCGCTGACCCAGCCCGCCGGGACCACCGGCACGTTCAACATCGTCAGCGCCGGCGTCTACGGCGCCTTCCTCGTCAACCTCGGCTTCAACGTCCCCGCGGTCACCGCGGGCGGCACCTTCGAGGTGGAGATCAACACGACCGGAGCTGACCAGGGCGTCCCTGACCCGACGAGCACCGCTCCGACGCCACCCACACTGCCGCTCCCGAAGGACCAGACCCTGTTGATCAAGGGGACGGGCGTCAACGTCACGGCGGCGGGCGAGCAGATCGGCGCCGGAACGCTCACGATCACCGCGGGGACGACGGGCAACACCAACTACATCGCGCTCGCCATCACCGGAATCACGCTGACCCTGGCCAGCGGCGGCCAGACATTCGTTCAGATCACCTCCGGCGATGACGTCAACGCCACCCTGTTCGTGAGCTCGGCCGGTGTTGCCGGCCAGATCACCGCGGGGTCGATCCCGGCGGACATGTTCTCCGTGCTGGCGGCGACCGGAATGACGCTCAGCTCGACCGGGGGTTTCAAGCTCTCGTTCAACACCGGCGCCGCTTCGGTCACGGACCCGTTCTCGGACGGCACCAACCCCGGCCCGATCACCATCCCGGCGGGGCCGTTCTTCAGCGTCGAGGTCGACGGCGCGACGCTTTCCTTCGGATCCAACGAACCGTCGTTGAACGGCAACTTCGTGTTCGCCCAGAACACGGAGCCGAGCTTCGGATCGGGCGCGTCGTACGGCACCGCCCCGACCACGCCGCCAACCGTGTCCTCGATCGCCGTGGCCGACGTCAACGGCGACGGCCTCCCCGACGTCGTCGTCGGCGTGTCCAACGGCACGACCGAGCTGTTCCTCAACTCGCCAAAGACTCCGGGCACCTACACCCTCGTCGACACGAGCACGACCGACTTCCCGGCGCTCACCGGCGATACCACCGCGGTCGCGCTCGCCGATGTCAACAACGACGGGCGGCCCGATCTGATCGTGGCCACCGGCGGGCCGACCGGGACGACTCAGGTGTTTCTCAACGAAGGCATGACCACCGGGGCCAACCCGACGTGGAAGGGATTCGCCACCACCGCGGCACAGGTGCTGAATACGCCGGAGGCCAGCGCGCTCGCTCTGGGCCAGCTCTACAACTCGGGCTTCAACGACCTCGTCGTCGGCGCAGGCGCCGGCGGATCGACTGAGGTCTTCCAAAACCAGGGCAACAGCGACGGCGCGTGGCAGGAGTTCGGGACCGGTGGTACGTCGGGGATCGGCCAGGGAGTCGCGCTCTCGCCGGCCCCCGCCGATGTCACCGCGGTCGCGATCGGCGACCTCAACGGAGACAAGCTCCCGGACATCGCGGTCGCCACCCCGACCACCGTCTACGTCTACATCCAGACCCCGCCGGCGGCTACGAACCCGCCGCCGACCCCGCCACCGACGACCACCTTCGTCAACCCGTCCGGCGGGACCTTGACAACCAACGGTGGCACCGACGGGATCGCCATCGCCGACCTCAATGGCGACGGCTTTGGGGACATCGTCGTGGCCAACAACGGGTTTGCCAGCCAGTACTTCGTCAATCAGATGAAGAACGCTTCGGACGCTCCCACCTGGGCGGCCAACGATCTGCCCGCCTCGGGCACGTTCGACGCGACCTCGGTGGGGATCGCGGACGTCAACGGCGACGGCCTGCCCGACGTCGTTCTCGGCGTCTCGAACGGGCCGGCGGAGGAGTTCCTCAACGCCGGCTCCGGCGGCAACCCGGTCACCTGGCAGGGCTTCGGCCAACCCAGTCAGATCACCGGCACCTCCGACACGGCCGCCCTCGTCCTCGCCGACGTGCACAGCGGCACGCTGCCGGACATCGTCAGCGTCGGCACCAGCGGGGGCGAGGTCAGCGTCAACGAGGGCACGGCGCAGGACGTCACCAGCGTGGCCCTGTCTGGCCTGACCTTGGACGACGGGAGCGGCAACGCGCTGCTGAATAGCGGCCAGGGCGCGGTTGTCCTGCTCCCCAATGGCGCCGCCGGGAACTTCAGCGGAAGCGCCGCGGTGGGCGGCGGCAGCTACAGCGCCAAGGCCACTGTTGCCGTCGAGTTCAACTCCACGCCGGGGCCGGTCAACCAGACGATCGTCGTCGCCGGCCAGTCGATCCCGATCGTCTTCTCGGCGGATCAGTGCAACGGCTGCGCCGACAGCACGAGCGGGGCCTACGTGAACGTCACGCCCGGCCCAGCGTCGATCAACGTCCCGCCGGTCGAGCTTTTCTATAAGGGCGGAACCCCGCCGACGTTCACCAACAACCAGGCCTTCGCCACAGGGCTGACGATCTTCGTCGGTAACGGGCCCGCGTACCTCGGGTCGGACACCTCGACCATGAACCCGAGCGCGCAGGGGGTCTACCTGACCAACGCGTCCTTCGCGCTCTACGACAACTCCGGGCAGTACGCCCTCTACGCCACCGGCACACTGATGATCGTCGGGATCCCGGGTGTCACCTTCGGTGGCACGGTCACCGTCGAGTGGAACAACCAGACCACCGACTACAAGGGATTCGACGGCGACTGCCTGGGTCAGACGAACGGCAAGTGCCCGAGCGGGACCGCGTCGAATCTCCCCGCCGACATCCCCGCCTCGACGATCGACGTCGGCGCCCAGAACATCACGCTCGGGCTGCCCGGCGGGGTGACGCTGAGCGGTGCCATCGACATCTCCACCACCACGACCACGACGAGTACCGGGACCACCTCGACCTTCAAGATCGACTTCGGGAACGCGGGCACGCAGCCCGGGTCGCCAGGCTCCGTCACCGCGCCGACGCTCACCCTTCCCGGGCTGACGATGTCGGTCACGGGGTCGCTGACCGTCTCAAGCGCAGGCGTGGTCGGGGCGCTTACCGTGAGCAACGCCAGCTTCACCAATCCCAGCATCACCCTGACGGCCAACACGATCTCGCTCGGGATCAACACCACGAACGCCACGGCCTCCGGGCTCCCGCCCAACTCGGTCCAGCTGACCGTCACCGGGTCGATCTCGGCCTTCGGCCAGTCGATCGGCGGGACCTTCATCTTCCAGCAGGTGCAGGGTCCGGCCAACGGCGCCCCGGGTGCGACCCCGCCGAGCTACACCCTCCTCAGCGCCAGCAACGTGACGATGACGCTCGGAACGTTGGACCCGACCTGCACCACCGGAGTCGGTGTGTGCGTCACCGGCGCCTCGGGCTCGCTGCTCCTCACGCCCAGCGGGCTCGCCGGGCAGCTCAGCGGAGTCGTCAAGGTCATCGGCCTGGGTAGCGCCACGCTGAGCGGGAACTTCGCCGTCGAGGTCAACACCACCACCTCCGCCGTCTCCCAGCAGTTCACCGTCCTCGGGACCAGCACCACGATCAACGTGCCCGCCGGCCCGTACCTGCAGGTCGCAGGGCAGGGCGTGCAGCTCTCCTTCGCCGGGCAGTCGCTGACCGGCAACTTCTCGCTCACCCAGGCCACGGACAGCTCGGGCACCGTCACCGACATCGCCGCCAGCAACGTGAGCGCGACCTTCGGCGATGGCGGCTCGGGTGGCGTCACCCTGGCCAACGGCAGTGGCCTGTTCGTGCTCGACGCAAATGGGCTGGCCGGACAGCTCGGCGGCAACGTGACCGTGTCGGTCCCCGGCGTCCAGCTCAAGGGCAACCTCAGCCTCCAGCTCAACACCAACGCGGCCCAGAACCAGAGCCCGGTCAAGGACACCATCACCTTCGGATCCGTGCCGACGGCGACGCAATCGGTCGTGATCGGCGACCTCAACGGCGACGGCAAGCCGGACCTGATCGTCGCCGCCCAGAACGGCGAGCTGCTGGAGTACCTGAACGACGGGCAGCCCGACGTGTTCGGCACGGTGACCCCGATCACGATCGCTTCCCCCGGCGCCGCCGGGAACGTTGCCTCGCTCGCCCTCGTGGCGCTCGAGAGCGGCGGCCCGCTCGACCTCGTGGTCACCAACAGCAAGGGCACGAACGCCGTCTACCTGAACGACGGCCAGGGCGACTTCACGCTGAGCTCCGCCTCGCTCGGGTCAGACGGGACCGCGCTGGCGGTCGGCGACGTCAACGACGACGGCCAGCCGGATGTCGTGATCGGCAGCGGCGGCAACACCAGTCTGTACCTGAACGCGGGTGCCAAAACCGTCACGACCAACGGGGTCGCGAGCAATGTCTGGGGCGGCTTCCAGACCGCGTCGCAGCTCGTGACCGGCACTGCCACCGCCCCAGTCACCGGGCTGGCGCTCACGGCGCTGAACAGCGGCGGCCAGCTCGACCTGATCGTGACCACCGGCGGCGCGAGCGGCACGACGCAGCTGTTCATCAACAACGGCATGAGCACCCCGCCCCCCGCGCCGACCTGGCAGGGCTTCGCCACCAGCGCGGCAAAGACGCTGCAGACCCCGAACGCCACGGCGCTTACCGTCGGCGATGTCAACGGCGACGGCACGCCGGACCTCCTGGTCATCGAGGGCGGCGCGGTCTATGAGTTCCTCAGCACCGTCACGAACAACACCTGGCAGAACTTCGGTAGCCCAACCCAGGTCTCGGGCATCACCGGCGCCACGGCGCTCGCCCTCGGCGACGTCACCGGTGACGGCAAGCCCGACCTGATCGTCGCCAGCGCCACCGGCACCAACGCCGTCTACTCCAACGACGGCTCGGGCACGTTCACGCTCGACAAGGCCATCTCGCTGGGGAGCGACGGGAGCGCGCTCGCCCTCGGCGATATCAACGGCGACGGCGCTCTCGACCTCGTCCTCGGCGCGGTCGGCGGCCCGGTCCAGCTGGCCCTCGGGTCCACCGGCGGTGGCCTCGCCGCGCTGGCGCCGGTCAGCCAGGCCACGCTGAGCGTCCCGGTTGGTCCCTACCTCCAGGTCGCGGGCACGGGCCTGACCCTCAGCGTGCTCGGGCTCTCGATCACCGGCGACCTCACCTTCACCGAGTCCCAGCTCAATAACAGCCCCGTCGTGTCCGCGTCCCTGGCCAACGGCTCGATGACCTTCGCCGGCGTCTCGTTCACCAACATCAACGGCGGGCTGCTGCTGACCAATGGCGGCATCGCCGCCGACATCTCGATGGGCGCCTCGTTGACCCTCGGTCCGGTCACGATCACCGGGACGAGCATCGGGTTCGAACTGAACACCACGAACACGCCCGAGCAGGTCCCGACGGGCGGCACCCCCGCCACCTTCGAGGTGCCGGCCGGCTCGCTGACCGCTTTCACGGGCAGCGGTCTCTCGATCAGCGTCGGCGGCTTCACCCTGACGGGTGGCTTCACGATCGAGTCCCAGACCGATACCCAGGGCGCCACCGTGATCTCGATCGCCGTCGCCGGCGCGTCGGTCACGCTCGGCTCCAATACGGTCCTGAGCGGCGTCCAGGGCGGCCTGGTGATCGAGTCCGGGGCGACCGGTGGCCTGGCTGGCCAGCTGCAGGGCACGGTCAACCTGGCCGGGCTGCTGCCGAGCGGCGTCACGCTCAGCGGCACCGCAGGGCTCGTCATCAACCAGACCGGGGCCGAGGCGGCCGAGTCGCTCCAGGTCGGAAACCAGACGATCTCGTTCGACCTGCCCGCAATCCCGCCGGGTCAGACCACGGCGCAGCCCTACGTGATCGTCTCCGGGACAGGGATGCAGCTGGCCGTCGCCGGCCAGACCCTGAGCGGCAACTTCTCCTTCGAGCACTCGGCCACGGCCGACGAGCTGAGCGCCAGCAACGTCTCGTTCAACTTCGGCGGGGTCGTCTCGCTGAAGAACGGGACCGGCAACCTCGAGATCGCCACCGGCGGTGCCTCACCCGGCCTGACCGGCACGATCAGCGGTGACGTCAGCGTGACGATCCCCGGCATCACGGTATCGGGCTCGATCAGCGTCACCCTGGCCCCGGGTGGTGTCACCGTCAGCGGGAGCAACCTCTCGATCGACATCGCGGGACAGACGATCACCGGCGGCATCACGTTCTCGGTCTCGAACGGCGATACGCACATCACGCTGGCCAACGTTTCGACCTTCCTGGGGAGCCCGGGCTCGTTCGGGGTCTCGCTGAGCGCCGGGAACGGTTCCGTCGACATCGACAACGGCGCCGTCAGCCTCAACCTCAGCGCCACCGCGACGTTCGTGGGCCTTCCGTCCACGATCAGCATCGGCGGCACGAGCGGCGTCGGGGTGACGGTCGCCTATTCGCCCGGCTCGCTGCTCGTCTCGCTGGACGCGACGACGAACCCGATCACGATTATGGGCCAGTCGATCAGCGGCCTCTTCACCTTCCAGCAGACGACGTCCAACGGCAGCTCGATCGTGCTCATCACCGCGAGCGACGTCGGCATCTGCCTGGGCAGCGGGAATTGCACCGCGAGCGGCTGGATCGGCGCCCAGGTCACGAACGGATCGGCGGTCGTGCTGATCACGCAGGCCGGGGTCGCGGGCCAGATCTCCGGTGGAGTGAAGGTCGACCTCGGCGCTCAGGTCACGGTCGCAGCCACGAGCGCCACGGTCACGTTCAACACCGGCTCGGCGGCGGTGGGCCAGCAGTACACGGTGTCGGGCCAGAGCCAGACCCTCTCGGTGCCCGCGGGTCCGTTCTTCTCCCTGGCCGCCCAGGGCATCCAGCTCACCCTGGGCACGCTCACCTTGACCACCGATGCCACCTTCCAGGACGCCGCGGGGCAGATCGCGGTCACCTTCGCCAATGCCGGCCTGACCTTCAGCGCCGGCGGCGCCAACGTCGTCGTGGTCAAGAACGGCTCCGGCAGCTTCGCCACCGCGACGGATGGGGTCTACGGAACGATCACCGCGGACGTGGCCGTCAACGTCCCCGGCGTCACGATCAGCGGCACCTTCGGCGTCACGCTCAACACCTCCCAGAGCGACCAGACACCCACCGGTGGCGCCGAGATCGACGCCAACACGCTCGAGGTGACCGGCAACGGCGTCACGCTCGGGATCCTCGGCCAGACGCTGACCGCCAACGTCGGCTTTGAGAAGACAAACGACACGGTCGCGATCACCGTGAGCGACCTGACTCTGGCGCTCGGCACCGGCAGCCAGACGCTGCTGACCGCGACGGTGACCAGCGGCGTGCTGGTGGTCACACCCCAGGGGATCGCCGCTCAGCTGAGTGCCACCCTCAAGACCGGCCCCACGCTCGCCTCGGTGATCTCCTTCACCGGGTCGTTCACCCTGTCGATCAACGAGACCTCGTGCGAGGTCACCAGCATCGGCCCGGGCACCGCATCCTGTCCGGCCGTCTCGCTGCCCTCCGGATCATCGATCGACGTCGCCGCGGGTCCGTTCCTGGAGCTCGCCGCGGACGCCTCGGTCACGCTGCTCGGCACCCAGACGATCCAGGGCCAGTTCTTCTTCCAGCAGGTGACCTCGGCCAGCAACGGCAAGGTCATCTCGCTCGGCTTCAACGACGTGAACATCTCCGTCGGGAGCTTCATCTCGGTCATGAACGCCTCGGGTGCGGTCGAGATCACCCCGAGCGGCCTCGCTGGCACCGTGATGGGCACGATCTCGCTCGGCGGCGGGCTGGGGAGCGTGTTCACGCTGTCGGGTCCGGTGGGGGTCGACTTCAACACCGAGTCGGCGGCGGTGAAAGATTCGTTCACCTACAACCCACCGACCGGCGCGCCCGTGACCGAGTCGATCGACGTCCCGGCGGGACCGTTCGTCGAGGTCCAGGCCGGGGGGCAGGGCCAGACGATCAACGCGACGATCGCGGGCGAGACGCTGTCCGGCGTGTTCGTGTTCGAAACCGCGACCACCGCCTCCGGCACGCTGACGGAGATCGGGGCCACGAACGTGAGCATCGGCGCCAGCAACGGCAATCCGGCCGTCTCCGGCCTCCAGGGTGCATTGATCGTGCAGTCGGCCACCGGCGCCGGCAGCAGCGATGGCACTGGGATCGTGGGCGTGCTGTTCGGCACCGTCGGCGCCGCCGGCGGCGGGTTCTCGGCCAACGCCAAGGTCGGGGTCGAGTTCAACACGACCGGCACCGACGTCGACCAGGTGGTCAACGTCGCCGGCACGCCGATCACGGTCGAGGTGGCGGCGCTGGCGAGCCCGTACGTCGAGTTCGTGGCCGAGGACGTCAGCATCAATCTCGACAACCTCGTCGAGATCTACGGCAACTTCAGCGTGCAGGCGGGCGCCTTCGAGGGCGACGGCCTGACCCTATTTGTCGGCAGCGGCCCGTATGAGACCGACGGCACCGTCAACTCGAACGCCGTCGGCGTCCTCATCAACAACGCGACGCTCTACTACCAGAGCGAGAGCACCGGCTACGGCCTCTACGCCACCGGCACGCTCGGCCTGGCCGGGCTGAACGGCCTCAGCGTGACCGCCAACGTCACGCTGGCCATCAATACGAGCGGCGCGCTGGTCCAGTTCACCAACTGCGGAAAGGTCTCCTGCACGAGTCAGAACGCAGTCGCGGCCTCGACCTCGTTCTCGCTCACGGCCTCGACCGTCGACATCAGCGTGCCCGGCGTGTTCGACATCAACGGCTCGCTGGCCATCACCCGCACCGCGGATGGGACGCTGACCCTCGCGGTCGGCGGCCCGTGCTCGGGCAACCTCAGCGGCACCAGCGGATGTCAGAGCAGCGGCTGCTCCGGCTCCGCCTGCAACGACGCCTCGGTCACCGTCACCGTCTCGGGGACGCAGGTGTTCAAGCTCGCCGGCAACGCCCGGTTCACGATCGACCCGGTCAACGGCTTCCAGATGCAGAGCTTCGCCATCGACGATGTCGACCTGCTCGGCGTCGACGTCTGCACCGTCGTCCCGGGCGGCTGCCCATCGCAGCCGCCGAGCTCGACCCCGTCGCTGTTCCCGACCGCGTCGCTCGCCACGCAGCCCGGCGCCGCCAGCGCCGCCGGGCTCCCCGTCAACGGCGCCACCGTCGTGGCCACCCCGCAGATCACCACGCTCTACGTGACGCTGAGCGATCCCAACGGCCAGCTCGTGCAGTTCAACCCGGCCGACCCGCCCCTCCAGATCCTCTTCAACGGCGCCGCGATCCCCGGGCTGACGATCGGCAGCCCGGTGGCCGTGGCCGGGGACCCGAACACCTACAGCTTCGCCGTCACCAACTTCCCCACCACGCCCGGCATCGTCTCGGTCGAGTTCGTGCCCGGGTCGATTGAGGAGTGCACCTCGACCACGTCGTGCAGCACGAGCGTCGAGAACCTCGGCTCCTTCCAGCAGTTCTACCTCGTGGGCTCGAGCGGGGCCACACCGCCCCCCGCAGCGGTGCTCTCGAACCCAGCGCCGGGCGAGCCGGTCGCGGCCGAGGCTCTCAACGCCGCGGGCTACATCGACGTGACCTACGAGGAGTTCGGAGGCACAGCGCTTGACGTGGCCGGGCTGGAGAACCCCACGGGAATGCTTTCGCCCTTCACGCTCACCGGCAGCGGCCTTGACAACATCGACGTCAACAGCAGCAACTTCGCCGTCCTGGCCAAGGCGCCGGAGGAAATCGCCAGCACCTCGACCACGGCGACCTTCCGCTACTACCTGAGCGCGAATACCGGGACCGACGGCCTGTTCTTCCAGGCGGGTACGGTGACCCTGGCCTTCCCGGCTCACGCCTTCGACGCCGGCGGCACCTACAACGGCGCGGGCCTGCAGCAGATCATCACGATCCAGGACCCGCCGATGTTCACCTCCTCGGCGTCGGTGAACCTCGGCCCGGTCACCCTCCAGGGCCCCAGCTTCGGCCTCGAGGACGTCGGCTTCAAGGGCGGCAAGCTCGTCCTCACGATCGGGATCGGCCTCAACCAGGCCAGCCTCGGCATGGACGGCGGCAGCGGCTCGCAGTCGAGCAGCGGGATCACCGCCAATCTGACCGGGATCCTGGGCACCTTCCAGCTCAAGATCGACGCGCTGGCGCTGCTCAGCGGCCAGGTCAACATCGGCACCGGCGTCTTCAACCTCGGCATCAAGACCCTGGCCGTGACCGTCCCCAACGTCGTCACCGTCAACGCCACCGGGATCAACATCTCCTACGACCCCAACGGCGGCTCCAAGCAGCAGATCCTCGCCATCAACACGGCCTCGATCAGCTTCCCCAAGTTCCCCGCCGTGACCGGGACGCTGTGCCCGTACGACACGACCGCCGGCGGCGTCGTGCCGGTTACGGGCACCGCGTGCACGCAGGGAACTGCCCCGGCCTCCGGCTCCAAGGACACGGTGATCCCGGGTCTGGCCATCTACGGCGACGGGTTCGTGCTCGGCTACGCCGCGGTCAGCTACACCCAGCCGATCAGCCTCGGCTCGATCCTGACCTTCAACGACCTGACCGTCGACGTCACCGACTTCGCGGTCAAGTTCGACTCAAACCCGGTGGTCAGCGGCTCGATCACGGTCTCCTCGACCGGGGCACAGTTCCTCCCGGGTGAGACGGTCTCCGGCACGGTCACGCCCAAACCGGGCGCCGCCCCTGGCTCGCCGGCGCTGTCACTGACCCTGACCTTCACAGGGAGCACGGTCGACAACTTCAACTTCAGCGTCGGCCAGCTGACGGTCACCCTCGGGAGCTACGTCACGCTGACCGCCACGGGCTTCACGCTGAACACGGACGCGAGCGCGACCCAGTACCTGGTCCAGTTCCAGTCCGTCAGCGCGGCGGTGAACATCGATTCGATCCAGCTGACCGGGACGGCCACGAACTTTGGCTTCCTCGGCAACGGCAAGTTCCAGGCCGGGACCGGCTTCGGCATCTCACTCGCGGTCGGCGGGGCCAGCGGCTCGAGCTTCCAGTGGCCGACCTGGATGCCGATCCAGATCCAGTCGATCGGGATCTCCTGGCCGGACATCAACGATGACCCGGGCAACTTCGTCCTCGTCCTGTCGGCGAGTATCAGCTCGATCCAGGGGATGTCCGGCCTCTCGATCACCGGCGCCGTCGACAACATCGAGATCGACCCGTCACTGCTGGCCCAGGGCAAGTTCCCGATCATCGGGATCAGCGGGTTCGCGGTGACGATCCAGGGCGACCTGTTCGGCGGCGAGCTCGACGCGGGCCTGGTCGGCGGGATCCTCAACCTCGACGCCAACAACAACATCATCCCGGCCACCGACTCCACGACGCCGGTCGCCCAGCGGATCCCCTACTTCGCCATCGAGGGCGGGTTCTCGTTCGGCGGCCTGGCCGGCTTCACGATCCGTCTCGGCCTCAGCTCGCTCGGGCCGCTGCAGGCCTTCATCGACGTGGAGCTCCCCAGCGGGATCCTGCTCGACCCGGACACGGGGCTGACCCTGAATGACTTCAGCGCCGGGATCGAGTTCAACCAGACGATCACAGACATCTGCAACAACGGGCAACCGCTCAACCAGCCCCAACAGCTGTCCTCGTGCACGGTGCCCTCGGCGACGGGCGGAACCGCCGCCCAGTGGCAGGCCCAGCTCCAGCAGCAGGTCGTCGCCCAGGCGAAGTCCGGTACGACGTGGGCCAACGCCTTCAGTCAGCCGATGCTGATCGTCGGCTCCGCCGTCGTCTACTCGATCTACACCTCGCAGCTGCTGTTCAACGCCAAGGTCACGGTCGCCATCTCCACCGACGGCCAGATCCTGCTCTACGGCCAGCTCAACTTCGCCGACAACCAGCTCAGCCTCGGCGCGTACCTGTACGCCAACCTGAGCCAGATCTCCAGCGGCGGGCTGACGATCATGTTCCTGGCCCAGGTTCCGCAGCAGACGCAGATCCTCGTGCTCTACGGGCAGCTCAAGATGGGCTTCGAGAACGATGCCGGCCAGGCGCTTACGTACGACGTCACCGGTGGGGGCACTGTGCCCTCGACCAACCCCCCGACGAGCCCCACCGCGTACCTCGCTGCGCCCAACTCGGGCCAGTCGCTCAGCCAGTCAGACCTCACCGGGGAGGGCTGGATCGACGTCACCTACCCGGCCTTCGGTCCTCAGGGTGGGCCGAGTGCGCAGGTCGACCCCAATTCGGTGCTGAGCGACACCCAGCCCTTCCTGCTCTCGGACTCCAATAACGACAACCTGACCCTCGTCGGGTCGCCGGTCCTGATCGACCCCACGACGAACACCTTCCGCTACTTCTTCAGCGGCTACACGCAGCCGCTGTCGGGCGAGACGAACACGGTCAACCCGACCTTCCAGGGCGGTTGGGCCAACCAGGCGGGGGTCGCCTGGTGCGGACCGCACAGCACGGGCTGCACTCAGAACGCCGATCCCACCGGTCCCGGCGGAAAGGCGCTGGCTCCCGAGTTCGGCAGTTGGATAGACGTGGATCTGGCCACCCCGGCTGGTGAGTCGGTGGCGGCCACCCCGACCGAGTGCACGGCCCCCGGAACCCCGTCTAACTGCCTGGTCACGCTGAGTGGCCCCGGGCTCGGCTCGCTCGCCCCCGACACGACCGACACCGACCCCGTCGTCCAGGTCGGGACCAACACGTACCGCTTCCTCTACACCGGGACGGTCGGGACCGGGACGGTCAACGTGAGCTTCGCCGCCGGCGGCTGGAACGCCGTCACGCTCGACAGCACGGGGAAGGTCCTCACGACCACCCCGAGCATCGCCTCGAGCGGCAGCTTCACCGTGGTCGCGCCGGCGCAGAACTTCTACATCCAGATCTCCGGCGGGCTCGACGTCTACATCCCGGGGATGACCGGCCAGCCGGCGCTGAGCGTGACCGCCACGGTCAAGCTGACGGTCGACCCGAGCACCAAGACGGTCGAGCTGACCTTCGCCGGACAGATGAGCGTCATCTATCTGGGGACGCTCGGATCCACCGCCGGTGACTTCGTCCTCGACCTCGGCTCTGGCGGCCCGGGCCTGTGGGGCGTCGCCACGGTGTCGGCGACCTATCCGGGGCTCGCCGCCGCCGGCCTGTACCTGACGGCATCGGGCACGCTCGAGGTCAACACGACCACCCAGACCAAGAATGTCACCCTGCAGCTCCCGACCGGGTCCGGCGGCGCCGAGCAGGCCCAGTCCTACGCGCTCCAGCCGGTCAGCCTCACGATCGCGGTCACCGGCCAGGCGGCGCTGCGGCCCCCGGGGACCTCGACCGATCTGGTCGACCTGAGCGGCGGCTTCTACATCGGCCTCTCGCCGCAGGGGATCCAGGTCTACGCCAACGCCACGGTCTCGATCGGCGGCGTCCAGCTCGGCCAGGCCACCGGCCTGATCATCGTCTCAACCGGCATCAACATGCCCGGTATCCCGGGCATCGCCGCCCTGCTCACGGTCGGCGGCTCAGCCTCCCTGGGGCTTCCGGACGCTGGCAGCCTGATCAGCATCACCGGCACCGCGACGGTGATGTTGAACACCACCCTCGCCGACCAGACGTTCCAGATACCGGCCGCCTTCCTGGCCCTCCAGGCGCCCGGCGACCCCACCTCGATAACGATCTACGGCGCCCCGCCCGGATTGAGCGGCCAGCCCAACCCGGGCGCGGCACCGGCGGTGTACGCAGCCGTCTCGATCAACGCCCAGATCACGATCGGCGGCGTGATCAGCCTGACCGGGTTCGTGCAGATCGAGGTCGCGGCCGGCTCGGGCGGCGCCCAGCTCTCGATCAACGGCGCCGTCAGCACGACGATCCCGTTCCTCGGTTCCCTGAGCGGGCAGCTCAACCTGACCGTGTTCGTGCTGCCGGATCCCGGCGTCGTCGGTCGCGTCTACCTGACGCTGGACTCAAGCTCGATTCCGGGCGTGCAGCTGAACGGAACCTTCCTGCTTGAGATCAACACGCTGAGCCAGCAGGAAACGATCCAGACCTACGCGCTGACCGGCAGTAACGGGATATGTCAGTCCACCCCGAGCGATCCCTGCCCGGGGTCGAGCACGCCGCCGACCTTCTCGCTCAACGCGGCCGGTCAGCCCGTCACCACGTCGGTGACGATCCCGGCCGGGCCGTACTTCTCGCTCTACATGTTCGGGAACCTGACGCTCGCAAACCTCGTCACGGTGACGGGAACCGTCGCGTTCTCGATCAACCTGAACGGCAGTAACCCGAGCATCAGCCTGGTCGTCAACGGCAGCGTGTCACTTGGCCCGCTGGGCACCCTGCAGCTGATCAACAGCGGCTTCCAGATCAACAAGCAGGGGCTGGTCGCCAACATCGACCTGACGCTCAACGGCGGCTTCGGCGGCAGCTTGGGGCTCTCGTTCAGCGGATCGGCGCAGATGTCGATCAACACGACCGGGCAGACGGCGACCCTCGGCTCGAGCCAGATCCAGCCCGGGTTCCTCCTCGCCATCAACGGCTCGGTCACGTTCGCCGGCTTCGCCACCGCCAGCGGCTCGATCACCGTCACGATCAACTCGAACGAGTTCCAGCTCACCTTCAACGTCCAGTTCGCCATCGGGCCGCTCGACTTCTCGGCCAACGGCGGCGCGGGGATCTACAACAACGGCCCCAACGACACGGGGATCGCCCTCGCCCTGAACGTCAACCTCTCGCTTGACGCGGCCGTGTTCAGCATCAGCGCATCCGGGACCCTTGAGATCAACACGACCGGGACGACCGAGCTGGGTATCCCCGGCAACACCTTCCTGCTCGCCCTGAACGGGCAGGTGTCGATCCTCAAGGTGCTGAACTTCAACGCGGCGATCAATATCGCCGTGTCGCAGACCGTGCTGACAAACCTCACCGTCGGCCCGGTCAACATCGCGGCCGGGACGCCGACCGGCGGCTGGTATTTCGAGGCCAACGCGGACGTCAGCTTCTTCGGCATCGCCACCCTGTCGGGCGGGATCTACCTCGATGCCAACGGTGACTTCACGGTGGCGCTCAACGGCGGCATCACGATCGGATCGAGCAGCTTCGGCCTCAGCGGGAACTTCAGCTTCCTGATCTCCTCGCAGAGCGACCAGTACGGCGGCTACCGGCTCGAGCTGAGCGGCAGCGCCAGCGTGTCGGTGAATGCGTTCGGAATCTCGCTCGCCGGCATCGGCGTGAGCTTCGACGTGTGCGCGTCGACGTCGAGCATCAACCAGTGCCCCGACGGCTACACGTCCAATGGCGGCAGCACGCCGATCAACCTGGACATCCACATCCACGTCCACATCCTGTTCGTGACGATCTCTGGCACCGCCCACTTCACGCTCGGCTACCTCCAGCTGCCGCAGCCCGTGTACCTCGGCGGTGACGGGACCGGTTCTCAGACCGAAGCGCAGCAGTGGACGCCCACCTCCGGCGTCGGGCAGCCGCTGGTCCTGAACGTCGGAAGCGCCCAGGGCTACCGGAACATCGCCACCGACGGCACCTCCGATACCTACACGATCGCCCAGGTCGGGGGGACCCCGGGCGACGCGACGATCCAGGTGACCGCGTTCGGGCGCACCGAGACGTTTACGAACGTGAGCGAGGTCGACGCCAATTGGACCGGTCAGGACTGCAGCGGCGGATGCTCGACCCTGGTCGACGTGGAACCAAGCGTGGCCATTCCGGTGCACATCACCGGCGGCCCGGGGCAGAACATCATCGACTACGAGGGCAGTGATCCCACGCCCGGCACGACGATCACCGGCGGGACCGGGATGAACATCATCACCGACTCGGGCACCGGAGTCGCCACGATCAACGACAGCGCCGCCACCCAGCCCGGCACGATCGACCACTCGGGCGGCGCTCAGGCGACGATCACCGGCGGCAACGGCGACACCATCTTCGGGGGCCCGAACGGCACCGACCTGATCACCACCGCCAACGACGACATCGTCATCGGTCCGGTGGGCACCGTCACCGTGAATGGCACCGGCAACCAGATCTTCCTCACCGCCGGCCACGCCACGGCGACGATCCAGGACGGGCCGAACGCCAACGACAACATCCTCACCATCACCGGCGAACCCGATGGCGACTCCCTGTCGGGCAGCACCCAGACGGGCGGATTCCAGGTCACCGTCGACAACCAGGTCGTCAACGTCAAGAGCGGCATCCAGGAGCTCGTGTTCCAGGGCACGTCCGGAACCGAGTCGTTCACCAACTTCAACGTCAACGGGAACAACGGGCTCTCCTCGATCAGCCTGAACGCGCCGGGCACGATCGCCATCCTGACCTCCAACATCGGGGCGCCCGATGTGACGATCGAGAGCACCGGGGGGTCGGTCACCGTCACCGGCTCGACCCTGATCGGCTCCTCGTCGCTACAGGTGACCGGCGGTACCGGCGTCGTCGTGCAGTCGCTGACCGCCGGCACCGGCGCCAGCACCGTGGTGACCCCCTCGACGCTCAGCGGCGGCTCGGTCACGCTCACCGGCGAGCCGCTTCCCACCTCCGCCCCGACCACGGGCGGCGGCCCGGTGACCATCTCCGGCTCGTCGGTCACCGCCACGACGGGCGATCTGACCGTCAGCGCCACCGGTGGTCCGGTGACCGTCAACTGCGTCACCGCTCAGGGCTCGGGGACGGTGACCTGCTCGTCGCTCCACGCCCATGGCAACGTCTTCGTCAGCTCGTCCAACGGCTCCGTGCTGATCTCGGGCTCGGCTCTGACGGCGGACACCCAGACGGTGAGCGTCACCGCCGGGCCGAGCCCAGGTGAATCCGTGACCCTCACGGGCGCCGCGCTGACGGCCGCCACATCGATCTCGGTCTCGGCGACCGGCGGCATCACGATCAACGCCGGCCAATCGCCGTCGAAGCTGAAGCTGACGGGCAGCGGCAGCACCCCCATCACCCTCACGGCGCAGGGCGGCTCGCTGCTCGTCACCGACGCGACGCTCGACGCCTCCCAGAGCTCGGGCACCGTTGACCTGGAAGCGACCGGCGGCAACGTCGTCCTCGACACGCCGACGCTGACGGCCGGCGGAAACGTCACCATCAACGCCCACACCGGCACGGTCTCGATCCAAGGCGGCAGCCTCAAGACGACGAACGGCGGCGCGATCGGGGCGACGGGCGCTCAGAACGTCTCGGTCGGGCTATCCAACGTAACCGTGGCCGGCGCGCTCAACCTCACCGCCACCTCGGGCGCCGTCACGCTGTTCGGCGCCACGGTGTCGGCCGCTTCGATCGGCGCCACCGCCAACACGACGGTGAGCATCCTGTCCGGCTCGGTCTCCGCGAGCGGCGCCGTCACCCTCGGCGCCTCGGGCTCCGGGGTGGGCGCCGGGTTGCCGAGCATGCACTTCACGAGCACGTCCATCAGCGGAAACACGGTCACCGGCAATGCCACCGGGCTCCTGCTGATCGACGGCGGGACCCAGGTAATCGCCACGCAGGCCCTCGGCCTCACGGCGTCGGCGATCCAGGCGATTCAACAGTCCTCGCTCAAGTCCTCGAACGCCTCGGTAACGCTGACCGCCTCGGGCGGCAGCCTGACCCTCGATAACGCCACCGTCTCGGCCCTGAACACGATCACGGGGACTGCCTCGCAGGCCCTGACGGCCCAGGACGGCTCGTCGCTCACGGCAACCAACGGCTCGATCAACCTGACCGCCAACGGCGGCGATCTGACCCTGAACGGCGCGACGCTGACGGCGGGGAACACCGTCAGCGGCTCCACTCCGGGCCCCGTGCAGAGCCCCACCGACGATGTCGTCGTCGAGTCCTCCACGCTGCTCGGTGGTAGCGCCATCACCCTCAACGCCGTCGCCGGCTCGGTCTCCGTCACCGGCTCGACGCTCTGCGCCGGCACGACCTCGGCCACGGCCTGCGCCTCCGCCACCACCGGCGCGGTCGGCCTCACCGCCGGCGGCGGCAGCCTCACCATCGATAGCTCGAGCGTTACCTCCGGCGGCGGGATCACGGGCACTGCTTCGGTCGGCATCCTCACCCAGAACGGCGCCAAGCTCACCGCCAACCAGGGCTCGGTCACCCTGACCGCCAACGGCGGCGACGTGACGATGCACGGAACGCCGATCAGCGCCGGTGACTCGATCTCGGCCACGGCGTCCAAGAACCTCACCGCCGACACGGGCGCCTCGCTGACCACGATCGACCACTCGATCACGCTGGCCGCCAACGGGGGAGATCTGACCCTCGACACGGTCACCGTCTCGGCCGGGACCTCGGTGGCCGGTTCGGCCTCCCAGGACGTCCTCGTCCACAACTCCAAGGTCACCGCGGGCACCAATAAGTCGAGCTCGCAGAGCGCCGACACGATCACCTTCACGGGCGGCAACAACGTGACCGTGGATCCCTCGACGTTGACCGCGGTCGGCACGGTCACGCTGACCGCCACCAAGCTGGTGCTGACCCTCACCGGAGCCACCGTTTCCGGCTCCGCCATCACCGGCACTGCCGGGACCAACCTGCTCATGGATCCGACGAGCACGCTCACGGCGAGCACGATCACGACGCTCCAGGGTGGCTGGCAGAACCAGGCCGGGAGCCTGATCACGCTGCTCGGCAGCTTCATCTCGCCGCTGGTCGAGATCTACGGCGGCAACGGCGGCGACACCTTCCTCCTCAACCCGGTGGCGATCGTCGGCTACACGCAGGTCCGCGGCGGCAGCGGGAACGACACGATCACCCTCCAGCTGCCGACGATCGACCTGGCGAACAAGTTCTACACGAGCATGTGTCCCACCCAGTCGAGTTGCGCGGCGGACGCCCTGGACAACGGGACCGCGGTGGAGACCGCGCTGGCCGGCCTCAGCCGCACGATCCAGTCCCAGAACCGGAACTTCGACGGCCAGTCGCTGTTCCCGCTGCGCAACATGGTCGATGTTGACGGCGGTGGCGGCAGCGACAACTACATCGTCGACACCTCGGGCCTCACGCAGGCGAGTCCCAACGGCACCGACTACGTCGTCAACGTCGACGACAGCGGGGCGCCGACCGACTTCAACACGCTGACCATCAACGGCCCGACCACGCAGGACAACACCTTCCTCCTGCGCCAGGGATTCGTCGCCCTGCTCAACCCGGACCCGAACAATCCGGGCAGCTACCTACCCGACTACGAGCGGATCAACTACGACACCACGATCAACGAGCTGCACGTCGTCGGCGGGCCGGACAACAACAACTTCTACGTCGACGACAACAGCGCCATCACCGTGCTCGACGGCGGCGGCGGCATCTCGAACTTCCAGTTCGGCCAGCTCTACGGCTCGGACCGCAGCGTCACCTACCAGGCGACTCCGGGCGTTCAGCAGATCCTCCAGCCGGGCGACGAGGTGGCTTCCGGCGGCCAGGACTATGAGTACACCGGCGCCCTGCCCTTCACCGGCGACCTCAGCACGGTCAACTTCGCCGCCAGCCCGATGCTGTGGGCGATCGTCCCGGCCGACGGCGTGGCCGCGGCCAACGATGTCGCCCCGGGCGACGAGATCGTCACCGTCGACACCACGGTCGGCTGGCTGAGCCGCGGGATCAGCTACGCCACCACCGCCTACGCGGGCAACCAGGGCTCGACGTTCAACGTCTACAGCAACCACGCCTCGCTCAAGCTCCTGGGCGAGGGCGGTAACGACACCTTCGTGATCCGCGCCTTCCAGCTCGTCGTCGGCAACGGCGTCGCCACCTCCAACACCCTGGTCCAGGGCGGCAGCGGGACCAACGACATCGAGTACAACGTCAACGCCCCGGTCTCGATCCAGGGCGGCCGCGGCTACAACTCGGTCGTCGTGGTCGGCACCGGGACGCTCGACAACTTCGTCATCACCGACCAGGGCGTGTACGGCGACGGCCTGTTCGTCGAGTACCAGGACGTGCAGAAGGTCGAGGTCGATGCGGGTGGCGGTACGGCCAACTTCTGGGTCCTGAGCACGGCTCCGAACGTGGTCACGGTGCTGACCGGGGCCAACGGTCACAGCACCTTCAACGTTGCGGGCGATGTCACCGGCCAGATCGTCGCCCTGAACCCCAATGGCACCAGCGCGACCATCAACCACTTCGTCGCCAGCAACGACCTGACCTACAACAACCTCTACGCCCCCAGCGTCCCGTTCTCGGTCGGCAGCACCGAGGCTGGCCAGGTCCAGCTCACGAACGTCCCCAGCGGCGGGCTCACGCTCCTGCAGCCGGCGGACGGAGGCACGGCGGCGACCAGCTGCCCGACGAGCGGGAGCGTTTCCTCGGTCGCCTGCTACGAGCTGAGCCTCGGCGTGACGCCCCCGCAGCCCGGCGCCATCTGGTACGTCAGCGTGGCCGCGGCGCCGGACTTCACCGGCGGCCTGGCCAGCTGCGAGGAGCCGAATGCCGATGTCGCCGCCTGTGGCTCGTCGCTTCTGATCTCGGACGATGGCGGCAAGACGTGGTCCTCTGACCTCGTCCTGACCTTCGACTCCTCGCTGGCCAGCACGGACCCGGACGCCTGGAACGCAATTCATACGATCGAAGTCCAGGCGCCTCCGGGTGCGGTGGTCGGCGGCGACGCCACGATCGAGATCATGCAGTCGGTCCTGAGCACCGTCCCGGTCACGCCGACGCTGATCGGCTACGACACGATCCCCATCTCGAACGTCGACGTTCACGTGATCGACGGCAATCAGCCGGGGCTCGTGAGCTCGGCTCCAAGCACCGGCCTCAACGTGATCGAGGGCGGGCTCCTTGACGACAGCTACACCGTGCAGCTCACCCGTGCCCCGGCGGCTGACGAGCAGGTCGTGGTCACCTTGAGCTCGGATGACCCGCGGATCCACTTCTCCTCGTCCACGCTGACCTTCAACTCGAGCGACTGGAACACGCCGCAAACGGTCACCGTGAGCGCCACCGACGACGGCATCGTGGAGGGCGTGCGCCTGTCCAGCATCACCGCGAGCGTCACCTCCGAGAACCTGAGCGGCGGCGCGGCCCCGAAGGACGCCGTGTACTCCCAGGGCATCGTCGATGACCCGACGGTGGAGGTCTACGTCTACGACGCCGACGCGCCCGGCGTCGTGATCCTGCCCACCGGTCCCAGCACCGTCTCGAGCACCATCAGCTCGAGCTACACGATCCAGCTCACCAAGGCCCCCGTGGCGGCTCCGGGGACGGGCGTGGCCTACGTCGACATCAGCATCATCACCGGCGGCCTCACCCTCGTCTCCTCGACCGATCCGCGCTTCAGCGCCACCGGCGGTACCGACGGTGGGCCGATGGTGGCCTTCAACGACAGCAACTGGGACATCCCGATCACGATCACCGTCGTCCCCAACCCCAGCGGGACGGTGCCGCTGAGCGGTGGCGGCCAGCCGCTCCAGGAGTTCGGTAACCAGCCGCACGTGACCAACTCGATCTACGGCCCGCTGATCATCGACGGCTCGACGACCGCCTCACGGCCGCTGGTTCCGGGCATCGGCCTGCCGAGCGAGACCGACGCCCCGCTCCCGCCGCCGCCGGCTCCGACGCTGACCGGCCCCGCGGGCACGGCGCGCATGGCCACGCTCAACATCTTCGATGACGGAGAGCTGACCGGCGACGAGGGGACGATGAGCGGCATCTCCGCGACCGAGTTCCAGGCCCTCGAGACGCTCTACTCAGGGGCCTCGGCGGTCGGGCTCGATCAGTCTCAGTTCAACGAGATCGAGGGCCTGAACATGGGCGGCTCGCTGCAGCAGCAGCCGCCCGGCGACTCGCTGCTCACCTTCGACGGCGGGATCGCCTATCGCAACGTCGATGTCGTCGACGTGTTCCTGGGCAACCGCGCCACGAGCCCGGCCGGCCAGGGCGTCTTCACCGTCAGCCAGACCCTCCTGAACACGATCACCGTGATCCAGGGCGGGGGCGGCTACAAGAAGATCGTGGCCACCGGTGGCGGCGGCTACAACTCGCCCCTGATCCTGCTCGGCAACACCACCCAGAACGGCAGCTTCTACAGCTCCCTGGGGAGTGACCCCAACGGGGAGGGTCTGCAGTACGACATTCCCGGCCAGAGCGTGCTCGATGCCTCGCAGGATCCGAACTCGGTGATCATGTACGGAGGCGTCGGCGACTCGCAGATCTACGGTGGCGGGGGAGGCGACCAGATCGCCGGCGGGTCCGGGGCCGACATCATCACCGCCGGGTCAGGCAACGACATCATCCGTGCCAACGACGGGTTCAACCTCTACCTGCTCCAGCCGCTGGCGCAGGTGGTGGCCCAGAACCTGACTGCGCTGATCGTCACCCACGATCCCAGCCCGTCCGATGCGCCGGATGGTGATCCGCTCTACGCCACCTCCGACCAGATCTACGGCGGCATCGGCCACGACATCGTGTTCCTGGATCACGGCGAGGTCGACCAGCTGAGCAACCCGATCACCGGAACCGAGGGCGTGCTCGACGCCTACACGACCGATCCGACGGCGTTTGGTCTCAGCTCCTACTTCGGGGCCTTCAACGGAACCTCGATCGTGCTCGCCGGGACGGGGCAGCAGACGATCGACGTCGGCAAGACCAACCAGCCCAATGTGATCGTCAAGAACGGCTACGTCTACTTCTCCGCCCCGGATGGCTGGATTCAGAAGCTCTCGAAGGTGGGGAGCAACTCGCCGGGCGCCGGCGGCAACGACAAGATCACCCTGGGCGACGGCAACGACGTGGTCGTGGCCGGTACCGGCTACGACAAGATCACCGGCGGGAACGGCAACAAGATCGTCCTCGGTGACGATGGCGAGATCACCTGGGTGGGCGGCCTCCTGACCGAGGTGATCAGCCAGGATCCGGGCGTCGCGCTGAACAGCACCTCGGGCAACACGATCACCCTGGGCGATGGCAACGACATCGTGTTCGGCGGCAGTGGCCAGAACATCATCACCCTCGGCAACGGCAACGACATCGTGGCCGGCGCGCTGGGCGAGCTCGACTTCGCCACCACCGGTCTCAACACCCCGACCGGCATCCCGTCCACCTTCGAGAGCATCTATCCGACCGACGGCGGCCCCGACACGATCAAGCTCGGCGACGGCGCCGGCGTGGTCATCGGCGGCCCGGGCAACAGCTCGATCAGCGCCGGCCCCGCCTACACGGCGGTCCCGACCACGGGCCAGGCCTTCTACCTCCAGGCTGAGCACGCCTGGTCGCTCACCAGCACGCCGCCGGCTCCGCCGGCCGTCACGCCGAGCACCCCGCCGCTGGTCCTCACGACGGCACCGGTCATCCTGCCCACGCCGCCCGTGACCACCTCGAGCAAGCCGACGACCTCGAAGACGAAGAAGCACAAGAAGCCCAAGAAGAAGCCCAAGAAGAAGCCCAAGAAGAAGCCGAAGAAGGGCGGGCACAAGAAATGAGACTTTTGCTCGGAAATCACAACTACCGGGGCGGGAATCGGTTCAGATATGCGGGCCCACGGGCTCGGATATGGGGGCACAGTGACCCCGAGGCAGGGGTGTCGTTAACCCAACTGGGGGCGTGGGGCCCCTGTCTAACCCTGGAGGTTCGATGAAAACCAAGTACCTGACACGCGCAGCTGCGGTCGCCGGGGCCTGTCTGGCCGCGATGGCGCTCACAGGCCTGCCGTGGGCCGACGCCTCGCCGCGGGCGGTGGTGGCGGATGAGGGCGGCGTGGGCGGCGAAAGGCCCGCCGTCACCTGCGTTCGCTACGACTTCGGCGAAGGGCCGGTGTGCGGGGTCATGCTCCGCGGCAAGCGAGGGCTTCGCGGCGTAAAGGGCAAGACCGGGCCGATCGGCCTGACCGGCCCGCAGGGGATTCAGGGTCCGCAGGGCATCCAGGGACCGGTGGGTCCGCAGGGCATCCAGGGCCCGACCGGCCCGACGGGGCCCCAGGGCATCCAGGGCGCTCCCGGTCATACGGTGGTCGTCGCCGGAACCCTGATCACGGAGAAGGCGCCCGCCGGCGGCGATAACCAGGGCAAGGAGCTCACGCCCACCGTCGCCGAGTGCCCCACCTCCGGCACCCAGACCGATCCCGAGGCCTACGGCGGAGGGGTTCAGATCCAGAAGAGCGGCAGTGAGAGTGGGGGTGACGTGGTGACGATCCAACAGCATTTCCTCGGCACCTACTCCAACTCCACCACGGTCAATCCGCTTCCGGCGGGCAATACGCCGGGGACCGTCTCGACCCAGGCGGCGAATGCCTATGAGGGCCAGGCGGTGATCACCGAGCTGGCCGGTGGCGACACCGTCACGGTTCAGTCCTACGTGATCTGCGGGCCGTAGGAGACGCGAATGAAACGTGTCATTCGTATCGCGCTGCTGACGCTCGCGTGCCTGGTCGCGACGGGGTTCGCGGCCTGGGCCAGCGCGGGCAACTTCGGCGGCAAAGGCCCGTACAAGAAGAACGGGAAGCTGTGCGTCCGCTACGACGCTGACGACACGCCCTACTGCTTCTCCTACGGGCCGCGCGGCAAGCGGGGCCCGCAGGGTCGCGTTGGCGCCCGCGGTCCGGTCGGCCTGATCGGCCCCGCGGGGATCAAGGGGATCCAGGGGGTCATCGGACCGCGGGGTCCGCAGGGCATCGTGGGCGTCACCGGTCCCATCGGTCCGACGGGACCCGACGGGGCCTTCGTGTCGCCCCAGGGATCGAATCCCGGCGGCTCAGACCCGGGGGGGAACACGATTCTCGTCCTGGGCAGCAAGATCGGGCCGATTCCGTTCCCCACCGGACCCGCGACCGGGACCGAGCTGACGCCCAGCGTGGCTCGCTGCCCCACCTCGGGTCCCGATCAGGAGGCCTACGACGGGGGGGCGACGATCATCACCACGAACCCCAACAACACCGCGAGCCCGCCTCCACCGACCAATGATGTGGTCGGTCTGGAGTCGAGCTTCCCGGGTCTCTACGCCGGCCCCACCGAGGTCGACCCGCTGCCACTGGGCGGGGCTCCCGGGGCCTTGTCTCAGCAGTCGGCAAACGCCTACGAGGCTCAGGCTGTCGTTACGGAGATGCACAGCAACGACAACCTGACCGTGCAGGCGTACGTCGTCTGCGGCCCGTAGGGCTGAGGGCACCACTCCAGGGTTAGACAGCCGGCCGCTCCGCTCCGCGGGGCGGCCGGCTCTCTGTCCGCTCAAGCGCGCGCGCAGCTCCCGCACCCCGATTTGCGGACGCAACTCCTCCGCTATCCTCGGGTTAGTGGGGCACAGATGAAGTCTTGGGGGCGTGCATGTGCGCTGGCGGCCTTCTGCGGGCTGCTCCTGGCGTCGCCGGCGATGGCCGACGACTGGCTGCCGCATCCCGCCAACGCCCAGTGGCAGTACGACTGGCGCGATAGCACCTACAACCCTTCGGGGACGGTCGAAAACGTCGACGTGCAGCAGCAGAGCGGCAGCAGTTTCACCTTGGCCTGGGCCGACTCGGCCGAGGAGCCGCCGCCCGCCGGCAGCTCGCCTGAGTGCACCTCGAGCTCGGACCTGGGGACGATCTCGTTCCAGGACTCGAGCGAGGGCCTCCTCAACACCGACTGGAACAGCTGCCCGCCACCGTCGAACATGCCGGTGCTCTGCGCCAGCACCGCCAACTGCGCCAACAGCCTGTCGAGCACTCTGTATGACGTGATCTGGGGTAACCGGACGCCGGTTCTGTCCGAGCCTCTGCTTGAGGGAGAGACCTGGAACGCCACCGGCGGAGGCTCCAACGAGGTGACGAGCACCTCGCAGTACCTGGGCCTGCGGATCGTCAAGGTCCCGGCCTTTCCCAAGGGCGTTCAGGCCGCGGTGGTGCGGAGCAACATCGCGCTCGCCGGCACGCCCGGCGATGACTACGGCAGTGGCGTGCGAACGACCTGGTGGGTGCGGGGCGTCGGGCCGGCCCTGGTCGTGTTTGACCACGTGGACGGGAGCGTCACCAACGCCGCGCTGCTTTCGACGAACCTCAAGCCCTCGGCCACGACCCCCGACCAGGACTATTTCCCGCTCACCCAGGGCCTGACCGGCCGCTACGAGTGGACGAACAACAAGCACCTCAAGCGACCTGAGATCGAGCGGATCACGGTGGCCGCGGTGTCCAACCAGACAGCGCGGCTAACCGCGCAGAGCATCTCGGGGCCGATCAGAGTGGAGGGCCAGTACGGCTTCTCGCTCCGCCTCGACGGGCTACGCAACATCTGGGGCTCCGCCTCGGCCGCGTCGCTGGCCAAGTTTCCCCCCCTCGGGCATGGCCGTCACTTCTTCACCCCCCTCGACCTCATGACCTACGGCTTCAACCCGTTGCTGACCGCCTACCCGGAGGCCGGGCAGAGCTGGAAGAGCGGGAACGCCCGGGATTTGAGCGTCTACGGCGTGACCGGGGAGACCAGGGTCATCGGGGTCCGGCGGGTGCATGTTCCGGCGGGCACCTTCCAGGCTCTAGAGGTGCGGAGCACCCTCACCCAGAAGGGCTTTAAGTTCGGCTCCGGGGTCCGGACGATGTGGTTTGCCGCCGGACGCGGTCTCGTGAAGCTGGTGTTCAAGCATCGCGACGGCAGCACGTCGGTAGTGCAGCTGCTCAAATAAGTCCAATGTCGAGGCCGACGCTCGCGGTCGCCGCGCTCGGCCTGGCGCTCGCCGGCTGCGGCCACAGCTCAACTCAGCGCTCCCAGGTCGCGAGCTATCTCCGGCAGGTCAACCGGGTCGAGCACGCGCTGGCGCGACCCCTCTCGACGGTCACCAGCGTGGGCAATCAGTTCGCCTCCGAGCAGCAATCGGGGGGGACGCTGGTCGGTGTATCGACGCAGGCGCACGAGCAGAGCCTGCAGCGCGCGTGGGGGCAGATCGTCGCGGCGCGGGCTCATCTGGCTGCGATCAAGGTTCCGGCTCCGGCGGCCAACCTTCAGCGGCTGCTCGTGCAGCTGGTGACGGGGCAGGCGCAGTTGACCCGCGAGATGGCCCAGCTGGTCACCTTCCTCCCCGGCTATAGCCAGGCTTTGCGAACTCTGGCTCCCACCACAAGACGCCTCCAGTCCTCGCTCGCGCGCCAGAGCGCAAGCACCTCCTACGCCAACAAGGCGGCGGCGCTGCGCCGGTTCAAAGCCGCGGTCGACGGCATCCTTCGCCAGCTCCACCAACTCCGTCCGCCCGCCGTGGAGCGGCCCGATTACACGACCGAGGTTGCCTCGGTGCGGGGCATGAGCACGAGCGCGGGACAGCTTGCCGACGCCCTCCAGGGCGGTTCGTCCAGCGGCGACGTCCGATCGCTGCTCCTGCGCTTCGAACGGGCCGAGACGCTCGACCAGACGGTGGCGGCGCAGAAGGCCGAGAGCGCCGCCATCCGCGCGTACGACCGGCAGGCGTCCGCGCTGAGCTCGCTCACCACCGCCGCCCAGCAGGAACGCCTGCGCCTGGCCGACAACCTGAGCTAGGGGGGCCCGCGAGGGGGCGAGGGCCGGCCTGTGACCCTGGGCCTCAGCCGTTCCCGCCGCTGGCGCCGGCGTCGCCTGGATCGTTCGTGCGTAAACCTACCGACCGCTCAAGAGCTTTCGCTCCAAAATGGGGCGCACGGCACCCTAGACATAGCGTGCAACTGAACGTTGCGTTGACAGCCGACGCCGAGTATGAGACCTTGCCCTACCTGTGAGAGCGGCGGTCACCGGGGTCCGCCCGTAGCGTGCTTGCTTGGGGCAAGCAGAAGGGGCGAGAGGTTTGAACAATTGGGGGCTGAGGAGTGGAGCGGCGCACCGTCTGGCTTCCCAGGTCTGCTGGGCGGGGGCGAGGCCGCCCAGCCCCGAGACGCGCTCGTCCGTACGCCCGTGCTCGTCGGCATCGCTCAGCCCCCATGGCGACTGCCGGCTCGCTGCAACAGGCACAGGTTGAGCGCTACCGGCTGCCGCGGCGGATGCCCCCACCGCCGCGGCGCCGGGACTCTTTGCCACTGAACTGCCACTGAGCCTGAACTGCCACTGAGCCGCGCCCTGAGCCACGGATCCAGCGGAAGGAGCGCAGGCTCTCGGGATAGTTGACCCCACAACCGTGGACGATTTGTTCCGAGGGGTGGGAGCGAATTGCCACAGTTCGCGCGGCGGCCCCTCCGGCGCCGCCCCTCCGCCCCTCCGCCCCGCCGCCTCTCCGCCCCTCCGCAGCGCCCATCAAAGCCCGCCTGCCGCGCAAATAGCCGTAATTCAGATTGCCTTTTGGTACATTCGAGTGCTCCGTCCGCGACCGGAAGGACTCTCCTATGGAGCCCGCATCTCTGCCGAGCACCGAAACGCAGGGCCGCCACGGAGCCGGCGGCAGGACCGGCTCGCTCGAGAACCCCGAGGTGATCGAGGACGTACCCGGGCATGTGATCCCGATCCTCCAGCAGGAGTTCGACGATTTCGACACCGAGTCGACCCGCTTTCTCAAGGGCGAGCTTGAGGGCGACGAGTTCGTCAAGTTCCGCCTCAAGCAGGGGGTTTACGGCCAGCGCCAGCCTGACGTGCAGATGGTCCGGGTGAAGCTGCCCCTCGGGGGCGTCAGCCCGGAGCAGCTCGAGGCGTTTGCCGACGGAATCGAGAAGTACGTGCCCCTGCGCAAGGGCCACATCACCACGCGCCAGAACATCCAGATGCACCACGTCCCGCTCCCCGAGGCGGCCAAGCTGATCCGCGACCTCGGTGACGCGGGCCTGTCCAGCCGTGAGGGCTGCGGAAACACGATGCGCAACGTCACCGGCGACCCCCGGGCGGGGACGCTCGAGGGCGAGCTCTTCGACATCACGCCTTACGCGGGCGCCTACGTTCGCTACTTCGTCCGCCACCCCACGACGCAGGCCATGCCGCGCAAGGTCAAGACGGCGTTCGCGGCCACCGACGAGGACAACGCGATCACCCGCATCCACGACATGGCGTTTCTGCCCCGGGTCAGAGACGGCGTCCGCGGCGTCGAGGTCCGGGTCGGCGGCGGGACCTCGATCATGCCCCGTCTGGCCCCCACGCTCTACGAGTTCGTCGAGCTCGACAACGGCGAGTACCTGAAGGTCACCGAGGCCTGCATGCGGATCTTCGACCGCCAGGACTGGCTCCGGGTCAACAGGGCCCGGGCGCGGATCAAGGTCCTCGTCGACAAGGTCGGGATCGACGAGTTCCGCACGATGGTCGAGGAGGAGCTCCAGGGCGACTGGACCGAAGAGCGGGACTTCGACCCCAGGCCCCTCCTGTTCGTCCATGACGAGGAGGCCAATGCCCCGGCCAAGCCGGACACCTACGCGACGGCCAATGGCGACCTGCGTGAGTTCGACCGCTTCCTCGCCTCCAACGTGCGGGCCCAGCGCCAGAAGGGATTCTCGACGGTAGAGGTCGTGCCACGACGCGGCGATCTGACCCCCGAGCAGCTGCGCGGAGTCGCTCAGCTCATGCGCGAATACACGGGCGGCTACGCCCGCACCACCGTGCACCAGAACCTCGTCCTGCGCTGGGTGCGCGACGAGTCCGTCTACGAGGTCTGGCGGGCGCTCGGTGAACTCGGCCTCGGTGATTCCGGTGCCGAGGAGATCAGCGACGTGGTCAGCTGCCCCGGCACGGATTCGTGCAAGCTTGGCATCACCAGTTCGATGGGTCTAAACCAGGCTGTGCACGAGCGCATCCAGCAGATGCAGATCGAGGACGAGCTGACGCGACGGATCCACATCAAGATGAGCGGCTGCCCCAACGGCTGCGGCCAGCATCACATCGCCGACATCGGCTTCTACGGCGCCTCGATCAAGGTCGGTGAGCACACCATTCCGGCCTACATCCCGCACGTCGGAGGCGTCTACGAGGGCGGTAATGTGGAGTACGGGCACCGCCTCAAGGCGCGGCTTCCGGCCAAGCGTGTACCCGAGGCGATCGAGCGATGGATACGCTTCTACGAGTCAAGCCGCGAAGACGGCGAGCCATTTAAGGCTTTCGTCGAGCGGGTAGGCACGCAGGAGTTCGAGGCTCAGGTCAAGGACCTGACCTTGCCGATCGAGTTCTCCCTGGAAAACATGAGCTACTTCATCGACTGGACCAAGAATGTGCCCTTCGAGGTGGTCCGCGGCGAGGGCGAGTGCGCGGTTTGAGCATGGCCGTCTCCAGCCTCCAGATCCCCGACACCGCCACCGCCGAAGAGTCCCTGGCCTACGCCGTCGAGCGCTTCCACCCGCGGCTGACCATGGCCTGCTCCTTCCAGAAGGAGGAGTCGGTGCTCGTCCACATGCTCACTGAGATCTGCCCACAGGCGCGGATCTTCACCATCGACACCGGGGTTCTGTTCCCAGAGACGCTGCAAACCTGGAAGCGGTTCGAGGACCGCTTCGGCGCCCACATCGAGGTCTTCGACGCCCGCAACCCGGATGCGCCGTGGACGCTTCAGAACTGCTGTAGCGCGGCCAAGGTGGATGCGCTCCAACGGGCACTCGAGGGCGTCGACGCGTGGATCACGGGAATCCGCCGCGAGCAAGCAACGACGCGCGCGGACTCGACCAAGCTCGAGCGCGATGAGCGGCGGGGCATCTGGAAGGTCAACCCGCTGGCCGACTGGACGGAGAAGGACCTGTGGCGCTACATCCACAAGCACGACCTTCCCTACAACCCCCTGCACGACGTTGGCTACGCGTCGATCGGGTGCGCGCCGTGCACCCGGCCGGGGTCGGGACGCGAGGGGCGGTGGGCCGGCACCGACAAGATCGAGTGCGGGATCCACGAATGATGCGCTCCACCCGAGTATGAATCCCGCGCACTACGAGCTCTCCTACCTGGAGACGCTCGAGGCCGAATCGATCCACATCTTCCGTGAGGTGGCGGCCGAGTTTGAGCGCCCCGTGCTCTTGTTCTCAGGCGGCAAGGACTCGCTGGTTCTCCTGCGCCTGGCCGAGAAGGCGTTCCGCCCTGGGCGCTTCCCGTTCCCGGTTATGCACGTGGACACGGGCCACAACTTCCCTGAGGTGATCGATTTTCGTGACCAGGTGATTGAGCGCCTCGGCGAGCGGCTGATCGTCGCCTCGGTGCAGGATTCGATCGACCAGGGGCGGGTTGTCGAGGAGACCGGTCCCCGGGCCTCGCGCAACCGTCTTCAGACCGTCACCCTGCTCGATGCGATCGCTGAGCACGGCTTTGACGCCGCCTTCGGGGGCGCCCGGCGCGACGAGGAGCGAGCCCGAGCCAAGGAGCGCATGTTCTCCTTCCGCGACGACTTCGGCCAGTGGGACCCCAAGTCCCAGCGCCCCGAGCTGTGGTCGCTCTACAACGCCCGCATCCACAAGGGCGAGCACGTCCGCGTGTTCCCGATCTCGAACTGGACCGAGCTCGACGTGTGGCAGTACATCGAAACCGAGGGGCTCGAGATTCCCTCCATCTACTACTCCCACAACCGCCAGGTGTTCGAGCGCGACGGGATGCTCTACGCCCACTCCGACTACGTGCAGCTGATGGATGGCGAGGAGCCGTTCGAGGCCAGCGTCCGCTACCGGACGGTCGGAGATATGACCTGCACCGGAGCCGTGCGCTCGACCGCGGTCACGCTGGAGGACGTGGTGGCGGAGATCGCCGCCACCCGGATCACCGAGCGGGGCGAGACCCGCGCCGATGACCGCGTCACGGAGGCGGCCATGGAGGACCGTAAGCGCGAGGGGTACTTCTAGTGCCCGGCGCCGCCTCCAACGGTCACGCGCGCCGCTCGCGACCCACCGAGCTGCTGCGGATCGCCACCGCCGGCTCGGTCGATGACGGCAAGTCGACCCTGATCGGGCGCTTGCTCTACGACTCCAAGCAGATCCTGACCGACCAGCTCAAGCACGTCGTCGAGACCTCCGAGCGCCGCGGCGACGGCTACCTCAACCTGGCCCTGCTGACCGACGGCCTGCGCGCCGAGCGGGAGCAGGGGATCACGATCGACGTCGCCTACCGCTACTTCCAGACCAAGCGGCGGAAGTTCATCATCGCCGACACCCCCGGGCACGAGCAGTACACGCGCAACATGGTCACCGGCGCCTCGACGGCCGATCTCTCGGTCGTCCTGGTCGACGCCCGCAAGGGCGTCTCCGAGCAGACCCGGCGCCACGCCTACATCGCCTCCTTGCTGCGGATCCCGCACCTCGTCGTGTGCGTCAACAAGATGGACCTGGTCGACTACGACGAGGCGGTGTACGACCGGATCGTCGACGAGCTGACCGACTGGGCCGCTCGGCTCGACATCTGGGACATCACCTTCATCCCCATCTCGGCCCTGCACGGCGACAACGTGGTCGACCGCTCGGACAAGATGGCGTGGTACGCCGGCCCGCCGCTCCTCTACCACCTGGAGCACGTGGTGATCGCCACCGACCGCAACCTGGTCGATGTCCGCTTCCCCATCCAGTGGGTCATCCGGCCGATGGACGAGGCGCACCACGACTATCGGGGCTACGCCGGCCAGGTCGCCGCGGGTGTGCTCCGCGCCGGCGACGAGGTCGCCGTGCTGCCCAGCGGCCTCAAGACGACGATCGCCTCCATCGACAGCGCCGGCGTTGAGCGCGAGGCCGCCTTCCCGACCATGTCGGTGGCCGTGCGCTTGACCGACGAACTCGACGTCTCCCGGGGCGACATGATCGTCAACCCGGACGACCCTCCGGTTCCCGCGCGGCAGATCGAGGCGATGGTGTGCTGGATGAGCTCCCGGCCTGTGCGTCCCGATGGCCGCTACATGCTCAAGCACACCACGCGCACGGTGAAGGCCGTGGTCAAGGAGCTCGAGTACCGGGTCGACGTCAACACGCTTGACCACGTCGAGGCATCCGAGCTGGGGCTGAACGAGATCGGCCGCATCCACCTGCGCCTCAGCGCCCCGGTGATGGTCGACCGCTATCGCCGCAACCGGACGATCGGGAGCTTCATCCTGATCGACGAGGCGAGCAACGACACCGTCGCCGCCGGCATGGTGATCCACGCCTCAAGCAGCTGAGCCCCGGGTCCCGGCCCGGCCGCTCCGGGGCTCACGCAAGGCAGGTAAAGTCCGCCGCCGTCATGTTCTCGAAGGTCCTTATCGCCAACCGCGGCGAGATCGCCATCCGGATCATCCGCGCCTGCGAAGAGCTGGGCATCGCCACGGTGGCTGTCTACTCAGAGCTGGACCGGGACGCCCCGCACGTCAAGCGCGCCGACGAGGCCTTCCTGCTCGGTCCCGGCCCGGCCAATGAGAGCTATCTGGTCGTCGAGAAGCTGATCGAGGCCTGTGAGCGCTCGGGCGCCGAGGCCGTCCATCCCGGCTACGGCTTCCTGGCTGAGAACGCCGGCTTTGCCTCGGCGCTTGAGGAGCACGGGATCACCTTCATCGGGCCGCCCGCCTCGGCCATCGAGGCGATGGGCTCCAAGACCCGGGCCCGCGAGCTGATGGAGAAGGCCGGGGTCCCGATCGTGCCCGGAACCACCGAGCCGGTGGAGACGATCGACGACGCCCGCAAGATCATCGAGAAGACGATCGGCTATCCCGTGGCCGTCAAGGCGGCGGGCGGGGGCGGAGGCAAGGGCTTCCGCGTGGCCGAGTCCGAGGACAAGCTCCAGGAAGCCTTCGAGGTTTCCTCCCGGGAGGGCGAGAAGTTCTTTGGCGATCCCACCGTGTACCTGGAGCGCTACCTGCCCGATCCCCGTCACGTCGAGGTCCAGGTGTTGGCCGACAAGCACGGCAACGTGATCCATCTCGGCGAGCGCGACTGCTCGATCCAGCGCCGCCATCAGAAGCTGATCGAGGAGGCCCCGGCCCCGGCGGTGGACGAGGAGCTCCGGGCCAAGATCGGCAAGATCGCCACCGAGGCGGCGGCCGCGGTGTCCTACACCGGCGCCGGGACGATCGAGGGTCTGCTCCAGGAGGGGGAGTATTTCTTTTTGGAGATGAACACCCGGGTCCAGGTCGAGCATCCGGTGACCGAGCTCGTGACCGGCCTTGACATCGTCAAGGAGGGCATCCGGGTCGCGGCGGGCGAGCCGCTGTCGATCGCGCAGGAGGACCTTGAGCTCCGGGGTCACGCCATCGAGTGCCGGATCAACGCCGAGGACGCAAGCAAGAACTTTGCCCCCGCGCCGGGCACGATCGGCGCCTACCGCGAGCCGGCGGGACCCGGGGTGCGCGTCGATTCCGGCGTCGAGGCGGGTTCCGAGATCAGCCCCATGTACGACCCGATGGTGGCCAAGCTGATCGTGTGGGACGTCGACCGTGAGCAGGCCACGGCGCGGATGCTGCGGGCGCTGGGGGAGTACGAGATCGGCGAGCTCAAGACGCTGATTCCGTTCCACGCGGCCATCCTGGCCACCGAGCAGTGGCGCAACGCCGAGACGTGCCGGGATTTGATTACCGACCGGGAATGGCTGAAGTCGCTTGCCTTCCCCAAGCCCGAGGCGCCCGCCGAGCCGGAGGAGGAGGGCGAGCCGGTCGAGCAGTCCTACACGGTCGAGGTCAGCGGGAAGCGCTTCGACGTCAAGGTGATCGGGCCGCCGTTTGGCGGCGCTGGCGTCAATGGAGCCGGCCCCGCCGTGGCCGGCGCCCCGGCGGCCCGCAAGGCGCCGCGCCGGGCGGCCAGCTCAGGCGGCGGTGGGGGAGGCGGCGGCGACACGCTGACCTCGCCGATCCAGGGAACGGTGCTGAAGGTGGTGGTCGAGCAGGGCGCCGCGGTCGAGGAGGGCGCCCTGATCGCCGTGATCGAGGCGATGAAGATGGAGAACGAGATCACCGCCCACAAGGCGGGCACCGTGTCAGAGCTGCCGATTTCGGCCGGTGGCTCGGTGGCCACCGGCGACACGATCGCGGTGATCAGCTCAGGGGAGTAGCCGGGCGCCGGAGGGCCTGGCTCAGATCGAGGCCCAGCACCACCTCCAGCACCGCTCGACTCGCCTCGGTCACCGACTCCAGCTCGGTGCGGAGCGTGATCTCGGGCGCCTCGGGGGCCTCGTAGGGGTCATCGATGCCGGTGAAGCCGGTGATCTCACCCCGCCGGGCCTGAGCGTAGAGACCGCGGGGATCCCGGCGCTCGCACTCGGCCACCGAGGTGTCCACGTAGACCTCGATGAAGGGAAGCTCCTTGGCGGCGTGGAGCTCCCGCGCCTGGTGGCGCGCGGCGCGGTAGGGGCTGATCAGCGACGCGACGACGAGGAGGCCGGCGTCGGCCAGGATCTGGGCCACGGCGGCCGCCCGGAGGATGTTCTGCTCCCGTGAGGCCGCATCGAAGCCGAGGTCGGAGCACAGCGTGCGCCGAAGCACGTCGCCGTCCAGGCGATAGGTGGCGTAGCCCGCCTCGTCCAGGCCCACCGCGACCGCATCCCCAATCGTCGTCTTCCCCGCCGCCGGCAGGCCCGTCAGCCAGACAGTTGCGCCGCGAGGCACGCTGCCAACGGTAGCGTCAGCCCGCGTCGATCAGCTTGGCCGCCTCACGCAGGCTCGCAACCTCGGCGTCGGGCTTCTTCTGGTTGCCCTCGAGCTGCTCCTTGTGCCGGTTGACCCAGATCACGGGGATCTTCCGCTTCAGGCACGGCTCGACGTCGTAGTAATAGCTCGAGGCAACATGGACCCAGCCCCGCTTGCCCCCGATCCTCCGCTCACACTCGACAAAGTGGGCCGGATCGGGCTTGTAGGAGCGGACCTGCTGCGCGGTGACGACGAGGTCGAAATCGAGCGGGATGTGACGCCGGGTCTGGCCCAGAAGCTTGTCGTCGATGTTCGAAATCAGGCCGACCTTGTACTTCTTGGCCACCTTCTGAAGCACGGGGTTGGTCTCCTTGAACGGAGGCCAGCGCTGGACTGAGTCGGGCAAAAAGCCCGCGCGCGAAGGCTCGAGCGGCCAGTTCAGCTTCTTGGCGATCTGCACGGCGGTGCGCCGCAGCACCTCGGCGTAGAGCTCGTAGGAGCCCGCCTCGATCTGACGCTGGATCTCATAGAAGAGGGCGATGACCTCGTCGCGCTCGATGCTGAAGCCGTCCCGGTCGGCCTCGGCCTTGAAGGCGTCGAAGACCCCGGTCTCCCAGTCGATCAGCGTCCCATATACGTCGAAAGTGACGAAGGTGACGTTCTTTGGAATCGCCATGGCGCGGCATGATGGCATGGAAGTCGTGAAAGACGCCGCCGATGGGCGGAGAGGAGGCGTCGCGGCCGCGCAGGTAAAGTGCGGCACGCGATGGATCTGCTCGAGTATCAGGGCAAGCAGTTGTTCGCCCGCCACGCCGTTCCGGTACCCGATGGGCGGCTTGCCGTCTCGATCGAGGAGGCGATGGACGCCGCCGATGACATCGGCTACCCCTGCGTGGTCAAGGCCCAGGTCCAGATCGGGGGCCGCGGCAAGGCGGGCGGGATCAAGCTGGCCAAGGACCGCGACGAGGTGGGCGAGCACGCCGAGGCGATCCTCGGCATGGACATCCGCGGCTTGACGGTGCACGAGCTGTGGATCGAGGAGGCGTCCGAGATCGCCGCCGAGTACTACGCCTCGGTCATCTTCGACCGCTCCGCCAAGGCGCCGCTGCTGATGCTCTCGACCAAGGGCGGGATGGACATCGAGGAGGTGGCGGACGAGGATCCGGACGCGATCGCCCGGCTCCACGTCGACCCGCTCCTCGGCCTCCAGGATTTCCACGGCCGGCGCCTCGCCTTCGAGGCTGGAGTCGACGCCGACGTGGTCAGGCCGGTGGGGCAGATGCTGGCCAAGCTCTACGAGGTGTTCACCGCCGAGGAGGCGACCCTGGTCGAGGTCAACCCTCTGATCGTCACCCCGAGCGCCGAGGACGGCGGCAGCCGCGGCGTTCGCGCCCTGGACGCCAAGGTCACGCTGGATGAGAACGCCATGTTCCGCCACACCGACAACGCCCAGCTGCGCGATATCTCCGGCGAGGATCCGCAGGAGCGGATGGCCAAGGAGCGGGGGCTGACCTTCGTCAAGCTCGACGGCGACATCGGCATCCTCGGCAACGGCGCCGGGCTGGTCATGTCGACCCTCGACGTAGTCGCCGAGGCGGGCGGCTCGCCGGCCAACTTCCTCGATGCCGGAGGGGGCTCCAAGGCCGACGCCATCACCAACGCGGTTGAGGTCATCCTCTCCAACCCCAAGGTCAAGGCGGTCCTGTTCAACATCTTCGGGGGCATCACGCGCTGCGACGAGGTGGCGCGGGGGCTGATCGAGGCCTTCAACCAGATCAGTCCGCAGGTGCCGTTTGTGGTCCGGCTCGACGGGACCAACGACAAGGAGGGGCGCCAGCTGCTCGCCGAGGCCAACCTGCCCAACGTGTTCACCGAGTCGACGATGGACGACGCGGCCCGCAAGGTGGTCGAGTTGGCGAACTCCGCCAGCCCCACGGAGGCCGACTCATGAGCATCCTGGTCGATCAGAGCACGAAGCTCTGCGTGTCCGGGATCACCGGGCGTGAGGGCACCTTCCATTCGCTGCGCAACCGGGAGTACGGGACCGACGTGGTGGCCGGCGTCACGCCCGGCAAGGGTGGCCAGGACGTGGAGGGGATTCCCGTCTTCAACACCTTCGCCGAGGCGGTGGGTGACACGGGCGCCAACACGGCGATGATCTTCGTGCCCCCGCGCTTCGCGGCCGATTCCATCCTCGAGGCCGAAGACGCCGGGATCGAGTTGATCATCTGCATCACCGAGGGCATCCCGGCCCACGACGAGCTGCGGGTCTACAACACCCTGCGCAAGAACGGCCGGGCCCGGCTGATCGGCCCCAACTGCCCGGGGATCCTGTCTCCGGGGAAGGCCAACGTGGGCATCATCCCCGCTGCCTTCTTCCGCGAGGGCAACGTTGGGGTCGTCTCGCGCTCCGGCACGCTGACCTACCAGATCGGCAACGTGCTCGCCCAGCGCGGGTTCGGCAACTCCTCGATCGTCGGCATCGGCGGCGACCCGGTACCGGGCACCGACTTCATCGAGGTCATCGGCATGTTCGAGGAGGACCCGGAGACCGAGCTCATCGTGATGTGCGGGGAGATCGGTGGCGACGCCGAAGAGCGGGCGGCCGACTTCATCGCCGAGAACGTGAGCAAGCCGGTCGTGGCCTACATCGCGGGCTTCACCGCACCGCCCGGCAAGACGATGGGTCACGCCGGGGCCATCGTCTCAGGCTCCCAGGGCACGGCCCGGGCCAAGGCCGAGGCGCTTGAGGCCCGGGGCGTCCGGGTCGGCCGTACCCCGACCCAGGTGGCCGAGCAGGCCGTTTCGCTGCTCGGGGCCGCGGCCTAGCCGCTTCTCCGGCCGCCGTCGGCCGCGCGCGCGTCGGCCCCCGCACCTATCATGGGCGTCCCCGTGAGCGTGACTACCTCACCTCGGGGCGGCGTGCGACCAGGCGCGCCGTCGCCGCCGCGGGGCGGGACTCCGGTGGCGCCGCCCGGCCTGCCGCCGAGTGGACCCCCGCCCCCTCAGCCACCAGCCCGCCGCCCGGGCTGGAAGCGGATCCTGCTCGGGGCCGTGATCGTGCTGCTCTGCGCGGCGGGCGGCAGCGCCGTGTTCGTCGTTGAGCAGGTCCACACCCTCCGCGACGACCTCAAGCAGAACGGGATCCTCAACGTGGGCTCGGGGCAGCTGGCCAGCGCCGGGGCGGGCGACCCCCAAACCCTGCTCCTGGTCGGTAATGACACCCGCTCGGGGGCGGGGTTCAAGTACTACCGCGGGTACGTGCCCAACCTGGCCAACGAGATGCTGCTCGTCCGGATCGATCCGAGCAAGCCCTACATCTCGATGATGTCGATCCCGCGGGAGCTCAACGTGCCAATCACGCGGCCCAACGGCAGTACCTACGTCGGGCGCATCAACTCGGCCTACACGTACGGGATCGGCACGCTGGTCAGCACGATCAAGCAGGTCCTCGGCCTGTCCGTCAACCACGTGATGGTGACCACATTCGGGCGCTTTGAGCGCGCGGTGAACGAGATGGGTTGCGTGTACTCGACCGTCGATCGGCGCTACTACCACGTCAATCTTCCCTACGGCCCGCAGTACCAGGAGATCAACCTTCAGCCCGGCTACCAGAAGATGTGCGGAAACGCGGCCGAGGAGTTCGTCTCCTACCGCCATGGCGACACGTCGCTGGTCCGAGATGCTCGTGACCAGAGCTTCCTGCTCGACGTCAAGAAGCAGTACGGGCCCACGCTCTCGGACAACATCGGCAAGTTCGAGCACATATTCGGCCAGGCGGTGCAGACCGACCGTGGACTTCAGTCAACGACCGGTCTGCTGAACCTCATCAACACCCTGGTCTTCTCGGCGGGCCTAGCGGTGCGCCAGGTCCACTTCCAGGCCAGCCTCCAGCCGACCTTCGATACGGCCACGCCGCAGCAGATCCAGGCCAGCGTTCACAACTTCCTCTTCGGCGCCTCACCGGTCAACAAGCAGAGCACGGCTGCCGTCGCTCGGGCCGTCCACAGCCGCAAGGCGGTGGCCCGGCTGCCGCTCGTGCCGACGCCCGCCAGTGCCCTGGGCCAGGCTCAGGCGCAGGCGCTGAAGCTGCCCTTCCCGCTCGAGTTCCCGCGCGTCGAGGACCGCGGCGGCAGCGTGATCCCGTCCTCCTTGCGCCGGTACCTGATCCACGGCCCGGACGGCAGCGCCTATCAGGCCTACGTGGCCGTTTTTTATGCCGGCCAGCTGGGCCAGTACTACGACGTCCAGGGGATGAGCTGGACGACGGCGCCGCAGTTCGACAGCCCCGATCAGACCGTGAGCGTTGGCGGGCGCACCTACTACCTCTACTACGTCGGCTCGAACATCAACATGGTCGCCTGGTACGAGCACGGGTCGGTCTACTGGGTGCGCAACACGCTCACCGACTCGATCGGCAACGGCGAGATGCTGGCCATCGCCGAGCAGACCAAGCCGTTCACCGCCGTCCACTCCACGAGCCGTGTCCCGGTGATCCTGAGGGCCGTCGGGGTCCCCACGCGGACCGTGAAGGTCAAGCCGACGAGCACGAAGTTGCTGGTCGGCGGCCTAGCCGGGCTGGTCACGCTGATCGCCCTGCCCCTGCTCGCCTTCCTCGCCCTGCGGCGGATCCTCGACCTGCGCCGGGCTCGGCCCGACCTGGCCGCCGGCCAGCAGTCCGGCGCGCGCCTGGCCGCCCAGGGCGGCTTGGCCGCAGTCCCGGCCGGGCCCTCTGCGAATCTGCGACGCCTGCTCGGATTGGACGCGCTCCGCACCGGCGCCCTGTCCGGCCTGGGCGGTGGGACGCCCCACGTTGCGTCTGGGCGCTGGAGCGAGGGGACGCGCGTCTATCGCGGTTCGAAGGTCTACCGCCCCCTGGTGCTTACCCCGGTGATCGTTCTGCTCGTGATCGCCGCCGGCGCGGCGGTCTACTTGGCCGTTCAGCCCACGACCCCGGTTGCGCGGCCCAAGCCGGTCCACCGGTCGCGGACGCTGCCCGACGTGCCCGTCGTCGTCCTCAACGCCACCCAGACGGACGGGGCTGCCCACGAGCTGGCCGTCTTCCTCCAGCGCCGCAAGGTCCGTGTCTCGGCCGTGGGCAACGTGACCGAGACGCTTCCCCCGGGAACAGAGATCCTCTACGCCTCCGGCGAGCACTCCCAGGCCAAGCTCCTGGCCAAGCTCCTGGCCACCCGTTCGCCCAGCGTCGCCCCGATCGACCCGGTGACGAGTGCGGCTGCGGACGGGGCGAAGCTGGTCGTGGTCATCGCTTAGGGGCCCGCGCCTCCCAGTTGCCGAACGCCCGGGCTGGCGCGATACTCGGAAGCATCGTGAGGTACCACCGGGTGTTGACCGCGATGGCGGTGATCGGGGTCGTGGCGTTGACCATCACCCTCTTGAGCCCGTCGCACCCGGCTCCGAAACGCGCGCGCACCGCCGGCCCGGCGCAGTCGCTCAAGGCCACGCTGAGGCAGCTCCTGGCCACTCGAGGGCAGCTGCTCAACCCGGCCCCGAGCGCCTGTCCGGTCGCCCCCGGCGGCTGCTCGTCGGACCCGTGCGTGATCTTCGTCGCCAGCGGGCGGCCGGCGTCCCTTCCCTTGGCGGGCATCCAGATGGGCACTCCGTTCGGCTCGCAGGGCTGCGCCCTGCCCCAGACCTTCCGAGCTGGCGCCCTCGCGGGCCCGCAAGCCGTTCCTGTAAGCCTCCCGGTGCTCGCGGCCAGCTCCACCCGCTAGCCGCCCCGACGTTCCGTCCTCAGAATTCGTAGTCTTGGGGGAGGTGGCCAAGACGATCTCGTTTGCCCGCGGCGCTCCGTCGCTCGACATCATCGACGTCGACGGGCTGCGGGCAGCTGCGGATCAGGCCTTCGCCTCCGACCCCGCCGGGACCACCGCCTACGGCACCGCCGTCGGCTATCCGCCGCTCCGCGAGTGGATCGCCGAACGCCACGAGGTCTCGCCTGAGCAGGTCATCGTGACCAATGGCTCGATGCAGGCCGACGCCTTCCTGTTCGATGCCCTGGTGGAGCCGGGAGACCTGGTTGTCGTCGAGCGCCCGACCTATGACCGCACGCTCCTCGCCCTGCGCCAGCGCGGCGCCGATGTCCGCATGGTCGAGCTCGAGGAAGATGGGATCGACGTGGCCGCCCTGGAGCGCCTGCTCGCCGCTCACGGGCCGCCGAAGCTCGCCCACATCATCCCCAACTTCCAGAACCCGGCCGGCTACACGCTCTCCCGCCAGAAGCGCGACAGGCTGGTTGCCCTGGCCGACGAATACGGCTTCACGATCTTCGAAGACGACCCCTATGTCGACATCCGCTTCGAGGGCGAGCCCCTGCCGACGATGCTCTCGCTGGACACCAAGAATGTCGTCTACGCCTGCTCGTTCTCCAAGACCGTATGCCCGGGGATCCGGGTCGGCTACCTCGTCGGGCCCGAGGAGCTGATCGGGCGGATCGTCAAGATCGCCACCAGCACCTACATCTCCCCGAACATGGTCGCCCAGGCCATCGTTCATCAGTTCGCCACCTCGGGGGCGCTGGAGAAGTCGATCGAGACGGTCAAGAACGCGCTTCGCCAGCGGGCGGCCACCCTCGCCACGGCGCTGCGGCGCGAGCTGCCAGAGGCCCGCTTCATCGAGCCCGAGGGTGGCTACTTCCTCTGGCTCGATTTCCCCCGCGGCACCGATGTGGCAGCCATGTTCGACGCCGCCAAGGAGCGTGGCGTCCAGTTCGTGAAGGGGTCTGATTTCGTGCTCGAGGGCGGGGAGTCCAGCCTGCGCCTCGCCTACGCCGCCGTCACTCCGGAGGAGATCGAGGAGGGCGTGAGCCGCCTGGCCGAGGTCTACCGAGAAGTCGGGGCCAAGGAGCAGAGCGTCAGTGCGGCGTGAGGAGATCGCCGCCTTCGGTCAGCTGGCCGGCGACGCGGCGGGCGGTCTCACTTCACAGATTCAGCAGATGCACCAGGGCATCGCCGGCCGCGTCTGGCGCTGGGTCGGCCCCGCCGCCAGGCCGGTGCGCCTGGTCCACGACCAGATCGCCGAGCGGGGCTACACGGCGGCCCGGGAACTGACCCGGGGCATCGTCAGCGGCGGCATCAGCGCGCTCGGAGCGGCCCAGTCCCAGGAGGCCCCGTCGCTCGAGCGGACGGTAGGGGGCCGGGCCGTTGTCGGTGCGCTCAACGGGATGTGGGGCGACAGCCTGGTCGAGCGTCACAACGGCCTGGCGCTGAACATGGCCCTCCGGGCCGCCGGCCGCGACGTCGTGCTCACGCGGTCTGGCCTGCAGGCGGCCTACCCGCATGCCACTCCCCGCCTCGCCGTGTTCGTTCATGGCCTGTGCGAGACCGACGACGCCTGGACGCTCGCCGGCAGCCGCCATGTGCCCTACGGCTACCGCCTCCAGGCCGAGCTCGGCTACACGCCGCTCTACGTCCGCTACAACACCGGGCTGCACATCTCCGAGAACGGCCGTCTCCTGGCCCAGCTGCTGGATCAGGTGGCCGAGAACTGGCCCACCGAGGTGCACGAGGTGGCCCTGATCGGCCACTCGATGGGTGGGCTCGTCGGGCGCAGTGCCTGCCACTACTCAGGCGGCTGCCTCTGGTGCAGCAAGGTCCGCCATGTCTTCACCCTCGGCTCGCCCCACCTGGGCGCTCCGCTGGAGCAGGCGGCCAACGCGGCCAGCTACGTGCTGGGTCAGCTCCCGGAGACCCGAGCGCTGCTGGCCAATCCGCTCAACCTGCGCAGCGTCGGGATCAAGGACCTGCGCTACGGCTACCTGACCGACGAGTGCTGGGACGGGCAGGACTGCAACGCCTTCCTGCGCAACACCTCGCGTGAGGTGCCGTTCCTGCCCACGGCCAGTCACTACTTCGTGTGCGCGACGCTGAGCCGCGAGCCGGGAACCCTGAGCGCCCGGATCATCGGCGACCTGCTCGTCCTCCAGGCCAGCGCCTGGTCACAGCAGCGCGGGCAGCGGATGCGCTTCCCGGTCGAGCACTACAGCCACTTCGGGCGCATCAACCACTTCGAGCTCCTCAACCACCCCGCCATCTACATGCAGATGCGGCGCTGGATGGCTCCCCGCAAGGCGCTGCCGGCGCCGAGCCGGGCGCTGCCGGCCCCGGTCTAGGCGACCGCGCGCCGGCCCGCCCCAGCGCGGACGAGCGAAGCCGTTCGGTGAAAAAACGTGCGTCGCGCGCAACGCGGGCTCGGACGACGCACCTTTTCGCCCGTGAGAGCACAAAACGTGCGTCGGTCGCCGCGCCGGCCCGGCAGACGCACCTTTTTTCGCCCCTCAGCCGGCCAGGAGCTCTTGCCAGACCCGGTACACCCGCTCGGCCATCCGGTCGGCCGAGTAGCGCGCCGCGGCGGCTCGGCCCTCGACCCGAGGGTCCGGCTCGGCCAGGATCCGCTCCAGCGCCGAGCGCCACGCCGTGGCGTCGAACTCACCGCAGTACGCACCCTCAACCCCGGGCAGCACCTGAGGCGCGACTCCTACCGGGGTGGCCAGTGCGGGCACGTCGCAGGCCAGGGCCTCGAGCACGGCCAGCCCGAAGCTCTCCCGCTCGGAGGTCACGAGCACCGCGTCGGCGGCATTGACCCAGAGCGGCACCTGGTTCGGGTCGACGCTCCCCAGGACCAGGAGCGGCACCTCGTCCGCCACCTCACGCGCTCGGTCGTAGCGCTTCTCCGGCCGCGCGGGGTCAGCCGGGAACAGGAGGTAGCGCCCGTTCTCCTTAAGCCCCAGGGCGCGGCGTGCCTCCGGGCGCTCGATGCGCCGGAACCGCCGCAGGTCGACGCCCGTGGGCAGCACCTCTACCCGCCCCCGCACCCAGCGCCTCGGCAGCCGGTCTCGCAACGGCTCCGAGACAGGGGCCACGAGGTCCAGGAACGGAAGGCCGGCCGCCGTGATGGCGCGCGAGCGGGGATGGGCGAGATCGGTCCCGTGAAGCGTCACCCCGTGGACGTCGGCACGGACCGCCAACGAGGGCCAGATATTGAGCCCGAAATGGGCGTGCACGACGTCGAAGCGGGTCCCCCGGAAGCGCCGTCGCGCCCCACGGATCGCGCCCAGGTAACCGCTCGGCCCCAGCGAGCTGAAGGTGTAGAGCTCCAGCTCGAGCTCCGGCAGCCGGCGCAACGCCTCGACCTGGTCACGCACGAAGCGGCCGCGGACCGGATCCTGAGCGCTCGGGTACAGGTTGGTGACCACGAGCGCGCGCATGAGGCCGCCAGGCTAGCCGGTAGGCTGTATGCCTAGCCGCTCGGCAATCTCGAGGCTCGCGGGCCCGCCGGGGCCGGTGCCGCGGCCTGCGCCCCGGATGAGGATCTGGTTCGACATGACTGCTTCCGCGCACCCGGTCGTCTTCCGCCCGGTGATCGAGCGCCTGCGCGCCGCCGGTCACGACGTCTCGATCACCGCCCGCGACTACTCCCAGACGGTGGGGATCCTCGATCGCTACGGGATGGACTACACGCTGGTCGGCCGCCACGCCGGCGCCTCACGGCCGCGCAAGGTCATGGCCCTCCTCAGCCGGACGACGAAGCTCCATCGCTGGGCCCGCGGCTCGTTCGATCTCGCCGTCGCCCACGGCTCCAACGACCTCGCGCTCGCCGCGGCCTGGGCCCGCATCCCGGCCGTGAACATGTTCGACTACGAGTTCGCGATCCAGCAGCATCACATCGGCTGCCGGCTGGCCCGGCGGGTGATCACCCCGGACGCGATCCCGCCCTCGCGCCTGCGTCGCTTCGGCGTCGACGACGAGAAGCTCCGCCAGTACCCGGGGCTGAAGGAGGAGTACTACCTGGCTGACTTCAAGCCCGATCCGACCATCCTGGATCAGCTCGGGGTTGATGCCTCTCAGGTCGTGGTCGTCGTCCGGCCACCGCCGGACGTCTCGCTCTATCACCGCAAGTCGAATCCGCTCTTCCCTCGCGTGCTCCAGCATCTGGGAGACCGCGAGGGCGTACAGGCCGTCGTCCTGCCCCGCACCGACGCCCAGCGCCAGCACGTCCTCACGCTCAACCTTCCCTCGGTCGTTGTGGCCCCCGGCCCGGTGGACGCCCAGAGCCTGATCGCGGCCTCCGACCTCGTCGTCTCGGCCGGGGGGAGCATGAACCGGGAGGCGGTGGCGCTTGGCGTCCCGGTCTACACCACGTATGGTGGACGTCTTGGCGGCGTCGACGAGGCGCTGATCCGGAGCGGGCGACTGCGGCCGTTGACCGACGCGCGGGCGCTTGAGCTGGAGAAGCGAACCACCACCCTCGACTGGCCCCGCCGTGACCCCCAAGTCATCGTCGACATGATTCTGTCCACCGTCAGCTGATGGGTACGAGCGCCGAGAGACGATTCCGGAGCCTTGACCGCCTGTCCCGGGTAATCGCGGGTCAGACGCCCCCGGCCCCGCTCGAGCACCACGACTCGCTGGTCGAGCAATACGCGTCGATGGCGCACGTCTTCCAGCCCCGCCCGGTGGACCACGTGCTTCGCTTCCTCGACGTCGCCATCGCCGGCGCGGCGCTGATTGTCGCCTCGCCCCTGATGCTGCTGATCGCGGTGGCGGTCAAGCTGAGCTCGCCCCGCGCGCCGGTGGTCTACCGGGGCTGGCGCGTCGGCCGCGGCGGCCATCTCTTCCCGATGCTCAAGTTCCGCACCCTGGCCCCCGACGCCGAGCAGCGACTGGGGCCGTACCTGGGCAATGAGTTGACTCAGCTCACACAGCTCGAGCTGAGCCGGGTCGGTCGTCCGCTCCGGGCCTCCCGGCTCGACGAGCTGCCCCAGCTCTTCAACGTGCTCCGGGGCGAGATGAGCATCGTCGGGCCCCGCCCGATTCGGCCCACCTTCTTCGGCGAGCTCTGTCAGGGGATCCCCGAGTACTGGCAGCGCCTGGTCGTGCGTCCCGGAATCACCGGGCTGGCTCAACTCCGGCTGACCCGGGAGATGACCTGGGGCGAGAAGCTGGCCCACGACCTGGAGTACATCGCCGACCGCTCGCTCCGCCTCTACCTGTCGGTGATCTTCACCACCGTCTGGTTGATCGTCTTCCGGCCGGCCAACCGCCGGGCGGCGCTCAACCGCCTGCCCTGAGCCGCTCGTATGTGCGGCATCTGCGGCACCTTCGACTTCGAGCACGCCCGCCCGCCGGATCCGGCCGTGCTTGAGCGGATGAACGAGTCGCTCCTTCACCGTGGACCAGACGGCGGCGGCGTCCACATCGACGGCCCGGCGGGGTTGGCCGCGCGGCGGCTGGCCATCATCGATCTGAAGCACGGCCAACAGCCGATGGTGGCCGCGGGCGGCGACGTCGCGGTGGTCCAGAACGGCGAGATCCTCAACCACCTCGAGCTCCGGGCCGAGCTCGAGGGGAGGGGCGCCCGCTTCCGGACCCACTGCGACACCGAGGTGCTCCTGCATCTCTACCTGCGTGAGGGCCCGGGTTTCGTCGCCCGCCTGCGCGGGATGTTCGCCATCGCCCTGTGGGACCGGCGCCGGCAGCGCCTGCTCCTGGCCCGAGACCGCTACGGGATCAAGCCCCTCTACTACCAGCTCCAGGACGGCCGCCTGAGTTTCGCCTCCGAGCTCAAGGCGCTTCTGCGCCAGCCGGGTTTCCCCCGGCACGTCGATCCGGAGGCGCTCCACGCCTTCCTGGCCTTCAACTCGATTCCGGCCCCGCTGACCATCTTTCGCTCGGCCCGCAAGCTCCCGCCGGGGCACCTCCTCACCTGCAGCCCCGAGGGGACCCGCATCCACCGCTTCGCGCGGCCCGAGCCGGCGCCCGAGGCCGGGCTGCGGCGCGAGGGTGTGGGCGAGCTCACGGCCGAGCTCCGCGACCGGCTCGAGAGCTCGGTCCGGGCCCACATGCTGGCCGACGTCCCGGTTGGGGTGCTCCTCAGTGGCGGGGTCGACTCCTCGGTCCTCACCGCGCTGGCGGCGCGCGTGTCGCCATACCGCGTCTCCACCTTCTCGATCGGCTTTCGCGAGCGCTCGTTCAACGAGCTTGACCTGGCGCGCCTCGTAGCCGAGCGCTACGGCACCGAGCACCACGAGTTGGTCGTGGCGCCGCACGTGGCCGAGCTCTTGCCCAAGCTGGCCGCCAGCTTTGATGAGCCGTTCGCCGACTCCTCGTCCATCCCGACCTATCTGGTCTCGCAGCTGGCGGCGGAGCACGTCAAGGTCGTCCTCTCCGGGGAGGGGGGCGATGAGCTTTTCGGCGGCTATGAAACCTACGCCGCCGACCAGCTGGCCCTGCGCGTCGGCGGCGCCGCCGCGCAGCTGGCGCCGCTCGTCGAACGCCTGCCCAGCTCGAGCCGCCGGGTCAGCCTCGAGTACCGAGCCAAGCGCTTCGTCCGCGCCGCGGCCCTGCCTCCGCTGGAGCGCCACCACGGCTGGAAGGAGATCTTCTCTCCTCAGCAGCGCTCCCACGTGCTGGCTCCGGAGTGGCGCGAGGCCCCCGGCGATCCGCTCGATGGGTGGCGCGCCCGGTTTGTCGAGACCGACGGGGCGCCCCTCCTGGCCCGCCTCCAGGACGTCGATCTGGGGATCTACCTGGCCGACGACCTGCTCGTCAAGACCGACCGGATGAGCATGGCCCACAGCCTCGAGGCGCGGGTGCCCTACCTGGATCCCGTGGTCTCAGACCTGGCGCTCGCCCTGCCCACCAAGCTCAAGGTGCGCGGAATGTCCAAGAAGCGGCTCCTGCGCCGCGCCGCCGCCGACCTGATCCCGCGGAGCATCGTCCACGCCCGCAAGCGCGGCTTCTCGATTCCCGCCGCCGCCTGGCTGCGGGGCGAGCTCGAGCCGCTGGCCCGGGAGCTCCTGTCCCCGGAGCGCACAAAGAGTCAAGGCTTCTTCGAGCCGGAGTTCGTGACCCGGCTCCTCGACGAGCACGTGGAGCGCCGCCAGGACCACAGCCGCCAGCTGTGGGGGCTCATGTCGTTCACGCTGTGGGCCGAGCAGGTCGACCAGCCAAGCGTCTCCCCGGTGGCCGCGGGTCAGCGCCCGTAGCGCTCGCGGCCCAGGACCAGCTGGTCAGGCAGGGCGATCCGGGGCGGCGGCGAGGGGTCGGCGAGGACGGACACGGTCTCGGCGACGCTGGAGGTGACCGTGGCCGTGTTTCCGTCGCTGGACACCGACACGAACTCGCCGTCGTTGGCTGCGACCTCGCCCCGGAGGCCGGGCTCGATGCCCGCGTCCTTGAGGTAGTGCAGGAGATCCTCGGCCTCGTTCTCAAGCCGGAGGATGGTCACGCTGGCCCCCGGCTCGCAGTCGGCCAGGGGAACGCCGTCGATCCGCTCGCCGACCCGGATGGGATGGCCGTGGGGACATGTCTTGGCCGACCCCACGGCCTCACGGACATAGGCCTCAAAGCGCGGGGTCATGGCGTGCTCGAGCTTCTCGGCCTCCTCGTGCACGTCATCCCAGGGGACGCCGACGACATCGGTGAGGAAGCGCTCGATCATCCGGTGCCGGCTGACCAAGCGCTCGGCGTGGTCACGGCCGGGGTCGGTGAAGGCGATCGTCCGCTCGGCGTTGCGCTCGATGTAGCCGTCGCGCTCGAGGCGGCCCAGCATCTCGTGGACGGTGGGCGCCGAGAGCTGCATGGCCCGGGCCAGGTTGGCCCCGGTCATCGGGAGACTCGCCTCGTAGAGCCAGAACAGGCTCTCCAGGTACTCCTCCTCGGCGGCGGTCGCCTCGTGGGCCATGCGGCTGATCGTACCGACGGCGCCCTGAGGACTAGGATCGATCCACCGTGGCGCAGGTCCTCAAACCCCCCCTCGCCCCTCAGCTGGCCCGGCCCCGAGCCGAGCTCCCGGTCGGTGAGCAATGGGCCTATGAGCCCAAGTACGACGGCTTCCGGGCGATCGTGTTCGTCGACGGCGAGACCACGATGATCCAGTCGCGGGGCGGCAAACCGCTGTCTCGCTACTTCCCTGAGCTTCGCTTCAAGCCCGGGGACTATGTGCTCGACGGCGAGATCGTGATCGACGACGCCGACGGGGGGCAGGATTTCGATGCCCTGTCGCAGCGGATCCACCCGGCGCAGTCGCGGATCGCCATGCTGGCCGAGACGATCCCCGCGCGCTACATCGCCTTCGACCTCCTGGCCGTGGACGGTGAGTCATGGCTGGAGCGGCCCTTCGCCGAGCGCCGCCACAAGCTCGAGGAGACGACCAACGGCTCGCTCGACGTCACCCCGCTGACCCTTGAGCCCGCCGAGGCCGAGCCCTGGCTGGGGAGCGGCGAGGGGGTGGTGGCCAAGGACCTGGGCGCGCCCTACCGGCCCGGCGAGCGGGTGGGGATGTTCAAGATCAAGCGCGTGCGGACGATCGACGCCGTCGTCATGGGCTGGCGGCCGGGCAAGGAGGAGGGGACGGTCGGCTCGCTCATCCTGGGCCTCTACGACGACCAGGGCAAGCTCCACGTCGTCGGCCACTCCTCTGGGCTCAAGGCCGCGGAGAAGCGGACGCTGGTCGACAAGCTGACGCCGTATGAGACGGGGAAGCGGGGCCGCGGTGACCCGAGCCGGTGGAAGAACGAGAAGGAGCTCGAGTGGATCGAGCTTCGCCCCGAGCTCGTGGTCGAGGTGCGCTTCGATCACGCCAGCGGCGGCCGGATCCGTCACGGCACGCGGATCCTCCGCTGGCGCGAGGACAAGGCGCCGCTGGACTGCAAGCTCGAGCAGATGCAGGCCTAGTTCGCGTCGGTAGCGGGATCACTCGCCGGTGGCATCGATCCCCCACTCGATCCTCGTCGCTCCCGACTCGTTCAAGGGCACGCTCACCGCGGTCGAGGTAGCTCAGGCGATCGGGCGAGGCCTCGAGCAGCGCGGGCGCCCGGTTGATTTGTGCCCGCTCGCCGACGGGGGGGAGGGGACGCTTGAGGTCCTCCTCGAGCCCCTGGGCGGTGAGCTCCGCACCGTGGAGGTCACCGACCCGCTGGGGCGCCCGGTCCAGGCGTCATTCGCCATGGCCGAGGAGCGCCAGGGCCCCGTGGCCCTCGTCGAGTCGGCCGAGGCAAGCGGCCTGGCCCGGCTTGAGCCGGAGGAGCTCGACGCCTTCGCCGCCAGTACCGCGGGGACCGGAGAGCTGCTCCTGGCCGCCCGCGACGCGGGGGCCAAGCGGATCTACCTCGGCATCGGTGGGAGCGCGACCAGCGACGGGGGCCGGGGCGCCGTCCGCGCCATCGAGGACGGCGGCGGGCTCGGAGACACGAAGCTGACCGTGCTCTGCGATGTCCGGACGCCGTTCGAAGACGCGGCCCGGGTCTTCGGGCCCCAGAAGGGCGCCGATGAGGCCACCGTGCGTCGGCTCACCCGGCGCCTGCACGCGCTGGCGCGCGAGTTCAAGCGTGACCCCCGAGGCCGTCAGCTGACCGGCGCCGCCGGCGGGCTCTCCGGGGGCCTGTGGGCGGAGCTCGGGGCCGAGCTCGTGGCCGGGGCGGCGTTCGTGCTCGACCTGCTCGACTTCGACCGCCGGATGCTCGCGGCCCACGCCGTCGTCACCGGCGAAGGGCGGCTGGATGAACAGAGCCTGGCTGGGAAGGTCGTCTCCGAGGTCTCGACGCGGGCGCGCCAGTCGGGCGTTCCCTGCCATGCCGTCGTCGGCAAGCGGGAGCTCGACGCCTTCGGCCAGCGCATCCTCGACCTCCAGGCCGTGTTCGAGGCCGGAACCCCGCGGGCGTTGACTGCCGCAGGGCGCAAGCTCGACGGGCTGATCTAGTCAGTTGTGGGAGAAGGCGCTCCGATGCTCGCCCGGGAGCGGGTTAGCCAGTGACTCCAGAAACTCGGTCTGCTCCTGGAGCTTCTCGATCAGGAAGTCGCCCATGTCACTGGTCATGCCTGCCCGCACGACGATCCGCAGCACGGCCATGTCCTCCAGGTTCTTGGGAAAGGTGTAGGCGGGGACCAGCCAGCCCGCCATGCGGAGCCGGTCCGAGACCTCGTACACCGTGTAGTTCTCCACGCCCGGCTTGAGCCGGAAGGCGAACACCGGCAGCTCCCGGCCCTCGGAGAGGAGCTCATAGGGGCCGATCTCGGCGATCGCCGAGGACAGCTGGACGGCCACATCCTGCGCCCCCTGGATGGTCTGCTGGTAGCCCTCGCGGCCGAGCGCGGCGAACATGAAGTACTGGGCGATCACCTCGCTGCCCGGCCGCGAGAAGTTGAGGGCAAAGGTGGGCATGTTCCCGCCCAGGTAGTTGACGTTGAACACGAGCTCCTCGGGGAGCGCGTCCTTGTTGCGCCACACCGCCCACCCAACCCCCGGGTAGACGAGGCCGTACTTGTGGCCGGACGCGTTGATCGACTGGACGCGGGGGATCCGGAAGTCCCACTCGAGCTCGGGCTGGATGAAGGGAGCCACGAACCCCCCGGAGGCGGCGTCGACGTGAAGTGGGACGTCGAGCCCCTTGTCGTCCTGGAGCTGGTCGAGCGCCGCGGCGATGTCCTTCACCGGCTCGTAGCTGCCGTCAAACGTCGACCCGAGGATCGCCACCACGCCGATCGTGTTCTCATCGCACGCCTCTGCCGCCTCATCGGCACCCAGATGAAAGCGACCCTCCTCCACCGGCACCTGCCGCGGCTCGACGTCCCAATAGCGACAGAACTTCTCCCAGCACACCTGCACGTTGGTGCCCATAACGAGGTTCGGCTTGTCGGTCGCCTTGCCGGCCTTCTCCGTCCGCTTGCGCCAGCGCCACTTGAGCGCCAGGCCGGCCAGCATGCACGCCTCGCTCGAGCCCGTGGTCGAGGTCCCGGTGGCACTCTCGCCCTCCTGCGCGTTCCACAGGTCGGCCAGGATGTTCACGCACCGCCGCTCCACCTCGGCCGTGACCGGATATTCGTCCTTGTCGATGATGTTCTTGTCCGCCGTCTCGAACATCAGCGCGTGCGCCGGTGTCGGCATCCAGGTGGTGACGAACGTGGCCAGGTTCAGACGGGACTGTCCGTCCAGCAAGAGCTCGGACGAGATGAGCTCGTGGGCCGCATCTAGCTCCATGCTCTTCTCAGGGATCTGCTCGATTGGCAGCTCCGGCCGCGGGCCCCTGACGGAAGCCGTTTGACGCGGCGGACGGTGGCGGATCCTGCGTTCATCCTGGCGGCTCAGGGCCATCGGCGTCTCCTCTTTCGTCGCGGGGGTGCGCGGATCATCGCGTACCCCCGGATCAGGAGCTCCAACCCTCGTCCGGCGCCTGGGGTGGCTGGCACCCCAGCTCGGTCAGGTGGCGCTCGAACGCCGTCCGGTCACGGTCCGCCCGGAAGGGATCGCGCCCGTCGCGCAGGAGCGCAGACACGCGCTCGATGTCGTAGAGCAGCGCGAGCTTGCCGGGCGGGTCGTCCCACTCCCCGGAGTCATATCGATCGACCCACGCGCTCAGGGCGGCCAGCGCCTCGACCTGAAGATCGTTCTCCCACCACCCGGCCCGGAGCGGAAGTCGGTAGCGGTCGCGGAGCAAGCAAGCGTCACACCACAGCCGGCTGAACCACTGCCACCGCTCGCGGGGATACAGGCCGCGCCAGTCAAGCGGCCAGCGCGCCTCGGAGGGATCCCACTCCTCGCTGGGCTCCGGCCACTGATCCTGTGGTGGCTCAGGCGTTCTCATGCCCGCCGTGCGAGGCGAAGGAGCCGGCGCTCCTCGAACCACATCCGGAGACGGATTCTGACCGGCGCCAGACGGCCGTAGATGAGCAGGGCGTGCCGCTCGGGTAGCTGGCGCAGCGCCTCGGCCGCCACCAGCGGACGGCGCCGGGATCCGATCGAGCGGCTCGTGCCACCCGCGCCGCTCGTCCGCGTCGTGTCACGGATCTCCTCCTCCCCGACCAGCCCGGCAAAGTAGCGCAGGGTGTCGAGATCAGCCACCCCCGGCAGCAGCATGCGCGCACGGTGGCTGTTGATCACGGTCTCGGCCTGACGGCCGTAACGCGCCCGGGCCTGGGCGAGATCGTGAAAGATCGAGACGAGCTGAATGTTGTGGCTGGGTGCCGTCGAGGCGATCTCGGCCAGGTTGGGGAGGGGCGCGACGTTGCCCGCCTCATCCAGGCACAGCAGCAGGGGCAAGCTGAGCGCCCCGCCGTGTAGCGTGGCCCGCTCGTAGGCGCGGTCGACAAGCTCGCCGACGAGGGCGAGGAAGAGCGGTCGCAGCAGCTTGGACGCCTTGGCGTCGCCGATCAAATAGAGGGTCGCGGGCTCATCGAGCAGCCGGTCGGCCGTGATCTCGCATCCCGCGGCAGAGCGCGCCACGCGCCTGAAGCGGTAGGCGCGCAGGAGGGCCTGTGCCGTCGCCTCGATCGAGGTTCGCGTCCGGTCCGCCTGGGAGTCGAAGGCGCGAAGCGCGTCATAGGCCATATGGGCGTCGGCCAGCTCCGAGTCGGTCTGGGCCTCGCCGGTGAGCTGGGCCACAGCCTGGTCGAGCTCGCGCCCGCCCTGTCCGTACACCCATCGCACGAGTCCCTCAATCCCGGCCCCGGTGCGGGCGGCTATGAAGAGCAGTGGCGCCAGCCGTTGCTCGGCCGCGATGGCCCAGAAGTCCCCTCCCTCAACTCCTCGCTGGTCGAGCTCGCCGGCGGCGGCCAGGCGCCAGGCCACCTCGAGGGCCCCGTCCCAACTCTGCACCGATCCCAGCGGCGACCAGGTGCTCGAGGTAGTCCCGGATAGCGCGAAGGGGTCGAACACGAACACCCGTCCCAGGTCCTGGCGGCGTTTCATCGTCACCGCCAGAAGGTCGGTCTTGATCGAGGAGGCCACAGCCGGCCCCTGCCACTCGAGCAGGGCGGGGACGGCCAGGCCGGCGGACTTACCGGACTGGGGCGGTCCGAAGGCGATCAGAGCGTGGCGATGCTCGGCGTAGAGGCGCCGTGTGCCCTGGCGACCCAAGGTGATCCGAGTCGCCGCCGTCGAGCGGCTGGGTTTCCGCGCCGGCCCCCGTCGCAGGCCCCGCAATTCGCCCGGGGCGGCCCAGCGCGCGCCCGTGCGGTGGGGTCTCAGGATGCTCGGAGCGCGCTGCCCAATCATCCAGATCAGGCCGAGGCTGACGAGGAGCAGCAGCACCAGCGCGGCATAGAAGCCTTCCGGACCCGGCAGCCCGGCCCGTAGCGGCTCCGGCCACGCCCGTGCCGGGTCGGGCAGCCGCTCCGGCAGCCGGACGAGGACGCCCAGCAGCTCTCCGGCGCTGGCCTGAGCCCAGCCGCGGCCAAACAGCGCTCCGGCCAACCCGCCCCACGCCCACACCACGGCGATCGCGCCGCCCAGGGTTCCAACGATGGCGAGCGCCACGCCGTCCGACACACCTCCGGCCGGGGATCGACTCACTGGACCGCCTCGGCGAGGATCTCCTCGCTCGTTCGCACCAGGGCGCGGAGGTAGTCGAGCTGTGCCCCCCAGCGGAGCTCGTCCGCCCGACCCAGGATGAGCTCGACGGTGTCGAGGTGGGCGTCCAAGAGCTCCTCGGCGAGGGCGACGAGCAGGCTGTGATGCGATAGCGAGGCGGCGTTCATCGTCGCGCCACCGGCTTCGCACCCAGGAGCATTCCCGTGTCGGTGTTGGTGAGCCGCATCTCGAGGCTCGAGCGGTAGTGCTGAACGACAAACGAGCGACCGCCCACTCGCCACAGCGCCTGGCCGGCTGAGAGCATCGAGATCAGCTCGGCCTCGGTGTCCGACAGTCCGAGCAGCGACTGCGTCAACCGGCTCTGGCTCTCGTCCTGGTGGTAGATGACACGGGTCGAAGCGTCGGCCACCAAGCCCTCCGCGATCCGCGCCGCGCGTGATCCGGCATCGCCCACGGCCTGGAGGTCAGCGAGCTTATGAAGGACGACGAGGTTCATCACCCCGAACTGCCGGGCGAGCTTGAAGTTCGACTGAAACCACTCCCCGAGACCGGTGTGCTGGACGATCTTCCACGACTCGTCGGCCACGTTGATGAGACGCTCCCGGCCCGGACGCTCGGACATCCGGGACAGCAGGGCGCTCATCCAGGCGCTGGCGCAGGCCATCAGGATCCCCACCGCCGGTGAGTCGCGGACGGCCTGCAGATCGATGACGAGGAGGCGGCTGTCGAGGTCGAGGCCAGGGGACGTCGGGCCGTCGAACATGCCGCGCAGGGGGCCCTCGCAGAGATCCTGAAGGGCCAGCGCGGCGCGGCGGACATCCGCCGCGAGCTGCCGCGGGGTAGTGCGCACCCGGCTCGCCATCTCCCCTGTCGGATGGAAGAGAAGGTGGGCGATCTCAGGCAACGTCGGCTCTCCGGGGGTGGTCTCGCGCAGCACCCGCAGCGCCTCGCGCAGGCCGGCGCTCTCCGCCTGCGTCACCGGCCCCGCGATTGCCGTCGCCGTCACCGCCCGCAGGAGCTCGAGCTGTGCGTGCTCCTCGGGCCGGGAGGCCAGCGGGTTGAGACGTACGCCGCCACCGGGGACGAGCGAGATCGGGCGCACGCCGACGGCGTCACATAGCGGTCCATACTCACGCTTGATGTCGAGCACAAAGGCTCGCCGCCCAAACACGAGCATCCGCCAGAGCAGCGTCTTGACCAGCGCGCTCTTGCCCTGGCCGAGCTTGCCGAGCACGATCACGTTTGGGTCATCGAGCAGGCCGTCGCCGTAGAGAGCCCAGGGGTCGAAGCAGAAAGCCCCGCCGCCGCCGTCGCGCCCGATGAACACGCCGCGTCCTGCGAAGCCGCCCGGGGCGATGAAGGGATAGATGGCCTGCGCGTGGCGGGTCGTGTTCCGGTGCCCGGGCCGCTCGGCCGCACGGAGGCTCATCGCCGGCTCCTGGCGGCGGTGAGACGTCCGAGGGCGAAGGCGCCGACGATGAGCAAGCCAAGCACGAGCAGCGAGCCCGGATGGCCACGCGTCAGGGGTCTCAGGAACTCGTCGTAGATCGTCCGGGCAGCGAGGTAATGCCAGAGATAGCTCACGAACAGCGCGCTCAACGCAGCCCCCGGCACAGCGGCAGGGTGAACGTGAAGGCGTCGGCCTGCTGGCCGTACATGCGGTGGAGTTCGATCCGGGCTCGCGCCGCGTGCTCGTGGATCTGAGAGCACGCGCGGCGCAGATCCTCCTCGTCGCGTCCGGTTACGGTCACGAAGCCGGTCAGGCGAACTTCGCCGTGCCCGGCCGCCAGCTCGGACTCCCGTCGCGCGGCCGCCTCCTCGGCTTGACGCTGGCGCGCCGTCTCGGATTGGCCGAACCGCCGGCGCAGTTCGCGATCAGCGCGGTCGCGCGTGATCGCCGCTTCGACCTCGCGCGTCGAGCGCTCGATCGGGACCGGCTCAAACGTGACCGCCACGGTGCGGACGACGCCCGAGCGCCCTAGAAGCGCGTCCATGAACATGGGCGAGACGTCGACTCGCGGCCAGGCCCCGATCCAGTAGGTGGCGTGGAGCGCGCCGTCGGTCCGGTAGTGGTCCCAGGTCTCATGGGTGCCGATCGGCCAGGCGCCCGTCTCGGCAGGTCCGTCGCGCTCCGGGTCGGCTGTCTCCAAAGCCGTCAGCTCAGCCCGGGCGTAAGGGTCAAAGGCGGTCCGCATCACTCGCGCCACCTGGCCGGGGCTGAGCGCTCCCAGGACCCTCACCTCGGCCGCCTCGAGCCCCTGCGCCACGCGCTCGGTCTGCTCGAGCAGGTTCAGCACCGCAGCCGCCTTCCCGTGCTGCCGCACCCGCCGGGCATCGATCTCGACGGCGAGCAGGATTTCGTGATCCTGCGAGACCTTCGCGGTCGTACTGATCAGCTCCAGGTAGGACTCGATCATCGGCGTTCCCCGGAGGGGGACGGACGGGTCCCGTTCGGCCGCCAGCCAGCGCGCCAACTCGTCGCCCTGCGCCGGCGCCGTGCGCTCCAGCCACTGGAGGCGGCGGATCGACGTGCCGGCGGAGCCGGAGAGGACGAGCCCCCACCGGGCCAGCCGCCGCTCCTGGGCCTCGGCGTCGAGAAGCGAGAACGCGACCACCCGGCAGGCGAGCACTGCGATCAGTCGCCGGCCACCCTGCGTCGTCAGCACCCCGACGGGCCGGTCGCGATAGGACGCCGTGTCGATCCTCACGTGGCGAAGCGATGCCGGCGGGTCCGGGGGGCCGGCCCGGATCACGAGACGACCGGTGGTCAGGCCACGAGCAACGCAGCCCACGCCGGCCACCCGCGAGCGAAAGCGAGTGCCGCCCCGAACCCGCCGGACGACGAAGGTGAGGGCCACCGGCGACCACTCCTGGATCGTTCTCCGCCCGATCGGCCAGACCGCCAGGGCAGCCGCTGTGCCGAAGACCAACGTGGCGAGGATGGCCCCTCCAGCCGTCGGCCACCGGTCGAGGCTCGCCATCGCGACCACGGCTCCGAAGGCCAGGAACGCGGCCTGTCCCGGGGTGATCGGCCCCAGCAGACCACGTCGCTCCAGCGGCCCGAACGTGTAGCTCTGACGCGGCGGACTCATAGATTTCCGATGTGCGCGATCGGGCCGTCGGGGTCGGGGCCACCGTCGTGGGCGGTGGGCTCAGGCGCTGTGCCCCCGGGCGCTGGCGGCTCAGGCTCGGACGACTCAGGCGCGGAGGACTCAGGCACCGATGGCTCTGGCGCGGATGGTTCGGGCGCGGAGCGCGCCGGGGTGTCCGGCGTCGATGGCATCGGTCTTGCGGCGTCGGCGTCCCCGGTCATGTGGCGCACGAGCGCCGTCGCCCTCAGCCAGCGGTCGGCCTCCGCGGCCGGGAGATCGGCGCTCTGAAGGGCCCGGAGCGCCCCGCTGGCGTGTCCGCGCAGAGCGCCCGCGCTGCTGCTCGCCACCTCGGCCAGGGGAAGCAGGCGGAGGAGTGCCCACGGGGCGAAAGCAGCGAGCACGAGGAGGACGACGCCGGCCAGGACACCGGCCAAGCCGCCGTGCACGCTCTGGCCCAGCGCGGCGGCGCCCAGCGAGAGCACGGCGACGATGGCGAACTTGGAAAGGATCAGGGCGGCGAGGAGCTCGACCGAGCGGATGGCCCAGATCCGCCGCGCCGGCCAGACGAAGGCCGCGAAGGCCAGCGGGAGCATGAGCACGACCACGTACACGGCGGCCTCCCGCATGAGGAGCTCGACCCACAAGAGAAGCGCCCCAGCCACCGTGAAGATCCCAATCAGGAACGCGACGAGGGGTGAGCCGGACCAGGCACCGCCCACTCCCAACGCCCCGACCGCCTGGGCGAGGAAGTTCGCCCCCTGACCACCGGCGGCCGACGAAACTGCGGCCGCCAGCTCGTCGGACGCCGAGAGCAGCAGCATCGTCACGGGGGCGGCGATGGCGACCGCCAGCATGGCCAGAGGTAGATAGCCGAAGGCGGCGCGGACCAACAGCGTGATGTCGGAGCGCAGCAGCGCCTGGACCGTGGCCGCGAACAGGAACGGCAGCGTCAGCACGGTGGCTATCCCCGCCACCTTCCAATAGGTGGCTGAGAACCACGTGCTGCCCAAACGCGGCGTCGTCGTCTGCTTGAGGACGTCCGCCGTCTCGTGCAGGACAAACGTCGCGCCACCTATGACCAAGCTTCCTAGTGCGCTCAGCACGCCGCCGGTCACCTCGCTCGAGAACGTGCCCCCAACCCCCGGGCCGAGGGAGCCGAGCGTCCCTCCGAGCGGTGCCGTCCCCCCCAACGGGGTCGTCCCCCCCAACGGGGTCGTCCCCCCCAGGGGGGTCGTCGCGCCCCCGAGCGAGATCGCGGGCGCTCCCGTGAGCCGGCCCACGTCGAGAGCACGGTGAGGTCCCGGGCACGACCGCGCCGATGCGGGCAGGCAAGCCAAACCGTGCTCGCTCGCCGCCGCCGACGAGCAATGACCCCAGCCGACCACCAGGCCGACAATGGTGGCGACCGAAAGGCAGAGCCGCCATGGGATGCCGGCCCCGCCCGTCAATGCGCTGTCGTTCCCAGCCGCTCGAAGAAGTTGACCAGGCCAGGGGCCGCGCCCACGATGAGCGCCGACGCGCCAGAGATGAGGGCGGCCATGCGGCCCCGGGCGGCGTACTGATGGTTGTGGGTATGTGACGCCACCGCCCAGATAGCGGCGCCGATGAAGGCGCCTAGGAGGGCGATAGCCAACGCCCAGGCCTCGGCCCCATTGACCAGCTGTTGCAGGACGTTGCTGCCGGGCAGACCGGCTGGATCCGGCTGGGCACTCACTGCGGCAAGTAGATCCATATGACCTCCTAAGTCCAATTGAGTCAAATTGAATCTAGCGCATATAAATTGGTTCTGGTAGTGTCTACTGCATCAAATTAGATTCAATTAGTATCACCACCAACTACGTGGTGCGGCCTGCGGCCTCCGGCGCCACGACTCTGGGGTTGCCTGGCCCGCCCTGTGTGGCCAGGGACCTGGGCGAGCTCTACCGTTTGTTTTCAGCTCGCCTGGTGCGGATCGTTCGCGCTCTGGTGCGGGCGCCCGACCCGGTGATCGAGGACGCCTGTCAGTTCGCCTGGAGCTGTCTGCTTCATCAGCGCGAACGGGTGGAGCCGGAGCGGGCCGCCGGGTGGTTGGTCACGACGGCGCTGCGTGAGGCACTGAAGTCGGTACAGCGAGCCGGCCACGAAACCTCACTGGAAACGATGGTTGAGAACGGCATCGAATTCGTCTCACCCCGTGCCGAACGCTCACCGGAACCATTCGTCGAACGGCGCGAGCGCCTGCGGACGCTGGAGGCACTCTCGGAGCGTCAGCAGTTACTTCTGTGGCTCTACGGCCTCGGGCTCACCTATGAGGAGATCGCGCGCAGGCAGGGATGCACCTCGCGCACGGTCGAGCGCCAGATCCACCGCGCGAGAACTGTCTTGCGGGAACGAGAGGAGCGAGCGGGAAGGGTTTCCCGCTGGAGCTACTCAGCTCGACTTGCGAGTCCGGCTGGAGCCACTCCGGCTCGAACCGCTGCGGCTCGAGCTGCTCCGGCTCGAGCTGCTCGTGCTGCGCTTGGCCGATGAGCCGCTCGCCCGCGACTTTGACGCCGAGCTGCTGCTCCGCGACGAGCTGCCCCGGGTGGAGGAGCTGCTGCGACGCGAGGTGCCGGTAGCGGTCTTCGCCGCTTTCTGGGCCGCTTTCGCCGCCTGCTCAAAGTCCTTGCGCAGCGAGGTTCCAAACTTGGTCGAATCACGCTTGGCGTCGGAGACGAACTTGCCCAGGCCCTTGTACAGGGTCTTGGTGCCCGTCGCCGCGTCCGTCCCGGAGGCGTGCTTGCGCAGATCGGTGAGCGCCTTCTGGGCTGAGGTGAGCGACTGGTTGAGTCGCTTCAGGGCCGCCGGCTCCTTGAAGGAGCTGCTGCGGCGTGACGAGGATCGAGATGACTTTCGAGCTGGGGGCACACCGGTCTCCTGACGCGGGGGACGAAATTCGGCCACGAGCCTATACAGGTGACACGCAGAACGCTAGCTCGGTGGGGCACTCGCGCTTGAGGTGCCCCTAGCGCGCCCGCCCGCGCTTGCGACGCCGGCGTTCGGCCGGGCTCAGCTTGCGCGGCTTGGCGCGTGCCTTCGATCCGGAGTGACCGAACTCGCCGCCTCCCGCATGAGCCATCCCGTGGCGGACCGGAGCCCGCCGGCGGGCGTCATGCCAGATGAAGAATGAGATCCCGCCGAGGAGGACGAGGGCCCCGATGGCGATCGCCACCACGCCGCCGCCGCCCAGACTGCCGCCGCTGGTCGATGCCGTCGTGGCCGTCAGCACCGTGGGGGTACTCGCCGTGGGAGTCGTGGCCGGCGCGGACGGGAGTCCAGGCGCGAAGGGATTGGCCGTGGTCGTGCCCTGCGCCGCAGCTGCCGACGGACCGGCGAGCGCCAAAACAAGCGCCAAGACAACGCCCCGGAGCCGCACGGCCGGGGCCCTACGCAAGCGGCTGCTCCATCGCCGGGGTCTCGGGGGCATTCACGTAGGGCTGCTCCTCCTTGACGTCCTCCTCGTGATAGACGCTCTCGGCGTTGACGGCCCAGATGTCATGGTGGGTACCGAGGAGGATGTTGTCGACCGCCCGCATGGCGGTGAGCATCGAGTGGTCGGAGTTGTTGTAACGGTGAAGTCCATTGCGGCCAACCTGCTGAAGATTCGAGACTCCGTCGAGCCAGCCGCGGATCGCCTTCACCCGTTCGGCGTATTCGGCGTCGTACATCGGATAGGCCTTGTGCACGCGCACGACGAAGCCGATCTTCACCTTCTCCGCCCGGGCCAGGCCGAGCTGCTGGATCTCTCGTGTGGCCAGCGCGACCAGATCGTCGTCCGGCATCGACCACAACTGATCGCCCTCGAAGCAGAAGAACTCCATCCCGATCGAAGCGTCGGTGTCGTTGGGCACCATCCACGGACTCCAGGAGCGGAAGTTCTGGATCCGGCCCACCTGGACCGACGGGTCATGGATGTAGATCCAGTTATCCGGGAACAGGTCCTCGTCCTCGATGACCAAGAGCACGGTGAGGAAGTCGCGGTAGCGCAGGCCGTGCGCGGCGTCACGGACGTCGCCGGGCGCGTCGGGCTCGGTGATCCCGACGGTGGTACGGAGCGGCAAGGAGGAGATGACGTGGGAGGGCCGGATCGACTCGCCACCGGCCACCACCTCGGTCACCTGGCCGCCCTCGATCCGCAGCTTGGTCACCGGCGCGTTGAGGCGGACCTCCCCGCCGTTGGCCCGGATCTCGTCGCGCATCTTCTCCCACATCTGCCCCGGGCCGTAGCGGGGGTAATTGAACTCGGAGATGAGCGACTTGATCTTGTCGCCCTTGTTGCCGAAGAAGGCGTTCTTGGCGGCGGCGAAGAAGGACAGGCCCTTGATCCGCTGGGCGGCCCACTCGCCCCGGATCTCCGAGGTCGAGACGCCCCACACCTTCTCGGTGTAGGACTTGAAGAACTGGTTGAAGAGCCAGCGGCCGAAGCGGTTGGTCACCCACTGCTCGAAGGTGTCCTCCCGTCCCTTGGGCTTGATCGCCGCCCACATGTACGAGAAGAGCGCCTTCGTCAGGTCGACGGGGCCGAGCTTCTTGATCACGTCCATGCCCTGGAGCGGGTACTCGAGGAACTTGTGGTTCCAATAGATACGGGACTGACGGGGGCGCCGGAGGAACTCGTCGGCCAGGATCTCGTGCCAGAGGTCGTCGACCTCCTTGACCTTGGTGAAGAAGCGGTGGCCGCCCAGGTCAAAGCGGTAGCCCTCGCGCACGTCGGTCCGGGCGATGCCGCCGACCTGGTCGGTTGACTCGAGGACGATCACCGGCTTGCCCTGCTTGGCGAGCAGGTAGCCGGCGGTGAGACCGGCCGGGCCGCCGCCGAGCGCCACGACGGGGCGCTCCGGTGTGATGTCGGCGCCCGGAACGGAGTGGTCGGCGCGGGGAGTCGGGCTGGCTTCGGTCATATCGGTCTCAGGACACCTTCTGGTAGAGCACTGCGCTGTAGGCGAGGATGCTGGCGCTCCGATAATTGTGTGGCGCCACCGCGATCTGTTTCAGCATCCCACTCTCAACATCGTTCTGGAGAAGCTGGCCCCACTGCGCCGCCCGGCGCCGAACCAACTGCGTCCAGGAGGCCTTCCAGTCTTGGGCGCCCTCGGTTAGCGGCCGGATGTAGAGAAGCCGCTGCCCAGGGCGCAGGCTAGCAACCAAGGGGTTGAGCGTAGCCGCCGGCTGCGCTGCCTGAAGCCGCTTGAGCGCATCGATCCAGTTCATATAACTCGGATCCTTCACCCGGCCGAGAGTCGTCGCGTACTGAAAGCCGGGTGGCAGGTAGTACCACGCCAGTGGCAGCGAATCCGGCTGCGCGCTCAGCACCAGGTCGCCACGGTGAAGCAGTGGCGTCATCTCGCCGCTGATGTCCTCCATATCGCTCTTGTAGACCGGGGCATACGAGGAGGGATGGACGACGAATATGACCACGAGTGCGATGCAAACGAGTCCCACAACGCCCGAGCGCGCTGCGCCCCACGCGGCCAGCAGGAGAATCCCCGCCAGCACCGGCGCCATGTAGCGCGCGACGAACGCCGGCGTGATCTGCGAGGCCAGCCAGGCGATGATCAGCGTCCCGGCGACCAGCCAGATCAGGCTCCACATCAGGGTCCCGTCCTGCGTGCGCCAGTTGCGCCGCACGAACAGCGCGCCGAGGCCGATGATCCAGGCCGTCAGTAGGGCCACGGTGATCCGGTCGGAGCCGAGGAGGTCCCGTGAGAGCAGCACCGGAACGCCGAAGCGGATCGTCGGCGCCCACGGCGCCCCGGTATGGGTCGCCTGGTAGATGAAGTTCGGGATCCAGGGGATGAACAGGACCCCGGCGCCGACGTAGGCCATCACCGCATCGCGCACGATCCCGCGCCGGTCATCGCTGGCTCGCCAGATGGGGATCAGGGCGACGACGGTGCCGGCGCCAAAGAAGAGCCCCCACCCGTGGGTGTAGAGCATCAGCGCCTGGCAGACGGCGAACATGATCAGATAAGCCCGCCGTCGGAAGACGAAGGCGTGGAGGAACGCGGCGGTCTCGAGGATCCCGAGCAGCCCCATCAGCTCGTACATCCGCGTCTCCTGGGCGTATGCAGTCAGGAACGTGCTGACCGCGCAGAGGATCGCCATGTAGATCCCCGTCCGGCGCCCGAACAGGCTCCACCCGGCCCACATCCCCGCAGGGATCGTGAGCAGTCCGAAGAGCAGCGACAACGCGTGCGTGGCCGTCTCGCTGGCGCCGAAGGCCTGGATCCAGAAGTGGAGGAGGAGATAGAAGAGCGGCGGCGATCCGTCGTGGCGGAGCACGCCGGGGATCGCGCTCAGCGAGTGCGAGGCAATGCCGGTCGTGATCGCCTCGTCCTCCCAGAACTGGCCGATCGGCGCGCTCATGTAGCGCGTGCGGAGCACGGCCGAAATCGCGATGAGCACGACGAGGATGCCGCCCGTGACGAGCCAGGTGGGCAGGCGCTCGAGCCACCGGGGCTGGCGTACCTCGGGCACGCGCGGGATACCCCGGGGAGGAGGCGGCGGGGCGACGGTCGTTGCCATCAGGTCGAGACCTCGAACGGACAGGTTGAGAACACGTGGAATGTGCGGATGGTCTTCTCGTAGTAGTGCGCCCCGTCGTGCTCCCACGCGATGATCTGATCAGGGAGTGGCAACAGCGCTGCGTGTCGCGTGTCTCGGGTCTGGAAGATCACGTTCGGGGGTGGTCCGGGTGCGAGCTGGCCGGGCGGCGGGGTCGGCTGGGCCTCGACGCGGAGGATCTTCACATCGAGGTTCCAGGCGAGCATCGGCACCTGGAAGCCCTCGGTCATCACCGTGCCACAGGCCAGCACCCGCTTGGTTCCGCCGAGCTCGCGGATCGCCCTGCTCATGTCCTGGCGCAGATGCGCCTGGTAGACGAGTGCGCCATGCGTCGCCGAGACGTCGAGCACGCTCGGTCCGATCCACGGTGGCATCGCGATCCCGACGACGAGCGCTACCGCTGTGCCGGCCACGCTGGTGGCCGTCAGGGTCCGAGCCCGCGTGAGCAGGGCGCGGGGCTTGGCGCGCCTGAGCAGGCTGGCGAGCGCGGCGGCGATCCATCCCCAGCCGACGCCGCCTGTGATCGCGATCAGCGCCGTCCCAAGCACCAGATAGCGGTCGTTGCCGGAGAAGCCGAGCTGGGTCTCGAGCGAGACTCCGATCCACCACAGCCAGCCGACCACGCCGACGAGCACAAGCAGGAGGCGCGCCCACGTCCCGCGGTTGATCGAGTCCCTGCGCCACCAGGTCCGGCGCGTGTGCCACAGGCCGAACGCCGCGACCGCCATGGCGAGCAGCCCCACCACCTTGACGCGGAACATCACGCGGGGCCAGGCGTGGTGGACGAACTCGGTGCAGATCGGGCACTTAGCGAACGCCGCGCTGTTGGACCGCGGGTGCAGGGCACGGGTGACTGCGCCGAGCAGGCTCCCCGAGCCCCACAAGCTGAACACGAACCATCCGACAAAGGTCAGCCCGAACAGCCCCAGGACGAGCTTCCACGCGCCCCGATCCTGCCACCACAGGTAGAGACCGTACGGACCCCACAGCAGCCATAGCTCAGGGCGGTCGAGTGCGGCGAAGAAGCCGATCACGAACGCCTGGCGCCGGGCGCCATCGAGGTGGCGGTCAAGCGCGATCAGCACCAGAGCGGTCATCAGGCCCTCGGAGTAGCCGAGCCCGTTGTCGGTGATGAAGCTCGGTGAATTGATCAGGCTGGCGGCCGCCACGGCCGCGCCGAGGAGCACGGGCAGGAGCGCCCAGCCGCTGACCTCACCGCCGGTGAACTCGGCGACGAGCGGGCGGCCGATCCGCCACGTGATCCTGAACGTCATCGCGATCGCCAGCAGCGCCCCGGCGCGGCTGGCGACGAGCAGCAGGTCAGGCTGCGCGCTGCCGAACGGGGCGAAGATCGTCGTCATGAGCACGCCCAGGGGCTTCCATGACGGGCCGCCGGCGGTCTGCAGATCAAGGTGGATGATCTGCCGTCCCCAGATCAGCCACGACCACGGGTCGTAGCTGGGAGTTGAGGGGAGCAGCAGCGAGAGGGCGGCGATGATCAGCGCGAGGGCGACCAGCACGAGGTAGAGCCGGCCCCCGGCCAGGTGCCCGGAGCGCGAACCGCCCGTGGGCGGCGTCTCAGGACGGGACGGCGGGCGGGTGAGCTCGGCGGTCGACGCGGACACGGGCGGCAAGGCTAGAGATCGCCGGTTGCGGTTCGGTTAGGCCTCATCCCTTCACGCCCTGGTCCAGACAATTCTCGATCTGACTCAGCTCGTCGCTCGTGCCGCCGTGGGGATAGAGCAGGGCGGGGCCGATGACCTCGGCGCCTTGGTACTGGGGCTGGCCCGAGATCTGCGCCCCCTCGGCGGCGCCGTCAGTGGGCATGAACTCCACGGTGGGACCAGACGGCAACGGGCCGATCTGGATCCCGACCTCGCCTACCTCCTGCGCCGGCAGGCGATGCGTGAGCATGCATTGGAGATGGTTGTCGATCTTCGTGCGGGGATCGTCGACCTTGCCGCGTCCCTGCGGCGGCGTGACGGATGCGCCGCAGCCGCAGAGGAGCGCAACGGCGAGGCCTAGGACCACCGCCGACTTCACGGGGGGCATGGCTTAGAAAGGTAGAGGATCATCTGGCCTTGTGATCGCGCTGGCCGCCCTTAGTGGACCCTTACCCAAGGCCGGCGTGGTCCTCGTCGCGGCGCTCGTGGCCCTGCTGCTCGTGCATCCCGCACCGCGTATCCGGGCCGGCGCGATGCTCGGATCTCTGGTGCTAGCGCCGGTGCTCCTCCTGGCCGCCATCTGGCACTCACCCCAGCTGAGCGTGATCCACCGCCACCCGCTCGAGGCGGCGGTGGCGGCAGCCGTGGTGCTCGCCGGCGTGGGGCTGCTGGCCTTCGCCATGTATCACCGCCCCTGGCTGCTCGCGCCGCTTGTCGTGTTCACGCTTCCCTTCCGGGTCCCGATCGCCGCCGCCGGCACCACTTCCAACCTGCTCGTGCCGCTCTACCTCGTCGTGGGGGCGGGGGCGCTCGCGTCGGTCGTCAAGGGGTTGCGCTCCGGCCCCGGGGTCATAGGCGACGGACTGGCTGAGGATGAGCCGCGACCCGGGTGGGTCGAGCGGCTGCTCGCCCTCTACGTCGTGCTCTACGCGCTGCAGGCGATCTACTCGCCGTCCTTCGAGAAGGCGCTCCAGCAGATGGTGTTCTTTTACGTGCCCTTCGCGCTCGTGTACTGCTTGCTGCGCCAGCTCCGCTGGACGTCGCGGCTGCTGCGCCAGTGCCTGGGGGTCGCGGTGATTCTCGCGCTCATCTTCTGCTGCATCGGCTTCGTCGAGTACGCGACCAAGACGCTGCTCCTCAACCCCAAGCTGGTCGCCGAGGACAACGTCCACACCTATTTCGCGATCAACTCGGTGTTCTTCGATCCGGACATCTTCGGCCGCTTCCTGGCCTTGGTCATGCTGATCGTCGCCACCGTCCTCGTGTATTCACGGGCGCGGCGAACCCAGCTCGTGAGCATCGGTGTGCTGGCCATCCTCTGGGCCGGACTGGTGCTCACGCTCTCACGCTCGAGTCTGGCCGCGCTGCTGGTCGGGCTCGGGGTCATCGGAGCGATGCGCTGGAGGGCCAAGCTGGTCCTTCTCGCCGCGGTGGCCGTGGTGGTGATCGGGATCGTCGCGCTTGTCGTATCGCCCAAGACGTTCGGCCTGAACCAGGGCCTGAACGGAGCTTCGAGCGGGCGTGCCGGCCTCGTCTCAGGTGGGGGCCGGCTGTTCGGCGACCGGCCGGTGTGGGGTTACGGCTCCGGCTCGTTCGAGCGCGAGTACCTGTGTCACGTCCAGCATCAGTGCCGGGCGCCTTCGACCACGTCGACGACGCTCTCGGCCTCGCACACGATCGCGGTGACGATCGCCGCCGAGCAGGGGCTGATCGGCGAGCTGCCCTACATCGCCCTGGTCGTGGTGAGCATCGTCGTCCTCGTGCGCGGCGCCCGCTGGGACCCGGCGCGGGTCGCCGTGGCGGCCGCCTTCGTGGCGCTCGTCTTCCACACCGAGCTCTACGCGGACTTCCTCGAGGACCCGCTGACCTGGACGCTGCTCGGAATCGGCACCGCCCTGGCCTATGCCAGCCAAGCCCGTCCTCAGCCGGTGGCGGCCCGCTCCGAGGAGCTGGCGACGTTGGCCTGACCGCTCCCCTGGACGAGGCGAAGCAGCAGCTCGTGGAGCTGGCGGCGCTCATCGGCGTCGAGCGGCGCCAGGAGCTCCTCCTGGGCTCGGCGTGCGACCTTGCGCCCCTCGGTCAGGGCGCGACGCCCCTTGGCGGTGATGTGCAAAGCGTGGGCGCGACGATCGTGCGGGTTACGCCGGCGCTCGACCAGGCCCGCGGCCTCGAGCTCATCGATCGTCGCCACCATCGAGCTCGGATCCATCCCGATGCAGGTGCCGAGCCACTGCTGGGTGATGGCGCCTTCCTTGTCGAGGACGTTGAGGGCGCCCCAGCCCCGGGGTGTCAGGCCCACCGCCGCGATCCGCTCAGCGAACGCCCGCGACGCGGCCATGCCCATCCGGCTGAGGAGAAAGCCGGTATTGCCGGTCAGCGCCTCGTGCAGGGCGAGGGCGGGGGGTCCCGAGGCCATCGCCAAGCAAGGTTAGCCCCACATGGTCAAGCTGGCAAATAGTTGACCGACCGCATCATTGAGTCGCTAAACGACATCAGCCGCCGCGGCGACGCTCGGCGGAGTGAGGCGATCTCGGAGTTAGGCGGCGGAGCTGCTCTGGCGCTCGCAGCGCTCGCAGATGCAATGCCGCCCGTGAACCGGTGAAACCTCAAGGCCGGCCATCGCGGCGTTGGGGCGACGGGACTGGCCATGACCGGCGTTACCCGGTACGGAGTCGGGACGGCGAGTGCGACGCGAGCGGCCTACGGCGCGAAACAGAGGTGACCAATGCATAGGTATGCGCCTAACGATAGAAACCTGATCGGACGACGAGTCCATCGGCAGAATCAGCAGCCTCAATAACCCTAGATTTTGCGAACTTCGCCCTAGGGAATACCCGTTTGACGGGGACGTACACCGGAATCTAGTTAGAGGTTTCTCGGTCTCGGTTCCCGGTCCTGCGTCGGTTCACGAGCTGGACGCATCGGGCGGCTTGCGGGGGGGTGGAGGACCGTGCTCTTCGCGCTGGCGCCGGCGCTCCTCCTTGCGCTCCGCCCGTTGCTCCTCTCGCACCCGGCGCGTTGCGTCCGAGCGCCGCGCCGCCAGCCCGCGAGGGGCGACGGTGAATGGTCCGGCGAACGGCGAGAGCAGTCTTTCGGTGTCTTCGGAGCCACAGGCCGGGCAGCGCGCCAGCTCCCCCGCCGCCGTGCGTGCCTCGAAGCTGGCGTCACAGGCGTGGCAGCGGAAGTCGTAGAGCGGCATCAGCTGCCCGCGAGCGCTCTGGCCGCTGCTTCCTCGCTCGGGTAGACGAGGATCTCGGCCACCTTGCCGCCCCGGAAGGTGACGATCTGGGCGTGTGGCGGGTCCGGTTCGCTCTCTGCCGCGGGGATGCGCTCCAGGAGGACGAGCACTCGGTTTTCATCCAGAGCCCGCACGTCGAGCACCTGGGCTCGGATTCCCCGCGCGATCGCCTGGCCCATCCAGACCAGGGCCTGCCGCCGGTCTGTGCAGCCGTCGCTCGGATCGCCGCCCGCCCCGTACCAGTGGACGTCGTCGGCGAGCAGTCGCCTCACGCCATCGAAGTCACCCTCCAGCGCCGCCGAAAAGCCGCTCCGGACAGCTTCGACGTGATCGGTGCGAAGAGACTCAGCGTCGTCGTCGGTCATGACCGGATTATGTTCCTTGATTTGACATACCAATCAGTATGTGATTTACATACCAGTGGGTATTTGAATGGGACCCCAGACACAGACCTTCCTCTTCGCCGATCTCGTCGGGTTCACGGCGTTGGCTGAGATGGAGGGTGATGACCGCGCCCTGGAGGCGGTGCTGGCGCTCCAGCGCCGGGTCCACCAGCTGCTGGAGGAGCACTCGGCCGAACAGGTCAAGGCGATCGGGGACGGACTCATGCTCCGCTGCCGGGACCCGAGGGCCGCGGTCAAGCTCGGCCTGCGCGTGATCGAGGAGCTGGCTGACGAGACCGGTGTGCCTCCGGTCCGCGTCGGCATCCACAGCGGGCCGGCCCTGGCCCAAGCGGGAGACTGGTACGGGCGGACGGTCAACGTCGCCGCCCGGCTCTGCGCGGTCGCCCCCGGGGGCGAAGTGATGGTCAGTGAGACCACCCGCACCGCCGCCGGAGAGATCGCGGGCGTCGAGTGGGGCGAGCGCGAGCTCCACTGGTTGCGCAACGTGTCCGAGCCGGTCGGCACCTACCTCGTCAGCGGGCGGCCCAACCACAGCGCCGCCCCGACACCGCCACCGCGCGGTCGACCGCAGCTCGGCTTTCTCTGTCCACGTAATCTGACTCGGGAGGCGACGGGATGACTGCCACGACAAACGGCCTGCCGCCGGGACCGCGGATGCCCGGCGCGGTCCAGACCGCGATCTGGGTGCGCCGCGCCCAGTGGTTCTTGGACCAGTGCTCGGCTCGCTTCGGCGATGTGTTCAAGATGCACATCGCGCGGGAGGGAACCTGGATCGTGCTTTCCAACCCAGAGCACATCAAGCAGGTGTTCACCGGCGATCCGACCGTCTTTCACGCCGGCGAGGGCAACCGCATCCTGCTCCCGATACTGGGCGAGCACTCGCTCCTCCTGCTCGATGAGGGGGCCCACATGGAGCAGCGCAAGCTCCTGCTCCCGTCGCTCCACGGTCAGCGGATGCAGCGCTACGCCGAACTCATGAGCGAGATCGCGGCCGAGGAGATCGAGCGCTGGCCGCGGGGCGAGCCCTATCCGCTCAGGCCCCGGATGCAGGCGATCACGCTCGAGATCATCCTCCGAGCCGTGTTCGGCCTCGAGCAGGGCGAACGGCTGGAGAGCCTCCGGGTGGAGCTGCGAGGCCTGCTCGACATCCTCACCCGTCCGGAGATGTTCCTCTTCCCGGTCCTGCTCGGACCCGAGCGACTGGCCCATTTCGGACCCTTCAAGCGCCTGCATGAGCAGGTCGACAGGCTGATCTACGCCGAGATCGCCGAACGCCGCCGCGCCACCGATCTCGATCGCCGTGAGGACATCCTCTCGATGCTCCTCGAGGCGCGCCACGAATCCGATGAGTCGCCGATGAGCGACCGGGAGATCCGGGATGAGCTCGTCACGCTGCTCGTGGCCGGGCATGAGACGACAGCCACGGCGCTCGCCTGGGCGGTCGAGCGCCTGACCCGGCATCCGGACAAGCTCGCCCGCCTGACCGAGGAGGTGACCGCGGGGGAGAAGGAGTACCTGGAGGCGGTCATCACCGAGACCCTGCGCCTGCGCCCCGTGATCTCGCTCGTTGCGCGGTATCTGCGCGCGCCGGTGGAGATCGGGGGCTGGCAGCTCCCGGCCGGGGTGACGGTCGCGCCGTCGATCTACCTGGTTCACCGCCGGCCGGACATCTACCCGAACCCGGAGCGCTTCGAGCCCGAGCGGTTCCTCAACTCCTCACCCGGGACGTACACGTGGATTCCCTTCGGCGGCGGTGTGCGGCGCTGCATCGGCGGCTCGTTTGCCCACTTCGAGATGCAGGTCGTGCTGGCCGAACTCGTCAAGCGCCGGGGCCTGACCGCGGCCCGGCCGGAGGCGGAGCGGGTCTACCGGCGGGCCATCACGGAGACGCCCCGCCACGATGCCGAGGTGGTGCTGGCGTGAGCACGCTGACGCGGCGGGAGAAGCAGCAGCGCACGCGCCAGGCCCTGCTCGAGGCGGCGTCGGAGATGTTTGGCGCCCGTGGCCTCGACGGCGTGTCGATCGACGAGGTGACGCAGGCCGCCGGCTATACCAAGGGCGCCTTCTACGCCAACTTCAAGAGCAAGGAGGAGCTCTTCCTCGTCATGCTCGACGACCGCTTCTCCGAGGAGCTCGAGCGCCTCGACCGGCTGCTCGCCGGGACGCACGAGCCCCAGGAGGAGGCGGCCGCCGCCGCGGCCGACTTCATCCGCTTCGCCACCGACGAGGAGTGGCAGAAGCTGTCCTTCCAGTTCTTGGCCTACGCGGCTCGCAACGAGGACTTCCGTGAGGAGCTGGCGACGCGGCAAAAGGCCATGCGGGAGCGGATGGCGCAGGTCTTCACGCGCTGGAAGCAGAGCTTTGCCACCGGCTTCGCGTTGCCCGTCGAGGACATCACCGCGATGACCTTCTTCATGGCCGATGGCTTTCTCGCCGGCCGGATCATCGAGCCCGACCTGAATCCCGATCTCTACACGACGATGGTCGGCGTCTTCCTGCGCGGCCTCCAGGCCCTGGCCGAGGAGCAGGGTCAGGCGCAGTAGGTCCTCCTCCTCGCCCCGGCCAACGGGCTACGCTGCACCGTCTCATGTCCCTCACCGTCGTCGGCTCGATTGCCTTTGACGCCGTAACCACGCCGTTTGGGACCCGGGAGCGCATGCTCGGCGGGTCAGCGGTTCATTTCGCGCTGGGCGCGTCCTTCTTCGACACGGTTCATGTCGTGGGGCCGGTCGGGGATGACTTCGGCGAGGAGGAGTACGCGGTGCTCCGCGAACACCGCGTGGACACCGGCGACATCGAGCACGTTCCCGGGGGCAAGACCTTCTTCTGGAGTGGCAAATACGGCTGGGACCTCAACGAGCGTGAGACGTTAGATACGCAGCTCGGGGTGTTCGCGGACTTTGAGCCCAAGCTCTCCGAGGCTTCCCGGGCGGCGGATGTCGTGTTCCTGGCCAATATCCAGCCCGATCTCCAGCGGCAGGTCAGGCAGCAGTGCGCCGGGGCCCGGTTCGTCGCCCTTGACTCGATGAACTACTGGATCGAGAGCGCCCGCGACGCGCTGATCGAGGCGATCGGCGTCGTCGATTGCCTGATGCTCAACGACGCCGAGCTGCGCCAGCTGACCGAGGAGCCCAATTTCGTCCGCGCGGCGCGCAAGATCCGCGAGTGGGGACCGTCGGTGGTGATCGCCAAGCAGGGTCAGTACGGCTCGCTGATGATCACTGACGAGGGCTTCTTCGCCCTCCCGGCATTTCCGCTCGAGACGGTGGTCGATCCCACCGGGGCCGGCGACTGCTTTGCCGGCGGCTTCATGGGCTATCTCGCCGCTCACGCCGGAGCGGAGCTCGACCACGAGCTGCTCGCCCAGGCCATGGCCTACGGGACGGCGCTGGCCTCCTACAACGTCGAGGACTTCGGGGTCGAGCGGGTGGTCCGGCTGACCAGCGAGGAGATCGCCGACCGGGTGGCGGAGCTGCGCCGCATGACGCACTTCGTCGAGCGCCCGGTCGAGCTGCGGCGCTGAGCCGTTAGCGTCATTCCGGAGGGGAATTTCGCCCTCCCGCCGGCTGTCAACTTTTTACGTGACACGGCTGGCCGATCGGGGTAGCATCGGGCTCGCTTTGACGTGGGGATTCGTATGGCTGATGTTGGCGCTGAAGATCCCGCTCATCGGACTGCTCTGCATCGTCTGGTGGGCGATCAAGCAGAAGCCGGAGGACTCCTCCTCCCGCGATGACGACGGCGGCATCAAGCGCCACCGCCCCCATCCCCGCAAGCCGATGCCCCGCCATCCCCGCCGCGGCCCCCACGGCGACCCGGCCCCGCACCCGCCCGCCCGGGTCAGAAGCGTTCGGGCTCGGGCGCGGACGCTCGGGAACCACTAGGCCGGAGAGCGCCCGCGGTAAACCCCTGAAAAAACGTGCGCCTCGTGCGCGGCCCGCTATCGAAGCGCACGTTTGGGCCGTATAGAGCACACAACGTGCGGTTGCTCGCCGCGGGCGAGCCGAGGCGCACGTTTTGTCAACCTGCGCCACCGCCCGCCAGGCGACCAAACCCCCACGATCCGCCCGCGCTGGCAGACTTGCGGCGATGGCTGAGCCGACGACTTCGGTCCTCTCTGACGGAACCATCACCCGCCTCGTCGAGGCGGGCCGGATTCGCATCGACCCCTGGGATCCGAGCCTGGTTCAGCCGGCCAGCGTCGACCTCCGCCTCGGCGACTCCTTCCGCGTCTTTCACAATCACCGCGCCTCGGCCATCGACCTCCGGGACCCGCCGGAGAACTTGACCGAGGAGGTAATCGTTCCGGCCGGGGAATCCTTCGTCATCCACCCCGGTGAGTTCTGCCTCGGCCGGACGCTGGAGTGGGTCGAGCTGCCCGACGACATCGTTGCGCGAATCGAAGGAAAAAGCTCGCTGGGCCGCCTTGGCCTCATCGTCCATGCCACCGCCGGCTTCTGTGACCCGGGCTGGAAGGGGACGTTGACGCTGGAGCTCAACAACCTGACCCGGGTTCCGATCAAGCTCCCGCCCGGGGCGCCGATTGCCCAGCTCTCGTTCATGACCCTTGACCGACCGGCCGACCGGCCCTACGGCAGCCCCGGGCTCGGCAGTCACTACCAGGGCCAGCGGGCGGCGACCGAGAGCCGGTACGAGGGGGCCCGAGAGCAGGACGGCGCGGGCGCTCGCCCTGCCGACGTGAAATAGTTCGCAGCTGTGCTGAGCGTCCTGGTTGCTGCGGCGGAGCCCTCGAAGGTTCCCGTCTATATCGCCGGAGGCCTCCTCGCATCCTGGGCGGTGGTTCTCTCGGCGATCGGCCTCACGCGCCCCAGCTTCCCCTACGGCGCGATGGGCCAGCGCGCGGTGATCGGCATCAGCATCCTGCTCGCGGTGCTGGCGGTGGCGATGGCCATCGTCACCGATCCCTAGCCGCTCACGCCTCAGCCGTCGAAGAGTCAAGCTTCTCGCCCGCCACCTGTGGGTACTAGAGTCTGAGTCGAATTTGTCCTGCCGGTTTAGGCCGCCAGACAGCCGAAGCAACCGCGCCTAGAGGGAGTGCGATGACCACCGAGACTGAGAGCCAGCAGAAGGATGGTGCCGGCGCTGACACCGGCAACGAAACGCTGACGATCACCGATAACCGGACCGGCAAGACCTACGAGATCCCGATCGAGGACGAGACGATCCGGGCCATGGAGCTGCGCCAGATCAAGGTCAACGAGGACGACTTCGGCCTCATGACCTACGACCCGGCCTACACCAACACCGCCTCCTGCCGCTCCGCGATCACCTTCATCGACGGTGAGCGGGGGATCCTCGAGTACCGGGGCTATCCGATCGAGCAGCTGGCCGAGCAGTCGAGCTATCTGGAGGTGGCCTATCTCCTGGTGCACGGCGAGCTCCCCACCAGCTCGGAGCTCGAGGACTGGGTGCACGAGATCACGATCCACACCTTCGTGCACGAGAACGTCAAGGAGTTCATGCAGGGCTTCCGCTACGACGCCCACCCGATGGGGATGCTGCTGGCCTCGGTCGGCGCCCTGTCGACCTTCTACCCGGAGGCGTCGGCGATCAAGGATGCCGAGAAGCGCTATCTCCAGGTCATCCGGCTGATCGCCAAGATGCCCACCCTGGCCGCCTTCTCGTTCCGCCACAACCAGGGCAAGCCCTACGTATATCCGGACAACGAGCTGTCCTACCCGGGCAACTTCCTCTCGATGATCTACAAGATGACCGAGATCCGCTACGAGCCGGATCCGAGGCTCGAGCGGGCCCTCGACATCCTGTTCATCCTCCACGCCGACCACGAGCAGAACTGCTCGACGAGCGCGGTGCGCAGTGTCGGCTCATCCCAGGTCGATCCCTACTCGGCCACTGCCGCAGGCATTGCCGCCCTGTACGGGCCGCTGCACGGCGGCGCCAACGAGCAGGTGCTCCGGATGCTGCGCCGGATCGAGAAGAAGGAGAACATTGCCGACTTCCTCAAGGGCGTCAAGGACGGCGACGAGAAGCTCATGGGCTTCGGCCACCGGGTGTACAAGAACTACGACCCGCGGGCCAAGATCATCAAGAAGCACGCCTACGAGGTGTTCGAGGTCACGGGCACCAACCCGTTGCTCGACATCGCCATCGAGCTCGAGAAGATCGCGCTCGAGGAGGACTACTTCGTCGAGCGCAAGCTCTACCCGAATGTCGACTTCTACTCCGGGATCATCTACGAGGCGCTGGGGATGCCGATGGAGATGTTCCCCGTGCTGTTCGCGATCGGGCGCACCAGCGGCTGGATCGCCCAGTGGCTCGAGATGATCGACGACAAGGAGCAGAAGATCGCCCGCCCACGCCAGATCTACACGGGCGAGCGCGGCCGCGACTACGTTCCCATCGAGCAGCGCTCGTAGGCGGAAAGCGCGTGGGCTGGCGGCTCACCGTCCGTACCGACGGGCGGGTCGAGAACCTGCGCTTTGACGGACTTGACGAGCTGCTCGACGCGCTCGAGGCGCGCGGGCGGGAGCTCGCTGGCTCGGCCTCGAGCGGGACGGTGGATCTGAAGGTCAAGCGCTTTGAGGCGGCCCAGCAGGTGATGGCCCGGCTCGAGCTCGCCGGACCGGAGCGGTGGTTCCCCAGCGTGCGCGCCGGGGTCGACGTGCACGGCGACGGCTCGACCGAGGCCTTCCGCGGCGGGGTCCGGCGCGTCGAGTTGGAACAGCGCCGTGGCGAGGACGCCTTCGCCGCCCTGCGCCGGTCGCTGGGCGACGTGCTGAAGGCGGCGGGGACCGACGCCGCCTGAGCCGCGGCCGCGGATTCCCCGTCAGGTCCAGCGCGACCTCGGCGTCTGCCCCTAGCCGCCGGCGCTAGATGACCAGCGTGGCGCCGTGGCGGCGCAGCCAGCGCAGCTGCTGGCGGTAGCCGGGGCAGCGGTCGCCCAGGAGCTTCCAGAAGCGGGGCGAGTGATCGAGGATCTCGAGGTGGCAGACCTCGTGCCAGACGACGTAGTCGAGCACCGCCTCAGGGGCCAGCAAGAGCCGCCAGTTAAAGCTCATCGCCCCGGAACGTGAGCAGCTGGCCCAGCGGGTTTTCTGCGAGCGGATGGAAAGCCGCGCATAGGAGGTGCCCACAGCGCCACAGGCGGCATCGAGGCGCGGGGCGATCTCGGCCTGGGCCGATCGCCGGTAGAAGCGCTCCACGGCCGGCCGCTGCTGCTCGCCCGCGGGCACCAGCAGCTCGTCACCGCGACGGTGGGCCCGCGTGCGCCCCGGCTGGGGCACCAGCCGGAGCGTCTCGTTCAGGTAGGGCAGGGTCGCGCCGCGGGCGGCAACGGCGGCGCGGACCCGCTCGACCTCGGCCAGCCGGCGCTCGATCCACGGCCGCAGCTCGATGACCGCCGCCGCCGCCTCACGGGCCGGCGCGCGCCGGGGCAGAACCACCTCGACCCCGCCGCCCGGATCGACCGTGACCCGCACTCGGCGCGCCCGATCGGAGCGCCTGACCTCGTATTCGATCACGGTGCGACAGGGTACGGTCAGGCTCCGACATGGCCTCGTTTCCCGACCTCCTCCTACCGCTGAGCGATGGAGTCGTCTCGCTGCGCATGAGCGCCGAGCGGGACATTCCCGAGATCCTCATCGCCTACCAGGACGATCCCCAGCTCCATCGCTGGATGGGCAACCCGCGCCCGCCGAGTGGCGCCGAGCTGGGTCGGCGATCCGAGCGCGCCGAGCACGATCGGCTGGCCGGACGCGCCATCTCGCTGACCCTGCTGGAGGACGGACTTGACACCTGCGTGGGGCAGATCGACGTCCACCACGTGGAGTGGGAGCACGCCCGGGCTGAGCTCGGGGTATGGGTGGCCCCGGGGCATCGCGGCCGGGGGCTGGCTCGGCGGGCGCTCCGGCTTGCCGGGCCGTGGCTGCTCATCGAGGCGGGCCTCGAACGGGTCGAGCTCCTGACTCGCCCGGATAATCAGCCCATGCTGAGCGCCGCGAGGGCGGCGGGGTTTCAGTGCGAGGGTCTCCTGCGCGGCTACTACCGAGACGCCGAAGAGATCCAGCGCCGGCTGGGGCGGCCTCCGGGCGCGCGCGTGGATATGAAGGTTCTCTCGTTGGTCCACCGGGATCTGCGAGGCTGAACAGGTGGCGCGCTCGCGCGTGAAGCTGCCGCCGGGAGTTCGGACGCCCTTCGAGGTCTACGTGAACGGCGTGCCCCAGGAGCTCGGCAACGACTACCAGGTGCGCAGCGGCGAGCTCGTGTTCGAGCGCGAGCTGGTCCAGCAGAAGCTCGGCCTGCGGGCCTGGCTGATCGGGTTCTGGGGGATCGGCACCTACAAGCGCAACGACGAGGTCGACGTGCGCTACGAGGTCAACGGGCAACCGATGGTCGCCCAGGGACTGAGGATCAGCCCCTAGCCCCTGACGATTGCGGGTGGCGCATCCCGGCGTGCGGCGGAATCAGCGACCAGATGAGGTTCTCTCGAGCTTGATCGTCTGGCGGTTCAGGCCCACGGACCCGGGCCTACGCCGATTACGCCGTCCGCACCACCTCGCGCCTGACCCAGGGCCGGAGCAGCTTCAGCGCCGAGAGGATGGCCCGGGTGGCCGGGGAGCGATTGAGCGTGTAGAAGTGGATCCCGGGCGCCCCTCGCGCCAGGAGCTCCGCACACTGAAGCGTGGCGTAGGAGACGCCGAGCTCGCCCACCGCCTCGGGGTCGCCGGAACGCGCCTCGAGCTGGCCGAGCAGGGCCGGCGGGATGCTGGCGCCGCACATGCCGGTGATCGTCTTGATCTGCTTGAGGTCGGTGATGGGCATGATCCCGGGCAGGATCGGGACCTCGATCCCGGCCGCGCGGGCCTCCTCGACGAAGCGGAAGTAGAGCTCGTTGTCGAAGAAGAGCTGGGTGATCAGGAAGCTCGCGCCGCTCTCCACCTTCTGGGCGAGGAAGTGGAGGTCGTGGGCCAGGTCCGGAGCTTCGGGATGGACCTCGGGGAAGCACGCCGCCCCGATCCCAAACGAGTAGTTCTCGGAGATCAGCCGCGCCAGCTCGGTCGAGTACTTGAGCCCCCCTGGGTGCGCTCGCCATTCGGTCTCGCCGCGGGGTGGGTCGCCGCGCAGCGCGAGGACGTTCTCGATGCCCGCCGCCTCGATGCCGTCGAGGATCTGACGCAGCTCGTCCTGGCTGGCGCCGACACAGCTGAGGTGCGCCATGGCCTCGATGCCGAGCCCCTGCTTGAGCCACTTGGTGACCTCGAGCGTCCGATCACGGCTCGAGCCCCCGGCCCCGTAGGTCACCGAGGCGAAGTCCGGCTCCAGGGCGACCAGCGCCTCAAGCGCCTCACGCAGGTTGCGCCACCCGTCATCGGTCTTGGGGGGGAAGAACTCGAACGAGAAGACGGGCTCATCCGAGGCGGCAAGGATCTCGTCGATGCGCACGGCGAGCGAATGTACAACCTTGACAAGGATGTGTCAACGTTTCAGCTGCCACCTGGGCAAGTCCTCGCCGGGCTCCCGCTCGGCTCGCCCTGACCGCTCCAGGTGCTGGAGGTAGCACAGCGTCTCCTGGAGCAGGCGCGCGGCGTTCTGCTCACTGATCTGCTCCCCGTGTACGGCGGGCGCCAGCTCGAGCGGCGTCCGGGGCTGTCCCTCGAGGGCCGAGACGATCGCGGCCAAGCGCTCCTCGACGAGACGGCGCGAGCCCACGATGTGCCCATGCACGTCCACGAACGGCCGGCCGTGGCCGGACAGGCCGAGGCGGGCATCGAGACGGTCGACGACGTCGAGCGAGTGCAGGAACTCGCCCACCGGATCAGGCGTCCAGCCGTAGTCGTAGTAGAGCGAGATGCGGCCGAGCACGTGGTCGCCGGAGATCAGCAGCCTCCGCTCGGGTTGGAACAGGCAGACGTGGGACGGGGCGTGGCCGGGCGTCTCGTAGGCGATCCAGGTCCCGAGATCGGTCTCGAACTCGACGCCGTCGACCAGCGCGCGGTCGGGCTCGATCACCCGTGCGATCCCCGATGAGGCCTGCGCCTCGAAGCGCTCGGCGTAGCGGTCGAGCGCGGCCTGGGGCACGCCGCTCTGGCGCCCGATCTCCAGGCGCTGCGTGAGCATCGCCGCCGGGTCCTCCGCCCCGCGGGTGCCGTGCTCGTGATTGGGGTGCATCCAGAGCTCGGAGCCCGTGGCGTCGCAGATCGGGGCCGCCTGCCCCCAGTGGTCGGTGTGGGCGTGCGTGCAGACGAGCAGCCGGACGTGCTTAAGGCGGAGGTTCACCTGCTCCAGGGCGCGCTCGAGCTGGGCCATTGATCCCGGCTCGTAGTAGCCCGTGTCGACCAGGACCACCCCACGGCCGGAGGCGATGGCCCAGGCGTTGCCGTGGGGAACGCCGGGCCAGGGGAGGGGCAGCCGCAGGCGCCACAGGCCGGGGAGCACGCGCTCGCCCCGGCCGAGCTCGCGGCGCATGCGCCGGGGCGAGGACTCAGGGCTCATCGGCGCCGATCACGAGCGCGGACGATATTCCTCACCGCGTAGACTCCGCCGCCCCGGTGGCCTCTCCCCCCGACACCGAAGCCTCTGTGACCGCGGACATCGTCCGCGGTTACTTCGAGGCGATGGGCGCCCAGGACCTGGAGGCGGCCGGGCGCTGCTGGGTCCAGGGAGGTACTGAACGGATCGTCGGGCAGGCCGACCTAACAGCCCCGGGCGGGATTCAGGAGTATTTCTCTGAGCTCTTCCGCGCCTTCCCGGACTGGCACTTCGAGGTCCTGGAGATGCTCACCGAGGGTGAGCGGACGACGGTCCGCTGGCGGGTCCAGGCGACGTTCGCCGGTCCCGGCACGTTCCAGGGCTTCGAGCCCAACGGCGAGCGGGTGGTGATGGAGGGGTGTGACGTCGTGACCGTGCGCGACGGCCTCATCCACCACAACGACGCCTACATCGACGGCATGGGGATCGCCCGGCAGCTGGGGCTGCTCCCCCCGGCGGGCTCGCCCGCCGAGGCGCAGCTGACGCGGCTCGCCAACACGCGGACCAAGCTGCAGAAGTGGCTGCGAGGTGTGGCTCCGGAGCGGATCGCCGACGGCGTTTGGATCGTGCGGGGCGGCTTTCCCCTCCGGACGATGAACGTCTATCTGATTGAGGACGACGGTGGGGTGACGGTGTTTGACGCCGGGATCCAGGACATGGTCCTCCCCATCCGCACCGCCGCCGCTCAGCTCGGCGGGATCCGGCGCGTGGTCCTCGGCCATGCCGACGCCGACCACCGCGGGGCCGCGCCGGGGTTGGGCGTCCCCGTCTACTGCCACCCCGCCGAGCGGGAGGCAGCTGAGTCGCCCGGCCCGGAGCGGACCTACCACCGGTGGGACCGGCTGGAGCCGCCGGCGCGCTGGGTTATCCCGCGCCTCCTGCCGATCTGGGATGGCGGACCGGTTCCGATCGCCGGCACGGTCAGCGAGGGAGATGAGATCGCAGCCTTCCGTGTCGTCGACCTTCCTGGTCATGCGCCCGGGCTCATCGGTCTCTTCCGTGATCGCGATCGCCTCGCCCTGACCTCGGACTGCTTCTACACGCTCGATATCCGCACGGGCCTGAAGACGCGCGCCCGGGTCGCGCATCCGGCGTCGAACCAGTCCACCGAGCAGGCGGTGGCGTCGATTCGCAAGCTCGCCGCCCTGCATCCCTCGGCGGCCTGGGCCGGTCACACCGATCCGGTGACCGGCGACGTGGCCGGGCAGCTCGAGCGCGCCGCGGCAACCGCGCCGATCACCTAGCGGACTATTGCTCGACGCGGACGCCTTCGCCAAGCTCCTCTGCGACTGGTGTCTCGAAGTCCGTGAGAGCCAGCAGGTGCTGGTCGCGACGACCAGCCTGGCCGAGCCGGTGGTCGTCTCTCTGCATCGGGAGTTGCTTGAGCGCGGGGCCTGGCCCGTGGTTCGAATGTCCCCTCCGCAGCTCGGGGCCGATTTCTATACCTACGCCGGCGCGGCTCAGCTGGAGAGCTATGCGCCCGTGGAACTGGCCGAGTTCGAATCCGTCGACGCCAGCATCCGGATCGGAGCGCCGGCCAACGTCGAGGCGCTGGCCGGGATCGATCCGGAGTTGATCGCGCGGGCGATGCGCGCGCGTCAGCCGATCCAGGCGGCCCGGCGGGCGCGGCGCTGGTGCGTCTCGCTGTGGCCAACGCCGGCCCTGGCGCAGCAGGCGCGGATGAGCGAGCGGGACTACGAGGCCTTCCTCGGCCGGGCCCTGTTTCTCGATCAGCCCGATCCCGCCGGCGCTTGGCGTGAGCTGGCGGCGCGCCAGCAGTCACTGGTCGAGCGGCTGAGGGGCGCGCGAGAGGTCCGGATCGAGGCCGAGGGCACCGATCTGCACCTGCGCGTCGAGGGGAGACAGTGGATCAACTCCGACGGCCGGCGCAACATGCCGAGCGGCGAGGTCTTCACCGGCCCGCTTGAGAACTCGGCCCACGGAACCATCCGCTTCACGATCCCCTCCAACCCCGGGGGGGCCCAGGTGGAGGACGTTGAGCTGACCTTCAGCGACGGACGGGTCACGAGCGCCCGGGCCGCCCGGGGTGATGGCTATCTCCAGAGCGCGCTGGCCACGGACCCCGGCGCGCGCTACCTGGGTGAGCTCGGGATCGGCACCAATCCGGGGATCGACCGGGCGACCGGTTCGACGCTCCTGGACGAGAAGATCGCCGGCACGGTTCACCTGGCGCTCGGTCGCTCATATCAGGAGACCGGCGGCACCAACGCCTCGGCCCTGCACTGGGACCTGGTCTGCGATCTGCGTGACGGGGGCCGGCTGAGCGTCGACGGCGAGCCGCTTGAGCTGGCCCGGTCCGTTCACAGCTGACAGGTCCAGTAGCGTCAGGGGAGATGAACGGAATCGACCGCCGCACCAAGATCGTGGCCACCATCGGGCCGTCGTCCCGGGACGTCGAGACGCTGAAGCGGATGATCGACGCCGGCATGGACGTGGCCCGGCTCAACTTCTCTCACGGCAACCGTGAACTGCACGCCGAGAACGCGGAGCGGATCCGCACCGCGGCCAACCAGGCGGGACGGCAGGTGGCCATCCTCCAGGACCTGCCGGGGCCGAAGATCCGGATCGGGCGTCTCAAGGACGACCTGGCCGAGCTGAAGCCCGGGGAAGAGCTCGTGCTCGTGTGCGGCGCCGATGAGGAGGGCGACGAGCGCCGGATCTCGGTCAGCTGGACGGGACTGGCCAGCGCGGTCGACCCCGACGACGTGATCTACCTGGCCGACGGAGCCATCCGCCTGCGGGTCACCGGGGTGCGGGATGGCGGGAGCGAGATCGCCACCGCGGTCGAGATCGGCGGGACGCTGGCCTCGCGCCAGGGCCTCAACCTTCCCGGCTCCACCCGGGGCCTCGCGGCGGTCCCCGAGGAGGACCTGGAGATGCTCCGGTTCGGCGAGTCGATCGGCGTCGACATCGTGGCTCTGTCCTTCGTCCGCACGGCCGAGGACGTGCAGTCGGTGCGCAAGCACACCCGGCTCCCGCTCGTGGCCAAGATTGAGAAGCCCCAGGCGGTGGAGTCGGCCGAGGACATCATCCGGGCCGCCGACTGCGTGATGGTGGCCCGGGGGGACCTGGGGATCGAACTCCCGATCGAGGACGTGCCGGTGACCCAGAAGAACCTGCTGAGAACGGCGGGAAGCCTGGCGCGCCCGTCGATCACGGCCACCCAGATGCTCGACTCGATGGTCTCCTCCACCCGTCCCACCCGCGCCGAGGTGGCAGACGTCGCCAACGCGATTCTCGACGGCACCGACGCGGTGATGCTCTCCCAGGAGACGGCCGTGGGCGCGCACCCCATCCTGGCGATTGAGATGATGGCGGCCGTCGCCCGCCGCACCGAGCGGACCGCTCCCTACCGTGACTGGAACGAGACCCGGGTCCGGCGTGACACCCGCGATCCCGCCTACACCGTCGCCTACATGGCCTGCGCGGCGGTGCGCGAGCTCGACCTGGCGGCGATCGTCGTGCCGACCCTGTCGGGGCGCTCGGCCCGCCTCATCTCCGCCCACCGGCCCCAGGTCCCGATTTTCGCCCTCTCGCCGGGACGGGAGACGGTGCGTCGCTGCAATCTGATGTGGGGGGTCCAGGCGGCCTCGATGCGCCGTCACGAGGTGACCGAAGCGCTGATCGCCGATGCGGCCCGGCGCGTCGTCGAGCTGGGCTGGATCGAGCGGGGCGCCCGGGTCGGGATCACCGCCGGCCTGCCCAGCGGGCGTCCCGGGACGACGAGCCTGATCCAGATCCAGCGGGTCTAACCGCATCCGGCTCCGGGCCTCGCTCCCTCCGCTCCTAGCTGGCGCTAACCGCTCCGGTCGCTCGGCAGTCAGCACCGGCCAGCATCCGGCTGGCCCTTAGGAGGCCGCCCGGCTCCGGCCGCGGCTGTAGAACTCCGCCTCTTGGCGTCCCAACTCGGTGGCCGCCTCATCGCCGTAGAACCACTCGCGGGCGATGCGGTGGAAGTTGTTGCGGGCCCGCAGCTGGGAGAGCACGGCGAGGGTCAGGACCTCCATCCGGCGCCCGAAGATGTGATCCGGCGGCGCCTTCTCGTGACGGAGCTGGCCGAAGTACTCCGAGCGCGGGTCGCTCATATCGATCAGCACCTGCGTGGCGTACTCAGGCGTGAGCTGGACGTACTCGTCCATCGTGTACCAGGAGGTGGCGGCGCGGAAATGCTCTAGCACCTTGTCCGAGTTGAAGCGGTCGGGGTCGGGGAAGAAGCCCGTCTCGGTGCCCAGGCGCATGATCGTCTCGGTGTCGCCTTCGGTGATCGCGCGGGCCACCCGGATCTCCAGGTCGACGGCGCCGGCCGGCATGCGCTTAAAGAGCCCGAAATCGAGGAAGGCCATGCGCCCGTCCTCGAGCAGCATCGAGTTGCCGGGATGGGGATCGCCGGAGAACTGGTGGTGGCGGTACAGGCAGCCGAAGTAGAAGCGGAACAGGATCTCCCCGATCCGGTCGCGATCCTCCTGGGAGTAGGCCTTGAGCTCCTCAAAGCCGGTCCCGTGGACGTACTCGGAAACCATCACGCGCTCGTGGGACAGGCTGGTGATCACGTCGGGGACATAGATGAAGGGATGCCCGCGGAAGATCCGAGCCAGCGTGCGCTGGTTGGCCGCCTCGAGCTCATAGTCGAGCTCCTCCTCGATCCGGTTGCGGATCTCATCGCCGATCGCCTTGGGATCCATCCCCGGGGCGATCCGCTTGAGCAGCCGGAGGATCAGTCCCAGGTTTTGCATGTCCGCGCGGACGGCCGCGGCCACGCCCGGATACTGAACCTTGACCGCGACGAGGCGACCGTCATCGGCCAGTCGCGCCCGGTACACCTGACCGATCGACGCCGCGGCCACCGGCTCCTCGTCGAACTCCTCGAAGACCTCGGAGATGCGATCGCCGAGCTCCTGCTCGATGACCTTGCGCATCTCCTTAAAGGTGACTGTGGGAGCCGCATCCCGTAGCCGCCCCAGCTTGCGCTGGAACTCCTCCCGGTACTCCTCGGGGACGAGCCCGACGTCGAGGAACGACATCACCTGGCCGAGCTTCATCGCCGCGCCCTTCATGTGCCCGAGCGCCTCGACGATCTGCTCCGCCGCCTCGATATGGCGTCGCTCGAGCGCGACCTGGCGGCCCTCCGGGCTGCGGGCTACGTTGCCGACGTGGGTGCCCGCCTCCCGGATTGCCTGACCAGCAGCAAGACCCCCGATTCTGGCGGTGCGCCCCACACGTGAGGTGGGGATCCTGTCCTTCGCCACTGTGACTTAATGCTAGCCGTCGTCGGCCGGGTTCACCGGCTCCACCTGGGAGCCGGGGACGATGTCATCCGAGCCATCCGGCCAGCGCACCCAGGCCTTGTGGCCGCCGTCGTAGTCGCGGGCCAGCAGGATCAGCGTGGCCGGCTCGCCGAGCGCCGTGCAGGGCGCTTCCCCCTCAGGGTCGAGGCCGCGCCAGATGCGCACGAAGGGGTTGTGCTCCAGCTCTCTGGCCACCGTGGTGGGATCGGTGTGCCCCGGATGGATCCGGGTCTCGGGCGGCAACTTGAGCAGCTTGTCCATGATCGAGGACTTGAGGTCGGAATAGGTGGTGTGGCCGGGAGCCCGGACGCCGCCCACCGAGTCCTTGAACAGGGTGTCGCCGGTGAAGACATCGGTGCCGGAGACGAGCAGCGAGAGCATCCCGGCGGTGTGTCCGGGCGTATGGATCGGCTCGATCTCAAGCGCGCCGCTGTGGATGACCTGGCCGGGGGACATCTCGCCGGTGACGCCCTCGACGTGCTCCAGCGGGTGGGCCAGCACCTCCGCCTCCGGGTGTCGCTCCGTGACCGCGCCGAGCTCAGCGACGTGGTCGTGATGGTGGTGGGTGAGGAGGATGTGGGTCAGCGTGAAGCGCATGCGGTCGAGCACCTCGAGCAGGGGCGCGACCGGTCCGCCGGCGTCGACCATCACCGCGTGGGCCCCGAGCTCGTCGGCGACGAGATAGGTGTTGGACACGAAGTCGTCGTTCATCGAGCGTTCGATGATCACCGGGCGAGCGTACCGGTAGCCTGAAGGGGTGAGCCTGATCCACACCTGCTACCGGATCACCGACATCGATCGCTCGGTGGCCTTCTACGAGGCGCTCGGGTTTGAGGAGATCCGCCGGATGCCCATCCGGGACGAGGCGACCAACGTGTTCATGAACCAGCCCGGCGATGGCGGCAGCCCCCGCCTGGAGCTCACGTTCAACCACGGCCAGACCGAGCCCTACGACCTGGGCAACGGCTACGGGCACATCGCCATCACGTCAGATGATCTCGACGGCACCTTGGCCCGGCTGAAGGAGCAGGGCATCGAGCCCGAGCGCCCGCCCTACACGGTCCGTGAGGGCGGCAATCGCCTCTGCTTCGTCCGTGACCCCGACGGCTACCGGATCGAGATCATCGAGCACAGCTGATGGCCGACGCGTCGAAGATGGGCCAGCTCCTGGAGCGCTTCGCCCAGGGCGTCGCCGCCCACGACCGGGAGAACCCGTCCCACACGACCTGGGGGATCGGGATGTCCTTCTTCGACATCGAGCGGCTCGGCTTGGAGGACGGCGAGGAGATCCTCCCCGGCATCGTGCTCAAGGCCGATGGCGGCCAGACGGGCCAGTTCCGGATCCTGTGCGACGGCCAGCACGACGAGGAGCTCACCGAAGACGAGCAGGAGTTCGTCCAGGCCGTCGCCGAGCAGGAGATCGAGGTCCCGCTCTACTCACCCGGCCCCAACCCGGAGCCGCCCGCCTAACGCCGCCGCCGCCCGCCCCGCGGGTCGTGGCGGCGGTTCCAGTCGAGCAGTCGCTTCACGAAGTCGACCGCCTGCGACGGCGTCCGGGAGATGTGAAAGCCACCTGGGTAACGGAGGAACTCGGCCTCCTTGCCCAGGACGCGCAGCCCCGTGTAGAGCTCCTCGCCCTGACCGATGGGGACGCGGATGTCGCCCTCCCAGTGGACCACGAGCACGGGGGTGTTGACGCGGGGGAGATAGGTCAGCGGCGAGCGCTTGTCGTATTCGTCGCGCCGGTCCCACGGGGTCCCGCCCATGCTGAAGTTCGAGAACTCGGGCACGTCGGTGGTCAGGGCCATACTCGTCATATCGATCACCGCGGCGAGCGCCGCCCCGGCGCGGAAGCGGTCGGTGTGGCCGACGATCCAAGCGGTCATGAAGCCGCCGTAGGAGCCGCCGCTGACAAACATGCGCTCCGGGTCGGCGAGGCCGCGTTCGACCAAGTCATCGCAGCACGCGATGATGTCCTCGTAGTCGCCGCCGCCCCAATCGCCGGTGCACGCCGAGGTGAACTCCTGGCCGTAGCTGGTGCTTCCGCGGGGGTTCGGGAGCAGGACGAGGTAGCCCGCAGCCGCAAGCGCCTGGTGGAGGGCGAGCGAGCGGCTACTCGGCCAGGCGCCGTGCGGGCCGCCGTGCACGTCTAGGTGGAGCGGCAGCTTCTCCGCGCGTCGGCGGCTTGGGGCGATCGTGAGGTACTCAACCTCGGTGCCATCGGGGCGGACGACCGAGGTCCGGGCGGTGGGCGCGAGCTCGACCTGATCCACGAAGGCATCGTTGAAGTGGGTGACCCGGCCCGGCGCGCTCCCGCTCAGCGTGGTGGCGTAGAGCTCGCTGGGCTGGTCAATCCAGGCGGCGGTGTAGACGAGTGGCCGCCGCCCGGGCCGCACGGCCACGCCGTCGATCTGGATGTCGCCGCCAACCAACTCCCGACTCCGCGCCTGTCCCACTCGCGCGCGGCGCAGAGTGAAAGAGCCGCGGTCGGCGAGGAGGATCACGAGCTCCCGATCTCCGGTCCATCGAAACGGGGCTGGCAGGCCGGGCAGGAACGGCACCGGACGGTCGTCCTCGGGGGCGATCGGCTCGACCGAGCCAGACCCATCGGCTGCAACGACAAAGAAGCGCGGCTCGGCATCCCAATCGGCCACCACCTGCCCGGCAAAAGCGACCAGCGATCCGTCCGGCGAAAACGCGGGAGCAGCCACGCGGCCCGTGCCGTCGGTGAGGCGCCGCCGCCGCCCGCCACTGGCCGGGATGATCCAGGCATCCCGGCGCAGCTGACGGTCGTCGCGCCGCGGGTGGCGATCGGAGGCGAAGACGATGTTTTCACCGTCGGGCGAGAACGACGGGTCGTCGTGGTCGAAGTCCCCGCGGGTGAGCTGGCGGGTGCTGCCGTCGGCGACGTCGATCAGGAACAGGTGCCGCCGCCCCTCGTGCCAGCCGACGCCATCCAGCCGGGCGCCGAGGCCGCGCACCAAGCGTGGGGCGTTGCGCTCGCTGGCCTCCTGCTCGTCGCGGACGGGCGCGCCGACCCGGCAGACGACGACGATCCGGCGCGAGTCAGGCGACCAGGCGAGCTGGGTCACCGCCCCCGGGAGCTCGCCACACTGGGCGGGGATCCCGCCGTCGAGCGGAGCCAGGCGCACGTGAGCCCGCTCCGGGTGATCCTCGGGGACCGAGATGTAGGCCAGCCACTTCCCGTCGGGCGAGAAGCGAGGGCTTCGGTCCGCCGGCCCCTCGCTGAAGGGCCGAGGGGGTTCTGACCCGTCGACCGGCACCACCCAGATCGCCGAGCGCAGCCGATCCTTTTCCAGCTCCGCTTCGCTGAGCACGAAGGCCACCCGCCGGCCGTCCGGAGACAGATCCGGATCGGAGGTGCTCTTCAGCTGAAGCGCATCTTCGGCGCGAAACAGTCGTTTGCCCATCCCAACCCTCGGTCGGCAGCTTACCGGGGCTGGGCGAGACCGGCCCGTTCGGCAATCGACACGCTGAGCCGCTCGATCGTCGGGCACTCGATTCCATGGCGGCGGCCCGCCCGGAGAACCGCGCCGGCGATCGCGTCGAGCTCAGGCTCGCGGCCGGCGGCGAGATCACGCTGCATCGAGGATCCAAGGCCGGGGTGGGCCTCCTCGAGCTCGGCCAGCGTCCCCGCCGGATCGACTGCGCCGCCGTCGGCGTTGGCCACGGCGGCGGCCTCGTCAATCGCCGCCACCAATATCTGGCGCCACTCCGGGTCGGTGCGGATGAAACCGATCGTCTCGCCGCTGGCGCTGGTCGTGCAGGCCAGCGCCACCAGCCGGACCAGCTTCAGCCACAGCACGTGCGCCTCGCTCGCCTCGACCCGCGCGGGGACGAGGCACTCATCGAGGGTCCCGGCCAACTCCTCGAGCCGGCCCCGGAGCGCCGGGTCCTCAGCCGCCATATCGATGCGCAGGAACGGGCTCGTCTGCCTGATCTGCCCCGGGCTCGGCGAGCTCGACTCGACCCTGATCACGCCGGCGGCCACCCGTTCGGCGCCGAAGCGCTCCCGCAGCGTGGTCATGTGGTCAAGCCCGTTGAGCAGCGGCACGATCAGCCCGGGCTGGGCGTGAATGCGCTCGAGCGCCTCGGAGAGCGTCGTTGCCTTGGTGGCCACGAACAGGACGTCCACGTCCTCCGTAAGCGCGGGAACCACCGTCGGGTCGGCGCTGAAGTTCCCCAGCCGGACGCTCTCGACCTCGATTCCGTCGCGCAGCAGCACCTGCGCCGTGCGCTCCCGCGCCACGACCGACACCTCCTGACCGCCACGGGAGAGCGCGGCGGCGAGGAAGCCACCGACACCACCGGGCCCGAGAACCGCAACGTCCATCACGGGAAGAGTAGGGTCGGGCCGTGACCTACTCGATCGTGGCCCGCGACCCGGACACCGGCGAGCTCGGCGTCGCGGTGCAGTCACACTGGTTTTCGGTCGGCCCGATCGTTCCCTGGGCGCGCCCGGGCGTGGGTGCCGTGGCCACCCAGGCGATGATCGAGGTTGCCTACGGCCCCCGCGCGCTCGCGCTCCTTAAGCACGGCGTCCGCAGCCAGGAGGCTCTTCAGCGCCTGACCGCCGCTGACCCCGGCGCCGCTGGACGGCAGGTGGCGGTGATGGACGCCGCTGGCGACGTGGCGGTGCACACCGGCGACGCGGCGATTCCGTTCGCTGGGCATGTCGTTGGCGATGGGGTCTCCTGCCAGGCCAACATGATGGCCTCAGCGCGAGTGTGGCCGGACATGCTCGATGCCTTCACGGCGGCCGCCGGATCCCTCACGCAGCGGCTGCTCGCGGCTCTCGACGCCGCCGAGGCGGCGGGCGGCGATGTCCGCGGCCGCCAGTCGGCGGCCATCCTCGTGGTTCCCGCCACCGGGGAGGCGTGGGAGACCGTGGTCTCGCTCCGGGTCGAGGATCACCCGGAGCCGCTGGCCGAGCTTCGGCGTCTCGTGGGCCTGCACGAGGCCTACACGGTCGCCGAGCGAGGCGACGAGCTCGTCAGCCAGGGCCGCCACGTGGAGGCGGCGGAGGCCTACCGCCAGTCCGCCGCTCTGGCGCCGGAGAGCGAGGAGCTCCGCTTCTGGGATGGGCTCGGGAGCGCGCTGGCCGGAGACCTGGACGCCGGCGCTGAGCAGGTGCGCCAGGTGATCGCCCGCCGCTCGGGCTGGGGCGAGCTCCTCGAGCGCCTGTCCCCGGAGATTGCGCCCTCCGCAGCGGAGGTCAGGTTTCGCCTGGCGGAGGGTGACGTGCGCGACGACGAGCTATGAGGGGTCCTCCGGCATCACCCACGTGTCTTTGCCGCCGCCATTCTGGGAGGAGTTCACGATCAGGGCGCCCTCACCGAAGGCGACCCGGCTGAGGCCGCCGGGCGGAAGCGTGATCTCCTCGGCGGCGAAGGAGAACGGCCGCAGGTCGACGTGGCGCAGCTCCAGCCGCTCCCCGACGATCGTCGGATGCACCGATAGCGTGATCGTCGGCTGAGCGATGTAGCCCGTGGGGTCTTGACGGAGCAGCCGGGCCAGCTCGTCGAGGTCAGCGTCGTGGGCATGGGGACCGACGACCACCCCGATCCCGCCATGGCCGTGGCGCGGCTTGACTACGAGCTGGTTCAGCTTGCCCATCACCTCCTCGGCGCCGTCGTGCACCGAGGTTGTGGGGACGGAGCGAACCAGCGGCTCCTCCTGCAAGTAAAAGCGGATGAAGTCCTCGACGTGGGAATGGACGAGCTTGTCGTCGGCCACACCGTTGCCGAAGGCGTTCACGAGCCCGATGTTCCCCCGCAGCCACGGCTCCAGCAGCTTCTCCGCCACGCCCGTGAGCTCGCCTCGCTCATCCCGGATGCGGTCCTCGTTGGTCCGGCGGTAGACCACGTGCACCGCGCCGACGTTGCCGAGCTCGTCGTTTAGCCACAGGAAACCGTTCTCCACCGCGAGCTGGTCGGGGGTGGCCAGCACCGCTCCCAGCTCGTGCGCCGCCAGCGCGTGCTCGTAGTAGGCGACGTTGTCCGGCCCGTCGGTGAGGACGACCGTCGTGGGGCTGGTGGCGCGGGCGGGAGCGGCGGCCCGCATTACCGCCTCAAGGCCCTCCCACAGCGGGGCCGCCAGCGGGCGGGGCTGGGAAACCTCTTCCGGCAGCGCCCTCATCAAGGCAGCTCGGGCCGCGAGCGCGTAGGCGAATCCGGAGGGGGTGCGCAAATTGTCCTCAAGCACGAGGTACTCGCCATCGGCGCCGCGGACAACGTCGAAACCGATGATCGCCGCTGGCCAGCGTTGCTCCGGGAGATGGCCCGCCAGGTCACGCTCGAACCCCTCGGCGGATTCGATCACCGCCCGCGGGATGTGCCCGGCGGCGACGATCTCCTGCGCTCCGTAGGCGTCCCGGAGGAACCGGTTGAGCGCCCGCGCCCGCTGGAGGAGCCCACGCTCGAGCGCCTCCCACTCCTGCGCCGGGATGATCCGGGGGATGGCGTCGACAACGAAGGTCGAGTCACCGAAGCGGACCGCGTCATCGGCGAGCGACTCCATCACCGTGGCGGCGAGCGCCGCCAGATCGGCACTGCGCAGGGCCTCGATCAGGCTCTCGTAGTGCCTCCGTGGAACGCCGGGCTCCGCCCAGGCCTCGTCGTAGGCCGCTTCTAGCTCAGATCCCATGTTTGGTCAGCCAGAGCTCCAGCAGCGCCAGCTGCCACAGCTTCGATCCTTCGAGGGTGGTGAGGTGCTCGTTGGGAGCCGAGAGCAGCTGACGCACGTGGGCGGGCTGGTACAGCCCCCGGCGCCGGACCGCCGACTCGTCCAGCGTCTCGCGGACGAGCTCCAGGGCCTGGCCCTCGAGGGTGGACAGGGCGGGGACCGGGAAGTACCCCTTGGGCCGGTCAATCACGGCATCGGGGATGATGCCTCGGGCCGCGAGCTTGAGGGGTCCCTTTCCCCCGTGAGCGAGCTTCAGCTCCGGCGGGCAGGAGGCGGCCAGCTCGACCAGCTCATGGTCCAAGAACGGTGTTCGAGCCTCGAGCCCCCAAGCCATTGTCATGTTGTCGACGCGCTTCACCGGGTCATCAACGAGCATGATCTCCGTGTCGAGGCGGAGGCCGCGGTCAGCCGAGGTGTCGGCCCCAGGCGCCCGGAAGTGCTCCTCCACGAAGGCCAGGCTCACGTCGTCATCGACCCGAAACTCCGGCTCCAGCAACTCGGCGAACTCCTCCTGGGGCCGGTCGAAGAACTCCGCCCGGTAGGCCGCGGCTCCGTCGCCGTCGACCTTTAGTAGCGGCGGGTACCAGGAATAGCCGCCGAACACCTCATCCGCTCCCTGCCCCGACTGCACGACCTTGAGTGAGCGTGAGACCTCCTGGGAGAGGAGGTAGAAGGCGACGGCGTCATGCGAGACCATCGGCTCGCTCATGGCGCCGATGGCGCCGTCCAGGGCGGGGAGCATTCGCTCCGTGGCGACATGGATCTTGTGGTGCCTGGTCGCGAACGCCTCCACCACCGCGTCCGAGTAGCGAAACTCATTCCCCTCTCGCTCGCCCACGTCGTCGAAGCCGACGCTGAACGTCTCCAGCCCCTCCTGCCCCGATTCGGCCAGGAGCCCGACGATCAGGCTGGAGTCAAGCCCACCTGAGAGAAGGACTCCCACCGGGACGTCGGCCACCATCCGCCGCTTCACCGCCACGCGCAGCGCGTTCAGGATCTCCTCAGCCCAGATTCCCTCGTCCCATCCGTCCATCTCCGGCCGACGCGTGAACTCGGCCCGCCAGTAGCGCTCGCTCCGTGTCTCGCCGCTGCGCTCGATGGTCATGAGGGTGGCCGGGGGAAGCTTCTGGACGCCGCCCAGGATGGTCCGGGGCGCCGGCACGACGGCGTGCCAGCTGAAGTAGTGATGGAGCGCCACCGGGTCGAGGCTCGTGTCGACCCCGCCCCCGGCCAGGAGGCCCGGGAGGGTGGAGCCGAAGCGGAGGTGCTCGCGGCTGGCGGCCAGGTAGAGCGGCTTGATGCCCAGGCGGTCGCGCACCAGCATCAGTCGCTCCGACTCGTGCTCGTACAGCGCGAAGGCGAACATCCCGATCAGGTGATCGACGCAGCGTCTGCCCCAGCAGTCGTAGGCCTTGAGGATCACCTCGGTGTCGCTGGTCGAGAAGAACGAATAACCGTTGCGCTCCAGCTCGCCCCGCAGTTCCCGGTGGTTATAGATGCAGCCGTTGAAGGCCACCGTCAGGCCCAGTTCACCATCGACCATCGGCTGGTCGCCCGTGGCAGAAAGATCGATGATCGCCAGGCGCCGGTGGGCCAGGGCCACGGGCCCCTCGCACCACGCGCCGGACCCGTCCGGCCCCCGGGCAGCCATCGTCTCGGCCATCCGCGCGACCGCCTCGCGGTCAGGCGGCCGTCGGAAGGCGAACTCTCCGGCGAAGCCACACATCGATCAGCTCAAGCTGTGACTGAGGGCCGGCACGTGCTGTCTGGGCCGCTGGCGCAATCTCTCTCTCCCGGTGGCTGCGGGTAGGTGGGGCATGCTGCCCGGACGGGCGCGCCCTGGCCTTAGCCAAGCGTCCAGGGTTAGCGCTCGCCGTGGCTCCATGAGGCCGAGCAGGAACCTGGAGGGCCGGCGCGTTGGGGTTTGAAACGGGACGACGTGATCCTCTCCGGTAGCCTCGCCACCGTGACCGAGGCGCCCTCCGCCACCGCCGCTGCCCCGAGACTAACCGGCTCTGCCGTCGAGGTGACCCCGGTGCGCGGGTTCTCGGACCTCCGCGCCTTCATCGATCTGCCCTACCGCCTCCACGCCGGGACCCCGTGGGTCCCCCCGCTCAAGCTCGAGCGCTACATGTTTATGAGCAAGAAGATGAACCCCTACTTCAGCCACGGCGAGGGGGAGTACTTCCTGGCCCGACGCGACGGGCGCGTGGTCGGCCGGATCACGGCCCAGATCGATCGGGCCTTCCAGGAGTTCCACGACAACCGCTGGGGCAACTTCGGTTTTCTGGAGTTCGAGGATGATCAGGAGGTTTTCGACGCGCTCCTCGCCGCCGCCGAAGCCTGGCTTCGCGAGCGTGACTGTGAGCGCATGGTCGGCCCCATGGACTTCCAGCTCAACGACGAGAGCGGGGTGTTGATCGAAGGCTTCGACCGGGCCCCGATGATCCGCCAGCCCTGGCATCCGCCCTATTACCAGCAGCGCGTGGAGGCGGCCGGGCTGACCAAGGCCCACGACCTCTACAGCTACTGGCTCGATGTCTCGGACCGCGACCAGGTGCTGCCGATCCTGCCCCAGATCGCGGAGCGGGCCAAGACGAAGTACGGCATCACGATCCGCAAGATGTCTCGCCGCCGCCTGCGACGGGACATGGACGATTTCGCCAAGGTCTACAACGCGGCCTGGTCAGGTAACTGGGGCTTCGTGCCCTACACGAAGGAGGACCTCGACGAGCTGGCCCGGACCTACCAGCTGATCTACAGCCGGGATTGGTTCATGGTCGCCGAGCTCGACGGGGAAACCGTGGCGATGGCCATCTCGGTCCCTGACATCAACCAGGTGCTGAAGAAGATGAAGGGCCGGCTGCTCCCGCTGGGGTGGTGGTACTACCTGAACAAGAACCGGATCATGGACGAAGTGCGGGTGGGCTTCCTCGGCGTGATGCCGGAGCACCAGCACACGGGCGCCGCGGCGCTCCTCTACATGGAGCACTACGACATGGCCGAGAAGACGCCCCAGAAGGCCGGAGAGCCCGGCTTCATTCTCGAGTCCAACAGCTCCATGAACCGCGCGCTCGAGGCGATGGGCGCGGTGATCATCAAGCGCTACCGCGTCTATGAGCGCGTGCTCGCCCCCGCCTCGGCTAGCTCGGATCAATCAGAACCCCAGGGTTGAGCGTCGCCGCCGGGTCGACCGCCGCCTTGGCGGCCGTGAGCGCCTGCGCGAACGGCTCCGGGCGCTGACGGTCATACCAGGGGCGGTGGTCGCGCCCCACGGCGTGGTGGTGGGTGATCGTTCCCCCGGCCGCGATGACGGCGTCAGCGGCCGCGCGCTTGATGGCCGCCCATTGTTCGAGCTCGCCTCCGCGCCGAGCCGGGGCGAGGATCGTGTAGTAGGGCGCCGGGCCGTCGGGATAGACGTGGGTGAAGCGGCAGCTCACGCTCCCCTGGCCGCACACCTCCTCCACGGCCGCGCGCGTCGCCTCAAGCACCGCCCGGTGAAACTCCTCGAAGCGCTCCCAGGTGATCGCGGTCTCGAACGTCTCCGAGAGCACGCCCATGGCCACGAACGTGTCGCGCAGGTACGGCGCCCGCAGAAACGCCTCCCGCCAGTTGCCCACCGCGCCGCCGCCGCCCCGGCGCTCCCAACTGCCGCCGTGATCACCGCAGCACTGAAGCGCCAGCCTCATCCACGGCTCGACGTCGTGCTCCGCGGCCTCGAAGCCGAGGACGAGCAGCGCCGCCGAGCCGTCCCCGGCGCCGGTGACCTTCGCCTCGTCAGGATCGATCAGCCGGCAGTTGGTGGGATAGAGCCCGGCTTGGGAGAGGGCCCGGACGGCCTGGGCACCGGTCAGGAAGTCCGGGAACTGGACCGCTGCCGAGGCCCTCTGGCAAGGGCGAGGCCGGACCCGCATCCAGGCCTCGGTGATCACGCCCAGGATCCCTTCGGAGCCGATCAGCAGCCGGTCCGGGGACACCCCGGCCCCTGAGCCCGGGAGCCGGCGAGACTCCCAGGTCCCCCGTGGCGTCACGGCCCGCACCGACTCCACCAGGTCATCGATGTGGGTGTACAGGGTGGCGAAGTGGCCGCCCGAGCGGGTGGCGATCCACCCCCCAAGGGTCGAGAACTCAAACGACTGCGGGTAGTGGCGCAGCGTCATCCCATGCCGCCCCAGCTGCTCCTCGAGGCTCGGCCCAAACACCCCGGCCTGGATCCGGGCCGCCTGCGAGACGGGGTCGACCTCGAGCACCCGGTCAAGGCGGGCGAGATCCAGCGTGACGACGCCGGCGTAGCGCTCGGGGACCTCCGGCTCGACCCCGGCCACGACGCTCGTCCCCCCGCCGAACGGGATCACGGCGGCGCCACTGGTCTCCGCCCATTCGAGCACGGCCTCGACCTCGCGCTCATCCCGGGGCCGGGCCACGACATCGGGCGGATGCTCGAATTGGCCCCGGAAGGCGCGGATGACGTCGCGATAGGACCGGCCGTAGGCGTGCCAGGCCCGCTCGTAGGTGTCGCTGGAGCAGATCGGCTGGAGCGAGGCGGGCGGCTCGAGGCGCGGCGAAGGGAGCGACAGCTCGGCCAGCGGCACCGGCTGCTCGGGCTCCGCCAAGCCAAACCCGAGCCGCCCACGCAAGAACGCCACGGCGCCCCGGAGCTCCTCATCTCCCAGTGCCTCATCCTCGTATCCCCATCCCCAGTGCTTGCGTCGCCGCTCCACGAGCGGCGAGCCTATCGCTGCCGCGAGTACCGTTCCCGGGCATGCCGACCGCTCCCGGAATCCTTGCTCGCGGGCCCTGGGAGCCTGACCAGGTGCAGGTGAGTTGGCGCGCGGATGAGTTCGAGCCCGGGCCCGCGGTGATCGAGTCTGCCGATGTGGCGCTCGACGCCCTGCGCCGCCGGGGCTCGCCCTCGCACGACGGGCTGGCGGCCCGCCTGACCGGCTTCCGCGCCGAGTCGGAGCGGCTGTACATGGAGCTCCAGCCGATGCGCTGGGCGGTCCGCCTGGCCTCTGACGCCGAGCAGAGCCTGTCCGTGCTCTGTGTCGTCCGGGCGGCCGACGGATCGTGGCTGGCCGGCCGCCGCGCCCAGTGGCTGGCCTCGTGGGCCGGGCGCTGGGCTCTCGGAGCCGGTGGCTCGGTCGAGGTCGATGAGAACCCCGCCGAGACGTTGCGGCGTGAGCTCCGGGAGGAATGGTCGGTTGACCCGGCGCGCCTGCGTGCCGAGGCGCTGGTTCAGCTGCAGAGCGGGATGGTGCTGCTCGTCGGCCAGGCCTGGCTGCAGGATGGAGCGACCGTCGCCCCGGACGCCGAGCATGACGAGTTCGCCTGGTGGCCGCCCGAGGTCGATCGATGGCCGCAGGAGGCAGACGAGCCGCTTCGGTTGGTGGGCGCTCTGCTTGGTGGCGCCGCGTGAGGTTCGTCACCTTCACGCGCCTGGAGGTGGTCTCGTTCATCCACTCCTGCGTCTACACGGCGCTGATCGTCTGCGCCATCACGCTGGGGAGCGCCTCGCCGGTGACCTATGTCCTCGGCTGGACCCACGGCCTGCTCTGGATCGCCATGTCGCTCGTCTGCATCGCCGCCGCCCGGGCCCACATCATCCCCTTCTGGCTCGCCGTGACCGTGGCCGTGCTGGGGGGCCTCGGCCCCTTCGCGGGAACGATCGGGTTCGTCGTCGAGAGCCGGCGCCGTCACCGACAAGAATCCCTCGTTACCAGCTAGATATCGCTGGGGGAAGGGCCCGAATTTGCCGTTACAGTTGAGGTAATGGCTGTTGAGAGCGGCACCGTCCAGGTGGTCATGCCGGCGATGGGAGACTCCGTCGCCGAAGGCACCGTGCTCGAGTGGCACAAGGGCGTGGGCGATCAGGTCGAGCTGGACGAGACGATCGTCGAGATCTCGACCGACAAGGTCGACGCCGAGGTGCCCTCGCCCGTGGCCGGCACGCTGGTCAAGATCCTCGCCTCCGAGGGCGACACGGTGGCCGTCGGGACCCCGCTGGCCGAGATCGCTGCCAACGGCGATGGTGCCGGCAACGGCGCCCACCCGGCGGTCGAGACGCCGGTCTCCGGCGAGTCAGAACCGACGAGCCCTGAGGAGGCGGTGGCCAGCGCGGTCAACGAGGCCGAGATCGTCGCGGCCACCGAAGCCGCCAGCGGCCAGCTCATCGACATCGTCACGCCGACCGGAGGCGAGTCGGTCACCGAAGGGACGATCTTGGAGTGGGCGGTCAAGGTTGGCGAGACCGTCCGCGAAGGCGACACCGTGGTCGAGATCTCGACCGACAAGGTCGACATGGAGCTCCCGGCCCCGAGCACCGGGACGCTGATCGAGATCCTGGCGCAGGACGGCGAGACGGTCACCGTGGGTCAGGTGATCGGGCGGATGAGCGCCACGGCCGCCGAGGCGGTCGCACCGGAGGTGCGGCCGCGTGATGGAAAAGCCGCCGATACGGAGGAAAAACCAGCACCCTCAGAGGTGGATGCCAACGCTTCTCCGGTGGCCCGGCGGCTCGCCGCCGCCGAAGGAGTCGACCTGGCCGGTATCACCGGGACCGCGCGCGGCGGGCGCATCACCAAGGCCGACGTGATCGCCGCCGGTGAAAACGGGGCGAGCGCCCCGGCTGCCCCCAGCGCCACCGCCCCCGCCACCGAGCAGCAGCTCAAGGGCAGCGCCGCTGTGCTCGCCCGCTACATGGACCAGAGCCGCTCGGTCCCCACGGCGACCAGCTTCCGCACCATCGCCGTCACCGAGCTGGCCGGACGCCGATCCCAGCTCAAGGAGGCGGGGCACCGGGTCTCCTTCACGCACCTGATCGCCTACGCGATCGCGCGTGTCGTGACCGAGGAGATGTCGGGCATGGCGCACCACTTCGAGGAGCGCGACGGCAAGCCGTTCCGGATCGACGACGGCGCCGTCAACCTGGGGCTGGCCGTCGACGTCGAGCGCAAGGACGGCACCCGCACGCTGATGGTGCCGGTGATCCGGGACGCCGGACGCCTCAGCTTCACCGAGTTTCTCGATGCCTATAACGCCCTGGTCGAGAAGGCGCGCACCAACACGCTCACCGCCGATGACCTGAGCGGAGCCAACATCTCGCTCACCAACCCGGGCGGCCTCGGAACCAGCGCCAGCGTTCCCCGGCTGATGACCGGGCAGGGGACGATCGTCGCCACCGGTTCGATCGGCTACCCGCCCGGCCTCGAACGCGTCGGGGAGGCGATCGGCGCCCAGCAGGTCATGACCATGACCTCCACCTACGACCACCGGATCATCCAGGGCGCCGAATCCGGACGTTTCCTGGCTCGGCTCGAGGCCTACCTGCGTGGCGAGGCGGGCTTCTACGAGCGCGTCTTCGGCGACCTGGGGGCCGAGCTGCCCGCGCTCCCGCCGCCCCCCGCCGTGGTGGCGCTCGGCGCGCCCGCCGCCGCGCCGGCTCCCTCGGCGCCGGACGCCGCGCCCGACGAGGCGCTCATGCAGTCCATCCAGGCGGCCACCTCGCTCCTCAAGGCCCACCGCACGCACGGTCACCTGGCGGCGCGCCTCGATCCCCTCGGTCGTGAGCCCGAGGGCGATCCGGCGCTCGATCCCGAGCCGCTCGGCCTGACGCCGGAGGTGATGGGCAGGATCCCGAGCCGGATCCTCCGCATGTACGTGCCGGGGGAGACGCTGGCCGAGTCGCTGCCCCACCTGCGTGAGACCTATTGCGGGCCGATCGCCTATGAGATCGAGCACATCGGCTCGCATCGCCAGCGCCTGTGGCTGCGCGAGGCCATCGAGTCCGGCCGCTTCCGCAAGCCGCTCTCGCCGGATGAGCAGAAGGCGCTGCTGCGGCGGCTGACCGAGGTCGACGCGCTCGAGCGCTTCATGCACAAGGCCTACCTGGGGCAGAAGCAGTTCTCGATCGAGGGCCTCGACATGACGGTCCCGATGCTCGACGAGCTGATCCAGCTCGCCGCCACCGAGGGGGCGCGTGAGGTCGTCCTCGGCATGGCCCATCGCGGCCGCCTCAACGTGCTGGCCCACAACCTGGGTCGGCCCTACGACACGATCTTCGCCGAGTTCGAGGGCACCTCGACGCTCGAGCCGATCACGACCATCCCGCAGGGCGGGACCGGCGACGTCAAGTACCACCACGGGGCTCAAGGCTCCTATCAGCTGCCGAGCGGCGAGTCGGTGGTCGTGCGCCTCGAGTCCAATCCGAGCCATCTCGAATACGTCGACCCGGTGGTGTCCGGTGCCACCCGGGCGGCCCAGACGACCCGCCGCGGTCCGCACGCCAGCCGCGACTCCAACTGCGCCCTGCCCGTGATCATCCACGGAGATGCCGCCTTCCCGGCTCAGGGAGTCGTGGCCGAGACGCTCAACCTCCAGGCGCTCGACGGCTACACCGTCGGCGGGACGATCCACATCATCCAGAACAACCAGGTCGGCTTCACCACCGACCCGGACGACGCCCGCTCGACGACCTGGGCCTCAGACCTGGCCAAGGGCTTCGATGTCCCGATCATCCACGTCAACGCCGACGACGTCGAGGCCTGCATCTCCGCCCTGCGCCTCGCCTTCGCCTTCCGCCAGCAGTTCGGGCATGACGTCCTGATCGATCTGATCGGGTACCGCCGCTTCGGCCACAACGAGGCCGACGAGCCCGCCTACACCCAGCCGACGATGTACCAGGTGATCAAGAAGCACCCGCCGGTGCGCGAGATCTACGCCCGCCAGCTGATCGAGCGCGGCGTGGTGAGCGAGGAGGAGTCGACCGAGATGACCGACCAGGTGTGGTCGGTTCTGAGCGAGGCCCATCAGGGGCTGAAGGACCGGATCGGATCCTCCTCCGAGGTCGAGCACGCCACCGGCCAGTACGAGCTCGACCGTACGCCCTCGCCTGAGGTCAAGACGGCGGTCTCCACCGATCGGCTCCGCGTCCTGAGCGACGAGCTCCTGAGCGTTCCCGACAGCTTCATGGTCCACCCCAAGCTGGTCAAGCAGCTCGAGCAGCGGCGGGAGTCGGTCGAGGGCGGGACCGGCATTCAGTGGGCCCACGCCGAGGAGCTCGCCTTCGCCTCGCTTTTGACCGAGGGGATCCCCATCCGCCTGACCGGTCAGGACACCGAGCGGGGCACATTCAGCCAGCGCCACCTCGTCCTCCACGACGCCCGGACCGGCCAGGAGTTCTCGCCCATCCAGCACCTGCCCGGCGCCCTGGCCCCGATGGAGCTCCACAACAGCCCGCTCTCAGAAGTGGCGTGTGTGGGCTTCGAGTACGGCTACTCCCAGGAGGCGCCTGAGACGCTGGTCCTCTGGGAGGCGCAGTTCGGCGACTTCGTCAACGGCGCCCAGGTGATCGTCGATCAGTTCATTGCCTCCGGGCTGGCCAAGTGGGGTCAGACGAGTCGGCTCACGCTGCTCCTGCCGCACGGCTACGAGGGCTCAGGTCCTGAGCACTCCTCGGCGCGGGTCGAGCGCTTCCTCCAGCTGGCGGCCGAGGGGAACCTCCGGGTGGCCAACCCAACCACGCCCGCCCAGTACTTCCACCTTCTGCGCCGCCAGGCACGCATCGCCAAGCAGCGCCCGCTCGTCGTCCTCACGGCCAAGAGCCTCCTGCGCCTTCCCCAGGCGGCGAGCCGCCTCGACGAGCTGAGCGAGGGCCGCTTCGAGCCCGTGCTGGCCGAGCCGGGGCTCGATCCCGAGCCCGTGACCAGACTCATCCTGTGTAGCGGCAAGGTCTACTACGAGCTCGTCGGCCACCAGCTGCGGGGGGAGAACCCCCAGGTGGCCGTCGGCCGGGTGGAGCTCCTGTATCCGTTCCCCCAGGCGGAGATCCTCGCCCTGGTCGAGCGCTATCCCAACCTGCGTGAGGTGGTCTGGGTCCAGGAGGAGCCGCGCAACATGGGCCCCCGCGCCCACATGTCGCCCCGGCTCATGCAGATCCTCCCAGAGCAACTCAACTTCGGCTACATCGGCCGTCCCGAGCGCGCGTCACCGGGCGAGGGCTATCCGGTCGCCCACGCTTTGGCCCAGGATGGCTTCATCCGGACCGCCCTGAGCGCGGGCTCCCCGATCTCCCAGTTCCCGCTTGCCCTGCCCGGCGAGCGCTGATCTGGCACCCTTCTCGCTATCCCTTTCCGACGCGAAGGCACAAGCAGGGACACGGCCCGGCGCCATCTGGCGCCGAGCTTCGGCGTGCACGACATGGCGATCGACCTGGGGACGGCGAACACGCTCGTCTATGTCGGGGGCAAGGGGCTCGTCGTCTCCGAGCCCTCGGTCGTCGCCTCCGACACCGAGACCGGTCTCGTTCACGCCGTGGGTTCCGATGCCGAGCGGATGATCGGGCGCACCCCGGCCACGATCGCCGCCACCCGACCCCTTCGCCATGGGGTCATCGCCGACTTCGAGGTGACCGAGCAGATGCTCCGGTACTTCATCCGCAAGACGATCGATCGACGCATGGCCCACCCGCGGCTGATCGTATGCGCGCCCTCCGGGGTGACCGAGGTTGAGAAGCGGGCCGTCGAGGAGGCCTCGCTGGCGGCCGGAGCCCGCCGGGTTCACCTGATCGAGGAGCCGATCGCTGCCGCCATCGGAGCCGGACTCGAGATCGAGGAGCCGGTGGGACGAATGGTCGTCGACGTGGGTGGCGGAACGAGCGAGATGGCGGTCATCTCGCTCGGCTCGATCGTCGTCTCTCGCTCCATCCGCGTCGGCGGGTACGAGATGGACGAGGCGATCTCGCACTATCTGCGTTCGGTCCACCAGCTCGCCATCGGATCCCAGACCGCTGAGCGGATCAAGATCACGATCGGTTCCGCGGTGCCGCAGGAGGCCGAGGACACGATGGAGGTGCGCGGCCGGCACCTGCTCACCGGGCTGCCTACGGCGGTCGCGCTCTCCGCGGGTGAGGTCAGGGCGGCGGTGGCCTCGACGCTGGGCGAGATCCTCCAGGCCATTCGCGACACGCTCGAGGAGACGCCGCCCGAGCTTTCGGCTGACATCGCGCGGGATGGCATCCTCCTGGCGGGAGGCGGGACGCTGATCCGGGGCTTTGACGAGCTCGTGGCCGAGGAGACCGGGATGCCGGTGTTCTCGGCCGAGTCGCCCCTCACCTGCGTGGTCTACGGCTCAGGCCAGGCGCTTGACCATCTCGACAAGCTGGCCCGGACCACGCGCTACCGGGGGCCGATCGCGACGCCGAGCTGGCGCACCGGGTAGCCGGGCCGCCGCGCGGTGCGCGAGCGCGGCCAGGGCACACGCCGCGAGCATGATCAGGAACGCGTCGATCGGCTCCCGGAACCGGGGCGTCTCGGCGTTGATCAGGGCCACGCTCAGCCACAGAAGGAGGGGCACCCACCACAGCCAGCGCGGGGCGGTCCGCGGGGCGCGAGTGAACAGCCCGGCCAGCGCCAGCACGCAGAGGGCCCAGAAGCTGATCACGCCGACGCGGGCCGTGGCCGACGAGAGATCGATCGCCCCCGCCGAGGCCTCCCAGGCATAGGACCCCTCGAGCTCGAGCAGACGCAGCGTGTTGTGGTAGAGCGCGGCCAGGGGTGCCAGCGGGTGAGCGCCGATGTAGTCCAGTGCCTGGGACTCGAGCCTGCCTGAGAGGGTCGGCTCGGTGAGCCGCTTCGAGGCGCGGACGAGCGCGCGCTCGCCGGGGATGGCGGAGTAGAACCGCCACTTGTAGGGCACGAGCGGATTCGCCGCCGAGGCTTGGTTGTAGGTGCCGACGAGCGTTATCCCCGCCTCGTCGCTCACCGCAACGAACCGGTGCAGCTCGACCGCGTTGCGGATCGTCCAGGGCGCGATGATGAGGAAGGCGGACACGAGGAAGACAGCCGGGGCGGCAAAGGGGTGGGGGAGCTCTGCCGAGACCGTGCGTCTGAGCCGCCAGGCGGCGAAACCCAGGGGCAGGAAGAGCACCAGGCCGTTTATGTGCGTGAGGGTCGCCAGGCCGGTGAGTCCCCCGGCCGCGGCGATCCAGCGGTAGGGATGCGCCGAGCGTCCCGCCCGCAGCATCGCCCACACCGCGCTGAGCACCAGCAGCGTGAGCAGGTTCTCGGCCACGAGCACGGCCGACAGCTCGATCAGCGCCGGATAGATGGCGCCCAGGCCCAGGGCGAGAAGCCCGATCGTCTCGCCGAAGCTCTCGTAGGCGACGAGTCCGACCAGGGCGACGATCCCGGTCCCCAGCACGGCTTGCGAGAGTCGGGCCGGGTGGACAGCGCCGTCACGCGGAACCGAGCGACCATCGATCAAATCGACCGCGGCCAGGAGATACGGGAAGCCCGGGGGGTAGTAGGCGGAGGGCCCTCGGGTGCCTCCGGCCCCCGTGCTCGATGCGTAGTCGCCCGTCCGCGCGATCTGGGCCGCCAGGGTCAGGTACGAGCCGGCGTCGTTGATCGGGTCATAGTCGGTGCGCTGGACCTCCCCGATGCGCAGGGCCAACGCCACGATCAACACTACGGCGATGATCAGGATCCTGCGCGCTCGTGGCCTGGCGGCCATCCCCGCGGAGGTTATGAGGTCAGGCGCTCAGGCGGCGGCGCTGACCGGCTCGCCCGCCGCGGGCGCACTCACGCCGGCGGGGACGAACTGAAGCACCCCGTCTTCAAGCGGCGCTCGCTTCAGCTTGAGCGAGTCGATGAAGTAGTTCTGGTTGAGCCGCCAGGGCTGCTTCGTCCCCTGCTTGGGCAGCTGGTCGAGGGAGCGCAGGAAGTAACCGGAGGAGAAGTCGACGAAGGGCGCGGTCTCCATTGACGGATCGTTGTTGCGGGGCACGCAGTAGGCGTAGCCGTTGTCCGCCATGTGGCGCACGAGCCGGGCCGCGAACTGGCACGTCAGGTCGGCCTTGAGCGTCCAGGAGGCGTTCGTGTAGCCGAAGGACATGGCGAAGTTGGGGATGTCGGAGAACATGCAGCCGCGGTAGATCAACGTGCTCGGCAGGTCGACCTCACGGCCGTCGATGCGGAGCTGCGCCCCGCCGAGCGGCTGAAGGATGAGGCCGGTGGCGGTGACCACGAGGTCGGCCTTGAGCTCGCCGCCGGAGGCCAGCCGGATCCCGGTCTCGGTGAAGCGGTCGATCTGATCGGTGACCACGGAGGCCTTGCCGGCCCTGATCGCGTCGAACAGGTCCCCGTCGGGGACGAAGCACATCCGCTGGTCCCAGGGGGCGTAGCTGGGCGTGAAGTGGGTCTCGACGTCGTAGCCGGGCGGCAGCTGGCGCTCGACCCCGCGGCGGAGCAGCTTCTTGACCCACTCCGGGCGGCGCCGGCTGACCTGGAAGAGGATCGTCGCGCCCAGGACGTGGGTCCAGCGGGTGAGCCCGAACGCGCGCTGGGGCGAGAGGAACCGCCGGGCCAGGCTGGCGATCGAATCGTTCCCGGGCAGCGACAGGATGTAGCTGGGCGAGCGCTGCAGCATCGTCACGTGTTCGGCCTTCTCGGCCAGGGCGGGCACGAGTGTCACGGCGGTGGCGCCACTTCCGATCACGACCGCGCGCTTGCCGGCGTAGTCAATGTCCTGGCCCCAGAACTGGGGGTGGACGATCTGGCCGCGGAACTCCTCGGTGCCGGGGAAATCGGGGGTGTAGCCCTGGTCATAGCGGTAGTAGCCGCTGCACATGAGGAGGAAACCGCAGGTCAGCTGGGTGCGCTGACCGGTGTCGGTTCGCTCCACCTCCACCGTCCATCGCTCCTCCGCGGTTGACCAGTTCGCTCCGATCATCCGGTGGTGAAAGCGGATCTTGGTGTCGATCCCATACTCACGCGCCGTCGCCTGGACGTACTCCCGGATCGAGGTTCCGTCGACGATCGCGCGATCGCTCGTCCAGGGACGGAAGGGGAAGCCGAGCGTGAACATGTCGGAGTCCGAGCGGATCCCCGGATAGCGGAAGAGGTCCCAGGTGCCGCCGATCTCCCCTCGCGCCTCGAGGATGGCGTAACTCTTGTCAGGCACCGTTTCCTGGAGGCGATAGCCGGCATCGACCCCGGAGATGCCCGCGCCAACGATGAGCACGTCGAGGTGCTCGGGCGTCGTCTCCACCGCGGGCGGTGTCTCTACCGTGGCCACAAGCGAATCCTACACACGTGAAGCTTCGGCCGGCTCAGTGGATGCCGAGCATCGTCGCGCACACCCAGTTCGAGGCCCCGGCACCCCCGTCCCACAGCCGGCTGGCCACGGCGTCCTGCTCGGCCTTGGGGGCGAGATAGGCGGCCGGCCCGCTGCCGCCGGCGCCCTTCCAGGTGCTGGGCAGGATCTGGTAGTAGCCCGAGGCGCCGGCGCTGTTTGGCGGCAGGTCCTGCCCGCCTGACTCGCAGAGCACGACCTGGTAGGGGATCGCCCAGCCCCCCGAGGGGCCGAGGGCCGGCCCGGTGCTCACGGGAGCGGACTGCGAACCGCCCTGCGAGGCCTGGGCGGCCTGCTCCGCGGCCTGGGCGGCGGCGGCGCGCTGGGCCGCCTGCTGGGCCTCGATCTGAGAGATCTCGGCCTGGATCTGACCCGATTTGGCGCGGCTGGCCGACAGGGCGGCCTGCTTGATCGCCTGCGCCCGCTTGAGGGCCGACTGCTTGCTGCTCAGCAGCGAGTTCATTCCCGCCAGGGCCCGCTCTTGCAGGAAGGCGTCATAGGTGGTCTGGCGGTCTTTCAGCTCCAGGGCGGTCAGCCGCCGCGCGGCCGCATTGGCGCTCGCCTTGGCCGCCCGGGTGATGGCGATGATGACCTGCTGCTGGTGCTCGGCGTCCCGCAGGTAGGTGACCTTCTCGAGCAGGTCCTTGAAGCCGTTGGATTCCAGGATCACGCTCACGAGGTCGGGGTTCCCAGACTCGTAGTTCGAGACGAGCTGGCGGGCCAGGAGGCCGCGGCTCCGAGACAGGCGGGCGCGGAGCATCGCCAGCCGGTCCTCCTCCCGCGTCAGAGCCGCCTCCTCGACGAGCAACCGAGCCCGGTCCTGAGTCAGCTCTGTCTGGACCGCCGCCTCCCGCGACTGGACCAGGGAGATCTGCCCGGACAGCGAGCCGATGAGCTGCGAGAGTCCGGCCAGGTTGCCTTCGAGCGCATGCTGGTGGCTCTGCTGCTGGCCGAGTTCGGAGTTGAGCTGGTTCAGGCTCTGCTGGGCGCTCGAGGCCATCGGCATGGCCGCCAACGCGGCCAGCGCACCGGCCGCGGCGAGCGCTACGGCCACGGGCCTACGATGGGGAGTGCGCCGGCGAATAGTCATCGTCCTGGGTGCCTACGGGGTTAGCTGTCGGGCTCGCGCTTTCGCGCTACGCCGCCATCAGGTGGCGATTCGCCCCAGGAGACTTGGGTCCCCCGCTTCCCCGCGCACGGGCGGGGAATTCGGCGGCGGGCACCTTACCAGTTGACGGTGGATCGGTGCATCATCGAAGCGTGGAACCAACTTATGCTCAGCGCCATGCCCACCGCCCGTGAGCGCGAGATACTGGAGCGAATTCGCGCCATTCCACCCGGGTTCGTGCGCACCTACGGTGACGTCTCCCCCGGCGCACCCCGCGTGGCGGGCGCGGTGCTCCACGCCTGCCACGACCGCTCGGTGCCCTGGCACCGGGTGGTTCGCGCCGACGGGTCGCTGACCCAGGGCGATCGCCAGCGGCGGCTCCTGGAGGCCGAGGGGGTTCCCTTCCACGGCTCCCGCGTCGATATGCGCGTCGTCCGCGTGCCCGGCGGTCTGCTCTGATGTGGGCCCAGCACGAGATCACCCTCAGGGCGCGACCCCGCGGCTTTCATCTCGTTACGCGTGAGGTGCTCGACCGGGTCCCGGAGCTCTCGGAGGTGGGCGTCGGACTGCTCCACCTCCTGATCCAGCACACCTCCGCCTCGCTGGCGCTCAACGAGAACGCCTCGCCCGACGTCCGCCACGACTTCGAGGCCTGGTCAGATCAGGCCGTGCCCGAGCGCGCGCCTTACTGGACCCACACCCTGGAGGGACCCGACGACATGCCCGCCCACATCAAGGCGGCCCTGTTCGGCCCGTCCCTGACGCTGCCGGTGTCCGGGGGTCGCGTGGCCCTGGGGACCTGGCAGGGGATCTACCTGTGTGAGCATCGCAACCGGGGCGGGGCTCGGACGCTCGTGGCGACCCTGTGGGGGGAGAGTTAGGGGGTCGTGCGCTCCGGCGCCCCTGCGCGACCGCCACTTATCTGCCGACCACCGCTGAATCCGCCAGTTCGCGGCAGATAAGTGTCGTTCGGCTCCGCCAGGCGCGCGCGGCCGACCGACCCTTTCCCGCCGCGCCTAGCGCCCCTTCCACACCGGCGGGCGCTTCTCGGCAAACGCGGTCGCCCCCTCGCGAGCGTCCTCGGACCGCATCACGGGGTCGGCGATCTCCCGCTGGCGCGCAAAGAACTCGCCGTCCGGCCAGTCGGACGCCTCGCCCAGAATCCGCTTGGTGGCCCGGAGGGCCAGCGGCCCGTTGGCCGCGATCACCTCGGCCAGCTCGAGCGCGGCCTCCAGCGCGCCGCCGGGGTCGGTCAGCCGGTTGACCAGGCCGAGCTCGTAGCCACGCTCCGCGTCGATCGGCTCCCCGGTCAGGGCCAGTTCCATGGCCAGATTTCGTGGCAGGCTCCGCGGCAGGCGCATCAGCGCGCCCCCGGCGGCGACCAGCGAGCGCGTGACCTCCGGGATCCCCAGCCGTGTCCCGCGCGAGGCGACGATCAGATCGCAGGCCAGGGCGACCTCCAGTCCACCGGCGACGGCGAAGCCCTCGACGGCGGCGATCAATGGCTTCTCGGCTGGCCGCTCCACGATCCCGGCGAATCCGCGCCCCTCTGCGTACGGTCGCTCGCCGGCCACGAACGCCTTGAGGTCCATGCCGGCGCAGAAGCCCTTCCCGGCGCCGGTCAGAACTCCCACTGAGAGTTCGTTCTCGCCGTCCAGTTCGTCCAGGCCAGCGGCGATGCCCTCGGCCACTGCGGCGTTGACCGCGTTGCGCTGGTCGGGACGGTTGATCGTGATCAGGAGGACGCGCCCGCGCCGCTCCGAGAGGACCGCCGGCTCGCCGCCTACGTCGTCGTTCACGCCGCGAACAATTTCAGGTCCGGCTCACGCTCGCCACGCAGCACCGCCAAATCCACCTCGACGCAGGCGATACCTCGGGCCTGGGCGAGCACCCGGGCCTGCGGCTTGACCGTCTGCGCCGCCAGCACGCCGCGGCAGGACCCGAACTCCGGATCGCAGCGAATCCGCTCCAGGTAGCGGGTCAACTGCTCGACCGCCTCGATCCCGGCCACGCGCTTGATCTCGACCGCCACCCACCCGTCCTCCGGGTCCCGGCACATGAGGTCGACCGGCCCGATGTCCGTGGGCCATTCTCGCCGCACCAACCTGAAGCCCTCACCGCACCACTCGGGCTGCTCGGCTAGGAGCTCCTGCAGGTGGGCCTCGACGCCATCCTTGGCCAGCCCGGCGTGGTCGTCCGGCGAGCCCATGTCGTGCTGGGAATCCGACAGGACCTCTGAGAGCACGATCTCCAGCCGGTCCTCGCTTGACCCGGCTCGCTTGCGCACGACGATCGTCCGCTCATCCGGCTCCTCGATCACCGTGGGTGGCGTCATCCAGTTCAGCGGCTTGTAGCCCCCAGCATCGGCGTGGACGAGAACCGACCCGTCGGACTTGAAGATGAGCAGGCGCAGCGACTCGCCCAGCGTGGCGTTGAGCCGGCCGGAGTAGGTAACAGAGCAGCGGGCAACGACGAGGCGCATGAAGCCGAGAACGGTACGCCGGCAATCGGATCGATCTAGATTCCGGCCGGTGGAAATCCGCCCGGTCGCCGAGGCCGATTGGCCGCACATCTATCCCTTCTTTTCCGCGATCGTGGCGGCTGGAGATACCTACGCCTACCCGGAGAATCTCTCCTCCGAGGAGGCGCGAGGGTTGTGGATCGCCCCGCCACCCGGCCGCACCGTCGTCGCCGTCGATGACGACATCGTCCTCGGCAGCGCAACCATGGGCCCCAACCGCAGCGGCCGCGGATCCCACATCGCCACGGCCAGCTTCATGGTTGACCCCGCTCGGCAGGGGCGGGGCGTCGGGCGCGCACTTGGGCTTGATGTCCTGGACTGGGCGCGCGGCGCCGGCTACCGGGGCATCCAGTTCAACGCCGTGGTCGAGACCAACCAGGCCGCCGTCCGCCTATGGCAGAGCCTCGGCTTCGAGATCCTGGCCACGGTCCCCGGCGCGTACGACCATCGCGACCGCGGCTACGTCGGGCTCCATGTGATGTACCGGTCCCTGGCCGCAGGGCCGGGAGGCCGCCAGCCCGCGCCCTAAGATCAGGGCCGAGCATGCGCAACCAGCTGCGACCCATCTTCGACCGGATCGTGATCAAGGAGCTCGACCCTGACCGGATCCGGCGATCCGGGCTGCTCGTGCCCCCCGGCAGCGATGAGCCGCCGCCCCAGCACGGCATCGTCCTGGCCGTCGGTCCCGGTCTCGATTGGTGGGACCACGTGGGCGTGGCCATGCCGGTCAAGCCCGGCGATCACGTCGTCTTCCCGGCCGCGGCGGGAACCTGGGTCGAGGTCGACGAGGAGCGGCTGCTGGTGTGCCGGGTGGGGGAGCTGCTGGGCGTCCTCGAGCAGGTCGAGGATTGCCCAGGCTGCGGCGGCAAGCCGCTGGCGGCACACGAGTCCTGCCCTGTGTGCGGGCGCGAGGGCTCGGTCTCTTCCCTGTAGGGCGTCGCTATGCGGCGGTGCGCGCGGAGATCCCGCGCGGCTGGGAGTCCTCGACCCGGCGCAGCAGGTCGGCCACGTCCGGATCCTCGCCCAAAGCCAAGGCGCGCTGACAGGCGGCGATGCACTCGCTGATCCGGTCGGTCCGAGCCAGCGCGTGCGCGTAGGTGGACCAGGCCTCGCGTGAGTCGGGATCGAGCTGCGTCGCGGCATGGGCGGCCGAGACCTCGGCGCCGACGTCGCCGGCCAGGTGGTAGGCCAGAGCGAGGTCGAGTAGCCCCTCGACCGAGGGACCGGCCAGCCGGGCCCGCTCAAGGGCGCTGACCGCTCCGGCCCGGTCCATCAGGCGCAGGCGCAGGCGGCCTAGACGATGCCACGCGGAGGCATCATTCGGAGCTCGGTTGGCCGCCCGCTGGGCGGCCTCCTCGGCCAGGTCGACGGCACCCATGTCTTCGTAGATGCGCGAGGCGAAGCGCTCCGGCGTGGGCCGGTCGGTATCGACCCGCGCCCAGTCACGGACGGTTCGCGCCGCCGCGGGAAGATTGCCCGCCTGCCAGAACGCGGCCGTGAGCAGTCGCAGGACCATCGGATTGGTCGGCTCGGCATCCCGCGCGTAGATCAGGCGCTGAGCTGCGACCTCGGCATTGCCCTCGGCCAGCGCGTGCTGGGCGGCGGTCATGAAACGCTGGACGCGATCCGCCGCCGGGTCGGGCTTGGAGAAGTCGACGAACTGAAGCGAGCCGGCGGGCACGGTGCGGACGCCGACCGCGAACTGCACTCGCGCCCACTGCTGCACCTCTTCGCCCTCCCCGGAGAAGTAGATACCTGAGACCGTGCCCACACCCCACTCCGGGTAGGCCACGCACCGGGCGTAGCGGTGGACGACGGAGTGATCAGGCACGCGCGAGCCGAAGGGATCGTGCTTGGCCTGGTCGGCGGCCGCCTCTCTCGCCCGCTGTTCGGCCTCGTAGGCACGGCGGCCGGCCTCCTCCCGCGCCTGGCGGGCCGCAGCGGCGGAGGCCCGGACGGCGCTCGAGCTGACGCGGCCGCCCCGCGAAGACTCAGCCAGCTGCTCGAGCTGGTCGGCCGCTTCGTTGATGGCCTGGAGATGACGCTCGTGCTCGTGGCGCCGTCCCGGCGGCGCCACGTCGGGATGCCAGCGCTTGGCCTGCTGACGCCGAGCCAGCTGAACCTTGCGCTGATCGAACGGTGCTTCCAGCTCCAGGAGGAGCAGTGCCTGTTCGACATCAAGGATCCGAGGCATGACTCAATTACGTTAGCGGCGCACCCGGGTTCCTGGGGGTGTTCCAACTCTGTTCCAGTTCGATTCGGAGGCTCCGAGCAGCCGTATTTTGGCTCGCGTGAGCTCACCGCGAGGCCGCCGCCGAAGCTCGTCATGGATCGTCGCCGCCGGCATGGCGTTTGCCGCCACCGCCGCCCTCGGCCTCGCGCTTCTGACCCTGCTGGTGGGCGTTCTGACACCCGGGAACGAGTGCGGGGCATCGGCGGGCGGTGCCGAGGTCGTGCTCGGGCCGCCCGGCAGCGGGCAGCTCGTCGGCGCGAGCGAGTACGGCGGCCCCGGGGATCCGAGCAGCGGCACGGTCGGCGCCTCAGGGGCGAGCCTGATCGCCCACCCCGACAGCTACGCCGAGCTCGGCGGCGACACGTTCGAGACGGCGACGGCGATGGGCGGTCTGCCCTACATGACCCCGTTGCGCGTGACCTGGGAAGACCACTCGGCCATCGGCTACAAGCGAGACTTCGGGTTCGGGGGTGGACCGATCAACGGTCTCCCGAGGGTCATCGATCTGTGGTGGCAGTTCGCGGGCGCCCTCGGCATCCCCTACGAGAGCGGCCTGTGGTCGGGGCCGGTTCGGATCTCGCGTCCTCCGCCCACGGGCGCCGGGAACCTGTTGGGTCAGAGCAACCAGCCCGCCGCGCTCTCGCCTCCAGCCGCGACGGTGCTCGACCCGGCGCTGTGCGCACCCGGCGCTCCCACGGGGGTCCCGCTGACCAGCGGCGAGCGCGCGCAGCTCCTGCCGGATGGGCTGGCCGCGGCCCCCACCGATGCTCCGGCGGCGGTCAGATCGATCATCGCCGCCGGCAACCAGATCGTGGGCAAGCCATATCTCTACGGCGGGGGGCATGGGCTTCCGCTCTCGGAAATTGCGCCCGCCTATGACTGCTCGAGCAGCGTCGAGCACCTCCTCTATGGAGGCGGACTGCTTCCGGTGGACTTCGATGGCCCCTCCGGATCGCTCGAGTCATTCGGTCAGCCCGGGCCCGGTGCCTGGATCACGCTGTATGCCAACGCCGACCACGTCTTCATGTACGTGGCCGGCTTGCGCTGGGACACACACAACGCCGCCGGGCCCGGCGACGGAAGCAGCGGCATCGGCTGGCACCCGCTGATCCGGAGCGCCGCCGGGTTCGCGGCCCGGCATCCGGTGGGGCTGTGAGGGCGATCTCCTGCCTCTGCTTGGCCGTGTGCCTGGCCGCGTGTGGCGCTTCGGGCACGCGGAAGCCGGGGCGGCGGAACCCCTCACCTGTGGCCCAGGCGGAGACGACGCATGAATATCCCTCGCCCGCGCCCCCACCGGAGAGCGCGACCGGCGGGTCGCCCTCGCCGTCTGCTGCGGTCGACGCGTTCGCGGCCGCCTACATCAACTGGAACGCGCGGACCATCTCTGGAGATCTCCGCGCCCTCGCGGGCCACAGCATCGGCCAGGCCCGGGCGGCGATGCAGCTGGCCGCGGCCCAGACCGCTTCGGACTACGAGCTTCGGCGCGGTGGGATCGCCAACCAGGGCGCCGTTGAGGCGGTGGCCCCGCTGAAAGGCGCCGGTAATCAGTTTGTGGTCGTGACTCGGGAGCTCACGAGCGCCACCGCGACCACGGCCTACCAGGGCCTCCAGCCGGCCTGGCATGTCGCCCTGGCCACGGTCACGCAGGAGCGCCCCGGCCAGTGGGTGGTGAGCGCGTGGCAGCCCGAGAGCTGATCCACCCCCAGCGCGCCCGCGGACCCCCGAGCGGCTAGTGGGCGGCGACGTTCAGCGCGACCGCTCCCGCGAAGCACAGCAACGCGAGGAAGCGGACGACCCACCCCGCCTTGTCGCCGGGGCGGCCGGTGACCATGCCGCCGATCGCCACCACCATGAGAATGACGGCAAACAGCGCCAGGATGGCGGCGATCACGCGCACATGCGTATGAAAGCGCCGCGCGCGGCCTGGGCGTGCAGACGCCGCTCCCGCGGGAAGTCGGTGCCGCCCGCTACGCGGGCAGCGCCTGCGCGACGATGGCCTCCTCGGCCCGGAGCTCGTCCTCCGTCGAGACGACCTCTCGGAGGAGCTCCCCGTGCTCCCCAGTCCGGTAGGCGCCGCTGCGGACGAGGGGCGGCGAGTAGGCGTGGATGGTCACGGCGGGACTGCTTCCGCTGTGCAGGACGCGGTGGATCGCCTCCGGCGGCACGGTGAAGCTCGACCCGGCTGGGATCACCTGTGACGTGGGTGGACTGCCCAGGCGCAGCCGGTCCTCGCGCACCTGGCCCGAGATGACGGCGATCGCCGCCGTCGACTCGTCGTGGTCGTGAAAGCCGGTGTCCTGATCCTCGCTCCAGCAGATCAGCCAGGCGTTGACCACCTCGTCATCCCAGATCTGCTCGTAGACCCGCACGTCGTCGGCGTGTCTGACCAGGTGCTCCCAGCGAGCGTGTGAACTCGCCAGAGCTTCGACGAACCGCTCGAGCTGCTTCGGGGTCAGGCTCATCACGAGCGAGAGCATAGCGAAAGTGCATAAAGTTGGTCGAATTTGTGCAGCTTGCTTGGGCGCCGGGCCGCCACGACAGTTGCCGGCCGCGCTAAGTGCTCGGCCGCGCTACGTGCCCGACGGCACCGGCTCGCGCCACTCCGGCTTCACGAACGGCGGCATCTCGGCCGGGTAGTTTGGGAACACCGCGTACGCGGCCTCACGGCAGGGATGGGCTCGGATCAACTCCTGGAGGTCGCTGAAGGCGTCCAGCGTCCTCACGGTGCTCAGGATCTGGAGGGCGGCCGCGTTGGGCGGATCGATGGTCAGGGTCCCGTCGGCCAACAGGGAGTCGACTCGGTCGAGCATGCCCGGCAGGGCGGCCAGGTCGGCGCGGGCGCTGGCCTCGCTACCGCGCCGTCCGTCGGGCTCGACGGTCCGCGCGTAGTAGGCCGTCAACGGCTGGATCAGCCTCGCCGTCAGGCCTGGAGCAGGCAGGCCCTGGGCCTGGATGACCGATCGCCGGAGCTCAGCATCCTGCGAGAGCGCGTAGCGGAACAGTCGCCGGGGGATCGGCTGGAGCTCGCGGTCGCCCCAGCGCTCGGCCTCCTCGACGCGGGCCCGCTCGGCCGCATCGCTCGGGAACAGCGGCGGCGCTGGCCACCGCTCGTCGAGGGCGCGTGAGATGGCGGTCGATCCCTGGAGCCGCTGCCCATCCAAGTTGAGCGCCGGCACCGTCCCGCCCCGGAACCCGGCGACCCGCAGGTGCACGCGCTGATTGAACGGCCGCACCTCGACCACCCGGTAGTCGACGCCCTTCAGGTCGAGCATCTTGCGCACCGCCCGGGAGGGGTGTGAGAGCGCCATCGAATAGAGGACGACCGTCATCCCGAGCGCAGCCTAACCGGACCCGCCTATCCTCAGGGGCCGATGTCGTCCCAGTACATCTTCACCACCCATCGGCTGTCCCGCCGCTATCCGCCTGACAAAGAGGTCCTCAAGGACATCTCGCTGTCGTTCCTGCCCGGAGCGAAGATCGGCGTGCTCGGCTACAACGGCGCGGGCAAGTCGACGCTGTTGCGGATCATGGCCGGGCTCGATACCGACTTCGACGGTCACGCCCAGCTCGCCCCCGGCGCCAGCGTCGGCCTGCTCGAACAGGAGCCCCAGCTCGATCCCGACAAGGACGTGCGGGGCAACATCGAGGAGGCGGTGGGGGAGGTCCGCCAGCTGCTCGACCGGTTCAACGAGCTCTCGATGAACTACTCCGAGGAGACCGCCGATGAGCTCGGAGCGGTGCAGGAGCGGATCGACGCCGTCGACGGCTGGAACCTCGAGACGACGCTTGAGATCGCCATGGATGCCCTGCGCTGCCCGGCCCCCGACGCCGACGTCTCGACGCTGTCCGGCGGCGAGCGGCGCCGGGTCGCCCTGTGCCGGTTGCTCCTGCGCCAGCCCGACCTGCTTCTCCTCGACGAGCCGACCAACCACCTCGACGCCGAGTCGGTGGCCTGGCTCGAGCAGTATCTGCGCGACTACGCCGGGACCGTCGTGGCGATCACCCACGACCGCTATTTCCTTGACAACGTGGCCGGCTGGATCCTCGAGCTCGACCGGGGCCGCGGCATTCCCTACCAGGGCAACTACTCAGGCTGGCTCGAACAGAAGCGCGTCCGGCTCGAGCAGGAGGCCCGCCAGGAGGTCGCCCGCAAGCGAACGATCGACCGCGAGCTTGAGTGGGTTCGCCTCAACGCCAGCGCCCGGCGCAACAAGCCGAAGGCCCGCCTCAACGCCTACGAAGCGCTTCTGGCCCAGGAGGCAGAGGCCAAGCTCGACAACGTGCAGATCCATATTCCGGCCGGCCCGCGCCTGGGTGAGGTCGTGGTCGAGGCCGACGGGCTCCGTAAGGCCTACGGCGACCGGGTCCTGTTCGAGGACCTGTCCTTCAGCCTGCCGCGGGGCGGGATCGTCGGGGTGATCGGCGCCAACGGGGCCGGCAAGACGACGCTGCTGCGGATGATCACCGGCCAAGAGCAGCCCGACGCCGGCTCGCTGCGTGTCGGCGACACGGTGGAGCTGGCCTACGTCGACCAGTCGCGCGACGCCCTCGACGGCGAGAAGACGGTGTGGGAGGAGGTGTCCGGCAAGCAGGACCAGATCAAACTGGGCGAGCACTGGATCAACTCGCGCGCCTACGTGGCGGGATTCAACTTCAAGGGCACCGACCAGCAAAAGAAGGTGGCCAGGCTCTCCGGCGGCGAGCGCAACCGCCTCCACCTGGCCAAGCTTCTGAAGGAGGGTGGAAACCTGCTCCTGCTCGACGAGCCGACCAACGACCTTGACGTGGACACGCTCCGGGCGCTCGAGGAAGCCCTCCTCAGCTTCGCCGGCTGTGCCGTCGTGGTCTCCCACGATCGCTGGTTCCTGGACCGGATCGCCACCCACGTGCTGGCCTTCGAAGGCGACTCCCAGGCGCGCTGGTTCGAGGGGAACTTCGAGGCCTACGAGACCTTCCGCCACGAGCAACTCGGCGCCGAAGCCGACCGCCCCCACCGGATCACCTACAAGAAGCTGACGCGGGTCTAGCGCGGGCGCCCTCCGTAGGCGGCCCGCCTCGGCGGGAAGGGGCGCCTGGAACCGCCCCGCCTTGCTCAGGTCACTTCGATGGGGGATGCTTCTCCGGACCACCCCGAGAGGAGCAGAGATGGCCATCACCGAGCCCAGGACGCAGACGGCTGGAGAGGATCAGGGCGCGATTGAGGAACTGCACGAGGTCTTCACGGCTCAGAAGGCGGCCTTTCTCAAGGACACCTACCCGAGCGTTGCCGAGCGCCGCAGCCGTCTCGAAGCCCTGACCGGCATGGTCGTCACCCACCGCGACCGGATCCACGAGGCCCTGCGGGAGGACTTCGCGGTCCATCCTGACGCGCTCTCAGACATGGTCGAAGTGCTCACCGTCATGGGCCGGGCGGCCTTCGCCCATCAGCACCTCGAGGAGTGGATGCAGCCGGAATCCCGGGAGACCGATCCCAACTTCTACGGGACCACCCGCGCGGCGATCGTCCAGCAGCCCAAGGGCGTGGTCGGGAACATGTCGCCCTGGAACTTCCCCTTCGACCTCTCGCTGGGGCCGCTGGTCGACATCCTGGCTGCCGGTAACCGGGCCATCCTCAAGCCCTCGGAGTACACCCCGGCGTGCGCCGAGCTCCTGCGTGAGATGGTCTCCGCCACCTACGATCGCGACCTCGTGGCGGTGGTGACCGGCGGCCTCGAGCTGGCCAAGGTTTTTCCGACGCTGCGCTGGGACCACCTGCTCTACACGGGCAACACAGAGGTCGGCCGCCTGATTGCCAAGGCCGCCGCCGAGAATCTGACTCCGCTGACCCTTGAGCTTGGCGGCAAGAGCCCGGCGTTTGTGCTCGACGACGCCGTGGACGACCTCGCCGTAGGGAACATCCTGGGAACCAAAATGATCAAGAACGGGCAGATGTGCATCGCTCCCGACTTCGCCTTCGTGCCCCGCGGCCGACTCGACGAGTTCGTGGAGATTGCACAGCGCCTCTACCACGAGCGGACGCCTGAGTACGCGGCCAGCGAGGACTGCACCGGGATCATCTCGGAGCGGCATTTCGAGCGCGTGCGCGGGCTGCTCGACGAGGCCCGGAACGGGGGTGCCCGGGTGGTTGATCTGGGCTCGGAGCGTGCCGATCCCGCCACCCGGCGGATGCCGATGGCCCTCATCATCGATCCCGACGAGTCGCTCCGCGTGATGCGCGAGGAGATCTTCGGTCCGATCCTGCCCGTCAAGACCTACGACGACGTGGAGGAAGCGATCGAATACGTCAACTCCCGCGAGCGGCCGCTGGGTCTCTACGTGTTCTCCGCGCATGAGAGCGCGGCCCAGGATGTGCTCGATCGCACCGTGTCCGGCGGGGCCGCCGTCAACGCCTGCGCGGCCCAGGGTGCTCTCCCCTCGCTGGGCTTCGGGGGCGTCGGCCACAGCGGGTCCGGCCGCCACCACGGGATTGACGGCTTCCGCGAGTTCTCGAACCCGCGGGGCGTCGTCTTCCGTGGCGAGGGCGGGATGCTCGACGCCTTCCTGCCGCCCTACGGGCCGGAGACGCAGGCTCTGATTGGCAGCATCTTCGGCGGGTAGGTAGACGCGATGCCTTCCAAAGCCGTCCTCATCACCGGGTGCTCCTCCGGCATCGGCCACGCCACCGCGCTTGAGCTCGTCCAGCGAGGCTGGACCGTCTATGCCACGGCGCGTCGCCCCGAGACGCTCACCGAGTTGGCCGACAAGGGCTGCCACACGCTCACCCTCGACGTGACCGACGAGGCCTCGCGGAGGGCGGCCGTGGACGCGGTTGCCGAGGCTGAGGGCACGGTGGGCGTCCTCATCAACAATGCCGGCTACAGCCAGTCGGGCGCCGTGGAGAGCATTCCCGTCGAGCAGGTGCGCCAGCAGTTCGAGACCAATGTGTTCGGGCTCCTGCGCCTATGTCGGCTCGTCCTGCCCGGGATGCGGGAGCAGGGCTGGGGCAAGATCGTCAATCTCAGCTCGATGGGCGGCCGCCTCACCTTCCCGGGGGGCGGTGTCTACCACGCGACGAAGTACGCCGTGGAGGCGCTGTCCGACGCGATGCGCTTCGAGCTCGCCGGCTTCGGCGTCGACGTGATCATCATCGAGCCCGGGCTGATCGTGACCAAGTTCGGCGAGACGGCCGCGGGCTCGGTCAAGAGCGCGCCTGCCGAGGGTGCCTACGCCGACTTCAATCGCGCGGTGGCCGAGAAGACTGAGGAGGCCTACAAGGGGCCGATGGCCAAGCTCGGGGCGGGACCCGAGGCCGTGGCCAAGACGATCGCCAAGGCGATCGAGGCGGGACGACCCAAGGCGCGCTACGCGGTCACGCCGAGCGCCCACCTGATGATCAACCAGCGGCGATTCACGCCGGACCGGGTCTGGGACCGCATGATGCGCACCCAGTTTCCGCGCCCCGGCGCCTTGAGCTGATTCGCCTAGAGCGCTCCCGTCAGCTCCGCGGCGAGCTCCCGCGCGTTGGCAAACACCGCATCGGCGCGACTCAGCTCGTCGGGGCCATAGGGACCCGTGGCCACCGCGAAGCAGCGCGTCCCGTCGGCCGCCGCGCAGGCGATGTCACGCGGCGTGTCGCCGATCACGAGCGTCTCTCCGGGCGGATGCGGATGGCCGAGGGTCCCCGCGCGCCGGCGGGCGATGGCCGGTAGGGAGACCCGGTCATCGGCGTCGGAGCCGAATGCTCCCTGGCCGGACTTGAAGTAGCCGCCGATCCCCGCCCGGGCCAGCTTCAGCCGCGCCACCGCCTCGTAGTTGCCGGTGAGGAGGGCCGAGATCACGTCCTCGCGTCCGGAGATCGAATCGAGCAGCTCACGCACCCCGGGGAGGACGAACTCCGAGAGGTCAGCCGGACACAGGCGGGCGTAGGCCTGGCAGCACTGCTCGCGGACGGCGTCGGCGCGGTCGTCGATCCGCTCGGCCGACACGCCGGCGTCGAGCAGGATCGCCCGCGCGATCTCCGGATCGGTCCGTCCGGCGGGGGAGATGGCGCGCAAGGCTCGGTCGGTGGGGTGGATCCCGTGGACCTCCTCCAGCGCCTCGTGCATGGCATCGCGGTGCGCCGCGGTGGCTCCCGACAGGAGCGTCCCGTCGATGTCGAAGAGCAGTAGGAGCACGCCCTACACGCTTTCAGCGTTGAAAAGACATGCCCGGCTCAAGCAGCTGCGCGAAGGCCGCGATCAGCCGCGCCGCCGCATCCATGTCCTCAAGCCGGGCCAGCTCGACCGGAGAGTGCATGTAGCGCAGCGGCACCGAGACGAGGCCGGTGGGGATGCCGGCGCGGCTGAGGTGTATCGCGTCGGCGTCGGTCCCCGTTGCCCGCCCGGTCGACTCGACGGTGAAGCTCATCCCCTCCTGCTCGGCCGCCTGGTAGAGGAGCTCGAAGACACGGGGATGGAGGATCGTCCCGCGAACGATCACCGGGCCTGAACCAAGGCCGTGCTCGGTGATCTGGCCGAGCTCGACACCGGGCTGGTCGGTGGCGAAGGTGACGTCGACGGCGATCGCCACGTCCGGGTTGTGGAAAAAGGCGCTGGTGGTGGATCCCCCGAACCCGGTCTCCTCCTGGGCCACGGCCAGGGCAAGAACATCGCCGGGTGCCCCGCCGGCTTCGGCCACCAGCCGGGCGGCCTCGGCGGCCACGTAGCACCCAACCCGGTTGTCGAGGGCGCGTGAGAGGACGAGGCCGGGACGAAGCTCCACCGGATCGGCATCGATCACGGCAACATCGCCGATCCTCACGAGCTCCCGTGCCTCATCGGCGTCCTTGACGCCGATGTCGATGTGGAGGTCTCTGCCCTCGGGGACCTTCTTGCGCTCCTCGTCGCGGAGCAGGTGGATCGGCTTGCGGGCGATCACGCCGATGAGGTCGCCGTTGCGGGTATTGATCCGCACCCGCTGTCCCACGAGCACGATCGTGTCCCAGCCCCCGATGGGCCCGAAGCGCAGATACCCGTGTTCGTCGATGTGGGTGATGTGCAGGCCGATCTCGTCGATGTGCCCGACGACGGCGAGCCGAGGTCCGTCCGCGGTTCCGGGCACCCGCGCCCAGGAGGAGCCGACGTTGTCGGCATGGACGTCGTCGGTGAAGCCGGTGCAGTAGTCGCGCCACACCTCAGCCGGGCCCGTTTCGTGCCCCGAGGGACCCGTCGCAGCAAGAAGGTTGGTTAGAAACGTCAGCGGCATCGGCCGCTAAGGCTATTTGACCAGACGGGTCCGTGTTTGCCGTTTGGTTGGTTGTGAAGCCGCGTTGGCCTGGGTAGCCCGTCTGGATGTCCGGCAACCGCCTTTCGAGCCAGTTCGAGCCCGCCGAACCCGAAACCGACGCCCTGAGCCTGTTCCTCGTCGACGTGCGCCGCTATCCGCTGCTCGACCGCCGGGCCGAGGTCGACCTGGCGCAGCGCATCGAACGGGGCGACCTGGCGGCCAAGGAGCGCCTGGTCAATGCCAATCTGCGTCTCGTGATCGCCAACGCCCGCAAGTACGAGGGACTGGAGCTGCCGCTGCTCGACCTGATCCAGGAAGGGATACTCGGGCTGATCCGGGCGTCGGAGAAGTTCGACTACCGCAAAGGATTCAAGTTCTCCACCTACGCCACGTTCTGGATCCGCGAGTCGATCCAGCGGGCGATCGCCAACCGCGCCCGGCCGATCCGCGTGCCAGTCCATCTTGGCCAGCGGGAACGGCGCATCGAGCGAGCCCGCCAGGCCCTGCTCATGCGCCTGGGCCGCGATCCCACCGACCAGGAGCTGGCCGAGGCGGCCGAGCTAGAGGTCTCGGCCGTCCGTGAGCTCGACAAGGTGCCGCGCGTCGTGACCAGCCTGGATCGGCCGGTCGGCGACGGCGACGACGCCCCGCTCGGGACGCTGATCGCCAGCGATGCCGAGGGCCCGGAGGACCAGATCGAGACCGCCGTCCGCCATACCGCGGTTCACCGCGCCCTGGCGGGCCTCTCCGAGCTCGAGCGGCGCGTGGTCAAGCTCCGGTTTGGAATCGACGCTGACGATCCGACCCCGCTGCGCGAGGCGGGCCGGAGACTTGGGATGTCGGCCGACGCGGTGCGCCGGCTTGAACGCAAAGCCCTGGCCAAGCTGGCCGACAGCGGCGAACTCGAGGATGTGGCGGCCTGAGGCGCTAGCGCTGGCGGCCTGAGATCACAGTGATTCGGGCCGGCTGGCAGTCGGCGGGGCGACTGGGATCGCCGAGTTGGAAGGCGAGCCAACGAGCCAGGTGACGAATCGCAAGAGCCACGATCAGCAAGTACCCGGATTTAGTGATCCTTAATCCGGGGTGTCGGGATCTAACTTCGGACTCCAGACGGCATCGGCCTAGAGCAGCTGCCGGAGCACGAATTGGAGGATGCCGCCGTGGCGGAAGTAGCGCTGCTCCTTGGGGGTGTCGATCCTCACGATGACGCCAAATTCCGTCTCGTCGGCCTTGACCGTCAGCTCGCGGGGGATCTCGTCCAGCCCCGCCAGGCCCGTGATCGTGAAGCGCTCGCGCCCGGTCAGCCCGAGCGACTGGGCCGACTCTCCGGGCTTGAACTGAAGCGGGAGCACGCCCATCCCGACCAGGTTCGAGCGGTGGATGCGTTCGAAGCTCTCGGCGATCACGGCCCTCACGCCGAGTAGCCGCGTGCCCTTGGCCGCCCAGTCCCGGGAGGATCCTGACCCGTATTCCTTGCCCGCGAGGACGATCAGCGGCGTGCCCGCCTCGATGTAGCGCATCGCCGCGTCGTAGATCGGCATCGGCTCCGCCTCCGATTCGTCCAGGTACAAAGTGACCCCGCCCTCGGTGCCCGGCGCGAGCAGATTGCGCAGGCGGATGTTGGCGAAGGTCCCCCGCATCATCACCTCGTGATTGCCGCGCCGCGAGCCGTAGGAGTTGAAGTCCTTGGGCTGGACACCGTGCTCGACCAGATAGCGGCCGGCCGGGCTGTCACGCTTGATCGAGCCGGCGGGGGAGATGTGGTCGGTGGTGACGCTGTCGCCGAGCACGGCCAGGACCCGGGCCCCATCGATATCGGCCACCGCCTCAGGCTCGGTCGGGAGGCCGTCGAAGAACGGCGGCCGGCGGACATACGTGGACTTGGGATCCCAGGCAAAGGCATCGCCGCCCGGCACCTCGAGCGAGGCCCAACGCTCGTCGCCCTCGAACACCTCGCCGTAGCTCTTGTGGAACATGTCCGACTGGACCGCCTCCTCGATCGTCGCCGCCACCTCGGTCTCGGGCGGCCAGATGTCCTTGAGGAACACGGGCTCGCCGCCTTCGTCCTCGCCCAGGGGCTCGTCGTAGAGGTCGATGTCCATCGTGCCGGCCAGGGCGTAGGCCACGCACAGCGGGGGCGAGGCCAGGTAATTCATCTTCACGTCGGGGTTGATCCGCCCCTCGAAATTGCGGTTCCCGGAGAGCACCGAAACGACGGCCAGATCCTCGGCCTGCACGACATCGGAGATCTCCTCGGGCAGCGGGCCACTGTTGCCGATGCAGGTCGTGCAGCCGTACCCGACCAGGTTGAAGCCGAGCTCATCCAGGAATTCAGTCAGGCCGGCGCGCTCCAAGTACTCGGTGACCACCTTCGAGCCCGGCGCCAGCGAGGTCTTGACCCAGGGCTTGACCCGCAGCCCGCGCTGCACGGCGTTGCGGGCCAGGATCCCGGCGCCGATCATCACCGACGGGTTCGAGGTGTTGGTGCAGCTGGTGATCGCGGCGATCACGACGTGGCCGTGGTCAAGTTCGGTCTCGGTCCCGTCCTCAAGTCTCACCGGCGTCGCCGTCGACACCCGCTCGGCCACCTGCGCCCCGCCGGTATCGCCCAGCGGGGCGTGGCCCTCGCCGTTCTCGACGTGGGTGGACACGGGGTCGCTGGCCGGGAAGCTCTCCTCGATCGCCTCGTCCTCGGAGTCCTCCTCGGGCAGGTAGCCCTCCAGGGCGAGGCGGAAGGCCGCCTTGGATTCGGTCAGGGAGACGCGGTCCTGAGGTCGCTTCGGCCCGGCGATGCTCGGAACTACGGTGGCGAGGTCGAGCTCGAGGCGATCGGAGAAGGTCGGCTCCTCGGAGTTCTCGTCGTGCCACAGGCCCTGCTCGCGGGCGTAGGCCTCGACGAGCTCGATGAGCTCACGCGGGCGCCCGGAGAACTCGAGGTAGCGCAGGCTCTCGGCGTCGATCGGGAAGATGGCGCAGGTCGAGCCGAACTCAGGCGACATGTTGCCGATCGTCGCCCGGTCGGCCAGCGGCAGGCGGGCAAGTCCCTCGCCGTAGAACTCGACAAACTTGCCCACGACCCCGTGGGCCCGGAGCATCTCGGTGACCGTGAGGACGAGGTCGGTGGCTGTGGCCCCCTCCTGGAGCTCGCCGGTCAGCTTGAAGCCGATGACCTGCGGGATCAGCATCGACATCGGCTGGCCCAGCATGGCCGCCTCGGCCTCGATCCCGCCCACGCCCCAGCCGAGGACGCCGAGGCCGTTGACCATCGTCGTGTGGGAGTCGGTGCCCACCAGCGTGTCCGGATACGCCTGGCCGGTGGCGTCGTTCACGAAGACGACGCGGGCCAGGTATTCGAGGTTGACCTGGTGGACGATCCCCGTGTCGGGCGGGACGACGCGAAAGTTGTCGAACGCCCCCTGGCCCCAGCGCAGGAAGGCATAGCGCTCGCGGTTACGCTCGAACTCGAGCTCGGCGTTTCGCTCGAAGGCGAGCTGTGTCCCGAACACGTCGACCTGAACCGAATGGTCGATGACCAGCTCGGCCGGGGCGAGTGGGTTGATCTTGGCCGGGTCTCCGCCCAGCTCGCCGATGGCGTCGCGCATCGCGGCCAGGTCGACCACCGCGGGGACGCCGGTGAAGTCCTGCATGAGGACCCGGGCGGGCGTGAAGGCGATCTCCTGGCTGGGCTCCGCCTTGGCGTCCCACCGCGCCAGTGCCTCGATGTCCTGGGCCCGGATCGACTCCCCGTCCTCGTTGCGAAGCAGGTTCTCAAGCAGGACCTTGAGCGAGAAGGGCAGTCGGGCGACGTCGTGGTCGCGCTGGAGCGCGTCAAGCCTGAAGATCTCGTACGAGCGGCCGCCGACAGTGAGCTCTCCCTGGGCACCGAAGCTGTTCTGTGACACGTGGTTCTCCTCGTCCGTGGGCTCATTTCTACTCTAGAGCGGTCGCTGGGTCCGCTACGCGTGGTGGGATTGCTTCAATAGGCCTCGTGGGCGCCCGCGTTCGGATCCTGATCTGCCTGGCGGCGGGCGTTCTGGCGCTGTGCGCTCCCGGGATCGCCTTCGCCCAGGGCGGGACCACCACCTCGGCCGGTGACCAGCAGTACATCGACCCCCTGGCCACGACCACGACGAGCGCGACGACGACCGCGCACCCGACCTCGACGACACCGGCGCCGACGACGACCAGCAGCGCCCCCACCACGACGACGGCCTCACCGGCACCGACGGCTTCGAGCACCCCCGCTGCCTCAGCCAACACGCTTCCCTTCACGGGCCTAAACCTCGGCGTGCTCGTCGCCGTCGGGCTGGCTCTGATCGGTGGCGGGGCTCTCCTGCTGCGCTTCGCCCGACGCGCATAGCGGCCCAGGTCGTCATCAACGCCCGGGCCGCGGTGCGTGAACAGATCGGCGGCGTCGAGCGGTTCGCCCGGGAGATGGCCCGGCACCTGCCCGCGCTGCGCCCCGATCGCTACCGGGTGATCCGGCCGCCGGCCGGCCTCGCCCATCGGGCCGGCCACCTGTGGGAGCAGGTGATCCTCCCTCTCCACGCCGCCCGGGCGGAGCTCATCTACTCGCCGGCCAACTTGGCCCCGGTTCTCTCACGCGGGAATGTGCTCGTCCTGCACGATTTGGCCGCGCTTCGCCACCCGGAGGCGTATTCGCCCACCTACGTCCGCTACCAGCGGCTGATGTTGCCCGCGCTGGCCGGGCGGGCGCGGCTCCTGATCACGGTCTCCGAGTTCTCAAAGGCGGAGTTGCTGGAGCTGCTTGACCTCGACCCGGCGGATGTGCTGGTCATCCCTGAGGGCGTCGGCGAGGAATTCACCCCGCAGAGCGAAGAGCCGGTCCTGAGGACGCGGTACGGCCTCGAGCGCCCGTACGTCCTCACCCTGGGCACGGTCTCCGCCCGCAAGAACCTGGGCGTGCTGGCCACCGCCGCCCGGGCCCTGGCCGAGCGGGGCGTCGACCTCGTCCTCGCCGGCTCGGACCGGGGTTACCTGCGGGCGCCCGAGGTGGCTCTGCGCCGGCTCGGCTACGTGGCCGAGGAGCTCCTGCCGGCCCTCTACTCCGAGGCCGTTGCCCTGGTAATGCCCTCGCGCTATGAGGGCTTCGGGCTGCCATGCCTGGAGGCGATGGCCTGCGGGACGCCGGTCGTGGCGGCCCGCAGTGGCGCCCTCCCCGAGACGGTGGCCGAGGCCGGCGTGCTCGTTGATCCGGGCGACCCGAGCGCGTTCGCAGAAGCGCTCCTCGGGCTGGTGGACGACGAAGCGGCCCGTGAGCGGCTCGTGGCGGCGGGGCGCCGGCGGGCGGGCGCGTTTCCCTGGAGCCGAACTGCCGAGCTGACCGACGAAGCGATTGCCCAACTCCTCGGAGAATCGCAACCCCGCGCCCCGGGCGGTGTTTGACTCAGCTGCCATGCCTAAACTGCCGCTCGTGTCATGGAGGTCACCGCTGGGGCGCCCAGGACTACGGGCATCGTGCGCCGTCACGCTCGCGCTTGCGGGAACGGCGCTGCTTCCCGCAGGGGCAACCGGAGCCAGCCGGCGTGCCGCGACTCCCGTGCCCCAGGGCTTCGTCGGGATGGTCGTCGACTTCCCGACCTGGCCCAACCCGTACGTGGACATCTCCCAGCAGATGGACACGATGGTGGCCTCCGGAGTCGAGTCGATCCGGGTCGTCTTCGACTGGTCGGCGGCCCAGCCGTACGCCAACTTCTCGGATGTGCCTTCGGGTGACGGGAGCCAGTTCGTGAACGTGGGCGGCCGGCCCACCGACTTCAGTAGCTACGACGCGCTCGTGGAAGCGGCGGCGGAGCATCACATCACGGTGCTGCCGGTGATCCAGAACGCGCCGACGTGGGACGGCCAGACCTTTTCCGGCGCGCTCGTGCGCTTGCCTCGCTCACCCGGGCCCTACGCCGCCTTTGCCAAGGCGCTGGTCCAGCGCTATGGCCCGGCGGGTTCGTTCTGGAGAGCCAACCCCTCGGTGCCCAAGGTCCCGATCACCATGTGGCAGATCTGGAACGAGCCGAACATCCCTGCCTTCTGGCCCGCGCAGCCCTACTACTCCCGCTACGTCGCACTCCTACGGGCAGCCCACAAGGCGATCAAGGCGGCGGACCATTCGGCCAAGGTCGTCCTCGCTGGGCTGCCCAACTACTCGTGGATTGAGATCTCCCGCATCGACCGCTTCCGCGGCGCCCGGAACCTCTACGACGTGGCCGCGATTCATCCCTACACGAAGACCCCGCAGGGCGTGATCACGATTCTCGGCTACGTCCGCCATGTGCTCGATCAGGACGGAGGGGCGTCGAAGCCGATCATGGCGGATGAGATCAGCTGGCCCTCGTCGCTCGGCCAGACGTCGCATAACACGGGCTACGACTTCGCCACCACCCAGGCCGGCCAGGCCCGCAAGGTTGGCCAGGCCATGCAGTTGCTGGCCAAGAACCGCGTGCGCCTCGGCCTGGCGGCCTTCTACTACTACGACTGGGCCGGCCAGGATCGCCCCAACTATCTCGCCTTCGATTTCTCCGGGCTCTTCCACTTCCTGAACGGAACCTTCACGGCCAAGCCCGTCTACAACGTGTTCCGAACCGACGCGCTGGCCATGGAGCGCTGCCAGTCGAAGACGGGCACGGCCACGAACTGCACGCGCTAGCAGGCTGAGCCGGTCGCTCCGGTGGCGCTGCTCGCTCCGGTCGCGCCGGTCGCTCCGCTCGCTCCGGTGGCCCCGGTCGGCCCAGTCGGCCCAGAAGCGGCCGCGTGCACGCCGGCGGCGAAGGCCGCCGTGTCAGGCGTCCCACCGCCGGTGGGCGGGTGGATCCCGAACCAGTCCTGGGAGTCGTGCCGGTTTCGCTCCGGCGTCATCCAGGCGTAGAGGATCACGTCCGCGAGCCCGCAGCTCGTGTGTCCAAGCAGGGTCAGCGTCTGCTCGATGTAGCTCGGGCGCAAACGCGCGTTCAGGTAATCGAGGCTGCCGGGCGGGCTCGTCGTCCATCCGAATTCGGTCACGTAGAGCGGGACGCTGCCCAGGCCGAGCGACTGGAGCGTCGAGCGCGCCGTGCGGACGTTGTCCAGGACCGCCTGCGGCGAGCCGCCGTAGGGATGAATGGCGACGCCGTCGAGCTGGTGACGGAGCGCGGGCGCCGCGGAGACCAGCGCGGGAAGGAACGTGGCGGGCTTGGTCAGGCCGCCGACGATCACCCGCGCACTCGGCTGCGCCGCCTCGATCGCGTCGCGGGCGCTCAGGTACAGATTGGCGTAGGCGGTGGGGTTGGGCGCCGGGCTCCAGAACACGGGGTTGTCTGGCTCATTCCAGATCTCGTAGGTCTCGACCGGATGGGCGGTGAGCGAGGGATGGGCCTGCCAGAAGCTGCCCCCGGGGCCGTAGCGGGCGGCCAGCGCACCCGCGTAGTCGGCGTACTCGGCCGGGTCCGGGGCCGAGTGATCTTGGCTCGGGACCGCTCGGGCCCAGGGCGCGGAGTAGTCGATGATCGGCAGCCAGGTGAGCCCGTTGGCGGCCAGATCGCCGGCGATCGTGTCGTCGAAGGCCCAGTTGTAGTGGTGCAGGTTGCCGCTCGGCGGGGTTGGCTCGGTCGCCTCCCAGGGGGCGTCGCTCCGGGCCACGGTGACACCGGTGGCCGCGAGCGCCTTCAGCTGGGCGTCGATGGTGGCCGGACTGTAGGCGCCGCTGTTGAAGAGCACCCCGGTGTTGGCGCCGAACTGGATCCCCGCCGGCGGGGCGGACTTCGAGGGCGGGATCACCGCGTGTCCGGTTCGGTGGCGCCCCGCGGCAATGGCGATGGCCAGGCCCAGCACGATGATCAAGGCCACCCTTGGCGGAAGGCGACGCCGCGGTGACGGCGGGCGGCTCGGAGGAGCCGGGCGACCCGGGTCGCCGTTCGCCGAGGGGTGCTCATCCACCGCGCCAGCTCCCGAGCGGCCAGCGCCTCGCCATCCGCACGAGTGTCTTCTGCGTCGGCGGCAGCGGGTGGACGAGGATCGAATCGATGTACTCGACCTCGACCCGGCGCCGCGCCTGCACCTGACGGCGCTTACGCAGCATCGCGGGGAGATGAAGGGCGGCGTCGAAGTAGGCGCGGGCGATGGCCCGGAAGCGGTGGCGCCGGACGTCGTTGGCCGCCATCAGCGCCAGCCCGATGAGGAACTTGGGGAGATAGCGCCAGACGAGCGGGCTCGGCAGGTTCTTGACGTAGAGGTAGATGCAGTTGCGGATGGCCTGGTAGCGGCCGAAGTGGGGAAGCGTCGCGCTCGTGCCCATCATCCGGTGGTAGGCGACCGCCGTCGGCTCATAGCGCGCCCGCCAGCCCATGAGCTGCGCCCGGAAGCCGAGATCCTGGTCCTCCAAGTAGGCGAAGTAGTCCTCGTCGAAGGGCCCCACCTCGACGAGCATCTGGGCCCGGAACAGGCTGGCCCCGCCCGAGCCGCAGAACACCTCGCGGAGCTCAGGCCCGTCGTACTGCCCTTGGTCGACCTCGTCGCGCCCCCGGGGATACGCCCACCCCCAAGACGAGTAGAAGTCGCCCGTGCTGTCGATGTGCACCCCGTCGGCCAGGAGAAGCTTCGAGGTGACGATCCCGGCCTCCGGGTGGGCCTCGGCGCAGGCGATCAGCCGCTCCAGCCAGTCCGGCTCGGCCACGGCGTCGTTGTTGAACAGGCCGACGTAGTCGACGCCTGCCGCCAGAGCGTGGGCGACGCCGACGTTGACCGCCCCGGCGAAGCCGTGGTTGAAGGCAAGCGTCAGGAGCCTCACGGCGGGGAAGCGCTCCCGCAACAGCTCGGCCGTGGCATCTGTGGAGCCGTTGTCGACGACCACGATCTCGGCCGGATGGGTCTGGGGGACGAGCGAAGCGAGGCACTCACCGAGGAAGTGGGCGCCGTTCCAACTCGGGATCACAACCGCCGCGCGGGCCACGGGTGAGGCAGGATACGATGGCCGCTTGCAGGTGAATCTGGACGCGCCGCTGCCGGCCGAGATCGGGGTCGGGAAGGGGACGGTGCTGTTCCTTCGCGGCACCTGCTTTCACCCCGCCCACGGCATCCGCAGCCTGGCCTTCACGGTCAACGGCGGCGATCCCCAGCCAGTCACCGCCATGGGCATGCCGCGGCTCGATCACTTCCGCTCGCTCCATCCGCGCCTCGATCCGTACGCCTCCCCGAAGCTGGATCCCGACTCACCTGAGGATCCACACCTGCATAGCTACCGCAGCGGCTTCTGGGGCCTCGTCCGGATTGGACCCGCGGAGCCGGGATCAAAGCTGGAACTGGCGCTCCAGGCGGCGTTCCGTGGGCGTGGGACCGAGACGGCCAGCCTGGGTCTGGTCAGCGTGGCCGCGGCCCCCGATCCGCTCGCCCCCCAGTTCCCCGGCCCGCCCGCGCAGCCGCGGGTGGCGATCTGCATGGCCACCTACAACCCCCCGACGGAACTTCTGCGCCGCCAGCTCGACTCGATCCGCAGCCAATCTCACTCCAACTGGGTGTGCGTGATCTCAGACGACGCCTCGCGCTCGGAACGCTTTGCGGCGATCGAGGAACTCGTGGGTGACGATCCACGCTTCGCCGTCTCCCGCTCTCCCCGCCGCCTCGGCTTCTACGCCAACTTCGAGCGGGCCTTGGCGCTGGCGCCGGCAGACGCCGACTTCGTGGCGCTGGCCGACCAGGACGACGCCTGGTATCCGGACAAGCTGGCCGTGCTGCTGGAATCGATCGGCGCCGCGCAGCTTGTCTACAGCGACATGCGGATCATCGGTCGCGGGGGAGAGGAGATCGCCGGGAGCTACTGGGAGCGCCGGCGCAACAACCACACCGACCTGACCTCGCTGCTGGTCGCCAACTCGGTCACCGGTGCGGCCTCGCTGTTTCGGCGCGGCCTGCTCGACGACGCCCTGCCGTTCCCGCCCGACCAGTTCGCGCATTACCACGACCACTGGCTCGCGCTCACCGCGCTGGTCACGGGCGGGATCGAATACGTCGGCCGGCCGCTCTACGACTACGTCCAGCATGGAACCTCGGCGATCGGCCACGCGGCGTCGACGCGGGTGTTCACGCTGCGCGAGCGCGCCCGCAAGCTCCGGACCAACCGCGGCCTGCGTGAGCCGTACTACCGGGCCACCTACTTCCGCCATGTCGAGCGGCTGATGGCGTTCGCGACCATCCTGGAGATGCGCTGTGGGGACCGGCTGGCGCCGCCGCATCGGCGTGCGCTCCGGCGCTTTCAGGCCCTCGAGACCTCCTGGCCTGAGTTCACGCGGCTCGGGTGGCTCGCCGCCCGGGAGCTCACGGGCGAGCCGGAGACGCTGGGCGCCGAGTGGATGCTGCTGCGGGCGGTCCTGTGGCGCCGGGTGGTGGCGGCGACGACGCGCGACCGGCCCAGGCGCCGGCTCCGGCTCGATGCTGCGCCGCCTCTGGATCTGGCGCCGCCCGGCGAGCGCCGGGCGATCGGCGACGAAGGCGCGCGGGCGCTGGCCAACAAGGTCGAACCGCTGTCGCTCGCCGTCTCGCCCGATGCCCCGCCCCGGGTCAATCTGCTCATCCCGACAATCGACCTCCAGCACCTGTTCGGGGGCTACATCGCCAAGTTCAACCTGGCTCGCCGGTTGGCCATGCGGGGGGCCAGGGTGCGGCTGGTGACGGTCGAACCGGTTGACGAGCAGCCGAGCGACTGGATGCGGCGGGTTGAGTCCTACGCCGGGCTCGACGGTCTCTTCGACCACATCGAGCTCGCGTTTGGCCGGCGGGCGGGGAACCTCGAGGTCAGCCCGCGCGACTCATTCATCGCCACCACCTGGTGGACGGCGCACGTCGCGGCCCGGGCAGCCGACGAGCTCGGCGGCCGCGGGTTCGCCTACCTGATCCAGGAGTTCGAGCCATCGACCTTTCCCATGGGCAGCTACGCCGCGCTCGCTGAGGAGTCCTACCGCTTCGAACACTTCGCGCTCTTCTCCTCCGAGCTCCTGCGGGGCTATTTCCGCGCCCACGGGATTGGCGTCTATGCCGCCGGACCGGCGGTGGGCGACGAGCGCTCGGCGTCGTTTGAGAACGCTCTCACCGCCGTCGATCCCCCCGACCGCGCAGCGCTCGAGGCCCGCCGGCCGCGCCGCCTGCTCTTCTACGCGCGACCCGAGTCCCACGCGGCGCGCAACATGTTCGAGCTGGGGATCCTGGCCCTGGGGCGCGCCCTCGAAGAGGGGGCGTTCCGAAGCGGGTGGGAGCTGCGCGGGATCGGCGCCGTGGAGCGAGGCGGGGCGGTCGACCTCGGCGGGGACGTGGAGCTCGAGCTCCTGCCTCGCGTGAGCCAGCAGGACTATGCGGCGATGCTGAGCCAGCACGATCTCGGTCTGGCGCTGATGTACACGCCCCATCCGAGCCTGGTCCCGATCGAGATGGCGCGGGCGGGGATGCTCACCGTGACGAACACGTTTGAGAACAAGACCGCCGAGGCGCTCCGCGCGCTCTCATCCAACCTGATCGCCGCTCCGGCGTCGATCGAGGCGCTGGCTCAGGCGCTGGTGAGCGCGGCCACCGAGGTCGAGGACGTCGACCGTCGGATGCGCGGCACCGCCGTCAACTGGAGCCTCGATTGGGACCAGGCGTTCGACGATGGCGTGCTCGACCGGCTCATGTCGTACCTGTTTTCGGAGTGAACTGCGACGGGGGTTTGCTTAGACTGCGGCTTGGGGTGGAGCGAGAGCAAGACACAAGCGTGGGAAATCGACGGGTTGCCTTGGTCCATGACTTCCTGCTCGATATCCGTGGGGCCGAGCGGGTGTTCCTGGACCTGTGCGCGATGTGGCCCGCGGCCGACATCTTCACCGCCGTCTACGACGAGCGCGGAACCGAGGGCTGGTTCGGCCGCCGCAACGTCTACTGCTCGTTCCTCCAGCGGCTGCGTCCCACGGCGCGGACCTTCCGCGCCCTGCTCCCGCTCTATCCCGCCGCGATCGAATCGTTCGACCTCAGTGGCTACGACCTCGTCGTCTCGAGCTCGTCGGCCTGGGCCCACGCGGTCATCTGCGATCCGGCGTCGGTGCACGTCAGCTACTGCCATAACCCGTTCCGCTATGCCTGGAACGATCGTCAGCGCACCCTGGCCCGGCGCCGCAACCCGCTGACCCAGGCCTTTCTACGCCAGGCCTTCAGCCGCTGGCGGCAGTGGGACTGGATTGCCGCCCAACGGACAAACCGATACGTCGCCAACTCTCGCACCACCCAGGCCCGGATCCATTCCTACTTCGGGCGTGACTCGGCGATCGTCTACCCGCCGATTGAGACCGCCCGCTTCTCTCCGGGCTCTCTCGGCCAGCACTACGTGGTCGTGTCCGAGCTCATGCCTCACAAGGAGATCGACGTGGCCATCGAGGCCTTCAACCATCTGCGGCTGCCGCTGGTGGTCATCGGCGATGGGCCGGATGCCCGAAGGCTCCGGCGACTCGCCGGCCCCACGGTCAGCTTCGCCGGGCGCCTCTCCGACGCGGAGGTGGCCCAGGTGCTCCAGGGCGCCCGCGCGCTGGTCATGACGGCGGTGGAGGAGTTCGGGATCGTGTCCGTCGAGGCCCAGGCCTCGGGACGTCCGGTGATCGCGCGCCGCGGCGGGGGCGCCCTGGAGACGGTCGTTGACGGAGTAACGGGCTGCTTCTGGTCCGGCGGCTGGCGGGAGCTAGCCCAGGCCGTGCGCGAGTTCGAGGCCGAGGCGATCGATCCCCAGGCCTGCATCGGCAACGCGGCGCGATTTGACTCGAGCGTGTTCCGCCGGCGCATGCTGGCCGAGGTGGAGGCCGCCGCCGCCGAGCCTTCGCCTGACTTCGACGGCCGCCAGCCGCTGGGGGCGACACGGCTCGTTCGCCGGACGACGCGGGACCTGCACCACTGAGCGGCGCCGCTTCGTGATGCGTGCCGGGATCCTGCACGCGTCGCGCTTCGTCCTGCTGGGCGGGGCGACGGCGCTCGCCTTCTTCGCCGGGGGCTACTTTGACGAGCCGCGGGCCTGGGCGGGGCTCGTCGTCTGGGGGTTGGTCGCGGTGGGCCTTCTGCTCGAGCCCCGGGCGTTGCCCCGCAGCTTGGGTGCCTGGCTGGCCATCGGCGGACTCTTCGCCTTCGGCGCCTTCACGCTGCTCTCGATGCTCTGGGCGCCGATCGTGGGCAACGCCTATCACGCCGGCCAGATCGTGTTCCTCTACCTGGGAGGGCTGATTGCGTCGGCGCTCCTCCTGCGCGATCCCGCCGCCCAGCGGATCACCGTGCCCGCGCTGGCCGCCGGAGCACTGATCGTGATCGGCTACGGAATCTCCGAGCGCCTGCTCCCCGGTCTCCTGCACTTCGCCCGCTCAGTCAGCGCCCAGGGCCGGCTCGAGCAGCCGCTGACCTACTGGAACGCTATGGGTGAGCTGGCGGCGCTCGGCTTTGTCCTCAGCGCCCGGGTGGCCGGCGACAGCGAGCGGGCACCGGCTCTGCGCGCCACCGCCGCGGCGGCCTGCGCGCCGCTCGGCCTGGGGCTCTATCTGTCCTTCTCTCGCGGCGCCCTGTTCGCCTGCGTCGCGGGGCTGGTGGCGCTGGTCGTGCTGGCTCCCCGGCGCAGCCAGCTCGAGGGCCTCCTCATCGCGGTACTCGCGGGTGCCCTGGCCTCGGCCGCCGCGGCCCCATTCCGAGGTGTGACCTCCCTGGCCGGGCCGCTCGGCACCCGCGAGAGCCAGGGTGCGGCCACGCTCGCGCTGCTCGTCCTCATCGCCGGATTCGCCGCCGCCGCCTCGTGGTGGCGCTCGCGGCACCTGGCTGATGGCGGGCTGCGGCTGCCCCGCCATCGCGGATGGATCGCCCTGGGCATCATCTGCGCGGGCCTCGCGCTGGCCATTGTGATCGGCTCCAAGGAGACGGCGGGGGTGCCGCTGAGCGGTGGCGTCAGCCGCTTCGGAACCCTTCAGAGCAACCGCTATGACTACTGGAGCGTGGCCTTCCGGGCCTTCTCCGCCCAGCCGATCCACGGCGTCGGCGCCGGCGGCTGGTCGGTGTGGTGGCTGCGCTATCGCCCGATCAACGACTTTGCCCAGGACGCCCACTCGCTTCCCCTCCAGACCCTGGCTGAGCTTGGCCTGGTGGGGATCCTCCTCCTCATCGCCTTCTTCGCCGGCCTCGCCCTGGCCGCCCGCCGGGCCGTGCGCGTTTCCCCGGTGCTGGCCGCCGGTCCCGTCGCCGGCCTCGTCACCTACGCCGCTCACGCCCCGCTCGACTGGGACTGGCAGATGCCGGCCGTGACCCTGGTCGCGATCGTGCTCGCGGGGGCGGTCCTGGCCCTGGCTGAGCGGACGCCCGGCTCAACCGAAGCGGTTCAATCCCCGCTGAGCGCGCGCCCTCGCGCGCCGAGGGCCCGCAGGGGCCGGGTCAGTCGCCAGCTGCGCGACTCCTCGTAGTAAGCGCGTAGCTGCTTAAGCCGGCGCTCGGAGTCGCCGAGCTCGCGCCGCGCGGTCTCGAGCTGCTCGCTCGTCTCGACGGCCTGGTGTCGCAGCGTCTCGACCTCGCGTTGGGCCTGGTGCAGGTTGTGACGCAGGGCGATCGACTCGCGCGGATCATCGCCGGGGCGCTCGACATCCTCGACGGTGAGCGTGACATCGCGCCGGCGCAAGAGCGCCCAGCTCTGGTTGTGGATCTGCGGTGCGATCGCCAGCACCTCAAAGGCGCGTCCCCAGTGCTCGCGCACCCACCATTCGGACATCAGCACCATCGGTCCCCCGTCGCTCACCGGATGGGAGTGGCGCAGCACGTTCATCCCCACCCGGTTCTCGTCCCATGGCTCGCCGGCGATCAGCTCCGAGGTCCAGCGTCCCATGAACGTGGCGATCAACAGTCCACCGGGCCGGAGCAGGCGGTGGAGCTCGAGCAGCCACGGGATCGAGTTGTCGGTCAGGTGCGTGAAGACCGAGATCGACCAGATCAAATCGAACCAGCTTGACTCGAGCTCGAGGGGGGGCGCGTAGCCGGAGCGCATCACGTGCAGCGGCGGGCAGACGGTCTCACGCAGCAGGTCGATGCTCGTGGCGTCGATGTCGACGCCCCACATCTCCGCCTCCTCTGCCTCGGCCATGAAGTGCCTCAGCGTGCGTCCGGCCCCACAGCCAAAGTCGAGCACCCGCTTACCGTCGAACGTCCAGTCTCTGGGCAGCAGCTCGAGCAGCGCGGTTCGCGTCTGGGGTCCGAGCTTCTCCCAGTGCTCGGCGAACTTCTCGATCCAGCCGGGTTCGGTGTAGGTCGACATGCGCTCCTAGACGCCGCGGACTCTACGGCAGCCCCGGCTCTACACTCGCGGCCCAGTGTGGCGCTCTAGGAGACAGGCCGGCTCGCGGTGATCGTCTTCGCTTCCGCCGTAACCGATGCAGCTCAATTCGAGCGCTATGCCAAGCCCGGTATGGAGCTGGCGGCCGAAGCGGATTCAGAGATCCTTCCGCTGCCGGCGACCGGTTCGATCTTCGCCTCCTATAACGCGATTCTCGATCGGGCCAGTGCCATGGACGGGTTGGAGGCGCTCGTGCTCCTGCACCAGGACGCGGAGATCGTCGATCCCCAGTTCTCCTCGAAGTTCCGCCAGGCGCTGAGCGATCCCGACGTGGGAGTGGTCGGCTGCGTCGGCGCGATCGGGGTGCGCAGCATCGCCTGGTGGGAGGGCTCGGTCACCTGGGCCTCGTTCATTCACCGCTACACCGAGCTGGGCGGCGGCGACGTTACCTCCGTGACCTGGGACGAGCGCGCGGCTCACCCGTCCGCGCAGCTCGGCGAGGTCGACACCGTCGATGGCTTCGTGCTCGGCCTGTCCCCCTGGGTCGTGCAAAACATCCGCTTCGACGAGTCGCTGGGCCAGCGGCTGCACGGCTACGACTTCGACTTCTGCCTCCAGGTCCGAGAGGCCGGACGGAAGGTCGTCACGGCAGACTTCAAGGTCATCCACAACCATTCACTCGAGCTGGCCAGCGACCTGGAGAACTGGAGCCGCGCGCACATCGCCGTGGCCGAGAAGTGGGACGGCCGCATGCCCGGGGTCGGCGTGGCGGGTGGAAGCTGGAAGCAGCGCGCGCTGCGCGCGGAGGCAGAGGCGGCGGTGACGCGCGGAAACGCCATTTCGAGCCAGCTCAAGACCCAGGCGATTGCCGCCCGGACCGCGAAGGAGCTCCGGGTGATGACCGACAGCCGGAGCTGGAAGCTCACCGCTCCACTTCGCCGCGTCACGGCGTGGCGAAGTGCGACGCCGAGGCGGCGCCGGCCCTCCCTGACCTCACCGTGGCGGACGGGCTCTCGGTAGGCCAGGCAAGCGCCGCCGCGGCGTCGCGCCGCGCGCAGCGCCTGGCCCAGGCGCCGGTCGTCATCGAGGTCCGCGACGTCAGCAAGACGTTCGTGATCCCCGACCGCAGGGTCGACACGCTCAAGGAGCGCCTGGTCCACCCACTCACGAGGATCGCCACTCGGGAGCTACAGGCGCTGCGGAGCATTTCCTTCGACGTCCATCAGGGCGAGTTCTTCGGCATCGTGGGCCGCAACGGGTCCGGCAAGAGCACGCTGCTGAAGATCCTCGCCAGCATCTATAGCGCCGATCGCGGCGCGGTCAAGATCGCCGGTCGCCTGGCACCGTTCATCGAGCTCGGGATCGGCTTCAACCCGGAACTCACGGCGCGAGAGAACGTGGCGCTGAACGGCGTGATGATGGGACTCTCCCGCCGGGAGGCGGCGCGCCGGCTGGGCGCGGTGCTGGAGTTCGCCGAGTTGGAGGACTTCGTCGACCTCAAGCTGAAGAACTACTCCTCAGGGATGATGGTGCGGCTCGCCTTCTCGGTCATGGTCCAGGCGAATCCCGACGTGATGCTGGTCGACGAGGTGCTGGCCGTGGGCGACGCCGCCTTTGCCCAGAAGTGCACCGATGTCTTTCACCAGCGTCGGCGCGACGGCAGGACACTGGTGCTCGTCACCCACGACATGGCCACCGTGCAGGCGATCTGCGACCGGGCGACAGTCATACATGACGGCGAACAGCGCTACACGGGCGAGCCCGAGGAGGCGGCAGCGATCTACTACCGCCTGAACTTCGGCGGCGAGACGGCGCCCGGGACTCGCCCTCGGACCGGCGTCGACGTGAGCCTCAAAGTGCTGGATGTTTGGCTAGAGGACGATCACGGCGCCCGCGTCGAGAACATCGAGCAGGAGCGGATGTTCACCTTCAACCTGGTGGCCGAGGCCCGGTACGAGCTGCTCGAGCCCGCCTTCAGCTTTCACTGCACGACGCTCGAGGGTGACTGGGTGTTCTCCTTCGACACAGCCGTGGAGACCAATGCCGGTGCGGTCGGACGCGGAGCCCAGATCCGCGTCAGCGCCCGGCTTGAGAACCCACTCGCCGTCGGTCGCTATCTGATGTCAGGCTGGTTCTCGACCGTTTCGGGCGAGGGCGAGACGTCGATCCAGGTGCTGGACCTGCTCCGCTTCTTTGTCTACGGGACCAAGGCCGGGGCCGGAAGCGTGGTGCTGGAGACCGAGGTCGAGGCGCTGGTCGAGAGCGACGGCGGCATTTGACGCTCGTCGCGCGCCTCGAGCGTCCGTTGCCCGGCTCGCTTCCCGTCGGCCGCGCCACCGCCATATTCTGCGCCGGCATCTGCTTTCACCCCCGCGAGCGGATCGCTCGCCTCGAGCTGGCGGTGGGGGACGAGCGTCGGCCGGTGCCCAGGTTCGGCATGCCGCGCCCCGACGTCGCGACCTACCGCAGCGGGTTCTGGGTCACCGTCCCGATCGCCGCCCGCGATCGCCCCCAGGAGCTCGTCCTGCGTCTGATCGCCCGCCTCCAGAACGGCGGCGAGGAAGTCGCGGAGCTCGGCCGCCTCGCGATCGTCGAACCAGAAGCAGAGCCGAGCGCCGGGCGCCTGACCCCGACGCCCGCCGACGCCCACGGCCCGCTCATCGCCGTCTGCATGGCCACCTTCGAGCCCGACATCGCGCTCTTCACGCGGCAGCTTGAGTCGCTGCGCGCCCAGACCGACCAGCGTTGGGTCTGCGTGATCTCAGATGACCACTCGACTCCAAAGCGCTTCGCCCAGCTCGAGTCGGCGCTGGCCGGCGACCCCCGCTTTGCCGTCTCGCGGGCGCCCCAGCGACTCGGCTTCTATCGCAACTTCGAACGCGCCCTGTCGCTGATCGGGCCCGAGGCGAAGCTGATCGCGCTGTGCGATCAGGACGACCGCTGGGACTCCGACAAGCTCGCCTGCCTGCGGGCCTCGCTGGGGTCCGCCGGGCTCGTGTACTCGGACCTGCGCCTCGTCGAGGCGGACGGCCGAGTGCTCCGGCAGACGCTGTGGCGAGGCCGGAGCAACAACCAGGACAACCTCGCCTCGATGCTGATCGCCAACACGATCACCGGGGCGAGCATGCTGTTTCGGCGTGACCTGCTTGAGCTCGCGCTGCCGTTTCCCGATGGGCCGGGAATCCAGTTTCACGACCACTGGCTTGCTGCCGTGGCACTGACGGCGGGTGAGGTCGCCTACGTGGATCGGCCGCTCTACGACTACGTCCAGCACCCGGGGGCGGTGTTCGGCGACGTCACACACGGTGCCTCGGGGCGCCGGGCGCAGCACTCGCTGCGCCAACTATCCGACCGCTGGCGCGCGGCGTACGTCTACGGCTACCTGCCCCGGGAACTCCAGGCCCAGACCCTCCTGGCCCGGTGCCCCGGAGCCCCGCCGGCCAAGCGGCGCGCCCTTGAGTGGTTTGTCGACGCCGATCGCTCCGCGGCCGCCTTCATCTGGCTGCTCGTGCGGCCGCTGCGCAGCCTGCTCGGCCGCACCGAGACGCTGAGCTCAGAGCTCGAGCTCGTGCGCGGGCTCTTGGCGCGGCGGCTGATGTCGCTGACCGCGCGACTCCCGCGCCGGCTGGCCGGACCGTTCGCCGACGCCGGCCCGCCGCCACTCGATGCCTTCAGCCAGAAGCGCCTGCGCCGCTGGCGCGCTAGCCTGGCCCGAGCCCTGGATTGAGCGTTCACGAGTGACCGAAGACCCCACTGGCCCGCCGATCCTCCCGGTCCAGCATCAGCTTCAGAAGGCGGCCTTCGAGCTGGACTCAGGCGACGCTCCGGCCGAGCCTCAGCGGCGGCCGACTCTGCTCGACACGCCGTTTGTCATCGACGTCTCCGGAGTGTCGAAGTCATTCCGGATTCCCGACCGGCGCTCCGCCGGGGCGCGCGGGCGGCTCCCGTGGCGCCGTCACTTCCGTGAGCTCCGCGCGCTCAGTGACGTCTCCTTCGCCGTGCACCGGGGCGAGTTCTTCGGGATCGTGGGCCGGAACGGGTCGGGCAAGAGCACCCTGCTGAAGATCCTGGCCAGCGTCTACCGGGCCGATGCGGGGCGGGTCGCGGTGGCCGGCCGCCTGGCCCCGTTCATCGAGCTCGGGGTGGGCCTGAACCCTGAGCTCACCGCCCGTGAGAACGTGGTGCTGAACGGCGTGATGATGGGGCTCACGCGTCGGGAGGCGGCCGGCCGCCTCGACGCCGTGCTCGAGTTCGCCGAGCTCCAGGAGTTCGTGGACCTGAAGCTCAAGAACTACTCCTCCGGGATGCTCGTCCGGTTGGCCTTTGCCACGATGATTCAGGCCGACGCCGACGTGATGCTGGTCGATGAGGTGCTGGCCGTGGGCGACGCCTCGTTTGCGGAGAAGTGCCTGGAGGTGCTGCGGGAGCGCCGGCGGCGCGGCAAGACGCTCGTCCTCGTCACCCACGACATGGTGACCGTGCAGGAGTTCTGTGACCGGGCGATGCTGCTCCACGACGGCCGCCAGCGGTTCCTCGGCGATCCCGATCAGGCCGTGCTCCGCTACTACCGGCTCAACTTCGGGGGCGCGGATCCGGGTGGGGCTGGCGGCGAGCAGGAATCCGCGGTCTCGCTCCTCGACGTGTGGCTTGAGGATGCGGACGGCCGGCGGGTCGAGAACGCGCTGCACGGGCAGCCGTTTCGGCTCGGCGTGATCGTCCAGGCGAGGGAGCACCTGCGTGCGCCGGCCTTCGCCTTTCAGGTCCTCAACGTCGATGATGTGCCGGTCTTCAGCTTTGGCACCGCCCTCACCGACCCAGATGACGAGCCGATCGCGCTCCCGCCGGGGCGCCGGGTGAAGGTAATGGCCGAGATCGAGAACCGCCTCGTGCCCGGCCGCTACGCCGTGCTCTGCTCGATCTCCCGGAGCCGCGCTCGCGGCGACGATGCCATGGGTGAGGCGCGCGTGACCGACTTCCTCGTCAAGGGGCACGAGCGCCTCCCCGGGATGATCACCGTGGCGCCGGAGGTGCAGGCGTACGTGAGTCAGGGGTCGGTATGAGCACGAGCGAGCCGGTCGAGCTCAAGGAGGTCCGCGGCCCGTCGATCCTGAGCGGCGGCTGGCGACGTACATGGGAGCTGTGCAGGCTGATGTCGGTCACCGATTTCAAGCGCAACTACTTCGGGACCGTGCTCGGATACCTGTGGTCGCTGGCCCGGCCACTGCTGCTCTTCGCCGTACTCGTCGAGGTGTTCACGCATGTGTTCCGTCTCGGCCACACGGTTCCGCACTATCCCGTCTTCCTGCTCTTGAACATCGTCCTCTTCGGCTTCTTTCAGGAGGCCACGGTCACCGCCGTGGGCTCGGTGGTCGGCTCGGAGGGGATCGTGCGCAAGACCCAGTTTCCGCGGCTGGCCATCCCGCTCGCCGTGGTCCTCACCGCCTTCTACAACCTGGTCCTGAACCTGGTCGTCGTGTTCGTGTTCATCCTCGCCTTCGGCGTCTCGCCGATGTGGACCTGGCTCCTGCTCGGAGTCCTCCTGGCCCTCCTGTTCGTGTTCACGCTCGGCGTGTCGATGTTCCTCTCCTCGCTCTATCCCCGGTTCCGGGATCTGGCCATTCTCTGGGGCGTGTTCGTCACCGCGCTCTTCTACGCCACGCCGCTGCTCTACCCGATCACCCGCGTCGGCGCCACCTCACACACCTTGAGCAAGTTGATCGCGCTCAACCCGCTCGCGCCGGTGTTCGAGCTGGCGAACAAGTGGATCATCAATCCGCGGGCACCGTGGCCGGGGAGTGCCGCGACCGGGGGCCCGGGTGCCCTGGTCGTCTCGATCGTCCTGTTCGTCGTGATCTGCGCCCTCGGCGTGTTCGTGTTCCGGCGCGAGGCGCCCCGGATCGCCGAGCAGCTCTGAGTCAGCCTCGGTACACGTAGACCGTCACCGGGGCCAGGCCCGGGAACGTCCGTGAGCCGAGCGGATGGAAGCGAGCCGGCAGCGCCCCGAGGAACGTGGCGAAGTCACCCAGCTCGGTCCCGTCGTCGCGCAGGTGCCGGCGCCGGGTCGCCTCGAGGTGGCCGATCGACACCGCGGTGGGGGCGACGATGAAGAGCAGGCCATGGCCGGCCAGCGCCGCCGCTTGGCGCGCGATCACCTCGCCCCCCGGAACGGGCAGCGACGCGTAGGGCGGCGCCGCGAGCACGGCGCGCAGCGGGGGGATGCCGATCCGCAGCACCGGTCGGGGGCGGGTCCGCTGAATCGCCAGCGCCGCCTCGGTCTCCGTCGGCGGCCCCGGCGTCGGCGCCACGAGATCGACCACCGGCGCGCTCCCCGGGTCACGCCGGTCGATGTAGGCCGCCGCCGACTGATAGTCGGGGCGCTGGGCGAAGGACTCGGTCATGTCGACCGCGCCGACGCCGAAGCCCACGAGCGCCAGGGCGACCGCGGCCCAGCGCCAGGGCCGCCCAGCCAGCGTCAGCAGCGCGCCGAGCGCCACGGCAAGGCCGGGCCAGGAAGAAATGATGTTGCGCGCCGACCAGACGCTCTCGTGCAGGGCGCTGTAGACGGCGATCCCGACCGGCGCCGCCCCGGCCAGGACGATCACCAGGGCCCCGCGCGCGCTCAGGCGGACCGTCCTCAGCCGCCTGCGCCAAGCCACCGCCGCCCCCACGAGCGCGACCACGACTCCCGCCAGGACGAGCACGACGGCTGGCCGGCCCGGGAGGCTGGAGATGGGCAGGTAGGGGTGGCCGAGCGACCAGCGCTCCAGATCGACGCGCATCGCGTGCAGGCCAAACGGCTCCAGCGTTTGGTAGAGCTTCGTTCCCGGCGAGTGTGACGTCCGAATCAGCTGCGGGAGCCAGGGTAGGTAGGCGACCACGGCGGCGAGGTTCGCGGCCACGAGCGCGCGCCGTGCCTGCGGCTGGGTGACGAGCGCCCAGACGAACTGCGCCCCGAGCAGGAACACGGCCGTGTAGTGGGTGTAGGCGGCGGCGCAGGAACAGAGCGCATAGGCCGCCCACCACCAGGCGCGCCCGCTGCGCAGCGCCTGGAGCAGCGCCAGCGAGGAGAGCAGGCACAGGAGGACGAGGAGCGCGTACGGCCGCGCCTCGGTCGAGTAATAGATGAGGAACGGGCTGAGCGCGGCCAGCGCGCTGGCTACCAGGCCGGCGCGGACGCTCACCGTCCACCGGCCGAGGAGGTAGGTGAGCGGGATCGTCGCGGTCCCGGCCAGCAGCGACACGAGCTTCAGCGATTGCGGTGAGACGCCGAAGAGCTTCTCGCTGATCCAGGCCAGGACGAACCAGAGCGGTGGGTTGAGTTCGGGCGAATGGCCCCGCAAGAGATGCATCACCGTCCCGAGCCCGTGTCCGGTGATGACCCAGTAGGCGCCGACCTCATCGCCGAACAGCGAGTCACCGAACGCGGGTAGTCGGACGAGCAGCCCCGCCGCGGTGATCGCGATCACGAGCGCGACGATCGGCGCCTCGGCAAGCCCCAGGGACTCTCCCGATCGAGACCAGGGTGACCGGGTGCCCGGGAGTTGGGTGGTGGCCGCAGCCTCGCTGGATGCTGCCGGCACGAGCGCAGCATATCCGCCGCGCCCAGATAGTCTCGGCCGCTCGTGATCGCCTTTGGCTGCTCAATCATCTCGCCTGACGCCTACGTTCAGTACGCCGAGCCGGGCCTTGAGCGCGTCCGCGAATCGGACTCCCGGATCCTCGCTCACGCCGCCGCCAACTCGATCGCGCGAGGGCTGAACGTGATGATGGAGCGGGCCGCGGCGCTGGACGGGCTCGAGGCGCTCGTCGTCGTGCACCAGGACGTTGAGATCGTCGACCCCGAGTTCTGCGCCAAGGTACGCGCGGCGCTGCGCGACCCCGCCGTGGGCGTCGTGGGCTGCGTCGGAGCGCTCGGCACGCGGGACATGGCCTGGTGGGATGGCCGGCTCAGCTGGACCTCGGCGCCCTACCGCTACAGCGAGTTCGGGGGCGGTGAACTCGACTGGATCGACGATGGCTCAGCGGCCAGCCGCGCTCCCGGCGAGGTCGACAGCCTCTACGGCGTTGTCCTTGTGCTCTCGCCGTGGGCGGTGCAGAACCTCCGCCTCGACGAGTCCATCGGGCTCCTGCACGGCTACGACTTCGACCTCTGCCACCAGGCTCGTGCCGCCGGCCGCAAGGTGCTCGCCGCCGATCTCAAGGTCGTCCACCACCACGAACTCGAGCTAATCGGGCAGGTGGAGATGTGGGTCGAGGCGCACATGCGAATGGCGGCGACTCTCGGTGCCGGGCCCTCCGCGGGCGAGGACGAGGAGGCGTATTGGAAGGCCCGCGCCCGGCGCGCCGAAGCCGACGCGGCGGCGGCGCGCCTGCTGGCCGCTTCGAGGCTGCTCCAGGCCGGCGCCACGATGCAGGTTCAAGAACGCGGGCTGGAGACGGTGCTCGGCAGCCGAAGCTGGAAGCTGACCCAGCCGCTTCGGCGCGCCGGGCTGCTGGCGCGCGACGCCCGTGGGCGCGGGCGACGACGGCGCACCCCGAGGGGTCAGTTGTGATTTAGCGTCTCGCGCAGGAGCTCACGTGAGACGATCGGAGATTCCCGGCCGATGCCCAGGCGGTGGCGGAGCCGGGACAGGCGTTCGGCCAAGAAGAAGGCGCTTGACCCCAGCAGCCGCGTCAGCACCGCCTCCTGGCGGGCGATGCGCTCGCGCGCCGCCGCCACCTCCATCAGCTGGACGTGAACCGAGGCCAGGTGGTAGACGCGGTTTGCCTCGAGCCGGGCCACGAGGGGATGGCGGTCCAGGGGATCAAGGAGCCGCGCTAATTCATCAGCGTACGGCGCGTCTGTCCGCCACACCACGCCGAGGCCGAAGAAGGCCGGGATCACGGCCAGGCGCAGGCCGTCGTGGCTCGACACGAAGTCCTCGACCGCGGTGAGGACTCCGTTGCGCGGCCCCCCCTCGGTGGCGGCGGGCCACTTGTAGGGAAGTCCTCCGGACGTCGTCTTGGGCACGCCCGGGAAGAGGCCGCCGCCCTCTGTCGTCGGCTGCCGGTAGTCATCCGGAACGAGCTGGGGCGAAAAGTAGTCATCGCGCCGTCCGTGGGGCCAGCTCACGTCGTGGAAGAGCAGCAACGGCAGCGCGTCTGGCCCGGCCATATCGGCGATCAGCTCGAGCTCGCGGCTCACCGTGTAGTAGTTGTGGTCGCCGTCGATCACGTAGGCATCCTTGGGACCCAGGTCCGGCAGGGCGTCGTGACTGGTGGCCTCGATCAGCGTCAGCTCAGGACGCTCCGCGGCCAACCTGACGAGTTCCGGCTGCGGTGAGGGGTCGATGGCCACGACCTTGGCCCCGCGCTCACGGCCCCAGTCGAGGAGCACGCGCGTGACATCGCCGGCGTAGGCGCCGATCTCGACGACCGAGCGCACCCCCGCCACCTCGAGCGCGGCGAGCGTGATCTCGGCGTCGTTGATCAGAGACGCTCCCCACTGGCCGGGATCGCTCTCAAAGTCGCAGGCGGGGTGGAGCGTCCACGGAAGCTCACCCGCTCTGTAGGCCCGGACGAGATCGTCCGGACTGAGGTTCAGTTGCGGCCGTTGCACCGAGGCGGCGCAGTGTAGTCCCGCGACCGCCTCCGGCATCCCTCCGGCGTGGCCACGTCGTACGCTTGATCGGCTTGAGTGACCCGGTCGACACGCCGCGCCCGGCACTGCCGCGTTCGGTGTTGCTGATGACCGGGGCGCTCACACTCGTGGGCCTCATCCTGCGCGCACGTTCGCTCGGCAACTCGCTTTTTGGCGACGAGCTCTCGAGCTATTTCATCGTCACTGGCCACAGCTTCGGCCAGATCCTGCACATCCTCTACGGGCACAGCGTCGATCTCAACCCGCCGCTCTACTTCCTCTCCGCTTGGGTCGTGGAACGGCTTGGCGCGTCAGTTCAGGCGCTACGGGCGGTCTCACTGGTGGCGGGTACGGTGGCGATCCCGCTGACGTTTGCGCTCGGTCGCCGGACGCTCGGATGGAGGGCCGGGGTCGTCGGCGCGGCGCTCGTGGCGCTCAGCCCCAACCTGATCTTCTTCTCGACCGAGGCGCGGCCCTACGCGCTCATGATGACGCTGCTGCTCGCCTCCACGCTGGCGCTGCTGCGGGCGCTTGAGAGCCAGCGGGTCGTGTGGTGGGCCGCCTACGCGCTGCTTTCATGCGCGGCCGCCTATACGCACTACGTGGCCGTGTTTGTGCTGATCGCGCAGCTCGGGTGGGCGTGGTGGGCGTGTCCGCCCGCCCGCCGTGCGCTGGTGGGCTCCAGTGCACTCGCCGTACTCGGCTTTCTGCCGTGGATCCCGGCGATGGTGAAGGACTCGCACTCCCCTGGAACCAAGGTGCTCGGCTTCGTCGATCCGTTCGGAGTACACGACGTCGCGAGGGATCTCGCGCATTGGTCGGTCGGGCATCCGTTCCTGGGTCTGTCGCAGGTGCCAGGCCGGCTGGCGCTCGCGATGATCGCCGCCGGCGGCCTGATCGGTCTGGCCGCACTCCTGACCGGCGGGGAGGTCGAGGAGGGGCGTGCGCCAGGCGCGCATGCGTACGCGGTGGGGGAGCACCGCCACGCCGGTCTGGTCCTCGTTCTCACGCTCACCCTGGCCCTGCCGGTCGGCCTGGCGCTCTACAGCTTGTTCCGGGACAGCGTGTGGGACGAGCGTAACCTGATCGCCTCCTGGCCCGGCTTCGGCCTCCTGCTGGGGGGGCTCACGCTGTGTGCCGAGGGGTGGGGGCGCGCGGTTGCCGTCGGCCTCGTCGTGGCCGCGTTCGCGATTGGGGCGGTCAAGCTTCTCACCCCTGCGCACCAGCGCCCGGACTATCGCGCCGCGGTGCGAAGCGTGCCGGTCGGCGCTGGGATCGTCGAACTTCCGGGGCCGACGCCGGGTCCGCTCAGCGAAGTCGATGCCGCCCTGGCCGATGGTGGCGACTGGCGCGCTCAAACCCGACCGGTGCTGCGCATCGGGCCGCCGCGCTCGAGCGTCCTGGACGCGGCGCCCTATGCGTCGCTCCCGGAACCGGCCCCCGCGGCGCTGGCCGGCCGCGCTGCGCTTGAGGCCGACGGCGGGAAGCTGTTTGTCATCTCCTACGGCGCGGCCCCGGCGAGCGCCCTGCGACCCGGGGGGGTTTTGGACGCGCGGGCGGCGTTCGGCCCGGAGTTTGGAACCGGCGCCACCGGCTACCTGCTGGCGATCGAGTTCGGGCGCCTCCAGGCCTTCGCGCGTGCCCTCGAACCCCGCTTCGTGCCGCGGGCAGTGCGAATCTTTCCCGGCTTCTTGCCCGTTTCGGTCTACACCTTCGCTGAGCGATAGTGGCTCACCCGGTGAGCACGGTCACTCCACATCAGCACGAGCTGGGAGTCACACCCGCGTCTGAGCCGGCGCCGTCGCCGGCCGTTACGCCGCCGCCCGGCAACCCGCGCTTTGCTCTCTTCGACTCGCTGCGGGGGCTCGCGGTGCTGTGCATCATCGCCTACCACGTCACAAGCATCACCGGGGCCATCAACGGCGGCTTCGCCGGAGATCTGTACGCCGTGCTCGGCAACCAGGCGCTGATCCTGTTCTTCGTCATCAGTGGGTTCCTGCTCTACCGGCCCTACGCCGCGGCCCACGCCGCGGGCCGCCGGCGGCCGAGCACCCGGCGCTACGCCCGGCGCCGGGCGCTGCGGATCCTCCCGGCCTACTGGACCGCCCTGACCGTCCTGGCCATCTTCCCGGGCATCGTGGGAGTGCTCACTGGCGACTGGTGGCGCTACTACTTCTTCGCCCAGGAGTACTCGAGCCGGACGCTGGGCGGCGGCATTCCGCCCGCCTGGAGCCTGGGCGTCGAGGTCCTCTTCTACATCTCGCTGCCGGTGTGGGCGCTGCTCGTGCGGCAGGTGCACGGTCGACTGATGCCGCGCTCATGGCTCGCATCCGAGCTCGCCCCGCTCGCTTTGGTCATGGCCTTCGGGGCCCTGGTTCAGCTGGCCGCGTCCCGGCTCGTGGTGTCGAGCCTCCTCGCCACCACCATCCTCGGCGAGTGCACGTGGGTCGCCCTGGGGATGACGCTCGCGGTGGCGAGCGTTGCCGCCGCGCACCGCTCCGCCCCGCCGGCGCCAGTTCGCTTCGTGACAGCTCGACCCGGGTGGTGCTGGATCGGCGCACTCGCCTGCCTGATCGCCGCGACGCTGATCCTTCATCCCGGCGGGCTGTTCAACATCATCGTCTCGCTGCGCACCAAGCAGCCGTACGCGCGCACCGTGGCCTCGATCCTCCTTACCGGTGCGCTGGCAACGCTGTTGGTCGCACCGGCCGTGTTCGGCGACGAGGCCGGCGGCTGGCCCCGCCGGGTGCTCGCCTGGGGACCGCTGGCCTGGCTGGGCCTCGTCTCCTACGGCGTCTACCTGTATCACCTCACGATCGCGGGGCTCCTCGGCGAGACCCGGGACCCGGCTCACTTCAGCGCGCGGGGCCTCGGACTGTCGTCGAGCACACCCGTGCTGTTCCTCCTCACGCTGGCAGGCAGCGCGGCAGCTGCGGCGCTCAGCTATTACCTGGTCGAGCTGCGCTTCCTGCGTCGCAAGGAGGGGTGAGCCGGGCGGGCGAGCGGGTCGAGCCGGTAGATGTGGGACAGGCCGGCGCGGGCGAGCGGTGAATTGCCAAGCGCCGCGCCGGTCAGCCAGATCCAGGCCTCGAGATTCATCGGCTCGGCGCGGGTGACCGCCGTCAGGATCCGCTGGGCCTGCACCGGATGACCCTGGGCGAGCGCGAGCCGCCCGCGCAGGATCTGTACTTCCCGGTCGGGATTGAGGAAGGCGGCCGAATCGAGCTGCGATCGCGCCCGGGTCAGCTCAGCGGTGCGATGGGCGGTGATGATGCTGGTGGCCGCGGTGACGTTGTGCGCCTGCCGGATCCCCACCACGTACCAGGCGCAGGTCACGATCGCCAGGCCGACGATCAGCAGCCGGAGGCTCCTCACCCGCTCATCATCGCGCATCCCCGAACGCGCGGGCGGCGCCGACGATCAGCTCGGTGCACGCCTCCAGGCCGATGGCCGTCGAGTCCAGCACCAGGTGGTAGAGCGAGCAGTCGCGGATGTCGACGCTGTAGAACTGGCGCGCGTACTCGGCCTGGGTGCGGTCGACCCGGCGCAGCGTCTCCCGCGCCGTCTCCTCATCTACGCCGCCGATCTGCATGGCCTGGCGCAGGCGCAGATCGTCCGGCCCATCGAGCCGGACCCGGAGCACGCCCGGCTCGTCGCGCAGCAGGACCACGGCGGCGCGGCCGAGGATCACGCCCTCGCCGGTCCGGGCCTGGCGCACGAGGACGTCCTCGGTGGCCCGGCGAAAATCCTCGGAGGTGAAGCTCTCCGGGGGCACCGGCGCCGGTACGCCGACGTCGGTTCCGACGAACCCGCGCAGGAACCGGTCCAGGAAGCTCTCCGCGGGCTCCTTCTCGTGGGCTTCGACGTCGTCCAACGAGATGTCGAGTTGCTCGGCCACCTGCATGGGGATAGCGCGGTCGACGAAGGCCACCCCCAGGCGCTCGGCCACGTCGGGACCGATCACGTCCCCGCCTGCTCCGTAGGTGGCGGACAGGGCGACGACGGTCATGCAGCACAGCCTGCCCACATGGCCTAGGTCTGACTCCGCCTGAGTTGGTTTCCCGCCCCGACCAACGGGAAGGCTGACGCGAAACGACCTTGGGAGGAGACCCAGATGTCGACCGTATTGATCGTCGTGATCGTTGTGGTTGTCGTGCTGATCGCGGCGGCCGTGTTGTTTGCCCTTCGCCAGCGCAGCGAGCTTCAACTGCGTCAGCGCCGTCGTGAGGTTGCTTCCGAGACCCGCCAGCAGGCGGAGATCCGCGGGCAGCGGGCCGATGAGGCCGACCGGCAGGCGCGGATTGCCCAGGCGGAGGCCGAGCGCCACCGGGCCGAGGCGAACCTCCACGAAGAGCGTGCGTCCGCGGTCGAGGAGGGGCACTTCGACGACCAGCTGAGAGGCGATCGCGGCGACGACGCCGAGACCGGCGTGGGCGCGGAGCCGGCCGGCGGCGCCGGAGCGGCTGACGGGAGCGAGGCCGGGACGGAGGCCAGCACCCCGCCCCCCCGGTGATACGTTTCTCCCGCTTCGTTTCCGACGCTGGGAGTAACTAGATGACGACCGCGACCATGGACATGGCGAGCCTGAAGGACGCCGCCGGGACGCACCTTGGCTACACGGATTGGCAGGAGATGACCCAGGAGCGGGTCAACCAGTTCGCCGACGCGACCGATGACCACCAGTTCATCCACGTCGACGTCGAGAAGGCCAAGGCGACCCCGTTTGGCGGCACCATCGCCCACGGGTATCTGACCCTGTCCTTGGCCGCGCCGATCATGGGCGAGCTCATGCACGTCTCCGACGCCAAGATGGGGATCAACTACGGGCTTGACAAGGTCCGCTTCCCGGCGCCGCTGCCCGTGGGCAAGCGCTGGCGCGGCGGCGGGGAGATCGTCGAGGTCTCGGAGGTGCCGGGCGGCCTGCAGGTGAAGTCGAAGGTCACGGTCGAGGTCGAGGACGGCGAGAAGCCGGCCTGCGTCGCCGAGTGCCTGGTTCGCCTCTACGGGTGAACCAGTCCCGGGAGATCCAGCTCGCCGCGCGGCCGCACGGCGAGCCCAAGCCGGAGGACTTCCGCCTCGTCGAGGCAGAGGTCCCGGATCCCGAACCGGGACAGCTCCTCGTGCGCAACCGCTGGATGTCGGTCGACCCCTACATGCGCGGTCGCATGAACGACGTGAAGTCCTACGTTCCCCCCTTCCAGCTCGACGCCCCGCTTGAGGGCGGCGCGGTGGGGCAGGTGGTCGCCTCAGCCGACGAGCGCTTCGGCGAGGGCCAGTGGGTGCTTCATCAGCTCGGGTGGCGTGAGCTGGCGCTCGTCCCCGCCGCCGCCGCGCAACCGATCGACCCTGACCTGGCCCCGCCTTCGGCCTTCCTGGGCGTCCTGGGCATGCCGGGGCTCACCGGCTACGTCGGTCTCTTCGACATCGCCGGCTATCAAGACGGCGAGGCGGTGTTCGTCTCCGGCGCCGCCGGCGCCGTTGGTTCGCTGGTCGGCCAGCTGGCCAAGCTCAGGGGCTCGTTCGTGGTTGGGAGTGCGGGCTCGGCCGAGAAGCTGGCCTGGCTGAAGGAGGAGCTCGGTTTCGACGCCGTCTTCAACTACAAGGACGACGCGTGCCATCGGCTTCTGCGCGCGGCCGCCCCGGACGGCATCGACGTCTACTTCGACAACGTCGGTGGGGAGCACCTGGAGGCGGCGCTCGGGTCCCTGCACGATCGCGGGCGGGTCGCCCTGTGCGGGGCGATCTCCACCTACAACGCCACCGAGCTCCCACCCGGGCCGCGGGGCCTCGAGCCGACCATCGTGCGCAAGCGCCTGACGCTCAAGGGATTCATCATCACGGACCATTTCCACCGCCTCCAGGCCTTCCACCAAGAGGTGGGTCCGCTGGTCCGCGACGGCCTGATCAGCTACCGAGAAACCATCGTCGAAGGCCTCGACCACGCCCCCGACGCGTTCATCGGCCTGCTGCGCGGCGAGAACGTCGGAAAGATGGTCGTCGAGGTCTAGTTCGGCGTCGTGCCACCGGGGGTGGCACGCACACGACACGCCTCTCCGGTCCCGCCGGGGTGTGCCATGCCAACGACCATATGCGGCACTGGGACGGCACACCCTCGCTGCATCGTCGAGGTGTGTCGTCCGAGTGCCACTCCTCGCCCCGCCAGACGGAACTAGTCCTCCTCCGGTGCCCACGCCACCTGCAGCTCGTCCCGGCGTCCGAACCGCGCCAGGTGGGAGCCGATCACGCGCTCGATCCGCGCCAGCGAGTCCTCCGACTGCGCCCGCGCGCGGAGGAGGAGCCCGTCGTCGCGCCGCTCGAGCTCGCAGACGCCGTCCGGAAAGGCGATCCGTCCCGCATCGTCGTCAAAGCTCACCTCGAGCCGATGCCCGAAATGACGGCACAGCTGCTTCAGATAGGGCGAGGGCTTGCCCGTGGCGACCAGTGTCTCGTTCATAGCTTCCATTCGATTCAGCCTACTTCGGCCTGGCTAGCCTGGAAGAACCGGCTGACTCAACCCCAGGAGGCGTGATGCAGACCCGCAAGCTCGGAAGCCAAGGACTCGAGGTATCGATGGAGGGACTGGGCTGCATGGGGATGTCCGAGTTCTACGGTGACACCGACGACGAGGAGTCGCGGGCCACGATCCAGCGAGCGCTCGAGCTCGGGGTGAACTTCCTCGACACGGCCGACATGTACGGCCCCTTCACCAACGAGCGCCTGGTCGGCGAGGCGATCCGCGACCGCCGCGACGAGGTCGTGCTCGCCACCAAGTTCGCCAACGTCCGCGGGGAGAACGGCGAGCGCCTCGGCGTCCGCGGCGACCCCAAGTACGTCCACGAATCATGCGACGCCTCGCTCAAGCGCCTCGGCGTCGACCACATCGACCTCTACTACCAGCACCGCGTCGACCCGAAGGTCCCCATCGAGGAGACCGTGGGCGCCATGGCCGAGCTCGTGCAGCAGGGCAAGGTCCGCTTCCTCGGACTCTCCGAGGCGGCGCCCGACACCGTCCGCCGGGCCCATCGGGTGCATCCGATCTCGGCCCTGCAGACCGAGTACTCGCTGTGGACCCGTGACGTCGAGGAGCGGATCCTGCCCACGACGCGGGAGCTCGGGATCGGCTTCGTCGCCTACAGCCCGCTTGGCCGCGGCTTCCTGTCCGGGCGCTTCAGCTCGCCCGACGACATCCCCGCGGATGACTTCCGCAGCCAGAACCCTCGCTTCCAGGGCGAGAACTTCGCCCGCAACATGGAGATCGTCGAGCGGGTGCGAGAGCTGGCCGAGGAGAAGGACGTCACAGCGAGCCAGCTGGCCCTGGCCTGGATCCTCCACCAGGGTGAGGACATCGTCCCCATCCCCGGGACCAAGCGCCGCCGCTACCTGGAGGAGAACGTGGCCGCAACCGAGATCGAGCTGACCGAGGACGACCTGCGCCGCCTGGACGAGGCCGCGCCCCCTGGCGCGACCGCCGGGGACCGCTACCCGGATATGTCGACGGTGCAGACCTAGGTTGTTCGCCGGGGCGCACGCACCACCCGCCCTGCACCGTTAGTTTCGGGTCATGCGGATTGCCGTCGTCGGGGCAGGGATTCTCGGGCTGGCCGTGGCCCGGGAGCTCAGCCCGTCGGCCGAGGTCACGGTGCTCGACAAGGAGGACCGCATCGCCGGGCACCAGACCTCGCACAACAGCGGGGTGGTCCACGCCGGGGTCTACTACGCGCCGGGGTCGCTGAAGGCGCGGCTGTGCCGGCGCGGGATGGGGCTGCTGCGGGACTTCTGCTCCGAGCACGACCTGGCCTACGAGGAGTGCGGCAAGGTGATCGTCGCCCGTGACGCCGCCGAGCTGCCCCGCCTGGATGAGATCGAGCGCCGGGCGCAGGCCAACGGCGTCCCCGGCTTGCGCCGACTGAGCGGCGACGAGCTCCGGGAGGTCGAGCCGCACGTCGTCGGGCAGGCCGGGTTGCACTCCCCGCGCACGGCGATCGTCGACTTCGCCGCCGTGGCCCGCGCGCTCGCCGAGGGGCTCGATATCCAGCTCGGCTTCGAGGTCGTGGGCCTCGAGCAGCGCGGCGGCCACGTGGCGCTTCGCTCACGCGCCGGCGAGCAGCTCGTCGCCGACCAGGTGGTGATTTGCGGCGGGCTGCAATCAGACCGCCTGGCCCGGCTCGCCGGCGACAGCGACGGCCCCGCGATCATCCCCTTCCGCGGGGAGTACTACCGCCTGCGCGGCGAGCGACAGCACCTCGTCCGCGGCCTCATCTACCCGGTCCCCGATCCCGCGTATCCGTTCCTCGGCGTCCACTTCACCCGCCGCGTCGGCGGTGGCGTCGACGTGGGGCCCAACGCGGTGCTGGCGCTGGCCCGCGAGGGCTACCGGCGCCGCGACGTGTCACTCACCGACGTGCGCGAGATCCTGGCCTGGCCCGGGTTTCGCCGGCTCGCCCGCCGGCACTGGCGGACGGGCGCCTCCGAGCTTTACGGCTCAGTGTCGCGCCGGGCCTTCGTCGCCCGCGCCCGGTCCTTCATTCCTGAGCTGCGGGCGGCCGACGTGGAGGCGGCCCCGGCGGGAGTCCGGGCTCAGGCGATCGACGCCGACGGCTCGCTGGTCGATGACTTCCGGATCGCCCGCACCGAACGGATCGTGGTCGTCCGTAACGCGCCCTCGCCCGCCGCGACCTCGTCGCTGGCCATCGCCGAGCACATCTGCGCCGGCCTCAGAAGCGCATCGCCCCGTCCGGCAGGCTGACCCCGGGGAAGAGCCGGGCGCCGGCCCGGAGCGTGTTGTGCGCGCCCAGCCGCGCCCCCTCGCCGAGAACGACGCCGCCGTCGAGGTGACAGTGGTCCCCGATCTCGGCGGCGCGGCCGACGATCGAGGCGCGAACCGTCGTGTGGGCCCCGATCCGCGTCCCGTCGAGGATGACCGAGCGCTCGATGTGCGCCCCGGCTTCGACGACGACATCACGGCCCAGGGCCACGCAGCCGCCGACGATCGCGCCGCGGGCGATCGAGCTTCCCGCGCCGATCAGCGTCGGCGCGATCAGCCGCCCCTCCGCCGTCGCGCCCTCGGCCAGCACGCGGCGCCCGTCCTCGAGCGCCTTACCCAGCTCGGTCTCGACGTTCCCCTCGAGGATGTCGAAGTTGCCCTCCAGGTAGCGCTCGGGGGTCCCGATGTCAAGCCAGTAGCCCTGGCCGACGAAGCCGTAGAGGCCGTGGCCGACGAGCTTGGGGAAGACGTCGCGCTCGATCGAGATGTTGGTTCCCGGGGGTGCCATGTCATCGAGGATCGAGCGGTTCAGCACGTAGGCGCCGGCGTTGATCAGGTTGGAGTCGGATTCGTCCGAGCTCGGCTTCTCCAGGAACTCGCGCACGGAGCCGTCGTCGTTCAGGTGCACGAGCCCGTAGGCCGATGGGTCCTCGACCGCGTGGAGGGCGAGCGTGCCCGTGGCGCCCGTCTGCTCGTGCTGGGCCAGCTGGGCCGAGAGGTCGAAGTCGCACAGGACATCGCCGTTCAGCATGAAGAAGCGTTCGTCGAGCAGGTCGCCCGCGTAGCGGAGCGCCCCACCGGTGCCCAGGGGCGTGGGCTCATCGACGTAGCGGATGCGCACCCCCAGCGACGCTCCGTCACCGAGGACGTGGCGAACCCCCTCGGCCATGAACCCGCATGAGAGGATCACCTCGTCGACCCCGTGGCGGCGGAGCCAGTCGATCATGAACGCGATGTGGGGCCGGTTGGCCAGGGGCACGACGGGCTTGGGGATCGTCGAGGTCAGCGGCCGGAGCCGCGTTCCCTCGCCACCGGCCAGGATCAGCGCCTGCATGCGCGGGGACGGTATCGCGGACGCTCAGACCGCCGCTAGCCGCTCGGCCAGGCGGGTGTGGCGCCGCGCCGTGTCCGGGGTCCGGGCGGCGCGCGCGATGACCTCACGCGTGCCGACGACCACGGTGGCGATCCGCGACCGTGTCACCGCGGTGTAGAGCATCTCCCGGCGCAGGAAGAAGGCGCCCCCCGCCGGGTGGGCGACGATCACGGCCACGGGCAGCTCGATCCCCTGCCCGCGGTGGACCGAGCAGGCGTAGGCCAGCCGCAGCCGCTCGGCCTGCTCCACCGGAAGGCGGAAGATCGCCTCCTCGGCATCGAGGATCAGCGCGGGGTCGTCGTCCTCGCCGGACACCTCGTCGCGCAGGGTCAAGAGGGTTCCGTTCATCAACCCCAGCTCGTGCAGGTTGCGCCCGGTCATCATCACCTTGTCGCCGATCCGCAGCCGGCCGCCGCGCACCGGGCGGCCCTCCGGGTTGAGCGCCTCGCGGAGCGCCTCGTTGAGCGTGTCGATCCCTAGCTCGCCCCGGTACACGGGCGCGAAGACCTGGATGTCGCGCGCGGGATCGATCCCGTAGTGCTCAGGCAGGCGCCGGCTGACCAGAGAGACGATCTCGGCCGCGGCCGCCGCCGGGTCGTTCCGTTCGATCAGGAAGAGATCGCGGCGCATCTCCTCCCGGGGGGTGAAGTCGGGCGCCCGGCCGCGGCGGATGGCGTGCGCTCCCTGGACGATCATGCTCCCCGCGGCCTGGCGGAAGATGTGGGTCAGTCGCGCCGTGGGGACCCGGTCCGATGCCACGAGCTCGGCGAACGGCTTGCCCGCGCCCACCGGCGCCAGCTGATCGGCGTCGCCGACCAGCACGACGTGACTCCGCGCGCCGACGGCCCGGAGCAGCGTGACCAGCAGCTCGAGGTTGGCCATCGAGCTCTCATCGACGATCAAGAGGTCGCAGGACAAGGGATCCTGCTCGTCGTGAGTCGGCCCCTCGCCGGGGATCCAGCCGAGCGCGGAGTGGACCGTCTTGGCCCGGACACCGCTGGCCTCGCTCATCCGCACCGCGGCGCGGCCGGTGGGGGCGACGAGCAGCACGCGGGCGCCGCGGCGCTCGGCCAGCGCGGCGATCGTCCGGATCGAGGCCGTCTTGCCCGTCCCCGGGCCGCCGGTGATGACCGACAGGCGGTGGGCAAATGCGTTCTCGACGCCGATCTGCTGCTCGGCCGTCAAGGACTGAGGGGCCTCTGACGGGTCGCCCTGACGCGTGGTCCCCAGCCGCTCGTTCCCCTCTGACACGAGCAGCTCGGCCACCCGGACTGCCAGCTCGGCCTCGAGCTCGGCCGTGGCCCGCCGGTAGACGAAGCCGTCATCCTGGCTCAGGTCCCCGGCCGCCACGAGCTCGGCGATCAGGGCCTCGTCGGGCGCGCGGCCGAGCAGCTCCCCGGCGGCGGCCGTGAGCCCGGGCCGGGGCAGGCAGGTGCTCCCGCTCCGCTCGGCTTCGGCCAGCACGTGGAGCACCCCGGCGCGCAGGCGCTCGCGATCATCGAGGGGTCGGCCGGCCGAGCGGGCGATACGGTCGGCGATCGCGAAGCCGACACCGAACACGCTCGTCAGCGCGTAGGGGTTCTCGCTCACAGTGCGGTGGCCGGCGTCTCCGTACGCCTCGTGGATCCGGCCGACCAGATAGGCCAACCCGTGCGGTGCCAGCAGCAGGTGCAGCTTGCGGGTGGCGCGCAGCCGCTCCCATGACGCCTCGGCCTCGGTCAGCGCGCCGCCGGTCAGCCCGGCGGCGGCAAAGGCGCGGCGCGGGTCGGCGTCAATCACCTCGAGCACCTGGTCGACCCCGTAGCGATCGATCAGCTTGCCCGCCCGCTTGACGCCCACGTGCTTGACCCGCTTCAGATAGAGGACGACCGACTCGGCGTCCACCGGCGAGAGCGGAATCGCCTGGGTCACCTTGACCTGAGGCCCGTAGCGGCTGTCGTCGACCCAGCTCCCAAGAACGTGGGCGCGCTCGCGCTGCTCGAGGTGCCCGATCGGCCCCACGAGCACGAGGTCCTCGCCGTCATCACTGGCGGCGTCAACCACCGCCCAGCCCGCATCGGGGCTCAGGTAGCGCGTGCGACGCACCGTCACCTCGGAGTCGAACGGGCCCAGGGCAGCCTCGGTGCTGGACATCGAGCTGACATTAGTCCGGGTGGCGGCGCACCGGTCGCCTCGGTGCAGAGATGTCACACGCGTTAGGTCCTAACTTTGCAATCGCGCGCGCGTGGCCGATACTGATGCCCGATGAGCACCGCCCTGCCCGCGGCCGCTGGGAGCCCCCCGGCGCCCGGACGCTCGCTCCGATTCGCGCGCCTGAGCGACGAGCTGCTGGCTCGCTACGCCGCCCGCGGCAGCCAGCGCGCGTTCGGCGTCATCTACGACCGCTACCACCAGCCCCTCTACCGCTACTGCCGCTCGATCGTGCGCGACGAAGCCGACGCCCAGGACGCCCTCCAGTCCACCTTCACCGGGGCGCTGGCCGCCCTGCAGCGCCAGGCCCGGAAGGCGCCGCTGCGGCCCTGGCTCTATCGGATCGCTCACAACGAGTCGGTCTCGGTGCTTCGGCGCCGAGCCCGCGATGCCCAGCACCAGAGCGTCGACGACGCGACGGCGCTGTCCGCCTCGGCCGCCGACGAGGCGCTGACCCGGGCCCGCTGGCAGGGACTCCTGAACGACCTGGCCGAGCTCCCCGAGCGCCAGCGGGGCGCCCTTCTCCTGCGCGAGATGGCCGGTCTGTCTCACGAGGAGATCGCCGTGGCCCTCGGGCTCACGCTGGGCGGCGCCAAGCAGGCGATCTTCGAGGCCCGGCAGGGACTGGCCGAGGTGGAGGAGGGCCGCGCGATGAGCTGTGAGGACGTGCGCCGTCGGATCTCCGAAGGCGACCGCCGGGTTCTGCGCGCGCGGCGCCTGCGCGCCCACCTGCGCCACTGCTCCGCCTGCGAGGCGTTTGCCGGGGCGATTCCGGCCCGCCAGGCGGAGCTCCGCGCGCTGGCGCCGGCGCTCCCAGCCGCCGCGGCGAGCACGATTCTGGGTCGGGTCATGCGCGCCGCCTCGCCCCACGGCGGCTCGGCGGCCGGATCCGCGGCGACCGCCGGCGCCGTCGGCAAGGCGGCCGGCGCCATGGTTGGCTGGAAGGCGATCGCCGGCGCGGCACTGGTGGCCGGCGCCACCGCCGGCGTGGCCGGGCTCACCCACGTCAGCCACCGGGCCCAGGCCGTCAATCACGCGGTCCTGCGCGGCGAGCAGCGTCGCCCCGCCCGCGCCGCTTCGGTTCCGGCGAGCCACCACGCGACGATTCGCCTTGGCACCGCTTCGGCGGCACCGCAAGGCGCTGCCGGCGCGTTCCGCTACACGGTCACGCACCGCCGCCACGGGGACTTTCGCGCGTTCCACCGTGGACACGGATTCGCCTTTGTCGGCCGCAGGCACGGCGCGCCGGCTCGGGGATGGTCCGCCACGGTCCATCATCGTCACAGCGGTTTCGCCCGGCCGCAGCGAGGCTCGCGCTCCTCGTCGTACGCGCAGGCGTCGCGCTACAGCGCCCATGGACACTCGCGGCCATCGCACCGCGCCGGGCACCCGACCCAGCACGAATAGCCCCTAACCTCCAGCGCCGGGGGCCACCATGCATAGAAATCCCCCGCACCGAGTAGGTTGAATGCGGAGCACTTCGCATGTCCGGCCTCCCCGAACTCACACGTCGCCGGGTGATCATCGCCCTGATCGTGATCGTGCTGCTGATCGTGGGGCTGTACTTTCTGCTCCCCAAGCTCGCCGGTCTCGGTAACACCTGGGGTCAGCTGAAGCACGGCGATCCCGTGCTCCTGGCCGTCGCCGCGGTGCTGGAGATGATCTCGGTCCTCGGCTACGTGATCCTGTTTCGCAGCGTCTTCGGCCGCAACATGCCCCGCATCGACTGGCGGGCCAGCCTGGAGATCCCGCTCGCCGGCATCGCCGCCATCCGGCTGCTGTCGGCCGCCGGTGCGGGCGGCGTCGCCGTCACGGCCTGGGCGCTTCGGCGCGCGGGGATGAGCGGGCCGGTGATCGCCTGCCGGATGGTCGCCAGCTACGTCATCCAGTACTCCTTCTATCTGGGAGCCATGCTGATCTGCGGGCTGGGCCTGTACTACGGGGCCTTTTCCGGGGGCGGAAGCTTCTCCCTGCTCATCATCCCAGCCCTTTTCAGCGCTGGTGCCATCATCCTCGTGGCCAGCATGGCCTTCCTCCCGGGGGATTACGAGCGACGCTTCTCGCAGGTTGCTAAGCGCTCGAAGGGCCGGCTCGGGCGCATCTCCGCTCGTCTGTCCACGGTTCCCGCCACCCTCGGAACGGGAGTGCGCACCGCCATCGACGTCGTGCGGGAGCGACCCATCGCGGCGCTGGGCGCCGCCATGTACTGGGGCTTCGACATTGCCACGCTGTGGATGTCCTTCAAGGCCTTCGGTCAGACGCTCCCGGTCGCCGTGGTGATCATGGGCTATTTCATCGGAACCCTGGGGAGCCTCCTCCCGCTCCCCGGCGGCCTCGGCGGGGTTGAGGGAGGCATGATCGGCGCCTTTGTCGCCTTCGGAGTGCCGGCCGGGCGGGCCGTCGTGGGAGTCCTCGCCTACCGGGCCATTTCCTTCTGGCTGCCCACGATTCCCGGCATCATCGGTTACCTGAGGTTGCGGGTCACCGTACGCTCATGGCAGCTGGCCGATGAGCGCGTCGATGCCTGAACGCCGGGGTGGTCTGGCCGCCGAGTCAGCCGGTCTCGTCGGGCGCTTCTTCCGTCTGATCGGGCGGGGCGTCCGGGGCGAGGTGGTCAAGCGCACGGGTGGCCCCGCCCGGGCGCGCGTGATCGTGCTCTTCGCCCTCGTGCTGGCGCTCAACGGCGCCGACGCCTCGACGGTCGGCGCGATCGCGCCCCAGCTCAAGTCCGGGCTCAACATCGATATCACCGACATCGGGTTGCTCGCCTCGGTCTCGCTGCTGGTCGGCGCCGTGTTCACGATTCCCGTCGGGTTCCTGGTCGACCGCACCAAGCGAATGCCGATCCTGTCGCTCAGCATCGTCCTCTGGAGCTTTGCCTCGCTGTTCAGCGCCTTTGCCGGCAGCTTCAGCACGCTGCTTCTGACCCGCCTCGCGCTCGGCGCCGTGGCGGCGGCCGCCGGCCCGGCGATCGCCTCGCTCACCGGCGACTACTTCTCGGCCGATGAGCGCGGTCGGGTCTGGTCCTACATCCTCGTGGGCGAGGCAGCGGGGACAGCCTTCGGCTTCATCGTCTCCGGCCTGGTGGCCAGCGCGATCGACTGGCGAGCCGCGTTCGTCGTCCTTTCCATCCCCGGCTTCTTCCTGGCCCGTGAACTCTCGCGGACCGTCCCCGAGCCGCTCCGGGGCGGCCAGAGCCGCCTCGAGGTGGGGGACGTCGATCTCCACCTGGCGGTGGCCCGCCACTCGGCCCGAGCCGATCGCGGCGAGGCTCCTGGCGAGTCGGCGCCGGCTGCAGACGCGGCGGCGGAGGCGGCGCGCGAGGCCGCCCGGGCCAAGGGCGTCGCGCCCAACCCGCGGCTCGTCCTCCACGAGGACCCCAGCAAGATGGGACTGGGAGCGTCGATCCGCTACATCTTCTCGATCCCGTCGAACGCGCTGATGATCATCGGCTCGTCCCTCGGCTACTTCTACTTCGCCGGCCTGCAGACCTTCGCGCTGCTGTTCGTCAAAGGCCATCTCGCCGCGTCCCAGACCTATGCCGAGCTCGTGCTGGCGCTGCTTGTCGTCGGAGCGGTGGCCGGGACGCTGGTCGGGGGGCGCCTGCCCGACCGGCTGCTCAAGCGGGGTTATCTCTCGGCCCGCGTCGCCTTCCCCGGCGTGTGCTACCTCGCCGCCGCCGCGTGCCTACTCCCGGGGCTGCTGTTCACCAGCCGGAACCCGGCGATCTGGTTCTTCGTCGTCGGGGCGGGGCTGATCTCGGCCGCCAACCCGCCCCTTCAGGCTGCCCGTCTCGATGTTGTTCCCGCGGGCCTCTGGGGCCGGGCCCAGAGCGCGCTCACGGTCGTGCGCTCCCTCGCCCAGGCCGCCGCCCCGATCGTCTTCGGCGGCATCTCGCAACTGGTGGCCGGCGTGCTCCCGTCGCAGGCGCCCATCGGCACCCACGTAAAGCCGCCCTCCTCCCACACCACGACCGGGCTCGAGGTGACCTTCCTGATCATGCTCGCGACCCTGGGCACGGCCGGCTGGCTGCTCTTCCGCGCCAAGGAGACCTTTGCCTCCGACGTGGCGACCGCTGCCGCCTCCGAGCCCGGCGCTACCGGCGCTCCGCCGCCCGAACCGCCGCCGCCAACGCGTCGTTTGCCACGAGCTGCTGAAAGCGGCTGATCAGCGGCCGCACGCTGGCCAGGCCGATCCGCCCCCGAGAACCGTAGGACTTGACCCGGGCCTCGGAGCGAAGCAGCGAGCCTTCGGAGTCCGTCCCGTCGGCTGCCTCTACCCAGTGCGCGAACACGACCTTGGCCGTTCCGCTCTTTGACCAGTCGCGGAACTCCTCCAGGTTCTCGAGCACCGGGTAGTCCCGGCGCAGCGTCCAGATCCGCCCGACAAGACCGGAGACCAGTGCGTTCTTGTCATCGTCGAGCACGATGAACGGGGGATGGCGAAATAGGTCCTCGAACGTCGCTTGCGCCGGGACGCCGGGGATCCGCCAGCGCACGAGCCGCCCCAGCATCCGCGTGTCGGTAAGCTCAACCGTTCGCGCCGCCTGCCACAGGTCATCCGGCGCAACTAGGCTGGAACAGCGGTGTTGAACCGTCACGGTAGGCCCGGCCAGCCATCTGTCGAGGTCGGGTGCACGGGACGAACTCAAGAGTCGTCCTTTCTCAAACAGGAGGGGATCTGCATGAAGTTCAGGCTTCCATTGATAGCGGGCGCGGTCTCGCTGCTGGTGTCGCTGTCGCTCGTGGCGGGCGCCAGCGCCGCCACGAAGGCCCACGCGGCCAAGGCCAAGCACAAGTGCACGCTGGTGGCGACGAACCAGACGTCGGGCAAGGCGACGGGCTATGACTTCGCCACTCAGAAGTGCTCGGGTCCCTACGGCGCGGGTCTCAGCATCATCACCTACACCGAGGCCCTCAAGGGCACGACCGGCTTCACCGACATCGGCGGATTCAAGAGCTACTTCAACCGCGGCACGATCCACGGGACGTACTCGCTCTCAGGGACGCTCCCGACCTCGGGCAGCAGCGTCACCGCCACGGGTCCGATCAAGATCACCGGTGGCACGGGTGCCTTCGCCGGCATCAAGGCGAAGGGCACGCAGACCTGCACGAGCAACGACGGAGGGTCTCACTACACCTGCGTCGCGAAGTTCTAGGCGCGCTAAGCAGCACCACGTTGGCTGATCGCCGGCGGGAACCGCTCCCGTCGGCGATCATGCCCGGGTGTCCAGAGCCGAGGCCGAACGCGCGTCGCTGCGAACGCTGGCCGCCGGAGTGCTGGCGCCCGTCGTGCCCGCGGCTGCCGGCGCGCTGGGACTGCCACGGCGGCTGAGTGCCGCCGCCGGGGTCGCTTTGACGTTCGACGACGGCCCCCACCCCGAGGGCACGCCGGCGGTCCTTGAGTTACTCGCGCGCGAGGAGCTTCGCGCCGCCTTCTTCCTGGTCGGCGAGCAGGTGGAGCGCCGACCTGCGCTCGCGGCTCGGATCGCCGGGGCGGGCCATCTCGTGGCCCTCCACGGCTACCGGCACCAGCTCCAGCTGCGGATGCGCCACCAGGACGCCGAGGCGGATCTGCGACGGGGGGCGGCCGTGATTGAGGATGCTGTTGGTGCCCGGCCGAGGTGGCACCGGCCCCCCTACGGCATCTACAGCCCCTGGGGGCTTGAAATCGCCCGCGGGGCGGGGCTCTCGCCCTTGCTCTGGTCTCGCTGGGGCAAGGACTGGCGACGGTTCACCACCCCGGCCCGGATTGCCGCCCGGGCCACGCGTGAGCTCGCGCCGGGGGACGTGATTCTCCTGCACGATGCCGACTTCTACAGCTCCCGGCACTCCCACCGGCGTACGCTGGCGGCGCTCGGGCTGATCGTGGCCGAGCTAAAACGCTGCGGACTCGATACCGTCCTTCCCGTTTGACAGGCTTGCTCCGGCGCGCGATGAGTAGGAGCATCCAGGTCATTCCTGGTCGCGCCAAGCGGCCACGGCCGCCTAGATCGGGGCCCGTCCCGGTGCAAATTTCATGACTACCGCTTCCACCACAGCGAGCGTTCCTGACTTCTCCCGGTTCGCCATCGGCTTCGACCACCGGGACCGGCGGCGGTTCCACGAGCTGATCGATGAGGTCCTGGACTCAGAGCAGTGGTCCGAGGGAGGCATGACCCAGCGCTTCGAGGCCGCCTGGCAGGAGTGGAACCAGCTCCCCGCGGTGGCCATGTCGAGCTGGGCCGGCGGCGCGCTGGCCGCGCTTGACTTCGCCGGCGTGAGCGGCCAGACCGTCCTCTGTCCCTCCAACACCTTCATGGCCACGCCGCTGGCCGCGGTGCAGGCGGGCGCCCGGGTCGAGTTCGTCGACTGCAACCGAACCGACCTCTGCATGTCGTTTGCCGACTTCGAGGCCAAGGCCGCGCAGCACCGCCCCAAGGCCGCCCTGCTCGTCCACATCGGCGGCCACGTCGCCTTCGACTCGGAGGCGATCGCCGCTTATTGCCGTGAGCACGACATCTTTCTCATTGAGGACTGCGCCCATGCCCACGGCGCCTCGTGGAACGGGCGCAAGCCAGGGGGCTACGGCGACGCCGGGGTGTTCTCGCTCTATGCCACCAAGACGATCTCCACCGGTGAAGGCGGAGTGCTCGTCTCCCAGCGGCCCGAGGTGATCGAGCACGCGCGTGCCTTTCGTAACTACGGGAAGCCCTCCTTCGAGGTCCAGGGACTGAACTTCCGCATGAGCGAGTTCACGGCTGCGCTGGGACTGGTGCAGACCGAGCGTCTGTCTGAGATCGTGGCCTGGAAGAACGACGTGGCCCGTGAGCACCTGGATCCGCAGTACCCGAGCCGGCTCGAGCTGCCCGAAGGGATGACCAGCGGCCTGTACAAGTACATCGTCTTCGACTGGCTTGAGCGGTCGACCGGCCGCGTCTACGACGAGCCCTGCCACCGGATCATGGGCTCCGACGTCGAGCTGCCGAACAGCGACTGGGTGGCGCGAAACCATTCCTGCGTGCCGCTCTACTACCGGCCGGAAGAGGCGCGGCGGTGAGGGTTCTGGTCACCGGCGGGTCCGGGTTCATCGGCTCGCACGTGGTCGACAAGCTCCGGCTGCGCGGTCACGAGCCGGTGATTTACGACCTGCGCCCCTCGCCCTGGCACGAGAACGGGACGGTCGAGACGGTGCTCGGCTCGATCACGGACCGTGAGGCGCTGGAGCGGGCGCTGCACAGCTGCGACGCCGTGGCCCACCTGGCCGCCGTGGCCGACGTCAACGACGTCCATGCTTCCCCCGAGGATGCCGAGCGCGTGAACGCCCGTGGCACCGTTGCGGTGCTGGAGGCCGCCCGCCGCGCCGGGGTCAAGCGGATCGTCTATGCCTCGACGATCTGGGTCTACTCCGACTGTGCCGACGACGCGGTCGACGAGGACACGCTGCTTCCGCCCCCCAGCCACCTGTACACGAGCACGAAGCTCGCCGGGGAGCTCTACTGCAAGGCCTACCAGGAGCTCTACGGGATCGACTACACGATCCTCCGCTTCGGGATTCCCTACGGTCCCCGCGCGCGGGAGGCGGCGGTCATCCCGGCCTTCGTGGGTAAGGCGCTCCGGGGCGAGTCGCTGACGCTGGCCGGCGACGGGAGCCAGTCGCGGCGCTTTGTCTACGTCGAGGACCTGGCCGACGGCGTGGCCCTGGGGGTCCAGGACGTGGCCACCAACCGGATCTACAACCTGGCCTCGGACGAGAACGTCACCATCAAGCGGATCGCCGAGACGATCAAGGACGAGCTTGGCGACGTCGAGATCGTCCACACCGAAGCGCGGCCGGGTGACTTCGGCGGCAAGGTCGTCTGCTCAAAGCGGGCCGAGCGGGAACTGGGGTGGACTGCGGCAACCCCGTTCTCCGAGGGCGTCCGCCGGTACATCAAGTGGCGCGTGAACCAGGAGTCCTCGGCGTCCGAGCGTGAAGCCGGAGCCGTGATCCCGGCCGGCGAGCCCGATGCCGAGGCCCAGCCGCGCAAGATCCTCATCATCTCGGCCGACATCGGCGAGGGCCACGACCTCCCGGCCCGGGCGGTGGCCCGCGAGTTCCACGACGAGGATCCGGATGCGCAGGTCTCGATCGTCAACGGCCTGCCCGCGATGGGCTGGATCCTGACCCGCGTCCTACGGGAGAACTCGGCCTTCATGTTCCGCTGGGTCCCCTGGTGGTTCGACTTCCAGTACACGCTTTTTATGTACTTTGCTCCCACTCGGTGGTTGGCCCGGACGCTCCTGCGGACGTTGGGGAGCCGTGGCCTTATGCGGCTGATCCGCTCCCACGATCCCGACCTGATCATCTCGACCTATCCGGGGGTGACCGCGGTCCTGGGCGAGCTGCGAATGCGGCGGCGTCTCGACGTGCCCTGTTACTCCTCGATCACCGATCTGGCCGGGCTCCACTTCTGGGCCCACCGCGGGATCGACCTTCACTTCATCACCCATCCCGAGTCGGCCGAGGAGGTCGAGGAGATCGCCGGCCCCGGGAGCGTGCGCTGGGCCAAGCCGCCGACCTCCCCGTCGTTCCTGGCCGCTCGGTCACGCGCGGACGCCCGCCGAGCCCTCGGGCTGCCCGCCGAGGGCAAGGTGATCGCCGTCTCCGGCGGGGGATGGGGGGTCGGAGACCTGCTCGGCGCCACCCGCACCGCTCTGGCCGCCGAGCCCAAGGCGACCGTCCTCTGTCTCTGCGGGCGCAACGACAAGCTCCGCGCGCGCGTGGCCAAGAGCCTGGGCGACGAGCCGCGGCTGCGCCTGATGGGGTTCACCGATCGGATGGGCGACGTGCTGGCGGCGAGCGACGCGCTGATCCACTCAAGCGCCGGGTTGACGGTGCTCGAGGCGATCATCCGCGGCTGCCCGGTTATTTCCTACGGCTTCGGTTACGGCCACGTCCGGGCCTCAAACCATGCCCTCGAGCGCTTCGGCCTGGCTCAGGTGGTCCAGTCGACGCGTGATCTCGCCCCCGCCCTCGATCGGGCGCTGGCTCACCGACCGGATCCCGACCCCTCGTTTGCGCGGCGCCCCTCGACGGCCTCACTCATACTCTCCGACGAGCGCCGGGCGCGGCCGCTCCCGGCCTGGCGGCTGCGGACCGTGCGCGCCGCGGTTACCGGCGCGGCGGCCCTCCTCATCGCGGCCTGGACGCTCACCACCGGGGCCTCCTACAGCCTCGTCTCCCACATCGTGCACATCAAGCCGGTCACCGCGGTCACGACCACGCGCCCCGAAGTCGGCGTGCTCGTCGACGCTCCGGAAGCACAGATCCCCGCGCTGGCCAACCAGCTCGACGGCCTCGGCATCCACGCCTCGTTCGCGCTGAGTCATCCCCCGACGGTGGCCGATGAGACGATCTTCGAGGATGGCGACCAGGCCATCCCCCGGCTCGGGGGTGGCGGCCTGGTGCGCTGGCTGGAGACGGGCGACCAGCTCCACCATCTAGTCAGACCGCTCGGCTACCGGCCCCACCATTTCGTCTACGCCTCGAGTGGTCCCAGCCTCGGCCAGTGGTGGCTCGCCCACAACTCCGGCGGCCGGCTCGTGGCGGGAGCGGTCCTCCTCCAGGACCGCGACGACCGCTCGCACCTGCGCCCGGGCGACGTGGTCGAGCTCCGGATCTCGAAGCCCGGCGAAGCCTCCGTGCTCATCGCGAAACTCGTCCGCAGCCTCCGCCGCGACCATCTGACCGGCGTCCCCGTCCGGCGCCTGATGCACGACGCCGGGGTGTCGGTGTAGGGAGGGCTTCTGGCGGGCGTCGCGCGGCGGGCCGCCGGCCCGGGCTCTCCGGGGGGCCGCGCGGGCCCGGTCGCCAAGGCGCCCCCTGCAAAAACGTGCGCAACTCACGGCGATCGGCCGAGGAGCGCACCTTTAGGTCCTATAGAGCACAAAAACGTGCGCCTGAACCGGCGCTCGTTCGTCAGACGCACGTTTTGTCCGGCCGCAAGCGCCGCGCCCGGCCGCAAGCCGCCCGCGAAGCTCCGCAAGCCGCCCGCGGACCGCCGCGGACCGCCGGCAAGCGCCCCAACGAGCAGCCCCTACCCCTCCAGGTGGTGCCAGTACGTGATCCCGGCGCCGAGGCGCACGAAGCCCTCGGCGGAATAGAGGCGCTCGCCGTCAGGCGTCGCGTTGAGGACCGCCCGCGTCGCGCCCCCCGCTCGCGCGGCAGCGCAGACCGACCGCAGCAGCGCCCTCCCCAAACCCTGGCGCTGAAACGCGGGCCAGACGTCCATGTCGTAGATGCCCGCAACCTCGCCGGCCATCAAGCTCCACGCGCGCCCCGCGAACTGACCCTCGACTCGCGCCACGGCATGCCAGGCAGAGCAGGGCTCGCTCCTCGTCAGCGAGAGCAGGCGCTGGCCGCCGGGACCGTATTCGGGAACGTCGGCTGAGAGCGAGACCCGCGGGTCGTCGCCGTCCGCGACCAGATCGAGCCCAGCGGCCATCCACCACGGCTCCCAACCTCGGTCGAAGCCGACCGCTTCCAAGGGGCTGGCATCGACGTCAGTCGAGAGCCAGGCTCCGATGATCCGGGCACCGTGCTCACGGGCGAACTCGACCCCGCGCTGCGCGGCGGCCGCGTCAATCGAGGTGGGGAAGTTCAGCATCAGGTGATCGCTGTGGGGCTGCCAGGCCCACGCGAGGCCCTCGTCCTCCCACGCCGAGCCGCCGCCCGCGAGCGCCGTGGCCACGTTCCATTCGGTCTGGAGACGCTCGCAGTCGGCGATCGTCGCCGGCATCTCCTGGCGCCCCGACGCGCTGCCCTCTACCGCGTCGCCCAGCTGTCTCGTGGGTTGCGCAGGGGGGTCAGCGTGGGCTCGATCTGGTCACGCAGATGCTCGTACTGCGGGGTCAGCGAGAGCTTGTGGCCAAGCTGATCGAGGGGCTCGTCGACCGTGAACCCGGGGCCGATGGTGGCGATCTCGAACAGCACGCCCGAGGGCTCGCGGAAGTAGACCGAGCGAAAGTAGTAGCGGTCGATCACCGGCGTGGCCCGAGCACCCGCCGCCGTCACTCGCTGCTGCCACGCCTCGATGTCGTCTGGCTCGGCCGCCCAGGCGACGTGATGGATGCTGCCGGCGCCCTGGAGTCCGCGCTCGGGCGGGGGGGAGTCATACATGTAGACGCTGCCGCGATGCTCGCCCCGCCGCTCGTAGGCGGCCAACTGCACCGGGCCGTGCGGGATGGGGACAAAGCCCAGCGTGCCCTCAAGCAGGGACTGGCTGCGCTCAGGGTCTTCCGTATAGGCCCGCACGGCGTGAAAACCCTGGAGCGCCATCTCGGCCGGGATCTCAGGGTGATCGGCGATCAGCGGCGGATCGCTCGTCTCGATCACGCGGAGCTCGTGGGTCAGGCCCTCGGGATCGTCGAACACCACGCTCGCGTCGGTCCGCGTGACGTCGACCCCGTGGTTGGCGAGGCGCTCGGCCCAGAAGTCGAGCGCCTTGGCTCCGGCCAGCCGCCAGACGATCCGGTGCACCATCCCGGCGCCAGGCCGCCCTCGCGGCACTCCGGGATATTCAAAGAAGGTGATGTCCGAGCCGGGATCCCCCGTCTCGTCGGCGTAGAACAGGTGGTAGACCGAGGTGTCGTCCTGGTTGACCGACTTCTTGACCAGGCGGAGCCCCAGGACTCCGGCGTAGAAGTCGACGTTGGCCTGGGCGTCGGCGGTGATTGCGGTGATGTGGTGGATGCCTTCGAGCTGCATCACCAGTGCACGCCCGGGGTGGCGCGAACGAAGGCGCGCTGCTCCGCCGACGGCTCCTTTTCCTTGCCCTCCTTGGGGCGCTTGCCATCTTCCACGGCGGGCTTGGACTCGCCCTCGGGGAACATCTGGTAGGCCTGGTTGGCCAGGAGATCCTGCGCCCCCGGGGCGAGCGCGTAGGTGATCTGGCCGACCGTCCCCATCGTCGTCGCCATCCGCTTGGGCCGCTTGCGGATTGCTTCGGTGATCATGTCCCCCGCTTCATCCGGGCTCAGCGTGGGGAAGCGGTCGTAGATCTTCGTCGGCGCGATCATCGGCGTCCGCACGAGCGGCATGTAGATCGTCGTCAGGTGCACGCCGTCGCCGATCACCTCGGGCGCGATCGAGCGTGAGAAGGCGTCGAGCGCGGCCTTCGAAGCCACGTAGGCCGAGAAGCGCGGCGTGTTCACCTGGAGGCCGATGGTCGAGACGTTGATGATGTGACCCGTGCCGCGTTCGCGCATGACCGGCAGCAGCTTGAGGATCAGCTTCACGGGCCCGAAGTAGTTCAGCTGCATCGTCCGCTGGTAGTCGTGAAAGCGGTCGTAGGCGCGGTTCACCGAGCGCCGGATCGATTTGCCGGCGTTGTTGATCAGGATGTCGACCGCGTCGTAGCGGGCCAGGACCTCGTCGGCCATCCGGTCGATGTCGTCCATGTCGGTGAGGTTGCAGGGATGGGAGTAGGCGGTCCCGCCCAGGTCCTCGATCTCCTCGGCCAGCTCGTCCAGCTTCTCCTTCGTGCGCGCGACCAAGAGCACTGTGGCCCCGGCTTCACCGATCTTGAGCGCTGCGGCTCGGCCGATGCCCGACGAGGCGCCGGTGATCAGCACCGTCTTGCCGGAGACCGCATCCTCAAGTGAGGGCGCGAGCACGCCTCCGCCCACAGGAATCCGCCGGCTGAAGGCCTGGAGTGTGCGGACACCCGAGGCAGCGATATCCAGCGGATTGGGCGGGGCCATTGGGGGCACCGTATCACCGCGAAGTGGGTGGGCATCCGTCTTCACCATCTGCGAACATACGTTCGTATGACGATAGTTGTCTGCGTCCTGCTGCCCCGGTTCCAGTTGACGATCGCTGCCGGCGATCGTCAGGAGCTCCTCCAGGTTCCGGCGGCGCTGGCGCCCGACCCAGGTGGCGTGCAGGCGGTGGGCGAGGTGTCCCTGCCCGCGGAGGCGTTCGGCGTGCACCCGGGCATGCGGCTGGGGGAGGCGCTCGCGCGCTGTCCGCGGCTGACACTTGTGCCCCCCGACCCGGCTGGCGTGGCCGACCGATGGGAGAGGCTGCTCGTGCGCCTGGAGTCAATCGGCGCCGCGGTCGAACCGGAGCGCGCCGGACTCGCCTGTTTCGATGCCCGCGGACTTAAGCGCCTGTATGGCGGAATCGAGGGCGTCCTGACGGCGACACGCCGTGCCCTACGCACCCCCGCGCGCTATGGCGTGGCGGCCTCACGATTCGCCGCCGTCGCCGCGGCCACCCGGGCCCGGGCGCGCCGGCCGGTGATCGTCACAGGTGGGCGACCGGCGGCTCGAGAGTTCCTGGCCGGTATGCCGGTGGCCCTCCTCCGCGCCCGTCCCGCGCTGGCCGAGCTGCCCGAGGCGCTCGAGCGTCTGGGCGTCGCCACCCTGGGTGAGCTGGCCACGCTGCCGCCGTCCGCGCTGGCCGACCGCTTCGGGAAGGCCGGGCTCCTGGCCTATGAGCTGGCTGTCGGCGGCGACGGCGCGCTGCGGCCTCGCCCGGCGGGCGAGCTGGTACGGGAGTCGCTGGAGCTCCCCGAGGCAGGCTCGGGTCTCCAGCTCGAGCGCGCCCTCGGCCTCTTGATCGACCGGCTGCTGTCGCGGTCCGAGCGGCGGGGGCGCACCTTGCGGACGGTCGCGATCTCCGCCGTGCTTGTCGAGGGTGGGGGGACCTGGCGCCAGCAGGTGGTGTTTCGGGAGGCGCTGGCCGATCCCACGCGCATGCGCCTGGCCCTGAGTCCGCACCTGGCGCAGATACCCGCACCGGCGGAGATGCTGCGCTTGGCGGTCGAGCAATTCGGGCCGCCGACGAGCGATCAGCGGGGGCTCCTGGACGATCCGGCTGAAGCCCGGCGCGCCCGGCTTCGGGAAGCGATTCGGCAGACCCGGGCGGCCGCCGGCTCCGATGCCGCCCTGCGGGTGCTTAAGGTCGATCCCCAGTCGCGCGTACCGGAGCGCCGGGCCGTTCTGGCGCCCTTTGAGGGGGCCGGATGACCGGTCCCCGCCGTCTTGCCATTCCCCGCCGGGTGGCGGTCGAGGCCGACGAGGAAGGGCGGCCGCAGCTCGTCGACCGGCGCGAGGTCGACAGCGTGCGGGAGTCGTGGCTGATCGAGGATCGCTGGTGGACCGGGCGTCCCCTGCGCCGCCGCTACTGGGAGATCGTCACCGTCTGCGGCCGCGACGAAGTCGTGTTCCACGAGCTGGAGAGCGGGAGGTGGTGGCGGCAGCGCTGAGCTAACACGCGGATAACGGCGTTACGTCGCTGTTATCCATGTTCCCCTAAACCACGAGCATGCGAATCCGCCGGATCCTCGTCCTCGCCTCGGCCGGACTGATCTGCGTCGCCGTGGCCGCCTGCGGCTCGAGCAAGTCGAGCGGCTCATCGAGCCGGGTGAACTTGAACGCCGGCATCAAGTTCTCCGATTGCATGCGCGCCAACGGCATCCCCAATTTCCCGGATCCGTCGTCCGGCGGGGGCATCCAGATTCCCAACGGGGTCGACCCGCAGTCGCCCGCCTTCCAGGCCGCCCAGAACAGGTGCTTCAAGCTGATGCCGGGAGGCGGTCCGCTCCACGGACACGCCTCCGAGCAGCAGAAGCTCATGATGCTCCACCTCTCCCAGTGCATGCGCGCGCACGGCTTCCCGGACTTCCCCGACCCGGTGGCGACCCCGCCGAACCCGGGCGGCGGCATGGGCATCGCCTTCGGCGCCGCGGGATCGTTCATCGCTGTCCCCCAGACAATGCTGCAGTCGCCGGGCTTCCAGCAGGCGGCCAGCACCTGCGGCTTCCCCGGCGCCGGGCACCTGGGCAAAGGCAACGCCAAGAAGTCGTTCACGCTCGGCTGAGGCCGTTCGACTCCGGCCCGGGCGTGGACGCGGCACCCCTAAACTCAGGCGCCATGGCACCCGAGGCAGGTACACCGGTGGACCCCGGCCCTCTGGCCGTCGGCACCTGGAGCGGCGGGCGCTTCATGCACTTCGGCCAGCCCCTTGACGACGAGCGCTATCTCGCCCTGATCACTCCTGACGACGCGATCCGCACCGTGATCACGGCCGATGTGTACGGCGAGGGGGAGGCGGACCGGATGCTCGGGCAGGCCCTCGCCGGGCGGCCCCGTGACGGGTTCAGCGTCGTCGGTGCCGTCGGCCACGACTTCTACGAGGGCCAGCGCGACGGCCCCCGCGGCTTCCCGCGCTTCACCGACCCGCGCCTCCGTGACGAGGACAGCTACGCGAGCTATCTGCGGATGGCCACCGAGCGCAGCCTTGAACGCTGCGGCCTGGATCAGTTCGACCTTCTGCTCCTCCACAACCCGGACCAAACCGGCTACACGAGCCAGGCGGTGTGGAACGGGATGGCCGCGCTCCGCGAGGCGGGCCTGACGCGGATGATCGGCGTCGCCCCCGGCCCCGCCAACGGCTTCACCCTCGACGTGATCGATTGCCTCGAGCGCTTTGGCGCGCTGATCGACTGGGCGATGGTGATCCTGAATCCGCTTGAGCCCTGGCCCGGCGAACTCTGTCTCCGCGCCGCCGCCACCCAGGACGTCAAGGTGATCACGCGGGTTGTCGACTATGGCGGCCTGCTCTTCGATGACCTGCTCCCGGGCCAGGAGTTCCCGGCCCAGGACCACCGTCGCTTCCGCCCCGAGGGCTGGGTCGATCAGGGCCGGGAGCGAATGGAGGCGATGCGCCCCATCGCCGAGCGGGCCGGGCTGTCCATGATCCAGCTCGCCTGCCAGTGGAACCTGGCTCACGAGGCAGTTGCCTGCGCGGCGCCCACGCTGATTCAGGAGACGGGAACGGCGGCGCGGTCGGTGGAGGAGAAGCGTGGCGAACTGGCGGCGATGCCGCCTCAGTCGCGCTTGACCGAACGCGATGTCCAGGAGATCCGCTCGATCGGCGACAACACCGGGTGCATGACGCTCAAGGGGGCGAGCCCCGAGCACACGGGCGAGACTCGCCCTGACCGCTGGAACCTGGATGCGCATCTGGAAGCGGTGGCCCGGCGGTGGGGGATAGAGCCGGAAAGCGATCTGGTCAAGCAGCCTGCGGGGGCGCCGGCGTGAGCGAGGTCAAGCTGAGCGGCGGCTGCGGGTGCGGCGCGGTTCGCTTTGAGATCACCGAGCCGCTCGTCTCCGCCAACTACTGTCACTGCACCCGCTGCCAGCACCGCACCGGGGCCTCGGCGTCGGCCAACGGCGCCACTGCCCCCGGCTCCTTCCGCGTTGTCCAGGGCGAGGACGCGATCAAGGCGTGGAAGCCCGAGGGTGGGGCCGAGAAATGCTTCTGCGGCGAGTGTGGTTCGGCCCTCTTCAGCCGGACGCCGGGGGACCCGGAGAAGATCGGGGTCCGCCTGGGCGCCATCGAGGGCGATCCCGGAGTCCGCCCCAGCTCCCACCAGTACGTCGCCTACGCGGCCGTCTGGGAGCCGATCCCCGACGACGGCCTCCCGCGCCACCCCGAGCAGCGCTCGAAGTGATGACTGGCTGAGCCCCGCGGCTCAGTTTCCCGTCCGAGCCCCAGGGGTAGCCGAAACCCAAGGACGAGAGGAGGGATGTGCCGTGAGCGCAATCTCTGAGCCACAGGCTGGGCTCAGCCGAGCCCCGCAGGTATCACCAAAGGTCAAGGCGGTTCTGGCCCGGCTTGACCGAATCGATGTGTGGTCGATGCCGTTCCTGTTCATCGGGATCATCGGCCTCGGGTTCCTGTTTGCGTTCTACGACGTGTTCGACATCAACGTGTCGTTCATCCAGACCTGCGTGGCACTCAAGCACGGGTGTACGCCGGCCAACGCACTCACGACGCTGCGCGTGCCGATCGTCTTGAACCTCGCCGGTTACGTGGTCGGCGCGCTCGCGCTGGCTCCGATCTCCGATCGCATCGGGCGGCGCAACATGCTCCTGTTCACGATGCTGATAACCGGTGTCGGCGCGCTCTACAGCGCCCTGGCACCCGACTACACAAACTTCGTGCTGTCACGGGTCCTGACGGGCATCGGCGTCGGCGCCGACCTGGCCATCGTCAACACGTACGTGGGCGAGGTCGCTCCGCGCCGCAACCGCTCGCGCTGGATCTCGATGATCTTCATCATGTCCGCCCTGGGCGCCCTGCTCGGCATCTGGCTGGGCCTGTTCCTGACTACCGCGCCCGCGCCCTGGCCCAACGGGCTCTCATTCGCCCAAGCCAGCCCGACCTTCACGAATGGCTGGCGGTGGATGTACGCGATCGGGGCCTTGCTGGCTCTGGTCGGGATCGTGCTCCGGGTGCGATTGCCCGAGTCCCCGCGATGGCTGCTTGGCCAGGGTCGGGTTGACGAGGCCGATGAGGTGGTCAGCGGGATGGAGGCGATCGCGGCCAAGCACGGGCCGCTGGCGCCGGTAAGCGAGGACGTCCCGGTCGATATCCCGCCCCAGAAGCGCGCGCCGTTCACCGATGTGCTCGGGAACCGGATGTACGCCTGTAGGGTGCTCCAGCTGCTGACGGTGTGGTTCTTGGCCTATGTGACCGTGTTTGCCTTCTCGGCCGGCGGCACGACGATCCTCACCTCGCTGAAGTACCCCCCGCCCCAGGCCGGACTCATCATCGCGGTCGGGGCGTTTGGATTCCTGGCCTGCGCGTTGTTCGCGGTCGCCTTCTCCGAGCGCCTGGAGCGCAAGCTGTGGCTCCCGATCGGTGCCGTGCTCACGCTCATCGGTGGCGTGATCGTGGCCGAGTCGGGCACCGACCACCTGGCCAGCTTCATCGGCATGGGCATCGTTTTCTTCGGCTTCAACATCTGGGTTCCGATGACCTACACGCTGTCGACCGAGAGCTTCCCCACCCGCGCGCGGGCCACCGGCTTCGCGTTGGTCGACGGCGTCGGGCATCTGGGCGGCGGCATCGGGGTGCTCCTGATCGCGCCGTTGATCCCCCACATGACCCCGCTCGGCGCCTTCGCGCTGATCGGCGGGTTCCTCGTCGCGGCGGCGATCGCGGCCCAGTTCAGCGTCCGGACGCGCGGGCGCCACTACGAGGACATCTCACCCTAGGGCGCTGGGAGCTCCTGGCGCATCCACTCACAGCCCGCCGATAGATCCTCGACACCCATCGCCGCGGCGACATTCAGCCACATGCCGTAGCGGAAGAAATCGTCGAGCTCTTCCGGCTCGGCCTCCCACAGACCGGCGACGTGGGCGACAAGCCGCGCGTAGAGCTGGCGGACCTGCTCTCGGATCACGGGGTCATCGCAAGCGGCGTAGGCCTGGTGCTGGAGCATCAGGTAGTCCCGGTGGTCGTGCATCAGCTCGGTATAGGCATGGCCCATGGCATGGCGGAGGTCCATGTCCGGGAGCGCCTTGTCCGGATCGAACTCCTGTGCCGCCCTGGTGAAGGTCTCCATGACGAGCTCGAAGTCGTGCTCGACGGCGGCCAGGAACAGGTCCCGCTTGGTGGGGAAGAGGCTGAACACGTAGGGCTGCGCGACGCCGACGCGCTGCGCGATCCGCGCCACCGGCGTACCGTGGAGCCCGCCGTGGGCGAACTCGTGGACCGCCGCCTCGATCAGCGCATCCCGGCGCTCGGCGGCCGGAACGCGCTGGCGGGGCTTCGTCTCAGAAGTGGCCATGTCCGATGATCCTAGGGGTTGCCTCAGGCGGCACTCTGGGCAAGCTCAGGCACCGCGGGCCGCCCGGGCACCGAGGCGGCGACCTGCGCTGCCGCCTCGGCCCGAGTGCTGAACGGGAGCAGGATGGCCAGCAGGGCGCCGGCTCCGAGGACCGCCACCCCGACCCACAGGGCCGGCACCAGGCCGCTGACGAAAGCGTGCCCGGAGGCGTAGCCACCGTGGCTCGTGAACACGGTGGCCAGGACGGCGATTCCGAGCACGCCTCCGAGCTCGCGGATCGCGTTCGTGGCCCCGGAGGCCTGGCCCGCTTGGTCGGCCCGGACCGACGCGAGCACGGCGTTGGCGGCCGGCGCGAAGACCAGCGACATCCCCGTCCCGGCGAGGACGAAGGGCCCGACCAGGCTCGTGTAGGAGACGTCGACCGAGGCCACGCTGGCGATCCAGCCCAGGGCGATCGCCTGCAGCGCGAGCCCCGCGGCCATGAACAAGCGGCTGCCATAGCGCTCGGAGAAGATCCCGGCCAGCGGCGAGACGACCATCGTCGCCCCGGTCCAGGCCAGCAGCTTGACCCCGGCCTGCAGCGGGCTGTTGTGGAGGACGTTCTGCAAGAACTGGCTCAGGAAGAAGATCGACCCGAACATCCCGAAGTACATGGCGAGCGACACCCCGTTGGTGACGGCGAAGCTCCGCTTGGCGAAGAAGCTCATCGGGAGCATCGGGTCCTTGGTCCGGAGCTCGTAGAAGACGAAGGCGACGACCAGCACGACCCCGGTGGACAGGGCGATGAGGATCTCGGGGCTACCCCAGCCCTGCGACTGCGAGCGGACGAGGCCGTAGACGATCCCGAACAGCCCGGTCGCCGACAGAGCCAGCCCGCGCAGGTCGAGCCGCCGCGAGGGGCCGCGGCTCTCGGCCAGCCGGCGCGCGGCCAGCGGGACGAGCACGAGTCCGATGGGGACGTTGATCCAGAAGATCCAGTGCCAGGAGGCGGCCTGGATGACCGCGCCGCCGACCAGCGGGCCTAGCGCGACGGCGACGCCGCTGATTCCTGACCAGACGCCGAGGGCGATACCGCGCCGCTCCGGCGGGAAGGCGTCGGCGAGCAGGGTCAGCGTCAGCGGGGTGGCGACGGCGGCGCCGAGACCCTGCAGCGCCCGGGCGGCGATCAGCGTGCCGCTGGTTGGCGCCAGCGCGGCGGCGGCCGAGGCGGTGGTGAATAGGGCGATCGAAGCGACGAACAGGCGCTTGCGGCCGAACCGATCCCCGAGGGCGGCCCCGGTAAGCAGGAACACGGCATAGGCGAGGACGTAGGCGTTGACCGTCCACTCCAGGGCCTGGATCGAGGAGCCGAGATCCCGGTGGATGCTGGGCAGAGCGACGTTCACGACCAGGTTGTCGAGCACGACCATGAACAGGGCGACCGAGACGAGGACGAGCGTCCAGATGCGTCCGGAAGCCGGTGAAGTTGTGGAGGAGGAGGAGGTGGTTGGCGCTGAGTCGATGGAGGCGGGCATCGGGTTCTCCAATCTGCTTAGTGAGCACTAACTAAGACCAAAGATTAGCAGTCACTAATAATTTGTCAAGCGACCCCCCGGGGATCTGTCGTGGGTCGGCCCGGGGCGGTTCATACTCCGCCCGGTGAGCGGGCCGGCCCACGGGTGGGTGATCAGGCAGACGGTCGCGGTGATCGCCGTGGCCGTGCCCGTGGCGGCCTTCGGGCTCGGGGGGCTGCTCGCCGTCATCGCCGTGACCTCGCTGCTCGCCCTCGTCCTCGCCCGGCGCAACACGACCCGCCTCCCGCTCATGTTCCGGGCCGCGGAAAAGCAGCTGAAGTCCGATCGCCGGGTTTCCGAAGCCGTCGCCACGATCAGTGCTCGCGCCGAGATGCCCGCTCCGCGGTGCGGGGTCCTACCGGCCCTGGGGGGAGAGACGATCCGGGCGGCCGCCGCTCGGCATCCCGCGCCGGGAGTCATCGTTATCACCAAGCCGCTGGCCTCAGACCTCGACGGGCGTGAGTTGAACGCGGTCGTCGCTCACGAGCTGGCCCACATCTGGCACCCGTTGCGGGGTCAGGTGGCGATCCTCACGCTCTGGGGGCTCCTGGCCGGAGCGGTGACCGAGGCGGGCTACGCCGTGACGCTGTTCGGGCCCCACCTCCGGGCCGAGGCATTCATGTATTCGCCCCTCGCCTTCCTGGCCGTGTTTGTATTCGCGCGCCCCGTGCTGGCTCTCTTCCCGCTGGCCGTCTCCCGCCGGGGCGAGCTCCTGGCGGACCGCTGGGCCTGCCGGCTCGGGTGCGACGAGCTCTGCCTCGCGACCGCCCTGTGGGAGGTCAGAGCCGACCAGATCGCCGCGGCCGACCGTCAGGGACGGATCTCGCCAGCCCTTCGAAAGCGGTTGCGCACGCTGCGCTCGGTGCTGCGGGGGCATCGCAGCTGGACTGCCGCCCATCGCCGCGAGGCCTTGGTCGGCCTCTGCCGTTCTGACCTCGCGACCGAGCGCCTGCTGGTGCACCTCTACTCGACTCATCCCAGCGTCGTCGAGCGGACCGAGCGGCTCCTCGCTCAGCCCGCCGGCTCGCCCCCGGGGCCGCCGGGCTAGAAGGCCACGAACGGGTTTAAGCCGCTGCGATCCACCATGTCGAGCATGGCCCGGCCGCTTATCTCCACGGTCTCGGTGGCGCCGAGCGGAGCCTCGGCCCCGATTCGCTTCGCCAGCTCCTTGGCGCTGTCCTCATCCGTCGCTCCGATCAGGAGGTAGTGCCACCGCCGCAGGCAGGGGATCTCTTCCTCGGCCAGTTGGTCGCTCAGCTGCCGGGCGTCATGGTGCGAGCGGCACTGAACCTTTACCTCCCATTCGGGATAGCCCTCCTGGCGGGATTCCTCCCGTTCGCTCTCGATCCGCCGGGCGTGCTCGGCCCCGCGTGACAAGGAGGTCTCCGAGTCCTCCCAGCGTTCTTCCTCGGGGTGCCAGCGCTCGAGCTTTGACTCCACGTGCCAGTCGTGCTCATCGGCCAGCGACCGGATCAGCTTCTCCGCCTTTTTTGCCTGAGGCCCGCTGCCCGCGTAGCAGAAGACCTTGGCGCCATCGCGAGAGACGATGACGCGCTCGGAGAACGAGGTCTCGAGGTCGTGCTCGAGCTCCTTGGCCTCCAGCCGCTCGCTCATCCGGTGGGCGTTGCTCTCCTCGTGGAAGGTGTTGGTCAGCCGCCAGTCATCGTGCATGCGCGGGCCAGGCTAATCGACTTGTTCACGTCTGGTCCCCATGGGAACATATGTTCGGTGAGCTACGTCGAGCTTCACTGTCACTCCGCCTTCTCGTTCTTAGATGGAGCCTCGCTGCCCGATGAGCTGGTGGCGGCGGCCTGCGAGCTCGGATATGGCGCCCTCGCCCTGACCGACCACAACTCGGTCTCGGGCTCGATGGAGTTCGCCGTCGCCGCCCAGGCGCTTGGCCTCAGAGCGATCCACGGCGCCGAGATCGACCTTGACGACGGACGCCACCTGACCCTGCTCGTCGAGAGCGCCACCGGTTGGTCGAGCCTCTGCCGCATCTTGACGTGCGCGCACGCGCACACGCGGGAGCGCCCCGGACCTCCATCGCAGCCGTTCGTATCGCTTGAGACGGTGCTGGAAAACGCCTCCGGGCTCCTCTGCTTGAGCGGCTGTGCGCTCCGGGGGGTTCACGACGAGGCATCGCTGCGCCGGCTGCTCGACGCGTTTGGTCCAGACGGGCTCCGGGTCGAGCTCCAGCGGCCGTTCCTCCAGGGAGATCGGGCGCGCAACCGCCGGCTTAAGCGGCTCGCGCAGCAGCTTGGCGTTCCCTGCGTGGCCACCGGAAATGTCCATGCGCATGCCCGCTCACGCGCGCCGCTCCAGGATGCCTTGGTCGCGGTTCGCCTGCACATGACGCTCGATGCCTCCGAGCCTGAGCGCCGGGGCAACTTCAGCCACGTCCTGACCTCGCCCGCAGCCATGGTGGCGCGGTTTCCCGAGCATCCGGACGCCGTGGCCGAGACGGCTCGGCTGGCCGATCGCCTCCGCTTCGACCTGCGAAGCGATCTCGGCTACCGCTACCCCGGGGCCGAGGACGAGCAGGCGATGCGCCAGCTGACCGAGCTCTGCCGGACTCGGCTGGAGGATCGCTACACGGGCCACCGGCGTGCCTCGGCATCCGGGCGCCTCCAGGAGGAGCTTCGAATCATCGAGTCGCTTGGGCTGCCCGGGTTCTTCCTCCTGCACCACGACATGCTGGAGTTGGCGCGTGAGGTGGCCCTCGAGGTCCGGGGCCCGGACAGCGCCCGCGCGCTCCTGCCCCCGGGGCGGGGACGGGGTTCGAGCGTCTCCTCGATCGTCTGCTATCTGACCGGGCTCTCCCACGTCGATCCGATTGCCAACGAGCTCCTGATCGGGCGCTTCCTCAACGAGGAGCTGACCTCACTGCCTGACATCGACCTCGACTTCCCGCGGGACATCCGTGAGAAGCTGATCCCCCGCGTCCACGAGCGCTATGGCCACGACCGCTCCGCGCTGGTGGCCGCCTTTCCCACCTACCGCGCTCGGGGAGCCATCCGCGAGCTCGGCAAGGCGCTCGGCCTCCCCCCCGGGGAGATCGAGCGGGTGGCGCGCGGTAGCGAGGGCTGGGATGCCCGGGAGGTGGCCAGGGATATCGAGGCCGCCTTCGGGGTGGCGCCGGACAGCGAGGCGGGCAAGACCCCTGGCTCCGACAAGGGGCGGCGGGGGACCAGCGGGCGCTGGGTCTGGCTGGCCCGGCTGGCGGCCGAGGCACATGGCCTGCCGCGCCACCTGAGCCAGCACTCAGGCGGGATGATCGTCGCCACCCGGCCCTTGATCGACTGCTGCCCGATCGTGCCCGCGGCGATGGAGGGTCGCCAGATCGTCCAGTGGGACAAGGACTCGTGCTCGGACGCGGGCTTTCTCAAGATCGACCTGCTCGGCCTGGGGATGCTCTCGGCGGTCGAGCGCTGCGTTGAGCTGATCGCGCGCACGCGCGGGGAGCGGATCGACCTTTCACGGATTCCCTACGACGATCCCGACACCTACGAGTGCATCCAGAACGCCGACACGACCGGCGTCTTTCAGATCGAGAGCCGCGCCCAGATGGCCTCCCTGCGTCGGACCCGGCCGGCCAACCTCCAGGACCTGACCATCCAGGTGGCGATCGTCCGGCCCGGGCCGATCCAGGGCGGAGCGGTCAACCCGTACATCGAGCGCCGGCAGCGAATGCGAGTCGACCCGGATTACGAGATCCCCTACGAGCACCCCTCGCTTAAGCCGCCCCTGCGGGAGACGCTGGGGACGATCATCTTCCAGGATCAGGTGATCGAGGTCGCGATCGCCTTCGCCGGCTTCTCAATCGGCGAGGCCGAGGGGCTGCGCCGGGCCATGAGCCGCAAGCGCTCGGAGGCGGCGATCGAGGCCTACCACAAGCGCTTCGTCGCGGGTGCCGCCCGCAAGCACGGGGTCGACGAGTCGACTGCCGAGCGGGTGTTCGAGATGGTCCGCGGATTCTCTGGCTTCGGCTTTCCCAAGGCGCATGGCGCTGCCTTCGGGCTGCTCGCCTATCAGTCGACCTGGCTGCGCGTGCACTACAGCCCCGAGTTCCTCTGCTCTCTGCTCAACGAGCAGCCGATGGGCTTCTATCCGCCCGACGCGCTGGTCCACGAGGCGCAGCGGCGGGGGGTGGAGGTGCTGGCTCCCGACGTGAACGAGAGCGGGCTGGAATGCGATTTCGACTCTGACCGCGGGGCGGTTCGAATTGGGCTCGGCTATGTCCGAGGCGCCCGTGAGCAGGAGGTCTCCGAACTGGTCGCGGTTCGCCAGGCGGGTGGGCGCTTCCAGAGCCTGTCCGATCTCGCCTCCCGCGCCGGCGCCGGTTCACCCGCGCTCGAGCTGCTGGCCTGGTCCGGGGCCTGTGATGGGCTGGTGGAGGGCGACCGCCGGGTCGCCCTCTGGCAGCTCGGAGTCGCCACCCCGGGCCGGGACGTGCCCGGGGGCACCCAGCTCGCCTTGCCCCTGGATCTGCCGGCGCCACCCCGGCTGCGCGGTCTCTCGAAGTGGGAGACGATGCTGGCCGACTATTCCTCGACCGGGCTCACCACCCGCACCCATCCGCTCTCCCTCCTCCGTGACCGGATCCCCGCCGACGCGGTGACGAGCCGGGAGCTCGCCACCCTGCCCCACGGCAGGCGGGTCAAGCTCGGGGGCCTCGTCGTGGCCCGCCAGCGGCCGGGGACGGCGAACGGGATCGTGTTCATCCTGCTCGAGGACGAGTTCGGGACGATCAACCTGATCGTCCCCGCCCCGGTCTATGAGCGCTATCGACTGACCGTGAGGACCGAGCCGCTGATGCTCGCCGAGGGCAAGCTCGAGCGGCTCGCGGCGGCCGGGGGCGGAATCAACGTGCTTGTCGACCGCGTCACCTCGATCGCCGCCCCCGACCAGGTGCTGGCTGAGGTCAAGGACTTCTCGATGCTGGACGAGCAGGTGCGCCGCGGCCGGGCCGAGCAGGAGGCGGCGGCGCGGCAGGCCGAGGAGGAAGCGGCCGCCGAGGACTTCCGCGCCGTGGCACCGCCGGTCATGAGCTTTGCCTCAGGGCGACGTCGCTAGAGGCTCAAGCGGAGCGATAGAACGGCTCGTTCACCTTGAGCATGTAGCTGCTGATCGGATCGGTTGCATCCTCCCGGAGCACGATCAACGAGCCATCGCCCCCTCCCGCCTCGGCGAGCTGGGCCACCACCACCTGAGCGTCCTCGATCCCCGGCTTCAGCTCCACCCCGATGGCGGTCCACGGCGGCTCCGGGGTGTTCTTGACTTTGATCAGGGCACGGTGCAGGGCGGCCACGTCATCGAGGGTCGCGGCCTTGTCCGAGAGGCGTCTCAGCAGCTCGCCGGGCTCCTGAGCCGGAGCTCCGACGATTAGCTCCGACCCGGCCGGGAGGTGACGGAATCCGGCGCTGCCGGGAGGGGCGTTCAGCGCCTGCACATCCTGCGAAGGGATCGAGACACCCAGTTCGCCACGCGGGTTGAGCGCCATCGGAATACCGGGCGGCCACATAAGGGCCAGAACGCTTCCGGTCAGCCGTAGGGCGCCCACCCGAGGGTGCTCAGCCCGGTCAAGCTGGGCCTCCGAGGTGAACACGGCGATGTGGTCGACTCCGTCCACCGCGAAGTGGGGCAGCTCGACGCGATCGCCCTCCGGAAGCGAGTTCAGCGGCACCAGCACCTCATTCTCGGCCAGCGCGGCGAGAAAGTCGGCGTTCGCCGCAGGGTCGAGCGCGGCTCGCTGCATCGCCTGCTCGAGGGGATTGGTGGGAGTAAAGGCTTCCGCGCCCATGGTCGTCTCCGGAGGATCGGCGTCGGCGACCCGGATCAGGCGCCTCTTGGCCTGCCTGCACGGTATCGTCCGCGCCCACTGTGCTCGGCACCTGGCTCTTCGTCGCGCTCTGGGTCATCCTCGGCCTCAGCGTCTTCTTCATCGCCGTACGGGGCGGCCCGCGCGGGGCCCGCGCGGCCTTTCAGGGTCAGTCCTACGGCGCCCGGCGCACCGCCGGCACGCTGTTCGTGGTCATCTACATCGCCTTTGGCGTGGCCATCCCGCTGGTCTTCCTGATCGGGAACCGCGTCAACGCCAGCGCCCAGGTCGGCGGCTACAGGCTGACCGCGGCCGAGAAGCAGGGCCGTGAGCTCTTCGGCCTTCATTGCGGTGTCTGCCACACGCTGGCCGCCGCCAGCGCCGTCGGCAAGGTGGGTCCGAACCTCGACGTCATCAAGCCGAGCCAATCGCTCGTGCTCCACACGATCAACAACGGCTGTCTGCAGAGCCCGCCCGCCGGCGACACGAACCAGAGTTGCTTGGGCGAGGGCAATATGCCGGCGAACATCTACTCAGGCCAGGACGCCGAGGACGTGGCCAAGTTCGTCGCCCAGGTCGCTGGGCGCGAATAGCCCAGGGGCGACGCCGGGCCGTCGCACCAAATAGCGGCGTTCATGAATCCTCCGTCGTCAGCCGGTGTTAGGATGCCGCCTCGCACATAGCTGAATTCCCGCAAACCCTGTCTAAGCGATGGAAGCGGGGGACCCACTTGTTGGGGCGAATCGCGTGCATACGCGTAGCGCCACTCTTTCGGCGCGAGCCCGTCAGCTAACCCCGTAAGCGTCAGAAAGAGAGTGACGGTCTATGCCCCGCCCGCGTGCGTCGGTGCCTCCGGAAGCTATCCGGATTGAAGATGAGGTCTGGGAGGAAGCGTTCGCCCGGCGCGAGCCGGCCCGACCGCGTCCCCGCCTGCACGCGATCGACGGTGGCCGTCCCGCCAGCCCCCTTTTGACGCCAGACGTGCCCCCCCAGCCTGTCCGTCCGGACGTGCGGCAGCCCGCATCGCGCCCGGCCGTGCCCCCGCGGCCGGCTGCCGCACCCCGGACGGCGGCTGCTCGGCGTCCCGCCGAGCCCGCAGCTCCGCTCGACCCCCAAGCGGGCGGAGTCCCGGGCCGCCGCACGGTGACGATCCGTGGCCATGGTGCCGAGCGCAATCTGCCCTGGCCTGAGAGCTCGCAGCGGCGCCCCCAGCGCCGCCCCCACGAGCGCGCGGGCTTCCGGCCTGACCGCGTCGCGCTGTGGGCGGTCATGCTGGGAATCCTCCTCGTTCTCGTAGCCATCGCCAGCCCACACAGCTAGCCGCCGGTCGGCCTGAGCGCGCCTCAGCCGCGCGCCTCTTACGGTTGTCGAAGACCGGACTGATCCTTCATTTATCCGCCTACGTATAAGGGCAAGTGGCGGATGTTTTGCACGCCCAGGGGTCAGCCCCCGGAGCGGGAAAGGATTCGTCGAAAGGTGGCGTCACCCCCTTGTAGGGACGCGCTGGCCTATCTACACTTATCAACCGTAAGCTGGTCTCGAAAATAAAGCGAAACGCCGTTTTCGCCGGTGGTGAACATGAAGACATCAATGAGCAGGTTCCAAATCCACGATGATCTGACCGCTCCGGAAGGGTCGATGCCCGTTCTCCGGGGCGCGCTGGCAACCGGGGGGCAGCTGCCGAACTTCCTGGGGGTGCTCGCCGGCTCGCCGGCGGCGCTCCGGGCCTATGCCCGCTTTCGCTCGGAGCTGCGCCACGGGAAGCTGACCCTGGCCACGCTTGAGCGAATCGCCCTCGCTGTGGCCGAGTACTACAACTCGCAGCCCGGGATCGCGATGCACTCGCGCACCGCCCGGGGGGCGGGGCTACCCATCGACGAGGTCGCCGCGGCGCGCGAATTCACCTCCAAGGATCCGCGCGAGGCGGCGTTGCTCAGATATCTCAAGGCCTTGCTCGAGAGTCGCGGCCGGGCTCCGATGCACCTGCATGAGGAGGCCCGTGAGGCTGGCTGGGACGACGAGCAGATCCTCGAGGCGATCGCGGCCGTGGCGCTGGAAGGCTTCACCGCCATGGTGAACGTCGCCGGCGAGGTTCCCGTGGATGGCTCCAGTGAGTCCACGCGGGCCCTACAAGCAGCGTAAAGTTCCCCCCGGAGATGGCCGGCGAGCCAAGCGACAGCAGGCGCGAGAGCCGGGTTAGCGGCTGTTGCCCCTACTACCACGAGGCCGTCGAGCTCGTCGGCAAGCGCTGGACCGGCGCCATCCTCAGCGTCCTGATGGACGGTCCGCTCCGCTTTTCGGAGATCGCCCAGGCCGTGCCTGAGCTCTCGGATCGGCTGCTCTCGGAGCGGATGAAGGAGCTCGAGCGCCGCGGGATCGTGGAACGGACAGTGCTGCCGGGTGCGCCGATCCGCGTCGAGTACGAGCTCTCCGAGATGGGACGCGAGCTTGAGCCGGCCCTGTCAGAGCTCCAGCGCTGGGCCGGCCGCTGGCTCGGCGGCAAGGCCGCCTCCCCCGCCTGACCGCCCTCGCCGGGGCGCCTATCCGCATGGCCATAGGGTGAGGACGGCGCGAAAGGTAACGTTCGACGGGTGACGGGTCTCGCCACACCCCTCGGCTCCGAAGACGTGATGTCGCTCGTGCAGGAGCGGGACATCCGCTTCATCCGTCTCTGGTTCACCGACATCCTTGGTCAGCTCAAGTCGTTCTCGATCAACGCCACCGAGCTGGGCGATGCCTTCGAGGGGGGGATGGGGTTCGACGGCTCCTCGATCACCGGCTTCAACCCCATCGAGGAGTCGGACATGATCGCCATGCCTGACCCCAGCACTTTCGCCACCCTGCCCTGGCGCCCGGCCGAGCAGGGAGTGGCGCGGATGTTCTGCGACATCCACACCCCGGAGCGAACCTCCTACGAAGGCGATCCCCGCTACGTCCTGCGTCGGGCCCTGGCCCGAGCCGAGGAAATGGGCTTCGACCACTACTTCGTCGGACCCGAGCTTGAGTTCTTCTACTTCCGTGATGCCAACAGCACCGAGGTCCTCGACGAGGGCGGCTACTTCGACCTGACTACGCTCGACGCCGGCTCGGATCTACGGCGAGAGACGGTGCTGGCGCTCGATCAGCTGGGGATCCACACCGAGTACGCCCACCACGAGGTAGGCCCGAGCCAGCACGAGATCGACATGCGCTACTCCGACGCGCTGAAGATGGCCGACGACTGCATGACCTACCGGATCACGGTCAAGGAATACGCGATGAAGCACGGGCTCCACGCGACCTTCATGCCCAAGCCCCTGTTCGGCAAGAACGGCAGCGGCATGCACACCCATCAGTCGCTCTTCCGCGGGGACAGCAACGCCTTCTTCGACGAGGACGATCAGTACTTCCTCTCCGACGTCGGCAAGGCGTTCATCGCCGGCCAGCTCCGGCATGCTCGGGAGATCTGCTCGATCTTCGCCCAGTGGGTGAACTCCTACAAGCGGCTCGTCCCCGGCTACGAGGCCCCCGTGTACGTCGCCTGGTCGCGGCGCAACCGCTCCGCGCTGGTGCGGGTGCCCCTGTATCACCCGGGCAACGAGCGGGCGACGCGGATGGAGCTTCGCTGCCCGGACCCCGCCTGCAATCCCTACCTGACCTTCGCCGCCCTCCTCCAGGCAGGGCTCGAGGGCATCGAGCACGGCTACGAGCTACCCGAGCCGATGGAGACGAACCTGTACCACCTTTCCCCGGATGAGCGCCGGCGCCTTGGGATCGAGCAGCTGCCGGAGACGCTCGGCGAGGCGATCGAGCTGACCGCCGAGTCAGAGCTCGTGCTGCGCACGCTCGGCGAGCACATGTTCAACCGTTACATCGAGATCAAGCGCCAGGAGTGGGACGAGTACCGCGTCCAGGTCACTCCGTGGGAGCTCGAGCGCTACCTCCCGGTCCTCTGATGCAGGTCGAGGCCGAGGTCACCATCAGCCGTCCACCCCAGGATGTGTTCGACTACGTCGCCCACGCAGAGTGCCTGCCTGAGTACGTCACCGACTTCGACACGGTGAGCGCCGCCTCTGAGGGCGAGCCCGCGCTCGGCACGCAGTATCAGTACCGGATGAAGCGAGGCGCCGAAGGCACGTTCAAATGGACCCGGTTTGAGCCGAGCGCAAGGCTGGCCTGGGAGGGTCCGGCGGCGAAGCTCGGCCCCGGTTCGATGGAGCCCGCGGGCTGGTGGGAGTTCGCCCCGGCCGGCGACGGAACGCGGGTCAAGCTGGTGATGGCTCCCAAGCCGGGCGGGCTGTTCAAGCTGCTCGCCCCGTTCATGTCCGCGGGTATGCGCAAGGGCAACGTGGCCGCGCTCGAGCGCCTCAAGAGCCGGCTCGAGGCCTCGCCCTTCGCCTAGAGCTGCAGTACGCGGCGCACGCTCTGGAGCCCCTTCAGGAGGCGCTCCACGTCTCCGGCGGAGTTGTGCACGGCGAACGAGGCGCGGGTGGTGGCGGCGACGCCGAGCTTGCGCATCAGCGGCTGGGCGCAGTGGTGGCCGGCCCGGACGCAGATGCCCTCGCGGCCGAGGATCTCGCCGATGTCATGCGGATGAGCGCCCTCAAGGGAGAAGGAGACGAGGGCCCCGCGGTCGCCCGGGTCCTGTGGGCCGTGGATGGTGAGGCCCGGGATTTCGGCCAGGCGCTCGAGGGTCAGGGCCACGAGTGCCTCCTCGTGGGCGCGGATCGGCTCGATCCCGAGGGCCTGGATCCAGTCCACGGCCGCACCCAACCCGATCGCCTCGGCGATCTGAGACGTGCCGGCCTCGAACTTCCAGGGCAGGTCGGTCCAGGTCGATTCGTCGGCGGCGACGGTGCGGATCATGTGCCCGCCGCCGATGAACGGAGGCATCTCCTCGAGCCAGGCTCGCCGGCCGTGCAGGACGCCGATCCCCGTGGGCCCGTAGGCCTTGTGTCCGGTCCAGGCGTAGAAGTCGGCGTCGATCTCCCGCAGGTCGACCGGGATCTGGGGGATGGCCTGGCTGCCGTCGATCAAGACCGCGGTCCCGGCGCGATGGGCGCGCTCGGTGATCTCGGCCACCGGGTTGATCGTGCCGAGCACGTTCGAGACGTGGACGACGGCCAGAAGCTTGGGCGAACGCTCGAGTAGGTCATCCAGCGCGCCGAGATCGAGCTGGCCGTCCTCGCGCACCGGCACGTAGGCGAGCTCGGCCTCGCGGTCCTGGCAGAGGAGCTGCCAGGGGACGATGTTGGAGTGGTGCTCCATCTCGGTCAGCACCACCAGGTCGCCGCGCTGGACGTTCTGGCGTCCCCACGTGTAGGCGACAAGGTTGATCGCCGCGGTGGCGTTGGCGGTGAAGATCGTCTCCTCAGGCGTGGAGCCGAGCCAGTCGGCGATTCGCCGCCGCGCGCCTTCGTAGAGGTCGGTGGCCTCGACGGCGAGCGGGTAGACGCCGCGGTGGATCGAGGCGCGTGACTCGGTGTAGTACCGCGTCATCGCGTCGATGACCGGCTGGGGGGTCTGCGAGGTGGCGCTTGAGTCGAGGTAGACGACCGGATGCCCGTTGAAGTGCCGGGTCAGGACCGGGAACTCGGCGGCGATCGCGGCCAGTGACTCGACCGTGCTCACGCCGCGGCGCCGACCTCCTCGGCGATCCAGCCGTAGCCCTTGGCCTCGAGCTCGGTGACCAGATCGGGCCCACCCTCCTTGACGATCCGGCCCTGGAACATGACGTGCACGTGGCTCGGCTGGACGAGGTGGAGGATGCGCTGATAGTGGGTGATGATGAGGACGCCCATATCCGGGCCGGCCACGGCATTGACCCCGTTGGCCACGACCCGCAGCGCGTCGATGTCGAGCCCGGAATCGGTCTCGTCGAGGATCGCCATCTCCGGGCGCTGGAGCGCCAGCTGGAGGATCTCCATCCGCTTCTTCTCGCCGCCGGAAAAGCCCTCGTTCAGGTAGCGGGTCGAGAACTCGCGGGGCACGTTGGTCAGCTTCATCGCCGCCTCGACTGTCTCGCGGAAGTCCTTGAGCGGGATCGGCTGCTCGCCGTGGGCCTCGCGATGCGCGTTCAGCACGGTGCGCAGGTACTTGGTCACCGTCACGCCGGGGACCGCGACCGGGTACTGGAAGGCCATGAACAGGCCCATCCGCGCCCGCTCGTCGGGCTCGGCCTCGGTGATGTCCTCGCCCTTGAACAGGATCTGCCCGTCGGTCACCTCGAGGTTGGGGTGCCCCATGATCACGTTGGCCAGGGTCGACTTGCCCGAGCCGTTGGGTCCCATCAGGGCGTGGATCTCGCCCCGGTCGACGACCAGGTCGAGCCCGCGCAGGATCTCCTTCTCGCCCGCGCGGACATGAAGGTTTCGAATCTCTAGTTCAGCCATCAGGCGATCACCTCGTCGGGGATTACCGCCGGCGCCCGCTCGGTCCGGCGTGAGAACTCGACGAGCTCGGAGAGGGTCGTCGTCTGCAGCGAGCGGATGATCCCGTTCTGGACTCGGGTCCAGAGAAGCTTGGTGGCGCAACCGCGGCCCGCATCGGGCTCATGGGAGCAGAGGACGCGCTCGGTGTGATCGTGCACGAAGCACTCCATCGGAGCGATGGCGCCCTCGAGCGCCTGGACGATCTCGTCCATGCTGATCTCCCCAGCCGGGCGGGCGAGCCAGTAGCCACCGTGCGCGCCGCGGGCGCTCATGACCAGGCCGGCCTTCTTGAGACGGGCCACCACCTGCTCCAGGTAGGCGAGCGGCAGACCCTCGGCGTCGGCAATGGCCTTCAGGCTGGTCGGCTGCTCAGGGTTCTGCCGACCCAGCTCGACCATCAGGCGCACGCCGTATTCGGCCTTGGAGGAGAAGATCATCGCTTCCATATCCTACCAGCGAGGTAGGTTTTTGCTCACCTCGGGCCGGCGGGCCCGGCATTGCCCTGCCTCTAGTTGGGTAGGGTGCCCCAATGTCGGGATGGCAGCTTGCCACCTCAGAGGAAGTGGCGGCAGCTGCGGAGCTGGCGCGGGGGCACGGGCGCTTCGGGATCGACACCGAGTTCATGTCCGAGGGCCGCTACCGCGCTCTGCTCTGCCTGGTCCAGGTGGTCGTCGACGACGCGAGCGCCCCGGACGGCATCCGCATCGTCCTCATCGACGGCCTCGATCGGGTTGACGTGAGTCCGATCCGTGAGCTCCTCGGCGATCCCTCGATCGAGGTCGTGCTCCACGCCGGGCGCCAGGATGTGGCCATCCTGCGCCGAACCTGGCGGACCGACTTCGTCAACATCTTCGACACGCAGATCGCCGCCGGGTTTGCCGGCGCGAGCGCCCAGGCCGGATACGCCAACCTGCTCAGTCAGATTCTCGGCCGGCGCGTGGGCAAGAGCGCCAGCTACACGCGCTGGGACGCCCGCCCGCTTACCGCCGAGCAGCTGAGTTATGCCGCCGAGGACGTGGCTCACCTGCTGGAGCTGGCCGATGAGCTCCAGCGCCGGCTCGCTGAAAGCGGGCGCCTGGAGTGGGCACGTGAGGAGTGCCGGCGCCTCGAGTCAGCCACCGACGAGCGCGACCCGTATTCGGCTTGGGAGCGGCTGCCGCGGATCGGCCAGCTCGATCCTCGTTCTCGGGCCGTGGCCCGTGAGCTGGCCGCGTGGCGCGAGCAAACCGCCGCCGAGGAGGACCGCCCCGTGGGCTCGGTGCTGGCTGATCCGGCGCTGGTCGAGTTGGCCAAACGCCAGCCTTCGAGTCTCGACGCGCTCAAGCAGATCCGGGGGCTGCACCCGTCGAGCATCCGCCGCCGCGGCCCGGCGATCCTCGACGCCATCGCCCGCGGGCAGGCGGCGCCTCCGGTCCCCCGCGAACGCGGTCGTGATCGCTTCGATCCCGCCGATGCCCCGCTCGTGTCGCTGACCGAGACGCTGCTGCGCGCTCGGGCGGCGGAGGTTGGCCTGGCCTATGAGCTGATCGCCTCGCGCTCCGAGCTTGAGCAGATCATCGGGGCGGTCCGGCGCCGGGAACCCGAACCGGAGGTGCGAACGCTCGAGGGATGGCGGGCCGAGCTGGTGGGAGACGACGTGCGATCCCTGCTCGCGGGGCGGGCGGCCCTCAGGGTCGGATCCCGCGGGCGCGTCGAGCTTACGTCGGGCCCGCCTCGAGCAGGATCGACATCGCCGGAGTCCGGCTGAACAGCGTCTGAGACAGGCTGGCCCAGATCGGCCACGGCCGCTTGATCCACTTCTCGTCCAGGCCGATCATGTCGTCCAGCCCCGTCGCGTAGGTGACGCGGACCTTGTGGCCGGGTGAGTCGGCGGCCACCTCGTCACCGTCATCGCCGGCGCTGGTCGTCCAGCCCAGGGCGTGCAGGTGCTCGTGCTCGCGCTCGACAAAGCCTCCGCTGCTGTGGGCGTGCGGGTCGACGATGACCGCCTGGATGGCGCAGAAGGCATGACTACCGCTGTCGCACTGGCGTGTCTGCGTGACGATGGTGGCGCCGGGAATCAGGGGAAGCTGGCTCAGCGACAGCGAGCCGGATCCGCCACCGCCACCGCAGCCGGCCAGCGCCAGCCCGGGCAGCACCAGGATCAGCAGGGCTTTGAGTCTTCTGAGGCCCATTGGTGCAGGGCAATTTAGCTGGCGGGCCGCTGCACCTAGCTGGCGTCAAACCGTGCCAGGGCGCGCGCGATCCCGTCCCGATCGAGGTCGGCGCCCAGGCAGCAGAGCAGGGCGATCCGGGCCGCCTGGGGGGAGAGGAAGGGCACGCATACCGCTCCGCTGCTGCGCAGGTCGCCCTCCGCGCCCTCAAATCCGTACGTGTCAAACAGCATCGATCCACGCTCGGGACGGCAGGTGACGAGCACGGGGAGCCGCTCGACGGCGGCGCGCAACTCCCCCAGGACCCCGGCCGAGACATGCCCGGCGCCCAGCGCCACGAGGACGACTCCATCGCAGTCGGGGACCAGCGCGGCCAGCACCTCGGCCCCGTCCCCGAGCCCGACGGTGACGATCGGCACGCGGTGCTCAAGACGCCCGACGGGGATCGGCGGATGCTGGGCCGGACGCGAGGCGAGCCAGACCCGCTGCTCGACGACGCGCCCGATCGGTCCCGTCACGGGTGAGCCGAAGGCGGCCGGGCCGGTGCTGTCGACCTTGCGGGCCGTGGTCGCCATGTGGATCTCGCCTCCGAACACGACGACGACCCCGAGCCCGGTGGCGGCCGCCGAGGCCGCCACGGCGACCGCGTCGAGCAGGTTGGCCGGGCCATCGGCTCCGGGGTTCGAACCGGGTCGATTGGCGCCGGTGACCACGATCGGCGCCTCGCCGGCGTAGGTCAGGGCACAGAGGACGGCCAGCTCCTCGAGCGTGTCGGTGCCGGTGGAGATGACGACTCCCTCGCCCTCGCTCGCCGCGGCGCCGGCGCGGCGAGCCACCTCGAGCGCCTGGTCGAGGCGAAGATGGGTCCCGGGGACACCCAGGGCGGTTTCGGCGCGCAACGCCTCGAACGCCGCCAGCTGGGGGATCTCGGCCACGAGCTCGGCGGCGCCGAGGGCGGGCACGGCCCGTTCGCCGCGCATCGCGATGGTTCCCCCGACTCCGATCAGCCGGACGGGGCGATTCTGCTCGATCACCGGCGGGAAACTATCTCCCGGCGGCGAACCGCACCGTCACCACCGCGACTAGTCTCTTCGAACGATGGCGACTATCTCCGAGCTTCTCTCCGATCCCGAACTGCTGGCGGCTGAATGGGACCTCGATCCCCTCGTGGCCGGGCGCGGGGCCGAAGGGGTCGAGGAGATGCTGGGGGAGGCGACACGCCGGGCGGGGGAATTTGCCGAGCGTTATGGCGGCCGTGTCGCCGAGCTCGACGGCGCCGGCCTGGAGGAGGCAATGCGGGAGCTGGCCGAGATCGAGGACCTCGTCGGCCGCGGTGGCTCGTACGCCTCGCTGCGCTTCTCCACCGACACCGCCGATCCCGAGCGGGGCGCCCTTCTCCAGCGCCTTCAGGAGGGCGCGACCGAGATCGAGACCAAGCTGCTCTTCTTCGAGCTCGAGTGGGCGGAGCTCGACGATAAGCGGGCCGACGAGCTGCTGGACGCCCCGGGCCTCGACTTCTGTCGCCACTACCTGCGTAGCGCTCGGCGCTACCGCCCGCACCTCCTCACCGAGCCCGAGGAGAAAATCTTGGCCGAGAAGGCGATCGCCTCAAGCGCCTCGTGGTCGCGCTTGTTTGGGGAGCTGCTCGGTGCCGTGCGGGTCCCCATCGAGGGGGAAGAGATGACGCTTGACATGGCGCTCAGCCGGCTCCAGGCGCCGGACCGCGAGGAGCGGCGCGCGTCTGCCGAGGCCGTCACCGCGGCCCTCGACCCCGGCCTGCGGACCCGTGCCTTCATCTACAACACGCTCGTCTACGACAAGTCGGTCGAAGATCGCCTGCGCCACTATCCCCACTGGCTGGCCAGCCGCAACCTGGCCAACGAAGCTTCGGATGAGTCGGTCCTGGCGCTGATCGAGGCCGTCCGCGGGCGCTACGACATTCCCCAGCGGTGGTACTCGCTCAAGGCCCGCCTCTTGGGGATCGACCGGCTGCGGGACTACGACCGCGCGGCGCCGATCCTGGCCGAGGACATCACCGTGTCCTACGGCGAGGCCCGCGACATGGTGCTTGAGACCTACGACTCGTTCTCACCCGCGGCGGGCGAGGTCGTGCGCCGGTTCTTTGACGGCAACTGGATCGATGCCCCGGTGCGTCCGCACAAGCGCGGCGGTGCCTTCTGCTCCTACACCGTTCCCTCGGTTCACCCCTATGTGCTCCTCAACTTCACCGCTCGGCGCCGGGACGCCCTGACCATGGCCCACGAGCTGGGCCACGGACTCCATGCCGCCCTGGCCCAGCCCCAGGGCATCTTCCATCAGGGGACGCCGCTGACGTTGGCTGAGACCGCGTCCGTGTTCGGCGAGACGCTTGTCTTCGAGCGGCTGCTCGCCGAGGCGGGAGACGATGAGCAGCGGCTGGCCCTCCTGGCCGAGCGGATCGACGGCGCCGTGGCCACCGTGTTTCGCCAGATGGCGATGAACCGCTTCGAGCACCTGGTCCACACGGGCCGCCGGCGTGAGGGCGAGCTGTCGGTGGATCGCCTGAACGACATGTGGGTGGAGAGCCAGACCGAGCTGTTTGGCGACTCGGTTGAGATCACCGACGGCTACCGGATCTGGTGGTCCTACATCCCGCACTTCATCAACACCCCGGGTTACGTCTACGCCTACGCCTACGGGCAGCTGCTCGCTCTTTCCGCCTACGGCCGCTACCGCGAGGAGGGGGAGTCGTTCGTCCCCCGCTATCTGGAGCTGCTGGCCGCCGGCGGTTCCCGCTCCCCGGAGGAGCTGGCCGCGATCGTCGGCATCGATCTCAGCGATCCCGGCTTCTGGGACTCTGGGCTTCGGCTGATCGAGGAGCAGCTCAGTCAGGCCGAGGCGCTGGCCAGCACCTAGCGATGAGTCGCGCGGCGGGTTCGGCCGCGCTCTTCCTGGCGCTCCACCACCTGGACGATCAGCCGCATCACCTGGTCGATCCCGGTCGCCTTGGCCTCGCCCTTTTCGAACGCCTCGCGCCAGTCCTTGACATGGCCCTTGGTCGCGAGCTCATTGAACTTCGCCCGCGGGATCTCGAGCGTCACCTTGGCATCGCCTGCGATGTCCTTGCTGATCTTGGGCCCGGGCAGCTCGACTCGGTAGATCTGGATATCGCCCCGCCCGCGCAGCTCCAGCCCCGCCACCAGCTTGAGCGGCTGGAGCGCCGGCACCTCCGTAAGAAACCGGGTCACCGCGGTCTCGATCAGGGTCTTGGTGTCAGAGGGGGAGGCCAGGCGCGGGAGTCTAGGTGACCTTGAAGGGGGCGCCCGTCGTGGCGCCGACGTTGCCCCGGAACTCCGGCGTCACATCGAGCACGTACTTGCCGGGACCGAGACGCTTGTTCCCGATCCGAGTGCTCAGCGTGAGCCGGTTCTTGCCAGCGCGATCGTGGTGGGTGAAGTGGGCTACCTCGACGAAGTCGCCGCCGCGTCGCGCGCGCCGCCAGATCGAGACGGTCGTCGCGGCCGCCTTAGAGTCGGTGTAGGTGACCGTCGTGCTGTGCGCGAAGGCGGAGCGGGAGATCCGGAGGTGCTTGATCACCGCCACGGTGGTCGTGAACGTGCGGTCAGCGCCGTAGCTCGTCCCGTCGGCCGTGACGATCACCACGCGATAGTGGTAGGTGGTGTTCGGCTTGAGCTTGTTGGCTCGCCATGAGATGGCCACCGGACTCACGCCGGCCGCGCTCAGCACCGCACTCCGCGAGCCGTACTTCTTCGTCTTGCCGTATTGGAACCAAACCTTCGCCGCGCCCTGGTTGGCGGTGACGCTCCCGTTCAGGAACGCGCTATTGCGCGTGATCCGGCTCGCAGGCAGCGTGGTGGCCGCCGGCGGCGCGACCTCGTAGGCGCCGATGTCGCACTTAGGCCCACTGGGGCGCTTGACGCCCCGCTCGTCGGTAGCCGTGCAACCCGCCCCGGTCGCGGGGATCTGATCGATGGCCGCGCTCCCGGGCTGGAGGCCGATCGTGGGCGCGGGACCGCCGTTGTCCTGGAGCGGACCCAGGTTGGGGTTGCCACCGGAGAACGTCGCCGGGCAGGAGGCATCGCCGAAGGAGAGGTTGTGACCACCGTCCAGGATCCCGCTGCCGCAGTTGCTGCCCTCGCTCAGCGCCAGGATCGAGTTCTGGAGCGTGATCGTCGACCCCTGGGCGGTCAGCCCGCCGCCTGACCCGCCCGTCCCGTCGGTGCCGCTGAGGCCGGCCGTGGCGGCGGAACCCCCAGCTCCGCCGGTCCCGGCCGCCCCCGCGTTGTTGCCCGCGCTTGTCGTCTGAAGGAGATTGGCCGCCGAGGTGCCGACCGTCTCCACGGCACCGCCGGAGCCGCCGGGCCCACCGTTGCCCCCGGCGCCTCCCACCCCTCCCGAGGACGGGGCCGCGCCGCCCGCACCGCCGGCGCCGCCGCTGCCCGCGGCGTTCGAGGCAAAGGTGCTGTTGGTCACCGACAGGCTTCCCCCGTCGCTCTCGATGCCGCCGCCCCCACCGGCCGGGCCTCCCGCGCCCCCGGCACCTCCGGTGGCCACCAGGGCCAGGCCGCCGGTGCCGCCTTGACCGCCGTTACCCGCGGCATTGCTGCGGAAGGTGCTGTCCGAGACAGTCAGGCTCCCGCCGGCGTTCATCACACCGCCGCCGGCGCCACCCGCCGCGCCGGCTGTCCCGGCTCCGCCGTTGTTTCCCTGCACCCCCGCGGTGCCGAAGCCGCCGCCACCAGCCTGGTTGTTGCTCAGCGTGACGCCGGTGAGGGTCAGCGTGCCGGTGTTGTAGATCCCGCCGCCTGAGCCACCGGCCCCGCCGTTGGTTCCGGCTCCGGCCTGGTTACCGGTGAGGCCGGTGTCGGTGAGCGTCAACGTTCCCTGATTGAGGATCCCGCCGCCGCTTCCGCCCGCGGGAGCCGCGGCGTTTGCGATGGTCAGACCGCGCATCGCGACCGTGGCGCCCGAGGCGATGTTGAACGCGCGGTCGGCGAGCTCCCGGGCATCGATGAAGGTCTGGTTCTCAGCCGCCCCGACGATGGTCAGCGTGGCCGTGGAGGCAATGTTGAGCGAGCCGCCAAAGCCAAGGAGATAAGTGCCCTTCCCGAGCACGATCGTGTTCGACCCGAAGGCCGCGGGCGCGCAATCGTTCTGAGTGCCCCCGGGCGAGTCGACATCCTCGATCGCCTTGCGCAGCGAGCACTGACCGTCTCCCGGCTGCTGGTCGTCGTTCGTGGTGTTGACCGTGATCGTCGCGGCCGTGGCCGGTGCCGCCATCACGAGCAGGATGAGTCCAACGGCCAGCGTGAGCAGCCGAGTACGCGCCATGTCTCCTCCGTTCTGGTGCCTCACCCGCTCCCCTCCTCGGGAGCGTCATTGGAGGCTTAAAACGAGGGTGGGCGTAACAAGTTACGTCTCGCCCGTCAAGGCGCGCCCTCTCAGATCTTGTGGCGCTGGAGCAGCTTGCGCCCGATGACCATGCGCTGGATCTCCGACGTGCCCTCGCCGATCAGCAGGAGCGGCGCGTCGCGGTAGATCCGCTCGATCTCGTACTCCTTGGAGTAGCCGTAGCCGCCGTGGATGCGCAGCGACTCCTCGGCGCAGAAGCGGCCGGCCTCGGAGGCGAACAGCTTGGCCATGCCGGCCTCGATGTCTGACCGCTCGCCCGCGTCCTTCATGGCGGCGGCGCGGCGCGTGAGCAATCTCGCGGCGTCGATCTGCGTGGCCATGTCGGCGAGCTTGAACTGGATCGCCTGGTGCTCGGCGATCGGCTTGCCGAACGTCTTCCGCTCCTGGGAGTACTTCAGGGCCAGCTCCAATGCTCTTTGCGCGAGCCCGACGCCTCGGGCGGCGACGTTGACCCGCCCCAGCTCGAGCGCGTCCATCATCTGCGGGAAGCCCTTGTTCAGCCCCTGGTCCTCGCCCCCGAGGATCTGCTCGGCGGGAATCTTGTAGCCGTCGAACACGAGCTCGGTCGACTCAACGCCCTTGTAGCCCATCTTCTTGATCTGGGGCGGGACGTTGAAGCCCTCGTACTCGCCGGTGTTCTCGGCCACACCGGGCTCCTTCTCGGCGATGAAGCAGGTGAGGCCGCGGTGCTTGGGCTCGGCGTTCGGGTCGGTGCGAACGAGGACGAAGACCAGCCCGGCCCTCAGCCCGTTCGTGACCCACATCTTCGTGCCGTTGATCTCGTAGTGCTCGTCGACCTTCTTGGCTGAGGTCTTGATGGCGGCGACGTCGGAGCCCAGCTCGGGTTCGCTCAGGGAGAAGGCGGCCCGGATCTCTCCGGTGGCCATCTTCGGGAGGTACTTCTGCTTCTGCTCGTCGGTCCCGAACTTCATGAGCAGGTAGGAGCCGATGAAGTGGGTGTTGACGATGCCGGAGATGGAGATCCAGCCTCTACTGAGCTCCTCGACGATCATCGCGTAGGTCGTGAGGTCGAGCCCCATGCCGCCGTACTCCTCGGGGATCGTTACGCCGAACAGCCCGAGTTCCTTCATCTGCTCGACGATCGGCTCCGGAAACTCGTCCTCGTGGTCGTAGTGCTCGGCCTTGGGAATGATCTGCTCATCGGCGAACTGCCGGACCATCTCGGTGATGGCCTTCTGCTCGTCGGTTAGGTCGGTGGGGGTGGTTGTCGTCGCCATTGGTTCCAACTTTGCCACGAAGGGGGTGGTTTAAGCGCTGCGCTGACTCATAGGGGTGTGGGAGATAAATCCAACATAGAGGTACGGATCGCCCACGCCGCTGTCGGTCAGCAGCGGAATGTGACGCGCGCACAGCTCATCGCGATCGGAATTGCGCCGAGCTCGATCGCCTGGCGGGTCAACCATGGCCGCCTCTTCCGCACCTCCTTCCCAGGCGTCTACTCAGTCGGCTGCCCTCCCATCACCCCCCAGGAGCGGGCGATGGCCGCCGTCCTGGCCTGCGGCCCGGGCGCCGTCCTCAGCCACGGCTCGGCGCTCACCCTCTGGGGCATCTGGAAGCGGTGGGACCTCCCCTTCGATGTCACGGTCGGGACCGACCGACGGCCGAGGGGCGTCCAGGTCCACCGCAACAAGCTCGATGACCAAGACCTCACGACCCACCTCGACATCCCGGTGACCACGCTCGCCAGAGCCCTTCTCGACCAGGCAAAGGGCATGCCCCAGAAGTCGCTCAACCGGGCGATCAACAACGGTCGCGAAGCCGGTTACGTCCACATCAGCCAGCTCGAAGACGTCGTCGACCGCAACCCACGTCATCCCGGAAGACCAGCCATCGAATACTGCATCGGAGTCGCTCCTGAGCGTCCAAGCAAATCGGACTTCGAGGACGACTTTCCCGCCTTCTGCGCCCGCTACGGGCTGCCCCAGCCGGAGATGAACGCGTCCGTCTGCGGCCACACGGTCGACGCGCTGTTCGTGAAGGAGAAGGTGATCGTCGAGCTCGACGGCTGGCTCTTCCATTCCAGCCGCTTCTCATTCGAAGACGACCGCGACCGCGATGCGGACACCACGGCCGCCGGCTTCGTCACCGTCCGCCTCACCAAAGCCCGCCTAAGACAGGACCCCCAGCGAGAGGCTGACCGCCTGAGCGCGATCCTGAAGCTTCGCCGCTCCGCGTAGACTGCCGCCCCCGTGCCCGACCGCCCCACCAATCCCGAGGTCACGGTCGAGGCGTCACGGCACGCCCTGCAGGGGTCGTTCGCAGGCAACCTGGGCATCGAGCTCGTCGAGATCGGCGAGGACTCGGTGACCGGCCGGCTCCGGGTCGATGATCGCCACCTTCATCCCGGCGGCTACGTCCACGGCGGGGTGTGGGTCGCCTTCGCTGACACGGTGGCCGCCTGGGGCACGATGCGTAACCTCCCGCCCCAGCAGAACTTCACCACCTCGGAGCTCAAGGTCAACGTCTTCACTTCCGGCCTCCCCGGTGATGAGCTGATCGCGATCGCGAAGCCGCTGCACCGCGGGCGCCGGACTCAGGTGTGGGAGGTGCGTGTGATGAAGGCGGACCGGCTCGCCGCCAATTTCATCTGCACGCAGATGGTGCTGCCGGGAAGCTACGAGGCGCCCCCCGGAGTCCACTAGCGCGGGCGCTCCTGAAGCTCCCCGTCCACCTCTAGGTCCACCTTCTCGTTGTAGAAGGCGAGCAATCCCGCGATACGCGAGGCCTCCGGCAGCGGCTCGGCGTAGTACCAGATCAGGTCCTTGTGGCCCGGGACCGAGTGGTACTGGGCGTGCCCCTTGTACGGGCAGACCGAGGTCGTCTCGCTGGGCTCGAGCTCGGCGAGGACGTCCGCACGCGGGATGTACCAGCGCACGGGGAGGTTCGACTCAAACAGCGCCACCGCTCGGTTGCTTTCGGCCAGCACCTGCCCGTCGACGGAAATCCGGATGTGCCGGCGACTGGGGCGGATGTCGACCCGGTGGTAGGGGTCGCGCACGTGGCCGAAGAGCTCCTCGTCCTCCTCGAACCACTGGTCGACCCGGTCCCAGTAGAAGGCGATCAGGTCCTTGATCGGCGGGGCGCCATCGATTGGGTCGGGGTAGTACCAGGCCGCATCTTCAACCAGCCGGTCACCGACCCGGAGGGTGTAATAGGAGGCCTCGCCCTTCTTGGGGCAGCGGGTGTGCTTGTCGCTCGGGGCGAGCAGGTCGGTCCGCACATCCGCTGGAGGGAAGTAGTAGATCGGTTGGAGCCCGGACTCCTGCAGGAGCATCGTGCGGTGGCTGTCGGCGATCGTCTCACCGGCCACGACGACGCGCACGCGTCTGGGGCTCGGCTCCAGATACAGCGCCTGACCGGGCGTGGGGGGGTCGAAGTTGAACCGCCCGGCCGGATGTCGCCCGAGGGGTCCGGTGCCGGTCATCATGCCCATTGAGTTCCAGGCTAGCTAGTAGCGATCGCGGGCTTTTGCACCTTCACAAAATCTTGAGACTAGTTTTCAGAGCATTGGGGTAGGTAGGGGCTACGGCACTTCGCAACCGCGACCTCTGGCTGCCCATCCGAGAGCCCGCGGAGCCGGCGAAGGATCCAGTGACGGCGCCGAGCCGTCTCTCTGTCGGTGCGTCCCTCCAAACCGCGGCTCGGCCCGTCACTGAAATTAGGAACGCCCCGCCTACCCCGCGACGACGATCCCCAGCCAGACGATCGCCAGCGACACCGCGAAGATCGCCGCGTCGATCGCGTGCCACTGCGGCCGCCGCAGGTGGACGCCGATCAGCGCGATGACCAGCACCACGAGGCCGAGCTTGACCTGAAGGGTCGAGTCGCTCCAGCGGTGGTAATGCGAAGCCATCGCGACCCCGCTTACCACGAGCACGCCGACGGCGATCAGCGTGCCGATCCCGAACCGCCGCGCCGCCGCCCGCAACGGCCCGCGGTCGCCCGCGCCCCGCAACACGGGTACGACGACGGCACCGAGCATCAGCTGCCCGCCGACGAAAAAGGCCATCGCCACCAGGTGAAGCCAGAGGACGGCGTTCCACAGGGTCACCGGTCGATCCTGGCAGACTGCCCCGGCGCCATGATCCCCGCCCGCACAGACGCCGGATGAACTTCGCGCGGGACGTCGTCGACGCCGCCCCGTCCGATCGCCTGGCCCTGATCGAGCGCCGGCGTGACGGCCGGCGCCGGGAATGGCCCTTCGGCGAAGTGGCCGACAAGAGCGCTCGCCTGGCCTCGGCGCTCCAGGCCCATGGCATCGGCCAGGGCGATGTTGTGCTCACGCTGATCGGGAACCGCCCCGAGTGGGTCCTCACGATGGTGGCCTGCTTTCGCCTCGGTGCCGTCGCGCTCCCGTGCAACGAGCAACTCCGGGCCAAGGACCTCCGCCTGCGCCTGGCCGCGGCGCAGCCGGCGCTGATCGTGGCCGATGAGCGGAACCTCGGAGAGCTCCAACGTGCCGAGCCCGATGCCGAGGTCGTGGCGATCCCCGATGAGACCCTGTTCGACCACGACCCGTGCGCCCCCGCGGAACTAGGCCCCACCGATCCGTGCCTCATCACCTTCACGAGCGGGACCACCGGCGAGGCCAAGGGCATCGTCCACGGCCAGCGCTACCTGCCGGGGCAGCAGCTCCAGGCCGAGCACTGGCTGGACGCGCGTGAGGGGGACCTGGTCTGGTGCACGGCGGCCAGCGGCTGGTCGAAGTCGGCACGCAACGTGTTCATCGCGCCCTGGCTGCGCGGCGCGACCGCCCTGCTTCACGACGAGCGCTTCGATCCGGCCCAGCGGCTGCAGATCCTGGCCAGCGAGAGGGTCAACGTCCTCTGCATGGCCCCCACCGAGTACCGGGTGATCGCCAAGCGGGCGACGCTTGAGCCGGTCCCCAGTCTGCGCACGCTCGTGGCGGCCGGGGAGGCGCTCAATCCCGAGGTCATCCGCGCCTTCAAGGAGACCACCGGGATCGAGATCCGGGACGGCTATGGCCAGACCGAGACCGGCCAGCTGACCGGCAACCCGGTCGGCCAGCCCGTCCGCCCCGGGTCGATGGGGCTGCCGCTGCCGGGAGTCGACCTGCGGGTGATCGACGGTGAGCTCGTGCTCGCCGATCCCACCACCGATCCCACCTTCTTCGTCGCCGAGCTGGGTGGGCAAGCCGCACCGGACGACCGCCCCTGGCCGACCGGCGACCGGGTGCGCCGCGACGAGGACGGCTACCTCTACTTCGAGGGCCGCTCCGACGACGTGATCATTTCCTCGGGCTACCGGATCGGCCCGTTCGAGGTGGAGTCGGCCCTTGTCTCGCACACGGCGGTCGCCGAGGCCGCGGTGGTCGCTGCCCCCGACGAAGAGCGGGGGTCGGTGGTGCGGGCGGTGGTCGTCCTCCGCGAGGGCTATGAGCCGAACGACGAGCTCGCGACCGAGCTCCAGGAGCACGTACGGGAGCAGACGGCCCCGTACAAGTACCCGCGGATCGTCGAGTTCGCGGCCGACCTCCCCAAGACGGCCAGCGGAAAGGTTCAGCGCGCCCTCCTCCGAGAGGGAAATTCCTAACAAGATCGTCCCGCCGATCCGATTAAGGACTATGAGGATCGGGATGAGGCCTCAGATGCTTGCGGCGGTCGGCGGCGCCGGTCTGCTGGGTGGGCTTTGGCTGCCCTGGTACACGGTCCGGGTGACGGACAGCGCCTGGCAGGCCTTCACCGCGATGCCGGTCGTCCTGCTCGTGACGGGAGCCTTCGCCGGCGTCCTGTCCGTGCTCGAGTTGTGCGATCGCGCCGGGGACACGTCACACCTGGCCATGCTGGCCGGGGCGCTGGCGGCAGTCCTGGTCGCGTATCGCCTTGCGCTGCCGCCGCTGCCCGGCATGCACGCCGCCTGGGGCGTCTACGTCACGCTCGGCTCGGCGCTCACGGTCCTGGCCGGCGGGCTGCTGGCCGCCGCCGAGGACTCGCTGCCCGAGATCTCAGTGCCGGCGATCAGCCTCCCCCAGGCGCCCAATCCGGGCCTGCCCGCACCACCCGCCCACTAGAAGAGACCCGATCGGGGTATGGCTAGGCTGGAAGTTGTGACTCGACCAGTGATCGGCATCTGCGCCCCTCTCGTCCAGGCCCAGTGGGGCTACTGGGACCGGCCCGCCGCGCTGCTCGCCATTAACTACATCGACGCCGTCCAGGCGGCCGACGGGATGGTGGTCCTGATCCCCCCGGATCCCGAGTTCGACTCCGACCCGGATGAGATCCTCGACCTGATCGACGGGCTGATCTTGGCCGGTGGCAACGACATCGATCCGGCCAACTACGGAGCGGAGCCCCACCCGACGACCGCCCCGCCGGTCCCCGAGCGCGACGCGGCGGAGCTGGCGCTGACTCGGCGAGCGTGGGAGCGTGACCTGCCGATCCTGGGGATCTGCCGCGGGATGCAGCTCCTCAACGTTGCCCGCGGCGGCACGCTGATCCAGCACCTGCCCGAACGGGTTGGTCACGAGGAACACCGTCGCGTCCCCGGGAGCTTTGAGGGCGCCGACCACGACGTACGTCTTGCGCCGGGCTCACTGATCGCTCGCGCCGCCGGGGAGCAGATCCACGTCACCAAGTCCCACCACCACCAGGCGGTCGACGAAGTGGGCGAGGGGCTCGAGGTCACCGGCCACTCGATGCTCGACGACCTGCCCGAGGCGGTCGAGGCGCCCGATCACCATTTCGTCCTCGGGGTGCAGTGGCATCCGGAGGCGGACGAGAGCAGCCGCGTGATTGCGACGCTGGTCGAGGCGGCGCGTGAGCACCAGGCTGAGCGCGCGGCCGCAGAGCCCGCGCTTGCCTATCGCAGCGCCCGCGACTCCGACTAGCGCCTACTGGAGCGCCCGCGGCTCCGAGTAGCCGGCGGCGCGGATGGCTCGGATCACCTGCTCGGCGTGCTCGTGTCCGCGGGTTTCGAGGACGAGCTGGACCGCCGTCTCACGGACGTGGAGGTCGAGCCCCTCTCGGATGTGGATGACGTCGAGCAGGTTGGCGCGCTGCTCGCCCACGAGCACCAGCAGCTGAGCTAGCGATCCCGGCCGGTCGGGCAACCGGGCGAGCAGGACGAGGCGGCGAGCAGCCTGACTCTCGTGGCGGCGCATGATCTGGGCCAGCAGCCCGGCGTCGACGTTCCCGCCGGAGAGGATGACCGCCGTCGTTCCCTCGGTCGGGAGCTCGAGCGAGCCGCCCAGAAGTGCGGCCACGCCGACGGCGCCGGCGCCCTCGACGACGAGCTTGGACCGCTCGAGCAGGAACACCATCGCCTCGCCGACATCGTCCTCGGCCACCACGACGACGTCGTCCAGCCACCGCTTGACCAGTCCCAGCGTGAGGCCGCCCGGGCGCTTGACCGCGATCCCGTCGGCGATCGTCAGCGCCGACTCGGCGGGCACCGGCTCGCCCGCCCGCAGCGAGGCGGGAAACGGGGCGCAGTTCTCCACCTGGACCCCGATCACCCGCACGGCGGGACGCTCCGACTTCACCGCGATCGCGATGCCACTGGACAGTCCGCCCCCACCCAGGGGAACGATCACCCCGGCGAGGTCAGGGACCTGGTCAAGCAGCTCAAGGCCGACGCTTCCCTGGCCGGCCACGACATCGGGATCGTCGAACGGGTGGACGAAGGCGAGGCCCTCGGTGTCGGCCCGTTCGTAGGCGGCGAGCAGCGCCTCCTCCAGCCCAGACCCGACGAGCTGCACGGTGGCGCCGAGCGCGCGGGCAGCTTCGACCTTGGCGATCGGCGCCGTCTCCGGCATGAACACCTCGCAGCGCACCCCCCGGGACCGGGCCGCGTAGGCCAGCGCCTGGCCGTGGTTGCCGGCGCTGGCGGTGATCACCCCGGCCACGCAGCCGTCTCCCAGCGCAGTCAGCTTGGCCAGGGCGCCGCGGATCTTGAACGACCCCGTGCGCTGGAGGTTCTCCGTCTTCAGCGCGACGGTGGCGCCGCTGCGCTCACTCAGCGTCCTTGAGCTGAGAACCGGCGTCTGCTTGACGATGCCCGCTCCCGCGCGGGCGGCGCGACGGATGTCCTCGGCCGTCAGGTCGTGCGCCGCCTGCTCAGGGAGCGTCTTAGCCAGGGATCGCCACCACCGCGTCGATTTCGACCATGGCCCCCATCGGGAGCTCGGCCACGCCGATCGCCACCCGGGCGGGGGGATCGGATTCGAAGAAGGACTCGTAGACCTCGTTGATGGCCTTGAAGGAGGCCATCTCGGTCGTGTACACGGTCAGGCGCACGGCGTCTCCGAGCGTCGCTCCGGCGGCGTGGCAGACGGCGGCCAGGTTCTCCAGGCAGCGGCCGGCCTGATCGGCGACCGTCCCGCCAACCAACTCGCCCGTCCGTGGGTCGAGCGGGATCTGGCCTGAGCAGAAGAGGAGATCTCCCGCGCGCACGGCGTGCGTATAGGGGCCTACGGCGGCGGGTGCATCGGGCGCGGTCACCGGCTCGCGTTGTGCAGGCATGGGTGAAGCGTATTGGTCGCCGACCCCCAAGTGCTAGGTGGGTAGCCTCGATTCGTGGCCAATCGCCTCGCCGCTGAAACCTCGCCCTACCTCCGCCAGCACGGCGAGAATCCCGTCGACTGGTACGCGTGGGGGAAGGAGGCGCTGGCGCGGGCGCGTGAACTGGACCGGCCACTGCTCGTCTCGGTTGGCTACTCGGCCTGCCACTGGTGCCACGTGATGGCCCACGAGTCCTTCGAGGACCCGGAGACGGCGGCGTTGATGAACGAGCGGTTTGTGTGCGTGAAGGTGGACCGTGAGGAACGGCCTGATGTCGATGCCGTGTGCATGGAGGCGTGTCAGGCCATCACGGGACGCGGCGGCTGGCCGCTCAACGCGTTCCTGACGCCGGAGCTCGTGCCCTTCTACGCCGGGACCTACTTCCCGCCCGAGTCAAGGCACGGGATGCCGAGCTGGCGAATGGTGCTGGAGGCATTGGCCGACGCCTGGACCGAGCGCCGGACCGAGATCACCCAGCAGGGGAAGCAGATTCTCCAGTCGCTGAACGCGACCGCGCGGCTTAAGCCCTCCAGCGAACCGATTCGAGAAGACCTTCTCGCCGAGGCCCTCGCCGCCTTCCCGGGCTACTACGACGCCCAGAACGGCGGCTTCGGAGCGGCGCCGAAGTTTCCTCAGGCGACCGCCATCGACCTGCTCCTGACCCGCGGGGAGCGAAGGATGGCCGAGCACACGCTCGAGGCGATGGCTCGGGGCGGCATCTATGACCAGGTCGGCGGCGGCTTTGCCCGCTACGCCGTCGACGCCACCTGGACCGTGCCGCACTTCGAAAAGATGCTCTACGACAACGCGCTCCTGGCCCGCTCCTACCTCCACGGCTGGCAGGTATCCGGCCAAGAGCTCTTCCGGCGCACCGTCCGGGAGACGCTCGACTGGGCACTGCGGGAGATGCGCGGCGACGAGGGGGGCTTCTGCTCGGCACTGGACGCCGACTCCGAGGGGGTCGAGGGCAAGTTCTACACGTGGACGCTGGAGGAGCTGCGGGAGGTCCTGGGCGAGAGGGCCGAGGAGGCGATCGCCTATTTCGGTGCCAGCGAGCGCGGCAACTTCGAGCCCGGCGAGAACGTGCTCGAGGCTCGCGGCCCCGAGCCGGCGGCGCGCGAGGAGATCCGCCGCACCCTCTACGAGGTCAGATCAGAGAGGGTGTGGCCGGGGTTGGACGACAAGCGCCTGACCGCCTGGAACGCGCTGATGATCTCCGCGCTGGCCGAGGCGGGCGCGGTCCTCGACGAGCCGGCCTACCGGGACGCCGCCACGCGCTGTGCCGAGTTCCTCACCGAGCACCTGCGAGGCCCGGACGGCCGCTTGCTCCGGACCTGGAAGGAGGGGGAGGCGAAGATCGATGCCTTCCTCGAGGACTACGCCTTCCTGCTCGACGCCCTCCTCACCCTCTACGAGAGCACCTTCGAAGCGCGGTGGTACCACGAGGCGGTGCGGGTGGCCGACGAGCTGATCGATCGCTTCGAGGATGGGCAGCGGGGCGGCTTCTTCACCACGGCCGAGGCGCAGGACGAGCTGCCGGTTCGCCGCAAGGATCTGGAGGACTCGCCGATCCCGTCCGGAAACTCCGCGGCCGCGTTCGCTCTGCTTCGCCTGGCCCTGCTCTCCGGCGAGGGCAAGTACGAGCGCCACGCACTCGGGGTGCTGCGGCTGCTCTTCCCGCTCGGGACCCGGCACCCGATCGCCTTCACCCAACTCCTCCGCGCGGCCGACTTCTACCTCGCCCCGGTGCACGAGGTGGCGATCGTCGGCCCGGCGGCCGAAGCCGAGGCGCTGCTGCGGGTCGTGCGCCAGGGCTTCCGACCCCACCTGGTGCTCGCCGGCGGGGAGCCCGACGCCGTCCCGCTGCTAGACGGGCGCGAGCCCGTCGATGGTCACGCCGCCGCCTATGTGTGCGAGCACTTCGTCTGCCAGGCGCCGGTGCGAAGTGCGGAGGAGCTGGCGGCGAGTCTCGCCTAGCTACGCTGTCTGACGTGGACGATCTGTACCGCGAGAACATCCTCGACCACTACAAGCACCCGCACAACTGGAGCCCGCCGGGCGAGCCGATCGCCGAGCCGGACCTTGAGTTTCACGATCTGAACCCGCTGTGCGGTGACGAGCTGACGGTCCAGCTCGCCGTCGACCCGGAGGGCCGGGTCGAGGACGTGCGCTTCTCCGGCCACGGGTGCGCGATCTCCCAGGCCGCCGCCTCGATGACCTCCGACGAGGTCAAGGGGATGCCGGTCCAGGAGCTGCTCGCCCTCGACCGCAGCTTCGTCCTTGACCTGCTCGGGATCGACATCTCGGCGACGCGGATGAAGTGCGCGCTGCTCTCGCTCAAGGTCCTCAAAGGGGCTTCGCTGGGCCACGAAGTGGAGTGGGAGCCCGAGACGCCGCGGAGCGAGGCAGAGCTCGGCGAGACCGGCTGAGCAGGCCCTTCAAATCCTATCTCTGCGCTAGGATTTATCTCGTGCCTGAAGTGATCGAAGTCTGCCCCGTGGCCGAGCTCCAGCCCGGCGAGCGCCGCCTGGTCGAATGGGAGGACCTCGAGATTGGCGTGTTCAACTGCGGCGGCACTCTCTACGCGATCGAGGACCGCTGCTCACACGACAACGGGCCGCTCGCCGAGGGCGAGTTCGACGAGGAACAGTGCACCGTAGAGTGCCCCCGGCACGGGTCGCTGTTCGACATCACAACCGGCCGGCCGTTGACATTGCCCGCATATGTTCCCGTGGACACCTTCCCGGTGATCATCGAGGATGAGACGATCAAGTTGGAGGTTGAGTAGTGGCCACCACCGAACCGAAGATTCCCGTCGAGCCGCCGGTCCCCTCCGAGAACGAGGGCCTGCGCGGCATCAACGCCGACTACGCCGAGCGCTTCGGCTTCCACGACGCCGAGAACTACCTCTATAAGGCGCCCAAGGGGCTGAACCGGGAGATCGTGGAGAAGATCTCCGAGTTCAAGTCAGAGCCTGAGTGGATGCGTGAGTTTCGGCTCAAGGCGCTTGAGCACTTCCTATCGCGCCCGCAGCCCACGTGGGGCTCGCCGATGCTCCAGGAGGTCGACTACGACGACATCCACTACTTCGTCCGCGCCTCCGAGAAGCCCGGCCGCTCCTGGGACGACGTCCCCGCCGATGTCAAGAAGACCTTCGACCGCCTCGGCATCCCCGAGGCCGAGCGGAAGTTCCTCGCCGGCGTGGGGGCCCAGTACGAGTCCGAGGTCGTCTACCACCAGGTCCGTGAGGACCTGGAGCAGCAGGGCGTGATCTTCGTCGACATGGACACGGGCCTGCGTGAGCACGAGGACATCGTCCGCAAGTACTTCGCCACCGTGATCCCCCCCAACGACAACAAGCTCGCCGCGCTCAACAGCGCCGTGTGGTCAGGCGGCTCATTCGTCTACGTCCCGGAGGGGGTCCACGTCGAGATGCCGCTCCAGGCCTACTTCCGGATCAACACCGAGAACATGGGCCAGTTCGAGCGCACGCTGATCATCGCCGAGCCCGGCTCCTACGTGCACTACGTCGAGGGGTGCACCGCCCCCACCTACTCCAGCAACAGCCTCCACTCCGCCGTGGTCGAGCTGATCGCCCAGCCGGGGGCGCGGATCCGCTACACGACGGTCCAGAACTGGTCGACCAACGTGTTCAACCTGGTCACCAAGCGCGCGATCGCCCAGGAGGACGCGACCGTCGAGTGGGTCGACTGCAATCTCGGCAGCCGCCTGACGATGAAGTACCCGAGCGTCTACCTGATGGGCGAGCGGGCCCACGGCGAGATCCTCTCGATCGCCTTCGCGGGCAAGGGCCAGCACCAGGACGCCGGCGGCAAGATCATCCACGCCGCGCCCAACACGACAAGCAACATCTTCGCCAAGTCGATCTCCAAGGACGGTGGCCGGGGCTCCTACCGCGGCCTCTTGGAGATCGCCAAGGGCGCCCACGGCGCCCGCTCCAAGGTCGTCTGCGACGCCCTGCTCCTCGACGAGGAGTCGCGCTCTGACACCTACCCGACGATCCGCATCTCCGAGGACGACGTCAACGTCGGCCACGAGGCCACCGTCTCCAAGGTCGGCGAGGACCAGCTCTTCTACCTGATGTCGCACGGGATCCCGGAGGACGAGGCCTCGAAGCTGATCGTCAACGGCTTCATCGAGCCGATCACCAAGGAGCTCCCGATGGAATACGCGGTCGAGATGAACCGGCTGATCGAGCTCCAGATGGAGGGCTCGATTGGCTAGCGCCGCACCCGTCGAGCTCCCCCAGTTCAAGGGGCGCCCCGGGTGGGAGTTCACCGACATCTCCGGCCTCGACCTGGCCGCCTATGAGCCGGTAACCGAGGCCGAGGCAGCCGACCCGATCGAGACCCTCTTCTCCGTCGGTCAGCGCTCCGCGTATCCCGACGGGGTGATCGTCGCTCCGATCGAAGAGGCGCCGCCAGAGTTGCTCGGCTCGGTCGTCGCCGCCGACGATCTCTTCACCCTCCTCAATAATTCCGCCGAGTACCGCGCCGGCTCGTTCGTCTACGTCCCCCGGGGCGTCGTCCTTGAGGAGCCGATCTCGCTCCAGACCGTCCACCCCCGCGACGGCGGTCTCCTCCATCAGCGGACCTTGATCGTGCTCGAGGAAGGCGCCCAGGCCGAGGTATGGGAGCAGTACCTGTCCGCTGGCGTCGAACAGAACGGCGTCCTCAACGTCGTCACCGAGCTGGTCGTCGGCGACAACGCGCGGCTGCGCTACGTCTCCGGCCAGAACCTCTCAGAACAGAGCTGGATCTTCGGCGCCCAGCGCGCCGAGGTCGGCCGCGACGCCGGGCTTGACTGGGTCGCGCTCGGGTTCGGGTCGACCAACGGGCGGGTGCGGATGGAGACCAAGCTGGCCGGCGAAGGGGCCGAGGCCCGGGTCACCGGGGCCTACGCCAGCCACAGCCGCCAGCACATCGACTTCGACACGACCCAGGAGCACGCCGCTCCCAACACGACGTCCGACCTCGCCTTCCGGGGCGTCCTCCAGGGCCGCTCGACGGCGGTCTGGAAGGGCAACATCATCGTCGACCCGGGAGCCCAGAAGACCGACGCCTTCCAGGACAGCCGCAACCTGCTCATCTCCAAGCGCGCCCACGCCGACGCCATCCCCGGGCTCGAGATCCAGGCCAACGACGTGCGCTGCACCCACGCCGCCGCGGTGGCCCAGGTCGATCCCGAGCAGCTCTTCTACCTGCGCAGCCGCGGCCTGCGCGAAGACATCGCCAAGCGACTGGTCATCGAGGGCTTCCTGTCCGCCCTGGTCGAACGCTTCGAGGCCGGTCCGGTCCGCGAGCGCCTCGGCGAAGCGCTTGAGCGCCGCCTCGCCCTGATCCTCGGCGACTGAGGCCGACGCCCCTACGGGTTGCCGGGCGTATACGCGGTCTGCGGCCCGGTGGACGGGTTGCGCGTGAAGGTCTCCCCCGGCGGGACGCGGGAGAGCCCCGTCCACAGCGGCCCCTGGTCGCCGGGGATGTGCTGGTCGGTCCCCAGGTCCCGGTGCTGGGGGTCGAAGTAGTTGAGCTGCTTCACGTAACCGCGCTGCCCGGTCTCGCAGTCCGCATTGCCGTTGTTGTCGATCGCCGCGCCGTAGTTGTCGTTGTGCAGGTACTCGGGCTGCTGGCCCGGCGGGACGCCCTGACCGTCGGCGGGCCCGGCGGCGGGGAGCGTGCCGACGCTGTCCTGCTGCTGGTTGGCGAAGTTGAGCAGCGCCCGCTGGGCCATGCCGAAGTTCGTCTGCTCGGAGACCACGTCGGCGAGCTGCACCCACATGTAGTTCCAGCCGTTGCAGACGGTCACATACGGGCCCAGGTAGCGGATCGTCGGGTCAAGCGTGTTCACGGTCGAGGCCAGGCCGTTGACGGCGACGTTGGTCCCCGGATCACGGGCCAGCGAACCCAGTGAGGTGAGCACGCCCTCGAGCTCCTGATTCATCACCGGCGTGCGCGGGAGGACGCGAACCCCGGCCTCGAGCGCCGGGTTCACGTTGGGCAGCGCGTCACGCAGCTCGGCCGTGGCCGGCCCCATGTAATCCGCAAAGGTCGTGAGGTCGGACAGCAAGGGCTGCTGCGCTTTCAAAGACGCCGTGCCGACATCGAGCGTGGGCGGCGACTGGCTGATCGTCTGTTCCAGATCCTGCGGGTTCTGCGAGATGGCGGCAAACGTCGTCGCCTGGTCGGTGAACCACCGCGCGTTGACCGCCGCCACCGGCGAGACGGTGGAGAAGAACCCGTTCAGCGCGCCCAGGAGCCGCGTCAGCTGGGTGTGCGGATCGGACAGATACGCCGCCACCGGGCGCAGGTTTCCGAACAGCTGGGGCAGGCTGGCGATCGTGTCGTTCAAAGACGACCCCCGCGCCGTCAGCGCGTCGCCGTAGCCGGCCAGGTTCTCCTGCACCGCCGGCCGTGTCTTGGCGTCGAACATGTCGTTGATGTCGTCGATCTGGACCGGCACGGTGGTGTGCGAGACCGGCATCGTCCCCCCGTCCGGATAGATCTGGTGAGAGTGCCCGTAGTTCAGCTCGACGTACTTGAGACCCAGGAGCGAGCGGGGGAGGATGGTCGCCGTCGAGTCGACCGGGACCTGGCCCTGACTCTCGTTCAGCTCGAGCGTGAGCTGGGCGCCCACGGTGCCGTTGGCCAGCTCGATCGGGCGCATCTGCGAGACCAGGCCGATCCGGTAGCTGCCCTGGAGGACGTCGTTGCCCGGCACGAGCTCGGCCCCGTTGGCGATGTCGACCTTGAGCTCGCGGGTGGGCACGAACGGGAGACCGGTGTTGGCGTTGTAGGCCAGGAACACGGCGACGATGGCGACCAGCACGCAGACGGCGCCGATCAGCACCGGATTGGCAAAGGCGGTGCGCTGGAGCGACCCGCCGGCGGCCACCGACGGGCCCCGGCGGCTCCGGCTCCGCAGGGTGGCCGGGTCAAACGGCGGCGCCTCGTGGCCGCGCTCATCCGCGCGTTCCCACGCCTCGGCGGCGGCGTCCCAGTCTCCCGCCCGCGAGTGGAGCAGGCCGAGCCGGAAGGCTCCGTAGCCGTCGCCCCGCTCGTCAGCGCGGCGGAAGGCCTCCTCCGCCCCCCGGGCATCGCCGCGAGCCTCGGCGAAGACCCCGGTGTAGGCGGCGGCGGTGCCGTGCCCGGCCTCGTCGGCACGCCCGTAGGCCGCCTCTGCGCCCCGCATGTCGCCCTCGCGGGCCAGGCGGTTTCCCTCCTCGAAGGCCGAGGACTCGTCTCGATCCGCGTCCGGGCCGGTTTCCTGGTCTGTGGCCACGGCGGCAAGCTACCTAGCGCCAATCCTCCAGGTTCCAGTAGATCTGTGATATCGAGCACAGTGGAGGGCGGCGTACGATGCGCGGCTAGATGGCGCGCACGCCACCGCTAATACCCCTCGGCTACGGCAAGTTCGTCCGCGCCGACCGGATCTTCGCGCTCGTCCCGCTCGAGGGCGCCGAGCGGGGCGACGGCCGGCGGACGCTCGTCTATGTGGAGGGCGTCGAGGCACCGGTCATCGCCTCGCGCTCGGAGACGGCGCTCGCCCGGGACCTCGCCGAGGCCCTCGGCCAGGGCGGGCCGCGAGGCCGCCCCGAGATGACAGGCCAGGAACCGCTGTTCTGATGGCGCGGCAGATCGTGCTGCTGCGGGGGATCAACCTTGGCCCGCGCAACCGGATCGCCATGCCTGCACTACGAGACGCGCTCGGGGCGGCCGGGTACGACGGGGTCCGCACCTACGTCCAGAGCGGGAACATCGTCCTGGGGAGCGACCAAACCCCCGATAAGCTCGAAACAGCCGTAGAGAAACTGATCGCCAAGCACTTCGACCTTCAGATCCCCGTGATCGTCCGCACCGGCAAGGAGCTGGCGGCGGTCGTCAAGCGCAACCCGCTGGCCGACGCCGCCACCGACCCCAAGCGCTACCAGGTGAGCTTCCTCTCCCAGGCGCTCGGGCCCAAGCAGATCGACGAGCTGAACGCGCTTGCCACTGACAAGGAGCGGCTCGTCGCCAACGGCCGCGAGCTCTACGCCTGGCACCCCGACGGCGTCGCCCGCTCCAAGCTGTGGGCCAAGCTCGCCGGGACCGGTCTCGGGGTCAAGGCCACGGCACGCAACTGGAAGACGGTGGAGTCGCTCCTGGCCATGGCCGACGAATGAGCCCCCGCGCGTACACGGTCGTCGACGTCTTCACCGACTCGCCGCTTCAGGGCAACCCGGCGGCGATCTTCACCGACGGCAGTGGCCTCGAGGCCGAGCTCATGCAGCGCACGGCCCGGGAGCTCAACCTGTCAGAGACCGTGTTCGTCCTCCCGCCCCGCGAGGAGGCCGACGCGGCGGTGCGGATCTTCACCCCGGGCAGCGAGCTGCCGTTCGCCGGTCACCCGGTGCTGGGCACCGCCTTCGTGCTCGCCGCCAAGTCGGACGCGGAGCTGATCACGCTGGAGACCAAAGCGGGGCCGGTTCCCATTCGCCTGCGGCGCGAGTCAGGACAGGTCGTCTACGGCGAGATGGAGCAGCCGATCCCGACCCGCGAGTCCTTCCCGCACGAACACGAGCTCCTCGCCGCCCTCGGCCTCGACAACTCCGAGCTCCCGATCGCGGCCTACCGCAACGGCCCGGTCCACGTCTACGTCGCCCTTCCCGACGAGGCGGCGGTGGCCGGGCTCCGACCCGACCTCGGCCGCCTCTCCGACCTCGGCCCCGGGTTCGGCATCAACTGCTTCGCCGGGGCGGGCCGGCGCTTCAAGACGCGCAACTTCAGCCCCGGCCTCGGCATCGCCGAGGACCCGGCCACGGGGTCGGCGGCCGGCCCGCTCGCGCTCCACCTGGCGCGTCACGGCCGGGTCGCCTACGGTGAGCAGCTCGAGATTCGCCAGGGCGAGGAGATCGGGCGACCCTCGCGCCTCTATGCCCAGGTCGAGGGTTCGGACGGGAACGTCACCCGGATTGCCGTCGGCGGTTCGGCGGCCATCGTCGCCCACGGCGAGTACCGCCTCCAATAGACTCTCGCTCGTCATGGCAGACCCCGCGAGAGTCCTCGTGGTCGCCCACCAGACTGCCGCCACGCAGCCGCTGCTCGACGCGGTGAAGGCGCGGGCCGAGCAGGGTCCCGCCACCTTCCATCTCGTGGTTCCGCAGCAGCCGCACGGCCTCGACAAGCTCATGGATCCGCAGGATCACGGGCGCAAGGAAGCCGAGCGCGCGCTGGCCGACGCCCTGCCCAAGCTCTCGGAGGCCGCGGGCTCGGAGGTCACGGGTGAGGTCGGCGACGCCGAGCCGCTGGCCGCGATCGAGGACGCGGTCAACCTGGGCGACTACGACGAGATGATCATCTCGACGCTGCCCCTCGGCGTGTCCCGCTGGCTCCATCTCGACCTGATCTCAAAGGCTCGCGCCCTCGGCCCGCCCGTCACCCATGTGCTCGCGCCCCGCGGGGCGGAGGCCGTCGCGTAAGCTCCGTCGCCGGTGAAACTGGCGACCTTCTTTCCGCCTGACACGCACGTTCCCGTCGCCGGTGCAGTCAGCGACGATCGCGTGGCGGGCTTCGCGGACGATGTGCGGGTCGTCGACATCCTGGCCGGCGCCACGCCTGAGCCGACCGGGGGCGAGTGGGCCCTCGACGAGGTCACTCTCCTGGCCCCGATCCCCGAGCCCCCCACGATCTACGCCATCGGTCTCAACTACGCCAAGCACATCGAGGAGACCGGGAATGAGAAACCGGAGTACCCAATCGTGTTCGTCAAGGTCCGCGGCTCGGTGGCCCCGCCCGGCGGCCCGATCCGCTGCCCCGAGGCCGTGCGCCGCCTCGACTATGAGGGCGAGCTGACGATCGTCATGGGGGCCAACGGCCAGATCGCCGGCTACACGATCGCCGACGACGTCACCGGCCGGGACCTCCAGGGCCGCGAGCCCCAATGGACCCGGGCCAAGGGCGCCGACACCTTCTGCCCCTTCGGGCCCTGGGTGACCACCGCGGACGAGATCCCCGACCCGCAAAGCCTCGACCTGAAGACGTGGGTCAACGGCGAGCTCCGCCAGGACTCCAACACGTGCGATCTCATCTTCGGCCCTCAGGAGCTCGTCGAGTTCATCGCCCAGACCTGCACGCTCCAGCCCGGCGACCTGATCCTGACCGGGACCCCGAGCGGCGTCGGCCAGGCGTTTGACCCGCCAAGGTTCCTGAGCTCAGGGGACACGATCCGCATCGAAATCGAACGCCTCGGCGCGATCGAGCACAGCGTGGAATGACGGCCACCCAAACCCGGCTCCTTCAGAACTACGTCGACGGCCGCTGGATGGCGGCCGAGGACCCGAGCGAGATCCTCGATGTGACCAACCCGGCCACCGGGGAGACACTGGCCCGCGTCCCCCTGTCCGGAGCCGGAGACCTCGACCGAGCCGTCCGCGCCGCCCGCGCCGCGCTCCCGGAGTGGCGCGCAGTCTCCACCATCAACCGCGCCAAGAAGCTCTTCGAGCTCCACGAGCGGCTCGTCGCCCGCCAGGACGAACTGGCGAAATCGGTGACCACCGAGATGGGCAAGACGCTGGTTGACGGCCGGGCCGAGGTGGCGCGGATGATCGAGATGGTCGAGGCCGCCTGCGCCATCCCGACGACCATGCAGGGCCGGATCCTCGAGGACGTGAGCCGCAACGTCGACGCCGAGACGGTGCGCCAGCCGGTGGGGGTGTGCGCGGCCATCGTGCCGTTCAACTTCCCGGCCATGGTCCCGTTCTGGTTCTTGCCCTTCGCCATCGCCTGCGGGAACACGTTCGTGCTCAAGCCCTCCGAGCAGGTGCCGCTGACCCAGCAGCTCGCCTTCGCCGAACTCGACGCCCTCGAGCTCCCGCCCGGCGTGGTCAACCTGGTCAACGGCGGGCGCGAGGTCGTCGAGGGCATCCTCGACCACCCCGGGATCGACGCCGTCTCGTTCGTCGGCTCGGCGCCGGTGGCGCGGCTCGTCTACGAGCGCGCGGCCAAGGCGGGCAAGCGTGTCCAGGCGCTGGGCGGGGCCAAGAACCACATGGTCGTCATGCCCGACGCGGTGGTCGAGCCGACCGTCCAGGGGATCATCGGCTCGGCCTTCGGCGCCGCGGGCCAGCGCTGCATGGCCGGCTCGGTGCTCGTCACCGTCGGCGACGCCCACGAGCAAATCCTCCCGCCGCTCACCGAAGCCACGCGTGCCCTCCACGTCGGCGACGGGCTGAACGAGGGCACGGACGTCGGCCCTGTCATCTCCGAGGCGGCCAAAGATCGCATCACTGACTGGATCGGGCGCAGCGCGAGCGTCCTCGTCGACGGGCGCGAGACCGCCCCAAGGCACGGCTGCTTCGTCGGCCCCACGATCGTCGAGGCCAAGCCAAGTGACCCGATCATCGGCGACGAAGTGTTCGGGCCCGTCCTCGCCGTGGTCAAGGCGCACTCCCTCGACGAGGCGATCGAGATCGTCAACGCCAGCCGCTTCGGCAACGGCGTCTCGATCTTCACCGAGTCCGGCGCCTCGGTCCGCCGCTTCCGCCACGAGGTGCAGGCCGGGATGGTCGGGGTCAACCTCGGCGTGGCGGCGCCGGTCGCCTTCTTCCCGTTCAGCGGCTGGAAGGACAGCTTCCTCGGCGACCTACACGCCCACGGGCCCGACGCGGTCGAGTTCTACACGCGCAAGAAGACCGTGACCAGCCGCTACTTCTCAAGCGGCCAGGGCAGCGGGAGCTACTTCGTCGAGCGTTAGTTCGGGTCGGCGCATGC
>Ga0335074_10000048_pt1 | contig 226801 bp, 178 predicted proteins | sample Lox_Sample_23_FD_206715 | JGI IMG/M metagenome (GOLD analysis project Ga0335074, IMG submission 206715) | Soil microbial communities from Loxahatchee National Wildlife Refuge, Florida, United States - Lox_Sample_2.3 | ecosystem: Environmental > Terrestrial > Soil > Wetlands | place: USA... | reverse complement strand
TGGGCCAATGCAAGAATCAATCGCGCGCGAAAAACATCGCCAGCAGGTAGCGCTCTCGATTGCGCCCACCGTTCCAGCTCTTCTCTCTGTTCCGTGCTGACCTGCAGCAATCCCCGATTATCTGCCATTCCACTTAGACGTTTCTTCCGCGCTGTATGTATCACCGGGACGGGTCACTAGTCTGCGAGCTCCGTGACCAAGTGCTGCCTGACAGATATTCAGCGTGCCATTGACATTCGTTTCCACGTAGCTGGAGGGCGCCCGGTAGGAATAAGAAATTGGAATCAGGGCGGCGAGGTGAAAAATCGCCTCCGCGCCCTTGATTAACTCGTGACAAAAGTAAGGATCGCAAATATCCCCTGTTACCAAGTTTATGTGCCGCAAACAATCTAACTGCTCCAGCCAGCCCCAGTCATTGAATGAGTTGTACTGCGAGAGTGCCGTAACGTCGGCTCCAGTTTCCACTAGGAGTTCCACCAAGTGGGACCAAACCATCGGCGCCAGTTACTACAATTCTCTTTGATCGCAACTCCATGGCGTTCGAACAGGTAGATGCCTACGCAACATGACCGTTTATCGCACCGCTTCTTCTTGAAATGGGCCTCGCTGACCGAAGCTCTTAATATTCTAGCGAGCGGTGCATTAGAATCGTACCACGACCCTCCCAGCGCTACACGTCAACAGCGCGATAAACCCGTTAGTCGGGTTACTCGAAGATTGCGAACCACGGTCTGCTTCGGTAAGCTGGCGCGGATTTCGCCAGGTCTATCGGTCATCCATACTCGTCATAACTGCGATGTGTTGGGGCGATGCGGCAGTACCGATTCTGAACTGCGGTGGCACAGTACCGGAAGCACAGGAGTAGCGTAACCGGATATTACGGTGAACGGCTGCCAAAGTAATGGATATACAATGGCCCCATGCAACAAACGGCAACGCAGCGCGACACTCCCCTTGCTGACCGCGTTCAGGCGATCAGGTGGTGGCATCGAATCAGTCTTGGCGACGGGATCGTTACGCCAGGTCCGGATGACACGCCACTGAAAATTGCTGCTGCGCACTTGCCGGCCGACCTCACTGGGAAGACGGTGATTGATGTTGGGACCTGGGATGGAGCTTTCGCTTTCGAATGTGAGCACCGGGGGGCATCACGAGTTCTTGCGACGGACTTGTTTGTATGGGAGCGCTTCGGTCGCGCGGGATTCGATTTGGCCCACGAGATCTTGAAATCTCGCGTGGAGCCCAGGATGATCTCGGTCGAGGACTTGGCTCCCGGAACGGTTGGGATGTTTGACATTGTGCTGTTTCTAGGAGTTCTCTACCACGCTCAGGATCCTATGCGATATCTTCGGAACGTCGCCTCAATTTGCCGTGACTTAGTTGTACTTGAAACACACATCGATGCTCTAGATTATCCACGTCCGTCGGCGGTTTTCTACCCAGGTGACACGCTGAATAATGACCCGACAAACTTCTGGGGCCCGAACCCCGCGTGTGTAGAATCGATGTTGTTGGAGGTGGGTTTCAAGAGAGTGTTGAGATTCGACTCTTACTCACCGACTCGGATGGTGTTTCATGCCTGGAAGTGAAGCCGCGCACTCCGATTAATCGGAAGCCTAAACGCAGAATTATCGCGCTACCCCAAGACTAGCCGCCGACGGTCGCGTAAGATGATACATAGTATCGGACCAACGGATCGATACCAGTGCAATTTGCCCAGCGAAAACTCGCAACGAGGGCGGTTGAAGATTGGAGCGATTTATCAGCCAAGTAGCTAGTGTTCAAGCTAACAGCCCGCGTTCTGCTGCCGATTTAACCGAGAACCTCCGGTCTATGGCAGACGAGATGGACGCCCTTAGGGTGCGAATCGAAGCCGGTGAGCCTCCTGTTCCATCGCGAGGGCTGCGCGGCCGGATCGGCTACTATATCAGGCGCCGCTTGTACCGATGGTTGTGGTGGCAGACCCAGCAGATGCAGGCCCTGGCAGATCTTGCCGTTCGGCGCAGCCGCGAAGAAACGAAAGCCATAGACGAACTATCGCATAGTATCGGTCTTCTGAATCCGCGGATGGCCCAGATTTGCGATGCGATGGATGCGCTATCGCAAAGGATCGGGCGCTTGCCTCAGCAGATCCAGGAGACTCATCACATTGTCCTCGAATGCAGGCGACAGCTCCGTGAAAGCGAAAGCCGCTTTCAGCAATTAGAGGCTACGGCGCGCTACACCCAGGAACTGGAAATCGAAAGGACTTCGCTCCGCCAACAAGTGAGCGACGCAAGTGATGCGCTCAATCTGGCGGAACGGCGGATGGCGGAGCAGATCGTACGCGAAAATGCGATTTCCATGCAACTTGGGGAGCTGGCGCAACGGGTTGAAGCCGAAAACACTCAAACCGAGCAGATCGCCGCTCGCTTGTCCGAACTGGGACTGTTCACTCATCACACGAGAGCGGCGCTGAGCGTGCAGGAGCGCCGGCTTTCGCTCTTCATTGAAGAGGCGCGGAAGGGATTGCTGAGGCCGTCAAGTGACGGCGCTTTGCAGAAGACCGTCAAGAACCACACGGATCATAAGTACGACTCGCTTTACACGAGTTTCGAAGATACTTTCCGCGGGAGCCGCGAAGAGATTAAATCGAGACAGTCGGTTTATTTGCCCTTACTGAAGCAGCACGATATCGGCTCCAAACAGATGCCGATTCTTGATCTGGGGTGCGGGCGGGGCGAGTGGCTGGAGTTGCTGCGCGAGCATGATCTGCACGCCATCGGGCTCGATAGCAACGAAGCAATGATCGAACTCTGCAAGGCCATCGACTTGGAGGTGATCCAGGGCCAGGCACTCCCGTATCTGGGCACTATGCCGGATGCCAGCGTGGGGGCGGTGACCGCATTTCATATGGTTGAGCACATGCCATTCGATGCCGTCATGGCTCTGGTAGACGAGATGTTGCGCGTACTGAAATCGGGTGGCCTTCTCATTGTGGAGACACCCAATCCAGAGAACCTTTTGGTAGCCGCTCACACTTTCTATCTCGACCCAACTCACCTCAAGCCGCTGCCCAGTGCAATGCTGAGATTCTTCGTGGAGGCGCGCGGCTTCTGCGACGTGGATGTTAGGGAGTTGCATCCATATCCTGATTCAGTCCGGCTCCCGGAGGATGGCAAAGGCATAGCTAGCCGCTTGAATGGATATTTCTATGGGCCGCAAGACTACGCGGTTATTGGGCGGCGCCCCTAGCTGAATTGCTGTTTAGCCGTAGGCGTGCCCATTCGTTGCGGCAAAACCGGACATAGGGCATCGATGATGTATCGCGTGGCTTCCATGTCTCGGTTTTGAGGATCAGGCGGCAAGGAACTCGTGCACGCACCATCGAACAACTTCCTCCGTGAATGACTTCCAGGTCGAAAGTTGAGGGTTGAGGCGCGCGTCTCTTCGATTTTTTGATTGGCATAGCGGTCATCCAGGAACGCGAGTACCGGTTTAACAAGGCTTGGCGGCGTTAAGCGGCTCGACGTAGTGAACGCCCCATTACCAATTCCACTGTTAGTTTCCGAATTGCTGAATGGCGGCGATGTTTTCCGCCTCAATGTCGGTGATGACTTATTGTGGCGGAGACCTTGACATTCTACACATCGTAGCTTATATGTAGATTGACAAGGTATCGATATGGATAGCCGAAAATCAGATCTTCTGCAGGGCACGCTAGACATGCTGATTCTGAAGATCGTCGCTCTGCAACCGATTCACGGTTACGGCATCGCCCAGCGCATACGCCAAATATCCAAAGATGTGTTGCAAGTGCAACAAGGCTCGCTTTACCCTGCGCTCCACCGATTGAAAAAGCGCGGTTTGCTTCGTGCCGAATGGAGTGAAGCAGAAACGGGGCGGGAAGCCAAATTCTACACGCTGACCAAGACCGGGAGAAAACAGCTCGAAGACGAGAGCGCGAATTGGGACCGCCTGTCGGCGGCAATCAGCATGATTATGCGGGGGCCCGCAGAGGAGTAAACCAATGTGGTTCGGAAGGCGAAATCCTAATGGAGACCTTGCTCGAGAACTCCGGTATCATTTCGACGGGCTCGTTCGTGATTTTATTGCGGCGGGGATTGAGCCGGAGGAGGCCCGCCGTCGTGCTCGACTGGAGTTCGGCGGCATGGAACAGATTAGCGAAGAGTGCCGCGATGTGCGTGGTCACTGGCTCAAAGATTTCGGCAAGGATCTGAGCTACGCCACCCGCACACTGCGCCGCAGCCCCGTCTTCCTGGTTGTTTCAGTGCTCTCGTTAGCGCTCGGCATCGGCGCTAACACCGCCATATTCAGCCTGATCAATGCGCTCATGTTGCGCTCTCTGCCAGTAAAAGATGCACAGCATCTCGTGTACGTAACAAGAGTCGATCCCGATAACAAACCGTTGCACGTCTCGTGGCAACTTTTCGAGTATTTTCGCGATCATCTCAAGTCGATTTCAGACGCCACGGCCGAGCGGCAGGAACACTTTGCAATTACCATCGACGGAACCGACGAAATTGTCAGTGGGTCGCTCGTTTCCAGCGATCACTATAGAGTGCTGGGTGTTGAACCTATAGCCGGAAGGCTTCTGGAAGCTGCGGACGACACCATAGCTCCCGGCAATTCCGCCGCGGTCGTCAGTTATCGCTTTTGGGAGCGCCGCTTCGGGCTAAATCCCGCCGTAATCGGCAAGACATTTACTATTGCGGGCCACACGAATGCGTTCACCGTTGTTGGTGTGACTGCTCAGGGCTATCACGGCGCTGTTATTGGGAGCGATCCCGACATTACGCTGCCGCTCAGGACCATGCTGAGCGCGGAGGAACGGAACGAGCCCACTCTCAACAACCTCAACATGCTCGGCCGCCTGGCGCCTGGGGTCACACGTCAGCAGGCGAATGCCGAATTACAGGTGCTATGGCAGGCTTGGAAACAGCGTATCGCCGCTACCCTGCCCGAGATCGATCGCCCTAGCTTCTTGCGCGAACGTGCTGCCGTACTCAGCGGAAGAAACGGCTTCGATCCGCTTCGAGACCGGTATTCGGAAGCGCTGTTTGTGCTTATGGGAATCGTGTGCCTTGTTCTATTGCTTGCCTGCGCAAACGTATCAGGTCTTTCAGTGGCGCGGACTGCCTCTCGCGAGCGTGAGATCTCGATCCGGCTCGCGATCGGCGCGAGTCACAGTAGACTTGTGCGTCAGTCTCTTACCGAAACCCTTGTTTTGGTGGCACTCGGCGGAAGTGCCGGCTTGCTGTTAGGGCGCTGGTTCAGCGCCGTCCTGATAACGACTATGGCCGCCGGTGAGACCGTTACACTTGCGGTTGGGCCTGATTGGCGCGTACTTACTTTTACAATTACGATCTCGCTGGCTGCCTGCGCTTTGACGGGGCTTGCCCCCAGCCTGCATGGCCTTCGGTCCGGCCTGCATTTGGGATTGCGCCAGTTCAAAACGTCGGGGCACCAACGGCTCGGTAGGGCGCTGGTCATAGCTCAGCTTTCTATCTCGATGGCGCTGGTTACCGGTGCGGCCTTGTTCGGAGCAACTTTGGTGAAACTCTACACCGTCGATCGTGGTCTGCGCACGGACGGCATTCTGACGTTCAGTCTCCGAACCGACGGAAAGTGTCCAGCCGAACGTTGCCGAGCAGCGACGATTTCGTTACTTGAACGCCTGAAGACATTACCGGGCGTGGCTTCGGCAAGCGCGGTGGACGTCCTCCCGGTCAGCGGAAGTCTGTGGGACCGCGACGTCCAGGTGCAAGGCTACACATTTCGCCCGGGAGAGGACCAGACAGTTGCATTCAACGCCATCGCACCTAAGTTTTTCGCGACTGTCGAAACCCCGCTCTTAAAAGGCCGAGAGTTCGACTCGCGCGACACGCGCGCTTCGACGAAGGTCGCCATTATCAACGAAAGCTTCGCGTGTTACTTCTTCGGCCTTAAGTCGCCGCTAGGGAGAAGCGTCACCTCAGCGAATGTGACTTATGAAATTGTCGGCGTGGTCGCGAACGCGAAATACACGGATCTCAAACAGGCGCCGCTTAAAACCATGTACATTCCATGGACCCAACGTACCGAGGAAGAACCGATGGATTTCAATTTTCTGGTGCGCGCCACGCCAGGGGATCCATTGCGCCTCTCTGGGGCGATCGAAACACTCGTGCGCCAGATGGACCCAGCTCTGCGTCTAAACGCAACGGCGAGTTGGTCTACGGTCGTCGACCGAACCATTGTTACGGAACGAATGATGGCGGGACTCGGCGGCTTCTTCGGGCTGCTTGCGCTTATCATTGTGGGCATTGGCATCTTTGGCGTCATGGCATTTCGGGTGTCGCGGCGTGCAAATGAAATTGGCGTGCGCATGGCACTAGGAGCAAGCAGAGCCGGCATTTTGAACATGGTGCTTCGCGAAACGGTGGCTATCCTAATGGCGGGATGCGCCGCCGGCACATTTGTCGCGCTGAGTATGACTCGCCTCACGCGGGCGTTGCTGTTTGAGACCAGCCCGGCTGACCCAAGAATAATCGGCATGGCTGCGATCCTGCTGATATTTGCGGGGCTCCTGGCAGGATGGCTACCCGCAAGGCGGGCCGCGCGAGTCGATCCCATGATCGCCTTACGATGTGAGTGAATGATGCGCTGGGCAACTTAGCGACTAAACGGTCATGTATTCACGAAATCGCGGTCGGATGACGGGCCGTCCGGACTTGAAATGGTGGAACCGCGGTTCAAGTAGCAAACGTTTCGTACCAGTTGAGGACACGCAGCGCCCTTAGCGTGTTCCAACGGCTGGGTCGTCCGTCACCATCCTCGAGCCGAAAGTGAACTTCACCGGGATACGTGTTCTCCAGCAACCAGGATCCGTCGGGCTGCTGCCTGGAGCGGAGCAAAGCGATGGCTTCGTCGATACGCGCATCCGGCTTACCGCCAACCGAGCGGAAGTACTCGAGGGCCCGCAACACGTCGTAGTGCCAGTAGGCGGGGAACGAAAACTGCAGCCAGGCCGGGTTGACGATTTCGCCAGTGCTCTTCCGCCGGAATAAGCTGCGTTCGAGTAGATACTCCTCCCCGCGGCGGCGACTTGCGTTCGATTCTGCAGAGCCACCGGTTGCGCGCTCGTACGCCAACAGTCCTTCGAGGACGTTTATCGTAGTGGCGAAAGACGACCGGATAGAACCGCGTTCTGCTTCGCAGTTCCAACCGCCATCCTCGAGTTGCTCACTAAGCAGACGAGCGACGATCCCGTCTACATTTTGGTGAAAGTAAATGCCTAGAGTGACAGCTCTGCCATTGATACAGGGCTCGACCTCACCGCTGAAAAACGGCTGCCCGGCGTGCTCCCAACGGCATTGATCTCTGACGAGAGTAACTGCCCGGCGGACCCGTTCAAAGTTCGGATCGACTCCGAAATCATGCAGCAGTTGAAGTGTGGGTAATGTTGAGATCCAGGGCTGCCCCTGTTTCTTGTCCCATTGGTAGAGACTCCGCGCGGGGAAGCACGCGCCTCCTGCCCACTGGCCGTCTTGGCCCTGCAACGCCAACAGCCCCGCGCCCCAGCCCTCAACGGCTACGCGTGCGCGCTCCTTCATCACGACCTCAGCCGGTGCGTGAACGAGATCCCGAAGTACCTGCCAACGAATCGCAGGGTCTGAATTCAGCAGCCAGTCTACCGTAGTCATGCCGCCAGTCTACACAGAACGCAGCTGCAGATCGCCGGCAGCAACCAATCCATCCTTTGGACTAACTTCTAATTCGCAATAGCTTGGTGAATCAAAAAAGGCAAAAGCAATAACCGACTTACTTGTGCCGCATGCCGTATCAACTAAGCTTGAGTACGACCAAGGTCATGTCATCGTGCTGGGGAGCAGGTCCGGTGAATCGATCGGCGGCGACAAAGATCCGGTGAAGGATTTCTTCTGCAGTACACTCAGGCGAGGCTTCGGCGGCCAACAACATCCGTTCTTCACCCCACTCCTCGTCGTTCTCAGTCATAGCTTCGCAGATGCCATCGGTGTAGGCGAGCAACAAGTCTCCCGGTTGCAGGACGAGCGAAGCCTCTTGATAAGACACCTTCGGAAGCAAGCCGATTACCGGGCCTCCAGTATCCAAGCGAATGGGATTGCGATCGCCGTTTCCTAAGTTTCGTAGCAAGAAAGGCGGATTATGGCCGGCATTCACGTAGCGCAGCTTGCGCGTGGAGGGGTCATATATCGAGAAAAGGAAGGTAGCATAACGATTCAGAGCGGATGACTCATAAACTAACTGGTTCATTCTCTTCATAAGCTCTGCCAGATCGGTCTGTCCCGCCAGAGTCATCGTGCGAAGGCAGGCTCGCAAACTTGCCATCAGCAGCGCCGCCGAAACACCTTTGCCCGATACATCACCAATGGCGAGGCCAAGCCGCCCATCGGCGAGTTCGATGAAGTCATAATAGTCTCCACCAACGCCTCGGGCAGATCTACACGCGCCGGCCAGACTAAGTCCCGGAATTGCCGGCACCCGCTGTGGGAAGAGGCGCTCCTGAACTTCCTGCGCGATTTCGATTTCATGGGTTACCCGTGCCCGTTGCGCCGCCTCGTTCGCGAGTGAATGAGCAAGCTCGCTCACCTCGAGACCCAAGCCGGCCTGAGCGGCAACGGACTGCAACAGCCGAAGATCGGAAGGAGAATATGGCTCTTCGGATTTCTTCCGGCCGAGGGCCATAATTCCCATCAGATGCTGGCGTCCAGGGAGCGCCAGCAGGAGCTCGGCGCGCATTTCGCGGAGCGCGCGCTTCTCCTGCTCGTCCGCTTCTGCAAACCACTCTTGAGTAGGATTGCCGTATAAGAGGGTCGGCCGCTTCGTTCGCCGGATATGTTCGACGGTGGAAGACTGTTCAGGGAGCAGCAGTGTTCCGGCTGCGGCGATACCGACTGCATATCGCACTTGAAACGCCTCTCCGCTGCGCAACAGCACGACAATTTGCGGCACGTGAAGCGCCTCAGAGATGCAGCGCGATACGGTCTCAACAAGGGGACATGTCTCAGTAAAGTTCCGCACCTGCTCCGACAACTGATCCAAGATCATGTCAATTTTGTAAGCTTCGCGGAAGAACCTTCTATCAATCCAGGTGGATATGAATCCAAATACGCGAGGGCTGATGACAAACAAGGGCACGACTAATAAAGCGAGCCGCATGATCGCGGCCGAGTCAAGCTTCGGTTGACATGCAGTCTGCCAAAAAGAGACAGCGATACCGAGCATAAGTGCGCCCCGTAGAATCCAGATTGCGCCTCGGGCCAGAGCGTATTTGGTTCCCATTCGTAGCAGAACATGTAAGTCCATGGCGCGCTGGACAAGCACCACGTAGGCCAAACTCAGCGGGAAAACAAGCATCAAGACAGCGCTCAGATATCCGAGCCACTCAATGCGGCCTGGATCAGCAATCCCGAAGGACGGCAGCGCGCCCCAGATGATCAGGATGCTGCCGAGGCCCAGTATCGAGCCTGCGCAAAGTACGCGCAGACGCCGTTTTGCATCTGGAGCCCACGTTGTGTGAAGCTTGTGGAAAATCGCGATCCAATAAAAGATCACGCAAAAAGTGGTGACCCAATTCAGCACACGGTCGTTGACTTCGTCGATCGTACCAAGGTTCGGGATCAGATCAAGGTCATACCAAACGCTGTAATCGGTAACTAACGCCGCAATAATGCCTGCCGCGAGAAGAGAGGCGATTACCCATTTCAACCAAGGCAATCTAATGTCAATACGCGACCGCTCTGGAAACAACAGTCCGAACCACAATAATGCGCCAGGCGCCAAAACCTGGAGGATAATGTGCCACGCGAGCCGCAGTGGAAGCCAAACTCCGGGCCACCAATCATAAGTGGGTGTCGAGATATACGCTTCGGGAATGCTAAGCAGGATTAAAATGAACCACGCATTTGGGTTATCTGGCCGGACCAGAACGACCCAATAACCAAGGGCCAGACAGAATAGCGGCACGATAATATGGAGGAATGTAACGAAAGCCGCTTCACCAATGTGAACCTCTGTGCCCCGGTCATTTGCAAGCCGAAAGAGCACTGTTGAATGCGTGCCATCTTTCCTGCGGACGCCAACCTGCTGCAGGTCCCCCGGATGAGCGTACCAGCCAATGCGCTGCCATAATGCACGGCCGTGGTAGGGAATCCCATCGATCGATTCGACTTTGTCTCCAACCGCAAGACCCGCGCTTTTTGCCTCATCCCTAACATCCGTAATGACGGGCTCTTCAAACGCTATTGCAAATGGTTCCCGAGCCTGGCGCCGGAGGTCAAGATACGAAACGGTCAGCGACACTGACCCGACGACTTGGTAAGTAAAGCTGATCACCACATATAGAAAGAACAGAGATAGGAACACTTTCATCGAGGCCCGGTCTACCAGCGATGGTTCAGCCCCACGTTAAGCGCCCGAGGTTTCAAGCGCGGCTTTGTACACACTTAGATAATTGCGTATGTCAGAGAAACCCATCCCATATACGTCCGCCTCATGTACATAGCCCTTAAGCAGGCAGCGGTGTTTCTTGACATAATGCGAGATTTCTGAACGAAGAGATAGAACGTCGTACACCTCGGCACCAAAGGCTAGATCACACTCGAGCTTGCGCGTGCTTGCTTCGAGGCGGAATGCGCGGTTGACGGTATCGCCCAAAGCCGTATAATCGACCGTCGAGCCCCCTCCGATGTTCCCGACATAAGCAGGACCGACGTTAATCCCCGCCCCCAAACGAACCGGATTTGATAGTTCAAAGCGCGTATTAAGCCCTTCCGCAATTATATGGATATCCAAACAAACGCTCAGAGCTGTCAAAGCCATGTTGGTTACCGGCTCAGCCTTATTCAGCCATACCGCCATTACCGCATCCCCGATAAACTTTGTGCTCCAGGCGCCGGAGCGGTCAAGAAACTCGGAGGTCTGCGAGTTCAATGAGCCAATAACCTCCGCCAAAGATTCAGTCTCAATGCTTTGAGACAGTGTCGTAAACCCGCGGATATCCGCTACCAAGACCGTTACATCCGCTAAGTCAGATGCCAGAATTGTTCCTTCAGATGCGAGAAACGGCTCTACCAGCTGAGGCTCGTCAGAGGCTAAGCTTTGTGAGAATGTTAATGTAGCATCTCCAATAGCGATAACATCCCCATCCCGCAATTGAGCTGGCGTTCTAACTATCCGTTGATTTAATAATGTTCCGTTTCGACTTCCCAAGTCGAACAGACAGAATGCCCCGGTCTCATCCTCCTTGATCAACGCGTGGTGTCGCGATACCTTATCGCTCAAGAGGCAAATCGCATTTTGGCGACTTCGGCCGATGCCGTATGGCAGGCCAGGTTCGAGCGAAAACCGCCGGGCGCCGTCATTCATGCGGACGATAAGTTCAGCGGACGACAATCTTCCTCCGGTAATATCAGCATGAGAGTTACAAGCCGCGGTTCCGCGATGCCGCCGCGATAATCATTCCTCTTTCGCCATCCGACATCCAAGCTCACGCAACTGATCAAGCGCCGCGCGGTCAAACAATTGTCCGTCGGCAATAACGGCGGTGATCTTTCGCGTGTTGTTTATGTCCTCCAAGGGATTTGCATCGAGTAGCACTAAATCGGCAAGCTTATCACTTTCGATTCTGCCGAGATCATGCGCCTCGAAAAACTTTGCAGCATTACATGTAGTGGACTGCAGGACTTGTAGCAGCGGAACGCCGGCCTTCGCTAGAAGCGCAAGCTCATCATGAAGACTAAAACCGGGATAGAACACGCTGGTTGCCATGTCGGTGCCCGAGAGCAGAGCAACGCCGCTTTGGCTCATCATTTGGACCAGACGAAGAAACTCCTCGAACGGGCCGCGTTCATCGACCACGTTTTGCGGCACCATGTCGGTTCGATATTTGGCGAACAACGCCAGAGTTGTTCTTTTAGAGAAATTCGACACATACTCTGATCGGGGGTCGGTGACTCCCTTTCTCAACGCTTCCAGCCTGGTCAGATACGGGTACGCGCTAGCGGTGAGCGTCGGGGTGTATCGAGTGTGGTTCTTCGCGAATAGCGCAAAGAGAGCCGGCGCAACATCTTTTCGGAAGCGTACAATTCTGGACAAACGCTCCGCCGGAGACGCGTTCGGAGGGATCTTGCCATCGAAGAGTGTATCAACATGCTCCAGGCTACCTTGGCCGGCGTTCGAACATTCCTCGGGACTTAGGGCGCGAGGGATATGACCGGCGAAAAGGATATCCGAGGTCTTGCTCTCATCGGCAATTCCGTAATAGGCATCCCTGGAGATAGCAGCAATCACCTTTATAAAATCGACCCCTGCAATTTTTAGCGCTTTGACTGCACCACGAGCCTGTTCTGCGCCAGTTACGGCAATCTGAGTGAACGCGTATACCTTACCATTGACTTGAGGCCCGGCACGATAAATACGCGGGCCATGGATGTATTCCGTTTGCACCTCAGTTGCGAATGAGTCTAGTTCACGAAGTACACCTCCACAATCGCGTACGCTAGTCACACCACTGGCTAGGAGCGTAGGGAGAGCACTTGCCTTTGTGTAGCTTAAGTGCACGTGCATATCCCAGAACCCAGGCATTAGGTACTTTCCGTTCGCCTGCACGACGCGTGCTTGGAGTGATGGCTGAAGACGGCGGGACTCGTCTATCGCCGATATCTTGTTTCCTTTTATGAGAACAGTCTGATCGCGTTTAGTTACACCTGAAGTCGTATCGATTATGTTGACGTGGGTAACTGCAAGATCGCTCGCTTTATTCGATTGGCCCTTACCTAATAAGAGCGATCCGATAAGGGGCACCTTAAAAATCTTTCGGCGGGTGGTCCGGCCGAATGCGATCGGGTCGTTGTTCATCTTTTGACCTATGGGATCGTACAGGAAGCACGGTTATGGTGCTTCGCGCAGGCGGAAGCGTCGCAGCCCAACACCCACTCGATACCTCCGCATATGTGCCGATAGAAGGTGGGATCGGCGTAGGAGGATGGGTCGTGCCCGAGCGCCGTATAGAAACGGCGGCTCCCACATTTGCCAATTACGCACCAAGCGAGCGGAAGGCGATTTTCTTTCCGGGCTGGACTAGACGATGCTTGCACCTGATCGGCTCGCGCCCAGAGTAGCGGCTGGATTGCGGGGTTTATGTCAGCGAAGTAGTAGCATTCATCGATCCAACGAAAGGCTTGGGGTAAGTGCCGAGTTGCCGGGTGCTCGCGATTATCCACATGTATAAGTAGTTCATGGATTCTAGAGTGGCCAGCGAGTCTGCCCCCAAGGACAGACCAGAAATAGGGCCATGATCGTTCAGATCCAGCGGCCGAATGGATTCCGAGAAACCCGCCGCCGTTCTCGATGTACTGAGCAAACGCTTCGCGCTGGCAATTACTGCTAAACGCCTCATTATTACTATTTGAGAAAACGATACAAGCGTACTGCCCAAGATTGATAGGATCAAAGGCGCTTGGAAGATCGGACACATCTACAGCGAACGAGCGTTCGCGTCCCATATTCTGAATTGCATCTATGCTCGCCTGAATATTCTGATGAACGTAACCGCCGCCGCCTGAGACAAAGTTTCTTGTATAGACCAGAACTGTGGGCTCGGTACGTAGGGCGCTAGTTACCAATTTTTCCTCTCGCTCACGCGGCTATGGCTCGAGAAGATATCCCCGAGAACAGCGGGTCTGCAGCGGTAGGAGACGCCTGAGACTTATTGAACCCATAAATAGCAATCACCGCGATGATAGATATGTTGACGGCAGCTTCCCAGTTGTACCAAGCGGAAAAGCTTGAACTGATTGGAATATCGCCTGCGACATCTATAACAAAGATTGTACTGACTGCGGACAGCAGCCCAGCTCGAACAAGAAGGAAAGCGATCCCGGAGTAAAACAGAAAATAGACCGATGCGTCGATAGAAACGGTTGGGGAATGCCGGACCCCGCCTTCGATGAACGTCATGAAAGCGCCGGCAGTGAGTGCGGCGAGCCAATCAGTGTGAAGCAACGCGCGCGCTCCGCATACGACTAACAAGATCGCGGAGGCCCACAATAGTGCGGCGACGCCACGGCTCGACAGTTTGCTCAACAGCTCGCCCAAGCCGCCGAGGATTCTAGCGCTAGGGCCATCGGGTGGAGCGCCGTGAGAGACAAACCATAGGGTCCTCGCAAGGAACAGATACAGCATCAACATGCCTGTTGCGGCGCCTACTAAGATGTCTGAGGCCACGCGCGGGTCGCTAATCTGTCCGGCAAGGGCGCGATTCCACGTGATGATCGAGTGAGGCCACCGCGCACGTACTGTCGGCTCAGAGGCGAGATAGAGCAACCAAAGAATCATGCCGCGCGCTAAGCCGTCGCTGATGGTTTCGAAGGCCACGTCCGACATCTGGACGCTGGGAACAAAATGCACCATGAAACTGGCGGACGCGACCGCTAGAAAAAACGCGGCACACGCGACCCGAAAAGCTCCCCGCCGGTCCACCCGGCCTAAGCGAAGATTACGGCGCGCGAGGAAGAAAGCGACGATCAAACCGACAACACAGAACAAGTTGTAGATGTATGTAGTTGTCGATTCGAACAGGCGCTCATGTGTCGTAATGCCGGGCTTGGGTATCCACGGCCAGCGAATCCACAAGCTTGTCAATGCGCCGCGCCAAGTTGCGATTTCGACGGTTGTTTGGCCGTCCGCCACGCCGAATAGGGAGCCCATCCAGGCCCGGCGCTGATCGAACACTACTTCGGGGATATAAGTAGGGGACGTCTCTTGAAACCGAGTAAGATCAAATCCAAGTTTTTCAGAAAGGGAAGCGGAAGTGATAGGCGAAGGTGGGTTTATATCTCCGTAGGCAGGAACGGCAGCGACAAACTGAAGCAGGTGCCCCTGACTGTCGAGCAGAATCTCCACATTTCCGGGTTTATTGACAGGAGGCCGGTCAGCGGAAAGGATTCCATCCGGCAAGCTAACCAGGTAATGGTCACTCTGGCGATAGTAAAAGTTTATAGCTGAGTGCTTTTGAAAAATGGCAGACCAGGATTCTGAGTGTTTACGGGTTTGAAAGAAGTCGATGGATGGCCGGTCGTATTCAAACCAGGAGTCCCAATCGCGGGGCTTGGAATTGTAACCGAAAGAAGCCGCCAGGTCGCGAGCTTTTTGTTCCAACACAGGCGGTGAGTAATCCAGCGGGGTAATGGAAAGAATGGATAAGTGCCTACCGACAACTGGGACGAGGATAAGACACGCGATGACAGTAGCGAGACATAGGATCGCGAAGCGAAGTCTGACACCGGCCGCCTTACCTGCAGCCGCAACGATGTCGGGGCTAGGTGTTTCACCGGCAGCAAGCGCCGCAGATAAAGGGTCCCCGCCCGGTAGCGCGCTCGCGACCGCTCTAGCTGAACTGGGCCGCTGCGAGGGCTCAGGCTGAATACAAAGCATAATCGCCCGCTCTGTCTGCGGATCGATATCGGGGACGATCGCCGATATTCGCTCGGGCTCAGTCGCTTCTTCAGCGTGAAGTAACTCCGCAATAGATGCTCCCTCGAAAGCGCGCTTGCCCGTAAATAACTGGTAAGCAATGAGTCCGGCGGAGTAGAGGTCGCTCTTGGCCGAAGCAGAGGAGCCCGACAGTTGTTCAGGCGCCATGTAGGAAGGCGAGCCACTGCGCGCCTCAATTCCTTCAATTTGGCTGGCGATGGCGGCCAGACCGAAATCCATGATCACAGTGCGACCCTGCTTATTGAGCATCACATTGTGCGGCTTCAGGTCTCGATGAATTACGCCCCGGGCATGTGCGGCTGCAAGGCCGGCGAACAACTCACGAGTAATTTCCAGAGCTTTAGTAGGAGGCAGCGATCCGATTCGGTGAAGAAGCGCGGCAATGTCCTCTCCATCGACATACTCCATGGAGATGAACGGCAATCCGTCCGTTTCTCCAATGTCATAAACTCGGCAAACATTCGGATGAGTAACTTGCCGGGCTACTCGTGCCTCGTTGTGAAACAACTGAAGCAACCGTTTATCTCTGGATGCATCGCAGGGAAGAAATTTTAGGGCGACGGTCTGTTCTAGCGCGAGATCGGCGGCGCGGTAAACCTCACCCATTCCGCCGCGCCCAAGGAGTTCGATAACGCGATACCGTCCGACGATTAATGTTCCCGGAAAGAATCGACAGTCGTTGAACCCCGTGGTTAAAGACGACGAAATACTTGAAGGAGCGGGTGGGGAAGGCGGCGCGAGGACGGCTGCGGCGGCCGAAGATTGCGGCGAGGGATCCGCAGCGTTCGGAAGGCGTGTGGTCATGATCGAGAGTTCGTCAATCTTGCTCCCATCGGCATGGCTGCCATCCGATGAAAAATTTAATTTCCCGCATGTGGAGCAGTCTCCGGACTCGAGTAACTCACTTCCACAAACGACGCATTTATGCATATTGATCCAGTTCCGGCCGGCACTTCCGGCCGCGGAGGTCAGTTCATACCCGTTGCGCCAAGATCGCTACGCCTTACGCGCCGCAAGAAATCATCAAAGCGCACGCCGCCAATGGAGGCGTTATCCAACAAACTTTCATCCAACTCGTCCGCCTCCAGCTCTTGACCGGTTCCGTAGCCTAGCATTCTGGAGGTAGCACGAAGACGATTCGCAAGGTAAGTGGCAATCGCGCGATAGAATCTGGCTGCAAAGCCAGCGTCTTGGTTAAGCTTGTTTCGTACTGCCACCAGCGGGAGCTGAAGTAAGTGCGAGTTCTCGATAGCGGTTACAGAGGCAGAAGGAGGGCGAGAGTCGACGAATGAAATTTCGCCCACCACTTCACCCGGATTGAGGGTCGCGATTGGTTTGGGCGAACCTCTGACCGTAACCGATAGACAGCCTTCGAGGAGAAATGAGATGGCGTCTATCGATTCGCCCTGTGTGATTACCGACGTCCCAGCGGGAGCAAACTTTCTCTTACCGTGGGCCGCCAGCCATTCGATATCAGCATCGTTCAAAATACTGAGGAAAAAAAACGCTTTCCGCATAACACGTTCTTAGAGATCGTTAGATTCCATGGAGGCAGGCTAAGCGATCTGCCGACTCGCGAGTTCCCGGAAGAGACCCGGTTGCGACAGAAGCTCTTTGTATGTTCCGGCTTGTGTGACTTTTCCCTTTTCCAGCACTAGAATTTTGTCGGCATTAATAATTGTACTCAGGCGGTGGGCTATTACGACGCGAGTTGCCCTTAGGGCGTCTAAGCTGGCTGTTACGATCGATTGTGTTTCATTATCTAGCGCACTAGTGGCTTCGTCAAAAAGCAATATGCGAGGACGCGCAACGATGGCACGAGCAATTACGAGCCGCTGACGTTGTCCCCCGGAGAGAGTAGCACCTCCCTCTCCGATGACTGTCTGCATACCCATGGGCATGGCCTCAATGTCCTTTGCAAGGCCCGTGAGGCGCGCCGCCTCCCAGGCGTCCTCAATGGTCAGCGGAAGAGACCCGATAATTAAACTGTAGAGGGTACCAGAACCTACTCGGGCACCTTGCAGCACCACTCCCATTTGCCGCCTTACAGCTTGTAGATCCAAACCGGCGAGCTCTTGCCCATCGTAATAGACTGCCCCGGCCTCAGGTTTTTCGAAACCCAGCAGAAGCCGTAGCATGGTGGATTTCCCACATCCTGAGGCGCCGACCAGGGCGACCATCTTGCCTGCACCTATATCGAAGCTTATGTCATTGAGCACTGGTGGGCCGTCTGCCCGATACCGGAACGTCAAATGACTCACCTCGATGGAGCCGCTCAGCTCTCCTGGGGAAGTCTTGCCGGTCAAGACCTCCGGAGAGGCTTCGAGAATGGGGCGCAGCCGTTCGTAACTTGGAATAATGCCCAGGATCGGGAACAGCGACGTGCCTAATTCCAAGCCGCCTGCGACGACCTGAGTAAAGATGGCAAAAAATGCAAGAAACGACCCAGTGGATAGTGTCTGTTTTCCATGCATGAGGGCCGAAGCGGCCCCAAAGATAGCGGCCGAGCAGAAAATGGACCAGCCCGAGTTGAATGCCGTTGAAAATAACGCGGCGGCGCGGGCCTTTGCAGTAGTGATTCGACGATCCCCCACCAAGCGAGCCCAGACCGCGAATGCTCTTGCCTCGGCCGAGGCGACACGAAACTTCGCGACGCCCGCCATAAATTCTACAATGGTGCCAGATACTCGCCCGCGGATAGATCCAAGAACTCTTGCATATTGAAGATAGATATAAATACTGGTAACGGAGGCTACAATCGCTACGCCGATCAGCAATACGGCAAGAAGTGCTAACTGCCAGCTATAAAGGAACAGTAAAAGTACGCTTATGAACGAGAAAGCTTGGTTGATGATTAGCGATAGAACCGGACCTGTAAGAATTTGAGCTATCTCGTTGAAGGCGAGGCTACGGACGGCGAGATCCCCAGAGCTATAATTTCTAAAAAATGGGACTGATAATTGCAGCAAGCGGTCCCACGCCGCGGACTGGAGGCTTGCGTTCAACTTTCCTTCGAGCCGTAGCATAGCAATATTGCGTGTTACCACGAAAAGAGTGGACGAAACCAAGGCGACTGAGAGAAACGCCGCGATCGCCACCACAAGGCTCCTCTGTGCACTCGGGATCGCCGTGTCGAGCATCATACCCAGCCCGATAGGAAAGGCCAAATTAAGGATGCCCCCCACCAGACCCATGAGGACGACGACCATGATGTCTCGCCGGCAACTCGCCAGGCCGAAGTTACAAAGCTCCTTTAAACCGAATTTGCGTTGCGGGAATGGCCGGTAAAAGCAATAAGCAGTTCCACTTAAAGAAGCAGCAACCGCTTCGGTAACATCAGTCGAAGAGCGGTCAGCAGGATTATATAAACGATATCTGCTTCGCGACTTAGGCAGCAGGGCAACAGGCAGGTTATCACTATCCCGGAACGCGACAAGAGGGCCGCCATCCCGCGTCCACCATTTTCCGCTGAGAACCACCTGGCGGCACCTGACGGAGGAGGCACGGGCGATGGCGGCGACGGGATCTCTGTGCGCCACGGAGTCACGGCTCCCCACTTGTGAGACTATCTGAATCTGCTGAGCGTGTCCAACGGCCCGGCAAACGGATAACAACGCGTTTCCCGGCACCTCCTCTTCTATATGGGCCAGACGATTGTCGATAGCGCTCGCGAACCAGCAAAGCGCCCGGTGTAGAGAACTGGCAGTAGCTTCGGATTTCTGTCGAAAACGATCCCGGTCGGAGGCCTCCGCTGTGTCCCGCTTCACAACAAAACACGCGCGTACCGTCCGATGAAACACCTGTAGGCCTTCACCGGTTGCGTCAATCTTCGGCCAACGGTAAGACGAGATGACTTGCACCGAACTGCCCGGCTGAGTTTGCAACCAGCCCTTGGTCGAAACCGGGAAGAAATGGCCGTCCAACGACGGGATGTTTTGTGCACCGACAAAGCGCGACGTACCTGTCAGGTGCTTGGCCCATAGAACGCCATCGACCGGAGCAAGCACGGCCGAAGTCTCAAACTCCAGAAGGTCATCGGGTTTTAAGGAAACGAACTTCTTCGGAACTGCTGAATTGCAAGCAGCTTCGGAGAGGGCGATGATCCAATTGTCTAGAAGCCGCTCGGCGGTGCTATGCTTCGATTCGTCCGAAAGCCAAGCGTGTAATAGTTGGTACGATGTGTTGACAATCTTGGTTCCCTGCGCAGGACAGGCAACGAAGACAAAGCGGTCGTCATCCGCGTCAGCGCCAAAAACGGCGTTTCCGGCCTCAACGCGCAGGGCATGATAACGCGGTCCGACGCACTGATTTTCTGAAGTTTTCTGAAGAAATAAATCTAATGAACCTTCAATCACAACCCAGACGGAGTTACGGTCCGACGTGAGGAAAGATTGATTTGCGAATAGCTCCGTTACCTCGCCGAGTAACGCAAGGTCGTTTTCTATCGCAGTCTGCATGCTAGTAAGCGCCGATAAGACGGGAATACGGTCCGCGGGCGGCCGCCATTTCAGCATGCACCCCGCGCTCTACTACGATTCCACGCTCAAGAACAACGATCTCATCGCAATCGCGGATCGTACTAAGCCTGTGAGCAATAATCAGACACGTGCAGCCTCGGCGGCGGACGGCATCATCTACTAAGGTTTCGACTTTGGGATCTAGCGCGCTGGTGGCCTCGTCGAGCACTAAAATGCGCGGATCGGAGACCAGAGCCCGTGCGATCTCAAGACGTTGCCGCTGCCCACCGCTGAAATTTCTGCCACCTTCATCAACAATGTAGTCATAAGCGCCGGGAAGTTCCGAGATAGCTTCGTGGATTTGAGCGTCTTTGGCCGCCTGTAGAACGGCCGTTTCGGGGAGTGTTGTGTCCCAAAGCGTAATGTTGTCCCTAAGGCTGCCGTTAAATAGGAAAATATCCTGGTCCACCATCGCAAGGGAGTTACTTAGCACTTCGCGAGCAATTGATTCTCTCGGTTTGCCGTCCAATAAGATTTCGCCTGTCCAGGGTTTATAGAGACCACAAACAAGCTTCGCGACCGTGGACTTGCCACTGCCCGACGCGCCCACGAGGGCGATTCTTTGCCCGGGTTTTACCGTCAAGTTGAAATTGCTAATCAGCGGTGCTTCGAGGCGGTTATAGCCAAAGGTTAGGTCGACAAACTCTATATAGCCTTGCAACCTCCCGCAGTCCACCGAAGCGCCGGGATGGGATGGAAGTAGCAGGGGAGTCTCAGACTGGTACTGCAGGACATCGTCGACGCGTTTGACCTGTGCCTCTAGTTCTTGCATCTTGCCGCCCAAATCCACGACGCGATTGACCGGGTCAGCAAAGGTCGCCATGAGGCTCTGAAAAGCGATCAACATGCCAATCGTAAGGAGGCCGTCGATGACGCGCACTGCCCCGATGCACAGAATTACTATGAGGTTCAGCGACTGAAGGAGCGGCGGAACGGCGATCAGGATTTGGGAAGATAGGCCAAGTTCCTGCTGCGAGTTGATTACACTAGCCTGGTTTCCACCCCATTCGGCGAAGAAGTCCGACTCGGTACCGGTAGCCTTCAGGGTCTCTATCATCTGAAGCCCAGCGGTCGCCGTGGCGAGTAACTTTCCCTGTTGCTGCTGTAGCCGGCTGCTGGCATCGCGACGCCGACGAGACACCCACCGCAACGTAACAATGTTCAGCGAGGCGATCGCAACGCCAAGACCTGTCAATACGGCGTCGTATTGAAACATTAACACCGCGTAAGCGCCGATCATCAGGATACTTACGGCGTTGGGCGTTAATTGACCCGCGAGTAGCAGGGCTATGTTGTCATTAAGCTCAACGCGCATTCCAACTTCATTAGGTCTGCGCTGTGAAAAGAACTCCATGGGCAAACGTAGTACATGGGAGAAAAACCGGCCGGAAGAACGCAGCGCGAGGCGAGTGTCGAGACGAAATAGACAGCGTTGTTGCAGAACCGTTAAAGCGCACTTGACTATGCAGGCCAAAAGAAGAGCGAAGATCAGGGGCCGCAACCACTCCGTCGATCCTCCGACCAAGATGTTGTCAACGTACACTCTATAAAGAACCGGCACTACCAAACCAGGTACTACCAAGCCGAGGGTCGCGAACACCACAAACGAGAGCATGGAATTCGAGCCAGCTAACCGAGGCCGGAGCGACCGAAGCAGCGACTCTTTAACGCCGCCTTTCCGAAACGCGGGCGATTTCTCAAACGTAAGAACAACGCCCATATACCGCTTTACAAATTCTTCGGTTCTTATTGCACGAGGGCCCGTGGCGGGATCGTTAACGTACAGCGTTCTATTATTCCAACCTTCAATAATTACGTAATTGTTGAAATTCCAGAAGGCGACAAACGGGACCTTGATTGTTTTCAGCTCGTCGGCCGGCTTCTCGAAGGCTCTGGCGATAAGTCCGTGCAGCTTGGCGGCGCTCACAATTGCGCTGGCCTTTGTGCCGTTGCGGGAAACTCCGCAGTCCTCGCGAAGTTTTGCTAACGGGACGAAGCGTCCATGGTACGCGAGAATGATACCGAGGGCCGCGGCACCACCCTCTACCGCATCCATTTGAAGCACGGTGGGAGTGCGCACCCGTTGAAGCTTCGACATAGCACCAATCATGTGAACGCGCCGCAATTAGCTGTTTCGGATTAGTTCAGGAAATCACTTTTGCCCGGCATACGGGAACAGAAGAACTATTGGGCGTTGCCGCTTTGTGATAATTTTGACGTCACACAAAGTACCGCTGGAGATGTGGACCATCTTAGGCCGCGCGAGTAGCCAAGCGAGCCAGTGCTTACTTCTCCTATCAGGTAGGAGTTCAATTTTTACTTCGTTTACTGGCCCGGCTGCTGTTAGCGCTTTTACGATCTCTTCATTCCCGAAGGTAGTTATCAAGGCAGAAGGAGTTGCGGGATAATCGGCAACATAGGATACTTTGCCGCGTAAGAGGCGGCGTTCCCGCGGGTCTACATCGGCGGCCAGCACTTCCGCATCCATTGCCGTTCGAACCGTCTTTGCTGTTGCCGAAGGCACACAGGCAGTTACGTCCACCGTCGTTATGTCCGGCTCGATTGCGGCAATCGGAGCTCGGGAGTTAACCAGCGCCCCAGCATCCGCCTTCAACTCCAGCACTACGCCGGGAAAAGGAGCTACCACGTTTTCGATGAGCGTCAATTGTTTCTGCAGCGTCTCAACATCCATCTCCGCGCGGCGGAGGCGAGCGTCCCATTCGGCTGCGGTCTGCTTGGGAGCGGTCTCGATTGCGAAGGCGTCCGATTCATCTTGCCGAATGAGGGCACGCCGGTTTGCAATCTCCTGGTTGATCGCCGTCACCGCTTGCTGATTGGCATAGTCCTGTTGGTGAGTAATTAGCCCGCTCTCTAGAAGTTGCTTACCGAGGAGCACCTGCTTCTTCGCCAACTCTGCCTGGGCTTGCAGGTCAGAAATTTCTCGCTCGGCGTTTGCCTTCCGGAGTTTTGCAAGGTCTGACCGGAGGCCGACATTTTTGTCGATGACGTGAAGAGCCTGCTCCCGGTCTCGCTTCGTTAGCTCCAGCTCAATTTGGGCGATTTTGAGTTTTTCGGAGGTCTCCGGTTGCGCGACGCGCGCAATAATCTGGCCCGTCGAAATGTGATCGCCCGAACGAACAGGCACGGAGATGACGAGCCCCCCTTGCACGCTGACTACATCCACGATTGGGCGGGTTTTGACAATCACGCCGCGTCCACTCGCCTTTACCGGCAGGACGCCGACTATAGACCAAACCACAACCCCGCCGAGAATTGCAAATACGATCAAGAGCGAGGTCCATTCCACATATGAGAAAACCTTTAGGATCGGGTCAAGATCTTCCGGCTGCGATAGGGCGCCTGTTACATGGCTGCCGTTAGAAGAGCCGAGGTTCTTACGTGATAGTCGCATTGATACCAGTTGCCCTTACAATTACTAATTTCGGTTCTAGTGGGCGTCTTTGGGCTCTGTAAGTTGCTGGGGCAACTCACGGAAGACACGCTCGTCGATCGTGTGAACGCTCTTGTCGGGCGCAACGATAGCGCCCATCGCAAATCGTAACTGCGCAAGCGCCGCTGGGTACGCCAACTGTGCTGAAACAAACTCGGTCAGAGCCGTTGTAAGCCGATCCTCTACCGTGAGGGCTGAGATGATCGACCCGGCTCCCAGCCGAAGCTTTTTCTGTTCGCCTGCCAGAGCTTGGCGGAACTGAATGACAGATTCGGCCGCATTACGGAGGCGGAGCAAGCTGTTGTGGATTGCAAACAGGGCGTCGATAACGGAACCACTAACCGAGCGTTCGACGTCGAGCGTCTGGAGCTGGCTTGAGCTTACTTGCGCCTGGGCTTGCATGATTTTTCCTCGCGCGAGGACCTTATTGGCGTTCGTAAATGTTAAGGTACCTACAAGATCGGGCCCCCGGCCACCTAACAGGAACGAAGTAAGGTATTTGTCAGGCCAGGTTCCTTCGCGCAGTCCTTCGTAGCCAGCGCCAATGCTTAGGTCCAGGCGAGGCCGCGACGTGTCTTTGGCCGCTCTAAGCAGGATACGGGCCGAGTCCTGGCGTTTGCGGGCTGCCAACACATCCGCCCGGTTCTGTAAGGCCGCGTTTATGCATAGCTGTTCCACCTGGTTACTAATTTCCACGGTATTCAGCTCTGGTTCTTCGGGAAAATCGTCCGCGGCGTCGGGAAGCTCCGTCATTTCCTGCGGCTTCAGCCCCATGTTCAGCGCCAATTGCCAACGCGCGTCAATCACGGCTTGTTCAGCAGCGATTTGATTGGACTTCCGGTCTGCCAAGTTAGCGCTTGCGTCGTGAATGTCATAACGAGGCTCCTGATCAGCCTCTATCAATGCTCGCGTGTCCTCAACCAATTCCGCTCCTCGTTCGACGGACTCTCCCGCGACCTTGAGGAATTTCTTTGCAGCCACCAAATTCCAATAGCTCTGCGCGGTATTGACCATTAACTGAGAGATCGTTTGGTTTAGATCCAGCAACGCAGCGTTCACTTCGACGGCAGCGGCTCTATCAGCAGCTTCAACGACATCGCGCCCCCGACCTGCCAGTAACGGAAGGACGATTCGGAACTGACTTATGGAACGGTTTGCTCCGAAGTTATCTAATAAATTGTCCTCGGAGCGATTTGCGTCTGTGCTCAAGATCACCTGAATGCCATTTGGCTCCAGCTTGGTGTAGCTGCTGTTCAGGTCGGTATATGTCAACACTTGGGCCGACGCCCGCGGGTACCCGTCGGCCAAATAAGTGAGCTGATCGAGTGCAGTGAGCGGAATATATGACCGCTGCTGAGTTAAGGACGTTACCCAAACAGGATAAAAGATCGACGCGGCCTGCAACTCAAGGCCGCGGTCCGCAACGACCTGCTGTTCTTGGATACTTATTCCCGGATGATTGGATAAAGTGCTGCGCAAGGCCTCGAGGAGGGTGACGGAGCGTTGCGCACTGGATACTGAAGAACAAACGCATTCGAGAGTTAAAAGACCAATGATGCGTATCGTCGACAAAGTCATGAGGCCGGGCCTGCAGGGCAGGCTATTGGTGTCAGGGCCGGACTGATCGCAAGGCAGGTAGCCGTTCTGCGATATCTGAAACAACAGGATGCCAATCGCCTGGCCGTGGCTGCCGAAAGACCGAAGTGGCGGGATACCAAGCCGACGCACTGCCGTTAAAGAAATCGTTGGTCTCCGTCATCCAGCGGAATTCTGGATAATACGGCAGCATCAAGAAGCAGGTTTTTCCCAGTGCGCCGGCGAGATGGGCCATCGCGGAGTCAACGGTTACAATGGCGTCCATCGCCATGATGATGGCAGTAGTACGGGAGAAGTCAGCTTCGAAGTTCTGGGTCATCCAGGCGCGTGTGGAACTCCGAATTTCCTCGGTCCCCGGGCCAACTTGAAGTCCATAGACGGTGGCGCTCTCCGACAGGGGTTGCAGCAATTCCAGGGGAATAGAGCGAAAGGCGAAATGATTCCGTGTTTGCTTGTGAGCAGGAACGGTGGGCCCGGTGGAAAGCGATTGGGAGCGCCAGACGATACCCACTCGCGGTAGGTTGTCCGGAGCTATCAGAGGGAACACGGTTTGGCCGTTGGACGGCACGATATATGGTGTGTCTCGCTTTATCCAGTCCCATGTCCATGGCGAAAGAAACATAGCGATATCGGCGCGGCACTGATAATCGATAGGAGCGCACTCGTCGTACGGTGTAATAACCTCGTCGACGGACTGCATGCTCCGAAGTATGTCTTGCAAGGGAGGCAGGCACTGTAAGACGACCTTCGCCCCACTTACTTTCATGAGAGAAGCGAAGCGCGCGAACTGTATGTTATCCCCAAAAGCACCTGCACATTCAACTAGAACGGTCTTCCCGGCGATGTTTTCAGCACCCGTCCAGATAGGCGCGGCCGCCGGCTGCGATGCGAGCCAGTGCGGCTTTAAAACGGATCGCACCAGCGCATGCCGGATGATCTCACATGCATCGTCCAAGCAGCCTGTGCGGAAGGCGAAATGCGCGGTCGCGAGCGCAACGGCACTGCTTTCCGGTGCAGCGGCGCTAGCCAGGCGAAAGAGCCGAGAGGCCGAATCGAAGCGTCGAAGCGCCACCTCCGCATTTGCAGCTTCCATCAGCGCTGTGCTATCCGACGGATCGCTCAACAACACTTTCGACCACTGACCGAGAGCTTGTTCATAGCGCCCTCGCGACTGTAAGGCTGCGGCAAGGGCTTTCAGGACGGGAACGGCGTCACTGCTCATGGTGAGGGCAGCCGCGGTCCGAGTCTGGGCTTCCGCTTCGCCGTACTCTTCGAGGTAGGTGGCGCAAAGCCCTTCGCACGCCTCTCGGCTCATTGGAGCCGCATTGAGCGCTTTGTCGAAATACTTTCTAGCCTGCTTCAGATCTCCACGTTCGCTCGCCTTAGCCGCGAGGCGCATGCAGGCGTCAACACAACATGGGTCCAGCGCGAGTGCCGACTGCAGGGCGTCCAATTCCAGTTCACTGTCACCGAGCCACGAAAAGCTGGTAGCCAGATCGCACCAATATTTCGGGTTTTGCCGATCCAGGCTAATGGCCTTCTGAAGAAACTCACATGCTGGTTCAAATTCGCGCCGCTGCCCGTAAGCAGCAGCCATGCGGTGATACGTGTGCGAGTCTTGCGGATTCCGCCGTATTTCTTCGCCCAGAGATTTCAAAGTGGCTCGCGGCGAATTACCTGCAACGGAATTTGCACTTTCATGCGGCACTGGTTACCGCCATCCTAGATAAGACGCAGCTAGCGATGTGATGAAGAAGTTCGGGCTGCCACGCACGAAAAAAGAAATGATCGCCCGGAAGTATTGTGCAATGGAAATTGCTCGTGGTGTGGTGAAGCCATGCTTGAACGTCTTCGATACTTACGTGAGGATCGCAGTCGCCGCCGAAGGCACAGATAGGTATTGGCAGGGGATCGCCCGAATGAAACTCGTAAGATTGAGCGATGCCGAGATCTGCGCGGAGATAAGGAAGAACCACCTCCATCAATTCTGGGTTTTCCAGCATCTCAGGAGGACACCCGGCGTAAGATCGTAAGTGGCCGACAAACTCAGGTAGGGCTGAATTGTACCAACGTGAAGCTGGTGGGATATACGCGAGATGGGGAGCTTTTGAACCGGAGATGAACAAACAGACGGGCAGCGTCGCGCCTGACTGGCGCATAAAGCGGCACAGTTCAAACACCAAAAGGGCCCCCATGCTGTGTCCGAAGAATGCGAAGAGCCCGTCGGTTGCGGTTTGAATCTCACGCGCCAGAGCCGGCACCAGTGTCTTGAGCGAGCGATGCGATTCCTCACCAAAGCGGCGGCCGCGACCGGGAATCTCAACCGGAACGAGTTCCAGGTGTTCCGAGCGGTATTTAGTCCACGGTGAAAACTCCTGCGCGCTTCCGCCGGCGTAGGGAAAGCAGAATACCTTCACTTTTTTCGATCTGTTCGGTTCAGCTTTGGAGAGCATGCGAGGGGCGCCCTTGGGTTCGATAGCCCGCTAGTTACTTAGACACCGCCAAGCCGCTCAACACTGTTCAAGTTAGCCCCGATTTGATGTGCGGTCAGAAATGGCTCACGCCATTGGCCGGTATTGTAAAGTTCGACTTGATCAATGGAGTGAGGAGACTCCGGCTCAGTTGCATTTCCGAATGGAAGAAGCGTTCTCGCTCGCATGGACGAACCGTCGAACTCCACCGCAAACATGAATGCATCGCCTCCCTTAGCCGAATACTTGTTATCACCACAAGGATTGAACTCCAGAACACGAAAGCCACCAAGCAGGTCAGGTCCACCCAGTGCAGGTAAATCGACCGAACCGCGGCGCAAACGATACACCTCTCCCCAACTCACCGCCAGGCTTCCGTAGCGTTCATACGTGTCAACAGCGACACCTACTAATTTGTCAACGACGCGCTGCTCGTATCTCAATCCACAAGGAGTGGATAGGGGTTCGTTAACGCGCCACGGTTCTGCATATTCGATGAATCCCGGCGACTGGTGAAGCATAGCTTCAAGAAACGCCAAGAACAACACAGCTCCTCGACTCTCTGGCCGGGTGCAGTGATCCCAGCGGTCGAGTACGACGGCGGTTTCCAAGGCGAGCCGAGAGTTAGTTTCTCGTAACGCCTGAACCAATTGACACAAAATACGATCCGCAATCTCACTATGTGTACAGTGTTTCAGCGAAAGTATTTCTTCGAAGCTGATGGACGTGCGCCCAGACAGCATGCGCAACGATCGTTGGGCGCGTGCGATCGGGGGGCCGTGTTGAAAATAACGCGGAAAAGTTTCACTGGCGATGGCTGGCGGAAGTGTACTGGTTAGCGGCGGGTCATTGGCGTTCTGGAGCCATCCTGAAGCGGGATTCACTACACGCGGAAGCTGATCATAACCGTGAGTCGTGTTCCAGAAGGTCTCAGACGTATCCCCTGGAACTAGGCCTGCCCAATTCCAGGCTCCTTCCCTTCTAACGGGAATTCGCCCACCGAACATGTACATGATGCGCCCGTCACGATCCGCGTAAAGAACGTTGAACATCGGAATTTGCAAGCGTCTCAGAGCCGCTTCAAAAGCCGCAAGGTTGCTCGCGCAGGCCATCGACCACCATTGCTCACAAATTCCACTTACATCCAAGCCAGCCACACGAAGCGCAGTTGCGCGGGCGCCGTTCCGGGAAACGATCGGGCCGTGAATGGAATGCCGGATCTCAAGGGTCTTAACTCGAACACGGCCGTCATTCAATCGGATGCGCAACTGGCGCCGGTGCGTCCGGAAGTGTCTGGCGCGCCTGTCATATCGATACGCGCCACCTCTCACGGACAGCTCATACGTGGTGAAAGCCTGCGCTCGATTTGCGGTGTGAGTCCACGTGATGAACGGACTAAAACCCATCATCGGCACGGGAAATCCAACCAGGCATGCGCCGTAGAAATTCACATCGTCACTTCTAAATTGCGCCTCGAAAAAGGTATTGCACTCCTCCCACGGCAGATGGGGATTGCCGAGCAGCATCGTTCTGCCACGGCCGAATGAAGGGGCGATCGCCCATGCATTGGAGGCGACTGCGGTCTCGGAAGGCTGATAGTTGCCGCCGATCATGGCTGGATTCACGATGAAATAGTAATGAACTACAGCCTGGACGTGCGCCAAAACATCTGCTGAAGTGACCGGCAGAACCCGAAGAAGTTCAGGGGGTATGGTTTTTCGCTTCTTAGCGGCGTAATCGTTTATGCCTGCCGCAAACGCGTCGAGGAACCGCCCGAAAGACGGAGTCTGTTGTTTCCTCCAGACGCGGGCGCGTTGCGGAACGCTCATGAGGTGAATCCAGATATCGGAATCGAGATACTGCTCCCCCCAGTACTCCGCAGCCCGGCCGCGCGCTTTACCATACAGACGAAGCAATGTACTCCGATGGTTTTGCATCTGGGCCCAGCCGAACGCGTAAAATAGCGCTTCAGCCGAGCGCGCATAGAGATGCGGCACGCCCCAGCGATCCCATTCGATGTGAGTACTTTGATCTGATACTTTCACGAGCGTCAGGCGCTGGCCTTTAACCGCTGACTTTGAAGCTAGTAAGTGCCTGCTGTTTGCATAACTATAGCATCGATTTGGGTATACGTTTGCAGTTTCTGCGCAACTATCTGAACATAGGGCTCTTTGAGCATTGTTGAATGATAGCCAGTGATTGGCTCTACTTGTACCGGCTGTGTAGAGAGCGAATCCCAGCCGCGCATTTCATCGTTGGCGTCTATTCCGGCCGCCATCCACGCTTTTGTACTTTCGGGTTCCCTTTCAGTGGAACGGAACAGAGTTAGCGTGCCCGGATAAATACCCGGACTGTAGTTCTCGACTGTAGAAATTCGGGCACGAGTACCTTCGAGGAACCGGGCGACCCACGACGGACCAACTTCGGGGGGGAGAATATTCGAGCGCTTTAAGCGATCCAGGATAACTTGGATAGCTTGCTCGGGTGATAGGCACGCGATTTCGCCATGTGTTAGTGAAAAGCTGACGCCGGATTCTCGCGCTAAGTCACGTGCTACACCCGCAAGAATGATTGCGTCGCTACGTCCTTTCGTTCGTTGCGCAATGCTGGGAGAGCCCCCGTCCAGGAGAGCTACGAGACCGATTCGATGTCCTTGCCTTTCAAGTTGGCAAGCCATTTCGAACGCCACGACGCTTCCGAACGAATACCCGCCTATGAAATACGGCCCCTCGGGTTGGATGCGCTGAAGTTCCGCAATGTACTCTGCTGCTCTCTCGTCTACGGGAACATCGGGGCCGTTGAGTTCCACCGGGTGCGGCGCTTCGAAAGCATAGAGCGGCTGATCAGGTGACAAGTATTTTGCCAGGGGTTCAAAGCAAGCAGCACTCCCGTTGCCGGGGTGAACTAAGAATAAAGGCGCACTTGACCCCGTAGGCTTGATCGCTACGAGTGATGCACGGCTCGTACCGGAGAGCTTGTCCCTGAGGACGTCGGCCAAATGCGCGACGGTACTACCTCGAAATATATCAGATAACGCGACATTCTGGCCAAAGCGTCTCTGTATCACGGCTGTAAGTCGGATTGCAAGCAAGGAGTGGCCGCCTAGTTCGAAGAAGTTATCGGCGCGCGATATAGGCCGGACGTTCAGGAGGTCTTCCCAAATTTGAATTAGCTGCAGTTCCAGTACATCTTCCGAGCGAGGCGACGAATTCGCCTGCCGCGGGGCTTCGCCCGGAGCGGGAAGGCTCCGTTTATCGACTTTTCCGTTCCACGTAAGCGGAAATTTTGGAAGAAAGACAAATGCTCCTGGCACCATGTAAGCCGGAACGCGCGCTTTCAAGAAGTCAGCGAGCTCGGCGCTAGTTAGCTCGCATCCGGTCTCCAGAACTGAGTAGGCGATTAAGCGCTTCTCTCCAGGCACGTCCTCCCGAGCGATAACAACCGCCTGCTCCACACCGGGATATTGGCTGAGTTGAATCTCAAGCTCGCCCAATTCGATGCGGTGACCGCGTACTTTTATTTGATCGTCGCGCCTGCCGAGGAATTCGATGTTCCCATCGGCGCGATATTTTGCGCTGTCGCCGGTGCGGTAAAGTCTCTCCGTACCGCCCGAACCGAAAGGATTGGGAACAAACTTTTCCGCGGTAAGAGCAGGCCGATTTACATAACAGCGAGCCAGTCCGGCACCCCCGATATAGATCTCCCCTACAATTCCAACCGGCACTGGATTCATGTCAGCGTCGAGAATATAAATGGATGTATTTGCGAGCGGTTTGCCGATGGGTACCGGACCAGAATGTGGGTCGTCGGGCAGTACCTCATACACGGAGCTGCCAACCACCGTCTCAGTCGGACCATATTCGTTTACAAGACGCACTTCCGGCGCGTTTCGACGCCAGAAAGCAAGGCGCTCGTATAGTAGCGCCTCGCCTCCGATTACGAAGAATTTAGCGTGTGATGCGGCATTGTTCGGCGGGGTTTTCTGCTCTAGCGCCTCCAGGTGTGCTGGCGTGATCTTTACCAGCGTCGAGTCGTTTGCGTTGGTGAACCATTGGCAGAAGGCCTCCAATGAATCTTCCTCAGGAAGAATATCCAGCGTCTTGCCCGCGAGCAGGCCTGGAAGCAGAGCCGTTACGGTCAGATCAAAGGCGATGGAAGTGTGGAGGGCTATACCCGTTCCATCCTCGGTGCAGTAGCGACTGGCACACCAGCCGAGATAGTTTTCCAGACCTCGATGCGTAATAACTACACCCTTCGGACGGCCTGTTGAACCGGAGGTGTAAATGACGTAAGCGGCATTGTCCGGATGAATTTTTATTTCACAATTGTGCTCCGCTTCGTGGGCGGAGGCGGGATCGTCCGAGTTATAGCTCAACATGTTTGCCGAGCCACTAAACCGGCTGGATAACTCCGGGTCGACAAGGAGAAAGGCGGCCGCTGAATCCTCTATCATGTAGCGAAGCCGCTCTACGGGATACACTGGATCCAGAGGAAGATAGGCTGCGCCTGCTTTGACAACGGCCAGAATTGCTACCAACATGCTAAAGGAGCGGCGCATGCATATCCCAACCACTCGCTCCGGGCCGATGCCTTCCGCTACAAGGTAGCGAGCGAGTTGGTTAGCTTTTCGATTTAACTCCGCGTATGTCATCTGCCTTGGGCCGAACCGCATAGCCGGCGCCTCCGGGCTTCGCTCTACCTGATCCTCGAACCGTTTGGCGATGCTCTGATGCAGAGGGGAACGGATAGCCGTGTTGTTCCAGGTTCGAAGGACCTGTATCGTTTCGCTGTCTGTAAGCATCGGCGAAGTGGAAATGGGACGATCTGGATTGGCCACCAGGTTCCCGGCTAAGGTACGCAAGTGTCCGATGAGCCGCTGTATAGTACTAGCTTCGAAAAGTTCGGTGCTGTATTCAACCGTCCCAGCAAACGTGCCCTTGTCAGCGTGCATGAGCACTGAGAGATCGAATTTCGAGGTTCTGTTTGGCAGTTGGATGGTAGTTACTTTCACTCCCGCCAACTCGGCTTCCCGTTTGGTCTGAGCGCCTAATAGCGCAAACGCCACCTGTACGAGTGGAGTCCGGTTCAGATGACGCTCCGGCTGAAGCTCCTCGACAACCTTATCGAATGGAAGGTCCTGATGAGCATACGCTTCGAGCGACGTATCGCGGACGCGACGCAATAGGCTCCGGAAACTTGGATCGCCAGATGTATCATTCCGCAGCACGAGTATGTTCAGCAGTGGACCAATGAGAAACTCAGTCTCGGCCCGGCTTCTGTTAGCGATCGAGGTAGCTACGACGACGTCGTTTTTGCCCGTGTACCGTTGAAGGAGCACATTAAAAATGGCGAGCATCGTGATGAACGGTGTGGCCCCTTCTTGTTGTCCGAGCCGCCGGATTATGTCCGCAGCTGGCGGCTGTAACTGGAAATATTGTTTTGCTCCGGAAAACGCAGCTTCGACTGGGCGCGGGTGATCGTAGGGCAGTTCGGTGATCGAGCTGATGCCTTCCAGCCGGCCTCTCCAATACTCCAACTCCGCTGCGAGAACCGGTCCCTGGAGCCACCGGCGCTGCCAGAGCGCATAATCGACATACTGAATGGGAAGTTCCGGGAGATGCGGTGATTGCCCCGAAGAAAATCCCTGATAATACATCCCAAGTTCCCGGATTAGCAGGTCCATCGACCACCCGTCAAAGACGATGTGATGGAGGGCCATGGAAAGTATATGTTCATCGTCGGCCAAACGAATCAGCAGAGCACGAATTGGGAATTCATTGGCTAGTTTGAATGGCCGCTCGCCGTGCGTCTTGATAATCGAGTTATATTTGGTCTCCTTCTCCGCGTCCGGCACTGAGGTCAGATCCAGCATCTCCAAATTGAACCGCTGTGCAGGCTGCACGGCCTGCATCGGCTGCTGATCCACAACTGGAAAAAGAGTACGGAGCACATCGTGACGATTAAATACTTCTGAAAAAGCACGCTGTAGCGAAGATACATCCAGGAGGCCCGATAAAGAAACGGCATTGCGGATATTGTAAATCGGCGTAAGCGGTTCAAGGTTCTGCATGAACCAGATACGTTGCTGCGAGAAGGAGAGAGGAAAGACAGTCGTGGACCGGCTCTGGCGCGTAATGGGCGCTTGCGCTGACACGCTACTTGCGTGCTTTTGTGAGAGGCGAAGCTCTAGAAGCGCGCGGCGCTCCGGAGAAAGTGTTGAAATATCAACTGTTGCTTTACTCATCGTCAGCTCCTTGGCACAGCCTTAAGGTATGGAAACTCTGAGGTTGTTAACTTGACTCGTGCTTCGTGTAGTGCTGCCGGGGTGGTGGGGAGCTGCAGCTTATGAAAAATCTCGTGCAGAGTCACACCCGGGCGAATTTCGTCCATGATTGCACAAAAGGCGCCTTCAGGAGGGCTGCAAGGATGCGGCAGCATTCGGGCCGACGGCCTGTAAACGTTGTCCGAACCGAGTAGGTAAGTACGTTTTTGCGTTCTGCAGGGCTCGAACTCTCGGTCCAAGAATTCGTGATTAATTTCCTGCTCTATAATTCGCGGGCGGTCCTTATGCTGCAAGTAAAACCACAGCAGTGGCGATTTTTCATGCAGCAGGAGATTTGTTATCTGCCATCTCTGCCAGTCTGAAAGAGATTCGTACCGCGACTGCAACTCGGCATCGCCGAAGGTCAGTTCCCAAAGGATCGATGGCGAACAGAATCGCCCATATGAAGTTACGGCGGGCATGACATAATCGAGCTCGCACGAAGCAATGAGTTCATATAGAGACTCGACTGTATAGCTGTGCTCCAGCGGATGAATCAGCAGATCCGCGAAATCCGACTCCGATCCTTCGCTAAAGTCCGAGAGCATTTCCGATATTTGATTCTTAACTGGAAAGTTCCGTACCAGGCTTCGAGCCATTGAAAGATCCGCTTCAAAATCGAGGCCATCGGTATAGTTTCCTAGAAGCCGGATGGCCTTCTGAAAAGAGCTGGTTAGTGTTCGGTGGAAGCGATTATAAACCATCAGTTCCAAGATGCCGGTAGGATTAAGCGCGGAGGCTAACTTAGCTAGCGTGTACTGCGGATCCGCATTGTGATGAATCACACCTGTGCAAAGTATGTAGTCAAACTCCTGCTTATACGCTGTATCATTGATACTCTCCTGCCGCAGCTCTAAATTCCCTATGGCGAGATCACGGGCGTTTCGCTCGCAAATGGCTAGCGACGTCGACGAAACGTCCGAGCCAATAACAGAGGCGTCCGGAAAACGTAAAGCGGTTTGCAGTGCCTGGTTTACACCGCAGCCTGCGACCCAGATTCTAGGGAATACCGGAATCTTACTGTGCGTCCAGTCGCCGAGATTCTGGTTAAGCATGATGCGCTCGAAATCTCTGTCTTCAACGCATTCCACTTTGATCGGGGCCCAAGGCCAGGGGAAACGGCCATAAAAGTCTCCCAACAATTCCTCGCTAGGTTTCTTCCCGGCTAGGACAACATTCTCGTCGTCTTGATAGTCGGCACAAGTGATCACGCCATGCGCGCTCATTCCGTATTCCTTTCGTTAAATTGTGTTCGCGAGCCTAACCTTTAGCATGTCTTGGAGACGCGCCGGTAGACGACGGCTCCAGTTTTCATCTCACGAATAATCTTTGGCGGCGCCAGCGAGTAATCCCGCCAGAGTGCTTTCTGGAACCCTCGATATTTCCTCCAGTAATGCCGCTATGTCGCCCTCACTCTCCTCGAGTAATTGCGCATTTGTAATAGCCAATGCTTGATCCGCGATCGTGGGAATGGCGGAAACTGGCGGAAGCGGAGACGTGAGTCCAAATACGTCCCGCAATTGCGCCAAAAGCGATGCCTCTTGAGCGGCCGTGCCGCCGACGTCTTGAAAAGAGTCATGTACGCCGAGCCCCGAGGTGCCTAGCATTCTTTCCCACAGTTCCATGACCGTTTCTTCGTTTGGGGTTCGCGGTCCTACGGCCGATGTTTTCATAGGCCGCGGCATATGATCGACCTCCGGAAGCGCTTCGCGATTTGGCGTTCCATCCAACTTCAACGGCAGCTTGTGCAAGTGAATGAAGGCATCAGGGAGTTCTTTCGCATCCACGTGCCCAGCCAAAACACTGCTCAGAGTTGCAGGCTCGATGGGAGTTCGAGATGAGTAATAGGCAACGCGTCGAATTGCCGAGGAGGTATGCCGGTCGATTATCAAGCTATTCGTAACATCTGGATGACGGTTAAGAACACGGCGAATGGTCTCAAGCGGGCGACCATCCTTTAACGCGGTCGTCCCGGCGCCGTTCGACGCAGCATCGATCGACACAAGCGGCTCCTCGCAGATTGACGGTGTACTGTCTAACGCACCATCGTTGAACGTCAGATCTATCCGGATTGGAGATATGACCACCGGCCCGACTGATGCACCGTCGTTGGTTTCGTATGACCAACCGGCGGCTTCTTGCAGCAAATTGCTATAGATCTGTTGCTGAAGTGTCCGCTTTTCCTCTTTTCTAATTTCGGCGATTTCAAGCGAGAGCAGCCGGTTTGCATGGCCCATGAAGACCGCCAGCTGCCGCTCTGACATTCCCTTACCAAATAAATACGGGATTATCCAGAAATCGAAGGACCATTGCGGCAACCACTGGGACTCTTTAATGGAGAGCATCATCCGATCGATATGATCCATTGCCCTGAGGCTATCCATCGTTGAGTGGTGCCATACAAAGCCGCTACCCGTCGTGTTGTATTTCGCTCGCTGGACGTCGATTGGCGTTCCTGGCTCGCAGTACCATAACTGCGCCCGGAAGTAAGTAGGTTTGTTTTCACGAATGAAACGAATACTTTCTTCAACGGTCTCGTCCGTCTCACCCGGGAAACCCACAATAAACGAGCCGAACGTCAGTATTTGATACTTGTGGAGAAGCCGGATGCCTTCTGCGTACTTCTCTATCGTCGCGGCCTTGTTCATGTTCTTGAGGATGGCTGGCGACCCTGACTCAATCCCGAGGAAGACGCCCTTGCACCCGCTCTCTGCCATCAATGCGATCGTCTCTTCATCGGAGTTGCTGCACCGGAAGTAAGAAAACCACTTGAAACCAAAGTTACGACGGATCATCATCCGGCATAATTGCTTGAACCTGGGCAAGGGCACGTTGAAGGTGTCATCAATGAAGACGACGTTGCGCACATATGCAAGCGCCCGCATCGTTTCCAGCTCTTTGTCGACCGTGTCTACGCTGGCCAGGCTTAGCTTCCCAGCGCGGGTTGGATAGTTGCAAAATGCACAATTAAAGGCGCAGCTTCTTGCTGTGCGGGTTTGAAGCGTGGGACCAAGATCGCGCTCGCCAAAACCCGTCCAATCGATGAAGTTTTCATCTAGCGGCGTATTCTCGCGGACCTCGGCGGTCCGGAGCAGCTTACCATCCTCGAAGTATGCAAGATTTGGCACTGAGGCAAGATCTTTTCCGCCGCGTAGGCAGTTGACAATTTCTGATAGCGTAGCTTCGCCTTGGCCTTCAATGACGTATATGTCGGCTCCGATATCAGATAGAGCCGCTGAAAAACCCTCTGCATCGTAATTCCGAGCGTGGTTAGCGATGAGAGGGCCTCCGACTACAATCTTGACGTCGGGGTTCTGTTGCCGGATAAATTGGACCATCTCGTACAAAGGATGATTAATCACATAGAACGTTGTCGTAATCGCAACGGCTGCAGGTTCTTGCGCAAGATACGCTGCCAATCTATCCTTTTCGCTTTGAAACAGATTGACGATTTCGGCATGTATGCCGCGCCGCCTCAAGTAAGTAGTCAGGTACGCGGCCGCCAAATTGAGAATATCGCCAGATTCAAAATGGCTAGTAGCGAACGGATGGCTTGGGTTCTTGGAGGCAGCTTGCTGCAGGATGTTATTCAGAAGCCCAACATAGTTCAGCGGATGCCCGTCCAAGTTAACAAAATTGAATTTGAGGTCACGATAGGCTTCTGAGTACACGCCGTAGCTACGAAGAAGGAGCTCGTATTCTTCAAAAGGAGTTTCGTTGTAGCCGATTACTATGCAATCGAGCTTATCCTTACCAAGCATGACTGTTATCCTTTCGCAACATCGGATCGGCAATCGACCTGCGCTTCTGGACGGCACTCCCGGCCCGGACCACAATTATTGACATGATGTGGCGCAGATTGCTTCGTCGATGATTTTGGCAAGAGCCGCGATCGTTGGTTTCTGAAATAACTGCGCGAACGGAACATCTATCGAAAAGTGCTTACGAACTCTAGCAACCACCTGCATCGCTGAAAGTGAATGGCCGCCCAGTTGAAAAAAATTATCACAGACGCCAACGTTTTCTACGTTCAATACCGAAGCCCAGGTCTGAGTAAGCCAACTCTCCGTTGGCGTTGACGGCGGAGAATTGTGCTGACTCGAAAGAGTATAGCTGGGCGTGAGTTCTTCCAGCAGGAGGTGATCGATCTTGCCGCTCGTATTTACAGGTAGTTCGTCGAGAAAGATAATCACGTTCGGAAGCATGTACTCGGGTATGCGGTCTGAGAGCGACGCTCGAAGTTGATCTGGTCTCAATCCAGATTTGAGGCGCGGTACGACATATGCGATCAATTGCGGATGCTCCAGATCTCCGTGGTGCAAAAGCACCGTGGCATCTACAACGTTTTCGTCCTTGTACAGGGCGGCAGTGATCTCGCCTGGTTCGATGCGGAACCCTCGTAACTTCATCTGGTTGTCTTCGCGGCCGAGATACTCCAGCTTCCGGTTGGGCAACATCCTAACCAGGTCGCCCGTGCAGTAAAGCCTCTCGCCGGTCTCGTCGAAAGGGCTTGGGACAAAACGCTCAGCCGTCAAGGCTGGTTGGCCGTAGTAACCCCGCGCAACTCCTCGCCCCCCAATATAGAGGATTCCAGGGATGCCGACGGGTTGTAGTTCCATGTCTTCGTCGAGCACATAGGTATTCACGTTGTCAAGCGGAGCGCCGATCGACGGGCACTCGGACATTGGGGCGATTCGCTCAATTGTGGCATCCACGGTACACTCCGTGGGACCGTAAACGTTGTAACAATGCATGCGGCTTTGGCCGAGCCGCCACCAAAGGACCGGATCGATCGTCTCGCCACCTATTAGCGCAATACGAGGGGAGTAATCGGGGCACTCAAGCAAATCTGCCTCCAGCAAGCGCCGAATATAAGAAGGTGTGCAATCCAGCACATTAATGTCGTTTTCACGCAGGTAACTTACAAAGGCGTGAGGATCAACTCGGAGCTCCTCTGGAATGATGTGCAGCGTATGACCGCCGAGCAGGAGCAAGATTTGCTTGACCGAGGAGTCAAATGAAATCGGCGCATTTAGCGTTGCTCGCAACGGTTCTGGCGAAGGGTCCCGATAGATCTCTCGCTTGAGGGCCGCCCAGAGATTCATCAGTGCAAGGTGACGAATCATCACACCTTTCGGGAAGCCGCTTGAGCCGGAGGTGTAAAGCACGTAAGCCAAGTTTCCGGCGCGCGCTAAGTCGGCGGGATTCTCGTCTGAGCACGAGTGAAGCGAAGGATCGTCGTCAATGAAAATGACTTGGAGCTGCCGATCGAGGTCATAGGCGGCTGCTCTTCGGGTCACTATGATGCGCGTATTTGTTTCTGCCAGGATATGACCCAAGCGTTCCTTGGCGCCCGAGGTGCTGTCAAGCGCAACATAGGCGGCGCCTGCTTTTAGAATTCCGAGAATCGCTACGGGTAAGTGAATGCAGCGGCCAAGTAGGATTCCAATCGTCATTTCCGGCTTGACCCCCATCGTCCTGAGCCGATGTGCAAGCCGGTTAGCTCTCTGGTTGAGTTCGCGATAAGTCAGTGTCGTTGACGAATAAACCGCTGCAACTCTGTCCGGCGTAAGTTCCGCTTGCTTTTCAAAGCTGCGATGTATACCGCCTGGCTGTGCCTCGTCGAGCCGGCGATGATCACAATTTCCTCTGAGCAGCAGGAAGCGGCGATCAGCGGGTGTAATTACGGGCAGCCTACCAATTGGTGTGGACCACGATTCCGGCGCAGCCGAGCAGAGAAGTTCAAAGCGCCGGACAAACCCAGTGGCCTGCTCCGCACTGAAGATCTGAGGGTCATAGACCAGTTGCGCAATGACACCCGAAACGGTTTGCAAGAATTGCAATTGGAGCGTAAAGCGGTCGGTAACCGCGTTTTCAGCAACGATCCGCAGTCGAATGGAATCGAAGCAAACGGATCGCGTCTCACTATCGAAAGCAAAACCGAAGGCGCAAAAGGGGGAAGCGTCCTCAATTTTTGCCGGCCAGCAGAAGTAATTCTGCCAGACGCTCGCGAGACCAGAATTGTTACTGTAACTTTGCGCTAGCCTTGAGAGCTGCCAGGACGAATTAACGTGCTGCCATAGCGGGACAACTTGTGCGTAGGGTCCCATGGACCCCGCTAATTCAGGCCCGATACGTCCGCTTGTCGTTATGCCGATTGGAATCTCAGATAAGGCTGTATAACGATGCAACATTGCCGCCCAGCACGCCGTCAGCAGACTGGAAACCTCAACGCCTTCCGATTCAGCCCGCTGGCATAACCGGCGCCATACGTCATCCGAAAGGTGCACCGGGGCGGCCATTGGCCAGTACTCGGCATTCCGAGGCATTCGATCATATGCCGTCAATCTCGCACTTGCCAAGTCGCGGTTGACATTTTCGTTCCAAAAGGCGCGAGCTTCGCAAGACAAGTCGTTTTCGTCAGTCTCAAGGTCGTTCCGCCACTCGGAGTAGTCCCCATACTGAATGATCGGGGCAGTTCGTGCGTCGTACCCGTTGTATTCCGAGGCAGCTTCATAAACAATGTTTCTCAGTGTCTGGGCATCGGCGATGAACGGGGAAGCTCTTAGAGCCACCAAGTGCCGGGACTGCGAATAGGGATGGAATGTGATCTCTAACAGCGATTGCCTTTCGCGAGCGTTCACGATAGTTCGAAACAACGACTCGGTGTCCATCTCGTTCTCAACACGTGCGCCGTGCCGGAAAACGAGATCCGTGTGTAAGTCTGACATCTCTTGGACCGGAATCCTGAATCCTGGAATAGTCTGGAGACGAGTGCGAAAAATCTCATGGCTTTCAATAACTTGTCTAATCGCGTCCTGGAACTTCGCTATGTTCACTTCGCCTTCCAGCAAACATACTAAGGAGCAAGTCAGCGCGTCTTGTTCTCTTCCGCATAGACTCCATAGCCGCCGTTGTTGTGGCGAAGGCCGAAATTGCGAGATGGTCGTCTCAGTCAAGCGAGACCGCTCCGGCTGCGAGATAAACGGCGTTATGCAGAGACGGCAGCATGGTTCATTTTGCTTGAACAGTCAGCCAAGACGACCAGTATTTTCCGTGGTCCCACGAACGGTTCTCGACCGTGTGCAATGGCCATGTTGTCAACCAGCAAAACATCATTTTTTTGCCATTCGAAGCAGACGGCGGCCTGATCGTAACATTCGCGAATATGGTTTAACATGCCTTCGTCTATACTCGTTCCGTCTCCAAAGAAGGCATTTCTTGGCAGATCCCATTCCTGGAACTCGCCGGTCAAGGACTCGCGTAATTCCGGCTGTAGGTTGGATATATGAAATAAATGTGCGTGATTGAACCAGAGATCTTTGCCGCTGCGGGGATCAGATATGATTGCTGGGCTCACTCGCCTGGTCCGCAGCCTATTCCCACTTAGCCACTCACAAGACATTCCGGCGCTATCACAGTATTCAGTAACGTCGGCCTGCACTTCGGTCTGAAATACCTCTTGCCACGGCATGTCTATGCCTATCCCGTAGTTCCGCACGTACATTACACCTTTTTGACGAAATTCCTCGCGAACATGCGCATCGAGCAGCCGAAAAAAGACCTGATCGTCGGCTATAGGTGTCTTGCCACCCTGAGAGGCAGGCGTATCGCAGTAGAAAAGCACTTTCATCGGCCAACGGTAAGCAAATGCGTTCTCGTGATGAAGGGGGATTGGATATTCGGGCGGATACTCTGTTGAAGTATAGACGCGCGGGGAGATCTCAACGCGAGGAGCGGCTCGTTCCGAAGATTCCAATATCTCCTCAGTTACGGCCATGCAGAATGACCGGAATGCCGCCGCGTTTGGAATGTCAAATCCGCGGAACAGTACAGCGCCATATTGTGACAAACACGACTCAATTTTCTCGCGGCTATCTGCTACCCAGGAAAGCGGGTCGACATCGCGCGATTGCGCTGTAAGCACCACGGGCAGGCTATTCGGCCGGTCTGTCAAAAATCCGGTGTGCACTAAACCGGTTTTAGTTAACATCTGCCTGGGCCTGGATATAAGGCCGGGCAGCGAGCCGCTACCTTCGGAACATCTTGGAGCATCGATTGGCTTAGGAGAGTATCCTTCAATGGGCGATGAGTTGCTGGGCATCACGTGACCTTTAACTGGCGGTAAGTGACCGGAACGCCTGTGGACCTAAAGCAATGGGGCGTTATCCAAGTCGATGATGAAACTGGTTGAAGTGGCTTTTACCCGCGCTCGCAACACTGTTTCGTAGATTCGCCGTGTGCTCGCTGCGCGCCGCGCTTACCTTTCTCTGTATTTCATTTAGCTGTAACTGTTTTTCCTCTGAAAAGATAGTCAGCACCGAAGCCAAGCATGTTAAAAGCTGAGATGCCGCGAGTGCTCCCACACGATCTTTCATGAAGGAGAGAGTTACCGCTAGCTCCGCTAGATCCTCTACATCGAGGGACAGCGCATAATTCGTCCATCCGCCTCGAAACGAGTGATCCTTGAGTGGTAATGCAAAGCCCCGGCGATGGTTTTGATTAGAGTAGAGAAGACTCGCGTTCTGGAACACCACAATCGTTTCAAACAGCGGTGTGCCGCGAGGAATCGCGCTCCATGACTGGATCTTGATCAGGTCAGCATAATCGAAAGCTCTGGCCGCTACTTGCTGTTCGTGCAGTTCGCGCAGCCACTGCACTAGCGTTGCAGATCGGGGGAATCGCACGCGAACGGGCAATGTGTTCAGAAAAGGACCAATCGTTGAATCCGCACCTATCAATTCTGGTGGGCGGCCCGCTACCGTGGCACCGAAGAGAATATCGTCCGAGCCGCTATACTCGGCGAGCAGCAGCGCCCATGCGCCTTGTATCAGATCGTTAAGGGTAATTCGCTTTTCTGAACTTAGCGCGCGAAGTTTATCGGTAATTCCCGCCGTTATGGTGATCCGCTCGGAACGCCAGGTGGATTCGCGCTTAAGGAGTTCGGGCTGCCGGATAAGTCCTGGTACTCGCGTCGGCTCATGGCAGTTTTGCAAATAAGTTGTCCAGAAGGATTTGGCTTCTGACCAGTCCTTTTTCTGCAGCCATTGGACGTAAGCGTGGTACGGCAGCGGCAGAGGAATCGAAAGATGGCGGCCAGAGGCGTACGCCTCGTACCATGCCGACAGCTCCTCATTTAGGATTCGTTCTGACCATGCATCCATCAACAAATGCGAGTAGATCCAAATGAATTCATATCCCTCGTCTACGCGCATTAACGCCATTCGCATTGCCGGGGCCCGCGCAAGGTCCAGAGTGCCTGCGCAATATTCGTGGCGCAGCAACTCGCGATCAGATGCACTCCTGTTTCGCCAATCCTTTTGGTCGATTTCCAGCGATAGCTCCGGATGTACGACCTGAACAGGGTCGCTGTCCAGGTCCCAAATGAAGCTTGTACGAAAAATGCTATGGCGCTTTACGACTTCCTGCCATGCGCGAGTGAAGGCGGCGGGATCAAGATCTTCACCGAATGTACATACCAGCGTTGAGACGTAAAGGTCCGGGCTCGAGCCATTCAATGCATGAAACAACATACCCTGCTGCATCGGCGAGAGCGGATACTGTTGTTTCCCGGAAGTGGACTCCTCGGTTAGCGCCGGGTGGACAGCCTGACTAGCTTCTGGCGTTAACGCGGCCGCCAAGCTTCTGATCGTGGTGTGCTGGAACAGTTGTAATGGCGTCATGAAAACGCCCGCGTTGCGCAGTTTGGCTGTGATCTGAATAGCGGAGATTGAATCTCCCCCAATCTGAAAGAAGTCGTCATCTGATCCGGTCTCCGGCCGCTGGAGAACTTTGTTCCAAACATCCGCGATCTTTTGCTCAAGCTCGTTTAACGGGTCCTTGGAAGTCGCTACATTACTCTGAAGATGTTTTTTTGCGTGAAGCCTCAAAGCGTGTTTGTCGAGCTTGCCGTTCGCATTCAGAGGAAGCGCATCAATCCAGATGAAATGAGCTGGCACGAGGGCTGCGGGTAAATCATGCGCCAGCCGGGTCTTCATATCTTCGATCTTCGGCTCACCGGGCCTCGGCACCAAGAAAGCGACTAACTGCTGGCCTGACTCACTGGCGACTGCTATAACTGCAGCAGCACTGACAACTGGACTTTCCAGCAACACACATTCGATCTCGCCTGGTTCGACTCGATGTCCGCGTATTTTGATCTGATCATCTTCTCTGCCTAGAATTTCGATCGTCCCGTCTGAGGTTCGGCGTGCTGTGTCTCCCGTGCGGTAAAGCCTGGTGCCGGGTGTGGATGAGAAGGGATCAGGAATGAATGCCTCTGCCGTTTGGCCGGGGCGGCAGTAATACCCACGCGCCAAGCCGTCGCCACCCACATACAACGCTCCGGTGACGTTGGCCGCTACCGGCCGGAGTTCTGAATCGAGAATATAAGTCTCGGTGCGCCCCAGGGGAAACCCGACGGGGATCGTTGCAGAGTTGGAAGGCGCCGAGCCGGAACCAATTAAATTCATCACGCATCCGATGGTCGCTTCTGTAGGCCCATAATGATTCACAATCGTGCACCGCGGGCCCGCTTGTTGGATCCTCCTGAACAGCTCCGATGTGAGCCGCTCGCCACCCAGAATCAGCCATTTCTTCGGGAACACACTCCTGCCGGCAGCGAGGAGCGCGGCGAAATGTGAGGGTACGATCTTAAGCACATCAATCGCATGAGTTTCGAGGTAATCGGCGAACGCATGGCCATCCCGGCAGATAGCGGGATCTATCAAGTGAAGACACCCGCCAGTCGTTAGTGCCGAGAATAGGCACGTGTAACCAAGATCAGCTGCCAATGTACTCACCATGGCGAAGTGGAGAGGTGTTTTCTCTGGCCGCCCTGAAAATGATAAACGCCGGGATAACGCGTTCGTGTAATGGCTGAGACTCGCGTGAGACACCGCCACTGCCTTCGGTGAGCCGGTTGATCCGGAGGTGCTAATTACGTACGCCAGATTGTTGGGTTGGATGCGACACTCAGGATGCGGAAGCCCGGCAGCATTTTCTTCAATCAAGTTTTCGACGGTGAGAACCGGGCGCTCGCAGTGCGACAGCAAGTCCTGATATTTCCGGGCCGTTAAGACAACGGCAGCGTTGCTCGCTTCGATCTGCTTCGCAACATAAGCGGCTGGCGTTTCCGGATCCACCGGGACATAGGCTCCGCCGGCGAGCAAAGTACCCCAGAGCGCCGCCATTGTGTGCACTGATCGTTCACCCACTAAGCCGACGGGAACTTCCGGCCTTACCCCCCGGTCCCGGAGAACACCAGCAATACGAAGTCCTTGTTCTAGAAGATCCGCGTATGTGAGCGCTCCGTCACGCGCAAGAACCGCCACATGGTCCGGGGTTTGTTCCACCTGACGCAGAAACAGGTTAGTGATTATGGGATTGCTATCACTTAAAGGTGGAGAGAACAGTGCGGCTTCTCCAACCCGCATCACTTTGATTTCAGTAGTACCCATTCCCCGTCCTCAATGGCTAGCAATCACTGACCCGTGCCGTAGGGTCGCCATTTCGCCCATGGCAACGAGAATCTTCCGAGCGCCCGAATAGGGATTGCGTCCGTGCGCAGCGAGCATGTTGTCGAGTAATAGAAAATCTCCGGCTTCCCACGCAAACTGCACCTGTAACTCCGCGTAAATGTCGCGCAGAAGAGCCGTTGTATGTTCGTCAATAGTTTCTCCATCGCCGTAAAATACATTCCGAGGCTCATCACCAGGGGCGAAAAGGCTAGCCAGGGATGTTCGCAAGCCATCATCCAGGAAGAACGGGTGGTGAAGCTGTATTTGGTTGAAGAACACATCCTCGCCCGTTTGCGGATGTTGCAGCACGGCAGCGCACTCTTGTGTCATCTGCAACCCACCGTCTGGGCGCCACTTACAGCTTGCGCCTTCTTTCCCGCAGCGCTCCTCAACCACGGTCTTGTCAGAGGTTTTAAAGAACTGACTCCAACTTACATCGAATCCCGGTATGAAATTACGCACGTATCGGAGACCGGAGGACCGAAAGCGATCGCGGATGGCAGCAGGAAGACGATCAAGAACCAAGCGGCAATCGACAATCGGAGTCTCGCCGCCGCTCTGTGCAGGCTGTACACAGAAGAAGAATTGCTTTAAAGGCCACGTGCTCTGGTGTGATGACTCGTTGTGAAATAAGATCGCCCGATTCGGCGGATACGGAGTTGATCGATAAACAGCGTTTCCTCCGTCTTCTTTCGGCAGATCGCCATATTCACCGTGTAAGTTTGGGCAGACAACCCGTGCAGCCGCTTCGAACTCACTAGCGGAGCGTAGCGAGAATCCACGAAACAAAACAGCTCCAGAGCGCAATAGCTCGGGGATCGTGTCTTTCGCACTCCGCAGCCACTCGACGAGATCATTGCCCGAACTATCTGGTTCGATTATTGCCGGAAATGTGCTTTCCGATCGAACGGGATCTTGGGCCGCAGGCGCTGCCACGGTCTGACGAGCTGCACGAGCCGAAACTTCTTGAGCGTCGGTGTTAAGCATCGGTTTAGGCGTCAAAAAGGAATTTGGTTAAATACTTAGGGCTGGTGCGGGCGCTTCAGCACTCTCGTGGTCTGTAACACCAAGGCGAGATCTCGCCGCCGTATAATCGTCAAGACTTGACCGCTGATCAACTATTTCAGCAATAAGGGAGGTCAAGTAATCGAGATACTCGCGAGCCCAACGAACGATGGTTGACTCATTGAAAAGGGCGCAACTATAGGTGCAATTGAGGGACAATTGATCACCGCTGTCCAAAACATTCCACAACATATCGAACCGGGAATAGCTTACGGGACTTTCGAGCGTCTCAATTTCAAGTCCATGGAAAAGACCTTTTCCCCGGCCCCGACTTGCTGGAATGCGATCCAGGTTAACGATGAAGTTCACGAGGGGCGGCCGGGACGGATCTCTAACCAGACGCAGGGTCTTAACTAAGCGGCCTAACGGATAATGCTGATGAAGTAGAGCTTCTGAAAGGTCCTGTTTAACACGGGATAAATGAGCCGGGAACGCCGGATTGCCGGCGAAACGCGCCCGTATAGGGAGCAAATGCACGCAAAAACCGACGAGATCCTGTTGCAGACTGCCGGCTTGCCCAGCCGAATGGGTTCCGACAACGATGTCATCGAGCGAAGTAAGACGGTGCAGAAAGCTCTGGACGCTTGCGAGGAGCACGACGAAGAGGCTGCAGTTATTGCTCGCCGCGAGCAGTTTGAGACTCCTTCGCACTTGGTCATCGAACACTATCTTGTGGCGCTTCCCTGTGAAGTCCTGCAATGCGGGCCGGGGACGATCATACGGTAGGTCGAGCGGTTTTATAGGCGCTGCAAACTTAGTCAGCCAGTAGCGCTCGTCTTCTCGAAAGCCTGGCTGCTGCTGGCGTTCTTCCAAGGTTTGCACGAAGTCAGTCATTCGCGCCGCGGGCGTCAGCACCAATGGCTCGCCTCTTGCCGCTAAGCTATAAAGATGCCCCAATTCACTGAGCAAAATGCCAAATGACCAGCCATCTACCACGAGATGATGGGCTGTAAAGCACAGAATGTGCTCACTAGAAGTTAATGCGATAAGCTTCGTCCGGACCAGTGGTGCCATCCCTATATCGAAAATTGCTCGGGCTTCAACCTCAAGAGCCCGCTGGAGAGCTTGCTGGCGTTCGAGTTCGGGGAGATCGGTCAAGTCCAGACTCGGGAGTTCGACCGTAACCGCTGGCGCAATCGACTGCGTCATGTCCTCGACCGAAAAGCTTGCGCGTAGTGCCTCGTGCCTGTTCGTTACACTGTCCAAGGCCCGGCGTAGCGCATCCGTATCTAGCGGCCCCTGAAGTTTAAGAACCATAGACTCGTTGTATGCCTGATTGAACTGCGGTCCCAAGGTTGTAAGCACCAAGAGTCCGGCTTGTGCAGGCGTTAAGGGAACGGTTCTTGGCTGTCCGGTTTGCTTAAAAGTAGAGGACGCCGCGCCGGGGATCGACAGAGTTCCTTCGGGCAACAGGCCGGCAGCCTTCATCTCGCGTATTGTTTCTGTACAAGCTTGGAGGAGGGTATCGAGATCGCTCTGGGTGTGAGCCGTGGATAGAAAACACGTCCGCGTTTCACAGATGTAAATGCCGCGTTCCAGCAGACCATAATAGAACAGATCCCAATAGCGCAAGCTAGGAGACGGGATAAATCGGAATAAAGAGCCGAATGAGACTGCGCGAACGGGTATGCGAACCTCTTCCAAGAGTGCGTTCAGACGGGTCACCAGTTGGCTTGTCAGATGCGAAAGGCGCTCCTGCAGCTCCGGTCCTTCCCTCTTCAGATGCGACAGCGTCGCGTGCACAGCTGCGGCAGTAAGTGGGTGTTTGAAATAGGTTCCAGCAAAGAAAGTCGTTTCGGCGAGCGGTAACGAATCGTCGCCAAATGTCCAGTGGCCGCCGTCGATAGCATCCATATAAGTGGCTTTGCCTGCCACGATGCCGATCGGTATTCCTCCACCTACTGCCTTACCGTACGCGACTAAGTCAGCCTGAACATCGAAAAGCGCTTGTGCGCCACCCTGATGGGCACGGAATCCCGTCACAACCTCATCAAAGATCAGTACGGCTTTTGCTTCCGTGGCAATACGTCGCAAATCTTTCAGGAACCGCTTGGGCTGCAGATCCGGACGACGGCTTTGCGCAGGCTCAACCAATATCGCGGCGCACTCGCTAGCTACGCGGCTCAGTTCCTCCAGCGCTTTCGGACTTCCGTATTCAAGCACGGTGACATTCTCTATCATGTGCTGCGGAATACCATGCGTAAGGGGAACCGTGCGTAGCGTACTCCCAGCTTTTTCTCCCTTCACGAGAACGCCGTCGAAACTCCCGTGGTAAGCCCCGGCAAAAGTGACGATCTTATTGCGGGCGGTGGCTCTTCGGGCAAGCCGAAGAGCGGCCATAATCGCTTCTGTTCCTGAATTGCAATACGCCACGCGCTCGACACCGGTCATCTCGCAAATTATCTCGGCAGCCTCGCCAGCCAAGTTCGATTGCAAACCAAGCTGAATCCCGTTTTGTATCTGCCGCTGGAGCGCCTCTGAAAGAAACGCCGGTGAGTGGCCGAACAGTAAGGCGCCGAAGCCCATGGTGAAATCGACGTACTGGTTACCATCAATGTCCCAAACGTGTGCTTCTTGGCCGCGGCTCGCGACTAGCGGATAGCACATTTCTTTCCACGTTGTTTGAAAGCCCGCCGTCTGCCGGCTGTCAGCTAATGCTCGGCGATGCTCCGCGGCGAGACGTTTGGACCCCGCGGTCTTTCGGCTTACGCGGCATGCCAGCGTGTCTATGAACTCCCTTTGGGCACCGGTCAGAGGCCGGTCGCGCGGTTCGAGACCCGGCGTTTGTCCCGCCCGGTGTGGAACAAATGGCTCTGGATCAATCTGCTGGCTGATTGTTCTTGTCTCATCCCAGTCATCGGCTGACCTATTTAGGGCGTTGCGGGTTTCATGATGCTTCTCCGCGAAGTTAGGGAAACTTCGTGGTGACTCTGGGATGGGCGTTTCAACGTTAGCGGGTAATCCGTGCGCACGCAGAACACCTAACTGCTGATCCATTATTTGCAACTGTAAGGCAAGAATGCGCTCGATCGAATTCTTGTCTAGGCTACCGTTGGGAGGCAGAGACTCGACACGGGTATGCTCGCTATCTTCGGCCGACAATGCCGTCTGCTGCTTAGCGACCGGTGAGCCCGGGGCTTTCTCTGGGTGTTCTTTGCGGATATGCTCGCAGAGCGCCTGGAGTGTAGAAACGGCATCAAACATCAAGCGAAAGGGAACGCGTACGCCAATGTCGTCATAAATGGCCTGGCTCAACTGCAGCATGGTCAGCGAATCGGCTCCAAGCGACGCAAAGCTGGCAGATGGATCCAGGGAATTTACTTCTAAACCGAGGACGCGGCAGGTCAGTTCGGCAACTTGCTTCTCGAAGCCATTTACTTGCGGCAAGCTGGTGTCTGCGGGCATTTCCTTTCCTTCATCTCAGGAGGCATGCTGTGTCGCGGTGTAGAGCGCGGACAGCGAGGCTAAGTAGTTAAATAAGTGCAGGTTCTCTTAGGCGTTCTTCTAACCGGGCCGATATCATATTCGCGAGTCGCTTGATGGAATCACGGCTGTGTAAGGCCGTGCTAAAGATGACTTCTAAGCGGCAGCCGACATTCGTAATATGCGCACGACAGTGCAATACATGTGGACGCTGAAGCCGGGGATCCGCATCATCTCCCGTCAACTGCCGAGAATGGCGGAGCAGTTTAGAACAGCAAAACGGGGTGCGCCTTTCCGTCAGAGTGTCAAACGCGATCTCGGCGGGCGGACACACCGCCATCGCGGCACGGATCGAAGGTTTACGGCTTAAGCAGCGCAACGCGCCGTGTCCAATCCCGCCGTGAACGACGGATCGAAGTTGTTTCTGGATCGCGAAAAGCGCCTGGCCGGGATCTAATTCATTACGCGTAAACAGAACAGGATGAAACGTGGTGAAGCAGCCGATACTCCCCAGGATGTCGGCTTCGGTTGTAATTTGCTCACGACCTAATCTTTCTACATCAACCAGAAGCGAGTCTCGACCGGACCATTCCACCAGCGCCGCCCCTAGAATGCTCAAGACGAGCTCGCTTGTCGCCTTCTGCCCTAATCGATCCGCGCTATCCGGCGTCTCAATATCAATCGAGTCAGCAGATCCGAACGTATTATCGAGATCGGAGCCTGAAAAGTCGAGCGGTAGATTCTGTGCGGCTCGTCGTTCCGAGCTTGACCAGTAAGCAAGCTCTGCCTCTGCCTCCGGACTTTGGGTCCAACATGCCAAGCTATGCGCAAACTTCAGGAACGATCCGCCCGGTTTCGCAAATGGCCTGCCGTTGATTTGTCGGTAAGCACGCTCAACGTCGTCGATGAACACTTGCCAGGAATGCCGATCACAAACCAGGTGATGGGCGGTCGCGAACAAGTATTTCTCGCGAGACGATTGCATCCGGATGAGGCCACACTTAATAACCGGGCCACCCTCAATGTTCAGACTGCGCTTCAACTCCGCACAGAAACGTGTCAAATCGTGGTTGTTCTGCAGTGTTACCGAAAACGGAAGCTCGGCCCTTGAACCGGACGCGTATTGAAGCCAAGCATTATTCCGGCTTTCAAAACGGAGGCTGAACGCGTCATGCTGCCTAAGTACGTTGCTGGTCGCGTGGATAAGCCGGTCAACATCGGCATCTTCCTGCGCTTCCAGCAAAACCGATTGTGTCCAATGATTGATGTTACCGGTAGATGAACGCAGCAGCGTCATCTGCACGGGCGTTAGCGGCGTCGTTACCCGTTCACGGCCATTTTGATTCAACTGTGAAAGGTGCTTTGCCATGGTCTCTAACTGGCACCGGATCAATCCCGGCACTGAAATTTCATCGGCTCCGGCTTCCGCAACTTGGCTAGGCCGCTGCGAAGTTATGCCTTTCTGCTTAGTCCACGGAAATGCAGCAAAGTAACGGGTGCGCTCAAAGGGATAGGTAGGTAGACTGACGCGACGGCCATGCCTCTCGAAGAGACGGCTGGTGTCAAACTTGGCTCCTGTCACCCAAAGATTCGCCAAACCAGTGTAGAATTGCTCCGCCTCGTCCATTCGGGAGTTCTGAGTAAGCGGGCTAATCACATTGGCTCGCCGGCCGTTCTCCTGGCTAACTATATTGCTGAGCGTCCGGCCCGGTCCAACTTCTAGAAACACCCAGGGACGACTTTTCAGCACAGCCGAATCACGGCCGGGAATGCGGACCGCGCGGCACATTTGTGTTGCCCAGTAGTCGGGATCCGTCGCTTGCTCTTCCCGAATCCATTCTCCGGTCACGTTCGATAAGAATGGAATGCGAGGCTTCCCGAGTTGCGCCCGGCTGACAGTTTCACGGAGCGCTTCCTTAACCGGAAGCATGGCCGGGCAATGAAAGCCATGCGAGGTCTTCAGCGGCATGCAGGGCGTGCGCGTCCGCTTTAACTCTTCCATTAGCGCTGTCACCGCTGGAACGCTACCGCTCACGACCGTCGTCTTAGAGCCGCCCACGCCCGAAATGAAAAGATCGCCGTTCAACATCGATCGCACACGAGCTTCTTCTAGCGGAATCGCCACCATTTTGCCGGGTGCCGTCGACTGCATCAGTTTTCCCCGTTGTGCGACGATCCTCAACGAATCCTTGAGAGAGAAGACGCCGGACACGCAAGCGGCCACATATTCGCCGATGCTGTGACCGAGCAGAGCTTCAGGCTCAACGCCCCGGGAGATGTAGAGCCGCGCCAGGGCGAATTCGACAGCAAACAGCACCGGCTGCGTAAACTCAGTTTGCTGGATTCGGTCACTTGAGCACGCCAGATTGTTGGATTCCGGGAACAGTAGCGGCCGGATATCGCAATCGAGATAAGCCTGAAGCAATTCAGCACAGCGAGTAAGTTCCTCGCGATAGATAGGCTCTGTCTCAAACAACGTGCTCGTCATTTGCACATATTGCGCACCTTGACCCGGAAACATGAAGCAGATGGGCCGGCCCGCTTCTGGCGCGCAGCAAGAGCCAGTTCCAACTGAACGCTTCAACCGGACTGCGGCTTCCTCCATGTTTGAGGCGACCACCGAGCGACGGTGACTGAGGGTTCGGCGTCCCGCGAGCAGGGTGAAAGATACGTCCTCCAAATACAGATCACGGTGCAAGGACAGGTAATCGGCCAATGCCATTGTCATGCGATCGAGAGCCGCGCCAGTCTTAGCAGACAGCGTCAGCAAGCGATATGCATTTTTCTCCGGAGCTGGGCCGACAATCTCCGGCGCTTCCTCAAGAACTGCATGAGCATTCGTACCGCCGATACCGAAAGAACTTACGCCCACTCGCCGGCGCTCGCCCAAAAGGGGTAGAGACTGTAGCCGATGAACTATATAAAATGGGCTGTCCTCGATCCCGAGGGCTGGATTTGCGCGGTGAAAGTGTAGGCTCGGCGGGACCTCGCGATATTTGAGGACCAATACGGACTTGACCAGCCCGGTAATGCCCGCCGCGGCATCCAGATGCCCCACGTTGGTTTTTACTGAACCGATGCCGCAGAGACGCCGTCCCGTAACCTGCCGGAATGCTTCTTTCAACGCTGCTACTTCGATCGGATCGCCGAGTGAAGTGCCGGTTCCATGCGCCTCGATATAGGCAACCGTATCTGCAGCCACCCCCGCCACCGTCTGGGCCTCCGCGACCACAGCCGCTTGTCCCTGTATCGACGGAGCGGTGAAACCGACCTTTTCAGAGCCATCATTATTAATAGCGGTGCCACGGATTACGGCATAGATGTGGTCCTGGTCCGCAATCGCGTCAGAAAGACGCTTCAGCACGACGACGGCTACGCCATCTCCGCTTACCATGCCGCGAGCATCGGCATCAAAAGCCCGGCAGTGACCATCAGGTGAGCCGATACCACCCTGCTTATACACATAAGCAGGTTTCTGAAGAAATTTCACCGACGATCCACCTACCAGATAGGCATCGCATTCCCCGCCAAGCAAGCTCTGGCACGCGATATGGATCGCGACCAACGAACTCGAACACGCGGTTTGTACAACCAGACTTGGTCCTCGTAAGTTGAGTTTGTAAGACGTTCTAGTTGCCAACAGATCCTTATCGTTATCGACAAGCACCTGGAACATAGTTAAGGGCGCAATCACTTCCTGGTGTGCGGCAATTTCGAGAAAGTACTTGCTCGCGCTTACTGAAGCGACCACTCCGATACGGCCGGGATAGCGCGCGCTATCATAGCCGGCGTCCTCGAGCGCGCTCCACGCACATTCCAGAAATACACGTTGTTGCGGGTCCATGATTTCTGCTTCTTTGGGCGTGAAGCCGAAGAATTCAGCGTCGAAGCAGTCAAACTCCTCAAGCACGCCGCCGGCAAAAACAGCGTCCGGATGTTCTGCGACTTCCGGCGGCACTCCATCCTCGACTGCTTCACGGCGTGAAGAGAATGATATCGATTCCACTCCATTGCGCAGATTCTGCCAAAACTGGTGGATGTTTTTCGCACCGGGAAACCGACCGCTCATCCCTACAACCGCAATCGTTGCATCCGAATCCATGGCACTCATCGCCGAAAGCCTACATCTCCGCCGTTTCGCAAGTTAGTGTGCCGTCCGCCGGTTCTCCAGATTTTTTCGCACGATCTCACGCCGCGCGAGACGACGGCTGCCCGGTTCCGAGTTGGCCCCACCGCTCGGAGGTTTACCGTTTGAATGTTCACCACCCAAATACGCGCCCAGAGTAAGTACGGTCGGGTTGCGGAACATCTCTATAATCGGTATCTTTTTCCCAAAAATCTCTTCAAGGCGATGCTGTGCCCGGATAATTAGGAGCGAATTGCCTCCGAGATCGAAGAAATTCGCATCCAGGCTAACTTGATCGATATCAAATAACTCGCCCCAGACGCGGCTAACGGTTTCTTCAAATCTAGACTGTGGGCGAACGTAGCTTTCCGAGGTTACTGCTCGCTTGACTTCTAACGACGCAAGCCGTTGGCGATCGAGTTTCCCGGTGCCCGTTCGAGGAAAGTCCTCGATTACACAAAACACCGCGGGCACGAGATAATCTGGCAGTTGATCCCGCAACACAGACCGCAACTCATGTATGTCCGGGCCGCCATCTCTGCCTGGCCGGATATAAGCGACCAGTTCTTTGCTCCCGTCGCGGCTAGGGCGCCCGATGACGGCGCACTCCGCAACATTCCTATTGGTAGCAATCACGGCCTCAATCTCAGCGGGTTCCACTCGATGGCCGCGTATCTTCAGTTGCTGGTCATTACGCCCTGCATGTTCAATCCGCCCGTCGGCGAGCCAGCGTCCAAGATCGCCGGTGCGATACAAGCGTTGTCCAGGTTTCCTGCCGAATGGATCAGGAACAAAACGCTCCGCAGTGAGGATTGAGCTATTAAGATACCCACGCGCGAGGCCCTCGCCGCCAATCAGGATCTCTCCCGTAACGCCAATCGGCGCCAATTGGAAATTTTCATCTACGATGTAGGCTTCTGTGTAGGCAAGCGGCCGCCCAATCGTCAGTCGATCGAATTTAGGCGGTAGCTCAGCTAGCGTTCCATACACTGTAATTTCGGTCGGGCCGTATGCGTTGAAGAAGGAGACGTGATTCGCCCAAGCTCTCGCCAGTTCTTCAGGACACGCCTCTGCCCCCGCAATGAGGTGTCTTAGATTGTATTTGGCCGGTTGGATCGTTGCCAGCGCGCTCGGAGTCAGTAGCGCGAGGGTTATTTGCGGCTGGCTGAGTATCTCCTTTAGTGGATCTCCCGCCAGAAGCTTGTCGCGACGATATACATGCAGTGTAGCACCGTGACCCAAAGCCAGAACAATCTCCGATACAGACGCATCGAAACTCGGCGACGCGAACTGCAGCACGCCGTCTCCCGGTTCGGGCGCGAAGAATTTCTCTTGGTGCTCCGTGAAATGAGCAAGACCCCTGTGGGTGATCAATACGCCCTTCGGAGTTCCGGTGGAACCCGAGGTATAGATCACATATGCCAGGCTGTCGGGATGCAGCGTCACTGTCGTGAGTGCAGCCAGAATTTCCGCATCGTCGGGACCGTCAACAAGTACAGTAGGTGCAACATCATTCAATCTTAGATCGCGCGATACATTGCCGAGGATCAACTTAGCACCGGCATCTTCTAACATTCGCCGGAGCCGCCGGTCCGGCAGGCCGGCGTCGAGCGGCAAAAACGCCGCCCCCGAATACAGCACACTTACCGTCGCGACAATCCGTGCGATCGGATCATCAATGCAGATTCCTACAATGCTGTCCGTGGTCGCACCGTGCGACCGAATGCGTTGCGCAAGACGACTTGCCTTCGCATTCAATTTTGAATAAGACATCGCACTTATCCCGTCTGTTACTGCGATCTGATCGGGGCGTAACTTGGCCCAGGCTTGAATACGCGCAGGCAAAAGCATCGGGGGATTCACTTTTTTTGCCGCTCCGTATTGCGCGGTGGGACAATCCTTAGCATCCATCAGCACAAGGTCGCAAATGCGCATGTCGGGGTTCGATACAAGCGTCGAAATAGTGCGCGCACACGCTCGCGACATTCCTTGGATCGTCTCGGGCAGGAAAATGTCGCGCCTGTATTTGATCCAACCGTCTAGCAACTTTCCTTGCTGCCTGATCCACAGAACCAGATCGAAAGTTGTCATGCCGCCGTCGAATTCCAGCGATTCCATCTCAAGGCCTGCCACCTGCGTCAGCCCTGGGTCGCCGTGCTGGAAGGAAAACATCACCTGTGCGAGGGGCTGAAAAGCAGCATCGCGCTCAACGCTGATCTCAGAAATAATTTCCTCAAATGGCAGCTCGGCGTGACCGAATGCCGCCATGCAATTTCGGTGATGGGCACGAAGAAAGCCGCGAAAAGTCATGGCGCCGGAGATATTTGCCCGCAGTGGTATTAAATTGGATACATAGCCGAACATGCCAGCCAGATCTGCTGATAGTCGATTGGCAATGGGCGTCGCAACAATCACGTCGTGTGCCCCGGTATAGCGATACAACAATACCTGCCAAAGAGCCGACAGAGTGACGAATAGCGTTGTTTTCTCATGTCGAGCCAACTGCTGCAGACGCGCACATTCCCCTTCATCGAATGTGACATGTTCTCTAGCCCCCTCTGGACCGATCTCTCGCGGCCGGACAAAATCAAGAGGCAAATTTAGAATCCCGGTCGTACCCTCAAGCTCGCGTTTCCAGAAAGCGGCTTGCGGATCTCGCCATGGACCACTTAGTCGTGCTTGTTCCCACCGCGCATAATCAACGTATTGAACCGGTGCGGCCTCCCCAGTAAATGGCTCCTGTCGCGACTTGATTGCCGCGTATGCTGCGAACAAATCGCGCAGGAAGATACCTTTCGACCATTCATCACCGAGGATGTGGTGCAGAACTGTTACGAACGCACAATGATCTTTCCCTGATTGGATGAGATAGGGTCTAAAGAGCGGTCCGCGTTCGAGATCGAAGGGCTGGTGAATTTGTTCGCGCACAAAATCTTCGATGCTTTCCCCAACTTCCTCCGCGCTGACATACTGCAAACTGCTGTTTGCGGCCGCAGCGACTAACTGACATGGGCCGCCGCCTGGCTGCCGGAACGTTGTCCGGAGTGATCCGTGGCGCATCGTGACCGCTTGCAAAGCTCGGTTCAGCGCGGATGGATCAACAGAACCGCGAACAAGTACACCCGCTGCGGTATTGTATACACAACTTTCGGGATTCATCTCGTGTAACAGCCACATGCGCCTCTGCGCCGATGAGAGCACATGACACCTGTCAGCTTGTTCCGATATGGCTTTCTCAACCGTGCCCATATCCGAACCAGCAGGTATTCCGGCAAAGGTTTCGTGCTTCATCAGTTGAGCCTGTTTGTGCCGCTAATACTACCCGGTTTAAACGCCATTGCGCCCCGCATTAGTTCCGGCCATAGCTGGACCATTCTGCCGAACTTTTCTAGAATTCTCTGCGTGACATCTGTCGCTTCGCTGCTGCTGCGTCCGTAATGAACGTCAAGGGGAAGGCCAGCCCCCGCGCTGTTATTCGATTTATCCAGCAGCGCAAGAAAACGCCGGCCGTCCTGCTGCCATAGCTCATTACCGGCTCCGAACCGGGATAGACGATCGGTCACAATCCCTCCCAGATGCTCGGCACGCCGCTTGCCTATATCTTTGAGGAAATGCGAAAACTCTTGAGCCGGGAATGCAGCAACCGCTCGAAGCCTATTTCCGATTTCTGTCAGCCGATGTTCGGGTGAGCCTTGAAGACTACCTTCGAAAGAATTTAAAGTCCACGCCACCAGTTCCGCTAGCGTTATTCCCGATGCACTGCGAGTGATCTCACCCGCCGAGAAGGTGCGGGCTTTTTCCGGAATATGAGGAAGGAGCCAAGGTAGATAGGCAACTAATGCCTGGCCTCCATACATCAGGCGAAGCATCGTTCCGAAAACCGCGTCTTGACCTCGTGCCACCGGCAAAAAAGGCGGTAGTAGATTCGAACCGTCGAGACCCAGGAACATGCTCATCATGTAATCAGATGGCTCGCCCAGCGTAAGTTGCGAGACGGCCTGAATCATCTCGCGGCTTCGGCATCCGGCTTGATAGTCCTTTGCGGTTTCGACAAGCTTCGAAAATGAATCATCGTTTATGAACAGATAATTCGACGGGCTGCCCCAGCCGCAATCACCGGCGGATCCAAAGCACGCCGCCATAACAAGACCCGCACTGGCAACACCCAACTCGTGTCCGCTCTTCCCCAGTACGTCGTCTAGTAGCTCCAACGGGTTCGCCCGAACCCACTGAAGTTTCTTCCACATTGCGTCCCGACTGGGCATTGGATAGATCGATGGTGGATAGTTACTTCCCGAGTACTTTGCTTCGTTCTGTTTGCAAGGTGCAGCCGCAATTCGTTGAATTGTGTCATCATCGACGCTCAAGAACCTTCGGCCCGACAGTTGTAACAAAATGTTGTTCCGATTTGCACCCGTTCGTACAAGGCCTAACTCATCTCCCAACAGTGCAAAGCTGATGAGATTAGATTCTACGCTCGTTTGTGCCGCAAGGCGTTCAACAAAGGCCGCTGTTTCTGCACATCCACGGTACTCGATTTCAACTCCCGTCTTTCTAGTAATCCGGGCGAAGTGTGTTGTAATCTCCTCTCGATGATCAGCCGTTCTTGAATCATCCACAATGACAATGCATGATCCGGGAGCCGATAGCCGCTCGTTATCTATCCAGCTTTCAACACAGCGAAGAAGTTGTTGAGACCGGCCTGCAGTAGGTACGGAAACGATTACCGTGCGTTGAGTCTTCTCCTGTTTGGACAGGCATGTCAACGCGCAGGAGCGTGTCTGAACAGACGGACTCCCGGTAGCACTGACGTCCGGTGTGTACAAGGTAAATCGAAAGTCCGCAATATCCGGCTCTTTCTCGTGGCCACGAAGGCCTTCGATCTCAGCGGCGAGTTCCGCAACCGTAAGCGCTTCGAAGAACGTCGTCATTGGAAGCTCTATTTGAAATTGTTCTCGAATGCGAATAGCCACTTCGGTAATGTGCAGTGAATGACCGCCTAGTTCGAAGAAGTTATCAGTACGTCCAATACTACTTACTCCGAGCGCCTCCTTCCAAACATTAACAAGCCACTTCTCCGTATCTGAGACTGCTTCAGCAACATTCTCTTGTGCTGTGTCGGGGGACCAGAGCGGCAGCCCAGCGCGATCTATTTTTCCATTAGGTAGCCGTGGAAGCGCCGCAACAAATACGATTCCATTTGGAAGCATATAAGTAGGAAGATGCCTCCGCAGGTGTTCGAGGATGACGCGTGCGTCGATCCGACGGTCTGACGCCACAATATAGAGCACCAGGACCGCCCCGTCCTGAACCCAACCTGCGTTCGCCGCGCATTCCGTAACACCCGGCACCGCACTGCATACGGCTTCCAATTCACTAAGCTCTACCCGGCAGCCGCGCACCTTGACTTGATGGTCGATGCGCCCCAGATATTCCACGGCTCCATCTTCCCGGTATCGTGCCAAGTCACCGGTACGGTACATGCGATATCCGGGCCAGCGGGTTGGTACCGGGCACGGCACAAATCGCTCAGCGGTCAAGTCAGGCCTGCCAATATAGCCCCGCGCAACACCTAGACCTGCGATGTACAGTTCGCCGACAACTCCAACAGGAACCATGTTCATTTCTCGATCCAAGATATGGATTTCTATATTTGCGATCGCTTTCCCGATCGGAATCGAGATAGGTTCTGTTTCACGAAGGCATTTCCAGCTTGTAACGTCCACAGCAGCTTCGGTAGGCCCGTATAGATTGTGGAGTTCCGCGCCGGTATTTTCAAGAACTTTCGGCGGTATGTCGGCACTTAGCACTTCACCGCTCGCAGTGAGCAATCGAAGCGTAGGTGGCAATTTGTTCCGGTCGAGAAAGCGACGCAGCATCGAGGGGACGAAGTGCATGACTGTAACGTTCTGGCGAGATGCGTATTGCTCTAAGTAGTCTAAGTCCTGATGGCCCCCAGGCCTGGCGAGAACGATCGCGGCGCCATTCATCAAAGGCCAAAAGAATTCCCACACAGATACATCGAATCCTATTGGCGTCTTCTGCAGAATCCTATCGTTTGTTGTTAGGCGATAGGATTCTTGCATCCAGAGAAGCCGGTTAACTATTCCTTTATGTGTATTGACGACGCCCTTTGGCTTCCCAGTCGATCCGGAAGTAAAGATAACGTATGCGGCATTGCCGGGAATGGCTGGCGGCGATGGCTTATTCGCAACCATGCCGTTGTTCGACCAATCGCCGCCGACAACTAATTGACTTATGCTTACTGCCCTCAACCGATCTTGCTGCCTTTGATCCACGATTATGAGCAGCGGCCGAGCGGCGGCGATCATCTCCGCCAAACGCTCCCCTGGAACGTCAGGATCAAGCGCAACGTATGCGCCGCCCGCCTTTAGAACCGCGAGCAGCGAGATGACTAATTCAAATGAGCGCTCAATGCACACTCCCACCAGTACTTCCGGTCCGACTCCGCGGTCATGGAGCATGTGGGCAAGCAAGTCCGCGCGTTTCAGAAGCTGCCGATAGCTGATCTGGCCATGGTCGTCCACAACAGCAACCGCATCCGGCGTTTTGCGAGCCTGTTCGTCTATAAAGACATGTAACGGCTGCAGGGCGTCCGGGATCCGACCGGATGAGTCCCAGCCCCGCAGTTTCGCCTCGTGCTCCTGAAGATCTACGATCGGAATGCGTGCAATCCGCTGCTTAGGATTTGTCACTGCCGAATCCAGAAACAGTGTCAAAGAATTACAGAACCGATCAATCCTTTCCCGGCAGAATAGCATCGGATTGTAGATAGTTCGGACCGCAAGTTCGGGGCCGATATAAGCCACGTTTAGGGTCAGTTCGAACTGCGACGTTCTGACAGGGAAATCGAAGGTCCGAATGTCCAGCCCCGGCACATCGATCGGGATGCTTGCGGCACCGGCGGATGCGGCCGACAAAGCTGGCCCGAGCCGGTTGGGCGCTTGCTGGAATGTATAGAAAGCTTGAAAAATGGGCGGTCGGTTTGGGTCACGCGTCTCAAGTTTATTGACCATTGACGCAAACGGGTATCGCTGATTTTCCCAAGCGCCATAAACCTGAGATCGTACCTGGGTGACAAATTGCTCGAACGTCGTTGAACTCTGATATGCGCCTCGGATCGGGACCGTGTTAACGAAATAGCCACCGAGATGTTCCGTGTCGACGCGGTCGCGCCCCGCCGCCGTGGTGCCCACGACTACTTCTTCCTGATCGCTATACCGGCACAGCACAGCTTGATATGCCGCGAGGAGAATTATAGGTACTGTCGAACGCGTTTGAAGTGCCAGCTTTTGAATGGCCTGGGTTAGTTCGGCCGAAATTCGGAAATCAATTACCTCGCCTGCGAAGCTCAAGCGGGCCGGACGTTTCTTATCCGTAGGAAAGTTCAGCAGCGGTAAGGGCCCTCGCAATTCGCGATTCCAATACGCGGCCGGGCCCTCGAGTTCTGTGTTTTTCAGCACCTCGTCGCAATGGCGCGCCCAAGCCCCGAAACCGTCAGGGCCCGCCTGTAAGCTCGCCGAATTTCCACGATAGTGATCGAAGAGTTCCTCAACCCAGATGCTCATCGACCAAAGATCGGATACAAGGTGATGAACAGTGAAGAGAAGGATATCATCGTTCAGGCCGCGCGAGAAAACCATTACCCGGCTTAGAGGGCCCTCAAGTAACGAAAAGCTTCTATAAGATTCGTCCGCCACTTTAGCCCGGAGTTGCTCTTCGGTGAATCCTTCTGCACTTATAATGTGAAACCCGATTTCGCTTTCTCCGTTCACCTCCAATTTAGGACTTTCAAGCGAAGTCAATCGCGCAGTGAGAATACGATGCCGCTTAGCTAGACCGTGCACTGCTTCCATAAGCTTTCGTGCATCAAGCGATCCTTTAACCTGCAAGGCGCAAGAGATGTTGTACACGCCCGCTACATCGGCTTGTTGCTCTAAATGCAGGAGACCACGCTGGGCTGGCGTTAGCTCACATGTTGTTCGGAGCTCCACTGAGCTTGCGTTCGAAGCAAATGCGTCAGTCGGAACACGCTTGCTTTCCTTAAGTTTAAGCGCAATATCTTCCAGCGTGCCATCGCCTAGAAACAAGAAAGGTGGAATATGAAGGGTCGTGAGTTTTTCAATAGAGTGGCAAAGACGTAACGCGCTGAGCGAACTAACACCATGGGCCGAGAGCGGTTCGGTCGTCGGTATGTTTTCTTCCGGTACTCCGAGGGTCCCTGCCGTCAATGATCGCAACCAGGATACTGACGGCACAAAGTCCCCGCCAAGACAAATTGCGTCGCGTTTCTCCTGCGGCTTCCAGCTGACAATCGTTTCCAGCGTTCCCGCTAAGAAACGCTTTCGTGTTTCATTCCTTTGGATCTTTCCACTCGACGTTTTCGGGAGCGAGCGCGGCTCGATGAAGACGATTGCGTCAAGATCGATATCATGCTCTCGTGCAACTGCGCTTCGGATCGACTCGATGAGATCCTCTATATCGCTGCCCGTACTAATAGATTGCTGACTAAGTTCCTGGACAAGAACGATCTGTTCGCCCTCTTCCCGCGGGGCGGAAAATGCTGCGCCGCCACCTGCTCGGAACGCCGGATGCAGGTTTTGAACAGTTACTTCGATATCTGTCGGATAGCAGTTCCTTCCCCGCACGACGATAAGGTCTTTAATACGGCCAGTGATAAATAGCTCGCCGCGCTCCAAAAATCCAAGATCACCCGTGCGAAGGAATGGCCCCTCGTTTGTATCCTCCAGCATCGCGCCGAATACAATGTCCGTTTCTTCTGGCTCGTTCCAATAACCTCCGGCCACGCTTCCGCCGCGAATCCAGATCTCGCCTATCTCGCCGCCCGCGCGTTCTGTCCTGAGCAGTGGGTTAACGATCCGGATTTCGGTATCCCAAGGCGCTTTGCCACACCCCACCACGCTTGTACTATTCGGAGCGTCATAAGGAACCGTCACCGCGAGATCGCGTTCCAGCTCATGCTTGTCAAGCCAGAGCGTTCGGTATGTCTCGCCGCTGTTGACGGACGATACTTTCAGCGTATTCTCAGCAAGGCCGTAACCGGGACAGAAGCTATTTGCTCGAAAACCATACGGTTCGAACTTATCTGCGAATCGAGCTAGTGTCGAGCTTCGAACTGTCTCCGCCCCGTTCACCGCCACCTTCCACGAATGAAGGTTCAAGTTCTCAATTTGAGACGGCTCAACCTTCTGGTTGCAAATCTCGTACGCGAAATTTGGGCCAATAGCATGAGTAATGCCGACTTGCGATATGATTTCGAGCCACGAAGCGGGGCGCTGAAGAAATGTGCCGGGACTCATGAGATAACACTGAAAGCCGCCATATATGGGTGTCAAAAGGCCATAAATTAGCCCCATATCGTGGAACGGCGGAAGCCAGCTAAGCAACTTGCTTTCCGGATCGTGGTCCCATCCGCTATAAAGCGACTCCATATTATGGAGCAGGTTGGCGTGCGTGACCATTACGCCTCTCGGTATCCTTGTGGATCCCGACGTGTACTGGAGGTACGCAAGTGGGTTAAACCTTCTGCCGCCCTGGATCTGTCCTGCGGATTCGGCCTTCACATCGGGCGAGAGCCACGCCGCGCGGGACAGGCTGGCGGCGCTCAAAGACGAACTTCGAACCGCCTCCATTTGAGCTTCCGGTACTAGGACTGCAGCCGGTTCGGCACTTGACGCAACGCTCTCGATTCGCGAGTTATCCCTGCCGGGCTTCGGTGGAAATAACGGAACGGCAACCGCGCCCGCATACAGGCATGCGAAAAAGGAGACGATGTAGTCGAACCCGGGTGGGAGCATCAACAGAATGCGATCCCCTGGTACGCACGTTTCGATCAGCGCATTGCCGAGCGCCCGGCTTTTTGTTTCGAGTTCGCTATAAGTGACGCTCGACTCGCCGGTGCGCCCGTTTGACAGGAACCTGAAAGCCGTATTTTCCGGACGGGCGCGGACCTGTTTGAGCAGAATGTTCCAGACATCCGCCGTACCGGGGTGGCTTCTTACGAAAGGCTTCCGCTGTGTCGCTACGGACATAGTGCCGAAATCGTGTGCAGACTTTTCCGCGGTCTATTCACTCAATTCGACGCTTGCTCCATCGCCTTACGCAGACTCAGGGGGCGCATGTCGGTCCATACAGTCTTGATGTGTTCCAGGCATTCCTGCTTGTTACCTCGCTTTTCGGTTCGCCGCCACCCGTTTGGAACATCCCGTTCGGCTGGCCAAATCGAATACTGCTCTTCGTGATTGACCACTACGTCGTACACAATAGTCACTTCTGAATCCTCAAACACACTTACCCCCAATGTCAAAATAGAATGTGGAAATACCTTGTCTAATTCACACCACTCACCGCAGAAATGTATTCTTTGAGAACATCCACTGGCCTACGTTCGCTTGTCACTATCGTGACTTGGCTGATCGTTCCGCCTGAAATTTTAAGTGGAGGACCTTTCGATGAGGACCATTGAAACCCGCTGATCGCCTCACGGTCGCGCATAAGTTCAACCCGCACTTCAGTAACCGGCCCTTCCGCGGTTAGCGAGCGCACCAAAGACTGGTTCTGAAACTCTCGCATCAGCGCGGCTGAGCTTGAGGGATACTCTCCGATCCACTTCACCTTGCCTCGAATAAACCCGAACTCCTCGCGCTTAACTGTGGAGGGTGAAACCTCGGCGCCCATACCGGGCACCACGTCCTTGGCCGTCTCCGCGGGTATGAAGGCCAAGGCTTCCAAGTTGTCCTCGGTCGGCTGTATCGTCAATAGTGCCGTGTTGGGCGGGACAACGGTGGAGCCGGCTACCTTCACTTCGAGAACCTCGCCCCGGCGTGGGCTAGTGATATCTTGCGATAACTCCACCTGTTTCTTGATTGCGGCCAACATCAACTCAGCATGTCGAAGCTCAGCGACCCGTTGGATGTCGGCCTCCGCCGGGCTTGCCGCCTCCTGAAATTCCTGGGCCTCATACTGCTTGAGAAGGGCGCGATTGGATGCAATCTGTTGATCAAACACGGCAACCTTTTGTCGTGTTGCGACAACTTGCTGCTCTGTAATCAAATTTTTCGCTAAGAGTTTTTCGAGAACTGGAATTCGCTCGGCCGCATGCCGCCGTTCGTCCGCGAGGACGTCCAGCTCCTGTAAGGCATTGCGATACTCAACTCCTATGACTACGGATTGTAAATTCGCTTTCTGCGTATCTGCTTTGAACGCCAGGTCCCGGCTAAATTGTGCAAGATCGCGTTCCAGGCGCTGCTCTTTGATTCTTTGCTCCATCAACGGCTGTGCGATCCGCGCCACAACTTGATTAGCCTCCACCAGTTGGCCCGGGCTAACAGTCATTGAAGTAATTAGCCCTCCGGTTGGAGTAACCACCGTCAGAATACCTCCCGAACGAACAATCACGCCTTGGCCTGCTGTTCGTGTCGGAATCCTTCCTTTAAATACCCAGAAAAGAAGTGCGACGAACAAGAGCGCGCCTGCCACCTTGGCGTATGATTCCTTCGAGGACGCAATGTGGAGGATTTCGTCATTTCCATCTGACGACGCTACACGATCTGCTCCCGTGTTACGGGCTGTTCCTTGCTTGCGCACGGCGAGTTCGCAATCTCAGTCAGCTATGTATGGGCTCTTAGCAGGGCCGAACCACATCATAGTCCAACTCGACGCTCACAGCCCGATTTAGGAGGGTAACCGAGACTATCAGCTTGCAGTGGTTCTTGCACTGAATAACAGTACCCGATAGGCCGGACAGCGGGCCGGCTTGCACAGTCACCTCGATTCCGGAGCGCAATCCCGCCCAGGGTTCGGCGACCAGACGCGATTGGACGATTCTTTTCACTGCGCTGATCTCCACTTCCGGGATTACGGCTATCTCTCCGGCAAACTCAACGACACGGATCACACCGGGAGTCTTCTCAATCCACCGCCTGTCTTTGCGTTCTAATCGGCAAAATACGTAGGTGGGGAACAGCGGGAGATCTATTTCCTTTATACGATCGGACCATCTTCTGCGGCTCCGAAACAAAGGCAGGAACTCTTCGTATCCTTGGTGCGCCAAAAGTTCCGCCACGCCACGCTCGTGCCTCGGCCGAACAAAGAGCGCGGACCACGGTGCGGGAGCATGGCCAGTTTCAATAACTTCGTTGGAACAACGCCCCCCGGCAAGTACTGGCGCTGCGTAATTGTTACTGATGTCCACGGATGCTCCGCAACAGGGCTTGCATTGATTTTCCCTCATCTTAGCCGCAACCAAGTTATCGGATGCGTACTAGCAGCAGTTAGATATAGCTCGCGCTAACCAAGTCCCATTCCGTTTCGCTCAGCTGACGCCGGTTGCCAGAAGGCAGACGCATCCAATTCTACTGCCTGTACCCATGTCTGCAAAAACTTTCGCAATAATGATCACAATCTTGACCGCCTTGGGACTTGGGCCGATCGACTTCGCTATGCGCTGCCGCCTGAGCGCACGCGCTTCAAATCATCTAGCTTGGCCACCGGCAGCTTCTCGATCTCGGGCTGCCAATGCTGAAGAATCGCCTCTAATGTCGTGTTCGCCGCATCTTCGATCTCCTCGGAAACAGCAAATTGTTCGGGGTTGCTCAGGATGGCCAGGCAAGCCGGGTCACATTCCAACGCGGCTCGCAATTGCGGGCACAGCCGAAGGCCTCGCCGATACGCATCCAGCGCGTCGGAGAGGCGGCCTTTCCTGTGCATCTTCACTCCCTGCACGAACTCCCTGGTTGCCCGCCAGTTGCTGTTCCACGTCCTCATCTCGGCGCAGTGAGACTCAAAATCATCTCCGTCAAAAAAAATAAAATATTGTGCCAAGCGATCAACCACTCTGTCATAGGTATAGCTGTAGGTCGGCTCCTGTATGGCGAGTATCGGAATCGTGTAAAGCCGAATCAGGTCGTTATATAGGAAGCCGTCGAAAGTCCCTACGGAAGCAGCTAGGGTGCGTCTAATACAGTCCAGTGTCCGTGGTATCGCTTCCCGGTGTATTGCATACGCGTGCGTGTGATTTCCGCGCTTGACACCCCCCAGATGCTCCGAGACCGGCTCCGACGCTTCATGAAGATGAAGTCCAAGGTATAAGAGCTCCCACTTCTGCGCTCTAATTTCGGGTGACAGGCGCGACATCCACCGGCGAGTGTCGTCGCGAAAGACGACATCATCCTCCAGGATAAGTACAGTTTCACAGTTACTCAGGAATACTTCGTTCAAAATCGCTACGTGCGAATACACGCTTGGGTCATACAAGCTTTCTGATCGAAATGGAGGAAGTGCAGAGAATCGCCTGAATGGAACTTCTAAACTGCGGAGTCGAGCACTCACCCGTTCGAATCGATCAATGTCGCCATCACGGTTGATAACGTAGGCACAATCGAAGCAATCCAATACGGGCGGCATAGACAAAAGTAGTTATTTGCAGCACCGCACATCCTCTTCTAGGCGCGTTGATAGCTGCGTTTTTCGTGGCTTGTTCGACCCATGAGCAGTAGGTTTTCTTCAGCAATATGATTGTCCGTTATGTTACGACTCGCTTGTACCCTGCTGAAGTGCTTCTCGTACCAGGCCACGGATCGTGCTATCTGATCGACGATATGTTTGGACTCGCGAATCGCATGGCCCTCACGCGGGTATCGAACCATAATTGTTTCCACTCCGATGTCGTGGAGTGCAATGTAGAATTGCTCGGCTTCAGCAATCGGCACGTCGCTATCGTTTTCTCCATGGATCAGCATTGTGGGCGTCGCGATCTTTCCAACATGTTTTAACGGCGATCGCTCCCACAAGACATCCATCATGCCGCCTTGGTGAGGGCTTACGCCCCATTCCATTTGTTCATACTGGTTGTAGTACGCCATGTAATTGCAGCTTATGAGGTTCACAGGCGCCGCGATAGCGATTGCGGCTTTGAAGATTCTCGTCTGTGTAATGAGCCATGCCGTCAGCTGCCCGCCATAACTACACCCTTCAATTCCCAGCCGGTTAGAATCTATCCACCTGTTGCGTCTCAATGCCGCGCCGAGCGCATATAAGACATCCTGGGCCTCATCTCCATTTTGATCGCGAAAAATGGCATCGCAGAACCCCTGACCGTAGCCGGTAGAACCACGATAGTTCACCATCAGCGTAGCCCATCCTCGCGCCGCGTAGACCTGGTTTTGAAAATAAAACATAGGCCCTTGCAGGTTGTGCGGCCCCCCGTGAACGATTGTGATGAGGGGACAACGTTGACCCTCTCTCAAATCCGGAGGTTTCGTCAGGAAAGCTTCGATATTGAATTTATGATCGTTACTTATGCAGGTAAATGCTTCCGGTTTGGCGCTCTCCCGCGTCGCTAAAAAGTCTCGGTTCAGATTGGTAATCTGGCCGGCTTCTTCACCCGATTTCGTGAGGAATAATTGCGCCGTATCACGGTCGCTCCAAATGCTACAGGCGATAGCGCCTTTTGCGGACACCGACCAACTGATGACAAAGCCGCCGTCTCCAGCCACGATTTCGGGAGGGCCACCTCCTGCCGGCACCCGATAGAGGCGATTCGTGCCACGCTCAAGGACCGTAAAATAAATCCACTTACCATCTTGGGACCATGCTGCCGGCCCGTGGCGATTATCGATCGCAGGGGCCAATTCTTTGCTGCTTCCGGTCGCGCGATCTAGTATGTAGACATGCGCGTCTTCCATGTTAGTTTCGAGATTGGTCAAGCCTCGCCGTGTTCCCAGATAGGCAATGCTTTTTCCGTCCCGAGACCAGCGTGGGCGGTAGGCTACTCCCTCGCCTGCTGTTAATCTTTCGAGCTTGCCGCTACCAACTCCGATCGCGAAAAGATCGTACTTGAAAAACCGATCGGAATCCGGCTCCCGGTTTGAAGCAAATACAATCTCATCTCCTATAGGAGACCATTCGATTGAGTGTTCAGACGATTCTCCGTCTGTAACAGCACGCCGCTCTCCTGTTTGTATATCCGTGACAAAGATGTGGAACCGCCTGTTATCGTTGAAGTGACTTAGGCCTTCGCCGTGATTCGGCTTGTAAAGATATCGACTAATTACAACCGGATCTTCTCCTAGTGCTGTATGTTGTGGCCCCCCGACGGCCGAAACGAAAGCGATCCAACCGGAATCGGGTGACCACGTGACGCGTTTACCCGTGCCCGGCATAGGGGCGTTGGTACCTTGCAATTCCCCGAGAAATCTCGCCTCGGCCCCGGCCGGCTGCCGGATCCACAGACCGGAGCGCTCTCCCGTTCCCCCGCAATACGCGATCCAATTGCTATCCGGAGACCATTCGGGACTCGAACTCGCGCTGCCTTCGAACTCTGCGCCACTCTCTAGCGGAGTATCGGCGCCAGTTTCTAAATCGAAAATTCTTATCTGAGAACAAGGTCTCGGAACTCCGCGGTTATCTTCTACCGTATATGCGATCTTCTGGCCATCCGGCGAAAAACTCACGTCGGTAACAGATCGGAGTTCATGAAAGTCGCTGCTTTCGAATTTGTCTCTGTTTTTCACTTCCAAGCACCCCGAGCGCTTAACATCCGGACGCCCAAATTGTGGATCCGTCCAAGCCGGCGATTGAGGGGCGACCGAGGAGGGCCATGGCACTCTCCAACTCCTGACGCAAAATTTGGAAAAGGGTCCGAACTCCTGGCGTTCCCGCAACCGCAAGAGCATACGCATACGGCCGCCCTAGCATCACCGCCGACGCCCCGAGTGCCAAGAACTTCACCACGTCGGTCCCGCGCCGTACACCGCCATCGGCAATAATCGGGATGCGTCCGGCTAGGGCGCGCGCAATGGATGGCAGGCAAACGGCGGTCGCGGGTAGAGTGTCGAGATTGCGCCCACCGTGGTTCGAGACTACAACCGCGTCCGCGCCTTCGGAGCACGCTCGGAGAGCGTCTTCGGGAGTTAGAACACCCTTAATCAAGAGTGGAACAGCAACAGTCCTGCGCAATTCCGCAAAATCCTTCCACGTCCACGCCGCCATCAAAATTTGACGTCCGCGTAAGTTCGGATAACTCATTGCGCTCACGTCAACTCCGGCCCTTTGATGACAATTGCGCGTTCCAAGAACCGGACTATCGACCGTTATGCAAATTGCCTCGCACCGGGCCGACACAGCGCGCTGGACCAGCTCATAATTGAGCGCACGATCTGCCTGAGGATAAAGCTGAAACCAAAGCGGTCCTCGCGCCTCCCGTGCAATCTCCTCCAAAGTGCTCGAAGAGGCGGTGCTAATTACGAATACTGTTTCCGGAACAGCGCGCACGGCTGCAATCTCTCCCTCACAATGCAACGTCCGTTGGCAGCCGATGGGGGCCAGAAGTATGGGGCAGCTTAGCTCGCGGCCAAATAAGCTGATCCTTGTGTCGATACGAGAGACATCAACCAATATTCTCGGTCGAAGTGTAATCCTATTCAGTGCCTGACGATTGCTTTGAACTGTGATTTCGTCGGCGGCCCCCCCGCGAATGTAGGCGTACGCTTCTGGGGAGAGAACTTCACGTGCGATGCTCTCGGCATCGTCCGGGCATATGAAAGGTAAGTCGCACGTTTGCTTGAGCGTTGTCATTTACTCAATCTGCGCCGTACTGTCTCGGGCCCAGATGCCTGTCGCACAGCGCTTAGGCATGAACACATAAACTCTTTTCGGTTTCGGGTATCTCACCTTCTTTGAATATCCGCGACAGACGCAATACGCCTTCCTTGATTTTGCCTTCAGGAGAATTGGAAAAGTTCAGACGAAGACAATTTGAGAACCGGCCCTTCCTGTCAACTGCGAAAGAATCGCCCGGAATATAGGCGACATGTTGTTGCTGAACGGCAATTGGCAACAGTGCCGCCGTATCGAATTCCTCCGGTAGTTCAACCCAGATGAAGAGGCCGCCTGAAGGGCAACTCCAGCGAGCAGTGCTTGGGAAGTAAGCCGCGAGAGAATTCAACATGATATCGCGCCGGCGCCGGTATTCATCACAGAGGTACTGCACATGATCCCAGATCCGTCCTTCGTCCAGAAAAGCTGAAATAAGATGCTGCGTAAGGGTATAACTATCCAGATCGCTTCCAAACTTCGCAATTGAAAAAGGCCCGATCAGTTCCTCCGGTATGACTACCCAGCCAACGCGAAGCGAAGGAGCAACTATTTTTGAAAAGGACCCTACGTAGGATACCCACTGCGAGTCGAAGGCCCTAAGTGGCCTGTCTGGACGGCCATCGTATTTCAGCAATCCATAGGCATCGTCTTCGACGATCATAAAGCCGTACCGTTGGGCCAACGCCACCAGCCTCTCCCGATTTTCATTGCTGATGCTGACGCCCATTGGATTATGAGCTTCTGTCATCACATACAGAAGCGCGGGACTAATACCTTCTTCTAACAAGCTTTGAACCGCGTCAACATCAATACCCGTCAGCAGATTGGTCGGAACCGGACAGAGGCGCGGCCGGCATGGCCGCAAAGCCTCCATAAATCCCGGATAATTCGCTCCTTCGAGCATGACTATATCGCCCGGATTGAGCAGAATGCTAGATAAAAGGCTCAAGCCCTGCTGGGCGCCCGCAGTGAGATAGATTTGTTCCTCGGTTGCGTCTACGCCACGCCGATGCATCAACTCGACTATCTGCGACTTCAGCGATGAACATGGCGGTCCGTACTGCAATGCCATGCGATTTGATCGAAGAACTGCGTGCGCAACTTCGGTGAATGCGTTCTGGGGAAACAATTCGACGGCTGGCAAACCAAGAGCGAACGAAATAAGATCAGGCGCCGCCTCTGTCATCAGGCGCGCCTGCAATGCTGAGCGATGGACGCCATTGGCCCAAGATGCCGTTCGGATCATGGGCCTTTCTGCGTCCCTACTTACCGGGTTCGCTGCCATATCTTTCGAACCGCTACTCGGTTTTCGCCTCCAGCAAACATTCAGGCGTGGCCTCGCAGCAACTGTTCCCGCTCTATTGCCTCAAACAGAGCTTTGATGTTTCCCGAGCCAAATCCCTTAGCTGCTTTTCGTTCAATAATTTCGATCGAGAAGGTCGGCCGGGCCTGCAACGGCAGTGTAAATATTTGCAGCAGATATCCCCCGCCATCCCGATCCACAAGCACGCCGCTGTCGCTCAGTGCTTCCAAACTTTCATCTACAGTTCCAACCCGCGGCGAAAGCATCTCGTAATATGTCTTAGGCGTTTTCATGAATCGCACACCGCTGCTGCGCATGGTTCGGATATTGTCAATAATGTTGTCGCAGGCTAATGCCAAGTGATGAACTCCCGCACCTCTATTGAACGTTAGAAACTCTTGTATCGGCGACTTCCGCCTGCCTTGTACCGGTTCGACGAAGACGACTTTTATCGAGCCTGATTTGTTCTCGACAACTTTGGAGTTCATTCCGCTCGAATCGGTCGATGTTACTTCTTCGTATGACTGTTTAAACCCAAAGACGTCCTGGTAAAAACTTACCCAACGATCTATCTGTCCGCTTCCTACACTGACAGCGATGTGATCGATGGTATTTACAGTGGTCGGCGCTACCGGCGCGCTCCACTCGATGGCTTCGTAATCAGGAAACAGTGCTTCGCCCGTTGGTCGTTGTTCCACCAAAGAATGAATCGTGTTTCCAAACGTAGCGATTTTCGCTCTTAGGCAGGTTGCGTCACCCCGGGTGATAGCAAGTGGTTCCGAAACAGGCTTCGCGCCTCGGGCGATGGCTCGATTGAACGCCTCTTCGACGTCTTTCACCGCAAATGCGACATCGCGCACACCCTCGCCGTGCTCCGCAAGTGCTTCCGCTATGCCGCTCCCGTTTTGGATGGGGCTTGTCAGCACGAGGTTAATGCGGCCGCGTCGCACGACGTACGAAGCACGGTCAGCCGCCCCGGTTTCCGGTCCCGCGTACAAGACGGGCTTCAATCCGAATGTAGTTGAATAAAAGTGAGCTGCCTGGAAAGCGTTACCGACGTATAATTCAATGTGATCGATTCCGAGAGCTTCCGGTTCTGCGGCATTATTAACACTGCGATCACTTGTAATCTGTTGCTGGAGTATTACGCTCATATCGGAGCTTATTCCTTTCCCGTCTTTTGAAAGATATGACTGCCTACGATTTCCCGAATTGCTCTCAATAGGGTTCTAACAATGCGCTCAAAATCTTCTGGCCCATATACCTCTAAAGCGTCTTCTGTTCCTTTAGGTTCCCACCTGGGCTGAGTACCGGTTACCCTAAGAAGACGGACCCGTTCCATCCATCCCACTTCCGACTCCAGAAGATCATCGAAATACCGGGTCAATTCGCCAGTGGCCGGCTTATCCAGCGCCCGATGCGAGCGCCTTAATATCAGGCATACAATAAACCAGGCATTCAAGCATTGAGCAAGAAACCCTAGCTTGCTCACGAAGTCTTCACCTCTCCGGCGCACGAAAAGTTCTGTTAAGGGGTCGGCGCCATCAACGGAGCCGTTGCTCCAATCCTCAAGCCGCACTAAAAGAACGTTGATCCCGCCTGCGTTTTGGAAGATCGGGGTCTTGGCGTCGCTTAGCTGGTGCACGACATCCACGCTCCAGCAGTTCTCCACTGTTGCTGGAAGGTGCTCGGCTCGGAGGTTCTGCGAGAGTAAATGACAGATCATGCCGGGTGGGAACGTCGCAGCAACGACGATATGACACGGCTCGTTAAGGCTCTTCATGAAACCCGAGCTAGACAGCTTCGATAATGCGTTCGGCTGCCCTGGTTCGCTCAACTTGTGAAAGAACGAGAGCCCAGATAGGGCTTACGCTATCTAAGTCCCATCTACTTAGTGTTTCGGGCGGTCAGTAGCAGTCTCACAATACATCGAAAGATTCGTATGTGCCTTGCGGTTTAGCTTTTGGTTACTCTGCTGACCACAATCGAAAGCTTAAATAACGATGCTGTAACTGATTCTTTGACCGTCAGCTTCAATACGGTAAGCATCGACAAATCCATACCGTGTAGGCTCATTGACGCCCATGCGCATGGGTTCTCGATTTCCGTTCGCTGCGCGTACTACCGGTGCATCGATTCCCGGCTCGCGGAGGAATGGAACGATAGCGGCAATCTTATCCGCGCCTGGCACGAAATCCTCTATCTCGAGGCGGCCTTCTGAAATAATCAGCCTTTCCATCAGTCCGTTCGGCCATGCGATGTGGACGGACGTCGATTGAGGTGACTCGTCCAGGATTGAAACCGACCCGGCAGGATCACGCAAGTCCGCTAGTCGCTGCCAGCGCCCTGCGATGTTCCATTCCGGCCCGATTGCGAGATTCTGCGTCGGCCGGTGTTCATCGACACCGTACAGAGCTTCACAACTCACTGAATCTTGCACAGCATGGCTGCCATTGTGCCGCGCCGCGTGTACTCGTACGATGCCGGTAGATTGGAAGTGAGGATTCGCTTGCAGGTCCGCTTCGAGGTAAAGCCCGGAGCAGTTCATGAACAGCTTGTGGAAGGCTTGCTTTAGAAAAAAGGCGAAGCCGCCGGCCTCGGAAGGCGGGGTCCACTCCAATATGGAGTCGTCGGCACTTATAAAAGCGAGACTGAGCAAGGCTGCCGTGAGAAGGTTGTATTGCGAATGAAAAGAATAACTCTCGAACCCGAATCGCCTGCCGGGGTCGAAGCGGTTTTTGACTATCCAAAGATCACCCTCCGGCCGAATCCAGCGCTTTATCGACTGAAATGCCAAATGAGCCGAACGCTTGCATGCGCCGGCAGAGGTCAAATCCCCGGACTGTTTGTGAGAACAGGCCATCATTTCGAACAAAGCCACAAGCTGCGCCTCATTCCATTGATGCCCACCACTGCGGCCCCCGGCCGGAAACTCGCCGGTAGGCGATTGCATGAACATGGATGTCCAAGCACCGCGATCCAGGTAGTCGAGCAGGTGATTGCGGCATGGCCCGTCATATCCGTTAAACAACATGTCCCCGATCCATACCCTTGCGAAGGCATCATAGGCTAGCGGATCGTTGGGGTCGCGGTACATGCCATAGCAAGTGAAGTACTGAAGATGGCGCGGAAGATATTCGGCGATGAACTGGCGCGCGATGTTGCCGCCCACGCCGGCTAAGATCCTCAGATACTCGCCAGCGATGGCGACAACGTTCCAGTTATGCGGATCGGGCCGCAAGTCCCGGTAGCATCGCTGCGGATCTAGTAAGCTTAGCTGCTCTCGCCAGACCCCGCTCACTTCGCTAGGGACTATGGAGGCTAACCGGAGATACGCATGCATCATGAGAACCGTGAAGAAATCGCCGTGGCGATCTGCCGGTTGCCCCGCTATCATCTGTCGAAGTGAAGCCTCCAAAGCCTGAATCGCGGCCGCGAGCAGCAGCGGGCGTCCATTGGTCGCCAGTACGGCAGCAGCACACGCGAAAGCGGGAGTCGAATATTGTTTCTCAGCACCTTCGTAGGGATCCAGGATACGGCCGTCTTCCGTTTGAAACTTCGCAAAGTGATGTATGATCCCACCCGCCAGGCTGAGATAGTCTGCTCGCGATACGGCAGGCGTGCCGGACACCACGCGCGAGCGCTGCCGCCAACTCTGAATCTGCGCGCGCAACGGGTGATCCTGCATCGACGCAAAGTATAGCTCGAAATCGGTCTTCTGCAGCTTCTTCGCATTGCGGGTTTATTTGATGACCGCTGATAACGTTTCGTGTTAAAACCTCTCGATATGGTCGAATGGCATCATCGATGACACATCTAATGGATAAGATTGGAGTCGCATTACTCGGCTGCGGTGGCGTAGCTGCTCGATACCGGTCCGTTTACAAGAACCTTGGAAATAGCCGGGTTGTGATAGCCATCGACACATCGGAGGAACAAGCGCGCACTGCCGCCCTCGACTGCTCCGCCGACCGTTGGTCAACCCGCGTGGAAGATGCTTTCGATGACCCAGTTGAGGCGGTTGTAATCAGCACGCCCAACTATCTGCATCGGGACCATGCTATCGCCGCGATCGCTGCGGGTAAGCACGTCCTCCTGCAGAAACCGATGGCTCGAAGTGTATCCGAAGCCGAAGAGATCCTTCGAGCTTATGAGCACTCGCAGCGTAGCCGGTCTTTCGCCATCTATATGAACATGCTCGATAATCCTGTGTATTGGGATCTTCGTGACCTGGTGGCAAGCGGGCGCCTCGGGAAGATTGTGATCGTGAGCGCGCGTCTGGCACACCGGGGCGGCTTGGCTGCCGAAGCGCAGACCGTTAGCTGGCGAGCATCCACCAACCTGTGCGGCGGTGGGTCGTTTCTAATGCTTGGGCTGCACTACATACACCTGCTGCAATGGATTCTGAACGATCGGATTACAAGAATCTCCGCGATGTCCAGAAACTTAGTCTGCAAGCAACTGGAGGGCGATGACGTCACGATCGCACACCTGGAGTTCTCAAACGGCACTTTGGGAGACGTACAAAGCTCCTGGTGCGCTCGCGAAGAGCATCTGTCGTTACTTGGCACGCATGGCGGCGTTCACTATCAGTCGAACCGGAATTTAGAAGTCTGGTCAGAATACGGACCGTTCCGGGGACATCGCTTGAACATTGTCGGAGACGGCAAGACTGAAAGCTTCACAGATGTGTTCCCCCCGCGTTGGGACGACGCACTCAATCCGTTCAATCAACATCGGCAGTTCATTGAGTCGATCCAAAACCAAAGCAACCCTGCGGTAACGGCGACCGAGGGTTTGCAAAACCTGCGCGTCGTAGCCGCCGGCTATGATGCAAGTGGTTACGAATCCACCAAGCACGTAGATTTAACAGTAACGCCTAAATAAAACTCGGACTAACTGCAAGGGCGCCCTTCATGGTCAAGTAACCGCGTCGCAACCGCTGTCACGCGGCCGACGACCTCAGCCTCGCCCGGGTAGTTGAATTCCCGGACGCGAACCGGCGAAAGCGGATGCGGCACTGATAGGAGCTTATTCTTCCAGATCTCGCACCAGGAGCAGAAGAACCCGGACCGTGTCTCTATAAAATAAATGGGCCGTTCTAACTCGTTCGTGTAGACGGCGGGTGCGCTTAGTTTATGTTGCTCTTCGATCTGAACGATTGAGCCGGGCCCGATGAGCGGATGCATCGTATAATCCTGCATTCCGATCAGCCCGTACCGAACACTCGATCGTTGATTTAGATGGTGGATCACACCGGTTGGCAGATCAGCCCAAATCTCTGAAACCGGGACGCAAGCAGCGCCGTTCTCCTTGTTAGCGCCCGTTCTAAAATGCACCTGGAATTTCGATTCTTTCAGTCGCTCGCCCTCAAGCGAGACGGGATGCGTCATCTGATGTTGTAGTTTCAGGTGATAGTATTCCGGTTGCTCAAGGTTCAGGTAAAGCGAGATAATCTCCTTCAAACTACAGCCGTAGACGACGCTCAGCGTAAACAGCTTGTAGATGCTCGGAGTTGACTGGTCATTCTCAATTTGCACGAGACGTGAGTGAGAGATCACGTATTCTGCGTTGTTAAGTTCAGCCGCGATTATTCGGCTTGTATCTGCCACTTCACGAGTTGTTAGTCCGAATTGAACCCTCAAGGATCGAAGCCGCTGGCCGGGTCCATGAGTCTCGAGTGATGCCGAAGGGGACGCCATATTCTTCGTCAGTTCAGCAACACGTTATATACTCAATCACAAATCACCGCCAAAGTAAATAATTCTGTGCATATTCACTGATCCTCCCGCAGAAGCGCATCTAATCGGCCAAGTGCAGGGCTGTCAGCCGCGAACTTTCGCGCAAAATGCGCGCCTGATTTGACAATGAGGGGAATATCGCCGGGGCCTAAAAGTTTCGGATGAAGCCCGCCCGCGGTCCAATCGGCGTACCGTTTGTTGTCTGCGCACAGTTTCAGCCCCGGCACATTGCAGATGATCGACTGGTAAATTCCTTCCTCGGGGATCGGTCGCGAGCGGAAGTGCGCCAGCATCTGCTTCGTCAAAGGAGTATCGCTCAAAAGATGGCGAGCCACCTTCCGGTTGCCCGAAAACCAGTGATCCCCTGCATAGATGTTTCGGCAAAACTTGAACCGGGAAGCCAGACGAACGACAACCAGATGGCGAACAAGATAACGTCGGCTTTGATTTCTTCCCCGCGGCTCGTATCGTAGCCGGATCGCTACGTAGCGATCAAATGCGATGCGTTTCCATTCGGGGCGATCGAAGCCGCCGTCCCCTCCAAGATCGAGGCCGGTTAAGAATCTCTGCTCGCTCCTATTCGCGAATGATATCTTACGAAAGTCAACGTACGCATCGTAACCGCCTTGGGAAAGCTCTGCCGACACCACACTTGCCCGCTGCACCGGGTAGTCGGCGCCGCTGAGCATGACGAACCAATCGGGATCGTACTTGTCGTACAGCAACTGGAGGGCTCTTAACTCAGCTTCGACAACGCTGAAACGCCCCCAGGACGTATTCACGGCATTTTTCACAAGAGTGCAAAACGCTGGGAGACGCTTTGCATCGATGGCAGACTTGTTCGTGTCGTGATGGCAGGCAATGGCGGCGGGGGCGAACGTGTCAGCCAAACGCTTCGCTAGACGGAGCACTTGATCGGGGTTTGCGTGGGAAAGGATCACGAAACCGAGTCTCATAATCTTCGCCGCCGAATCTGCAGATCGGTCACACTCCCGCTACTGTTGGCCGCCGTTTCAGGCCACGACGCGCTGCTGCGATAACAGGCTGTTAAATAGCCAGGCCGCTAAGGGTCTGTCCGATTACATTCTCGCCGTAACCGGCATCCCGTTGAGAATCGTACTTTAGCTTGTTTACTTTCTTGACCGCAAAGTTGAATTCAGAACGACTCAGCCGCTCTCATCGCATAGTGAATGTGGTCGCTGCTATGCAATCATGCTATCGAAGAGCGCCGCTGCGCGCATGAGTTCAAAAGTACTTGCATTGGCCAGAATACAACCCGAGAAGAATTACAACGTCCGGCGTTCACAAGACCTGACGTATTCGCATTTTTGCAGAGCTGACCTGGAAGTGGTGGTGTAAGACGAATGGCACTGAGTTCGTTGGTCCTCAACAAGCCGTTAGGCGACGCGCAGTTTCAAGCGCTGCCTCCAACCTTCCAGCGCCGGCTCGCGCTTGAGAAATTTGCTGGTTCCGAATTTGCCGTCGTCCAGGATTGGTTCGCCACTTGGGCCTTTGATAGTATCCGCGCCTATCAGCATTTCTTTCCCGAGGTAAACGTTCCTTGGTGGGATTACTTCAACACCGGGCTTACACTGCTTTCCGCTCCCATTTGAAGATTACAGAGGCTCTGACCACGTTTGCTCTGGCACATAGCGCCGAATTAAGCCGTGTTTCCAGTCCCTGGGGATTCGGCGACGACCAGACATTGCTTAACTTCATCGTGAGGAGCGAGAAGCTCCCCATGCTCTTCCTCGAACCTACTTACAACGTTCTTCAGCGTGTTCCGGTACTGCCCGAAATTGTTAGGCTCGAAAGGTTGGCGAAGGTTCCCGATGAAGGGGACCTGAAGACCAGGCTTTTCGATGGCCCGCCTTCTTTTGTTGAAATGGGTTATGTCTGGCATTTCAACAATGTTGTCTGGGCGCGAACAGTCGCTATGGAACAGACATGGAGACAAATCAGCCACCACTATCCTGGTGCAAATTGATCGTAATACCATCAATATCTTCTAACCTTAGATATTTTGGCCGCCTTCGTGGAGTGGCGATAACCTCCATTTACCTCTATTTAGTCTTCATTCCTGCTGCTTCGAGACCGGCGCAGAGCGCCGTTCCTACCAAGACTGCCGATCAGCAATTCGAGTCTTTGCTGGCCGGCGAATGGCAGTACGAACTGCGCCACGACCCGCAGCTTGCAACGATTGTGGGCGATGACCGCTACAACAGCAAGTGGAAAGACTATTCGCTGGCTGCCGTTACGAGAGAAAAGCAAGAACGGCTCGATTGGCTGGAGCGGTTTCGAAAATTCGAAGAAAAGAGGCTGGACGAAGACAATCGCCTCAATCGGACACTCATGCTCAGGAAGCTCCAGGAGCAACTAACGAGCATCAATTTCAAGAATTACGAAATGCCTATTAATCCGCATTCAGGCCTTCACCTCGAATTAGTTGAACTTGTCGGCGTAACGCCTTTTCGCAATTCTAGAGATTACCAGGCTTATATTGACCGCCTACATCGATTACCCACGGTCATCGATCAGATTATTCAAGTACTCAAGCAGGGGCTGCGCGATCACCTGGTTTCCCCTCGATATCTTTCAGTGAAGGCCGCCGCCCAGTGCCGCCAGATAGCTGATCGACCGGCGACGCAAAACCCGTTCGGAGTTCCTGCGTCCCAGATGTCCTCCCGGATGTCTGAAGCCGATCGTGAGCATTTCAGTCGAGCTATTCTCGACGCAGTCGACGCGAATGTAAGACCCGGGTATTTGAAGTTAGCCGATTTCCTCGCCCGCGAGTACGCTCCCCAAGGCCGTGAGCAGCCTGGACTTTGGGCCCTGCCGGACGGTGACAAGCGCTACCGCTTCGCCATTCGAGAGATGACCACCACTGATCTCGATCCGGAGACAATACATGAGCTTGGGCTTTCTGAAGTAAGTCGAATAGAACACGAAGAGGTTGCGATAGCTCAGAAGCTCGGCTTCACTCAATTGAGCACGTTTCGCGCCGCCGTGAAGCACGATCCCAAGCTGATCCCGCAGTCCGAAGCGGAGCTTTTCAGCCTTTATCGAAAGTACATCTCCGGAATGGAGCCGCTAATACCACAACTAACGCACCTGGGCCGCGTAACACCGCTTGAGATTCGCTCAATGGGCGCTTACAACCAAAGCTCAGCAGCTTCAGCAAAGTACCTTCAGGGGACTGATGATGGCTCCCGGCCAGGCATTTTGCTCGTCAACACCAGCGACCTTCACGATCGGACCATCGTCGGCATCGAAGCGACTGCCTATCACGAGGGCATTCCAGGTCATCACCTGCAGATATCCATCGCCCAACATCTCCCGTTACCTGCATTTCGCAAAGAGAACAGCTACACTGCGTATACTGAGGGCTGGGCTCTCTACGCCGAACTGCTCGGAAAGGAACTTGGCTTCTATCGTGATCCATATTCCGACTACGGACGCTTATCTAACGAGCTGCTCCGCGCCGTTCGCCTAGTGGTTGATACCGGCCTCCATTATCGCCACTGGAAGCGCCAGGATGTGGTCGATTTTTTCCACGAACACACCTCCGAAGATGAACCGACCGTGCAATCCGAAACCGACCGTTATGTTGCTCAGCCGGCGCAGGCCCTTGCCTACAAAATCGGCGAGCAGCAGATTTTAGAAATGCGGGCGCAGGCGAAGGCGGCATTGGGCAATCAGTTCGACATCCGCGCCTTTCACGATCAATTGCTCGGCGCCGGTTCGCTCCCGCTCGACGTGTTGCAGGAGCGCATGAATTCCTGGATCAAACGCTACGCCTCCAGCCGTTAAGGGAGCAAGCCCGAGCTTCGGCTTGTTTACGTCCCAACTCTCCTGAAGTTTGGTCGCATTGACGTGACCTTAATTTCCGTCACTAAGTTATACGACATCTCGCAGCATAGTTATCCGCATCGCCTTCTTGATGGCAGGTTTGACCACGCAGCCGGGACTGGGTCAAGGCAGCGCAGGCGCTCGACGGGCTTGGCCTTGAACCGCTTCCGGCCGCTTGCGGTTACATCGCTGGCAAAATCACTCCTGGTTAGGCGCCGAGAGTGTGGTCGCCGTGTATAACTGCGCGTTAGTTGCTTCCGCCAATGCGCAGCACACATAGTCCGGCCAGGCGCGAAATGAACCGGGCCTGGAAATTTGGGAAGTTCGTCGAGCACGTCTATTTCCCCCATTACAGCCGGAAACGGAAGAACTCGACGCGGGGAGCAACGTGAACAGAATTTCAGTACATGTCGTGACCCCTTACAGCGACCGGAAGCTTTCCGGCTTTTGTCGCGATGAGCTTCAGGATCTGCTCGACATGAAGGCGAAGCGGGATGGGCTATCCTTCTCGGTCGTCGATCATCTGCGGGGGGATCTGAAGCAGATTTTCGATATGGCCGTCGCGGAAGGCCCAGGTCGAACGCAACCCGGCGCTTCTGCTGTTCACGCCGAGGGAAGCGAAAAAGCCCGCTCGCCGGGCGATGACACTCAAGGAGGTCCAGATATGTTTTGGCGCTCTGGGTCAGCGGGGCGTTTGATCGCGAAACTCGTAATACTGGCCGGGATGCGTCCCGGTGAGATTTTCGCCCTCACGTGGGGGCGATTGACCGCAACTCATGCGGAGATCCGGCAACGCGTTTATCGGCGGAAGATCGATATGCCCAAAACCGACAATTCGAACGCAGTCCCCGATCGAAAGTCGGCGGCCGATTGTTAACCAGATCGAGAAAGCCTGCTAGTAAGCTGTCCCGGTGATTTCGATACCCGCGCTGAACTCCAGTCGCTTCGCTCATGGCTTCGATAGCGCTGTCAGAGCGGGAGCGGAGCGCCCGAAGCACTAACCATATGGCAGGGACAGATTACTAGACCTTGAGGAGCTATAAATTTGAGCGATAGAACGGATGCAAAGAGCCGGCCCAACCGGCGGGAGTCGACTGACAACATCACGATTCCAGCTTGGCTACATGGACGGAGTCGTTCTACAAGAAACTGAATCGCGTCGCGAAGGAGTGTGGCCTTACGAGGTACGACGCGCTCAGCAGGGGGCTGGATGCGTTGCTCCGCGAAGCGGAGATTCGCAATTCTGCCCTGAACCGGAACATCAAGAGCGCTTCACAATCGGAAGTGTTTCGCCGTACGATGGGTCAGGTCTCACGAAACTATTGGGCAACCGTCAGTCCGGAAGAGAAACGCAGGCGCGCACAAAATAGTGCTCGTGCAGCATGGCAGAGATCGATAGATTTCTAAACTACATTTTTCAGCAGTCGCAGCTGGTGTCATCTGTCGAGCTGCGGCGCCCCAATTTGCGCGATCCCGATGACGAGCTTATCCTGGAACTAGCGGTCGAAAGCCGGGCAATCATCGTGACGCACAACAAGGCCGACTTCGCCGGTGCCGCGAAATTTGGCATTGTAGTGAAAACTCCTTCGGAATTCTGAGCGTTCTTCGAGAAGAACTATGAGCGTGAACGTAAGCGTACCTGAAGACCTTTACGAGAAGGCTGCGGCCATTGCCAAGATACAAAATATCTCTGTCGACCAAGTGTTCGCATCAGCATTCGCGAACATTGGACCGCCCGGGAGCGTCTGAAGCGGCGTGCTGCGCTCGGGAATCGGGAAGAGTTTCTCGCGATGCTGGATAAAGTGCCGGATATTGAGCCAGCCCCGGAAGATCGCATTGTAGATTGAATTCGGCAGTGTTGACTGATTCGACTCGCGAGATCCAGTGCAACTTTAACCGCAACTGGCGACGTAGCCCTCAAAACCACATTGACCCTCCCAGGTAACGCGTCATCTTGTTACTCGATTGTCGATGCAAACAAAAAATGAGCTGAAGACGAGACCCCCTAAAGGGGGACATCGTCGTCGCTGGCTTCTGTTACCTCGCTCGCAGCGGAGTTGCTCGTGCGATCGAGAAGGCGAATAATGTCGGCCTTCAGTTCGACGGTGAGCTGCTGAATCACATGCTCGATAGTCTTCTTACCGCTGGGCACCTGAATCGTCCGATCGTATTCGCGGGTAGTGAGTTCGCCCTGCACGAAGACGTGTGCGCCTTTGCTGAGGCGGGACGCAAGCTGCGCAAAGCCGCTTCCGTATGCGACGACAGTGTGCCACTGGGTTTTGTCTTTCCACTCGCCTTTGTCGTCTTTCCAGGAGCGCGTGGTCGCGACCGAGAACTTAGTGACGGCAGTTCCGTTCGGTAGTTGCTTGGTTTCGGCGTTGTTGCCGATGAATCCGATAATAGTGAGCTGATTGAAGTTCATTGAGTGTTTTCCTTTTCTGCCCGTTTGCATGGGCACCCGAGAAGCGAGTGGCGGCTGCTCCCAAACCGAGCGAGTGCTTTCCAGGGGGGACCGCAAGAATTCAAGAATTTCAACCGCAGATCTTTTTGCGAGCTGGCGAGCGTGAAAGACGAAATTGTTGCGGTGGTGCCGTTGAAAGCAGAAGGAGCGCCGGTGCCGGGCGCAGGGTTTTCGCCCGATGCTGTGCCAGGCAACTCGGCTGAAATGCAGGACACAAGAACGAGTCAGCTACTTTCGAGAGAGTCGACGCGAATGTCGTCGATAGCACTGGAACCGTTCGGAAATCCGACGAAGCGATTGAGGAAAGTGGGCGATGCTTAAGAAGGGACGTAGCGGGCGAGCATCGGAAACGCCATCTGGGTTGCATCATGCCCAAGGAAGATACTGTTTAACGTTCTACATCAGGGGCGGGCAAACTACCAGGTGTGCCGACCGCAATATCACTTTCCAGAAAGCCGGTCTCTCAACCACAGAGCGCAGGGTCCGTAACCACATCGTGACTACACCGGATCTCTTGACCGCAAAACACGTTCTGTCTCGACGAATGATCCCAAACGGCATTACAGCGCACTGGATTGGGCGACATTGACACCGTACCCGGATCGGTTGAGTGATGGAAGGTCCACGAGAGAACGGCCTGTGGTCACGCGTGAGATTGCATCGAGGGATGCCAACTTGTACAGCTCTCCTAGAGTCGGCATATTGAAGCACATTTCGGAGAACAACTCGGCTGCGGAATTAGTGAGCATTGCGAGGAGTCCGATGTGAACCAACTCGGTAGCTCGCTCGCCCATGGCATGCACTCCAAGGAGCTTCATATCCTCTCGTTGGAATAGTAGTTTCAGAAAACCACTGTCATCGCCGACAATTCGGCCCCGCGCATTGGCCCGGTAGGGTCCCAGCCCCACGATATAACTTATGCCTTTCTGTTTGAGTGACTCCTCCGTGGCACCGACCATCCCGACTTCGGGAATCGTGTAAATCCCCGTCGGTAACAGACGGAAAGCGGCTGCGGACACATCAGATCCGAACGCATGCTTCATCGCAAGGCGGCCTTGCTGCATGCTGGTAGAGGCGAGTGCGGGAAATCCGACGACGTCTCCTGCGGCATAAATGTGCGAAACGTCCGTCCGGAAATGCTCGTCGACACGAATGAGACCACGCTCATTTGCCGTTACGCCCGCGGCCGCGAGGTTGAGATCTTCGGTATTGCTCTTTCTACCGGCGGCGACGAGAACCGCATCGACGTTCAGTGATTTGCCCGATGAGAACGTCAAGGTAAGGCTGTCCCGTGTATCTGCCGTGCAGCCCACCACCCGCTGGTTCCAGTGAAACGTTATACCTGTACGTTCCATCGCAGCTGTCAGCGCGCGGGACACTTCGGCATCGAGAAAAGGCAGGAGAATGCCGCGGCCATCGATAAGGTTTACGCGCGTGCCTAAGGCGGCGAAGGTCGAAGCATATTCACTCCCGATTACGCCTCCACCGACAACTGCCAAGGTCTGCGGCAACTTACTCAGTTGCAAAATGCTGTCGGAATCGTATAGTGCCCCACTGCCAAAGGGAAACACGGCCGGGCGAACGGGTGCGGAGCCGGTGGCGATAAGAATTTTTTGCGCGCGCAGCGAGACTTCCTCATTGCCTTGCGCCGACCGTACTGGAACTGTGTGGGCATCCGCGAAGTAACCGGTTCCACGATAGACAACGGCGCCGGACGCTGCGAGCCGCTCAGAAAGCATTGTGTTGAGACCGGCCTTCACGTTCAACTCGTGGCGTAAAAAGTCAGACACGGTAGCGTCGCGCCGAAGCGAGAGATCGACGCCATGCAAGTTACGCGAGCGCATTCCCGAGAGCGCCAGCGCTGTTTCGCGCAACGTCTTGCTCGGGACAGTGCCTGTGTTGACACCGGCACCGCCGATCTCGGTGTGGCTGTCCACGATGGCAACGGTGTGGCCGAGGTTCGCAGCCGTAACCGCACCAAAGATCCCCGCGGGCCCACCGCCGATGATGACTGCGTCGTAAGATGTTTCGCTTTTGAACATCGCAATCAGTGGTGCAGCGACTCACCTTCACGCTCAAACTGTCCGACACACTCAACAAGCATCGTCGCCGTACAAGCGTCCCCCATTTCCGTATTGAACATCGCGTGATACAGGTCCGTTTCCGGCCATTTCAGCCCGAGATACTGCCGGACAAACGCAGCTCGCGCTTCATCCGTGGTGTCGACCTGTTCGATCGCCTTGCCCTGCGTTGTACCCTTTGAGATCAGCCTTCGGATTTTGTAATCGCGAGAGGCGTAGAGAAATACACGGAACACGTCCTTCCGGTCGCGCAGAAAATATTGCGAACCTCGGCCGACAATCACCGAGGGGCCGCTCAAAAGGGCTGTGTTGATGGCGACTTTCGAGACATCGGCGATGCGGCGTGCGTCGAGCAAGTGGAGCCGGTGGGTGGGCGGTAAGCCTCCTTCAAACGCCCCACGAAGAAAGTCTTTGAAAATCCTATACACGGCGGGATCGGTTCGCCATTCTCGCTTCTCGACGGCCTCTGGCGTACTCTCGGTCAGTCGCGCGATTTCCTGCGTCAATCGCTCGTCCCACAGACTCCATCCAAGGCGGATCGCGACCAGGCCGGCAATGTCGGATGCTCCGCAACCGAACTCGCGCTCAATTGTGACGGCGTGAACCATTGTGTGTATCCTCAGCCCACCGCGACCTGTCCGCCTTCTCCTGGATCATTCTTCTTTAAGAAAAATGCCAGAACGAACATGATGGAGCAGAGCGCGCCCAAGACCCAAAAGATATCCATATAGGACAGTGCGCCGCCTTGTCGATGCACCAATTCGTAAAACCGAGCAATCGCCTGCTGGTGCGCGTCGCCGGCCCGGAGCCCAGAGTGCGCGATTTTTGAGCTGAGTCCGTGGACAGAGGAACGATATGCCGGGGAATCGGGAGTGATGTGGCCGACGAGGATCTGTTGGTGGTATTGAGCCCGTCGAGCGATCATCGTGGTCACGACGGAAGTTCCGATACTGCCTCCGATGTTGCGCATGAAATTGATCATGCCGGAGACGCTATCGCCTTTTTCAGGAGGAACTCCGATGTAACCCGCCGCCGTGATGGGAACAAACAGAAATCCGATTCCTATCACTTGGGCAACACGTAACCACATGGCGAACTTGAAGCTGACAAACAAGTCAATCTGGTGTGCGCAATAGAACAGCCCGATAGCAAGGCACAGCCATCCCGTCGCGATTAGCCGTTTGGCTTGAATCTTTGCGCTGAGCCGGCCGACAATGGGCATCATTACCAGCAGGACAAGTCCACCGCCAGACAGGACGAGACCCGCAAGCTCCGCTGTGTAACCCATTAGCGTCTGCAGAAATTCTGGAATCAAGACCAGAGTGCTGAAGAGCATGAATCCCATCATGAACATCATCAGGTTTGCTGCCGCGAAGTTGAAGCTCTTGAACATGCGGACGTCGATGATCGGCTCTTTGCGGAACCATTCCCAGATGACCAGTGAGGTAAGGCAAACGGCTGCGGTTATAGCCAAGGTCGCGATGAAATGTGAGCCGAACCAGTCGTCTTCCTGACCCTTGTCCAGAACTATCTGCAGGGAACCCACTCCCAGCGCCAACATGGATATTCCGATGTAGTCCACCTTGATACCGCCCCTCTTTAAGCGACGGAGGAACGGCGGGTCTTCGACCAAGGTGTGCGTCAAGTAAAGAGCGAGAAGGACCGCCGGCAACGTAATGAAGAATATCCAGCGCCAGGAATAGTTGTCAGTGATCCAGCCTCCCAGCATCGGCCCAACTGTCGGAGCGAGAACTGCAGTAATGCCATAGACCGCAAACGCCTGGCCGCGCTGTTCTGGAGGAAACGTATCGTTGAGAATGGCTTGTGCCATCGGTTGCAGGCCACCGCCGCCGACGCCTTGCACCGCTCGAAAGAACAGCAGCAGAGGCAGGCTGGGCGCCAAGCCGCAAAGGAGTGAACTTATCGTGAAAGTAGCAAGCGACATCATGAAATATCGCTTGCGCCCGATGATCTCCGCAAGCCATCCACTGATGGGTAGGACGATAGCGTTCGCAGCCAGGTAGGAGGTGAGTACCCAGGTACTGTCGTCATAGCTGGCGCCCAGGTCTCCCGCAATGTAGGGCAATGCGACGTTGGCGACACTAGTATCCAGGACTTCGACAAACGCGGCCATCGACACGGTGGCCGCAATCGCCCAGGGATTTACCTTCGGACGCCAAACGGCTTGCGCCAAAGGAAGCGTCAGTGCCGTCGCGCTCATCGCAAATAGACCTTCACGTCCGCATTCATACCCGGCCGAAGTTGGCGGTCACGATTTTCGCCCGGCTCGAGAACGATCTTTACGGGTACGCGCTGAACGATTTTCACGTAGTTGCCCGTTGCGTTTTCGGGTGGCAGCAAGCTGAAGATGGGTCCCGTTCCTCCCGCAATGCTGTCCACATGACCGAGGTAGGTGCGGCCGTTCGCGTCGAGGACAACCCTGGCTTTCTGGCCCACGCGCATGTGTTTGAGTTGGGTCTCTTTGAAATTCGCGGTGATCCACACCTGATCCAGCGGAACCACCGTGAGCAGTTGCTCCCCAGGGTCCACGTTCAGCCCGACGACGACCTTTTTGCTAACCTCGCCGGCGACAGGCGCAAATATTTTGGCGTATCCCAGATTCAACTGCGCTTGTTCAACGGCCGCTCTTTTCTGGTGCACATCCGCCATGGCCGAAAGCGCTTTGGCACGCCATGAGGCAACGCGTTGCGGCCCGGCTTGCGCATTTTCGTAGTGTGCCTCGGCCTCAGTAAGGCGGCTGCGCGCTTCTTGAACGGCTTGTTGAGCTGCGGCCTCGTCTGCCTCTGCCGCAGCTATGGCGGCGACATCGGTCGCTGCGGCGGCATAAGCATGGTCGTAGATTTGCTTCGATACCTCCTCCTTCACGAGCAGCAAGTGATATCGGGCGACGTCATCTTGAGCCTTTACATTTTGCGCTTGCGCTTCCAAAACGAGGGCGTGGGCAGCGGCGGCTCGCTTTTCCGCTGCCGTGATCGCTGCTTCCGCACTCGTAATATCCGAGGAGGTGAATTTTAATTGGCTTGAACTTTCGACGGAAGATACAGGCACGTCGATATTCGAACTCTTAGCGGCAGCCTCTGAAGTTTCCAGGGTTGCCCGGGCTTTTGCCAATGCCACTTCGTAGTCTTTCGGATCGATTTCCACGAGTGCGAAACCTTCATCCACCCATTGGTTGTCCTCGACGTTGACCTTCTTGATATATCCGGAGATCCGAGAGCTGACAGGATAAAGATGGACGTCCACCTGCGCATCGTCCGTAGATTCGAAGCCGGAAAGATAATGCCAGAGGAAAGCGCCGGCAACGGCCAGAACAATGAGCAAGCCAAGAAATATCCAGCGCTTGTAGGAGCGCCTTCTCGGATAAGTGGAAACCGGTGGGTCGGCTGCGCGGGCTTTATCTGCTGGTGGCGGAGTTGCCCGAGGTTCATTCGTTGCTTGATCTTGTTCAGGCATAGTTATTTGCCCTCCAAGTAGTCGGCAAAACGCGATTCCGCGACGCCGGTCGATTTTGCCAGCGATATCTTTGCCAGGTTGTAGCCGTAAAGACTAGCAATGTAGGCGTCACTAGCGATTGCCAGCGCATCTTGCGCTTGAACCACCTCAATGTTGTCTGTAACTCCCGAAGCGAATCGATCGCGAGATTGCTCCAGGTTCCGAGTGGCAAGCGTAACCGCGCTTTTCTCGACAGCCACTTCTTGCGCAGCCGATTCCAAATCGAGGTAAGCGTCCCGAACCTCCTGATCGATCCTGGCGCGCAAATCTTCTAGCCGCTGTTTTTCTCTTGCTAGTAAAGCGTCAGCCCGAAGAATATCCCCGTGTACTCTTCCACCCTGAAAAACAGGAATGCGCAGCGTGGCAGCGGCGTCGACGGTCCCGTGTGACGAGCCCGGGTTGACTCCCGAGAGACCATAATCGACTTCCACGCCTAACGACGGATAACGCTCGGCAGAAGCCGCTCTTCTCTCGAGCTCAGCCGACTGGACCTGGTTCATCTGGCTCTGAAAATCGGGACGAGCCTTGTAGGCGCTCTGAATTGCCTCATCAAGACCCGAGGGCGTCAGCTCTTGGTAAGGGACGTTGCTGGTTATCTCGAACGTTTGGCCCGAAGGGAGACCGATAGCTCGCGCCAAGACCAACTTCTCCTTCGCCAGGTCATTTCGCGCGACAATCACTTTCTGTTCCCGCGATTGCAGTTCCACCTGGGAGCGCAGAACGTCCACGGCGGAGGCGAGACCTGCTGTCTTCTGGTCAGACGTCTGCTGCAAGAGTGCCTTGGCAGTGTCCCGCTGCGATGTGGCAGACTCAACTTCCGATCGATCTGCGATGACCAGTAAATAGTTGGAGACAGTGACAAGAACGATCAGTTCCCGAGCATCTTTGGAGCTGAACTCTGCCGACTTAAGCTGCGCGCGTGAAGCTCGCAACCGCTGGATGGATGACCAATCAAAAGCGGATTCCGTGAGATAAGCCCGCGAGTCAAAATAGCCAAATGGACCAATGATCGGAGGTTCTCCGTGAATGGATATCCCGAAGGCCGCCTTTACATTGATTTGATGAACTCCGAAACCCGTATCAGTGATTAGATTGGGAAGCAACTCGCTCAGCACTTGCCAATGCTGCCCCTGCGCATCGGCAACGACGTCCGTGGCCAAAACTCCGCCTAGATTCTGCTTGAGCCCGAGGGCAACGGCGTCTCTGAGAGAGAGCGCCACCGGTGTTGCGCTGAGTTTCCCCGTAGGAACTCCGCCCAGATACGGATTCTGCGCTAGGGTTTGATACTTATTCTGCCCCGCTTGAACCGCTGCGCGCGGTGCTCCCGTTACTTCGGCCAGAGCAATCGGATTGTACGGCGCCGGCGTAGCTGGCGGGTTGTATTGTGCAAATGCCGTTACGCCGAGAATGGCAGGGCTAAGTAGGACTAGCTTATTCCAAGCTCTGGGCCGCACAGATCCTCCACTAAAACGGTCAGCAATTTGGACCAAGCCCTCAGGTTTTGAGCGCCACTCGAACAGCGTCAAGTAGAGTCTCGCTGTCAAAAGGTTTCGAAAGAAACTCCACTGCACCGCCTCGCATCGCCTGCAGTCGCATCTTTTCGTCGCCATGTGCGGTGATGAAGATGGTTGGGATGGGACAATGATCAGAGTTCAGCTTGGACTGGAGCTCTAGTCCTGACATCCCCGGCATCTTGATGTCGGCGATCAGGCACCCAGTTTCTTGTTGCTGGCCAGAGTTCAAGAAGAGTTCGGCCGAGCCAAAGGATTCCACTGAAAGACCTGCCGATCTCAGCAACCGTTGCACGGCGACTCGATACGATTCATCGTCTTCGATAACGACAACAATTTTTTCCTGCTTCTCCCTAGTCGTCATCCAGGTACAGGATCGATCCGCTCGCCGCAAAGCGCAATTGTCGATTGTGATAGGGCCGCTGACGTATATGTATAAGGACCCTTAAGGGCCATAGGCGGCTTGCGTCGGCGATTAGCGGTTTAGGTTAGTCGATTGCTGACAGCTTAAGCTTTTCGGCCAGTCTTCCCAATTCGGCGGGAGAGTTGACCTGCATCTTGCGCATCACGTGCCCGCGATGAACCGTCACGGTGACTTCGGTGGTGCCAAGTGTCGATGCAATCTGCTTCGTGAGCATGCCAGAAACAACAAGTTGCATCACCTCGCGCTCTCGTGCAGTCAAGCTCGCGTAGCGTCCCTTCAATCCTGCAATCTCATTCTGCTGGCATCTCGTTTCGTTGTCACGCTTCAGGGCTTGCTGAATCGCATCGATGAGATCCTGATCGCGGAAAGGCTTTGTCAGAAATTCCACGGCGCCATACTTCATCGCCTTGACACTCATGGGAATGTCTCCATGGCTGGTGATGAAAATGACGGGGATCCGCGCTCCTGCGCCAATTAATTTGTGTTGGACCTCCAAACCACTCATTCCAGGAAGTCGCACGTCTAGCACAAGGCAACTGGGACCATCTGGAAGCTTGTGCCGCAAGAAATCCTGTGGCGTAGCAAACGACTCCGAATGCAAACCTACTGTCCTTAACAAACGCTGCACGGCAGCACGCATCCGGGCATCATCATCAACAATGAACACGGTAGGAGCATCGGGAGAGCCCATTTAGCTACTCCACGATTGGGGGGAGTGTAAAGTGAAACGTTGCCCCCGCTCCGGAGTTTGCGGTGGCCCAAATACGGCCACCATGTGACTCGACAATAGAACGGGTAATGGACAGTCCCAGGCCTGTGCCGTGAAGCTTCGTCGTGAAGAACGCGTTAAACATTTTGTCTAGATCCTCGATCGGTAGTCCCACCCCGGCATCTCTAACCGAGATCAGCACTTGACCATCGGGGGTCAATTGCGACTTGATGCTGAGCTCACCGCTTATGTTCCGCATCGCATCAATGCCGTTCACCATGAGATTCATCAATGCCTGCTGCAACTGTACTCGATCCGCCGTCACCGTGGGGAGCCCTACGGCGAGATCGGTAAACATCGTAACCGAATGGCGATTCGCCTCATTGTGCAGCAGACGAACCATTTCTTTGATGAGTTCGTTTACGTCAACTATGCCCAGGTGCGGTGAACCTTTCTGGTACAGCGAGCGGACACGGTCAATAATATCGGCCGCACGCCTCGCATCGCTGGCCATTTCCAAGGCAGCTTCTCGCGCCTCCGGCATATCGGGCTGATCGCGATTAAGCAGTCGCAAGCACGCTTCCGCGTTGGTGACCGCCGCCCCAATTGGCTGCTTAATTTCGTGCGCCAGCGAAGCCGTCAGCTCGCCCATGGTGCTCACCCGAATTACGTGTGCAAGATCGGCCTGTACTCGACGTAATCTTTCGCGCTCCTCCTCCGCCTGCTTATTCTCCGTAACGTCCATCGACACTCCCACGAATTCCAATAAATCCCCAGATGAACTCAAAATTGGGCGGCCCACGGCACGAATGTATTTGCCTCGCGAACTCGGGTGCAGGATTCGGAACTCCACGTCGTATCCTGATTTGTCAGCGATTGCTCGGTTGATTGCTGCTTGGTACCGGGACCGGTCCTCAGGATGGATTCGCTGCAATCGTTGTTCCCAAGTGGGTATTCCGCATTGAGGATCCAAGCCGTGTATCCGATACCATTCCTCTGACGCATACGACCCGTTCAGGCTGGGAATCTCCCACGCCCAACTCCCTATGTGGGCCATTTGCTGCGCCTGGGCAAGATAACTCTCGCTGCGTCGCAAAGCTGTCTCGGCTCGCTTTCGTTCGCTCAAGTCAAGCACGAAAGAGACACCTTCGTTCCCGCTTCTTTCGAAGAGTGCGCCGCCGAGAAGTACAGACACCCGGCTACCATCTTTCCGTAGGTACTCCTTTTCGAAGGGCTGAAAGATGCCGGTCGTCTTTAGCTCGGCTATTGCCTGTTCGTCACGATCGCGCCATTCCGCGGGGTTGAGATCCGTCCAGCACACGCGTCGAGTGGCGAGATCTTCACGCTCGTATTGCACCAGGTGGAGAAATGCTTCGTTGGCCCCTGTAATTCCACCTTCGAGATTCCACATGAAAATTCCGACAACGTTCGCTTCGACCAAGCGCCGGATTTTGGCTTCCAAGCCACTTGCCATTTTACGGACTTCTGCTTCCGCCTTTTCTCGCTCGGCAACTTGGATTTTGAGGTTATCAATGTGCACCAGTGCTTGATACGCGGATGAGGCAACTTTCCCCAGAGAGGCCATAACTCGGTGATCTTCTGCATCGAACTTGCGACGATCGCTGTGCTTAATCGCCCAAATGCTGCCGACCGCGTTGCCAGCAACGTAAAACGGTACGAGCAGGCACTCTTCGGCTGCAGGAGTGATCAGCAGCAAATAGGGGGAGTGCCGCTCGAAATGTCTGAACAACAGGGTACGGTTATGGTCGAGCAGATCTCCGCAGCCGCCGAAACTGAGCGGGAGCCCATAAAATCTGGTGCCATCAACGTGCGGCGTTTTGCCATTCTTTGTTGGCAGGCTGAGGCCAGCGGAGTCACATTGGGTAATATCTTGAATCGTGGCCGCAAATGTGTGAAACATCGTACTCGGCGAGTCAGCCAACGCACTCACGAGCTTCACAAGCGCCCTGTTCTCCCGTTCATAATCGGCCGGGCGCGACGGACGACGCTGCAACTCTTCCGTGCAGAGGATCGACTTAAAGGGAACTGCGGCCTGCGGAATTGAAACGTTAAGTGAAAAATCTTTCTGCGGACTGCCGGACTGGGTCAAGTTACACCTCTCGTTTTATCGGCGAAAGGAATCCATCAAGAGTTTCCGTGCGCGCCGGGATTTTAAAGTTACAGGCGTCATCTGCGCGCGCCGCTCTGAAAGCTGCCCATTCAGAGTTCTATAGAATACCGGAATGAAAGTTCTGATCGCTGGAGGTACTGGCGCGATTGGCAAGCCATTGCTGCGTTATTTAGAGGACGCAGGACACGAGCCTTTTGCACTGGTTCGATCACCCACCGTCGGCACGATCGAGGCGAAAAGCGCGCATGAGCTGGTCGCCGACGCGCTTGATGCCGCATCTGTGTCGGAGGTGGTCCAGCATATCAAGCCTGATGTGATTATTAACGAACTCACATCCCTCCCGAAACATTACACGCCGGAGGAGATGAAGGCTTCTGCTGCGCGGGATAAAGAAGTGCGCGTTAAGGGAAATGCAAACCTGCTTGCGGCCGGGCGCGCCGCGAATTGCCGCCGTTACATTCTGCAATCTTCCGCCTTCTGGTATGCGCCCGGATCGGGACCGGCCGATGAAACCGCCTCGTTTGCATTTGAGGCTTCGCCCGGCATCGCCGCCGGATGCAGGACCTATGCTGATTTGGAGGCGGCGGCACAGGAATCCGGGCTACAGGCGGTGTTGTTACGGTATGGATTTTTCTACGGACCCGGAACTTGGTTCAGCCGAGAGGGGGACGTTGGCGAACAGGTTCGTCAACGCAAGGTGCCGCTGATCGGCAAGGGTGAGGGCATCTGGAATTGGGTGCATATTGACGATGCCGCAGCCGCCACTGTTGCGGCGCTCACTGCAGACCCGGGCGTCTATAACGTGGTTGAGGATCGGCCGGTTGCACAATCGGTCTGGCTTCCCGCGTTTTCAAAATTCCTCGGCGCCCCGGACCCGCCAGCCGCCTCGGAAGAGGAGGCACTACAGAATTCCGGGCCGGATACCGTTTACTACGCCACCAAGCTTCGCGGAGCGTCGAACCAGAAAGCAAAAAGGCAGCTGGCATTCCGACCGCGACCGCTCGAATGGCTCGGCGTGCAAGCAAGCGCAGCCGTGTAAATATGAAGAGCACAGTCTGCTAAGCGAGCGCCGCGCTCGCGACGGTCTGCCCGGCTCAGCTCCTCCCCAGGACTAACGAAGCTGCTTTCCAGTCTTGTTCCATCCGTGAAAGGCCGACAGGTCGCCTGCGTTCCATGCGTCGCGGAGTCCTGGCTTGCTCAGATCCCAGTCGGGGCGAATTTCTCTGGTCACGGCCCGCAGGTCGCGCCAAAGGTCGTTGACGGAAGGCCGATCCCAGAACCAATAACCGTTATAGATGCTATGGACAACGAGTCCCGGCTTCAGTTCGATCGTGTGCGGAACCATGGGATTGTGCTCGGGGTCGGTGTACTCCTGGATGTCGAGGTCCTTCTGAACCGTTCTGCCGGGGTCGGATAGAAAGGTCCACGCGGCGCCAACCGACGCACGGAACTCCTGGAGTGTATGGTGATCATCGGTAGAGATCGTCGCAATCCGGGTGTATGCAACAGCGATCTTCGGGTAGAACGCGGCAAGTTCCAGATGCTGCTGGTGTTCTTTCGGGCAGTAGTGGCCACGGGCAAGCGTCAGGATGAGCGGATCATCGCCCTGCAGTTCGCTGATCTTGCGCAGTGTGCTCGTGTGATCGGGCAACTGAAAGTCAGAAAAAACAGACCCCGGTACGAGCCTCACAGTTGTTCTCCATCCTTTTGAGCTTAATGCGCGATTTTCAACCTCGCGATGATCTCGGTTAGCTCTCGACGTGGACAGCGATAATCAGCATCATGGCTCGGCTACTGTCGGTAAATGTCGGTCTCCCGCGCGACATCGAGTGGAGGGGTCGCACCGTGCACACGGGGATCTGGAAGAGCTCAATTGCCGGCTGTTGCCGCGTTCGTCGGCTGAATCTTGAGGGAGACGGTCAAGGCGATCTGGGCGGGCACGGAGGCGAACAGCGAGCCGTCTTTGTGTACCAGATTGAGTCGTATCGTCATTGGCAGGAGCAACTGAAAAGGCCGGAATTGGGCGACGTGAAGTCCTCAGGACAGTTCGGCGAGAATTTCACAATCGAAGGATTGCCCGATGATGCCGTATGCATTGGCGATCGTTATCGGATAGGAAGCGCTCTCTTCGAAGTCACGCAACCTCGCGTTACTTGCTATCGGGTCGGCATTCGGATGAACGAACCTCGAATGCCCGCGCTGCTGACCTCCAGCGGACGTCCTGGATTCTACTTTCGCGTTCTCGAGGAAGGCGAAGTGGGCGCGGGCGACGAGATCGTGAAGGTGGGCGAGTCGAAAGAGCGAATGACGGTTGCTGAGATCAATGCGCTGCTCTATTCCCCAAAGCATCCGCGTGATCTGTTGGAACGCGCATTGCGAATCGAGGCTCTCTCGCCGGGATGGCGCGGATCATTCGAAGCATTGCTGCGGAACCCGACGAGTGGAAACGCGGGGCTCATGCCGGAAGCAGCGGCGCACCCCGCCGCACCAGGATTTCACCGGCTCGTCGTGATGTCGATCCTTTGGGAGTCTGCGGATGTTCTTTCGGTGACGATGCAAAATCCAGGCGGTCAGCCGCTCCCAGCAGCTCTGGCAGGCCAGTATGTCATTATTCGCCTTCAGCCGGCCCATGGAGGTGCCATGCTTTTTCGCAGCTACTCGCTCTCTGGGCCTCCGTCGGCCGAGCGGTATCGAATCAGCGTAAAGATCGCGCCGAACGGTGCGGCGGGGACGTGGCTGCGCGCCTATCTGCGGCTTGGCGATACGCTCGATGTCAGTTCACCTCGCGGAAGCTTCATTCTGCAAATCGGCGAGCGGCCGATTGTTCTACTGAGTGCAGGAATCGGCGCGACACCGGTGCTGGCGATGTTGCACGCGCTCGTTTCGGCCGGGTCAACTCAGCAAGTTTTGTGGCTGCATGCGGCTCGCGATCGCGAACATCATGCCTTTGCCGGCGAAGTGCGCCGCCTGATTGCCAAGCTCCCGCACGGCCGAAGTTACGTCTGTTACAGCAAGCCGACGGCGTCGGACAGGATGATCGAAGATTTCGATAGGGCCGGTCATTTGTCACGATCGGTATTCGAGGAGGCCGGCATGCGGCGAGAGGCGGACGTTTACCTATGCGGGCCCGTCGGCTTCATGGCAGAAATGCGTGCGGCCCTAGCATCCTTTGACATCGCGCCGGAGCGGATTCTCGTTGAGATCTTCAACGGCGGCGAATCGATGACGCCAGGTATCGTCAGTGCACCAACGCGAATTCCGCATGTGCCAGAGAACGACGCCAAGACGGGGCCGCTGGTGTCTTTCGCGCGTAGCGGGATCGCCGCGCATTGGAAGACACCGGCATATCAAAGCATTTTGGAATTAGCTGAAGCGTGCCACGTTCCCGTCCGTTGGGCTTGCCGAACCGGTGTGTGCCATAGCTGTGAGAGTGGTTTGGTCTCGGGAGCCGTCATTTACGGATCAGAGCCGCTCGACAAACCCGCCGAGGGCAACATTCTCGTTTGCTGCTCACAACCGGCAGCCGATGTTGTCATTGATCTGTGAAGCCACCGCCGCTCAGGCGCCTCTCACGATGAACCCGGGAATGCCGGTTCCAGTCACCAGATTCAACCTTTGTCGCGTCTGGATAGCGTTGATCTGCTCTATTGCGTCGTCGGGAAGGGCGGAGACGTCGAAATTTTCCTTCGCGCGAGGAAGAGTCTTCGGTGTTGTCAGGACCGCAGTCCCACGCTGTATCGCCCACGCAAGCAATACTTGGGCGGGAGTCTTGCTGACTTGCTGCGCAACCGCTAGGATGACTGGATCTTCCAGGACCCCCGGCGTCATCCCGTGACCCAGCGGCGCAAAGGCGAGCATCACAACTCCATTGATTCTGCAGAACTCCAGGATCTCGGTTTCTGGCAGGTAGGGATGGGATTCGATCTGGACCACCGCGGGTTTGATACTGGCCTTCTCGAACACCTCCCGCAGTTGCTGGAGACTCACGTCGGACAAGCCGATCGCCTTGCATTCGCCGCGATCCATGAGATTTTCCATTGCCTTCCAGGTATCCATCAGAGTGATGCCCTTATCGTAAATAACATTGCCATTTTGGTCCCTTGGATCCTGGTCGTCCCCCGGCTGAAAGGCGTAAGGGGTATGCACCAGATACAGATCGATGTACTCTACTTGCAGCCTCTTGCGGCTAGCTTCGATCGCAGGCTGGACTCGCTCCGGGCGATGATTGTTGTTCCAAAGCTTTGTCGTGAGGAACAATTCATTGCGGTTCAGCCAGCCGGAGTCGACGGCTTCTCGAATTGCCTGGCCAACCTGTTCCTCGTTCCGGTATCGCTCGGAGCAATCGAGGTGGCGGAACCCAGTTTCAAGCGCTGTCCTGGTTGCGTTTCCTGTCTCGGTTGGATCGGGAATCAACGTGCCAAATCCCAAAGCAGGCATTGTGCCTGCCCCTCCGCGAAGCGGTAGTTTCTTATCTCTGAGATTTTCGGATTGTTGCATGTGCTCCTCTCTCATCGAACTCAGGCTCTCCGATGTCCCCTACTGATGGATTGCACCAACAAGCTGCGGCTCAGTCTCAGTACGATTGATCCGTTGAAGTTTACCAACGACGAGCGGGAGCTGCGCCATCCACATGGAGAATCTCTCCGCTCACATGACCCGCCTGCACCAGGTAAATCACGGCGTCGGTAATGTCTTCCACCGTCGCCTTTTTCATGGTTGGCTGCGGCGACGATTCGTTGGGATCATCCGGGTGCATCGGCGTATTCACAACGCCGGGAGCTACGGCATTGAAACGAATCCCAGCCTTGGCATACTCAGTTGCGAGATTCATAGTCGCCGAATTTAGACCTCCCTTCGTAATCATCGAAATCGAACCGTTCGTGCCGGCAATTGGCCGGTCGGCGAGCGCAGCGGTAATACTCACAACGCAACCCGATTTCTGCTTAAGCATCTCTTTCACAGCGCGCTGAGTCATGTAGAAGAATCCAAGTAAATTCGTGGAGACCAGCGCGTTGAAGTCTTCGACAGTAAAGTCAGTGAAAGGCTTGGTTAGGAAGATACCAGCGGTATTGACCAAAACGTCGACAGCTCCGAAGTTCTTGATGGCCGCACCCACAGCATCGTCGGCCGTTTGTTGCTTGCCGATATCGCCCACGAGCACAGCCAGGCTGCGGGAGTCAACTAACTTTGCATTCGCGTTATGCGAGGTCGCGACGACGTTATAACCTTCTTCCAGAAATCTGGTGACTAAGCCCGAGCCAATGCCTCCCGAAGCTCCGGTTATGATTGCTGTTTTCTTGCCCGGCATGGATGACCTCTCGTTTTAGGGCTCCGAACGGAATACACGGCCGTGTACGACTACCTCGGATTTTTCATCCCACCCAGCGCGCCTTGGGCCTTCGCGAGAAAAGCCGAGGAATCCTCCCACCAATGCGGCGATTTGATCTGCTGCCGTGTCCAATGCAAAATGACCGCCGTCCACAATATGAACTTCAGCATTCGGCACATCTTTGCGATAACGTTCCGGCTCGCCCGGGTCGAAGGAGAGCTCATACTTGCCCCATATCACCAGCAGTCGCGGTTGGTTCTCGCGCATCCACGCTTGCCACGCCGGGTAGGCGTCCACGTTGGTTCGATAATCGTAGAACAAATCGCTTTGAATCTCACCCTGGCTGGGCTGACTTAGAAAACAGAATTCGTCAGTCCAGAGATCGGGGTTGTACCGTTCCAAATTCGGATCGTTTCCAACGTGACGAGTGCGTGCGGCGTCCAACGAGAGCAAATTTGCGCGCAGGGCCCTCTCGTTCGACGCGCGGTCCGCCCAAAACGCCCGCCGGGTTTTCCAATTCGCACCGAGGCCTTCATTGTGTGCGACCGCGTCTTGAACAATGAGAGCGTCCACACGTTCGGCGTGCGCCAGCAGCATGCGAAAACCTACCGGGCCGCCATAATCTTGCATGTACAGCGCATAGCGCCGGAGGCCAAGCGCTTCGGTGAATGCATTCATGATCTCGGCGTAGTGATCGAATGTGTACGCGAACGCCTTCGGGTCCGGCCAATCGCTGTGTCCGAAGCCGGGGTAGTCGGGCGCGATCATGTGATAGCGATCGGAAAGCCTGTCGAAGAGCGGCTCGAACATGCGCGAGGATGACGGAAGTCCGTGAAGCAGAAGCAATGTCGGCGCGTCTTTCTGGCCGGTCTCGCGGTAGAAAATGGAGAGCCCGTCGATCTTTGTGGTGCGATAGAGCGTCGGACGTTCCATGGAAAGTTCCTTCCCGTTAACTCCGGCGAACAATTTTCCGTTAGACGATTTGCAAAGCGAGCCGAGCCGACATCGTGAAGATGGATCAGCCCCCAACTGCCGACGTGCTTCTTTGGCCCTTGAGTGCCGGCAGAAGAAGTTTCAAGAGCGCTTCATCGGAGAACGGATTCTGACCCGAGATCAGCTCGCGATCTTGAAGGACGTAGCTTTGCCATGGAGCGACAACGCTTACGTCACCGCCCGCCGTACGCAAGGCGAAGTCCGGGTAGAAGAGAACCTTACCACCAATCTCCAGCGGCTCCCGCTGCTGCTCTTCCGCTGTCGAAAAGATTGTCATCCTATATCCGGAATAGATCCAACCTTGAGCCTTTGCCTGCGCTCCGGCTATATCGCCCGCCGCCAGCGCGCCGACAAACTCAGTCGAATTCGGAAGAGCCGAGAGTAGTGAAATCGGTCCATGGCAGAGCACTGCCGTGGGCTTGGATGTTTCATGAAAGTGTCTCATCACGGTGCCGGCGTCGGGATCATCGAGGAGGTCGATCATCGGGCCATGACCGCCGGGGACGAAAACAGCGTCATATTGATCGAGGCGGGATGCGATGACATCCGAGATGCGAGTTGGATTCTTGAGCCCAGTGAGGGTGTCGCGAAATTTCAGATAGTCCTGAAGCTTAGCCTCGTCTCCACCGAAGAAGTCGGGTACAGCTGAATGGACATCCATTTGGGGCGTGTTGCCTTTCGGGTTGGCGAAAGTGATTTCGTAGCCTTCCTTCATCAGGGCGCGTACGGGAACTGTCAGCTCGTTGAGGTAATAGCCAGCGCCGGCATAAACTTTGCCATCTTTCAACGGCAAGCCATGACCGCTCGAGACCAGCACCAAGATTTTTCCATTTGTTGTCATTTCGTTTCCTCTCTGAAATCGAATCTGTTCCGCGGGATCTCGCCGGGCGCTAACCGTACTTCATCCCAGTGCTCTGTCCGACCTCGATAATGTAACCGTCGGGATCGCGGATATAGCAGCGCGTCTCGCCGTACTTGGGGATGGGCTCCGTGATGAACTCTGCTCCTCGACTTTGCCAAAGTTCATAGCACGCTTGAATATCCGCCACGCGGAAATTCATAAAGCTGTTGATGTGGTTCGGATCAGGGACGCTGAGCGTTACTGTCGGCTTGTCCGGCGTCGGCCCGCCTCCAACGTTCAGAATCATCCAGATATTCGCAAGCTGAAGGTACCCAGGCGCGTTGCCGTCACCCAGGCTCAGAACGCGAGCGCCGAAGACCCTTTCGTAGTAGCGAGCCGATCGCTCGATGTCGGTGACGGTAAGAAAATGCGCGATGCTCATCCCCTCTCGCGGAGGCATCTCGTAGCTCTTCTGTTCGACTTGTACGCTGCTCAACATCGTCATAATTGCTCCTATCAGAAATTTGATTAAGCCAGAAACCGGACGACGAATCTATTGGACTAACGTATCGATCAGTATCGGAGCATGGTGGTCTGCTCGGATTCGATATCGGGAGGATCTAACGCGGTAAGTGCTTTCTCTCTGCGACGGTAAGGTCGGCGACATAGCGCCAGGACATTGTGGAAACCTCAATCACGGCTGGGCAGTTGCTCTCTTTAGCTGTGACTGTCACAGCAGAGCAGCATGTCGATTCTGTGTTGCGAAAAATTGTCGAAGGGCTGGCCTCCCAGCCAGACGTGGCCTTGGTTCGCATTTGGTTACTGCCGTCCGTCCACATTCCTAATGCTTGGCAGGAAGGTGCACATTCTCAAGATGGGATAGCGCATCTTCGCCTCGTTGCAAGCGCCGGAAAACCCATCGGGTCTCCAGGAGAGGACTGGTCATTTCTGCAGGGACGGTTTTCCAGATTCCCGCTGCATATCGGAAAGGTTGGTCAGGTGGCAGCCGATGGGCATCCGATTTTCATAAAGGACCTCGCTCCTCAGGACACTTGGGTCGTTCGACCGGAATGGGCAGAGCGTGAGAAGATTCGGAGTTTTGCAGGTCATCCTTTGATTTTTCAGGAAAAATTGCTAGGTGTCATCGGTCTCTTTAGCCGTAGACCGCTGGGCGAGCAAGAGTTCACCTGGCTAGGGTTGTTTGCAAATCACGCCGCTGTCTCGATCGCCAATGCACGCGCATTTGAGGAGGTGGCCGAGCGGCAAAAGGGAGAAGCAGAAGTCCGTGAACTGGCAAGTGGGTTGGAAGCCAAGATTCGACGGCTCGTCGAAGCCAATGTTGTCGGGATCGTCATGTTTACTCTCGAAGGCGCAATCACCGGGGCCAATGACGCATTTCTCCAAATGGTGCAATACAGCCGTGAAGATCTCTCCGCCGGTCGCGTGGTTTGGACGGACCTTACGCCCGCGGAATGGCGCACTCGTGACGAAGACGCGATAAACGAGTTACGATCGACCGCCGTCTTTCAGCCATTCGAGAAAGAGTACGTTCGGAAAGATGGCAGCCGGGTGCCCGTATTGCTGGGCGGCGCGCTCTTCGAAGAGGGTGGGAACGAAGGTGTAGCGTTCAGTGTCGATTTGAGCGAGCAAAAGCAAGCGGAGAGAGCTTTACGACGTAGCGAGGCATTCCTCGCCGAAGGCCAGCGTCTCGGCCAAATCGGCAGCTATTCCTGGCGGGTCACGACAGGCGAAATCACGTGGTCAGAGCAGCTCTATCGCATCTACGAATTTGAAATTGGTGTGCCGCTGACTCTCGATCTTATCCGTACTCGAGTTCATCCGGAAGATCTCACGTTGTACGAAAAAATGGTCGAACAGGCGCGAAACGGCGCAAACGACTTTGAATGGCACTACCGCTTGCTGATGCCAAACCACTCGATCAAGTACCTGCATGCATTCGCGCGTGCAACCAGGGACCAGCACAGCGAACTGGAGTACATCGCCGCGATTCAGGATGTCACGCTGCGCCACCTCTCGGAAGAGGCGCGCGACAGGGCCGCATCGGAACTTGCACACGTTGCCAGGGTGATGAGCCTCGGAAAACTGGCAGCATCAATCGCCCACGAAATCAACCAGCCGCTGTCCGGCATTGTCACCAACGCCAGCACCTGTCAGCGGATGCTGGCCGCCGCACCTCCCAATGTTGACGGCGCTCTCGAAACTGCGCGTCGAACGATTCGCGACGCTAACCGCGCTTCTGAAGTGATCACGCGCTTGCGCGCACTCTTCAGCAGGAAAGAAACTGCGGCTGAATCGGTCGACTTGAACGAGGCCACACGAGAGGTGATTGCGTTGTCTTTAAGTGGGCTTCAGAGAAATCAAGTGGTTGTGCGGTCGGAGTTGGCCGAAGACCTTCCACTCGTCATGGGCGATCGCGTCCAGCTTCAACAAGTCATCCTGAACTTGCTGCGAAACGCCGCCGATGCAATGAGCACCGTCGATCATCGCCCACGAGAGTTGCTGGTTAGAACTGTACGAACTGAAGGGGACCAGGTCCAGCTAAGCGTCAAAGATGCGGGAGTCGGTTTCCCGCCTGAAGCCGCGGACAAGATCTTCGAAGCCTTCTACACGACCAAAGCCGACGGTATGGGAATCGGGCTTTCCATCAGCCGCTCCATCATTGAGACTCACGACGGACGTCTCTGGGCGACACGGAACGATGGCCCGGGATCGACCTTTTCGTTTGCCATTCCCTGTGCACGGGAGCATGTGGCTGATTCCCGGAAGTTGCCTCCATCGGTCTGATGCATCGACAGACGCGGCATAATTTAATCCACTGCCCACAATCGGGAAAGGGATAATACCAAAGCACAATGGCAGTCCCCGTTGCAATGGGGGATTCTTTTGCCATGGGGCGCCCTCAGGGCAGGGGTAGGAACGAACGCCCGCTTCTATCGGTAGTCGACGATGATCAGTCGGTGCGCGAGTCGCTGCCTGACCTGATTAGGGAATTCGGCTTTGCGGCTCGAGTCTTTTCGTCAGCGGAAGGCTTCCTCTCATCCGGCTCGATCGATGAGACTAGCTGTCTCATCCTCGACATTGCTATGCCGGGTATGACGGGACCGGAACTGCAACAGGAGCTAAAGCGTCGCGGGCAAAAGATCCCGATCGTATTCATCACCGGCCACAAAGACGAGACTACTCGCGCTCTAATGCTCGAACAAGGCGCCGCTGGGTTTCTGTTCAAGCCATTCATTGACGCAGACCTGCTTGAGGCCATCAAAAGGGCTCTCGCGGCGGTTTGAGGTCCCACCCCGTTAATCTCTGGGGTACAGTGAATTTGGCGCACACGTGGCTGTGAGGTGAGGGAGTTTGCCAATGTCGACCGCCCTGCCTGTCGTATATATTGTTGATGACGATGTTTCCGTGCGCGAATCGCTGGAACTTTTAGTCCGAAATGAGGGCTGGAAGCCGGAAACATTCGCATCCGCACAGGAATTCCTCAACCACCCAAGAACACTGGTCCCGAGCTGCCTTGTCCTTGACCTTTCACTCCCGGACCTGAACGGCCTCGAATTGCAGAAGCACCTCGCCGTGGAACACGTCGACGTGCCGATCATTTTCATTACGGGTTGTGGAGATGTGCCCAAGTCGGTGCAAGCCATGAAAGCCGGTGCTCTTGAATTTTTGACCAAGCCACTCAATACCGACGCCCTCTTGAGCGCCATCCGAAACGCCCTGCAACGAAGCCGTCTCGCCCTTGCTCAGGACGTCGAGATGCAGGAACTTCGGAACTGTTACGCCTCACTTACTCACCGGGAACAGCAGGTGATGGCGTTAGTAGTCTCGGGACTACTAAATAAACAAGTTGGCGGCGAGCTCGGGATCAGCGAAATTACGGTTAAAGCACATCGTGGGCAGGTCATGCGAAAGTTGAAGGCCAATTCCCTCGCTGAGCTGGTTAAGATCGCCGCCAAGCTCGGAACTTTCCGAGCGACCGCATCTGAGATGATCGACGCCAGCTAATTTAGCTGCGATTCCCAATTGGCTGGAACTCTTCCTGCCGGTCCAGGTACTGGTTGATCCTCCGGATGCGAATGCGGTGGAAGCAACTCCACGCCCTTGATCATCCTCCGCGTCTCGTAATCGAAGAACCAATCCTCGCCCCGCTCGAAGCTGGCAATAATCGGATGACCTGTTGCCGCCGCATGTTTGGACGCATGCTGGCCCGGAGAACTGTCGCAGCAACCGATGTGCCCACACTCCGCACACCGGCGCAGATGAAACCACCAACCTCTAGGTGATGACAGGCATTCGACACACCGATCACCACTCGGCTTCGAGGCGGGGTTGATTCCGCGCCGGTCTTTTTTCATTTCCGATTTTCCTTTGCTGTCTTCTGTTCGCAAAATGATGTCAGGGCACCCGCAAGATCTTCCCGGCGCCGCCCTTTTCTGCTGCTGCTTGCGCCACGGCCGCTTCACGAAGCGGCAGTTTCAGGCGAATCGGGATTACTAGCTTGCCATCTCGCACCGCTTCGGCCATGAACTCGAGCGTTTTCCTGTCGGATTTCGAGAACACTGGTACCACCTTTACAGATGGGTGCTCCGCGGCGTTCCGCGGTGCCCCAACAAGGGATGCATACACGCCTCCTGACTTGACCTTTGCGATCAGTTTCTCGGCGGCCCTTCCGCCGACCGTATCCGCTACCGCATCGACCTGGGGAAGATTCGCAATCGCGGTGTCGTCGTCCGTCGCGACGACCTGATCCTCTGGTGTGCTCCCCTTCACAAAAAGGTTTTCTAAACCTGATCAACTTGCGTGTCGGACAGTTGCAATTAAGCCACCGATGCGGAATAAAACAATTGGACGATGGTATCGCCCGTAGCCGGAAGTACTGCAGTCCATACAAAGGTATCGGCGATACTATCGTCCAATTGCTGGGTCAAGTTTGTTCTGGCTTAATCGTGACGGCCCCGGCCTCAAATGGTATTTAGAAAAGGATTCGCATATGAAAACGATCCGAATTGTGACCGCGGCACTGCTGATGACCGCAAGCGCGTGGGCGCTGCACGTCGTGTTGGCGGGGCAACCGGTCAACACGACCTCCAATAAAAAAAAGGAGAGGAGCCGTTCGATATGACAAACGAAAAGGTGATCATGCTGATCGAAGCGAAAATTCAGCCGCAGCACCGCGCGGAGCTTGTCGAGGCCGCACATGAATACCTGCCATTGGTGCGGGCGGAGGCGGGTGTGGAAGCGTTTTACATAGCGGCCCGAAAAGACGATCCCAATACGTTCGTTTTCTACGAGGTTTACAGGTCGCAAGCAGCGCAGGATTTCCATCTGCAGCAAGACTTCACGAAGAAATTCCTGGCGACGTTAAAGAGCGCGCAGGTGGGAGACCGAGCGCGGACAAATCTTGTCGAGTTGGGCCTGGAAGAACAGACACATTCCAATTAGCGAGATTTTCAGCACCTGGGAGCCTTGAGTGTAAAGCCGGTGGCGCCGTTTCCGGATCGTTCCTTAGTATTTAGAAACTGTAAGTCAGCTACGTCCCAACAAGTAGTCTCGAAGGGTAGAGTTTGAGCCACCCAAGCGAAACGCACCGTGGCGAACTGAAGGCCTAATGAGTTGCTTAATCCAGCCCTCAACCGATCTTTTGCATTTACGCCGCTTCAGATTCGTGCCAGTCGCCGTCGATCTCGCCGGCCCTGCATATGTTTGGATATATAAGGATGCCAGCCTGCACGGCTGGCACTCACGCGAGAAAACACCAATAAATTCGGGCCTTTCCTACGTAGGGCGGTACGCTTAGTTCATTAAAGAAGGGCGCGCGAGTCAGCCCGCTGGCCGTAAGTTACTGAAACATGGAGCGGGAGACGGGGATCGAACCCGCGACGTCCAGCTTGGGAAACTAGTCGTGGATTGTCAATAAAGAACTTATGCGTCCATGGCGGTAAATACTGAACATAGAAAACGGTGCCGTTTCAGCGTATTTTGCTTTTGCCCCTCTTAACGCATTAATCGCAGTAACGAGAAGGGGCCTGCTTTAGCTTCCGATTTGCCCACCTGAGAGCCTCGCCTTGAGGACTCGCCGGACTGTTCGGCGATGTCGCCGCGAGGTGAGCATTTGAACAATAGACTGCAACCGGTAGCCGCCCAACAAACGGCGGTCCACCGACATCACGGGTTTGAATCTGCTGGGTCGATCCTCCGAGGTCTCCCCGGTGATCTGGTCGTCTCAAAACAAAAACTTCGGCGAGCTGACGCCATCGCCTGCGTCCGGCTGAAACGTCAGGAGGCGAATCAGAACCTCGGGTTCGCGTCGCGGCCATTCGTGCTCTGCGGACTGCCCATCAAGAAGCCCGCAGCCGGCCAGTTGCTCCACGAAAGGCGCAACGGCCAGTTCTCACTTCAGGTGACCGGCCATCCGTCATATGGTCTTCCCTGGGGCCAGGATCGGCTGATTCCGATCTTCCTGGCGACCTTGGCAATCCGCCAACAGCGCCAAACCATCCAGTTTCGAAGCGCGGCGGAGATGCTTGAGTCTTTCGGGATGCAGCAGGGCGGGACACAGTACAGGAGATTGGTCGCCGCATTTCAGCGCATATTCGGCGCGACTATTTTCTTCGGGACCGACACACAACGGGAGCGGGCGGCCGTGGTTCATCAGGCGCGGTTCAATTTCATGAGCGAAGCGCGAATCTGGTATTCGCGTGACGCGGATCAGGCAACTCTACCCGGCGGCGGTTTTCAAAATGAAATCGTCCTCAGCCACGAGTTTTTCAAAGAGATCATGAGCCACCCGATTCCGACCGACATGGAGGCGGCGAAAGCACTCTCATGTTCACCCGCCGCTCTCGACCTATTCATGTGGCTGTCCTATCGCTGCTTCGTGGCAAAGGGCCGCGAGCGTGTTCCGCTTTTTGGGGACTTCGGATTGGTGAACCAGCTCGGCAGTTCCGAATACGCCAGACCGAGGAAGTTTCGGGAACGGCTCGAAGGTTGGCTGGACCTGGTCAGGGCGATGTGGCCGGAGTGTCCGGCCGTAATGGACACGGCCGGCACTGGACTTTGGGTGGACCGAGCCGCTGCCGTTATGCCGGCGGGAGGTAAATGATGCAGGCTTCAGAAGTCGGAATCGGCATCTGGCGACCTTCGTTGGAGCAAATCGAAGCCACAGTTGCCGATCATCTCGGAAGTGGACGCGTCCCTGGGAATCAGGCTGGCCCTTGTTTGAGTCGGCAGGTCTCCATGTATCTGGCCAAGAACGTGGGAGGATGGAGCACCACCAGGATCGGACGGTTCTACAATGGTCGACATCACACCACGGTTCTTCACGCGATCGAAAAAATCGGCCGACTTCGGCGGACCGATGAGTCCCTAGATTCATTGATCGAAGTGCTTACCGACGAACTCAGTCCCCACATTGAAAGCCGCCGGCTGGAATGCTCGGGGTCTCATTGGACCAATACGTTGATTGAAGTCGTGACCAGTCGGGTACTTAGGGAGATTGGTCTTAGCACAAGTAAATGACGCTCTACACGAGATCGGACTCAGATGAGGTCGCGAAATGACGCCAGCGCAATCCGAAAGCGGTGGTGTTCAAGGATGGCTTTTGCGGCGTCGGCCTCTTCCACGCTCAGAAGTCCGGCGCGGATGAACAACACGTAAACACCGGGTGTGTTGATAATTCGTGCGTCCCCCAGGCGCTGCTTGGCCTCCCTTAGAAAAATTCGCTTCTCGTCGCATGCCACGTGCCAACCTCGCGTCTGCGCGATCGCAAGGCAGGCAGATTCTCCAAGCCCGAGCCGGTTGGATAAGTCGGCGAAAACGCCCAATTCGCTCGCATCGGCAAGTGAGACCCTCTCCAGAATGCCGTCAGCCACAAGTCGATTCAGCAGTTCGGCCTGAACCGGCTCCGTGATCTCTGCGATGACCTCTTCCGGGACCACAAAGCAAAATCCGGACAGTCGAGCCAGCAATTGTAAGTGCGATGTGTGATGAAGATTGATCACAACACTGGAATCGGTCACCACAATACGGATGATCTGGTCGGTGCTCAATCTTAGACCGCCGGAACAAAAACCTCGGCAGGCTCGTCTTGCCCGAGGCCCAGGTTATCAATTACGATCTCAAGCTCTCCAGATTCAACGCCGAGCTTGCCGGCGATCTCCAGCAACTTCCGCCGACTGATCTTATCGCGCCTATAGGCCTCAAGGGCGAGAAACAAATAGCGGCGGTGAAATGCGGTGATGTTCTCTTCTGCCGAAGGCTGAATCAAGCCGAAGAGACTAGCAAGTTGTTGGCTCATGCCGCCTTGATCCAGTTGTCGCATGCTTTCGAATTGCTTGTCAGTAATGAGACGCAGATTGAGTAGCCTGTAGAGCGCCGACAAAACGCTAACGCCAAAATGATATGCGAGTTTCACGGCGTCGTAAATTTGCAAATCCTGGCTTCCACCCGCCGTCCGGGTATCCACCGGAACAACGCCGCTTTCGTCGAATATGTCGGCGTGCATCCTGCTCGCGCCACCTTTGCCGAGAGTGCTAACGAACTGGCGAACTCCCTCTTCTGGCATTAGGAAATTGGCGGCGAACACATTGGCTCGAACTTCAAGCAGATCCGCCCTCTCGGACTCCCTACTAACGTGTCCGGTTTGCGCGCGGTCGAGGAGAAGATGTGCGTACTCGTGACACCAGGAAAATCTCTGCCGAACTGCCGGATGTTCACGATTGACCACCAAGAAAAGGCCCACGTCCGGGTGACTAATCATCAACCCGGAGATGCCTGATGGCATCGCGATCAATCCCGTTCGGATGCCTTGAGCCTCCAGGAGCGAAGGCATATCCGAAACTGGTGCGGAACCAAGCCCAAGCCGCCGCCGCTCTTCCTGTGCTGCCTGGGTCCCGCTCTGAATGGCGTCCCACTTCGAGTTGAGCGTGACGGATGGGTAAGCGGCAACACTCGCGGTGCTGCGGCTGATACTTAGAAGAGCCTCCAAATCCCGCAGACTGTGCCCGAGGGCGATGCAGTCGCGGAGTGCCGTTCTGACGCCATCTCCGGCATCATCCTCTGCCCGCAACAGCACGGACGCCAAGCTGTTCTCATCGAAGCTTTCAGAAACGAATTCACGAATATCACGAGCATATAAATATGCGAGTCGAGAAAGCTCCAAACCCGATACCGACCGATTCCCGAGTTCGATCTGAGCAACAGTTGCGCGAGCCATCGCCATTTCTCGGGCGGCGTCATCCTGCGTCAGACCACTAGATTCACGGGCTTGCTTTAACCTTCTGCCGAGCTCACATTGATCGATTGCCATATGAATTCTCCACCTAGCATACAAACGGAAGGCAACGCGGGGTTGCGAAGTCGAGGGCCACGTGCGACAGGTAGCCCGCGAAAAATCCTGCAAGAAAGCCTGCCAGTAAACGACAAGCCGTCTCCATCAATGAATGCCAAGCCACTAAGATCGGATCCTGGCACTGAGTTGCCTGCCAGCGATGACCATCTGCCTTCTGGCGGAGGTCCTCCTGCATAGAATCGAGGCGATGCTGCCACACGACAGAACCCATCGCCACCGGACAAAACCCGTGTCCGAGCGAACGATGTCCTGGCCATGTCGGCGGATCTATCAGATCGGGCAGAAGGCCGCCGATGAGACCCCCAATTAACCCGCCGCAGCCCTCTACAAAACGTGATAAGTCGCTTTGGAACTGGGACTTATGAGCGGCGTAGAACACTCCGGCAGGGGTGGAGACGGCGATGTGAACAGAGCGATTCGGCATGGCACCTCGCTAAAAATATAACACAACCTGGCAGAATTTGGAATATGTGATATATTTATTGTGAGGACCACCACCTTGCTACTTGTCGAACCGCAACGAAAAATCGTCTCTCCCCGATCCAGCTGGGTGGACCGGCAACTCAATCGCGTATGCGTGCAACTCGAATTGACCGCCACGCAATACAAGGATGCTGAAAAAAAATATCGAGCAGTCGGCGGGTGGCTTTCGGACCTCGGCAGCCCGCTGGCGGTATATGAACCTGAGATTTATCCGCAGGGTTCAATGCTCCTGGGAACAACCGTACGTCCTCAAGGGCGGATCGAATACGATTTGGATTTGGTGTGCCAACTCCACTGGTGCGCAAACCAGCCTCCCATGACCATTTATGACTGGGTGCATGATCGAATCGCGGACCATGAGACATACGCCGCGATGCTCGAAAAGCTGAAGCGTTGCCTGCGCCTCAATTATGCGGGCGATTTCCACATGGATATTCTTCCGGCGTGTCCGAATGATCAGATTGGCAATGGCTCAATTGTCGTGCCGGATTGCAAGCTGGTGTGCTGGATGCACACTAACCCAAAAGGTTTTGCCGCATGGTTTTTCGAACAGTGCCGTCGTCAAGAGTCGGATGAGCGCAGGGTGATGTTGAAGGACTCCGTGGCGCCGATCCCCTCCCCAGTACCTTCCGAATTCAAGTATTCCTTGCAACGGATTGTGCAGCTCATGAAGCGGCACAGAGATCTTTATTTCCACGGCGGAAGAGACATCGCCCGTTCGGTAATCCTGACCACGCTGGCAGGCATGTTCTATCGAGGAGACCGGTCGCTGAGTTCAGCTCTCGATGGCGTGCTAGACGGAATTTCCGCGGCACTGGCCGTTCACACACAGGTTCCCCGGATCGAGAACCCAGTTCATCCCAGCGAAAACTTTGCGGATACCTGGGACCACGAGAAGTACCAGAAATTTAAGGCGTATATTGGAAACTTCAGGCGCGGCCTGAAGGCCGTGCTGTACCCCACTGCTCAGGATGAACAGCGCGGCCTGGAGAAGTCGGCCGGCCCGCTCTCGGAACTGTTTGGTGAGACTGAAGTGAAAGAAGCGATTCGTATCGAGGCAAGCGAAATGAACCGGAATCGCGACCTTGGAAAACTCAGCGTCGGTGCAACCGGGCTGATCGGAACCGTTCGACCGGCCGCAGCTTCTGTACCGCCCAACAAGTTTTTTGGCCGATGATCAGAATAAAGACCCTTGGTGTCCGCGACCAAGCTGCCTGGGTACGATCCTGCTTCCCAACTTTTCAATGCACCATTGATGGAGGTCTCCTTATTTGTCGCGGTACTCTTCAACCCGGTCCTGTCAATCGCGTATACGCTGTGGAGATTCACTATCGCGCAGGGCAGTGGCCGAAGGCTTTCGTGCCGGGAAATCAGCTTGAGCCGCTGGTGCCCGGAGGAAAAATCCCGCATACATATGGGCCAACTGAGCCATGTCTCTTCTATCCGAGTCGTTCCTCCTGGCGATCGGACATGAAACTCGCACATACCGTTATTCCGTGGCTGGCACTCTGGCTGGCATTCTACGAAATGTGGCGGGCAACCGGTGAATGGTACGGCGGCGGAATCACCCACGGGAAATCCCACGAGATTGAACCGGCAGCCTAGCTTCGCTGCTGAATTTCCAGTGCGCGTACAAAACCACCCAAGGCGCGATTCTGATCATAAAGAATCATCTTGAGGTCGGCCTTGGGCATGATTACCCTGCCAAAATCGACCGCAAGTGCCACTGGCATGGCGGGAAAAACGTGGAGTGTCGAATGCTCGCCATGCTCCGCCTTGATCCGGTCCAGTAACGAACGCATGGTCACACGAAAGAGGGAAGCCTGGCGCCAGCTCTTCAAAAAGTCGTTGTTCGGACTTGGAACAGTCACTCTCCAGATGCTCGCCTTAGGAATGACGGCCTGGATTCGTTCGTCGTTTATGGTTGCACTGAGAGAGAAAACTAAAGCCGGAACCCCAGACGTATCGGCCGGCGCGACGACCTCGTATGCAAACCCCTCGGGATCGTCCTGCCACTTCCAATTGGGCGGTTCGCGGTGAAGCTGGTATACCTCCGCTGCGGGGATGTCGCTAAGCAGGTAGCCGAGCATCGTTAGCAGGGGTTGAGGGGCGAGGGCCAAGATCGAAAAATGATGCACCTCACCCTGTCCAAGTCGCGGTCTAACTTGCTGTTCAATTAGCCTACTCAATTGTTGCGACTCTGTTTTCCAATACGCATCGTCACGGTCCGTGATGCCACTGTTGACCAACCCGAGAGCTATCGGCCTGGCCTCCGCGGGGTAGCGGTCCGGCAGCATTGCCTCGGCAGCCTTTGCCATCGAGAGGGGTGCGTTTTGCTGCCCGATATTCGCGCCATAGAGAACGACGTGACTACGCTTTTGGGGTCCAAGAGCCGTTACCAGTTCAATCCGCTTCTCATGTAGTTCCTTCATTCCTAAGAGGCGATCTACAGGGTGGCCGGGCACGTCGGCTTTGTCAACCAATCGATGGTGCTCGTCGCAGAGGAGCATCAGATTCGAGATGTCACTCTTCAATTCCTTCGACAGCACCGCGTCGCCGCGCGGACCGCCCGGCTCGTCGGCAATGATGTGCGCAATGTACGAGGTATTGAATTCCGCTTTTGTAAGAGTGTCGAGCCACAGTGGTTTGTTGCAGCCATCGTACTGACATCGGCCGCCGGCCTTTCCCCACAATCTGGTCCGCACGTCCGAACGGACGCTTGTCACTGACATTCAGAAATCCTCCGATCACGTCCAGAACGCATCATCCCACTGCACATTAGGGTTGGGACCACCCGCGGAACTCTAAGATTGGCGGTAATCCCGGTTTGCGGTGAACGCGCCAAGGAATTCGACCATGGATGAATGCATGGAAGAACGTGACATTTCGATGCCGTCTCCTTCGTTTCCGAAGAGAGTTCAGATCCCCTTAGTCCGAAATCTCTCAAGGCCACCGGGTGCCGGCGCGCCTCCTTGCCATTCGTTCAGCATGTCTTTTTCGCTGATTATTGGCAGGGCGCCGCCGATGGCGACCGCCAGCTGAGGATATTCCCGCTGGAAATCGGCATCGAAGGTTTCCGCGACAAATTCTGGGATTTCCCGCGCAGGTTTGAACACTAATTTGCCTCCGCCGATCTCCCACGGCTTCTTTTGCAGATCCTTGATCATCGGCAGATTGGCCCCACCGCCGGTCAGCACAATCAACGGACGCTCTGTGGCGGCTTGCCAAGTCGGATTGACTGAACTGAAGAATCTTGTAATCGCCTTTTCGATTTGAGCACCTAGACCTTTGACTTGCTCAAGCTGCAGAAACTCTGCGGCCTCGATGGAAACGCTCTGGTCGTTGACCAGAGTCAGCTCCAATCGCCCGTTGATAAACATCTGCTCTTTTAGGCGGCGCAGCCCACGGAGGCGAAGATCGACTTCGATATTCCCCCGCATCGAACTCGTCAATCCGCCATGGACCTTGGAAAGAAGTTCGTGGAGCAAGATTTCGTCCAGATTATCGCCCGCCATTCGGATGGCTTCGCCGCCTGGAAGAATGGGAAACGCAGTTCGCCTTTCGATGCGAGCGTCCTGTGTAACCCAAAACAGGCTATAGTCGGTTGTTCCTGCGCCGACGTCCACGACGAATACAAGATTTCTCGCGGCTCGGTCTGTCCACACCCGGCCGGAACCAGCGGCCAGCGGTTCCAGCAATCCTGGGGGATATGGAGCTTCCTGTTCTGATCCATCTAAAAGGAACTTCAGGGCGTCATCATGCTTCGTTGCTTCAACACTTATTCGCTTCAGTTCGTCGGCCGGAATGCCCTGTTTCCACTGGCCCCTAAACGTGTCTGCCAACATTTGTGCTCTTGCCACATAGCGGCCGAGTGCTGGCCCGGCCCAAGCGCGCTGACTGTGGGACCACGCGGGAATCGTGAATCTGCGCTTTACATTCCGACTCCAGGGAATTGAGATGTCGGGCGACGCGAGATCCGTCAGGTAGGCAAGATAGAACGTGATGACGTCTTCGTAAGTAAGATCGACACCGGTCGGGTTCGCATTCGCATCCAATTTGCGAAGGCCAAGCTTTTGCTCGGTTCCTGTATGGCTAAAGTGCTGCTTCAGAGAATCCAGCCGCTTACGTTTGCCGTCCGCATGGAAAGAATCCATACTTCGACGAAGCGCCTCAGAACCCGCAAAAATGAGACCCTCATCCGAAATCCATACTGAAGATGCGACGGTGTAACCTGATCCGTCGATGTCGTTGTCCTTTCGGCCTAACCCGATTTCATGCAAGTCCGGCTCATCATCACCTCCAGCCAGAGTGGCGGCGAAAGCCTTCGACTTTGCAGTGCCGAAATCTATGCAGAGCACGCTTCCGTTGGCGGGTGGTCCGGAGAGTACACTGTCGTCGAGCTTAAACCGTTGGCCTCGCGGACCCATGAGAGCTGCGGGCGGCAGTGGTTGCAGCGGCACAGCGTCCGTGCCCGTAGGTTCCGTTTCGGCCACGGAGTGATCAACCGGCGATGCTTCCGCCGCCTCCCCGGACTGCTTGCCGTCGAGTGCAGCCAGCACGGCGGCAAGCGCCCCTCGTTCAAGACCGGACACGACTCCTTCGTATTGCGGAGCTTCCCGCCTCGCATCCGCTTTGAGGCGGGATAGAAGGCTTTCAAGTAATGACCGTGCTACTTTCTCGTCCATGTGACTGTCTCCTGATCAGCTTAAGGGTTCTACGATTGCCTTCCGTACCACCCGCCGCCCGCCTGACTCGCTCGGTGCATCAACGCCCGGCTTGAATATTCTTACCTTCCTGACTCCGGGTTTCATACCGCCGGCCATCTCGTGCTCCAGCGGCGAATAATCTACTGTGTCCCCTGACCTTCCTACGATGGCCAGCCCTCGAACCTTGATTAGCGCGGCAAGGGCGTTGTTGGTGCTTCGTACCAGCCGCATCAAGCTCTCGACCAGTTCACCAGAGGCCGGAACCATTACACTAATTTCCGGGAGCGCCTCACGTTCGACGCGATACCGCATCTCCTCCAGGCGAGAGGCATCGATCATGAGGTCTGCGATAGCCTCATCGAAACTCAACATCTGACTCTCGGCCGCCAAGGAACTTCTCCGTTTCGCGACAGACCCAGACAGCCACCGAGCGAGCTCATCGGGAAGGCCCGGAGCACGTTCGAGGATCTGTTTGGCGCGGCTGCGAGCGCGCGTTCCGGCACCTGAAGCCGTGACCAAGTGATTGTAAAGGTTATCGTCGGCTATGCCAGCGCGCACGAGGAGTTCAATGGCCTCACTGATGTCCCGCGCCAGAAGTTGGGCAGATTTCGACGTTTCCGTGAAGTCCTCCCATCGGTGTTCTCTATACCATCCACGCACGATGCTTAGCGCCGCATATGTTTCCGGGAGTGTTGCCGATGAGAATCGCGCCCGCACGATTGCGTGAACCAATCCGAGTGCCTCTTCCGAGACTTCATCGAGCACGGCTTCAGCGGTGGGAGTACCTGTTCGCTCGAAGCTTTCCACAAGCAAATTGCGCAGGTTTTGGCCAGCAACCACACCGGCGTCTTTCATCGAAGACTCGTAGGCAACTCGCAAGGCTTCGACAATTCGACGGACCCGTTTGCCCTTACTGTCGGCAGGCTTTTCGGTACGAAACTCGAGCCGCCGCAAAGGCGTTAGAAGCAATTGGAGCGTGGTCGCCAGGTCCGGAGTCATCGCAATGATGCCTTCCATGCATTCGCTCCGAACTTTCTCTGACCCTTCCTCCTCAATCGCTGCCACAGCGAGGAACGTTGGAATCCAGGCATGCTCCACATGCCGCCAAATATTAGCTAGATAGAAACGATCATCGGGATCGGCGATGTCCTGAAGCGGCGGGAGCGGGTCAACAATTCTTGACAGTTCTTTGACTACACGCGGCTTGAGTGTCTTGACGAGTGAACCAATCCGGATCAAACTTGCCATGCTTTTGAGCCGTCTATCCGGGTGAGGGGTATCCTCGGCAGCTCGAAGCAATGCCTGGAATCCTTTTTCGAACAGAGGATCTTTTGCCGCCTGGTGAAGTTGCTTCACCTTCATCAGTTCCGAAAGCGCCTCCGCTTGCAGGTGCACGTCTTCAGTCGAACTGAAGCGTTCAACCTGATCGCGCATTATTGTGTTTGAGTCTTTCATTGCTCCCGCTCGGTCTTTCTTATTCGACGAGGGCCTTGAAAACCGCGTCGGTTGCATCTTTGTAGAACTCGATGCTGATCCGAGTCCACAGTTCATCCGGTAGATCATTGAGCTGCCGACGTGCTGCGACCGGCATCAGCAGAGTCTGCGCCTGCTTATCTATGGCGAGTTCGGCAATCCGGACCGCGTTCGGGATCATCTCGATCGAGCCACCGAGATTTAGCGAGCCGACGATGATGGTGCCGCCACGGGTGTTCTTGCCAAGCAATGAACCGCACAGCGCTACCAACGCCGGGAGCCCAAGCCCCGAGCCCGTCTTGTCGGCATCCATCGCGCGCATTTGAATAGAGAACTCATGTTCCCGAGGGTCACGATCACCCACGAGTTCCTTAGCCCGCGTGTATAAATTCTGTTCACCGACCCGAACACTTTCCCTGAACGCGGCAGGCGGCGGCTGATTCAAGATCTTCACTCCGCTTCCCGGCCCTGACGTCACCTCCAGGCGGTACAATCCTTCTCCCGTTTCGGGCGACCCGGTGCTTGCCGCCCAAACTTGGCCAGGCGGCAGGGGGTCCGACTCAATGGCTTCGTCGCTGTGCAACTCGGGCGTCGATACGAACTGCTCCACCCCATCCAAACCCAGCGTGTAGCTAAAGTGCGTATTCCTGAATTCGCTCTTGAAACAACGTTTCTGTTGTTCCTTGATGCGGCGACGCGATTCCAACGCAAGCCGAACCACCCATTCCAAATCCTCATCCGGAACCGCCATCTCCGGCTGTGGGAACAGCAATTTCAGCAGTCCGCTCACCGTTTTATTCACCGCTTCGATATCGCGCCCGCTGAGCGCGCCGCCGAGGAAAATGCGGCCCTGCATGGTATTGACTCGACTACCGGACCGGAGCTTGCTCCAGCATTCCGAAAGAAAATCGCTTACCAAACCAAAGTGATCGGTCAGGTGTTCTGCAGGGCTCAATTTCGGGAAGTCCCATCCGGGCGCAAAAGCGTGTAGGCGGTCCATAAACGCGGTGTCGTTGCGCATCTCAGGCGGCAGCGGGCTTAAGAGATGCCCGATTCGCTGCTGTTGCTGCACGTCAACATCGAAGTTGCCGACCATTACAATGCCTCCTTCACCGCGAATGTTTTCTTTTCCGCGGCTGAACTGGCCGGAAGCCATGTAGCCCTTCATGATGTTGACCCCATCCTTCTGATCGAAGGAGATTCCTGAGACCTCATCGAAGCAGACCACGTCGTACTGGCAGACCAATCCTCTCTGGCCTGTCGCGTTATTCACGAACATCTTGGCGACCGTCGCCTTGCCGCCAGATATCAGATGAGAGTAGGGCGAAATCTGCTGGAACAGATGGCTCTTGCCGGTGCCTCGCGGTCCGAGTTCCACGAGGTTGTAGTTCCGCTCGACGAATGCAACCATGCGCAGCAGCACGACCCGCTTCGCTCGCTCATCCAAACTTGCGGGTTCGAGCCCGATTGAGCGGATGAGCAGGTCAGTCCACTCCTGCGTATTAAACTTCTCCCGGCCGCGCGACAGGATATCCAACACGTCAGACTTCGACATCTGGATCGGCCTGAGACTTTCAATGCTGAACGGTCTGCCACCGTTTTCCTGCGCAACGACTCCGTCATAAGCGACGGTAACTTCCGCGTAAAAGCCATCCGTCAACATGCGCTCGTTTTCGCGCACCAGATCGTCCGCGATCCGAACATCCCGAACCGCGAGGCTCGGCAGCTCGGCGACATAGCAATCGTTCTTGGTGTCCAGCCGTGCACGAACAATGTCAATCAGCTTGACGGAACCGTGCTCCTTGGCTCGCGCCTTAAACAGCTCTTCCTCACCGGTTCTTACGGTGCGGTCTCGGAGTTGCTTCTCGACGATTTGAAGCCCTTCGGCAATCTCCTGTTCGTCCGTGCTGGCGCAATATCGGCCGAGCAGAAATTCCACTACATAGGTCGGCACCGGATATTGCCGAGCATACTTACGCACGAGATCTTTGCGGACGAGATACCCGTCGAAAGCGGAAGCCCCCAATCGATCCAGTTGATCCATCGTTACGCTCATGCTGTTTCTCCCACGCATGTGGTCTGATACACGACCACTTTCCCGCCCGGTCCCAGCACCACCACGGAAGCCGCCGCTCCCTCGTATTTGTCATCGACCACAGCCAGGCTAACCTCTCCAGTTGCGCCTACAGGCTTGGCTGCCGCGACGATGCTAGTCGATGCCTGCTTCCAACTCGTCCGGAGATCGACCTGTAGGCTCGGGTCATTGCCCTCGACACGAACTTTGCATCTCATTCCCCGCCACTGAACCGATTGGATGGAGGCAAAGCTTTCCTCCGCGCCCCGTTCAACCAGGAGATCCGGAACGACACACTCTTGCGGACTCACACCACCATGCGTATAGCGTTCTCCGGCTCGAAAACAAGCTATACCCGGAGGCGACACGATGCGCACGTTCTCATTCCAATACCAGGGCAGTGTCGGCACGGACACTTCCGATAAACCTTTAACCACAGCGCATCGAGCCCACTTCGTGGCCGTCAGGTAAACCGGCAGGTCCACTTTAGGAAAACCGTCCGGCAGCAGGAGCCATCCATGATCCGTGACCACTCGAACGCACCGCCAGCCGGAATCGAGAAGGTTCACAACGCGATCAGCGATCTTTTCAACCTCGGTCGAAAGCTGATAGACCAATTCCGACTGGAGGCTATGTCCGATGCTGTCGATCATTCCGCACTCGGTCCATCCGCCGGCTTCGGTGCCGGCTGGAATTCGCGTCTCGTCGAAATCCAGCGTCTCAACGCCGTTTGTGGCCATTCGCTCTCTGAGGAGGGGCGCGGTAGCCGACTTCAATCCGGTGGCTGTCTCGACGAGAGGTGTGAAATCCTCACCATTCGAGGCCTTAATTTCCATAGCGATTGTCGTCGCTGCTGGTTTTGCCGTGGCGGTCACCGTAGGCAGGGGCGCGAGCCGGTGCCGGAGCTTTGTTGAGAACGACCGCGACTCCAGCACTTCAGCCAATCGACCGCACAGGTCAAATCGCAGTCCATCAACGAACAGAAGGCACGTGTCCTTTTCTCCCTTGACCGAGCCAACGGCCTTCCGTGCCTCGGCGGGCTGCTTGTAAAGCAGATCCTGAAAATGCCTGCTGGACGCGTCCAACCACGGCGCATAGATTGTCGACACAACTCTCGCGACAACTCCCGCATCGGCCGTGTTCCGGAAGTGGGCCAAGGCTTCCATCGCTGCCCAGTCACAGCGCCAGCCTCCGTCTGCATAGGCTGACGCGACCGAGCCAATTGTTGCCCCGCCCAGCACTGATTGCGACAGCTTAGACAATCGCGTCAGCGGCAAAAGGGCGAAGGCCCAAGGACTACTGCCCATGCGCGCCCACACCCACTCCCGCCGAGCCCCGTGCTTTTGTTCCAATTCGACGACGCGTTTACTGGCGCTCGATTGTGGAAGTTTTGCTGCAGATTCCAGTTGCTTCCGAAGCTCAGTCTCATCATCCTCGTTAACGCGGGGGTTCCGCGAGGGATCGAGGCTGAGCAAACCCTGCGCCCCGGAAGAAGGCTCACTGAGGAGCCTTGCAATTCCGGGATAGAGTTGAGGTGCCTCGCAGAACCGCCTCCAAACAGGTTCTAAGAGAGCTTCTCCGCGGAGCAATCCGGCGGCAATGCCAGATGCGCCTACTGATTCGGGGTCAATCTTGAACTCAGATCTGCAGAGATTACGAAACGACTCCCAACGACCAGCCTGCGCGGCCGCTTCAAACAATTCAGGTCCATTCAGCCAGCGCAGCAGGTCGCGTACTGGGTCACTGACGGACAATTTGTCGAAATCATCTGCATCGAGCCGTCGCCCCCGCAGCATGGTCGCGTCCATCTCGGCAAGAATCGGCAGAACACGCAGAAATGCCTCCTCGGTTCGGCGGTCTCTGGCAACGTCGAGGCCGAGCCCTTCGTCGGAGACGAGAAACGCCTGTACTGTCCAATCGTGCCCATTGGATTGATGCCACACCCGGCCCCTGTACTGCAGCTCGATCAGCGGTTGGGTCCGCGAGGGACAATCTCCAGCGGCTCTCAACTCTTGCCTGCCGATGTGGGGCAGATAGAGGATTGGCGTCTCTCCTGCGGGCGGAGCCTCTGGCAGCGCCCGATCGACAATGCATTTCAGCCAAATCGCAGGCCCTGTTCGGGCGGGAGGATCGTAGGCGCCCAGCGTGAAAAACGTCGGCACGACTGCGCGCAACTGCGGCATCAACGGGAGCCACTGTCCGTCGGCATCGGTCCAGAGCACTGCCGCAGGTGCGGAGGAGCCCTCCGGTACCTTTAGCGCATTCGCGAGTGAGGCCAGAAGGCGTTCCAGGAGCCTCACTTCTTTCTCCTCTCACGCGCAGCTCGCTTCTCATCAAGGCTTAGGTGGATGTCGTTATTTCGGTCGGCGGATTCAGAGAACCACGGGAAGTCCGCCTTCTCGCGCGTTGGTTCCTTCCCGCGATCTTTGCCGTAGGCGATCTTTGGCGTAACGCGGAGAATGCATGAGCCACGTTTGAGTTTTGTATGTTGCGCCAAGGTAGCAGTCAGCCACGGTCGGATGTTGACACGAACCCCATCATCCAAATCCGGCTCCCAACCGATGGGTTGTTCGTGAATGGGCTTCCAGCGCGCGAAGATATCGTAGGGACTTTCGCCGGAAAGGATGTTTTCTAGCTCGGACTGTAGGTGTTTGGCAGCCGACAGGCGCGCATCCGCGCCATCAATGCCAGCCGCTACTTCAGAAGTTTGACGAGTAATCCAGTCGCCAATGGCGGTGTAAATCAGCTTTTCAAGCGTTTGACGCCCGTGTCCGTTCGGCGCGGCTAGCTTATGGTAATTGACAAAGGCATGAAATCCATCTTTGCGTCCATCCCAGACATGCCAAACAAACGGACGATTCTGAAAAGCCACACAGTGTTCCTCAAAGAATTCATCCCTCAACCAAGCTTCCAACGAGGTTCCTCCACCGAGTAATGTTGCCAACTTTGTTGCCGACCACTCTGCGCCATAAGAGTGTGCTAGAAGCGAACGCAATCGTTCGGCAGCAGGAGACGCGCCGCCAATGGAGTTGAGACAGACGATTCCGTCGATCGCGGAATGAGGCTCAAGTTCATCTGGCCCAAGTGCCGCGCAGCTCAAAAAAGTCGAGCCTGTTTGTCGCGGCCAGTGATACCCAACCAATCGCGCAACGGCTACTTGCAACGGGTAAGAAGCTCCATTCGGATGGCCACTGAATAGCCATTGGGTCGGGTCATCAGAGTGTGGTTCGGGAAGGCCGGCGCCGAGATCTTCACGCGCGCGCTCCTGCCAAAATGCGAGATCAAACGGCACCTTGACTAAGGTACGACTCGTAACCTTGACCGAGCTGTCGATCTGTCGAATGAGCTTGTTGAACTCCGGCGAGGAACAAAAACACCAAATCGCTGCCAGATCGGAAGATTCACTGGGTACGATTATCGACGCATTGTCGTCGAACGCGCAGCCCATGTAAAGCGAACAGGGCAGATCGTGCATCTGACCTACAATTACGCCACGTCGACCCCAATCTGACACACCGGCCTTCCATACCCCGCTTGAGTACCCTGCTCGCTCCTTCAACTCCATCAACTCGGCGAGGCCGCCGCGTCCGTCTTCCCAGCGTAGGAGGTAGTGACATCCACCGTAAAGCATGGTCGATTCTGGGGTTGACTGCTGCGCAACCCAACCATTCTGAATTGCCGGCATTTCCCAGAAGCAAACGTTGAATCGAGGCGAATCGAAGGTTGTCTGACCGTGAGACGTCTTTGCTATTGCTCCAAGCAAAGGTTGAGCGCCATGAAGAGAGAGCACAATTCTGAAATCCGGATTCTTTAGCTGTTCGTTCTGGGAAGTCCGGCTGACTGCTATTGATCGGAGCCCTTCGGACTTCTCACTCGGAGATTTCGAATCGGCGAGGTCGACGCCGGCGAACGTGTTGTCTGGGGGCGGAGCTAGATTGGTAATGGCCAGGAGCGCTACATGGACCACCTCGCCAGAAATGGTTTCGAAGGCTCGCGGTCCAAGACGTGCAACAATGTCCCACATAGACGTCTTGATCAAGCGCCGCCGCAATTCCTTATAACTTGTCAGAAAGAGCCAGCTCTGTGGGGTTACGACGGCTGCGGTGCCTCCTCTATCGCAGAAGCGTAGACATCGATCAAGGAAGCAGGTAGCCAAGTCCGCCGCAGCGTCCGAATGAAATTCAGCACAAAACTCCGCCAATTCGCTGGCTTGCTTTCTCCTGGCAATGTAGGGAACATTAGTCGCCACAAGCGAGAAGCTGCCCGCCAAAATGCGGGTGGCGGCGAGCACTCCCTGCGCCGCTATCGCCAGCTCTCGAGAGTCGTCTGAAGTTTGTTCCGCTGCCAACGCTTTTTCGAGAAGTGGCCATACCTCATCGAACTTCGCGACGAGCAGAGGTCTGCCGACTCGGGTCGGATTGATTAGGCTTCCCAGCGTTGGCGCTTTCTGAAACATGGCATATAGTTCGGCTAACGTGTCGCGGAGCAGTCCATTATCACCGGCCAGACTGATCCACGATTCCTTCGATGCATTGATCCCCAATCCAGAACACGCGAGGTTCATTGTCGGCAAACGCATATGGCCGCCCACCAAGCGCCATGCCGTAAAAGCTAGGTTGAAGGCTGCGATTTGACTACAGCGTGCATCTAATTCCAATCCGAACAGATTGTCCTTCAGGACAGCGGTTACCGCCTCTCGGAGCGTCAGCCCTTCCTCGTCCACACGCATGTGCACAAGGATGGGCAATGCGAACGTCAAAAAGTGTCCGCTACCCATGCAGGGATCGAGCAGACGAATATCGCGAGAGACCTGCGGCCAGGTGTCATAGCTTCCGCCAGACGGGGTGCCATCTTCATTGAGTCGGAGGTATTTCCAGTTATAGCCGGTTAGCGATGGATCTTTGCCTTCGTTACGACGTCTTGCTGACCACCAAGCGCCTAGAGTGTTTTCTAGCAGGAAGAGAACCATGTAGTCCTCCGTGAACAGCTGCGTAACCGCGGCCAGTTCATCTGCGCCGATCTTTACTTCGGACTTGTTAACCGCATCCTTCTGGTCGCGCTGCCAGAACTGATACACCCAACCCAGGCTGTCGTCGGCCGTGAAGATTCCCGACGGCAAACTTGCCAGCTTCTCTTCGAGTTCCTGGCGCGTCTCGGGAGGGAGGACCACCTGGAGAACAGGATCGTCGGCCCGGAAGACCTCCAGCAACATCCGCTGCGCGAACGAAGCCGCGATCGACAACCAGTCCTCATTCCTCTCCCGAGCCAGCTCTCTGACTTCATCCAGCGAAAGTGGCTCACCGTAATCCGGGTGGATTAGAAGGTCGTTCTCTGCAAGGAATCGCGCGAAAAGCATCCGATGCCAGTGCTCATACGCGCATGCCTGCCTCAGCCGTGCGATCTCCTGTGTTCTGTTCGATCCCCGTTTATCCCCAAGCTGTTTGCCGTGGGCCCGCAACTTCTCACGAAGGGCTTTCTCTTCGGAGGTCATCGCCGGCCAGGATTCAGAATCGTGGACGGCAAGTTGCTTCAGAGCCTGTTCCGCGCCTGCCTCCGCGAGTCGGCGTGCGTCGGCCACTACGTTTTCCAGTGTTCTGCGAAGTTCCTTTGATAGTGTCGGCATGCGCTCTCCTACTGGATCTGGACCGGGCCGATTTTCAAGGCGTCAAGCAGCTTGGTACGTTGACCGGCGAGCCAGTTGTCGAGTTCGCCCTCATTTCGGAGAACGATCTTCTCAACAGGAACGAACTGAACCTTCGGCTCCAGAAGCTGGGCTGCCTTGTTCAAAGCGTTGGTGACGCGGTTAGGTACGGCCTCCGCTTCTGTTCTTCGGGCGTCCAAGTTCTTAAGGTCGAGCGCAGCCACCAGCGTATTGTCGCTACCGACCTCGGGTTTCGAAGGAGCAACCAACGCGACTTCGCCACGGATGCGCGTCTGATCGCCGGGGGGCAGTCTCTGCCATGTCGGACTGGCGTTCAAGATTCCTGTGGCGTCGCGATATGCCTCCTCATGGTTCTCCTGCGCCTTGTTCAGAGCGTTACGGAGAATATCGGCCAGTGCCGTACGGATGGGCGCAACGGGATCGGAAGCTTCCAGGAGCAAGCGGTTCGTGCGAACGGCCTCGGCTTGGGCGAGGCACTGACCCGCTTCGGCCAGACCTTTCGCATGCTTTGCCATCTGCTCCAACGTTTGCCAGGCGGGGCGTCGTTTGGCGATCAGATCCCGGATCTTCTTCCACTCGGCGATCTTTGCCTTGAGGTCTGCCTCCTTACTCTTGATCGCCACCAATTGCTCGTTGCCGACCAGCTTGCGCATGTCCTCAACGTCGGTAGTGGCCGGTGGCGAGGGCAGAGGCGCTGTGCCCCCAGCTTCACCGCCTAGCGCAATAAGCGCCTTGAGGAAATCCGGAGCCTTCGCGGTCTCCTCCGCGCTCTTACAGTCGATATCGAGCAGTTTGAAGAGCGCCCGAATGGCTATCCTCTCCTGAACGGAAAGCGTGGTCTTCTCGACACGAAACTCCGTCTTCGGCACCTTCGCCTGATCGAGCTGCCCTGGAACCATGGCGACACCATTCAGGGTGGCGTTCACGTGCTGACTCCGATGCAATGCGATCAATGCGGCGTCAACTGCGTCGCGCGGCCAGCCAAAAGGACTTGTTTCCAGGTCTTTTCGAACTTGGGTGCCGGTTTTGCCGGAGCTAATGGTGGTCAGGACTTGCTGGCAAACGGGGTGCTGCTCGATGGGACCTTCATACTTTAAGGGCGAGAAGGGCTGATCAGCGCCGTCACGCGCTCGTTTGATCGCCGCCTCCCAAGCCGAAGCCGCAAAATCGGCTTCTTTGAAGCGCGGGAAAAGGCGCACGAGTGAAGCTTCCGCTCCAGTCTTGAGCTTTTCTTCCAATGTGAGTTGCAGAAGTTCGTTGCCGCCGCCCTGGAAAACCTTTGCGCCAGCTACGATATCCACTACGAGATCCCTCCGCTGTTTTTCGGCCAGTTGCCGCCGGCTCTCCATGCTTTGCTTGGCGAGTTGGCCGGCCTCACCAGACGGAACACCCTTCGCGTTAATCGTCTGCTCGGCGGCTTGCTCGGTGGAGATCGCGTTCAGAAGTTCGTCGCGTGACTTTCGAGGTACGAATACAAAGAGGAGAGGGCTGCTAACGCCAGCCGCGCGGGCGGCTGCGATCATCTCTTTCTCCGACCCAGAAAATCCGTCCCGGACCCAAACGGGGATAGTCTCGCCGTTGGCGGCTGGCGGATCTTGCGTCCGGTGCAATGTCAGCGACCGCGCTTCCTTTGCCGCACCCTGGAGGAGCTTCAGGCTTCTGACAGTGCGGTCAATTTCCGCACCGAGGAGGCGATCCCGCTGTTCATCGAAATTAGCTGTGTTGTTCTTGAGCTTGGCCTCGCGCTGGCGGAACTCGAAGTCCCAGTTGCGACCTTCTTCCGTCTGGATGCGAAACTCATCGCCCACAGGCATGAGAACGCCTTCGTCGGCGAGCTGGTCGAGCAGGCCGGATACCGTGCTGCGGAGCTTCCCATTGTCCGCCTTAAGGTCATCCACCAAGAGGTCGGCGATGTGCTCCTTGCAGGCACGAACACCGATGGAAGCCGCTTCCTCAGTAGGCAATTGCCCGATAAGAAAGACGAGGCCACAGATGCGCTGCCGCAGGCGGCCCTCATACGTACCATCGGAAGCGAGGCCCAAAATGCGCTCGTTGATCTCTCGCGGAAGCGCCCCGGTCGTGACCATTTCGGGGGCGAGCGCCTCGTAGAGGTCGTCGCCGGGAATGATGCTGCCCAGCGGTTTCTTTGCGAGCCTGGCGATGCAGTCATAGATGATGCGTAGCTGAGACCGCAACTGGCTCTGCGTGCCAGCGGTGTCGACTTGGCGGAAGCACTGCTCCCAAAAGCGGCGGCGTACCGGCAGCAGTGGATAATCCTGAACGATGACAGCCTTGTCTTCCATGCGCTCGCCGATCTTGGTCCCCGCTAACTGGCGCGAAACCTCACCGGCGTGCGTATCAAGAAGCTCGGCAATCTTGCCCAAGTTGGCGGGCTGCTTCCGCAGCAGCACCTTCCGCGTGACCGTTTCGACGTCGGCATCGGAGAGCTGGATACGGATGGTGAAGCGATCCAGCAGCTTGTGGAGCAGTTTTATGCCGGTCAGGGCCGACTGGCCAGCACACACCAGCATGACCTGACTATCGAGTTGCTTCTGGATTGCCTCCGCAATCTCCGTGATGAGCGTCGATCTGGTCTCGGAATCCCCGATGTACTGCTGCACTTCGTCGAGAATCAGAATCGTGCAGGGGACCTGACCGTCGCGGCCAGCGCGCTTCAACACACGCTTAAACATCGTGAGGAATTCGTCGGTGGTCAGGTCTGATGTTTTGAGAGGGAATTGGGTCTTGATGGTATCCCGAGCGGCCGCTTCGCTAACGGCGAAATTCGGATCGCATTGCAGAATCGCCTTCGCGATCAGGGGACTGACGTAGAGATTGTTAAGCTCGCTCTCCCATTTTTTCCCTGAGGCCTCAATGCCCGATTTAACCTGGGCGAGGTACTTATTTTCTTCGAGCCAAAGATGGAACTGCGCTTGAGGATACTGATGCGGCAATCCAACAGCACGGAGCAGGATGCTCAGAACGCTCAGTCGCACATTCTCTGTGGTTCCAGAGGGGAGCGTACCGGCCGCCGCGAGCAGGCCCCCAGATCTCTTTCCGGCAACGTCGAGTTCTCGCAGCAGATCGCGCACCTCATCGGGCAATTCCGGTACAAGGCTGCGGGCCGTTGCGCCGTCTGCGAACTCCGTGTCGGCCCAAAGGTTCGCGAGCATCTTGAGGAGATGCGACTTGCCACTACCGAAAAAGCCGCTCACCCAGGCAGACTTCTGATGTGTCTGGCTCCGGCTGGCGAGGAAAGAAGAGAGGATCTTTACGATCCCCTCCACGTACTGTCCCTCGCAGACAAATGTCGATAGCTCACCGCGGAGCTCCTTGCTGACGTTTTCGTCACCGGCCTCGTTCGTGATACGCGCCTGGCCGTTGTTGACGAGCGCCTGCTGTGATGGATCGCGAAGAAGTATGTCTTTGATCAGCATTAGTAGGCTCCTGAAGAATGCAACGTAATTGGGACGGCCAGATAGTTCCAACCGTCACGGGCGTCCAGCAGACGGTAATTGTTTTGGTCGTAGGTGCCAGGAAAGAACACTGCTAAACGGCCTTTGATAGCCGGTTCGAGAAGCTTCAGCACGCTGGAGACACGTGTAAATCCAAAGAGCGCGCCAACGCCGAACACGGCGACGACAGAGTTCTTCGTGACGTCGTCTCGATCAAGGACACTTTTGATTCGTGCCGCGACAAACGGCGCAAATTCAACTTCGAGCTTCATCTGAAGATCGTCCGGTGATTCGAAGTAGGCGTCCCGGTATTCCTCCGAAGCCATCCAAGCGGCAAAGCAGTCTGCGACGTCGACCTCAAACCATTCGTGACGCTCGTCCCGCGTCGCCATCGCGAATGCTTCCTTTCGGGCCATTAAGGAGCGTTCCAGCTCTTTGTCATAGACGATCATGATGACGCGCTGGGCGCCCGCGACAGTCTGTTGCCAAGGCAGGCCGATGTGCTGTTTGTATTTGTCAGCTAGTTGCTCTATTCGTCCCATCTATTGCCTTCCTCGTCCATCGTTCGAAGCGTAGGGGTCAAGTCGCTCCACACTCAGTTCGAAAATTCCGCCCGCCATCTTCAGATCCAAAAGACCCATCCTTTTGGCGGAGGTAGCCAGTTCCATCGCTAATGAGGTATCGCAATCGAGCACCTTCAGCCAGCCACTTGATAAGGCATCCTCGCCCTGGAAGCCGGCCGTCGTCGCGAGGTAGAGGGCGAACGCGACATTTGGTGGCGTTGGTTGGACAGTACGACGAAATTTAAAGGTTCGCCCGTGAAGGTGGCCCGACTGGGACCATGAACTCGCCGCATTTCGGACTACCTTGTCGAGCGTGGACTCGTTGAGCCTCTCGCCGACGAACTTCTCCAGCGCTATGCGCACAGCCGCCCTGTTGAATTCGCTGTCCTTCGCCATCGTGATAATCGGCTGCGCAGTGGCCATTAATAGCGGATCGCGGGTCAGGCCGGCGAGAATCGTTAGCAGAGGCCTGCCCGGAACGTCCACCTCCCAGAGCCGCCGCAAGATGCGGAAGACTGGCAACGCCGGGTCGAGCGCGTAGAGTTCCCGGAGGTGCTGAAGAGAGTGCCGGCGTGTGGCCGCAGTTTGCTTGCCGAGACAGTTATCGTCCACGATCGCGGTTGCGTATTCCGCCGGTTTCGCCGACGCTGGAACGGCTGCGAGGGCGGCCTCCAGGTCCTCCACCATGATGGTGCGGCTGGTGTGCGTGCCGACGTGTCCGAAGCGAAAACCGGCCTCAAGTGCCGCCTTGCGCCCCATCCCGTGCGGGAAAAATGCCAGTCGTGCTTCGGTCATCGACTTATGCTTTCACTCCATTGGTTTTCAGTTCGAGTATTTGCCGGTCGAGATTCTCGACTTCTTTGGCAAGGTCGGAGCGCATGCGACCCGCACGGTCAGCGATCTTCTCGCCGTTATTCTTCACGGTTTCTGCCCAGGTCTTGATCTGATCGAGGTGTTCCAGTTGCTTCTCGACACACCGTGTTGCGAGATCTATCGATTTCACTACATGTTCGGTCTCCAGCGACTCGTGACTTTCGCGAATGACCAACGCACGTGCAACGCTGAATGCAGCCTTCACGAACAAATCACTATCCGGGTCGTCGGGATTCCAAATAATAACCAAGTCATTGCCGTAGCGTGCGAAAGATTGAAGGGTGTCCGGCGCCGTATTCCGGCTGAACACGAAGACGCCGACCTGGGCCTGGCGGTTCTTACGTGCTTCCTCAATTTCGCTGAGTGCGCGCCGCAGGTCGTAGCTTTTGTCTTCCTTTGCTTCCCACACAACCCGCGCATTCGGCGCAGCGCTGTCTGGCCCGAGAATCGTAACGAAGTCTCCGGTCTTGCAGTTCTTGATGGCTCCCGCACTGCAGCCGGTCGGAACATACGGATCGTTGAGCCGCTGCGCCTCTGCGGCGATAACCAAGCCGAGCTGGTCTTCAAATGCGTGGCCGTGCTGAGTTGAACGGGCCGCTTCTTCTTTTCGAGCCTGAAGTGAGGCAAGCGTCGTCCGAACTTCCGTCTGAAAGTCGCCGTTGCTTCGAGCCATGCCGTCGATGGTTGAGAGGAGTTCACGTTTCAGGCGGGATAGAGCGGACGTTTCGTCGTCGAGCGTCAGGTTCTTGTCGATCTGTTGTCTGGTGTCGGTCAGCATTCGCGAAAGCCGGCTGAATGCAGACTGCGCGTTATCCGTTGAGAACTCGGCGGACATCGCTTTTTGAGCAGTTTCAACTTTGGCCACGAGACGGGAAAGTGCGGAACCGGGTTTGTCGAGTGAAAATTCCCCGACGAGTGACTCCACTTGCAGTTTCAGGTCTGTCGTGAGCGTGCCGTTGTGGGCGGTAACTTCGTCGATGAGTCGGGAAAGCGCCGACCCTTTGTTGTCCAGGGAGAATTGCCGGAGGATCTGTTCCTGCTGCTCGGTCAAAACGGATTCGAGCATTCGCTCAATCTGCGCCTTCAGGCCGTTAGAGTCTGTCGGCGACAGGAGCCTGAAGATCGCACTTCCGTCACCAAGGTGGGTGGCCAGCGCGCGCGCCAGAGTGGAGTTTTCGGGTCCCAGATGATTGCGAAGAGCGCGATCAAGATCCCCGTCGTTCTTAAGAAGGGCCTCGATGCGCTGGGGAAGAGCGCCGGTAGTCGGGTCGAAGTATTGGCGCAATGCTCCAGACAAATCGGCGGTCAGCGCGGTTCCACGCTTGGCAAGAAGCTCTCCCAACCCTGCGAGTAGTTCCTGGGAAGCCTCCCGCACAGCCACGGCGTCAAGTTCGCCGGAGGCTTGGCGGATGGCCAGAGCGCCGAGCCGGAGGGCACCTAAGGCATACTTCTCGCGCGGTGTTCCCTCAGGATATTTCTCCAATTCAGCGACAAGCTCCGGATCGGCTACTTCCAAGCCAATAAAGAGGTTAGTGTCGCGTTTCCTAACAGCCGCACTAGCGTTCTGAGGATCGGCTAGCTCCACCAAAGTAGTCATAAGTCTCCTCCGTCATTTGGTTTACCGGCAAACTTGCCGGTTTGCTAAATTCAAGGTTCGTCTATATGTTTGTACCTCGAATCACAAAGCGAGTCAATAAATGTTTTCATCTCACCGGCAAGTTTGCCGGTGAGATAATAGCGGGGGAATAAGTCGACTATCGGGCGCGACCGGAATCGATTTCAATCGAAGGTCGGCCTTTCGAAAAGATCAGGGATAACCGCTCACCAAGTTTCACTTCCCGGCCCAACTCGGCGGTTTCGACGACGATGAAGCGATTAGCAGCCGTGGCGACCGCTACATACCCATGATCCGTTGCGACAGCCTTACCTGTAAGTGAACCTGAGACCGGCGACGTTCCCTGGACGATGGGCATCTCTCGAATGGCAGTCCCTGCTGCACGCATGTTCGCCTCCGCCATCTTCGCAACATTTTGGGGGCTGGGTACCTCGCGCTTGGTGGCATCCGTTCGATCAAGATCCTCACCAACCTCTGGAGGAGAGTCCGCTCCCTGTTGATCGCCCTTGTCCAGGTCCAACTGCGAATTCAACTCGGATTGGCGCGCCAGTAACTGTCTCAGGCGCTCTTCATGTTCGAAGGGACGGTCGGCCTGCGCTTGGTAGTCCACCAGCTCCTTCTCGGCGCGCGCTACGCGGGTCTGCTGTTCCGCCGCAAGCTTATCCAGGCTTCGCAACGTATGCTCGATGCTCTGAACCGTTCCAACCGGATTCGTCGGGTTCAGATTCGCTGAATACATGGCTCGGCCTCGAACAAACAGTTCGGGGACACGCTCGTCGCTTTCAAGGAGCCCGAATCCACCACTTTTGCCCTTGCTCAGAACCTCGAAGCCCCGAAACTGCCCTGGCGGCTGCAGCGTCTGATCGTCTTTCCACGAGAGAATCGCGAACGTCAGAGCCTTGGCAGCTTCTTCTCGCGCTCCTTTGCCGGAGAAGGCACGATTGCCGACCGCCATGGTGAAGTCTGCGGCTTCGCTGCTATTTCTGAGCTCGATGTCGGCTTCGATTTCTGCGAGTCGGTGCTTTGTCTCGGCGATGTGACGGGGCAGGTCACGAATCTCCCAACGGATATGACGCTGCTGGTTCGCATGAACGGCGCGCAGCTGGTCGAGCTTGCGGATCTCGGTGTCGATTTTGATTTTCTCGACGACGGCCGGATTCCCGGACGCGATTGCTTTGATTTCGGCGTATGTGAGAGCGCCACTGTCGAGGTCTTCGGCGGACCGGACCGACGTTTCACCGCGCATCACCTGATGGATAAAGCGAGCCTTGGTTTCCAGCGTCTGCCACATGTACGCGTCGAACGAGCCCTCGGTCACGTAGCGGTAGATCTGCACCTCTTTATTAGTGTTGCCCTGGCGCAGTATCCGGCCTTCACGCTGCTCGATATCGCGTGGGCGCCACGGTGCATCCAGATGATGAAGCGCCACAAGCCGTCGCTGCACGTTGGTGCCGGCGCCCATCTTTTCCGTGGAACCCAGAAGTATGCGCACTCTCCCCGCGTTCACGCCATCAAAGAGCACCTTTTTAGCGGTGTCGGTCTCCGCGTCGTGAATGAATGCAATCTCTCTCGGGGGAACGCCGGCGGAGACGAGCTTCGCTCGGATGTCCGAATAGATGTTGAATCTCTCGGGATGAGGAGTGGAGAGGTCGCTGAAGACCAACTGAGTAGAGCGTTCGTTCCGTGTATCGGTCCAGATCTTGAGGATTCGTGAAACCGCCCGATCAACCTTCGTATCCTCCGGTGGCTCAATCGCCGGTCGGACCAGGCGCATGTCCAATGCCGCCTTGCGCCCCTCGCCCGTGATCTTCAGCATGTTGTCCACCGAGGGATCGACACGCTCTTTCTTCAGTTTCTCTGCGCGTTCAGTCAGCGTGCGGATGAAGGCTTTCAGTTCGGGACTCGCAGGCGCAGCCACCACGCTCGGTCGGCCGTTCTCCAGTTCGGGCCTAGGAAGGTTGAGCATGTCCGCGGTCTGCACGTCGGCAACGGTCCGAAACATCGTCAACAACTCCGGCAGGTTAATGAATTTCGCAAACCGCGTGTGCATCCGGTATCCAGATCCATCCGGGGCAAGCTCAAGCGACGTGACAGCTTCGGCGAAGTTCGCGGCCCACGGATCGAAGTGATTCACGCCTCGTTCCGCCAGCATCTCTGGTGCAAGATACCGTTGCATCGTGTACATCTCCGCGAGGGTGTTCGATATCGGCGTGCCCGTGGCGAAGACTACACCGCGACCGTCTCCCCGCTCCTGCAGATAGCGCGCCTTCAGAAACATGTCGAATGCGCGGTTGCTGTCGGAGTTCGGGAGGCCGGCGATCCGATTCATCTTCGTGGTGTAAGCCAGGTTCTTGTACAGATCGGCCTCGTCAACAAATAGCTGATCCACGCCGAGTTCCTCGAAAGTGAGCGTGCGGTCTTTCGACTCCCGGTCGGCCCGCTTCTTCAGCCGGACGGTGAGCCGCTTCTTCGCTTTTTCCAGCTCCTTTACGATGCGGCGGTTGTCCTCTTTCGATTCCTTGGCTTGGCCGATCTCCGCATCAAGTTCGGCAACCTGCTTCTGGACGAACCGATTGAAGTATTCGTCCGACACCGGAAGGAACTCGAAGGAACGATGCGAAACGATGACGGCATCGTAATTCCCGGTGGCGATTCGCGCCATCGCCTGTTGACGGTTTTCTGCCGCGAAGTGGTCCTTGCCAGCAACGAACAACCGCGCCTGCGGGTAAAGCTTGAGAAACTCCGCGCCCCATTGGTCGACCAGATGGTTGGGGACCACGAACATCGGTTTCTTGGCCAGATCAAGGCGGCGCAATTCCATGGCGGCAGCCGTCATTGTCCAGGTTTTTCCGGCACCAACGACATGAGCAAGAAGGGGACTTCCCCCCTGAAGAATCCGCCAGACTGCATTCTTCTGGTGCGGTGCGAGATCGCCATCGCGAAGCGAAGTGCGCACCATCCCCGGCAAAGTGAGATGCGAGCCATCGAACTCTCGCAGGCGGATATTGTTGAATCGAAAGTTGTAGTCGTCGGCGAGACGCTTAGCCCGGCTGGGGTCTTCCCAGACCCAGTCTCCGAAGCGTTCTTTCAGTTGCTGTTGCTTTTCTCTGGCGGCGATTGTTTCGGGTTGATTGACCGTTCGGTTGCCTTCCGGGTCCTCATCGTAGGCTGTCGGAGTCCGCCCGTTCAGCGATTGTTCAACTAGGTCAGATGCACGAAAGCGAGCGGTACCGTGTGTTGTCGTGTTGCTCACCGTGTACTTGGCGGCATAATCCAGTTCCAGCGTCCACGTCGCGATGGACTCCGCGTAGCCGACTTTAACGGTCGCGGGTGCGACTTCCAGCAACTCGGCAACGAAGTCACGAATGTCTGATCTGGCAATCCATGATGAGCCCAGTCGCGCTTCGATTTCTCCCGGCCCGAGGTCGGGCGGTTGTACGGCCTGCAAAGCTTCCACGTTCCGCTGGTAAGCAGGATCGAGCGTAGCGGAGGCTTGGGCCGCAACAAGTTTGGCGCGAACGTTACCGCTGAGATACCGGTCGGCAGTCTCCCACGAGCCGCCTTCAGGATTTCTGTAAGCAAGGGCGCCCAGTTCTTCCTGCATATCTGATGTGGGTTTGCCTGTTAGCGCCTCCATGCGCGGCCAATTGATTTGGCCGGTTTCGTTGAGGGATACAAGCAGTGCTTCAGCGGCGGTTTGGACCCGCTCGACTGGCCGATAGCGCTCCAGCGTGCGGCGATCGAAGATCGCTGCCTTCGTCGCCACTTTGGTTTCAGGATTGAATTCCTCCAGGGATAGCAGCAGCGGTTGGTCCGGGTCGTTGGCGAAGGCCCGGACGTTCTGGATGGCGTTGAGCGGCCCAAACCGTGAAACGAAGAGATCGTACGACCGGTTCAGATGCCGGCGCGCTTCGGTGATTACCTCTTCCGGGGCATCCTGAAGTTGTGTGCGAAACACCTCGCGCACGGCGTCACGGACTTGGAGCATGCCGCGAATCCGCGCGGAAGTGGCTGCCGGGAGAGTGAGGGGCCTAAACTCACTGCCTCGACGAACGACAATCTGCCCGTCGCGATCAGCTAGCGCACCTTCTTTGACGGCCCCGACAGCCGGGATCTGCTCTTCACCAGAGCGATAACGGGTTGGCTGCCTGTCAGCAGTCGAATAAACCGACGCAGGCAGACGCGAGACAGCCTTAGCGAGAGTTTCTGCTTCCAGACTTCCGATCAGAGCGGGAGCCGCACCATACTGCGCGGATTCGAGTCCCATGCGTCCGAGCATCATCTCTGGATGCCGAACGAAATACTCGTTGATCTGGAGTTTGCCATCGGGGGTGGCGATCGCAGCCAGTTCCGTCCATCGTTCGCCCTCTTGCCGCACACCGTTCCGTCGCTTCTGCAGAAACAGAATATCCGTGGTCACGTCTGTGCCGGCGTTGGCCTTGAACGCCGTGTTCGGCAAACGGAGTGCGCCGAGCAGTACCGCGCCCTCCGCAAGGTGTTCCCGAACTGCCAAGTCCTGTTTGTCCATCGTGTAGCGACTCGTAATGAGCGCGATCAGCCCGCCTGGCCGGACCACGTCAACCGACTTCGCGAGGAAGTAGTCGTGGATGCCGCGAGTCAATTGCGGAGTGCGGCGGTAAGTGGGATCGAACACCGGATAGTTGCCGAACGGAATGTTGCCGACCGCTGCGTCGAAGAAATCCTTCGGAAGAGCCGTGTCTTCAAGCGCTTTGCCATGAACGTTTGAGTCCGGGTAAAGTTTGGCCGCGATGCGCGCAGTGATCGAGTCGAGTTCAACGCCGGTGCGCTTGGTGCCTGGGTACAGACCCTCCGGCATGAGTCCGAAGAAATGGCCAACACCCATGGACGGTTCGAGAATGTGCCCACCTGCCTCGAATCCGAACCTCTCCATCCCCTTCCAAATCGCCAGTATGACTTCTGGAGAAGTGTAATGGGCATTGGGTGTGGAGGCGCGTGCCGATGCGAACTCCTCGGAGGTGAGAACTTCCCGCAGCTCGTCCGCAATACCTCTCCACTCTCGTGAAGCCTGCGGCTCAAATGCGCCGGGCATCGCGCCCCAGCCCGTGTATTTTACGAGTGCGGCCTTCTCGTCCGGCTCCGCGAGACGGTCCTCGCTCTCGATACGCTTCAGCGTTCGGATTGCTGCGAGATTCGCTTGCGCTTTCTCTCGCAGACTTCCGCGACCGATTCCATCAGCGTCACTTATGCGGAAATCGCGGGCAAGGGTTGCTTCGGGTCGAGGGTCGCTGGATCGAATGACAGTTGGGGCTGATCCTCCTCGTCTGGAAGAAACGCCCACTCCCTTGTCGCCAACTCCCACGCGATCTGGTAGTCCATCTTTCGGACTATCGCCAGTTCGTAAAGTAGGTTGCTCGTTAGTTCCTGCGCCGCGAAGATCGCCTGCGGTAGCTGATTCTGCGCCGTCAGCGTTGCGACCATTTTCGGCCGGTACTTGCTCCAGTGTTCCAGAATCTGATGTCCGAGTGGTGTCAGGTCGTCCGTCGCTTGCATTGGTCGACTCCTCCTTGAGGTTATCAGTTGGAGGTGAGTCTGGCACCTCCGCGAAAAGGCTCAGTTGCATGAATTCGGCAGTTGTGTCCGCGATGGTCGGGCGTGATTTCGGCATTCATCGCTCCGCGATTTAAGAGTTGACGGCCAGCAAATATGGGATGCCCAGCAATCGAGCCCACGCTCGCACCGCGTTCGCCTGATAACGAGGAATCGGTGTGCCGGTAAACCAAAAGGCATTGCTGATTCCGATGAGAACCGCAGGGCGTCGCAACATCGACGCCAGGACTGGGTACGTGAGGATCTGCTCGTAGCAAATCAACACCGCCACTCGGCGTCCGTCGATTTTGACTACGCCGGGTTCGTTTAGGCGAATTGGAACGCCGTTCCCGGTAAGGGGCTGCCACATGCCTATCGGCACGGGAACGCGTTGATAGACAGTTGCTGACTCGGAACCTAGAATCAGAAACGTATTGTTGAACGGCTCGCCCGTCGTATTGACATGCGAGTCGGAGGGGATTGATGGTGACAGTCGACCGTCGTTCATCCGCAGCGTTTGAATTGCACCAGCGAAATCGTACGACTTGACGATATCCACATCAACTGCCTTTTCATGGGCATTCGCGACATTGCGCGGCACACCGGCACCCATAGCGAGGATCTGGCCGCGAGTGCGGCATCCATCCAGCGTCTGCTGCCAAAAGGCTACTGTGGCGTCAGACCAACGAGGAACCACGAACTCCGGGAAAATCACAACCCGCGCCGGTGACGCGGCTACACGTTCTTGTATCGATTGAGCGGCGACGAAAACCTCAAAGGGCCGAGAGAGGTCGCCGAAGTCCGTGTTCACGGCCTCCCAATTGGTGGGGGGCTTCGCCTCCTGTCGGACAAAGCAATGAGAGCCGACAGCTAACGTGATCACAGCTGCTAACGCCAGGCAAAGCCAAACGCGGGAACGACCAAACGTCGAGTGGTCAAACGCGAGGACAATGCCGGGAAGCAGACTTGCTGCAATCAAACCGGCCCAACCAGTGGCCGGAAACAGATACCCAGAGCCCGTCAAGGGCGAGATGAAACCAACCAAGCCGAGGGGTGGAAGTATGCCTGCGATTTCCGCCAGCGGAACCCGCCATAAATACTGGAGCCTACGGTTCGGTGTCCACGCCAATGCCCATGGCATGGACAAGAGCATGGCTGTACTGATCCAGAGCAAAGTGGCAATCAGAATTGGCGCGGACTGGCCGGTGAAATGTTTCGCTCCAGGGATCATCGGCCAGAGGCCTGCGGCGTAGTAGGCGAAGGTTGTTGCGAACGCAGCCTTGCGTGATGCCGGTGTCAGGCACACGACTGGCATAGCGATCCCGGCAACAATGCCCGCCGGATATCCGGTTGAAACCGCCAGGCCGAGTATAACGGCAACACAGGCCGAAAACTCGAATCTTGGCCGGAGGATCATAGCGTCAGGAGTGGTTTCAAATAACCACGAATGATGCTGATCGGGAGGGGGCCGAAGTATCGACTGTCAAAGCTCCACGGGTTGTAGGAGGACGCTACCCATACGAAGCCCTGCTGAACTCGATATTGTCCAAATGGCCATGGCCGCATCGGCCTGCCTTTGCTGTCCTTGTCTCTTGGAGCGGTGTTGGGCAAGAGGACACCGTTGACGGTGATTCCCAAACTGGAAACATCCACGATGTCTCCCGCCTTCGCGACTACCGGTTTCATAAGCGGGGCTGCTCCATCCGGGCAGTTTCCGACTGATCGGTATCCACGACCCGCAGCGAACCCCCCATACGGCGCCTGCGGACAGAACTCGATGAGCGTCGCGCGAAAGTCTGTCGTTTCTTTGTAGAGGCCAAGCGGCAGGGATGTGGAAGCATTTATTCGTATTCCCACGGCGCCCGCGATGAAAAATGGAGCGGTGAACGCGAAGGCGGCGATGCTCACTCCGCGCCTGATCGAGCGGCGATCGACTTTCTGCACACCCTCAAACGGGCCAGCTATTGTCATGTCTGATCACCTCTGATTCTGTGGAAATTGGTGTGGCGGCTACTTCTCGGTCCAAACGGGTAGATGCAATGACGTGACAGGCTTTTACGTGGATTTCGTGAACGGTCCGCGTGATCCCATCGGCCGGCGTGAACTTCCTCTGTTGCAGACTACCTTCGACGTGAATGTTCTCGCCTTGCTCATACGTCATCGCCACATCGGCGACTTCGTTGTAAAAGACCAGGCTGTGCCAGTTCGTGTGGGATTGTGGCTTCCCATCACGCCCCGCAAAATGATACGTTTCACCGAGACGGAGATTCACCACCTTCGTGCCCGACGGAAGATATCGAAGCTCCGGCTTTGTGGCCAAATATCCAGCGAGTTCGATGCGGTTCTTCTGCATAGGCTACGAACGCCGCAGTTCCTCAATGAATCCCCGTTCCAGGCCGGTCGTGGCGGTGTCGTCGGTAAGGAATTCGGGCTTGTCGATTCGAACCGACGGACTTCCTTGAATCTGCCGTTGCACGGTTTTCGGGGGCGCGATTGCCGAGCGTCTCGCCAGTTCGGGATCAGCGAAGTACAGCATCTGCATGCCGAGGATCGGGAAGTGACCGGAGACGAAGATGAGCATGTCGCCAGGCTCCGTGATGATTTCGGAATCACCGCTACCTTCCTTCTTGGGAGGCCGAAGGCGCATGACCTCGTCCGGTGTCATCAAGGGACGCTCGATGTGGTCGACGCTCGCGTTGACGTGAGACATGACGGGCGAAAACCGGGAGCCGGAGAAATTGAAGCTGGCCTTTTGCACGGTCGTCGTACCGGTCATCTTGGAGAGCAACTCCGCTGTTTCGACCTGATTGGGCGCAAAGGCAATTCGAACGTGGCAGTTCGAGACGATGCTCTCGTTCTGCCCATAGGCGTCCACGATCTGCCGAATATCCTGGGTGATCAGATAGGCCTTTAATCCATATCCGGCCATGTACGACAGCGCATCGGCAAAGATTTCCATCCTGTTCAGGCTTGGGAACTCGTCGATCAGGAAAAGAAGCCTGTGTTTGTTTCTCTTCTGCTCAGATCCGTCGAACGCCATCCGTTCGGTCAATCGGTTAACGACCATCGTAAAGATCAGGCGAATCAAACGTCGGAGGCGAATCTTGTCGGAAGGGGGCACGACTAAATAGAGCGATACCGGGTGTTCGTCATTCACCAGATCATTGATGGTGAAATCGCTCGCGGCGGTATTCCGCGCCACCAAGGGATCGCTGTACAGTGCCAATGCCGTCTTCGCTGTGGAGAGTACGCCGGACAGCTCCTTGCTCTCCTTGTCGAGCATCTCCTGCGCCTTCTCGGAAACAACGGGGTGCGTAGAGGTCTTCAGTCCAGCCGGTGTCCGCCAGCCGTGGCGGTAGTCGGCGTCGTGCTGATAGCTGATCATCTCGTTCAGCGTTTCGCGGAACTCGACGCCGGGGCGAGTAAAAAGGCCTGAAAGGTCGGCAAGACAAGCGACCCGATCCTCAGCAGCGGCCGTGTAGCATGCGTGCAAAATCATGCCGGTCGTCAATGATGCCGCGCTGTCTTCCCAGTGGCGCTCCATGGGACTGTCCTCGCCACTCCGGATGATCATGTCCGCCACATTCTGGGCGTCGGAAACGTCGCGCGGTGTGAAAATGCGAACTTCGGCGAGGGGATTGAAACGGGACGACGTGCCGTCTTCAACCGGCGAGAATTTGAAACACAGTTGGCCGCGGCTCGCCCGAAAGCCAGCCGTCTTTGCCCAATTCTCGCCTTTTATGTCGTAGATGACGGCGCTTTCGTCCCAGGCAAGTAGCGTTGGAATCACGAGTCCGACGCCCTTACCGGACCGTGTTGGGGCAAACGCGAGAACATGTTCCGGACCGTTGTGACGCAGGTATTGAAGGCGGCGGGTCGAGTCGTTGTACCAGCCGCCGACATAGACGCCACCCTGACTACGCATGATCCCAGTCGCCTCTATGTCCTGAGGCCCAGCGAGTCGAGCCGAACCGTGCAGGTCCTCGGCGTTTTCGGATAGGCGTTGCGCTCGGCGGTTGGCCGCGACAAAGAACGCCAACATCGAGAAGATGCAACCACCGAGCACGATCATTTCGCCCTCAAATAAGGGTTTCCGGACTCGGCTGTCTCGGCTCGTGCAATTCTGAAAACCCCAGATGCACCAGGCGAATGGTTGATACAAAGCGGTGCGCTGCATGCGTAGTAACGGCGATCCAAGAGCCGGCTGATAACGAAACTGAGCGGCGATGTACTGCGTGGCAAGAAGATTGAACCCGACTAGCAGGGCCAGCCCGGTTCCGGTTGCCCTCCAGTTATAGCCAAAAGGGAACCCGCCTGGATCGCGTGGAGTGCGATACATGCCCGCTCGCGCTTTCATCGGGCCAGTTCCCTGACGCGGGAGCGTTCACGTAACTCCTTGACGGAGCCCACCTGATTTACGTATCCGATGCCAACGTTGTCCCCGATTTTCGCCGTCGAATCGAGAAGGTGTTTCATGTGTGCAACCGCGGACTGGGGAGATAGTCGTTGAACGAGGTGCAAGTCGGTCTCGCCGATGATCTCTCCCCGGTAGTTGCCGCTTTCGGTTTGGGCAGTAAATGTGCGGGCAGTATCCCCAAGTTTCTCGGCGGTAATGCTCCTCGCCGCTGCAAACGACGCACTCAGGCCGTCACGGGTTGCCTGTTCCGGAGAGCGGGCATCACCGTTGCCGCCATTCAGCTTGCCGGCAGAGTCGATGGGTGTGTGTTGATCCACGCCGAGTTGCTTGTCATGCACCGCGATGGTTCCGGTCGTTGGCTCGATTCGCGCGACGAACCGGGTATTCTCGCGGTCGCCACTGCCGGACTGGAGTCCATCTCCAGTCGGGGATTCATGGTTGACTGACCCCACGAGGTCGCGATCATTTTCAAGGGTTTCGATTTCGTCTCGAATGCCTTGCGTCCTCTCGGCATCGCTCATGGAGGAATTGCCGACCTCAAGAGCTTCCGCCTTGGAAACGGTGCGCTCCAAACTCAGGATATAATCTGTGGCGGCTGAGGCATCGTGGGCCGCGCGGAAAATCTCGTTCTTGTCTTCCTTCAGAGCCTTGATCCACGAACCGACGTAAGCGGCGTGATGCGCTGGATCATGGGGCACTCCGACTTCGGCGGCAATGAAGACGCTCGCCAATTCTGCACGAAGTTCTTCTTTCGCGTAATTCAGATCGCCAAATCGATAGGATTCGTTCAAGGTCGAACGATTGAGCCGCGAGGCGTGACCGGTCCAGTGTGCCAATTCGTGAAGCGCAGTGCCGTAATAACCAGGTGCGTCTTTGAAGGCTTCTTTCGGGGGTAGGTGAATGCTGTCTGTGGACGGGCGATAAAAAGCGCTGTCGCGCTGGTCGTGGGAGATTTTCGCGCCGGAATTGGCGAGGATGCGCTCGCCATCGTGAACAGCTTCAAATGCGGTCGGTTGTCGGCGCTCAAAGGCTGGCACGCCCTCGATCTGCTTCGCGTTGAAGACCGTATAGACCTTATGAATGAGGCGGCGCTGATTTTCTTTAGTGGATTCGTCGCGGTTGTTGCTCTGTTCTCCGTTCCGCTCCTCAGGCTTCGCCTTCACCTCCCAGAATTCAATGTGGGTTCCCTTTTCGCCCTTTCGGATCTGCCAGCCATTCTCGGCAGCCTGCTTGTAGGTCATCCATCGTGGATCTTCATAACCTTGCGACAACCCAGTTGCCATGAGATGAACAGCATTGCCGCCTCGATACGCCTTGTCGGTAGTTGGGTTAAACGGCATGCCGGCCGACTCCCACGGCTTTTGCCACGGCGCAACGCCTGCTTCGAGCATTTTGACGATGGAATCGGTGACTTCCTGACGGTGGTCGCGTTTCGTGGACGGGGCGGAACTCGATTGTTCGCGCGGAGTCATTGGTTGAAGCCCTCCTCCGCAGGCCTTTCGTTTGATTCAAAGCCGGTTGCCGGGTGCTCCGTCTCGAAGCCGGACCCTTCGAGCGGTTCGCCACCAATTTCCTGGATTTCCGGTTCGGCTGTTTTTGCCGGATACATGGGCACTCCTTGAGGCGCGGGCTGCGCCTAACTGGTATGCCGCGAGGCGGGACGGTCGTGACAGGGAGTGTTGATCTCCCGATCGGTCCGACCGACTTTTCGAGACCCCAAATGAGGAGACTCACATGGTCAGCCCACGAAGCGGAACCACCCGGAACCCTAATTCACCAGAACGGTCTAGAGCATCGTCCTCGTGCGATTCGGCACCTGGTTGGCTCGATCCGCGCGGATTGCCGGCTATTTGCCTTTAAAGGACGTCTCCAGAGAATTCCAACCCATTCCAATTGAGAAGGATAGAAGGTTCCAGCCTGACCATCTCGACCCTGTTCGCTGCCGGATAATGAGTTGTTCATGCCCAAAGCGCCATATCTTGAAATGGGCGTTGTCGTCTCTTTTTCCGAGATCTTCAACCGCCCGGCCACCATCGAGGGCGCGAGGGAGATCCTCGCGCAATACAAGCGCGAGTCGGTACTGCTGGTCCTCGCCAAGCTGGGGGCGGCCCTGCGAATTTGGCACCGTCCCGATTATGAGAAAGATAACGGACTGGCTCGCGACGTGTTCAAGAACGCGGCACGCGCTGAGGCTCATTCGATGGGCGGGAGGCCCCGCCGTCTGTTTTTCACGCGACTTGGCGTGCTTGCGACGGCCCGACTAGCCCTTAGTGTGTGCGATAACCCGGATGCTTGCGGGATTACGGAACCTCAACACGCTGCGCACATCATGGCGTGCTGCCTGATGATGAACGAACTAACCTCCAGCAATGCGCCCCTTACAGGCGTTGCCGCCTTGCTGGTCCACCAACTCGCGAACCACAATGCAATGGCGCATTATGACTTCCGGGCAGACTTGCTGCGCAGCCTGGAGGTATTCAAGCGCAACCGCGCGCTGCTGGCAAAGCACCCAGGAACTGTAGACCTTGAGGAGGAGTTCAGTCGCGCGACCGGACTCTCGCCGCGACAGTTCATCGAGTTGTGCCTCGTCATCGGCACTCCTTATCGCATGATGAACGCGGGATCGCTCATCGCTGACGATCCAACGTTTTTCATCGACAAGAACCGTTTTGGCAACATGAAACTGAGTGATGCTGAGCTGACTTCGTTCTTCGGAACCGTTGCGCGCACAGCACAGGAACTCGCGGACTACTTGCCGACGCAGGGAGAACGCCCCTTCGCCGATACGACAGTTTTTCACTCTTGGCCCGTCGTCCGGGCGGCAGACGGCCAACGCTATTTCTGCTGCGATGTGGCGAGCCTGATGGATAAGACCGGACGAGGGCTCTACTGGACACTGTTCGGAGCCGCGAGCAAAAACATCAAGGGAAAACTGGGCGGCACATACGGCCGAGCCTTCGAGTCCTATTTGCACGACTGTGTGCGGCGCGCGGGGTTCGCCCCGGACGCTTATATTGACAGTCCAACTTTCGCAGATGGGGCAGAGGTCTGCGACGGAATGTTTACAGATGGATCGAGCCTAATTATCTGCGAGTACAAGAGTAGCGTGCTTCGCGCCGACGCCAAGCTAAGCGGGAGGTTGGACCTGCTGGAACAGGATATCCACAAGAAGTTCGTAACAGGCGACGAGGACGGCCGCAAAGGCATCGCCCAGCTGAGCCTTAGCATCGAGCGCTTGCTGAAAGGCGAAGAGGTCGCGGGCATGCCGGAGCGGAAATGGAGCATCGTTCAGCCCGTAATGGTCTGCCTGGAGCACGCAATGCTCTGCCCGGGCATGTCAGGTTATCTGAATGATCAGTTCGACCGTGTGTCGCTCCGGCAGTTGTCACGTACCAGAATCGCCCCTCTGACATTGATCGACATCGAGCATTTCGAGGATCTGTTGCCGGAGATGAAACATTTCGGGTTCGGGGCTTTGCTCGACGACTACTATCGCGCTCACATGCGAAGCACGGGGGGCGGGCATGATCAACTCGTGGCGTTCCGGCGAAAGAATATCCCGTTTCTCGATGACAAGCCCGTGCCGCCAGACGAGAAGGAAGCAGCGTTTCGACAGTTCTTTGCGGATCTGGGAGCCCGTTTGTTTGACGACGCGATTGAGGCAGGTTAGTCGAGGCCATTGGTGAGCCGAATTCCCGGCCTTTGCTGACACTCCCATGATTTCCCGTAAAACCTCTCGTGGGTAATCGGCTCTTCCGAACGGATCATCGTCAATCCGGAGAATGTCGCTGATTCGGAGGGAGGTGAACAACAAGAAGATCGAGCACTATCTTTCATGACCCGAGTGGCGACCGACTTCCAAATCCTCCGATTCCGCCGCCGTCCTCTTTACCGCGGCTTGGTAGCGTCCCAGCCATCCGCCCCACCCATCTTCGGAAGGTCCGATTCCATGCTTGAGAAACGCCTTAGCTCGATCTTCGAGATGCCGTTTATTTCGAATGACGCGTTCGGCATCGCCGGTGTCTTCAATTTCCAAGACCGGTCGCCCGTTCTCAAACTGCTTCTGCAGCCGAACGAAGGAATTCGCACGGAGCTTTCCCCCACTTCGAGCCTCTTCCATTTCTGGGGTGTAGTAGATGAGGTGGACCTTGCCATCGGTGCCCTCCAGCAAGAGGTAGTGTCGGCCGGCGCCCGTCCCGGATTCCTCTTCATCATGCGCCAGAACTCTCCCTTCCACGGTTTTTAGCTTCCTCATATCCAGCACTACCAGAGGCAACCGTTCATCTGAGAGCAGAGCACCATGGGACGCAAGCATCTTCTGGCGATCACCGCTCCGCTGCATCGCTTTCAATACGGTTTCGAAATCGCGACGAACCAGCCACACCCCCGCGGCACACGGTTCCGCTAAACCCATTTGCTGGAGCACAAGCAACCGTGCGTCAATGTGTTGTTCCCGCGCCCGGCCACTGTTTTCTCCGGAACGCCGGATAGCGAAATGTTCCGCATTTGATGCCGCCTCGGCCAACTCTGCCGTGTTCGCCCTGTTGATCGCCCGATCGAGTGACGTGAATCGCCGTTCTTCAATTTCGCGGCGCTCCGACTCGATCGCATCCAATTGATTGCGGTGTCCCAGTTGCCTGGTGCATAGATCCTCGGCAATGGCTCGCACGCCGTGACGAACGTAGTCGCGGGGCAGGTCGAGGACGGTCTTGTCTTCTCGAATACCGCGCAAGGCGATGTGTACATGCGGATGCTCGGTATTAAAGTGCTGCACAGCAACCCACTCAAGTTTCGTCCCGAGATCCTTCTCCATCCGCGCCATAAGATCTCGGGTCAGGCGGTCGAGATCCAACCGCTCTCCAAACTCCGGCGACACGATGAGCTTCCACAACCTTGGGTCGCCCTCAGTCTGCCAGCGCGCCAGTTCCTTAGCTGGTTCCAATGGCAGATCCCTCGCGTCCACGCCGGATGTCGTTAGCGAACCCAGAACGGTGCCACCCGCACTCTCACGTGCGATGTAACGCCCGTGGGCCTTCCACTGACCAGGCGTCTTATTCGCCGTGTACATCGTGCGGACAGCGCAGCGCTGATTGAAGTGTTTTCGTGAACCCGCGCCGGAACCGCCATTCACGGAGGCTTTCGAGCGGCGCGAAGTCCCCGCATAGCGGAGTATAGTCTTCAACGCAGTGGACCAGGCCCGTGCTTCGCTTTTCCCACCGGCGGGGGGGCGGTTCGGTCGGAGGCGGAAGTCGTCCGCGTCTTCAGTTTTCTTCGCCACGCTTCAACAACTCCGCCATCGCGGCGTGAGAATCGCCCGCCATCCCAGCCCCGACACTCTTCAGAAATCGGTCGTATCGAACTTTCCCACGGGCGACTGCCTGATCGTGAGCATCCCTGGGTGGCTCAGCAACGCAGGTCAGCAAGGTCTTCACAAGCGAATCGACGAAAGCAAACAGAGCCTGTTGCCCGAGCTTGACCCCGCGAATTTCGCGTGACAAACGGTCGAGACTTGCAGCGAGTCGTTCTTCCGCCGCGTCGACGCCGCTTTCGCGTCCCGCCAGTTCTCGTTCAATCGCGCCGCGAATGAAGGCACTGGGATTTGAGAAGCCGCCCTCTCGGGTGGCGCGCTCGATTCGTTTGTTGAATTCATGCTCCAGACGCACTGCGCGAATTCGAAGTTTCTGTTTGGCCATCTGTCTGTTCCTTACCCGGTAAGTCGGGACTTCCCGGCACCGTGACAGGTGGTTTAACGGATGTTCAACAAGCCACTCTCCACGTTGAACACCCAAGCAGCAGAAAAGCAATTGGCTACCGAATAAAAATGCCGAATCTGTTCAACAGCCCTTTATGTTCCACTACCCGTCTGTTTTGGGGGCATGGTTTTCGCTGCCGGGCACGCGCCCGAGAACAAGTGGCAAATAACTGAAACATTCTGAAACCAGCGCGGCAGGCCTTGGGTTCTGAAACATTCCGAAAAGATTCCAGGGAAATCGTGAAAGTATCTGTCACGGCTCTCCTTTTTCGCGGCCTACCAGATAGAGGCCGCTTGGATCAACCTCCTAAAAACAAACTGGACCTGAACCGTCTCCGCGCCCGTATGGGCGAGAAACCACGCACGAAGGTCGGCCAGATTCGACAGGCATGGCCGGACATCAAGGCCCTATTCGACGCAGGGCACAGCCTAAAAGATATTTGGATGTGGCTGAACGAAATCGGAATCGAGATCGGGTATGCACGGCTCTCGCACTATATCGGCCAGCTAAAGCGTAAGGATCAAACCGCCGCGCCCGCTGCGACGTTCCCATTGATCGCTGAGGTTCCACCCATCGACCCTTCGCCAGTATCCACTCATGATGGACCGGCGCGAGAAAGCAAGACGGAGCCGCAGCGGTCACCGATGCCGGACGATCCTCTCGCCAACATCCGGGAACGGGAAGACCGGCGCTCTGGCTTTCAATACAACTCTGAGCCCGACATTAAGAAACTGATTTGACTGGAAGGAGATCTATGGCGAAGGCCACAACCGCAAACGGAACGAACGGAATTGAGCCCATCGGGGCGATTCACCTCACCCTGCAAGGGAAAGGCGGCGTTGGGAAGAGCCTCGTGGCTTCGGTTCTTGCGCAGTACCTGAGGGAGAAAGGGAAGGAGGTCCGATGTATCGATACCGATCCGGTGAACCGCACCTTCGCGCAGTACAGCGCTCTCGGGGCGGATCGGCTCAATCTGCGCGATGAGCACAACAGGATCGAGCAGCGCGCTTTCGATTCCCTTATCGAGCGCTTCCTGACGGAGGACGCTGCCACGTTCGTTGTTGATAACGGCGCTTCGACGTTCCTGCCACTCTGGCATTATCTGCTGGAAAACAGCGCTCTCGATTACCTTCGCCAAAACGGCCGGCGGGTCTATGTCCACACGGTGATCACCGGCGGCCAGGCGCTACTGGACACGCTCAATGGATTCCATGAACTCGCACAGACGACCGCAGAGAGGAACATTGTCGTCTGGGTCAACGAGTACTTCGGCCGAGTCGAGGCTGAAGGCAAGAAGTTTTCGGAGATGGCTGCGTACCACGAAAACGCGGAAAAGGTTTGCGGTGCGGTGATTTTCTCAAAGCGAAATCAGGACACCTTCGGTCGCGACGTCGAGGAAATGATCGCCGCCAAGTTGACGTTCAACGAGGCGATCAACATAGCGAAACTACCGATCATGGCGAAACAGCGCCTCAAGATCGTGCAACGGGATCTCTTCGAGCAACTCGACAGGGTGCCCTTCTGAGATGGAGTCGCCACGGACCATAATCGATCTGAAACGGCTGGCGGCCGAGGTGAGCGTCCAACATGGGATTCGGGTAGACCCCGATGATCCTATGATGGCGGTCGTAACGCTGAATCGCCTGGTCTTCGAGCAGGCAATCGCTCAGGTGTTGGAACGCGTTCACGCAGCGGTGAAGGACTTCGATGCAGCTGCGGAAAAAGTTCAGGTTCGCGCTGGTGGCGCCCTTGCGCAAGAGGTCCGGGACTGCGGGTTGACCGTAAGAAAGGAAATAGGAGCGGCGATTGAGGACTTTCGTCGAGTCGGGCCGGCAACTGGGAGCAACGCCCCCGGCAGGCGCGCCACGGTCGGAGAGCAAAGGTGGTTCGTTATCGGCATGGTGCTTTCGCTGGCGATATTTGCCGTTGGTGTTTGGGTTGGTACGGTCCTGCGCTAAGACTGCTGGTGATGTATTGGGAGATAATTGAGGTATGCGAATGTTTGTATTTTGGTTCGCAGTTTTAGGCCCGAAAGCGAGGGTGGCATTCCTGGCTGTGTGCGGCCTGCTTTTGTACGCGGTATGTCGCTAGCCTATATTCTGCTGTCAAGATCTGGCCGGAGTGTCGCTTTCCGCGACTATCCGGGCTGATGAGGATTCAGCATCCCCATCTAATCGCGGAACTTCAGTAGACTGACGTCCGAGGGAAGAGAATCTCTTGATCCGCCGCCTGCATGTCCCACTTCTGAAGCCTGAAGACGTAGTACCTCACCTCGCAAAGTAAGACCTTCATTGGAAGGCTGGTTATTCCGCACAGGAGCTTGCGATTGCGTGGGCGAGTTCCCGAAACGGATTCCCCGCGGTCATCCGTAGGGTTCTCGATACCGCTCCCGAATATGCGGGCGCTGAAATGGTCGATGGCTTTTTCGAGCGTGAAGTTGAACTCGGATCGCCGGGGCGAAACAGTCAGACGGATCTGATGGTTGTAGTCGGTTTAAGCAATGAGCTTGCCGTCATCGCCGTTGAAGGCAAGGTTGAAGAGTCGTTCGCAGAACTCGTTTCAGATTGGAACAACACACCCGGGAAGCAGCGCCGTCTGGAAATACTGTGCGCCTCTCTCGGAATCCCTCCGGCTCAAGTCGGCTCCGTGCGCTATCAGTTGCTTCATCGAGCGGCGTCTGCAATCTATGAAGCAAATCGGTATCGAGCCCGTCATGCACTGATGCTGGTCCACTCTTTTAGCCCGACACACCGATGGTTCGAGGACTTCGCGACCTTCTCATGCGTGATGGGGCAACCTCTACAACCTACTGGGGTCTGCTCGGTCGCGAAGATATGCGAAGGCGTCAGCTTTCGCTTAGCCTGGGCGGCTGATGCGTGTCGCATCATCTAACCGAGACACTTCCCTGATCTTGCTTTTTCCGCCTTGGCTACCGTGCGCTCCACGTATTGATCCTGTCGTTTCTCGTCTCCCTTGTGCGAGAGATCCCGACTTCGTAGCGCACTTGCTACTTCGTGATTGCTCCTTCCATGTGATAGGGCATAGATCGCGAATGCCAGATCCTCACGCGTAGCGTCGCCCCCATAACGTGGATCCGATCGGAAGTCATCAATGCTTTTCGCAATCTTTCTGGCCGTGGTTGCCGGTGGGGAATAGCGCCGCTCTCGCTGGCCCATATCGAGATCGCGTTGAGCCGAAATCGCCGCAGCGAACCTCTCGCCCTCCCGATACGGTAGGCCTGAAGCGTCAATCAGCCGAACAAATGGGAAGAGCCCTGTGTCGGACATATATTTTGCCTTCCGATTGGTGAAGCCTGCAAGTCGGCCGTAGTGACGCCAGTCGGCGGCACCTCGGTCGCCCCCAAATTCCTCAGCGAGTTTCCGCGCCGCCATCGTGCTCAATTCCCGAGGTAATTGATGGGGATGCTTCAGCCATGCCTGAAAGTTTCCGGGCGAAGTCTCAACGACCGCTGCCGGCATGAAGCCGGTCGCCTTCATCCGCTTCACGGCATCCGCACTGAGGTCGTCAACCAGACTGAGATTATGCTCACCTTTCGGTCGCACATAGATGTTTCGCCCGTCGGCGTTCTGCATGCGGAGCCAGGGAATGGACCGGATGAAAGTATTCGAGTCCCACGTTCGCGGAATCATCACCGCACGACCTTCATCAACTGCAGAGGGCTTAAATAAACCCACTTCGAAAATCTGAGCGCCCATCGCTGCGATCTGCTGTTGAACCACCTCAGTAGTCCTGTCCACTTCGCGCCTCCGTTAGAGGATTTAGGGCCAACCCCTGTTCTGTACGGCGTGATCCATAGCCAACGTGACAGGCCTTGTTTGGTGCGCTTACGATGGAGGATTGTGAAAGTTTTTGGAAATTCTCTGAAACAAGTCCTGCTCCTGCCGCTTCCTACTTCTCTCGACTGAAACCTTCCGGGAACTTCTCGCAAAAATTCTGAAAGTTCTTGTCACGCGTCCCGTCGTACGCGCCCTACAGGGTGAATGCAGGCTTTATGCAGTCATCTAAATCCAATCAACGCAACACCGTTATTTGCTTTGCTCCGATACCCGCCATCCAGCGGCTAATAATTGTTCTGGCTGGACTCGCACCGATGTGCGTACAAGCACAGTCGCCCGCTGAGTTGATGGCGAAGGCCGATCAACTTGGCGACAGAAGTGACTGGCGAAACGCGGCTCCGCTGTATGCAAAAGCTGCAGCTGAATTTCACCGCACCGGCGACGCGCGAAATGAGCTTTATGCCAAGCTCGGTCTGCTTCATCGAGATCTCGAAGACGGCTCATACAAAGCCGTCCGGGCAGAGGTCCTACGGCTTCTGGCCAACCCCCTTTCCCAGAGCGATCCGCTTCTTCAGATCCGAAGCCTCTCACTCTTGGGCAACATCGACCTGAATACCAACACCGCCGCCGCAGGAGAGGATTGGAACAAGGTCCTTGCAATCGCGAAAGGAATTGGAGATCAGAAATGGGAGAACCGCGCCAAGGGAGAACTTGGTCTCGTCGCCGGCGTCAGCGGCGATATTGGATCGGCAGCCTTAGCACTGTATGGAGCGATCTCCAAGGCTGAACAACTCGGCGATGTTTCGGCACACATCAACTTCGCAACGTGGTTGGCAAACGGCATGGCAGTTCATGGAATGGCCGATCAGGCGTCGCGGCTCGTTGACAAGGCTTCGGATCTCGCGAGGAAGAGCGGCTACACCGAGATTCCGCTTCAACTATCGATAGCGAAGATTCGAGCGCTCGCAAACCTGTCAGAACCCCAACGGGAACAGAACCGAGCGTTGTCCAAGAAGCTGATAAGCGCAGCCCTCGCTGAGGCGGAGAACCAACACGTGCTCGGTGCACAAACAGAACTCCTCATCGAAGCAGGGGAAATCTCAGCAAGTCGCAACGAATTTTCGGCTGCCGAGAATTACTTTCGTCAGGCCACTCAAGTTTCGAAAACAGCGGCCTTGCCTCGACAGGAAGGCGAGGCCTGCCTTCGACTGTCCCAGTTCTACCGGTCCACCAACCAGCCAGCACGAGCCTCTCCTGTAATCGCTCAGGGAATTCAGGCGGTGCGGCGTGTAGAGGAGGGATACGATCTTCCGGTTTTCGTTGCGGAGAAAGCGGAAGTACAAGCAGCCCTTGGACTGGTGCAAGCTGCCGACGTTTCGTTCCAGCAAGCCACCGATCTTGTGGAAGGATTGCTTGTGAACGCGCCAAGTTCGCAGGTCAAGAGCGGAATGATTGGAGCGTTGGGCCAGATCTACCTGGGTCATTTTCGCCTGGCCTGGAACGGCATGCACGACGGCCCGTATGCCTTCTCAATCATCGAGGGTGCGCGTGGCCGAGCGTTGCTGGATTCGATCCGATACGCCCGGCAATCCACTTCGGCTAACGCGCAGCAAACACGCGGAGAAGTCGAGATCGCCCGCCTGCAACGCTCGCTGATGCACGATCCGCTGACCAATTCCCAGATTCGGCACATGCTGGATCAGTTAGACGAAGCGTACATGCAGCTCAGTCCGGTGGAATATGCCAGACAGCGCAAAGAAATGGGTCTCGTGCGCCGGCACCCTGCGTCGGTTGCGGATCTCCAGGCCCAGTTGCGGCAGGGTGAGGCAATCGTCGAATACGTGATGGACGAAAAGGCGTCCTACGCGATCGAGATCAGTCGCGCTGGCTTGAAGATCCACAACCTTCCCGCCCGCACGGAGATCAGCAATCTCTCCCGAACCTTCGTTACCGCAATTCGAAACGGCACGGACTCGCAGTCCAGCGGTCGGGAACTCTATAAGCAACTGATTGGGCCAGTCCGCGGCCAAAATATTTCTTCGCTAATCATCGTCCCCGACGGCCCGCTACATCTCATCCCCTTCGGCGCACTCGTGAATGATGCTGGCGGATATCTCAATAGCGAACTCAGCCTGTCTGCGGCCCCCTCTGCAACCATCTACTACACGTTGTCCAGAACGCCGCGGGCCGTGGTGGCGCGGAAACCCTTTTTGGGCGTCGCCTTCAGTCCGCCGAGCCAATCGTCCAAGGGACTTGGATCGACGACCCGTGCCGTTACTGATCTTCGTGCCGGGAGCCTGAAACCCCTGCAATTTAGCCACGAAGAAATCACAGAAGCGGCGAAGGTGTTCGGCCCTGAGAGCGTGACGCTGGATGGTTCTCAGGCTTCCGAAGAAGCACTGAAGGCAGAACCCCTTGCAGATTTCAAGGTGATCCACTTGGCTGCGCATGGCGTCAGTGATGAGCTCGATTCAGACCGCACCGCCCTGGTGTTCGCGCCCGGAAGCGAATCGGAAGATGGCCTCTGGCAAGCGAGAGAGATTAGGCGCACTCGGCTGAACGCGGATGTCGTGGTTCTGTCGGCATGTGAAACCGGCAGCGGCAAACTACAGGGGCAGGAAGGAGTGATGAATCTCGCGAGAGCCTTCCTGACTGCAGGCGCGAGAAGCGTTGTCGCAAGTCTTTGGGATGTGGACGACCGCTCCACTGCAACGCTCATGGAGTCGTTTTACGAACACCTGAAGGCTGGATTGACCGTGAAAGAAGCACTTCGTCAAGCGCAACTGGATTTCATCAAGAACTACGGAGACAAGGCCAAGCCCAATCTCTGGGCAGGCTTCGAGGTAATTGGCGATGGCACAAAACGATTCACTTTCGAGAAAACTAACGCTCGCTCAACGCACTGAGGTTTTCGACAAGACGGCGGCCAAGGTCACCAAGCAATATTTTGATCCGCGGTTCAATGGAACCGAATGGCCCCGGCTCGCCCGCGAGGCGAGAGAGCAAATCATCTCGCGGGAGGACCCGGAACAGTTTGAGCTCGGCATGCACGACCTCGTGCGCAAGCTCGGGACAAGCCATACAGGTTTCTTCCACCAGTCGGTCCGCCGTGTACCCGGACGTTTGTCGATCGGGGCAAGCTTTCGGCGTGCAGAGACAGAGGCGGGACCTCGCTGGGTTGCGCAAGATGTCCACTCTGGCGGACCAGGACACGCCGCCGGCCTGCGCCCGCTCGATGCTTTGGTCGCTATTAATGGCAAGCCGATCAACCCACCGGACGCACCGATGTTCCCCATGGGCACTGACGTTGCAGTTCACATTCGGCGGGGATCGGAAGATCTAACACTACCGATCTCGATTCCGGCCCCGCGTTCGCGGAAGCAGCCGTATGCCGAGCCAGAGGCCGTCGTTTCTAAACAACTGACGAGCGACACCGGATATCTGAAAGTGAGCATACTTCCGGGCCTGCTCGGGTTGGACGTCGCTCGGTCGATCGACAAGGCGGTTGCGGAACTCTCCTCATTCGACAATCTTGTTCTCGATCTTCGGGGACATCTCGGCGGCGGACTGGGCGTGCTGCGGCTGATGAGCCACCTCACGCCGGACAAACTGCCCATCGGCTATACCATCACACGGAAACGCGCCGAAACGGGCTACGACAAGAACACGTTACGCAAACTCGGCCGTCTTCCGACAGACCTGCCGAACCCGCTTGCCATCGCATCGATGGCAGTTCAGTTCGTGGGACGCGATCCGTCGGTGTTGCTGGTATCCGAAGGATTGGGACCTAAGCGCTGGCACAGCCGGGTGGCAATCATCACGAACGAACATACCGTCAGCGCCGGCGAGATGGTTGCTGCATTCGCCTCCGAAAACGGCTTGGCAAAGCTCGTTGGGACCGAGACGGCGGGCAGACTGATACCTGGGTCGGGCTTTAAGGTCGGCTACGGATACATGCTGGTAATGCCTAAAGCAGAATACGTCACCTGGGGTGGGCAGCGATTCGAAGGCTCCGGAGTGAAACCGGACGTTGAGGTTCCGTGGGTGCCAGTCGCCTCTGATGAGGGCGACAACCAAGCTGATGCAGCGGTGCGGGTACTACAAACGAACGGCAAATGAAATTGTGCTGCGCCGACGTCAGCGAATTACGACGGGATAGAGATTCCAATCGAGCGGCACTTGGCGTATCACCATTGAATAGCTGCCGGGTTCAAGCTGAGACAGGTTGATTCTGGCCGCGAATGACGTCGTGCCGTTCTGGATCTCAGCTGTCCCCCCGGTCGAAACCACAGTGCGGTCGCTCATTTTCAACTGAAGCTCGTAAGCGCCTGCTTTGCTCCCAACCGGGAGCACGATCGTGAGTTCCAACGGTAGACGCTCAAGGTAGATCGGCTTCTGCTCTCCGGAGTCGGCAGCGCGGCTCGTCGACGGGACTTCCACCGTTCTTTTTACCCATGCGAGTTCGGCATTCTGGGGGCGCTTCTCGAAAAGGGCGCCCTGCTTGATCCCAAATAGCACCGCAATGACGATTACGATCGCGGCGGCCGCCACTCCCCATCCGACACGAACCCTGCGCGCCTTTGCCTGTTGCCGAAACGCGTTATTGAAAGCAAGGAATTCCCGGTAGCACTCGGAGCAGTGCGTAATGTGCTGCCAGTGCGGGTCGTCTTCTACAGGTCGGTCCAATGGCCGCTCAGCCAGCTCTTGCAGGACCGCACCACTGGGACATCCTTTCCTTTCCGGATTCGGATAATCTCTAAGGATCGAGTCCTGAAGCTGCTTTTTGAGTCGGTCGAATTTGGATTCGGGGGACTCTTCAGGCGGCATCAGTCCATGTCATTATGGCACTGATGGCACGGGCCTTAAAGGCCCAACGGTAATGTTTCAGTACCACGAAATGCCTGCTGCTTTCGCTGCTTTGCGCATCCCGCGATAAAACCGCGTGGTGATCGTATTGCGTTTCTGCCCGAACTCGCAGGAGAGTTCATGTCCCTCGGCGTTTCGCAACATCCATGGAACAAGTTCCTTCACCCTCTCCAGCCCGAGGACGTCCAGATGTGCGACGAGGACATCCACCATTTGCTTGGCTTCTAGATCCGCCAGCAGATCGTACTGATCCTCTAGGGAATCCAGGGTCTCGACGAACAACTCAACATCGTACTTCCGCCTGGCCCGCCTGCCGCCGACTCGAAGGTCTTCGGCATGCAATCGCGCTCGATTCAAGACCCTGACGGCTGGCCGGTCGCCAACGTTGTCGCCATACTTCCGCGACAACGAATGCACCGCGTACTCGGTGATTTCCGAAGCACGGTATTTGTCCAATAACAGACGTTCCGCGATCCTGACGAGCCGGTCGACGACGGGCACAACACCGTGGTCGATCCACCCGGAACACACAGGGTTCCCCTTTTCATCCGTGTCCGCGATACAGATTGGAACGATCTTCGGATGGGTGATCTCGTTGTAGTCGTAGGGGATTGTGATTACTGCCATGGTGCATCCTCGGTCAGCAAAACTTCCTGAAGACTCTGTCACGGCCACGAGCCGAGGCGACCTACAGAGTAGAGGGAAATATCCCCCTGATGCCAATAAATACCACACAAATTGCGGATCGTTCAAGAGGAATTCCGGGGCTCGCACACGATGAGCAACATAGCCGTCTCGAAGCCAAATTGAAGCGCGAACTTGGAGATACGGTACTCGAGTTGCTCGACGAGGACTCCACCGAAGATATCGTCCTTAACCCCGATTCCACGCTCTGGGTGAAACGAATGGGCCAGGGTTTTCAACACGTTGGATTTATGCCTCCGGCCCAGGCGGCGAGTGCGCTGAACACGATTGCCGCCTGGAAGGGTACGGTAATGAATCACGAGCGGCCGATTCTTGAGACCGAGCTCCCTCTCGATGGCAGCCGCTTCGAAGGTATTGTTTCGCCCATCGTGCGCCGGCCGGTCTTCGCGATTCGTCTCCGGCCAAAGAAGATCTTCTCCCTCGCGGAGTACGAACAAGCCGGAATTCTTACATGTAAGGCCGACCCGCTGAATCACCTCCGCAAGCGGGACAGCTTTATCGAGGATGTCCGCGGGCTTAATCACGCGGAGATCATCCGCGCCGCAGTTGCTGGGAAAAAGAACATTCTGACGGTCGGAGCGACCGGCTCCGGCAAGACCACATTTGTGAATGCCGTCCTTGATGTGATGGCCGAAGTGGCCCCGAATGATCGCGTCGTCTCCATCGAAGATACAACGGAGCTTCAGTGCTCCGTACCGAATCACGTAGATTTGCTCGCAGTCGGAAACGTGTCGATGCTCGATTGTCTCCGCGCCTGCATGAGGCTCAAACCCACGCGGATTGTGGTCGGCGAAGTCCGCGGCGCAGAGGCGCACACGATGTTGAAGGCCTGGAATACCGGGCATCCAGGAGGCGCCGCGACCGTGCACGCCAATGATGCCCTCAGCGGTCTTATCCGCCTCGAAAGCCTTGTGGCTGAGGCTACATCCGCTCCACAACAGACGTTAATTGCTGAAGCGGTGGATTTGGTGGTCTTCGTTGATCAGGAACCGGAACTGAAGGCCGGGCGAAAGGTCAGAGAAGTGGCGCTCGTTAACGGCTATTCCGATGGCCGGTATCAAGTCGAATTCGTGTAACAGGAGAGAGGAACTATCTAATGAATGGACAGCAGGTTCAATTGATTCGAAGATCGACGCCGCGCGTCTTCGCGATGCGGGCTTCGGCGCTTTTTTCGCTCGCTTATGCCTTCGCCATGCGGGCGAACGCGGCGGCGGCGGGGACTTTACCGTGGGAACGGCCGATGACGGCAATCGCCACCTCTCTCACCGGACCCGTGGCATATGCAATCGGTTTGATAGGCATCGCGATTGCCGGCGGCGCAATGTTGTGGGGTGGTGAACTCACCGAGTTCGGACGCCGGGCCTGCATGATCGGCCTTGTGGTCTCCGTTCTTGTATTCGCGGCGCCCATGTTGTCCAGCGCGTTCGGCGTAACGGCCGCGGTGATTTAGACCATGGACTCCACCGACAAACCCCGAGAGATCATCATCCATCAATCGGCTAATCGGCCGAATCTCTTACTTGGTGGCGACCGCGAATTGGTGCTGGTGATAGTGATGATCGCGGGAGGCCTCGCTTTCAGCTTGGCGTCGTGGTGGGGGATCGGGCTTGCGGTGGTGCTGTGGATCGGCTCAATAGGGGCGTTGCAGCGCATGGCTAAGGCCGACCCGCTACTTCGTCCCGTCTATCTCCGCCACATCCGTTACGCAGAGTTCTACCCAGCAAAGAGCAGTCTTCATGGTCAAACAACCGAGACGCCCAGTAGCTGGAGGTAAGGGCATCTATGCGAATCACCGAACATCGATCGCACGCTCGGGGCCTGGCCGATCTGTTGTTGCCCTTCGCACTCATCGAGGATGGCATCCTGCTTCAACAGGATGGATCATTACTCGCTGGCTGGTCATTTCGCGGTCCCGACATGCATTCAGCCACGCATTCTGAGATGCATGCGCTGACTGCCCGCTTGAATTCCATCCTTCGCTTGGGAAGCGGTTGGATGCTGAACGCGGACCTGATCCGCTCGCGCGCTCCCGGCTACCCGGAACACGGGTCTTTCCCCCATGCAGTGACGCGGGTAATCGATGACGAGCGCCGCCAACAGTTCATGGACGAAGGCGCTCATTTCGAAAGCGACTATTTTCTGACGCTCACGTACCTTCCGCCCATTGAGACGGAGGAAAAGGTAAAGGGCTGGATGTTCGAAGGCCGGAACGGCGATGTGGGTTCCGGCGTAGTCCATCAAATCCTCGAACGATTCAAATCAAGAGTGGAAATGTTCGAGAATGTCTTCTCCGCGCTCTTCCAGACAACGCGGCTCACGCGCTATGAATTCGCCGACGATCATGGCTTCCCGCAAGTTCACGATAAGCTGCTGAGGTATCTTCGCCGTTGCGTGGGCGGCGAAGATCACCCCTTCACCCTGCCGGACATCCCGGTGTATTTGAACGAACTGCTCGCCACGCAGGACTTCTGCGCTGGCATTGAACCTCGCGTGGGCAGAAAACACGTCCGCGTGATCGCCCTTGATGGTTTCCCGAAGTCGAGTTTCCCCGGCGTTCTCGGCGAAATCGACTCCCTTCCGATGGAGTATCGCTGGAGCACCCGCGCGATTCTGCTCGATCCAGAGGAGGCGCGTAGCCTCCTCGATAAGTCCCGCCGCAAGTGGCGTTCGAGAATCCGCGGCTTCAAAGATCAGGTGCTGAAGACGCACAACGGCGCGATCAATATCTACGCGCAAACGATGGCGGACGATGCGGAGCAGGCAATGGGCGTTGCGGCATCTGGCGATGTTCAGTTCGCTCAGTATTCCAGCAACATCATCTGCTTCGACGAGGATCTCGACCGACTGCATGAAAACACCCGGCTGGTTATGAAGAAGATCCAGAACCTCGGGTTCGCCTGCCGTCTGGAGACGATCAACGCGGTCGAGGCGTGGCGCGGCAGTCTTCCGGGCGATGGATATCGGAACGTTCGTCGGGTTCTTCTCCACACGCTAAATCTGGCTGATCTCCTGCCGATCACCTCAGTTTGGGCGGGCCTTCACGAGAACCCCTCACGATTGATGCCGAAACACAGCCCCCCGCTTCTCTTTGCCGCAACCACCGGAGCTACGCCTTTCAGGGTCAACCTGCATGTTGCTGATCTCGGCCACACTCTGATGTGCGGACCCTCTGGGGCTGGCAAGTCTACGGCTCTTGGCCTGATCGCGGCACAGTGGTTCCGCTATCCGCGCGCGCAGGTCTTCGCCTTCGACAAGGGGTATTCCCTCTATGTACTGACCAAAGCGGCCGGCGGCGAGTTTTACGACCTGGCTGGGGAAAAGACTGATCTCGCCTTTTGCCCACTGAGAGAAATCGATTCGGACGCCGACCTGACATGGGCGGTGACCTGGCTTGAAGACCTGTGCAGCCTCAATGGCCTGGTCGTCACGCCGAAACATCGGAACGCCCTCACCCAGGCATTGCTGCAGCTCCGTTTATCGCCATCACGCACACTGACCGAACTCAGCGCGAATGTTCAGGATCTGGACGTCCGGGAGGCGCTCCAGTTCTACACGCTGTCTGGTCCGTTAGGGCAGTTGCTCGACGCCGATGAAGACGTTCTCACTTCCGGCCGGTTCCTGACCTTCGAGACCGAAAACCTGCTCCAACTCGATGACAAGGCCGTGATCCCGGTCCTCCTGTACCTATTCCGCCGGATTGAAAAACGGCTCGACGGCTCGCCGACATTGGTATCGCTCGATGAAGCATGGGCCTACCTGAGAAACGACGTCTTCCGGGAGCGGCTCCGCGACTGGTTGAAGACGCTGCGGCGCATGAACGGAATCGTTTTGCTCGCGACCCAGAATCTCAGCGACATCTGCAATTCCGACATCAGCGACGTCATCCTCGAAATGTGCCCCACCAAGATTCTTCTGCCGAACGGCGAGGCCAAGAATCCCGCCTCGAAAGAATTCTACGACAGGGTTGGTCTGAACTCCCGTGAATTGGACATCCTTCAAACTAGCATTCCGAAGCAGCATTACTACGTGATCTCTCCGCTGGGGCGGCGGCTAATTTCGCTCGGCATCCACAACGTGGCGCTTTCCTTCGTCGGCGTCAACGGTCGCGAAGAACGGCAGTTGGTTGAAGAACTTCAAACCGAAATGCCGGAAACCTGGCAGAGTGAATGGCTCCGAGTTCGCGCGAGAGCTCTGAAAGATGAACGCCTACAAGGGTGGGCGAACTACTACGACAAAGTTCAGAACGAAATTGAAAGGTGCCAGCAATGCGCAAAAGCATAGTCGCTATCGTTACGTTGTTCACGCTAACGGTGCAGACCCCAAAACCCGCCCGAGCCGGAGCGTTTGCGACCGAAATAACCCAGCTTCTGAATCATGCGCAGTTGATCATGCAGTACCTGCGTCAAGCCGAACAACTCGCCGAGGCTGTCAAGCAGACGACAGACATGCTGAAAAACAGCAAGATTCTGCCCGGTCAGGTCTTCGGCCCAATCTCTTCAGATCTCAACGCGCTGGCTTCGATTGTTCAGGGTGGCCAGGCTCTCTCGTATTCTCTGGCGAATCTCGATTCTCAGTTTAAGGCGAGATTCCCAGGCTACGGGTACACAGGCACCGGTTATTTCACGCAGTATCGAAGCTGGTCACAGACTTCACTGGATACCACGCTCGGTGCTCTCCGAGCCGCTGGGCTGCAAGGCCAGCAGCTTCAGAGCGAACAGTCGGTTCTCACGTCATTGCGATCGATGGCACAGACCAGTGACGGGAGGATGGAGGCCCTACAGGTAATGGGGCAGATCTCGGAGCAGCAGGTTCAGCAGTTGATGAAACTGCGGGAACTGATGCTGGCCGACATGTCGAGCAAACAAAGCTATCAGGCAGCAATGGTTCAGAAACAGGCGGCGAGCGAAGCCGCCACAGAAAGGTTTTTCAATTGGACGCCGGAGGTATCTGATGGGACGAAGTTCCAATCCGGCTGGAAGTGAGGGCTATGAAGTCATTGTTGGTCGTGGTTGCCGTCCTGGGCATGATCGGGTGTTCGGTTTCCAAAGAACCGCCGAGCCCGATTGTGCAAAAGGCGGAAGCCTGCGGCGCGGGTCCTTTGGGAGACACGTCCGCTGTGGCCGTGCAGGACTGGTTCGGAAAACATCGCGATTGCGCAGTAGCGGTCGATGCGATGTGCAAACCGGTTCGAGAAAAGGCAACGGCACAGTGGACCGACTCCACCGAAGGCCGCGTCTGCGTGGCAGCTCGGAACATTGCGCAATGGGTGCGCAAGCCGTCCGACGATCACGAGAAATTCCAGTCCGGCTGGAAGTAGCGTAACGCCGAACTGATCTCGATCATCAGCGCGGGAGGGATATGTGTGTCATGTGGCGGACAATCAATAAACATCGACCATTCATACACTTAGTACTCGGCGCAATCGCCGTGTTGGTTCTTCTGTCGCCGCTGGCCCACGCCCAAGCGAAAGCTCCAAGCGCGATCCTGAATCAATATCGGAACCAAAGAACGACATGGTTCACGATGGTGTGGCCCTACGCCAACACCCTCTTCGGTCTGCTCGCCACTATTGAATTCGCCTGGAGCGCCGCCGTCATGCTGCTGGAGAAATCCGACATGCAGTCGTGGACCTCGGCCCTGATCCGAAAGCTCATGTGGATCGGCGCTTTCTATGCGTTGCTGATTTACGGTCGCACTTGGATTCCAGCCATCACCGACAGTTTCGAATTGATCGGCCAAACGGCGTCCGGCACTGGACCCATGGCTCCCAGCGACGTGTTCACGCGGGGAATCGACATTGCCGGCGCGCTTATGGCCACATCGAGCACCGCCGCCTTCTTCACCAACCTTGGTACGTCCCTCGCGATGATCTTCACTGGGATCATTACGGCCCTGGCATTCATCGCTATTACTGTTCAATTTGTCGTCGCAATGGTGGAGAGCTACATCATCGTCGCGGCGGGTTTCATCTTCCTCGGCTTCGGCGGATCACGGTGGACGGCGCCATACGTTGAGCGGTACATCGGGCTCGGCGTTGCCACTGGTGTCAAGATCATGCTTCTCTACCTGCTGATCGGCACCGGCATGAACCTCTCGGTCGATTGGATGACCGATGCCCAGAACATTGCCTCTAATTCGAGCCCGGCGATGTCGGCGCTCGAAATCATGGGGGCTTCGATCATCTTCATGATGCTGTGTTGGCAGATCCCCAAGCTGTTCGCAGCCGTGCTCGGTGGTTCGCCGGCGCTGTCCGGAGGAGACCTGGTCTCGACGGGTGCCTTCGTCGCGGGCGGGGCCGTGGCGGTCGGCTCGTTGGGCCTGAGCGCGGTTGGCGCTGCCGCTGGCGCCGCGGGTCTGCTGTCATCTGGAGCAGCGGGCGGTGCAGGCGCGGCGGGCTCCACTTCCGCTGGGGCTGGTACGTCGTCAGCGATGCTCGCCTCGGCCGGCTCCAAGGGTGGCGGGAGTGGCACAGTTCCGCCTCCGACGAGTCCACCGTCGCCGCCATCCAGTGGTCCGTCACAACCGGCAGCTCCCAGTGCGCCATCCCAGCCTGCGCCTCCGGTAAGCGATGCCGCCAGAAACTTGACGGGCATGCATCGACGTATCGCTTCCCAGGTGCCACCCGACTCGGGCCCGCACGCGACACCGCCAAGACTGAACATCGATCACAACGAATAAAGGAGTTTAACCGTGACCAGTGCTATCCGACTCGAAGAACCCATTCCGATTTCGCAGAAGGCCCACGCCGATACGGCTGAGCCCAAGAATACCAAGGGCGAGTACAATCCCTACCTTGCGGCACGACGCGAGTGGGACGAGAGGTACGGCAACCTCATCAGCCGTGAACGCAACTGGAGAGTCATGGCGATCCTCTGCTCGCTGATCGCGCTCGCCTCAGTAGGCGGCATGATTCGCCTCTCAACCAAAACGCATATCGTTCCGTTTGTAGTCGCCATGGACTCCCTCGGACGAACGGCGGCGGCTGGCTCTGCCGAGGAAACGTCTCCGTCTGATGACCGATTAAAGCGGGCCACGCTTTTCAATTGGGTCGAGGATCTTCGGACGGTGACAACGGACGGGATCGCGCAGCGCAAAGCCATCGATCGCGTTTACGCCCATATCGCCAGCGGGGGCCAGGCGCAGGCATTTATCAGCGAGTTCTACCGAGCCGACCCGCCACAGAAACGGGCCGCCGCCGAAACCGTTAGCGTCGAAGTCCGTTCGGTATTGCCGACTAGTGAACGAACGTTCGAAGTGGAGTGGGTCGAGACGACCCGAGATCTCTACGGTGCCGTGAAAGGACAGGATCACTGGAAGGCCGCTTTCAGCATCGCCGTTAGTTCCCCGACTGACGAGCGAATGGCTCGGATCAATCCCCTCGGCATTTACGTGACGAACGCGAGTTGGGGCAAGGTTCTCTAAACACAAAAGGATTTCTCAATGCACCTCTTTAAATCAATCGCGATTGCCTCAGCAATCTCTGCCGGATTGCTCGCTCAGAATTCTCCCGCTCCCCCGGTACAAGCCAAGCGGCTCCCGCCGGAGAAATCGAAGGGTAAATCGTCCGGCGCAAACGACAATCTCATCGACCGCTATGATTTCGGTGCGCAGATCGACGCGCTCCAGGATACGAACTCCCTTCAGCGCGGCGGACCGACAGTCAATCCGACTCTGGGTTCTCCTCCCACGGCCGCGACGATTGGCGAGTCCGCAGTTCCAGCGGGCTTCAGGCCAAAGACTGATGTGCAGCTCACGAAGACGGCGCAGGAGGCCGTCCAGATGAGCGAAAAGTGGATGTCTGAGCATAATCAACCCGCTGTGGGCCGTGACGGACGCGTGCTCTACTCTTACGGCGCGGGACTGCCCACCGTCGTTTGCGCTCCACTTCGCGTCTGCATGATTGAACTGCAATCTGGCGAAAAGCTGGTAGGCGAGCCTCAAATCGGCGATTCCGTCCGCTGGAATCTCTCGCCGGCCATGTACGGCAGCGGAGCAACGTCAACGTCCGTCATAGTCCTGAAGCCACAAGGTCCAGGTCTCGATACGAACTTGCTGATCACCACGGACCGTCGCGCATACTACCTCCGTTTGTTGTCGAAGCCGGACGACTACGTGGCGCGTGTCGCCTTCGCTTATCCGGATGACGAGGAAAACGAACGCAAATGGCAGCAGCACTTGGCGGAGCAGAAGGACCAGCAGACCAAGGCGACCCGTATCGCGGAACTTCCAGCGAACGCAGTCGAATCGATGTTTTTCAACTACCGGCTGAAGGGTGATGACAGCATACGTCCCGTCCGGGTCTTCGACGATGGCAAGAAGACCTACATCCAAATCAGCGAGAGCGCCAAGAACAGGGAAGCGCCGGTTCTAGTTGTGATCGGCGCGGACGGCAAGCAGGAGATGGTCAACTACCGGGTGAAAGACGACATGTACATTGTCGATCGCTTGTTTGAGAAGGCCGAATTGATTCTTGGCAGCGGAAAGAAAGCACGCAAAGTGGAGATCGACCGTGAACGAAAAAGCTGAAACCCTCTCTGCACCGATGGACGCACCCAGCGGTCTTGATTTGAATCCACGGCCTCCGCGGTCCGTCCGAGTCAGCAAGCGGGCCGCAGGAACACTGATGTTTTTCGCGGCCATCATTCTCGGACTTTTTGCCTACGGCGGATACAAACGTCAGCAACGGCAAGTCGCAACGTTGGCCGAGGGAAGCATGCCGCACAATGTCGCGCCCGCCACGGCTGCTGGCGCGGAGATCGCGAAGGACGTCCCATCGGGAAATGTCCCGAACTCCCCGCAGTTGCGCCCGGCCGATTCCGGAACTCTGGTGCCGCCGGGCGATTTGCAGGCGGCCCAGGCGAATCAGCCTCAAGGCGGGCAGGTCTTTATTCGGCAGGCACCAGCTTCCGCGCAGCCCGTGGTCACTCAGATGCCTCAGCCTCGTGAACCCACGCCCGAAGAGCGCCGGCTGCTTGCTGCATACGAGCGCGAACAACAGGCTATCGCCGCACCCACCACCTTACGGGAGGGCTTCGGATCTCCCGCCTCCGGGAGCAGTCAGGCTGCGCCTGGTATTCGCAACAATGGCGATGACGCCGCCCAGATCGCCTCGATGGTCCAGGGATTGGTGAGGCAGAACGGAGGCGGTGCGCAGGTCACGTCTGACTCCGTGCGTGGCCTTCTTGCCCAACGCTCGCAATCTGGGGAAGGAGATGGCGAATCAGCCGACCAAAATCAACAGAACGGCAAAGAAGCGTTTCTGGCAAAGGCTCGCGCCGGCCAAACGGACGATTACCTCAAGTCGACTCGTATGGCGCCGCTTTCCCGGTACGAGATCAAGGCTGGCTGGGAGATCCCAGCCGTGCTGGAACAGGCACTCAATTCCGACCTGCCCGGAGAAATCAAAGCTCTTGTCTCTTCGAATGTTTACGACACTGCGTCCGGGAAATACCTCCTGATCCCGCAAGGTTCACGCCTGGTCGGCGTCTACAACTCGCGTATCGGCTACGGCCAGGACGGTGTGCAGGTGATCTGGGACCGCGTCATCTATCCGGATGGATCGTCGCTGGACCTCTCTGGCATGATCGGCCAAGATGCTCACGGCTTCTCCGGGTTCCGCGATAAAGTGGATCGCCACTACACTCGATTGATTGGCTTCGCGGTCCTAACGAGCCTGTTTGCAGCCGCGTCGGAAATCTCCCAGAATCAGAACAGATCCTTACTCACATATCCGAGTCCAGCGCAGGTCGCCGGGAGCGCCGTGGGCCAGCAGGCCTCTGATTTGGGTGCGCAGATCACCAGGCGAAACCTGAACGTCCAGCCAACGATTAAGATCGGTATCGGATATCGCTTCAATGTTCGGGTAAACCGCGACATTCTATTCGACGCGCCATACACACCTGTTTCAACCAATCGATGAGCGCCGCTTGCGAGCCGTATAAGCCGTCCTCGATTTCACGGAAGGTCCCGCCCGGATGTGGTTAGCATGAAACGACCGTGTTTCACGCCCTTGGTCGCGATTAACGTGTTGGCGAGTTTCTGAATGAGAATTGATTTGCCGCGGACCAGGATGACCTCCAGGCAATTGTCGTGATCGAGGTGAACATGCAGGCTCGAAATTATCGCCTCGTGATACCGATGCTGAATCTCCGTAAGCTTATCGAGTAGTAGGCGCGCGTGATGGTCGTAAATGAGCGTCACCGTCCCGTACACCTCCGCGTTCGGCGAAGCCGCGATCTCATCGACTAGTTCTTTGCGGACCAGATCACGTATTGCCTCGGACCTGGTCGCATACCCTCGACGCTCAATTAGACGGTCGAATTCCTCCAATAGCTCTTCGGGAATGGCGATTCCAATGCGGGCCAACTCACCCATTGCGGGCTCCTGTCCGACGGGGCATAAATCCAAAACACCCGCCTCCTCCGTAACACCTTTTGAAGATTAGTGCTACCATTTTAGACTAGTAGCACGTTTCTCATTTCTGTAGCACGGTTTAAAGGAGCCTATGCTCGGACGCGCGGTCATCATCACTTCCATGCTATTTGCAACCATGTGGTGTGCGTGGGCCGCGGACGTACTCGTTTCAGGAACCGTCGTTGACGCATCGGGCGCGGCGATCGCTGGCGCCGGAGTGCAGGTCCAGAGCGCGAATCGGACCGTACTCAGAACGACGGAGTCCGATACCAACGGTTCATTCGCGATTTCCGCCCTCCCGGCAGGTAATTACCGGCTCGTCATAACGCACGCCGATTTTGAAACCAAAGAAATTGCGGTCACGATAGGCGCGGAGGCGCCAGCACCGTTCCGCATTGTCCTGGCGTTGCAATCGGTCAGCACCACGGTTAACGTTCAGGGCCGCGAGGATGATCTCACGGGAATAGCGCAATCGGCCACGCAGGGAACGGTCGGACAAAGGGAACTCCAAGATCGTCCCATTCTTCGTTCGGGAGAGGTTTTAGAGACAGTTCCGGGCGTTATCATCACCCAACACGCCGGTGGCGGCAAGGCGAACCAGTATTTCCTCCGAGGCTTCAATCTCGATCACGGCACGGATTTCGCGGTGTTCCTCGACGATATGCCGCTGAACCTGCCGTCGCACGCGCACGGCGAAGGGTATTCGGACATGAACACCGTTATCCCGGAGCTGGTGCAGCGGGTGAACTACGAAAAAGGCCCTTACTACGCCGATGTCGGCAACTTCGGCTCAGCTGGCTCGGCCCATCTGGAATTCTACAAAACGCTGCCTGAGAACTTTTTCCAGATCGAAGGGGGGATGTACGGATATGCGCGCGCCGTTTTCGGAGTGTCGGAAAAGGTGGGCTCGGGCAATCTGTTGTTCGGCGGAGAAGCGTACTACGACGACGGCCCGTGGAAGAATCCCGACGGATATGCGAAATTCAATGGACTCCTGACCTACAGCAAAGGCGACGCCGCCAGCGGGTTTAGCATCTCGGCGCGCGCCTACCACGGGAAATGGAACTCCAGCGATCAGATCCCTGTTTCGGCGACACCGTTGGTGGGTTTCTTCGGCTCGCTCAACTCGACTGATGGAGGCAACTCCGGGCGATATAGTCTGCAGGCGGAATGGCATCGCCAACGCGCAACATCAAGGACGAAGGTCACGCTCTACGGCTTCTATTACAACCTCGATCTGTTTTCCGATTTCACGTACTACTTGGACGATCCGGTTAAGGGCGATCAGTTCGAGCAACAGGACAAGCGTTTCGTGTTAGGGATCGACGCGCGTCACACGATCATGAGCAACTGGTTCGGCAGGAAAGTGGAAAATACCTTCGGCGTGCAGGTCCGTAACGACTGGGTCCACAACGGCCTCTTCCGCACCCAGAACCGCACGCGCACAAACAAGAATGACGTTAACGCCTGCGATGATGCGCCGATTGACGCTTGCGATTCCAACCCAAACCTGGTGGCGGTATTACCCGCGGCCACGGACGTAAATCGATTTACTGACACGATGACTGGTTTCTTTGTCGAAAACAAAATCCAGTGGGCGGAGAAATTTCGGACGGTGCTGACCTTCCGTGGCGACGAGGCTTTTTACAATGTCACGAATTTGACGCCCAGTTATACTGCCACAGAATTGCCGGGTGCTCCGGTCGTAAACTTTGCGGCTGCCAACTCCGGAACGGCCGCGCAGTTCATGCCCCAACCCAAAGCAAGCCTGATTTTTGGCCCCTGGTCGAAGACGGAGTTCTATGTGCAGGGCGGCTTCAGCTTTCACAGCAATGATGCGCGTGGCGCAACACAAAGACAGGAACCGATTTCGCCAGACAATCCATTTCCCACGGCCACATCGACAATTCCCGCACTTGTGCAGACCAAGGGAGCTGAAGTCGGCGTGCGCACAACCGCCGCCCGGCATCTGCAAAGCACCCTTTCACTTTGGTATCTCCACAGCAAATCCGAACTACAGCAGAGCGGCGACACCGGCGGCACAACCGCATCAACATCGCCGAGCAACCGCTACGGCATCGAGTGGGCGAACTATTACACGCCTCTTGAACATTGGGCCTTTGACTTCGATCTTGCCGATTCCCGAGCGTTCTTTACTGCTATCGACCCCGATGATGCCGCGCCAAACAGCCTCGGCGGCAAGCGTGTACCCGAAGCGGTTGGGCTGGTCGCCTCGGCTGGCGCCACGATGCACGACTACGGGCGTTTTTCAGCCAGCTTGCGGCTGCGCGCTTTTGGGCCGCGGGACCTGACGTCAGACGGAATTTATCGCTCTGACGCGACTGTCCTGCTTAATGCGGAGATCCGGTACCGGATAACAAGGAAGTGGAGTTTCTTTGTCGAGGCGCTGAACTTGCTGAACCGAAAAGATCACGACATCGACTACGCTTACACCTCGCGGATATCGCCAACGGCAGATGCGGCATTCACCGACGTCTTCCATCCCGTAGAACCGATTCAGGCGCGCTTCGGATTGAGGAGGACGTTTTAACATGGGCAGAGTCTGCTATTTCCACGCCTTCTCCGGTATGAGCGGCGACATGACCGTGGGAGCCCTGGTGGATGCGGGCGCGGACCCTGCGTCGATAATCCAGACGCTCGAAAGCCTTGGAACTGGCGCGTCGTATGAATTCGCGAAGGTCAAACGAAGAGGCATCGGTGCGACGAAGTTCCGCGTTACGATGGCCGAGACGAAACGGCATCGCCACCTTCCCGCCATCGTCAAGATGATTGAAGGCTCCAGCGCGTCACCACGCGCTAAAGCGCGCGCTTTAGCTGCTTTTGAAAATCTAGGCCGAGCTGAAGCCGACGTGCACCAAGTTCCGATCGAGAAGGTTCATTTCCACGAAGTGGGAGCCGCTGACTCAATCGCCGATATCGTGGGGGCCTGCGTCGCACTTGAACTACTCGGGATTGATGAGATCTCGTGTTCGCCCTTCAATGTGGGCTCAGGTACTGTCGAAACGGAGCACGGAACGCTTCCTGTTCCGGCCCCCGCGACTGCGCTCCTCCTCCGGGATAAACCCGTGTACACAAAAGGTCCGGCCGTCGAATTGACTACGCCCACGGGGGCAGCGTTAGCCTGCCTTGCTTCGAGCTTCGGAACTTTGCCCCCGATGACGATCCGAGGTAGCGGCTATGGTGCCGGAGATCGCGACTTTCCCGAACATGCGAACGTGCTTCGCGTTTTGGTCGGAGATGAACTTTTCGCAAGAGATCTGAAGGAGTCGCTCTGAAATGCCAAACAGCACAACGTTCCCCACGCGGAATCGGCCCTTCAACAATCTTTCGATTCATGCATCCAATAGGATCTTTCGGCTCTTGATCGCGTCAATGTTCGCCACGGCAACATTTGCGCACGACCTCTACATTCTTCCGCAAAGTTTCGGAGTCGAGGCGGGCGCACGAGTCACCGTTGGTTTTCACAACGGGGATTCGTTCCCTGAAAGTGAGGTCGCTCCGACGATTGCGCGTCTCAAGACCGCGCAACTCCTTTCTGCCTTTGGCGGCGTGCCAATTGACGATCTGAAAGTCGAGGGCAACCGCGCGACGGGCGTGGTCATGGTTCCGGACCACAAAGGGACGATGATTCTGTCGGTTGAAACCGTTCCCAACTTCATCGAACTGGAACCGGAAAAGTTTATCGAGTACCTCAAGGAAGAGGGTATGGAGCACGTGATTGAATGGCGTTCTCAGCATGGCGAAGCGAGCAAGCCCGGGCGCGAGCGTTATAGCAAGTTCGCCAAGTCACTCATCACTTCGGGATCACCCGACGAGTTTTACAACCATACGTTCGGATTCCCGATCGAGATCATTCCGGACGCCAATCCGGCGGCATTGCGGGCTGGAAGAGAGTTGCCGGTTCGCATCATGTTTCGAGGGAAGCCGGCGTCAAATCTTCAAGTCGAAGCGGCCTGGGCCACCGCCGAACAGAAGAAGACAACGGTCATCGGTCGCACAGACGCTAATGGTCGCATTCGGGTACCGATCAACGCCGCCGGAAAATGGCGTCTGCACTCACTCGTGATGGAGCGCTGCCAGGAACCCGCCGCTGCGGATTGGGAAAGTTTCTGGGCCAGCCTGACCTTCGAAATTCGATAGAGCCGTTGAGTATCCGCCGAGAGCGCTTATGAAATCAAATCGCAGTTTCACGTCCTGGATTCTCCTGACGGCACTTCTCGCAGGATTCGCGAATGCGCAGTCCAGCACGGCATCTCTTACGGGCATCGTGACGGACCCTCAGGGCGAGGCAATCTCGGGCGCCACGGTCAGGCTGATCGACCCGGACACGCGCCTGCAGCGGGAGACGAAAACCGCTAGGGACGGCCTATTTGTCTTCGGGCAGGCACTGCCATCCACATACACTCTTCGCATCGAGCAGCTGGGCTTTGCGACGGCTGAGGTATCGCCCATCGTGCTTAATGTGGCAGACCAAAGCGCGGTGCGCGTTCAATTGAAGGTGGCACAAAGGCAGGAAAACATCACTGTGCAGTCCGACGCGCCGCTTGTCAGTGAGTCGCCCTCAGTCGGCACCGTTATCAACCGCCAGTTCATGGAAAACCAGCCTCTGAACGGTCGCAGCTTCCAAACGCTCGTGGAGCTTTCGCCTGGGGTCACCCTTGCTCCGTCTTCCTTACCCACGGCAGGACAATTCAGTGTCAATGGCCAGCGGACCAGCACGAATTACTTCACCGTCGACGGCGTCAGCGGCAATTTCGGCTCAACCGCATCCGTGACTCTTTATGAGAGTGCAGGCGGCAGTATTCCTTCCTATTCGGCACTCGGCACTACCACTAGTCTCGCCTCCGTGGACGCTGTTCAGGAATTCAGCATCCAGACATCTACCTATGCGCCGGAATTTGGAAGACAACCCGGCGGGCAGGTCTCGATCGTCACCCGCTCTGGGACAAATACGTTTCATGGGAGTACGTTCGATTTTTTGAGGAACAGCGCTCTTGACGCGAACAACTTCTTCGCCAATGCCAATGCTCTCGTCAAACCGGCCGAACGTCAGAATGATTTTGGCGCCACCTTGGGCGGCCCCGTCTCGATACCGCGGGTCTACCAAGGGAAAGACCATACATTCTTTTTCGTCTCATATGAGGGCGTCCGCGTGCGCCAACCGTCCGTCACGTCGCCCCTTCAGGTTCCTTCTCTTGCCGCCCGACAGAATGCGACAGGCATAACACGAGATCTCTTGAATGCCTTTCCCTTGCCCACGGGGCCAACCTTGGTCAACGACCCAACTGCAGCGCCCTACATCGGAAGCTTCTCGAACCCTCAAACGCTGAACGCTACCAGCATCCGGATTGACCATTCCTTCGGTAATCGCTTCACGATGTTCGGAAGATATAATCACGCTCCTTCTGAAGATCAGGAGCGTGCGCGGTTCTGCGCAGCCAGTTGCGTCGCCGACCTCACCTATTCTGTCGATACCGCGACCTTCGGCGCGACTATGCTGCTTACGTCCACCCTGAGCAATGACTTTCGGTTTAACTTCAGCCGGTCAAGAACACAACAGGTCTATTACATCGATACCTTCGGGGGCGCGGTTGTTCCACCTTCGTCCAGTCTTTATCCCTCCTTCACAACCCGCAGCAACGGCTACATCTATATCGAACTCGATCCATCCGGAGCGAACACAATCAGCGACGGCCTTTTCTCGGACAACCGTCAACGGCAGTGGAACGTGGTCGACACGACCTCCTCGACGCGGCGGGGACACTCGATCAAATTCGGCGTCGATTACCGCCGACTCATGCCAGTCTCCAACTCGGGAAATTATAAGCGGTCATTTCTGCCGGACGACATTGCGGATCTCGTTAATAATGTGCCGACTGCGGCTTCGATCGTAGCGCCTCAAGTTGTTCTCCGCCCGATATACAACAACCTTTCCCTGTTTGCGCAGGACGCGTGGAAGGTATCCCGTAAGCTCACTCTCACCTACGGTGTCCGTTATGAAGTGAACCCGCCGCCTTCCGAGGAAAATGGTAATTTACCGCCCACCGTGACAAACGTTTCGAACCCTGCGGCACTCTCGCTCGCACCGGCTGGAACGCAGCTTTATAAGACCACCTGGAACAATTTCGCCCCGCGTGCGGGCTTCGCTTTTCAGCCATTCGAACAGGGCCGAACCGTCCTTCGCGGTGGATTCGGCGTTTTCTATGACTTGGGCTATGACTTCACCGGAAGCGCCTTTAGCACGGGAATCTACCCCTTTGCCAGGACGCTCGGCCTTTCCTCGGTAACGTTTACCTCGCCCGCCTTTGCGGTTCAGCCGCCGCCCGTCAGCACGAATCCTCCTTATCCTCGTGTATTCGCGTATTCCGATGATTTCAAGATCCCATACACGTTGCAATACAATTTCGCGGTTGAGCAGGGCTTTGGCCGAAACGACAGCGTGTCGGTTTCCTATGTGGGCTCTTCCGGGCGTCGCTTGGGCCGCGTCGAGAGCCTGCGCAAGGCAAACCCAAACTTTCCGCGCGTCGATATTGTTCGCGATGATGGACAATCCAACTACAACGCGTTGCAGCTTGAGTATAAACGGCATTTTTGGCGCGGCTTCCAGGCGCTTACCTCCTACACCTTCGGTAAGTCCCTCGATAACGTCTCTGACGAATCGATCAACAATTTCCAGGCCCCTACAACGAAGTACAATCCCAACCAGGATTACGGCCCTTCAAGCTTTGATATTCGGCACACATTCACAGGAGCTATCAGCTACGAGTTGCCGTCGCTGCGAGCGGGGGTTGCTAAGACGATTCTTGGCGGCTTCGCACTGGATGGATTTCTTCGATCCCGCTCCGCCACGCCGGTCAACGTTCTCACCGGGCGGGATGCTCTTGGCTTGGGCTTCACCACCGTGACCCGGCCGGATCTTGTTCCCGGAATTCCGCTTTACGTCAGCGATCCGAACACAGCCGGCGGGAAACGCATCAATCCAGCAGCGTTCAACGGGGCAGCGCCCACTGCGGCCTCGCGTCAGGGCACACTCGGTCGCGATGTTCTACGAGGCTTCGGCGCAACGCAGTTGGATCTCTCGTTGAGGCGGCAGTTCCGTTTGAAGGAACACTTGGTGCTGCAGGCCCGCGCGGACGCTTTCAACATTCTCAACCACCCGAACCTCGCCAATCCGGTCGCCATCCTTACAGACCCGAATTTCGGAAGGTCCACTCAGTTGCTGGGAACAGGGCTCGGCGGGTTGAGCGCATTGTATCAAGTGGGCGGACCGCGCTCCCTACAGCTTGCGCTCAAACTGCTGTTCTAGCCATAAGGGAGGATTTTATGAGACGTCGCTACCCGGTTATCGGCGCCATCCTGGTTTTTCTGGTTGAAATGTGCTCCGGGCAGCCACCATCGACTGTGATTCCAAATGCGCTGCAGACAATTCTGGATCGGGTGGCGGCGATTCATGGAGCCGCCGGCGTGTTCGCCGTCGCCGGATATCGTATGGGCGAGCGCGCGTTGCGTGACCTGGGCGCTGACCGTGGCAGCTTCTCACTCGATGTCACTAACCGTACGCCGCTGCAGGTTCAATACAGCTGCATTGCCGACGGTTGGCAGGCTGCAACCGGCGTGAGCGCAGGGAAGCTCAGTCTGCATATCGTGGAAACCACACCCCGCGATACGGAGACGATCGTCCGCAACAAAGCTACCGGACAGTATCTCGTATTCCGACTGCGGGGCGAGTTCTTGACTAAGTACTTGGACGTTCCAGAAGAGAAACAGAAAGCTGCAGGACGTGAAGTCGCCGGACTACCGGACGACCAAATCTTTACAGTCTTGGCCATCAAGAAGTGAAGCCAGGCCAGACATTCATAAGCTGCGATAACCGATTGTCTTTGGATCGGGTAGATTTGGCAATCCCTTATGGAATTCAGCGCCTTTGGCGAGCATGGAAGACAGGCCATCGAAATCGTGAGGCCCGCCCGGCCCGCCGCGTTGCGATGTATACTCAGGCAATGCGCCGTTGCTTGGCAAGTCTGTTGGTTGCGCTCTTCAGCTTTGCGCTGATCAGCCCCGCGGTCTTTGCCTCGAATGCAGAGGGGAGCTTGCCCGCCTGCTGTCGCAGAGCTGGCAAACATCATTGCAGCATGAGCTCGGAAGTGGGATCAACCTCCGGTCCTGCCCTTCGAGCGGCTAGATGTGCCTCGTTCCCCGGAGCCCAACCAGCACCGGTTAATCCGAGTTCGACGTTTTTCCTAAGCTCGATCCAGACAACGTTGGTGTCGTTGGCCTCCTCCGACGTACAGGGGCCGGTTGATCAGGTTTTCTCTAGTATCCACGATCCAGCAACTCCCAAACGCGGCCCTCCCGTCACAATCTAATTGCCGACATCCTAGATTTTTCGTTTTCAGCGCTCATCGCGTGAAGCCTTCTCTCGCGTTGGGCCTAAATTGCGTCCTGCAGGTCGCGAGGTCCACAGTTAGACCCGCAGCAAAGATTGCTCAATTTTTGGAAGGAAGACGTAGAGTTCACGTCTTAAAAAGCGACGGGCACGAATAGACGGATGACTAAAGCAAACACCTTGCGGCGAAGGGGTCGGTCACGATGCGTGACTGTTCTGCTGCTGCTTGCATTCACGGTCACCACTCTCTCACCAATCGTCCAACTTGCCTTCGCATCAATGCGAAACGTTTGCCAATGCTGCAAACGCGCGGGCGTGAAATCTTGCTGCCGCAAGCATCGAAGCGAAGCATCTCAAGGTGTCGTATTTGAGACTGGCACATCCTGCCCCGAAGGGTGCTCACTCTCGATCAGTGTTGCCCCCCTTCAAGCGGGTCTTACCATTCAAACATTCACGCTTTCTCGGCTTCCGCGCTTAAGTCCACATGTTGCGCGCTTAGTCGCAACGCCAACAGCAAACTCCTCTTACGTCTCCCTTCGCCAACGGCCGCCGCCGTCGTGCTCCTTGTTCCAGGCATAGTCGTCGATCAGTTCTTAAACCAAAAACCAGCAAGGAGACGTGTATGAAGAGATCAACGGCAATCACCACGATTGCCTCATTATTGTGCATTTCCGCGGGTGTTGCTTCCACTGTCAGATGCGCTTTTGCACAGGAGTCAATAAATAATGCCAGCATAGCTGGCCGCGTCACGGACCCGAGCGGGGCGGCGGTCCAGGGAGCGACAGTTACCGCAAGGAGCGTCGATACAAATGTCTCGGCCTCTGCAGTATCAGATACCGATGGACGCTTTCGGTTCCCATATTTGAAAGTTGGTCCATATGAAATTCTCATACGGAAGGATGGCTTTGCGGACCGTACTCAACGCCTGACGCTTACAATCGGCTCGGCTTTCGACCTCTCAATTCCGTTGTCGCTCGCATCCACTCAAACGACCGTAAATGTCTCAGAAGGTGCGGCAGTACTTGAGTCGGCGCGATCCCAGATTGCGGGAACAGTAACCCGAGCCGAAATCGCCGAACTTCCCCTGAATGGCCGCAACTTCCTGGATGCGGCGTTGCTCGTCCCTGGGGTTTCCCCAACCAACACGGCAGCAAACCAGATTTTTGCGGAGACCGCAGCGGTTCCTGGCCAAGGTATCTCCATCGGAAGCCAGCGGAATTTTTCCAATAGTTTCATTGTCGATGGCCTTTCCGATAACGACGATGCCTCCGGCCTGACCGGCGCATTCTATGGTCTCGATGTCGTCGAGGAGTTACAGGTGGTGACCTCGGGCGGGCAAGCTGAATTTGGTCGTGCTCTGGGCGGTTATGTGAATGTGGTCACAAAGAGCGGAACGAACACTCTACACGGAGACCTTTATGGATATATCCGCAATGGCGCTTTGAACGCGGCCAATGCTCTTTCCAACACCGTTCTACCGATGACGCAGGGACAGTATGGGGCAGGCTTGGGCGGGCCTGTGGTTCATGACAAGACGTTCTACTTCGCAAACTTCGAACAGCGCCTCCTGAATCAGTCTGGGTTGGTGACGATTTCCCCTGCAAATGTGACTGCAGTCAATTCGCGCTTAGCCGCGGTCGGCTATCCGGGACCTCCGATCTCGACTGGAATTTATCCCAATCCGGTTCATACCATCAATTTCCTAGGTAAAGTCGATCATCGCTTTGGGGACAAAGATCAACTTAGCGCTCGCTACAGTCTTTACCACGTATCCAGCGTGAACTCGCGCGGGGCGGGCGGGTTAAGCGCGCCAACCGCTTCAGCAAATTTGGATGACACCGACCAGGTAGTTGCGATCAGCAATATCTTTACTGTGTCGCCACGTGCGGTGAACGAGACACGCGGGCAGTTTTGGAACAGCAGCTTATCTGCGCCTCCCTCTGATTTGATAGGGCCCGCTGTCAGCATCTCCGGGGTTGCCTCTTTCGGCACCTTATCTGGTTCTCCAACGGGACGCAAAAACAAGCTCGGCCAAGTCGTCGATAATTTTTCATACCAGGCCGGCGCGCACGCGCTACGCGCTGGAGTCGAGTACATCTACAACGACGATACGATCACTTACCCACGCTCTTATCGAGGAAGCTATTCCTTTTCCTCGCTAGCAAACTTTCTCTCGGGCACCTACAACAATTCCGGTTTTACGCAGACGTTCAATACGAACACCGTTCATCAAACTAATCCTAACGTCGGCTTCTATGCGCAGGACGAATGGAAGATAAACAGCAGGCTCACGCTAAATCTCGGCGTGCGTTACGACCTCCAATTCCTGCATACGATCGAAACCGACAAGAACAACGTGTCCCCCCGCGGGGGATTCGCTTGGACACCCTTCGCGTCACGCAAGACAGTCATCCGGGGTGGCTACGGACTCTTCTATGATCGTGTTCCCTTACGCGCGCTCGCGAATGCTCTGCTTTCCGCCAACAACACGATCAATCTGGCGCAGCTCAGTCAGATCAGCATCAGTCTCTCGCCGACTCAGGCCGGTGCGCCGATATTTCCGAACATTTTGAATAGTCTCACCATTCCTGCGGGTGTTCTGTTCAACTACTCCACGATGCAACCGAACATGCAGAACGCTTACTCCGAGCAGGGCAACTTCGAAATCGAGCAACAACTTGGCAGCAAGAGCACGATCAGCGCCGGATACCAACACGTTCGCGGACTCCACTTGATCGTTTCGGTCAATCAGAACGTCCCGTCATGCACTGCCGCCGGCACGAACAACGGATGCCGCCCGAATGCGACGATCGCGAACGACAGCCAATACTCTTCGCTTGCCGATTCCCATTACGATGCATTGCACCTCTCATTCGTGCAGCGTCCCGCGGCCTGGGGAAACTATCGCATCTCATACACATACTCGAAAGCGCTCGACAATGTCGGTGAATTCTTCTTCAGTTCGCCAATCAACAATTTCAATATCTGGCAGGACTACGGCCGGTCGGATGACGATCAGCGCCATCGTTTTGTATTCGACGGATCGGTGCATTCGCCGATGAGCAAGGCATCCACAGCTTGGGCAAGATTAAGTCATGGTTTTTCCTTGAACGCCCTGGTCCAATACTATTCGCCGTTGCCCTTTAATATCACCACCGGTGCGCAAACGATTCAGGGGACCACAGCGCGTCCAACAATCAACGGCGTGTTCATCAATCGCAATGCTGGGGAGGGATTCGACTTTTTCAGCCTGGGGGCGCGGGTTAGCCGGACATTTCAGTTGGCGGAAAGATTTCAAATGCAGGCCCTCGCCGAAGGCTTCAATCTTACGAATCACGTGAATGGAGTAAGCCTTAACGGCACTTTCGGAACGGGAGCGTATCCGACAAGCCCTTCTCCCACCTTCAAACAGATTACGGCGGTGGGCGATCCTCGTGGATTCCAATTCGCACTTCGCTTCGCATTCTAGGAGGGTCCGATGCCTTGGATCTTCCCCTGTTCTTTGCTGATCACGCGCGTTCTTCCCGCGAGTGTCGAAGGTTCGGCGCGCACGCCGGTCGGCGCCGCCACGAAGAGTCTATTGCTTGCGGCAATGCTGATCTTGCCATGTGCGGCTGCCGACCGCGCATCGCCCACAGAACTGAAACTTCAAAAGGAGCTGCTTGCGCCTTGTTGTTATAGGGAGACCCTTGACCATCATATGAGCGATGCTTCTCTCGCGATGAAGGCCGAAATTCACGCGATGATCGAGCGGGGCGCGAGCGAGCGGGATATCGTCGAGTACTACAAGAGGCAATATGGATCGCGCATCCTGGCCGAACCCGAGGGCGCGACGTGGTGGCTCGCGTTCCTTATTCCCTTCGGCGTGCTGGGGCTCGGCGCTCTCGTCGTTCTCCGATTTATCGGTGCAAACCTTCGAACCGCCGGCGGCGCAGCCGCGGTCGCGATCTGCGCCGCCGGACTTTGGAGCTGCAGCGGTAACTTTGCGGCTGTACCTGAAAAACAGCACATGCTGCATGGACGGATTATCCGGCTCGACGCTGATGCCCACATAGCCGTCATAGCCGGCGACAGGATCGAGGGCTGGATGGAAGCCATGACCATGGAGTACCCAGTCAAAGACAAGGCCGAGTTGGAAAAACTGCAGCCGGGCCAGGAGGTGACTGCCACGGTGCACGTCCGCGACACCGATTACTGGATAAGCGGGATTCATCCTTCGGACAATGCTCCTGGCAAATAAAAGGGGTTTATTCATCGCAACTTCAGAAAGAGAGTTCAAGCAATGACCAGAAGAACATTATTGAGGTCGGCGGCATTCGGTGCGGCAGCCGCTGGAGTCCGCGCCGCGGAGCTTCCGTTTCAGCTTCCTCGGTTGCCCTACGCCTACGATGCGCTTGAGCCGTTTATCGACGCGCAAACGATGCAGATCCATCACGGCAAGCATCATCAGGCCTACGTTGATAACTTGAACAAAGCAGTGGCCGGAGATCCGTCGCTTGCAAAGATGAGCGTGGAAGAGCTGCTCGAAGGGCTAGACGTGCTCCCGCCTGTGATCCGTGCGCAGGTGCGAAATCAAGGCGGAGGCCACGCCAACCACAGCTTGTTCTGGCAAACTCTCTCACCGGCGTCGAGGAGCGGCAGGCCGTCCGGAGCCTTCGCCGAAGCGATCAACCATGCCTTCGGCGATCAGGGAAAATTCGAAACGGAATTGCGAACGGCCGCCGCCGGCGTTTTCGGCAGCGGCTGGGCTTGGCTGTCTCTCGACCAGACGGGCAAGCTCGCGCTTGACAGCGCGCCAAATCAGGACAGCCCTTTGCTGGCGCGCAAACGGCCCCTGCTCGGAATTGACGTTTGGGAACACGCTTATTACCTCAAGTACCAGAACCGGCGGCCCGAGTATCTCAGCGCAATTCTAAAAGTCATCAATTGGGAATTCGTCTCCCAGCGTTATAGGGAATTGATGAAGTAATGCGCTGTTCCAGAACGATGCCTGACCGTTTTATCGAGGATATGACTGCATGAAAGCCAAACTAGTTTTGCATCCGCTTCTGGCCTTCTTTCCCTTTGTAGCCCTAGCCATCTCAGCCGGTGCGCAGAATGCTCCACCAGAAGTGACAACAGCCGTTGAGGGAACGATCACAGACGCCACGGGAGCGGCGGTAGCGGGCGCGAAGGTTTCCCTCGTCCAGAGGGATGGCGGCGCTCGATACGAGGCATTCACGGAGGCACTCGGCCACTACCAAATCTCAAATCCTGCGGCCGGAACTTACACCGTCAGGGCGGAGGAAAATGGCTTTACCGCGGCGACATCCGAGGTCAAGGTTGCAACCGGTGAGGTGGCGGTGGCGGACTTCCAGCTTGCAATCGCCGTGCGGTCCGAGAATATCGTCGTCACCGGCAAAACGAGCGACGTCTTCGGAGATAAATCCGGAATTCCAGTCGAACAGTTCCCGCAGTCGATCCAGGCCATCAATCAGGAGAATATCCTCGACAGGAACGCAATCAGCCTCGGAGACATTCTGAGCGCCGTTCCCTCCGCGACTGCGGGTCCGCCTCGCGAATCCACCTATCAGGGGTTCGCATTCAGGGTCCGCGGGTTCACCGCCTACCCGGTTTACAACGGCGTGTATCAGCGTTACTTCTTCAATGTCGATCCCTCCGCGCTTTCGAACATCGAAGAGGTGCAGGTGGTCAAAGGTCCGTCAAGCGTGCTGTTGGGCCAAGGCGAGGTCGGCGGCGTCATGAATATCGTTACCAAGCGTCCGCAGAAGGATTTCGCTGGCAGCGTCAGTGTAATAGCTGGTTCTTTCGGCCAGGCAGCGGGCTCCTTCGATGTGACGGGGCCGGTTCGCCCTGTTGACGGCCTTTTTTTTCGTGCGACGGGAGAAATCGAACGCTCAGGTAGCTTTGTCCGCTACCTTCCGATCAACCGGGACAACGGGGCCTTATCCGTCGATTGGGATCGCGGCCGCAAGGTGGCGGTTCATTTCGTCGGCGAGTGGCAGGAACGGGACACCTTTCGCAACCCCGGTCTCCCCATAATAGGAACTGTCATCTCGAATGGCGTGGGACGGATTCCTTCGTCCACGTATCTGGGCGATCCTGCATCCAACGGAGATCCCGGCCACAATAATTTCACGGCCACAGGCATGCTCCTTCAGGTGTGGGCTCCCGTTAGATTGAACGACGGATGGACGCTCACGCCGCGTGTGTCCTACTCCACCTTTACCGGAATCTACTCGGAGATCAATCTGAACAAGGTTCTGGCGGACCTGGTAACGGTTTCCCGCACAGGCCGCTACGACGAAGAACGCCATCATTATCCGATCGAACAAGTCGATCTTGCCGGCACTGCGAACGCGCTTCGTGTGAAACATCATCTGCTGATCGGCATGCAAAACAATCTTTTCAGGGTTCGCTACTTCCAGCAGAACATGCCTTCGGTCTCTTCGATCAATACCCTGAATCCATACGCGGCCTATGGGACTGTTGCTGACGGACCCTATCCGCTGAACCAAGTCGTATTCAACAACTATGATTCATGGGCAATCTACGCTCAGGACAGGGTCGATCTGACCGAGCGCTGGAGCGTCATCCTTGGTGTTCGCACCGACTGGTACTTGAATCATCACACCCAAGCTCCCGACTTCGCCACCCCGCCCACCGTTCTTGACACGAGCTTCAATCACACGACGTACCAAGTCGGATCGACCTACAGACTGAGTCACGGCTGGTCCTTATTCGGCGGTTACGCGACCGGCTTTAACATAGAGTCCGCCGTCAACACCCTCACCTTCAGCGGCCCGCCACTCTCCCCGGAAGACTCCTGGCAGGGCGAAGCTGGTCTACGCCTTACGCAGGGGCGGCTAAATCTGACCGCAAGCGTTTTCCAGATCAACAAGACAAATGCCGTCACCCCCGATCCCGTCCATACGGGCTACAGCATCAATGGCGGTGACGTTCGAGGACGCGGCGCTGAGATCGAAGGAAATTTTCGCATCGCCAAAGGCTTCTTCGCGCAAGCCGGCTACACATACGAGAACGCCCGGGTCATCAAGAGCAACTCAGGCAACGTGGGTTTTCAGGTGGCCGATACGCCCCGGAATCGCGCCGACGTGTTTCTCAGTTATGTTCCGCATCGTCTGCCAATCCAGATCCGGGGCGGCTTGAACTTTGTCGGCAGCCGCGCGTTCCTCGACACCGCGAACGTGATCGAGGGCCCCAACCTGCTCGGCAACAACGTGATACTTCCTCAGTACACGACGGTCGATCTGGGCGCGGCATATACTTTCGGCCGCGCGCGCCTCGATCTGAACGTCCGAAATATCGCCAACCGCGTTTACTACCTCAAAGACTTCGGGAGCTTCGATGTTATTCCCGGAACTCCGCGAGAGGTCAGCCTGCGAATGACATACCGGTTCTAAGAAGGAAGGAACAGCGATGCAAAATGAACTCACGCAGCCAAAAGTCGAGGAACAGGGGCGGCGTCTCTATCGTGCAATCTGGCGCTGGCATTTCTATGCAGGCGTCTTTTGCATCCCGTTTGTTATCTGGCTCTCGATAACAGGCTCCATTTACCTGTTTCGGCCGCAGATCGAACGCTGGCTCGATCGACCGTACGACCACCTTCACATAGATGGAAATAGGACGACTCCGGAACGGATCGCGCGGGCGGCTGTTGCGGCGGTTCCACATTCAAGCCTTCACTACTATGAGCTTCCTCCCGGCCCGGACGCAGCTGCGCGCGTCGTGGTCGGCGTTGGTACGGAAGAGTTTCGCGTCTACGTGCATCCCGTTACTGACAAGGCTCTCTACATCATCAACGAGGACCATCGTCCCATGACGCTTTTGGCCCACCTGCATGGCCAGTTGCTCGCTGGCAGGTGGGGATCGTACCTCATCGAGCTAGCGGCTTCGTGGGCCATTGTTCTGCTACTGACCGGCCTGTACCTTTGGTGGCCGCGGCAGACAGAGAAGCTTGGCGGCGTGCTCTGGGTGCGCTTCGGTAAAGCTGGGCGAATCTTCTGGCGCGATCTCCACGCGGTTTCGGGCGTTTGGATCTCCGCGTTTGCGCTTTTCCTCATATTGACGGGGCTTCCTTGGGCGAACGGTTGGGGAACGTACTTTAAACGCATCCGTCAAATGACGGGGACTGCAGCAGCGCATCAGGACTGGACGACGGGACGTGCATCAGAACTGGCCGCACGCGCCGCGATGAACAGTAACAGCCTGAATGCGGTGGCGAATATGCCGGATATGCCCAGCATGGAGCACGCCGACCATGTCGAGCGTATGATGCGCCATCCGGCCTCGGAGGAGTATTCGGCCTTTGATCGGCTTGTTCCCCTAGCTGCTTCGCTGGGACTCGCGGCCCCTATCAAAATCATGCCCGCTGCTAAGCCGGGAGGCCTGTGGACGATCAAGTCTGATTCGCAAAACCGCACGCTGCGCGACGTGGTTCAGGCCGACCCTCAGACGGGAGCCGTCGTCGGACGGCAGAACTTTGATCAAACGATGTTGCTGGATCGCGTGGTTAATATCGGAATCGCGACTCACGAGGGACAGCTATTCGGTCTTTTCAATCAGTTCCTCGGGCTCCTGACGACACTGGGGCTTATTACGCTCTGCGTGAGCGCAGTGGCGATGTGGTGGAGGAGGCGGCGTGCTGGGATGCTGGGAGCGCCGCTACCGTTAGAGCGACCACGCTGGTCATTTGCGGTTTTCGCGGCTGTATTTGCGCTTGCCCTTTATCTTCCAGAACTGGGTGTCTCACTCATCCTCGTTCTCCTTACAGAAAAGTTCATTCTCTCGCGAATTCCCGCCACGCAGCGATGGCTTGGCCTCGCTCCCGCATGAGGGTCTCAGTGCTGGTGGAACATGACGCAAACGGCTATTAGGGCAGCTACCGCCGTTTGATTTCCCCTGCCGTAGGTGGCGCGGATCGCTCTCGAAGAATTCCCACATTTCCACAAACAGGGACGCACCGACTACTGGATCTGTACAGGTACATATAGGATTATGTGCCCCCAGAATGCCGACGATCTGCCCCTACAATGCCGAAAAACGCCGTCTTGAGCGCCCCGACATTGCCGAGGAAATCTCCGTTTTCCACTGGGAGATTCTTCGGCATTCTAGGGGCGGTGCGATAAACGCTGATTTGATACCGATTCGCGAGTCATCCCACAGCATCGCGCCTGAAACATGCGCCCCCAGAATGCCGAACTTCCCCATCGATCCCTCGCTCGAAACAGTCACGCCACATCCATCTCGCGCCTTACAGTTCAGAGGAGATCATGGAGAACACGTCAAACATCCTGACGGTGAAGGAGGTCGCCAACATCCTCCGCTGCTCGAAGGCGCACGTCCACAATGCCATCCACGGCAAGGTTCATGGCTTGCCTAAACTCACCCATCTGACGATGGGGCGCAGGAAACTGGTCCGCCGCGATTGGCTGGAGCAGTGGCTGGAATCCAACAAAACCCGATAGTATGGCAGCATGTTCAGTTTTGCCGCCACAGACGCAGGAAAAGGAAAAACGAATGCGTCGAAAGCGATTCCAGCGGGGCTGTCTGAAGACCCGCAAGCGGAATGGAAAGAACTACTGGTATGCCCAGTGGAGAGAGGAGGGAAAGCCCAAATCGAAAGAGATCGGACTCTGCTCGAAGATGGATCGGGTGAAGGCGGAAGGAATTTTAACCGAGATCCTGAAGCCCATCAACGAAGGGGCAGAGAATCCAGACAAGATCACCTGGACGTTCGCGAAGTTCTGCGAGGTCGTCTACCTTCCGGTGTGTCACCGGAAGTGGAAGGCATCAACCGGCATGGTTGAGACGAATCGGTTGGAAGTGCATCTGGTTCGGCCTCTCGGAGAGAAGTTGATGCAGGAAATCACGAGGAGCGAACTGCAAGCACTTCTCGACGAACGCGCGCGAAGTTGCGGACGGAGTATGGTCGATCATCTCCGGTTCCGTTTACGGTCGGTTTTCGCGCTCGCGATGAGCGAGGGCGTAGTCGATCGGAATCCGGCGGCGGCGCTGTTTACGCCGCGGCACTACCAGGAAGGGCGGAGTAGGGAAGTTCTGACCCCGGATCAGGCGGCCACTATGATCGGAGCGCTGGAACTCCGTGAGAAGGTGATCGTGCGCCTGGCAACTTGGGAAGGGATGCGTCCCGGTGAAATCCTGGCGCTTCAACTGGGCGATCTGGACGATGACTCGGTCTGGGTCCGGCGCCGGGTCTACAAGGGCGATATCGATGAACCGAAAACGAAGCGATCGACACGCCGGGTCGCACTCACCGTGGGAACGCTGGCCCTGCTCGATCGGTGGAAACTTCGGTTGCTCGGTTCGCCGTCGGAAACTTGGATCTTCGGCTCAGAGAAAGGAACGCCGATGAGGCGGGACAATATCTGGCGGAAGTCGATGTACCCGAAGCTGAAGCCGGTTGGTCTGGAGTGGGCGACCTTCCAGGTCATGCGGCGGACCTTCGCGACTCTGTCGAAGGCGGCTGGGGTGGATGCTCATACCCGGTCGGCACAGATGGGCAACACGGTGGACGTGAATGAAAACGAATACGCGGTGGCGAGCTTCGAACAGAAACTGGCGGCCGTTCGCAAGTTGGAATCAGTCGTCATCCAATGACGGCGCAGGAAGCACTCGAATGTTGAGGCTTTTTGAATTGAGGCTACGCGAGGAGATTTCAGGTTTGGCTGGAGGGTGCTCGTAACACCCTCCAGCCGGCTCCGCGAGGTGATCGGGAGCTTAAAGCAGTAATCGCATTAACGTTGAAACCGACAATATGCCCCAAGTTACTGAAAAGATGGAGCGGGAGACGGGGCTCGAACCCGCGACGTCCAGCTTGGGAAGCTGGCATTCTACCGCTGAATTACTCCCGCTTGCCTGACTTCTCTGCTGCTTAGCTGGTTTTAAAGGATTTAACCTTCCCAGCCAATTGTCTATACTGTCCATCCAGTCCGTACCTAATCATGGCTTCTGATCCAAAAGTGGACAGTAAAACGGACAGTAAACTCATCTTCCATCCACTTCACAACTGCTTCAATCTATCACAGCTACTCGCGCGATTCCGCTCCGTTCCCGCAGACCCGACACCCGTCCTCAGGCTCACAGTGACTGCGCATTGATTATCTGACGCGAATGGGTGGCTTCGGCAGGACCGCGATGTTTCGAGCGATAGACTTGGGCGCACCGCGTTCGGATGCGCCAAGTTCGCTAGTGTCAAGCGCTTCGGCACGCCGATTCCGTTTAAGGCCCGCTTTCAGCGCCCCCGGCCCAGCGGGAACGATCAATTCAAGCCAACGCACATCTCATACAATCCGCAGCAGTCTTTACAGGCGCCAATTTGAGTCGGCCTATTTTTTGCGTTTTGCCATCCCGCGCCGGCGCTCGTCCTGTTCCAGATATTCCGCATTGTGGCGGCGCAACGTTCAGGCAACATGGCAGTTATGGTTTTGGCTGACGTGCAGCCCGTGTGATTTCACGTATCGCTTCGTCGGTATGGTCAGGCCAAGTCTCCGCCCTGTAGATGCTCGAAAGCCAGTCGACGTAATGCAGGATCTTGAAGCGGAGGCCGTTCAGCATTCCGAACTGTGCCTCCGCGGGTATTGGAAACGCAACGGCTTTTTTCCATAGTTCGACGCGGGCCGGTGTCGGTTTCTGCGGTAGCGTCATACGGCAGCCATTGCCGCCCTCCGGGATGCACGGCAGCCTAAGAGAAGCACCGCTGCAGCAATGCCGAGCAGCCATACGCCTTTCATATATTGATCCAGAAGGCTCCCCGTTAGCAGATCCAGCAAAAGCAATCGAAAAAGAGTCTACCATAAGTCTACGTAAACAGTGTCTATGGTAAAGCTGTAGATATATACCTGACGGGCCATCCAAACTTTTTATGGAGTGCAAAACGCATTACAGAAAGCGCTCCGAAACCGGGTTCGCCAGTTGCGCCTCAAGCGCGGCTATTCACAAGAGCAGTCGCCGATCAGTGCGGCGTTCACCGCACGTTCATGGGTACAATCGGGCGCGGCGAGACCAATTTAAGCTTTCAGAACCTGGCGAAAGTCGCCTCGAGTCTGAACGTCACGCTTTCAACGCTTTTGTCTGGCATCGAGCGGCAGGCCGCCAAAATCGCCAGGGAGATCGAAAGGACGAAGCCGCACTCGCGTTAGGCCCCTTTTTGAAACGGTCGTGAGACTTTAGAGTATTTTGAACATCGTTCCAGGTGATCATTTTGAATTTCTTCAATGACGCTGTTCTGCTCCGTCAATGATTTCCCGATTCCATTCCTCAGCTTGCCGTCGAACTCCGGATTCCAAAGCTCACGAGGAACCTTCAAATCTTTTGTTTTCACTACCGCGGTTGCAACTTGGAACGAGACCGCCTGACGATCGGCCTGAGAGGCCTCGAACCCAGTAGGAGATTGAATGACCGAAGCATTCGTCAAAATGCGACTGTGAGTGCCACGAAGCGTTGTCGCGATCATTCGTTGACGCGATCATTAAGGACCCCAGATCGCTGCCAGATCATCAAGAGGTACGAAGGAAAGCAACAGATGACAAGTCGACGCGAGATCTTTCAACAACTCCATACGATTTCTTCACGCTGGCCCATCGCAATCTGCATGGGTTCGTCAACCTACGCTCCCTGCGAGCGATTCCAGATTGTGCCGCTCTTCGCCCGTCAACTCCCGTTTCCGCTCTTTTGCCACTCGACCAATTTCTTCTTTCAGAAAGGTGTCAACCCGACTTTGTGAACGCTGTCCTCCGTTCAGCGTCAGCCAAAGCAGCGCTTTGTAGTGCAAGTGCAGCCGGGGAACCTCGATCTGTAGCTTGCGTCCGATTTCCTCGTTTAGCTCCCACCAGAACGCGTCTGTAAACACCGCCCGCAAATCGGGCCGTCCGACTTCCTCAGCGAGAGCTGCAAGTCTGCCAAGCATCTCGCCGGTGGGCGGCTTCTGGGCTTCGTATCGAGCCACCGTTCGAACTGTAACGCGAATTCGGTCGCTGAATCGTTGTTGCGATTCGCCAAATTCCGCTCTTAAGGCTTTGAGCGCGTCAGCCACGTATTGCTCTTCTTTGGTCACAGCAGACGAGTCTACCACTCATCGTGACGGCGATCATCCCGCTATTGTTAATCCTGTAACGGTATGACATATCAATCATGATAGTTGGTATCATTAATAAGGAACTTTAATGTTATGCAGTGTACGCTGCTTAGAACTCCCCCCGCACATCGCCATGCGTTCGGGAGCCAGCCTACAAGCAAACCGCGGCCGAGAAGATAGATTGACCGCGGTTTCTACGTGGTACTGCCGGGCTCGGCCATACCGGAACAATACAAAGGCCGTATATGTCATGCACACATTGCCCTGATTGCCGGAAGCGGATCGATGGTGCATTATGCGGAAGGACTCGCGACGGCGCCCCCTTGCTGGTTCCAAGATCCCTCGCAAATTCTCGCCCGACGCGAGCCCTCTCCTCGCGGCGATACTCTCGCCGCCGAGGGCTCGGGGGTGCTGCCCGGCAACACCCCATCCACCACAAAACGGAGAGAAGCAATGCCGGGAGGTGCAAAGTCAGCACGCATGCGAAAGAGATTCATAACCCGTAATGACATCGAACAATTCCTCGTCAATCGAATTCTGACGGGCTTGATTAAACTCCAATCGAAGCTGTTCAAGGAGATCGCCGATCTTTCGCTCGGCTGCCTGCATAGCGGCCAACCGGCTTGCGCTCTCGCTTGCGAGTGATTCAGCACACGCGCGAAACAGACATATAAACAGATACTCCCGCAAAAGCGCCGCGACGGTTTCGCTCTCCACGGGCATCACCTGCGGGATCATGTTCGTTGGCCATTTCGTTGTAGCAACAGCGTGCAACCACTCAGCGTCAAAGGGCAAAAGTTGCTGCCTCGACGGCCGGAAGCTCTTCCCACCGAAGGACTGATTGTGGAACACGAGCACTCGAGTGACGCTTCGATTTTCGCGGTGCTGTTGAATGGTTTCGAGAAGTGCAGCAGTGAGCGGCGTGATGCCCGCTACCGTGTCTGGGACCGGATGAACCGGCATCACATCGATATCAGGTGCGCCCATTCGCCACGCGAGCCGTTCTCCAACCGGCCAGACCACTTTTTTGCCAGCACGAGTTTTCAACTCGCTAAGGACGAACTCAGCCAAGATTTCATTGAACTGACCAACCATCCCCTGATCTGAACCGAAGACCACGACGCCCGTGCGGTCTTCCTGTGGGTTGTGTTTGTCATTCGTCCCAGTGTTGCCGATGTTCTTCAAGCTGGCGATAAGCCCCAGCTCAATGGTGCGATAGTAATCGACCAGGGAACGAACTGCTCGTTCATAAGGCACTATGCTTACGGCCGCGAGAGTTTTCATCGTGCGAACAACTGATTTGAGTTCGCCAGCCGTATGAAGCCGTCGATGTAGTGACTCCAGCGCCTCGATCATTGCGCTTTCCGATATTCCGCCAGTGCGGATGCCGCAACCGCGAGTATGGCGCTTCGATCGTCGGAGCTTAGTGGCTGGCCAGCTACAATCCGTTGCCGAATTTCAATCGGCATTTTCGATGCGGCCTGTTGTAGCTCCTGTTCGGCAGACTTCATCCGATCCACGGAAACCGTATCGAGAAGACCGGCAGTGAGCGCGATCAGGATCGTAATTTGCTCCGTGATTGTGACCGGTTCAAGCTCGTTCTGCTTGAGGCACTCACGAATTCGATTTCCATGCTCGATGCTCTTGCGCGTCTGCTCGTCCAGCCGGGTTCCGAAACGTGAAAAAATCTCTAATTCTTCAAATTGCGAGTACGCGAGCTTCAAATCTCCAGCAACCATGCGATAGGCGGCGAGCTGGGCTTTGCCACCGACGCGCGAGACGGATTTCCCCACATCCACAGCCGGCAAAATTCCCTTTTGAAATAGATCGGGCGACAGGTACAGCTGGCCATCCGTAATAGAAATGAGGTTGGTGGGGATATATGCGGCTAAGTTCTGTGCCTCAGTCTCAATGATCGGTAGCGCGGTGAGCGAACCGCCGCCGAGCTCCGGCGCGAACTGTGTGGCGCGTTCCAACAAGCGGGAATGCAAATAAAAAACATCCCCCGGAAATGCCTCGCGGCCCGGTGGTCGTCGAAGCAGGAGCGAGAGGGAACGATAGGCGCGAGCATGGCTGGTGAGATCGTCGTAAACAACCAGCGCGTGCTGCCCGCGATCCGCAAAAAACTCTGCGATGGCGGTAGCGGCATACGGCGCGATGTACAAGAGCCCCGGTGCTTCATTCGCCTCTGCAACCACAACCACGGTGTGCGCCAAGGCGCCTTTTTGCTCGAGCGCGCTGATTACGCGGGCTACCGAAGCACTACGCTGACCGATGGCACAGTAAACGCAGATTACATCCTTGTCCTTTTGATTCGCGATCACGTCGACGGCAATCGCGGTCTTGCCAGTTTGCCGGTCTCCCAAAATCAATTCCCGCTGCCCCCGGCCAATCGGGATGAGGGCGTCAACGACTTTGATGCCCGTTTCAAGGGGCGTGATGACCGGAGCGCGATCCATAATCTGAGGCGCCGGCCGCTCGACCGGGGTTCGGCGGGTAGTGGCTAACGGGCCTTTGCCGTCGAGTGCACGGCCCGTGGGCGAGACGACGCGGCCCAGCAGACTTTCGCCCACCGGTATGTCCATCACGCGAAACGTCCGGTTCACGCGTGTACCGGCACGCAATTCGCTGCTGTCATCCAGGAGTACGCACGACGCGAACTCCTCATCCAGGTCAAAGGTCAACCCGAGTAGGCCACTCTCGAACTCGACGAGTTCTTCATAGCCGACGCCCGGCAACCCGGAAATTCTGGCGATTCCTCCTGACACGGACGCCACCGTGCCGGTCTCATTCAACACCAACTGGGCTCGATAGCACTTGCGAGCCTGCCGCATCGCATCGAATGCCGCGTCGACGGCGATTGAGAGCTCGCTAGGCTGACTGGACATGTTCTAACGCTTTCTTTTCCATCACCTGCTCAACTTCTCTTTCGAGCGAGGATAGGTAATTTTGTATGCTCCAGGAGACTTTATGCCCATTCGTGCACAGCTCGATCCCGCCAATGATGTCGGGCACAGTCACAAATTGGATCTGTGCGACAGGGCTGAGCTCCCCTCGAACCGTTGCTTCCATTTGTCGCCTGGTCTTTTCAGGAAGGTCGAACGCCGATCTGATTACCACCGCCGATGAGCTTCCAAGCGATGCCACTAGCTGACACTTTTCATCCGATTCGAGTGACTTCAGCCGCTGTATGAACGTGTCGGCGATGCATGCTTCTAAATCAGCGTGAGCAAGATCAGAAAGGATCTGTCGGGTGACCGCGAAGACCTCGCCTTTCATGCAGCTAGCGAATTCTTGGCAGAGGTCGTTCTTTTCGTGGTCGAGCGCTTCGCGCCACCGGGCCTCTGTGCCCGTAACCTCATCGCGAGCCGCGGAAATCATTCGTTTGCGTTCTTCGTTCGCTTGCTCAGTTGCGGTTGCGAGAATTCGAAGCTTTTGCTGTTCTAGTTCCTGCGACTTTTTTTCGAAAGCCATTCTCTCGTTCTCTGCGCTTGTCCTTTGCTCGTTGGCAGCGTCGAGCGCATTCACCATTCGTTGCTCGCGCTGATCCATCGCTCGCAGAATTGGCTTGTAGAGGAAACGCTTGAGCAGCCATACGAGTATCAGGAAGTTAATGATCTGCGCAACTGTGGTGAACCAGTCAACGAGCATGCTAGCGTCCGGCTTTAGCGACTATGAAATTCCAGAAGGGATTAGCAAAGATTAAGATCATCGAAATGACGAAACAATAAATGCCCAGTGACTCAATCATGGCCAAACCAACAAATAAAGTTCGCGTCACGGTACTCGATGCATCCGGTTGTTGCGCGAGGGAATTCAACGCGGCTGATATGGCTTTGCTCTCGCCGATTGCGGGCGCGATGGAGCCAATGCACATAGTGAGCCCGGCCGTGACCAGAGAAACGAGTGCTATCAGACCGATGTTGTCCATAAGTTATACCTCGGAAGATTTTGTTGCTGCAGCGATATAGACTGTTGCAAGAACGGCAAAGATGTACGCCTGCACAGTGCCGATCAAAAGATCCAACGATTTCATCAGTACTGGGAAGAACAGCGGCGCGATGCTGAGCAGGATGCCGGCGATGACAGAACCGCTCATTACGTTGCCGAACAGGCGGATCGCCAAAGCGATCGTGCGCGAGAGATCGCTGACGATGTTGAGCGGAACCATGAAGAATTTGGGCTCAGCATATTTTCGTAAGTATCCGATCATGCCCCGCTCTTCGATGCCGTAGATAGGAACTGCGAGAAATACGCAAATAGCTAACGCCGCCGTAGTCGAAAGAGAACCGGTGGGTGGCTCATATCCAGGCAGGATTCCGCACACTGCCGCAAATAAAATGAACAAGAATAAGGTCCCGACAAAATCCAAATACTTTTCAGGATGTTCGAGGCCGATTTCCCGGATCTGATCCCTTATACCGGCCACGAGAATTTCGAGCAAGTTCTGCCAGCGCGATATTTTGGGCTCGGTCGAAAGACGCCGGGTGATCAGCCATGATCCGAGGATCATAACCATCATCAAACCCCAGGTAGTGACGATCGTCGAGTTCAGGATCCAGAAGCTATGGCGCCAGTAAACGATGTGGTCCGGGCTAATTTGCAAGCTGTTTTCCTCCACGATGGATTTTTAAAATCACAGCCCGGCCGCAAAGGAAGCCAATCATACACGCAGCGAGACGTATCGCGTTACCGCGAGAAACCAGCCACAGCAGAGAAAGCAAGATGGCGCTGCGAATCGCAAAGCTGAGCACAAAGAAGTGTGCCGGCCTAGCGGTCTGGGCGGCTCGTGAAACGGTTCGCCATAGTCCCTCGAAGAACAAACCTCCGAGGCATACGCCTGCAAAGAGCGAGAGCATCAGCACACCGAGGTCAGTCATGATTGTTCTTCTTTTCCTGTTCTCGCCGAATCGTCTCGTTTTCGTGCGCCACCCAATGCCATGCATTTAGACAACCAATACCCAAACCCGCAATGAGTAACATCAGGGTCCACGAATACCGGCCTCGATGACGCGAGTCGAGCCATACGCCGAGAGCGACGCCGAGCAGAGTCGGAATGGCCACAGACCAGCCCACCACGCCGAAAACACTGAATCCAAACCACGTATTGCGGAAGGTGCGGCGCGCCCGCAACTTCCTTTCCTCCTTCGCGCCAATCAAGTTACTGAACCGTTCAGGAGGGTTAGCCGTGTTCGGATATGGATCATTCTGCTTGTCATCCATGGCGAGATAACTCCAAAAGCCGCCGCGCGAAATCGCTTTCCAGCTTGGCCAAAACGATTCGAACGCTTTTCGCGCGCTCGTCCAACGTCAGAAACTCTCTATCGACGGTCTCCCGAAGCTGCCCGAGGTTCGCGCCTCCCATCGCGTTGCGTACCGAAATCCTTACTTCAGGACCGGTCTTAACGAGAATGCCCTCGTCCACAGCGATGAACGTTTCGCCGGCGCTCTCCGTCTCGAACGTCAGAATTCCTGGCGCGAGCGCGGCCACGCAATCGAGCCGATGAGGCAAAATGCCGAAACTGCCATGTGGAGTCTCCGCGACAACCCGGCTCACGTTGTCCTTTTCGAGAAAGACACAAGCTGGGACAAACACTCTAATCTGCATGGCTGGTGATACCGCTCATCCCGGCTTGGCGCTTTTCGCGAGCCTCGTCAATCCGTCCGATCATGTAGAGGGCCGACTCAGGATAGTCCCGGAACTCATCGCGCAGTATGCGCTCACATCCGTCGAGCGCGTCCTGAAGGCTAACGAGCCGCCCGGGCATGCTCGTAAACTGTTCGGTCGTGAAAAATGGCTGGGTTAAGAAACGCTCAAGCCGTCGCGCGCGGAAGACCACATTGCGATCGTCTTGTGATAGCTGCTCCAGGCCCAGCATGGCGATCACGTCTTTCAGTTCTTCGTACTGCGCAAGAGTGCGGCGTATGTCCTGAGCCAGGCCGTAATGCTTTTGACCAATGATGCCTGGAGTAGCCATCTTCGAGGCGGATGCAAGTGGATCGATTGCAGGAAACAGCCCTTCGCTCGCCCTCTTGCGTGACAACACGATGGTTGCCGAAAGATGCGAGAAGGTGTGCACAGCCGCCGGATCTGTGAAGTCGTCGGCAGGTACATAGACCGCCTGAATCGACGTGATCGCTCCAGCATCCGTGTTGGCGATGCGCTCTTCCAATTCCGCCAGTTCGGTTCCCATTGTGGGTTGGTAACCCAAGCGGGCCGGGAGCCGACCCATCAGGCCCGACACTTCCGAGCCCGCCTGAATGAATCGAAAGATGTTATCGATCAACAGCAGCACATCACGATGTTCATCGTCCCGGAAGTACTCGGCCATAGTCAAAGCAGCGTGACCGACCTCGAACCGGCAGCCTGGCGGCTCGTTCATTTGTCCGTAGACCATGACCATGTTGGGCAAAACACCGGCTTGTTTCATGTCGCGGTAGAGCTCTTCGCCTTCGCGGCAGCGTTCGCCGATGCCGCAGAAGACGCTGACGCCCTCATGGTGTCCGATCATGTTGTGGATCATTTCGGTCAGAAGAACTGTCTTGCCAACACCTGCACCGCCGAAGAGCCCGGCTTTTCCGCCACGTTCAAGTGGAATGAGCACGTCGATGGCTTTGATGCCGGTCTCAAAGATCTCAGTCCTCGTAGACTGTCGAGACAGAGTGGGCGGCAGACGATGTACAGGGCGCCATTCCACTTCGTCTAATTCCTGGCCGCGATCAATCGTGCGACCGAAAACGTTGAACATCCTCGAGAGAATTGCTCGCCCCACCGGCGCCATTATCTGAGAATCCGTACTCTCAACGGCGTCACCTCTCGCTAGGCCCTCGATTGAGGTGAGCGAAATTCCTCGAACTCGATCGGGCTCAACGTGGGCCAGGACTTCGATGACGATTTCGCGTTTCTTACCGGTCCTCAACACGGCGCGAATTCGCGGCAGGGGCTGGTCAAATTTCACATCGATCACGCTCCCGCGAATCGAGACAACGACACCTTTTCTTTGCTTCGGTGTACTGCTCATCAAAAGCTCAGAACCGGACACGGTGAATCGCGAATGATCGCATAGGAGTTCGTTCGCAACCGGCCGAGGAGGCCTTGCGCATGTCCTCTTCCAATTACGATGAGATCCGCCTTGCATTCCAGCGCGCACTTCCGGATCACGCTGGAGACCGCTCCGGGCGCGACGTGTATGTCAGCATTTGCACCTGCCTCATGGCGCAGTTCGCTCATCTGCAGCCGGCCCGATTCGATCAAATCGTTTTCCCACGCCGCGTTCAAGGCTTTGGAGTGGACGCCAAGCGCGGGAACGGCATGTACCAAATGAAGCGTCGCTGAGTAGAAAGTTGCAAGATCCGCCGCACACCTGAGAATCCAGATGCTCTCGTCCTTGTCGTCCACCGCGCAGACGATACTCCGAATCGCAACATCGATCGAACGGTCCTCTTCCGGCATATGAGCATCGGTCCAGACCGGGCAGTTCGCGTCGTGGAGGACCTTTGCCGTAACCGAGCCAAGCAAAAAGGCTCGAAATCCCCCACAGCCCCGAGTGGGCATCATGATCAGGTCCACCTTGGAATCCGCAGCGACCCGCACGATCGTTGTGGCTGGATCACCCATCTTGCAAACTGCGTCTACCGAATCGCACGAAAACGTCTTGCACACGTACTTCTGAAGAAATTTCGTGCTGGACGCCAGGAGCTCATCCCGCTCACTATCCGGAACAACGAAAGCGACGCTCCCGGGATACTGCGCGCTGGGATCTTCGATGACGTTGAGTAGCGTTAGACGCGCTCCCGTCCTTTCGATGAGACTTCTTACAAATGGTGCGGCCTGGCGGCACCTCTCCGAGTAATCGAATGGAAAAAGAACGTGTGTGAATTTCATACGCTTCTGCTCGACGCGCTAGAGTGCAATCGTCGGGCCGATTTGCGGAACTGCACCGGGCTAGAAGTGTTGTAGCAGGTGGGGCTTCGGGCTCCATTCCTGCACGTGATGTCAGAGCGGGTCGGCGTTCTGGGTGATTTGACGCACCGAACGGGGCGACTTCACCCAAAATCGAGGACGGGAGGGCTTTAGTCCAGGTCGAAAAACTCTCCCCTAGAAGGGCAAACGACGTCCAGCTTCAGTTCTTGCGTAAGAACCGCGGCGAGCGCATTTTGGGCGGCGGGCTCACCATGCACCAGGAACACCTTCTTCAATTTTGGCGCGACAGGGCGAACCCAATTCACGAGATCTCTTTGGTCCGCATGCGCGCTCAGCTCATTGAGAGCCGCTACCTCCGCTCGCAGCCGCATCGGTTCGCCAAAAATCTTCACCTCTGGGTGCCGTTCGACAAGGCGTCTTCCCAATGTGTTGGCCGCTTGAAATCCGGTGATGAGAATGAGATTACGTGGATCTTCGATGCCATTCCGAAGGTGATGGAGGATTCTGCCGCCTTCACACATCCCCGAGGCAGAAATCACAACAAACGGAGTACGCAAATCATTCAACGCTTTGCTCTCAGAAGCCTCGCGCAGATAGCGCAGCCGGTGGAATCCGAACGGATCCAGGCCGCTTTGGACGAAGCTGGCTGCCTCCGAATTAAACTCCTCCGGATGACGCCGGAACACATCGGTGACATTGATTGCCAAAGGACTATCGACGAAGATCGGGATATCGGGAAGGAGTTTCCTTTCCAACAGACGGTGAAGCATCAGCACCAGTTGCTGCGTACGCCCGACGGCAAATGCCGGTACGATCACATGACCGCCTCTCGCGATTGTCTTGCTGACCAAGCGCAAAAGCTTGTCTTCAACGCTTCCGAGTGGCTGATGCAAGCGATCGCCGTATGTGCTCTCCAGGATCAGATAGTCCGCCTCCGTGGCAGGATCGGGATCGTGAAGGATCGGAACACCCGGACGGCCGAGGTCGCCTGAGAACAAAATCTTTGTAATGCGGCCATTCCGTGAATACTCGAGAAGGATGAACGCTGAACCCAGAATGTGCCCCGCATTGCTGAGTTCGATACGCAGGCCATCTCCGATTGTCTTCCCCTCATGCAGACCACACGTCTCAAAATGGCTGGTTACGTTTTCTGCATCGGCAATGGTGTAAAGCGGTGGGACCGGCGTATTCGGGTCGATGATTCCAATCTTTCGCCGGCGGGCGTTCCGCTTTTCAATGAATGCCGCGTCCTTTTCCTGAAGGTGGGCCGAGTCCGCGAGCATATATTGGGACAGCTCGGCTGTTGCAGACGTGGCGTGAATGCGTCCCCTGAAGCCATTGCGCACTAGTGTGGGCAGATTTCCGCTATGGTCGAGGTGAGCATGAGAGAGAACAACTGAACGGATCGCACTGGCGGCGAAGGGTAGTTGGCTGTTGATCTGGAAAGCCTCACGCCTATGCCCTTGGAGGAGTCCGCATTCGAGAAGATGAGTCTCGTTTCCGATCGAGATTGCGTGCATGGATCCTGTGACCGCTTGCGCGCCACCCCAAAACGTGATCCTCATGGCAGAGGTATTTCCAAGCAGATCGGGCATCGGGATTATGCAACCACCAAGGCCAATGCCGATTCTGCCGATTGGGTCATCACCTAATTGACTCCGCGGGGTTACGACTAGCTAAGGAGGCAGTTTTCACTGTTTCTGAATGCTCTCCAGATACTTCGCGAGATTGTAGATGCGAACCCTGCCGAAGTCCTGATCCGTGGTCACCTGCGAGAATATCGGTCCCCAGATCGGCATTTGTCGTGTGCCGTGGCCCAATCCGCTCTCTTTTTCTCCGGCGATGATCCGCTGCACTCGTTTAAGCGGAAATACTCCGCCGTTTCGTTTTGAAATCTCCGTGAGGTTCGGAATTTGCACGCTCAGAATTGCCTCCATGGGGCCGTGCCCGTCGCCGTTGCTGCCATGACAGACGGCGCAGTAAGTGACGTAAAGTGTCGGACCATCGATCGATGGGATCACATGGCCGTTTCCCGGAATGGGAACGCGAGTCTGGGCTTTGATGGCGGAAAGAATCGCGAATCCAAAAAGTAGAGCGGCAACGATCACCGTTGTTTTCCGATACGTGAGCTTCACAGGTTCGCCTTTGCTGAACGCCTGACCAGAGGCATTTGATCTGTTTGCATGCATTTGGCTTGCCAACCTGCTGGTCACAGAATTGCTTCAGGTCAGATACGAGGTGTTCACAATGACCAATTTAGGTCCTTACATTGGCGCATGGATGGTGCTGGCCGTAGTTGTCCTGGCCTTGGCACTGTATCGGAAATTTATCTCAGTACATGGAGATAACTATCTGCACGTGTCTGAAGGCGAATCAAGATTGATCCCCCATCAAATTTCGGTAAACCGGAAGATCGATCGAATCGATCGCTGGGGCGAAATTCTGACGGCGGCCACATTGGTTGCAGGTCTAGTGCTCGGATGCGTATATTTCTATCGAGCTTTGTAAAGTTCAGCCGTCTCGCTGTTCACCCATCCTGTCTGGATGAGCTTCGCGATTAATCGATTTGCTGCGCTTTCAGGGCTCTCACGATCGCCGTGCACCACCAATTCTGGGTGTTCGGGAACTTCGTATTTGGCCTGAAGCCCAGGCACCGTGGTGGCCTCGCCCTGTCGTGTCTGGCGATAGATTGCCTTGGTGTCTCTGGCTACGCATAGCTCGAGTGGAGAGTCGAGGTACACTTCGATGAACCGCGGGATTTGCTGTCTGGCCATTTCACGATAACTCCGACGATTCGCGGTCGCATCGAAGATAACCGGAACGCCATGCGTTGTCAGGAGTGTGCCCACGTACACCATTTGCCGATAGAAAGCATCCCGTTCCTTCTCGTCATAGCGCGGTTCCGGAGTTAATATTTTCCGAAGTTCATCTGATTCCAATATGGCGACATCGATTCCTCGCGAGGTGAGCTGCGCTCTCGCTTCGGCAGCAAGGCTGGATTTTCCAGAACTCGGCAATCCCGTAATCCAAACTGCGAAAGCGGTGCTGTTCCTAACGGCCACAGTAGTTGTTCACCTGAGCGGGATCGAAACTCTCTCGTTCGAGTACGCTGAATATGAAGGTAAGTAGCTTCCACCGTACCGGTTCCGAGAGGTTTGGATACCAAACCGGACTCGCCATGACTAAGGCGCGAAAAGCAAGAAACGGCGCCACCACCTGAAGCACCTCTCGATCTCCGCTGCTTTTCAGATAACGGTCCCAGAACCGCATGAACAAAGTTTGGAAAGCTCCTTCTAGCTGTTCGCTGCGCTGAAGAGAAAAGAAGACGAAGTTTAAAGTTAGGCAGGCCAGGTCATCTGCCGGATCGCCAAATTCTCCGCGGGAGCGGTCGAGAACGGTGAAATCGGTTCCCGACCGAAACAGGATGTTCCACGGATGAAAGTCCCCATGGACCTGCCGCAAGCGATGGGTTAATCCCCTCAAGCGCCAGCGCCAATCCACGCACCTGTGCTCAATCTCTTGCAATTTTTGAGCGGTAATCAGCGGATGGGGCGCATAGCTATCTGCAATCCCCATGATGCATTCTCCGTGTCCGACTAACTCGCGGATGCGGCGCGTGTATAGACCGGGATCATTGCCGGGCGTTTTGTGAATCTCCACGAGGTAATCGCAGAGTGTGTCGGCGCGATCCAGATCCATCTGTTGAAGAGCACCGCCATCACGAAGCCGTTCGAGGTCGCAAAAGTATCCTTGTCCATCCGCATATTCCGTCAACAGAAAGAATTCCTCGATCTCTCCCAGAGAGACGAGCCCACCATCGGAGCGGAAGCCGCCGACGTCGAGCGACCGGACATGATTGGGAAGCCGGCGAAATGCTTCATTCGACCAAAGCAATACCTGTGCACGATCCGCCATGTGCTCGTGGCCAAACGGCCCAGGCCGCATCGTGTGCAGTACGAAACTTTCTGTCTGTTCGCCTTGTTGCCGACAGTCGATCCGCAACGGGTTCCCGTATCCGCCGAATTTGACCGCCCTGTCGTTGCGATCTTCTCCTAGCGCTGCTAAATTGATGACCTTCAGTGGCGCGCCTGCCAGCGCGTTGAGATAGCTTTGGATTTTATCGAGTGTCAGTTCAATCATCTGTGCACGTTGATAACTGCAATCGAAGATCCACATGAACTTCGGCAGGATCCGTGCAGCCAGATCTTTGATGCCAACTGCTGGCCTGAGCGAGCACCGGAAGGGAGGTAACTTGCTGTTACCGCGGAATCGAAATCATCAGACCGAACCAGTAACACTAAACGTTCGCGTCTCGTCATCGTAGGAGAAAAGCTCAGCATATCGTCCCCAACCGATTACCGCCCTCAAGGTCTTCTCCGCATCGCTTGAGTTCAGATGATCCTCAAGCTCGGACTCGAATCTCACCCGAGGTGCAACGTGACCCTCCCGCTCATCGAGGACATGACGGACATGCGCAGCGAGAGGAACAAATCGGAGCAGGTGCTCGCGAAAGAGCCGCTTGCGCTCGTCCGCCCCACTCTGGGCGAATAGGCGGCCAGCAGCGGTAAGCTTGATAGCCCCCTCCTTGAGTTCAGCGAATTCCAGGATGTGAAGAGCTTCGGCAATAGGGAAAAGGTCGCCCACGTCAAGCGCAAGCGCTGCCCCGATTCTGGCCAGTTGCGCGCTGCCTTGATACGGCGGCGAAGCCAAGCTCTCGATGAAACCGCTGAGCCGGTTGTGCGAGATCGGTTGAAGTGGTTGCACGAGACCGCAGTGGATTTGGCTTTCAGCGCCGATCGATTCCGTCGCGCGTGACGTCAGAATCGAATAAAACTCGTCAACAATGCTATGAAACGCATCATCCAGTCGATTGCGCGGGTGCGGCAAATCAACCGAGATCTCAGCCGTGATGCGCCCGGGATTCGAAGAAAGCACGAGGATCCGGTCACACATCATGACCGCTTCTTCTATGTTGTTTGTCACGAGCAGCACCGACTTGGTAGGAAGCTGATGTTCGATCCAGAGATCCAGGAAGTCGGTTCGCAAGGTTTCCGCCGTTAGCACGTCGAGGGCTGAAAACGGCTCATTCATAAGAAGCAAAACCGGCTGGATTACGAGCGCCCGTGCAAAGCCGACGCGTTGGCGCATTCCTCCTGAGAGCTCGCGCGGATACGCGGATTGGAACCCGTCGAGACCGATCAGATCGATTGCCGACATTGCCCGACGGCGGCCTTCGTCTTGAGTCAACCCCAGCGCATCGAGGCCGGCCTCGACATTTTCGATCACTGTAAGCCAAGGAAATAAGGCGAAGCTCTGAAATACAACCGCGACACCCTCACTTGGCTCGGATAGTGGGGCTCCGCGATAGAGTACCGACCCAGAAGTCGGCTGAATGAGTCCACCAGCGATCCGCAGCAGGGTCGACTTGCCTGAACCGGAGCGGCCGAGAAGGCCGAGGATTTCACCTTCGGGCAATGACAAGTTGACATCAGCCAGAACCGGCAGCCGTTCGCCCGACGGCTTGGCAAAAGCTTTGCAAACGTTGCGCATCTCAATAGTGGGGCGATTCTCCGTGTGAGCCATTTGTCCCTTTCACAGGCGCGTTCGCCGTTCGGCAAAGGCATAGAGCGGTCGCCATAGAAGCCGGTTCGTCGCGATAACGAATACGGACATGACCGAGACGCCAAGGGCGATCCGAGGATAATCGCCTGCCTGGGTCATCTGCGCGATGTAAGCGCCAAGCCCTGACCCGCTCAGTTTCGTCGGCCCCCAACTGACCACTTCAGAAACGATGCTTGCGTTCCACGCCCCGCCGGAAGCCGTCAGCGCACCCGTCACATAATAGGGAAAGATTCCGGGCAGTATCACCTGCCGCCACCAGCGCCAACCCTTGATACGGAAACTCGCTGCGGCCTCCCTGAGGTCAGTCGGAAAGGCGGTCGCGCCAGCGATGACGTTAAAAAGGATGTACCATTGGGTTCCAAGAATCATTAGCGGGCTCAGCCAAATCTTCGGAGAGAGAGCAAACTTCACAATCAGGAAGACCGCGATTGGGAAGAGCAGGTTAGCCGGAAAGGCGGCAAGGAACTGTGCGATCGGTTGAATTTTCTCCGCGAGCTTTGGTCGTAGCCCAACACCTACGCCGACGGGAACCCAGATCAGCGTTGCTATCGCGGTTAGGACGACCACCCGAAGCAGGGTAAGGGAACCGTTGCTTAAGGCGACCGAAACATCGCCCCAGGACAGTTCAGGTCTGGCAAATCGTACGAGTTTCCAGACTGCGTATGCGAGGGCGATAAAAACAAGTCCGAGCCAAGCAACGTCGCCTTCGCGCCGAGGCGGCACCAAAGCCCGTAGCCAGCCGAGTCTGCGTGGAAGAGCCAGCCGCGCTCGCGCTACGCTCTGCAGAGCCTGTCCAATCCGGCCATCGAAGATGTTGTTTGACAGTGTTCCCCGAAACAAATCGAGCATCCAACTCCGGGGAACGACTTGCGGAGCTGTCTGATCGAACCGGAACTTGTCGGTCCATGCGACCAGTGGACGGAAGAGCAGCTGGTCGTAAATGACGATCGTGATCGTCATAGCGGCGATGGCCCATCCCACGCCTGCGAGGTTGCGCTTCTGGATCGCGAGGGCGACGTAGGAGCCGATCCCAGGAAGCGCCATGTGGATGCTGCCAACGGAAATGGCTTCGGAAGCCACGACGAAGAACCAGCCGCCAGACATCGACATCATCATGTTCCAGATCAGCCCTGGCATGGCGAAGGGCACCTCAAGGCGCCAAAAGCGTTGCCAACCCGAGAATCGAAAGCTGCGGCTCGCCTCGTCCAGATCACTTGGAATGGTTATCAGTGACTGATAAAAACTGAATGCCATGTTCCAGGCCTGTGCTGTAAAGATCGCGAAGATAGCGGCTAGCTCAGGCCCCAGCGCGGTGCCTGGAAATAACGAAATGAAGAACAAGACGGTAAAGGAGAGATAGCCCAGCACCGGTACCGATTGGAGAACATCGAGCAGTGGTATGAGCACCATTTCGGCGCGTCGGCTTTTAGCGGCCGGCGGTGCACAGACGAACGTAAAGATCAGGGAAGCGACGAGCGCTGCCAGCATGCGCATTGTCGTGCGCAGAGCATAGCCCGGCAAGGCAGAAGGCGATAGGGAAATCGTTGACTGATGAGTGGCTACGAAAGGCGCCACCATCTGGCGAGCACCGGATCCTAGGAGGATCACAATCGCCAACACCAGCAGCGTGGCGATCACGTCTCGCCAACTCGGAATGCGCTGGCCCCATTTTCCTCCAATCAGGATCTGAGCATGTTGCTCCATGGTTTTGGACCCGAACTCTAGCCCTGCCTTAGCTTTCTGTGCAAGTATCGCGCGGTAAGTCCTGATAGCTTGCGTCAATCCACGCAGCATGTGCGGCGCTTGGCGCAGTCTTCTTGTGAGCCAATGGGCAGGGTCATGTCGAAAGCAGTGCAATCGAGAAGCCAGCCATCTGATCTCCAGGTTGACGATCAAGTTACGGAGTGTCCGATTACTCGCAGTCTTGTTTCAGATTGGCGATCAAGTTGCACATTCGCCTCGCATCAAGGATCGGCTGTGTACGCGTTGGAAGCCGAGGCAGCCGAATGGAGCCCACTATGAAAATGAATCACATCCTGTTTCCAACTGACTTTTCCGAATGCAGCCGAGCGCTAAATCCAGAGGTTGAATGGGTCGCAAATCGTTTCCAGTCCCATGTAACTCTCCTGCACGTCTTCGAAATTCCAGTCACATGGTACGGAACCGGCGAAGCGCCTCTAATGAATGCCGAATGCTTCCAGCAATTTGCAGCGGATGCTAAACAGCGCCTGCAGGATTATCCATTGCAAGTGCCTACAGATCGCGTAACGCGAGTCCTTGCAGAAGGTGGCGCTGCGTGGCACATCAAGAATTGGGTAGCGGAACACGATGTTGACGTAATCATGATGGGCACCCACGGCTACGGACCCGTGCGCCGCGCACTGCTAGGTTCAGTGGCGATGAAGCTGCTGCACGATGTGAGTTGCCCAGTGTGGACTCATTCTCCGGGGGAGACAGACCAACCAAATCGGACCGGCGTTTCAAAAATTATCTGCGCCTTAGAACTGACACAAGAGGCAGTCTCTCTGCTTCGATTTGCCAAAGAAATCGCGCAACAGTTCAGCGCATCGGTTCGCATCATCCACAGCGTGCCCGAAATCGAACCGCGAGCGTATCGCTATTTTGATACGGATTTCCATAAGTACCTGAAGAATTGCGCGGCGAAAGATATCGAGCAAGCGCAGCATGACGCGGCCACAGACTTTCCAGTCAGCATCAGCGACGGTCTCATCGGCAGGGATACCGCCATTCTTGCCGCGAGTGAACAGGCCGATTTAGTCGTCATTGGCCGCGGAAAGACACAAGGCATTTTGGGGACGCTTCGCACCCACGCCTATGACATCATCCGGCAGGCTCCGTGCCCTGTGCTGAGCTACTGTTCGGACCAAACGGACGCGTTCTCAGAAAAACGAAATACAAGTGAATTGGACTGTCGAACTGAAAACGAGAGTGTGATCGTGCAGCGTTAACCGAATGGAACGCGTATTGCACAAAGGTAGCCGGGCGAGATCCCAAGGAGCACAATAACAATGCCAAAAGTAGAAGTGACGATTGCCGAGTCCGACGGCTCCCTAGCCAAAGGATTACGGGCTGATTTCGATGCCCTCATGCAGCGCGTCCGAAAACGGGCTTACGAGTTGTTTGAACAACGGGGGCGAAAGGATGGAGCTGATCTCGATGATTGGTTCTGTGCGGAACAGGAACTGCTTTCTTCCGCAAAGGTCGAGACACAGCAGGAGCCAGGCCAATACATACTGCGGTTGTCAATGCCTGGGTTCAGCGGAAAGGACCTAAAGGTCTACACGTTAGGCGATACCCTCATCGTGAAGGGCCTGGTGAGGGAGAAGTCCGAAGCGGAAGCCGCCTCGGCCGAGCAGAGTCGAAGCATCTTCTATCAGTGGCCTCTCCCGGCCCGCGCTCATTCAAATGAGATCACGGCCGAGTACAAGCAGGAGGGGCTCACGATCACTGTTCCGGTCGAGGCGCAAGCGAAGCCAGTCGCCGTTGAAGCGTCGAAGAACTCGCAGGCGGGCGCAGCGGCCGCCTGAAAAGCCAGAGAAGCAAAGTCGCAAGCTGCTCTCGCGTGGGAGAGAAGGAGGTGGCCGGGATCAACCGGTCACCTCTTCCCATTTCATACAAGAGTGAAAACTTGGCAACAGGCTTGGTGCGTCGATTGCAGAAGAAAGATTAGAGGTGCTCGATGAAGTTCGACAGGATCCTATTTCCGATCGATTTCTCGGATCGATGCGTTCAAACTGTCGCATACGTCGCCGGCATTGCCAGGAAATTCAACAGCCACGTGACTCTGCTTCATTCCTTCGACGCGTACGACCCGTTTGGCTACGGCGCCGCTTCGGGCACGGAGATCTACGGCACTCCAATATCGATGCTGAGGCAACACCGTGAAGCCGCCATGGCAGAGTTTGGAAGTGCGGCCCTGGAAGGCATAGCAGTAGACCGCGTCATCCAAGACGGTGAACCAAGCGAGACCACAGCCCAGTATGTCCGCGAGCACAGCATCAATTTGGTTGTGATGCCGACGCACGGATATGGAGGGTTCCGGCGCATGCTGTTGGGTTCTGTGACATCCAAGGTTCTGCATCGGGTCGATTGTCCTGTGTGGACCACCGCTCATTGCGAAGGATTAGACGACAGATGCGCTCAGTGTATAGGTCGAATTGTTTGTGGGGTCGATCTCGAACCGGATTCCGTTGACATTGTGCACGCGGCGTGCGAATTGGCACGGCAGTATAGTGCCGAGGTTCGCCTGGTGCATGCAGTGGGATCTGACACGGTGCTTGCCGAGGCGCCATTTCAGCGATTTCTGTTGGACACCGCAACTGAAAAAATCGCAACCCTTCAGAAGCGTGCCGATACCCACCTGGACACGTGGGTCAAACAGGGAGACGTAGCTCACGTCATCAGAGACGCAGCTGCGGATTATGGCGCAGGGCTGGCGATTATAGGGCGAGGTCACGCAAAGAAGCTGCTGGGCACTTTACGAACAAACGTGAATGAAATCGTTCGCGAGTCGCCGTGTCCAGTTCTCAGTCTTTGAGGAGAACCATATGTCGACGCTTGTACTTCTCCGGCATGGCGAGAGCGAATGGAATAAAGAGAACCGTTTCACTGGCTGGACGGATGTAGATTTGACCCCAAACGGCCAAATTCAAGCGCTTGACGCCGGCCGCATTCTTCGCGACCAGGGCTTCGAGTTTGATATCGCCTACACGTCAGTGCTGAAAAGGGCAATCCGTACCCTCTGGATTGTCCTTGATGCGATGGATCGCATGTGGCTGCCGGTCGAGACATGTTGGCGGCTGAACGAACGACATTACGGCGCACTACAGGGCCTGAATAAGACACAGATCGGCGGAGAGTTCGGGAGCGATCGATTGAGAGAATGGCGCCGGAGCTTCGAGGCTCGGCCTCCCAAACTGGAGATGAGCGACGAACGCTACCCTGGTCATGACCGCCGCTATAGGCACCTGCGCCCGGACGAGCTGCCACTGAGCGAGAGCTTAAAGGATACGGCATACCGCTTGTGGCCGTTTTGGCAATACTCGGTGTCAGTTGCCCTGCGACAACATAAGACCGTGCTGCTTGTCGCTCACGGAAATAGCTTGCGCGCTTTGGTCAAGTATCTCGACGGTATCTCCGATTCAGCAATTGCCGAGGTTGAGATCCCCATGTGCGTTCCTCTGATCTACCGCTTGGATTCGAACCTTGTGAGGGTCGAGAAATCGTACTTGCAAATGTCTCGGCAACGCACGGAAACGGCGCGGACTGAGGACGTCGAAGCTGTTCTTCAGAGTTGACAATCTTGGTTCCAAGATTGCAAGTGTATTGGCGGCATGCTCCCGATCTCTCGAATCTTGTTTCCGGTTGACTTCTCCGAATCGTGCACGGAGATGATCCCCTATGTAAAGGTGATCGCTGCTGAGTATAAAGCCGAAATCACCTTGCTGAACGTGGTGGATCCTTTGATCAGAATCCCGGACACTGGAGTCGCGCCCGCTGCGTTGCTGCCCCAGCCGCGTTGGCTCATATCGCAAGAAGCGGAAAAACTCGAATCTTTCGGCAAGGAAGAACTGGACGGTTTCCCAGTCCGGAGGCTTGTCTATGAGGGCGACCCCGAGATGCAGATTGTTGCTACGGCGCAGGGCGAAAAATCTCAGCTTGTGTGATGCCTACTCACGGGTATGGCAGATTCCGTCGCTTTCTGATCGGGTCGACAACTTCCAAGGTGCTCCATGACCTCGACTGTCCCGTGTTGACCGGCGCACATCACAGAAGATTGAAGCGCGAAATCAAGATAAAGAATGTCGTTTGCGCGCTGGACTTAGGCCCGAGGAGCTGTGACGTTCTGACCTGGGCAACGCGTGTATGCGGCGATTTCCACGCACATTTAAGCGTCGTGCACGTGATCCCTGGGTTAACGCCCAGCCTCAAAATTGTCTTCTCTCCGGATGTAAGACACGAGCTGGAAGATTCGATCAGGGGCGAGATCGAAAGGCTTCGGACCATGGCGGGTGCGCAGGATGTAACCGTATGCGTCGAGCTAGGCCATGTTGCACGTTCGATCTGCTCTTACGTAAGGTCCAATCCGCCTGAGAAACGTGGTCGCGCCCTGCGCTATACGCGTCCTCGAAAATAAGAATGGGTGGCGCATCGTGGACTGGTTGCCTTTGGACTCAAGCGTCTTCACTTCAGCCGCCTACCTTCCCGCCCAGCGCACGCTCTACCTGCGTTTTCGTAGCGGCGAACTCTACTGCTACTTCGATTTCCCATCGCAAAAGTATCAGGACTTCCTGGCCGCCGATTCCAAGGGCCGATACTTCTCCACTAACATCCGCGATCGCTTCCCTTATCGGCACCTCCTCACCGCCGGCGATAACACCTCTACCTGACTCACCCGCTGCCCTAAGTCAAGACGGCCTTCGCCGTACGCTTACACTCGGTCCTATTTCCCGTCGACTTTTCAGAGGCAAGCGAGGCAGCGGCGTCGCACGTTCGCGGATTAGCAGATCAGACCGGGGCCGAGGTCATATTGCTGCATGTGGTTCCTTGGCTCGCCCGGTACGGCGCAACGGAGCTCCGGCCAGCCGCGATGGGAGACGCCGAGCTTCGCAGTTTACAGGATCAAGGAACGCTTGCACTCGAGATTTTCCGCGAAAAATACTTTTCCGGCATCTGTTCGCATCACGAGGTTCAGTGCGGCGCCGTCGCCGAAACCATTACGGACCGGGCCCGCAGCCTGGGGTGCGGATCTTATTATGATGCCGACGCGCGGACTGGGGCGTAGCCGTCCTTTTCTCATTGGCTCAACCACCATGCATACGAAATCGTACTCGAGTCGCCTTGTCCTGTGCTCAGTCTCTGCATTTCTTCGACGCAACACATCGAAGCTTCAGAGGTTGGCACAGCCAGCCTGAAGCCGTCAGCCGCATAAGCCCCAGGCTGATCCTAGCGTGCCAAGTCCCTGCCGCCAACTCGCGATGATCTTAATCATGCGCTGAGGTGATGCCCCGTGGCGCGCCGCCCGGCTTCGTCTTTCTTATCTGTTGGAGCAGTGTGCGGCGGTATCACGCTTCAAAACTCTAAAGAAGCTTCTCTCATGGCCTCTGCGTTGCAAGTACTTGGCCTGTGAAGGAGATGCGAATTATGATTCGAAGGGGTTGTCTTTTCCTTATTCTTTTCGGCGTCCTAGCAGGTAGCCAAACCAACGAACCTTCTGGGATCGAAGGGTTCGTTACCAGCGACATCGCGGCCGTAATCCCCAACGTAAAAATTGGCGTCGACAGCCTCACGAGAGGCCTTCATCGCGAAGCTGCGACTGACAATTCGGGATATTACCTCGTCAACGACCTGAGCCCCGGTTCGTACTCAGTATGGGCGGAGGTAACAGGTCTCGGGTGCATCATCAATCCTCACGTGGCATTGTTCCCAGGCCAACGCCTGCGCAAAGATTTCTTCTTCGCACGAGCTAAGCACTATCCGGGTAACTGCGAACCACTTGAGAAGAAATCAAAATGACTTAGCAGCGAATCAGGCCGCGTCAAATGACGCAAAGCGTGGGCCCGTTGGCGCAGCTCCCACGTCAGATACGACGCCTTGCACGCTGTGATCACGAATTTCCGTTGGCCGGGCAAATGCATGAGAGAAAGTCAGCTAGAGATTTGAAAGGCGCTTCCATGACACGAATCAGAATTCTCACTCTCGCCCCGACCATGGTTTGTCTGCAACTGCTACTCGGGCATGCGGCGAATTGCGCAGCACAAACCGGTAACGCGGTCAACGGGGCTACGCCAGCTAGCGCGCCGTGCGATGTCGCCGGTGAGGTGTTCGGAAAAAACGAGCTCGACGGTACGTTTCTTCTCAAACGAGACGACACTGGCGTAATCGACACCATCAGGTACTCGAAAGCAACAAATTTTGTAGAGCTCTCAACGGCGGCGAAATCCGAGATCGACCGTCCGATCCAACCCGCGGCCATCGAAATCGGCGACAGGTTGTGCGTGCAACGGGGTGACAACAGCGCCGCATCGATCTTTGTCTTGACCCGCTCGGAGATTCAGCGCCAACAAGTGCAGGTCTTGACAGCACTGCACCGAAACAGTGTATTTGGAAACATTGTGCGGATCGACCCCACGACACACAGTGTCGAGTTGAGCCAAATACGCACCGCTGGTCAGACACGCACCGTAAAGGTGGATGCCAGCGGCCCAGTGTTGTTCCGCAGATATGCTCCTGACGCGCCCAACATCACATCGGTAACAACAGCGAGCTGGGGGGATCTCCGAACCGGTGAACAGATCTACGTTCGGGGCCAACGTAATGTCGACGGAACGTACATTCGCGCCGCTCTGATCGTTCTGGGCGGTTTCAGAACCGCCGTGGGAACCGTCGTTTCAATGGACGCCCTGCACGAGTGTCTCGAGCTGAAATCCGTTCGTTCGGAGCGCCCGTTGAAGGTGTTCGTTCAGCCGGTTGCACTCTTTCGAATTTCTCCGTTCCTTCCGGACGGTATAGCGAGAATCAACACAGCGGGCGGCCAGCAGGGCTGGAAACTCCATTCTCTGGAGTTCGCCGATCTCGAGATCGGAGATGGCGTAACCGTCCTGATAAGAGCTTCAGATCCACCTGATCATCTTCACGCTCTTGCGGTAATAACTGGATTCGGTTCGTTTGGACTCGTCCCTGAACGCGAGGACGAACAGATTCTGTGGCTGCTGGATCCGCTGAATCTCGATCTCCCCTAAGCCGAGTTCGGATCCACGCACTCAAATTGCACGGTTGGGGCCGAACGAACCATGAAGGGAATCCTCAAGCTCGCATTCAAGTTGCTTGTCAACGATAAGTCAAAGTTTACGGCTTTACTTATCGGCATCACATTTGCTGTGTTTCTCATGATGTTCGTCACTTCGATGCTGATCGGCGTTCTAAGTCACGCGTCGGCAACGGTGATCAACATCGGCGCAAAGATGTGGGTCATGGACCCGGCCGTCCAGACGATAGCAAACTCAATCGGCATGCCCGATTACGTTCTCGACGCGGTTCGCAGTATGCAAGGCGTGAAGTATGCAGTGCCCCTCTATTCGGGAGGCGCTCTGGTGAAGCTTCGCGATGGAGCTTATCAATCGGTCAGCGTCATCGGGCTAGATGATACGAGCCTGCTGGGCAGACCTGAATTGCTAGAGGGCGAAATCGAAAACATCTACGCAGAGAATGCTTTCATCGTCGCGAAAGACGCGGAGTTTCCAAAGCTAGAGAATCCGCACATCGGGTCCGAGTTCGAACTGAACGATCATCGTGGCGTAGTTGTCGGTATAGCGCGAGTGCCTACCTCAGGTCTCTTCGGAATCCCCACCCTTTACACGACGTATGAACGCGCCATTCAATATATTCCGAACCCGCGTTACACAATTTCCTACGTCCTTCTTGAACCCAAGAGCCCAACTGATATAGCAAGGATCAAGCAGCAAACTGCAGCATTGGGCTATCTGGCAGTGACAAAAGAAGAGTTCATGCAAAAGACATCGGATTTCTACAAATACCAAACAGGTGTGGGCACCAATATCGTCATCATGACCGTGATCAGCTTTATCGTCGGTCTTTCGATTTCGGGTCAGACGTTCTATACGTTCATCCTTGAAAATTTAGAACGATTCGGCGCCCTTAAAGCGATCGGCACTAGAAACCGGGAATTGATGAGCATGATCTTGTTTCAAGCGGCCTTCACATCTCTGACGGGCTACGGCCTGGGAGTGGGGCTCTGCACACTGCTGATTTGCCTCGCGCGACTCAGGCTACCCGATTACGCCGCAATGGTCACCTATTTGAACCTGACAGTCGCCTTCGTGATGGTCGTTCTCATCGCCGGCATTTCATCTTATGTAGGCGTTCGCAAGGTGCTTCGGATTGAGCCATTCGATATTTTCCGAGGCTGATATGCGAAAGGTCGCGATTGAAGCTACTGGGCTCATGAAGTGGTTCGGTGAAGGTAACGCCCGGACGACCGCACTTAACAAAGTAAACATAGAGGCTTATTTCGGCGAAATGGTGTATATCGCCGGCCCGTCTGGAAGCGGCAAAACTACCCTGTTGAGCGTCTTGTCGGGCATCCTGCGACCAAATGCGGGCAGTGTACGTATCGATGACGTTGATATCTGGAGTTTGAACGCCGACGATCTGGCCGATTTTCGTTTACACAAGATCGGCTTCGTATTTCAGGATTATCATTTATTCCCTCGCTTGACGACTGCCGAGAATGTCGCGATTCCACTCATTCTGAAAGGTATGAATTGGAGCGAAGCGCTTGTACAGGCCGAACATTACTTGGGGATTGTCGGTCTCAAGGAACGCGCTCAGCTTCCGCCTGTGAAGCTTAGCGGAGGAGAACAGCAGAGGGCTGCAATAGCGCGAGCTATAGCAAGCCAGCCCGAGATCCTGATTATGGACGAGCCGACTGCCTCACTAGATGGAGAAACTGGAAGCGCGATCGTCAAGTTCGTAAAGACAAGCATCCTGAACGATACCCGGTGCATTCTCATCGTTACGCACGACAACAGAATCTATGAATTTGCTGACCGAATCCTGGATATGGCGGATGGCCAGTTGACTGGCATCGAATCTGCAAAGGAAATCGTGGCGGCACTATGAGAAACAAAATCCTCTTTGGCGTTTCGTTCGCGGGACTCCTCGCCGGCTGCTCATTTGCCTATCTGTTGAGCATTGAGCCAAAGCCGGCCGCGCCGGCATTCAATCCACCATCAAACCCATACCGTACTGGCATTTATATGGAGGGCATGGTTGAAAGCGATCAGCCGAGCGGGGAAAACATCAACGTGTACCCCGAGGTGCCAGGCACCGTCAAGGAGATCTTGGTCGCCGAAGGCCAACCTGTTTCGAAAGGAATGCCTGTTCTGAAGATCGACGACTCCATTCAGGCCGCCACCGCAGCGCAACAGGCAGCCCAGGCAGAGGCTGCGTTGTCGCTCCTGCAGGAATTGAGAGCAGAACCAAGGAAAGAAAATCTGGACGTGGCGGAAGCTCAGCTCATTTCTGCCCGCGCGACGCTAAAAACCGCACAGGACACCTTGGAAAAGCAGACAGGTTCTTATCAAATCGACCCGCGGTCGGTAAGTAAGGATGCCTTAGATACGGCGATAAACGCAGTAGCTGTCGCCAAAGCGAATGTTGCTGTCGCGCAGCGCCAGTACGATCTCACGAAGGCGGGAGCCTGGGTCTACGATGTCCAGAACCAGGAACGCCAGTATCAGGCGCTCGTCAAGTCTCATGCTGCATCAAGCGCTCTGCTTGCAAAATACACACTGAGAGCGCCGCGAGACGGCGTAGTGTTATCCATCAACGCCGTCGTGGGCAGCTTCGTTTCGACGCAAGGGGCATACGACAGCTACACACAGGGCATGGATCCGGTCCTGGTTCTCGGAAGCCCTCAAAATCACCTTAATGTGCGGTGCTACGTCGACGAGATTCTCGTCCCACGTCTGCCAGTATTCACAAAGATGCGTGCGGAAATGTCCATACGAGGCAGTGATCAAAAACTCCCCCTGACTTATCTCAGAGTTCAACCATTACGTATCTCCGAAGATCGAGCTGTCCGATCAGAGAACGGAACGGGTAGACGTCCGGGTATTGCCGATCATCTTCAAGATTGAGAGCACAAAGGACATCAATCTATATCCGGGCGAGCTAGTGGACGTGTACATCGGCCAGTAAATGCGGGATTCAATTATGGCCAGCAACACTATAGCGGTCAAAGGCCTCGCGATTGCATCGCTGCTTCTGAACATCTCATGTATTGTTGTCCCTCAATATGTCAGACCACCTGTCGACACTCCGGCTACCTACAAAGAAGGCCAACCCGTTGCGGTAGGCGATTGGAAAGCGGCGGAGCCGAAGGATAACGAAGTTCGAGGCAAATGGTGGGCGAGCTTCCAAGACCGTCAGTTGAACGCACTCGAAGAACAGGTTGATCGCAATAATCAAAGCATTGCGGCGGCTGCCGCGAGCTTCCTGGCCGCACGCGCCCTAGTGCGGCAAGCGAGATCACAGTTTTTCCCCACTGTGACGGCTGGGTCCTCGATCACAAATTCGCGTTTATCTGATTTTGGCCCCTATGCAGCGGGCGTCACGTTTACAACGTACTCGCTTCCGTTCGATGCCTCCTGGGAGCCGGACCTCTGGGGTCGAGTCCGGCACTCGGTTGAGGCGAACTCTTTCGCAGCTCAGGCGAGCGCCGCCGATTTGCAAAATGTTCGGCTGACCGCTCAGGCCGAGCTCGCCGTTGATTACTACCAGTTGCGAACCGAAGATGCGCTAAAGCAAGTGCTTGATTCCACGGTCGTGGCGTACTCGGAAACCGCTCACCTCGCGCGAGCGCAATATCGGGGGGGCGTCGGGACCGATGAAGCGGTTGCGCAAGCCGAGACGCAGCTCGAAGCCACGGAAGCGCAGGACGTAGCCATAACTGCCGTTCGTGCACAATACGAGCACGCAATCGCAGTCTTGGTAGGCCAATCTCCATCAACATTCTCGATCTCGGAAGAAGAGCTGCCTGCCGACCCAGCAAGCGTACCTATCGAGGTTCCCTCGGCGCTTTTGGAACGGCGGCCGGATATTGCCGCAGCGGAGCGCCTGGTCGCGCAGGCAAATGCGCAAATTGGCATGGCAAGGGCTGCGTTTTTTCCGAACATTACCTTGAGCGGCGCCGCCGGATTCACCGGCCTCAGGGCGATGAATTGGTTTACCTGGCCAAGCCGGGTCTGGTCTGTCGGTCCGAGCCTCGCCGAAACCATCTTTGATGCGGGACTTCGCAGAGCTACCGTGCAGCAATACAGGGCCGCGTACGACCAAGCGGTTGCGAATTATAGACAAACTGTCCTGACCGCGTTTCAGGAAGTAGAGGACAACTTGGTATCCCTACGTATCCTTCCAAAGGAAATTGAGGAACAGGAGGCAGCCGTACAATCCGCCCAAAGGAGCCTTGAGGAGGCTACAGCACGTTACAAATCAGGTCTTGACCCATATCTAAACGTGCTTACCGCGCAAACCGTCTTGCTGACCAACCAACAAGCAGCAGTGAATCTTCGCATGCAACAGCTCACTGCAACCGTGCAGTTGGTCAAGGCGCTCGGTGGCGGTTGGGACGCATCGCAGCTGCCGTCGGCAGAGGATCTGCAAAGAAAAGTGGAGCGCCCGCACGAAGCCACACCGGCCGCAGTTCAAAGGTGAACCGCTCTTTTGGACCGCTGATTGCAACACAGCAAGAAGAGGAGACCGCGTGCTTCGCCTGAACAGCGATAAAACCAAGCTCAGCGTTTGGGTGGGACTCGCTTTGATTTGCTTCGGAACCGTGTTCATTTGTTGGCCCACAATGACGTTCAGGACTCTAACAGTCGTCTTTGAGGCTTTCATGATCGCCCATGCATTCTTTGTAACTACTCGCCTGCAGCACGCCACAAAAGACCCCTGGTTGCTTTGGTTCTTTCATTGCAAGCGGGGATGGATATCCTCACCACCGCCTTGATATGGCTCTATCCGGCCAATGATTTCTGGACGTTGCTCTTGTGGATTCCGGTTTGGTCCATCATCATCGGCCTGTTAGAGATTAGGAGCGAAAAAGTTTCCGAAATCGGGCTTTGGCGAGTGGGACCATGGCTTGGTGCAACCGCGTTGCTGTTCGGCATCTCCATCTCAATCTGGCCCCCTCTTGTATTCACTTTCACGGGTGCGGCCATCATTGTGCTTGGCGGACTGCTGCTAGTCTCCGCGTTTCGGCCTGAGCGGAACTTGAGGGACGAGAATTCGCGAAGGTATCACTGGGCGCCAACTGCGCTGGCAACTGTCGTCCGTCACATGAAATGAGGGATCTAAAGATGACCGATGAGTCGGGTAAAAATGCGACGATTTTGCTTTTAAGCTCGGAGCCGCGCGCTCGTGCAGGCCTTCGTGAGGCATTGGAGCACAGCGGTTATCTGGTAATGCGCGCCAGCAATTTAGCTGTCGCCGTCGACGCGCTCTCCAGTTGCCCTATCGATCTGCTAATCACGCATCCTTATATAGACAGCATGCCCGGGCACGAGGCGGCAAAGTATCTGCGAGGGAAAAATCCAGGGATGCCGGTCCTAATCGTGGCCGGTCTGTTGGAGGACGACCGGTATTTATATCGCGCAGAACTTGAGAATTTCGACATATTCCCCAAGCCATTCACTGCCGGCGAATTCATCGAGGAAGTTCAGAAGACACTGAAGACGATGTGGCAACGCGAGGCGGCGGTCGGCATCCACAGTCCCGAGGCCACATCAGCCTGACTTTAGACCTGCGCAGAAGTACGCAGGCCCTGGATCAACTTTAGGATATCCACCCCGGGGATCGCCGAGACGGAAAGAAACTGCTTATCGCTTCTTGCTCACTATCGAAGATTTCGAAATCTGTTTCTAACGAGAAAAGCAGTGAGGCTTCGAGCCGTTGCGCGGAAGGGTTTAGCAATACCAGCTTTCCGCTTCAACGTCGGCATTCATCCGATAGCAATCGAATCGTGCCCACTACGATCGGGTCAATCGCCTGAACGTGTTTGAGGTTGATGATAATCTTAGTCCGGCCTTCTTTTATCATTGAGCTCACGTGGTCCTGCAAGCGCAGGTCTTCTGGACCGAACTGCAATTCGCCCGAGACATCGAGAAGGGCAATTCCTTCGATTTCACGTTCTTTAAGTTCGAGAATCATTTTTTGTTCTCTACGTTTGTCGAGCACGGCATTCGCCTAAACAGAAGACACATGCTAGCGATACCAAAGGATCTGAGATAACTCGAGCGGAACCGAAGCTGCCGCGTGATTCGGAATGATTCTCGGCGTGAAATGGTTCGCCGGTCGATTAGCCGGAACGCCACTCTGGTAATGGAAGGCATTCTCTGACCCAATGAGCGATTCACCGCGAGTCATTACTTCGCGAACCGGATCGCGTCCGTCCAGCGGGTCCGCATACAACTCAACCTGAATTGCATCAAAGGCCAGTTCTCCGAGGTAAACCTGAACGTCAAACCTGTGTTGATCGGCGTTGGTGGTTACAGATAATGGGCCAAATCTTAGTTTTGGCCAGTGTTGCAGGATTTGTTGTCTCCAGTTCAAGAGGTTTTCAGCTGTACGATTACCGTCAGAAGTTCGCCCAAGATAAGCCGCTGCCAGCGGGACGTAGTGCTTCTCGGTATATTCTCGGACGGCTCGAGTCGCAGAGAACTGCGGGGTAAGGCGGGCCATGCTTTCTCGGATGCGACTAGTCCAGCCAACGGGAATCCCGGATACATCGCGGTTATAGAACTCTGGAATGATCTCCTGTTCGAGTAACGTGTACAGGCGTTCGGCTTCGGCCGCGTCCCACTCGGGATCGGCACCGTGTTCCTCTCCGTCGCCGAGGGACCAACCGACCTCGGGCGAATATGCCTCCGCCCACCATCCATCGAGCTCCGAAAGATTTAGCCCACCATTTCCTAAGATTTTCATACCGCTTGTCCCACACGCCTCCCATGGACGCCGCGGAGTGTTTAGCCACAGGTCAACGCCTTGCACGAGATGCTCGGTTAGCCTCATATCGTAGTCGCTCAGAAAGACGGCGTGCATTCGGGCGGGTGTGTGCCGGATGAATTCGATCCATTGCCGAATCATTTCCTGACCGGCTACGTCTTGCGGATGGGCTTTTCCAGCTAGGATCAATTGAACAGGCTTCGTCTTACTTGTGAGTATTGACAAAAGACGATCCGGGTCATGCAGAAGGAGATTTGGTCGTTTGTAAGTTGCAAATCGACGCGCAAATCCCAAAGTGAGACTGTCCGGATCGAAGATCTGTTCGGCTTGCCGAATCTCGTCCGCCGACGCACCATGTCCCGCCAATTGCCGGGACAATCGCTTGCGAACGTATCCGATGAGAGATTTCCTGGCACTTGAACGCATTGTCCAAAGCTGCGTGTCCGAGACGCACCGCAAGTTTCCCTCTAATTGCTCAAGATCGCCATGCCAGCGCTGCTTACCGCAGGCGGTCGTCCATATGTCATCGGACTCTACCGAATCCCAGATCGGAACGTGAACACCATTCGTTACGTGACTGATCGGTACCTCTATCTGAGGCCAGCGAGGAAACAGATCTTGAAACAGCCGACGGCTCACCTGGCCATGTAGACGACTGACTCCATTTACGGCGCCGCTGCCGCGCATCGCGAGATACGCCATGCTGAACGGCTCCGAATCGTTCTCTGAATCACGGCGCCCTAAAGCTAGCAAATCACGAGTTGAGATTTTCAATGCATTCTCCGCATACGCCCTGAAGTGCCGTTCTACCAGCTCTGGCGGAAAACGATCAAATCCTGCCTCTACCGGCGTGTGGGTTGTGAATAGATTGCCGGCTCGGGTCGCGGCGAGCGCGATATCGAAAGGCGCCCCGGTTTCAATCATGTAGCTGTGCGCGCGCTCGAGCACAACAAATGCGGCATGGCCCTCATTGAGATGGCAAACGGTGGGTTTAATCCCAAGCGCCTGAAGCAGTCGCCACCCGCCGATTCCCAGTACCTGCTCCTGGCTGATTCGCAGCTCTGGACCGCCTCCATACAGTTCGCTGGTGATGCCTCGGTACTCGGGCAGATTGGCTGGATCGTTAGTGTCTAGCAGGTAGAGCTTCGTTCGGCCCACGCGAACTTCCCAGGTCCGAATCCATAACTTAAAGCCAGGAAGGTCGAGAGTAATGCGCAACCATTCGCCGTTGGGCTCCCGGACGGGTCGAATGGGAAGCTGTCCCGGATCGTTGAACGGATAAAGTGCGAGTTGCCGGCCCTCGGCGTCGATATGTTGGCGGAAATAGCCCACCTGGTAGAGCAGACCTACAGCAAAGACCGGCACACCAAGATCGCTCGCAGCTTTTAGTTGGTCGCCAGCAACATTTCCGAGTCCGCCAGAATAAATTGGGAGCGCATCACTCAGCATGAATTCCAAACTGAAGTAAGTAACCGCGCCAAACGGCGCTCTCTCATATGTCTTTTGAAACCAAGCTGCAGTTTGTTCGTCGTGGCGTTTTTCTTGTATTAAACGGCTAAGTTTTTGCTGAAAGCCACTCTGCGATGTGATTGCCTCTAATTTGTCTCGCGAGACCGTTTGCAGCATCACCCAAGGATTCTGTGTCAGCTCCCACAACTCGGGATCCAATACGGCCCATAACTCGTCTGCAGAGTGGTTCCAAGACCATCTCAGGTTCAGCGCGAGTTCCGTCAACTCGTCGGCGGCAGAACTGGGTCGCGTGAGGTCTCGTTCAGTTAGTTCGTCCATTCTTCTTGGGTTTCAGCGACTCGCAGCCCGGATATCTCTTCCCCTTCGCAAAATGGAAATTTCGCATGGTGCGAACACCGTCTTTGACGAGAACATTCGGGATGACGATGCACCCATGCCCGCTCGCTTCCGCCCACACGGTATAGCGCCCAACCGGCAGCGCGTCGAGGACGTATTTGCCCGAGCTATCTGTGCTGGTCTCCCAGAACTGGCCGATTGAAGAGCTGCTCGCTTCCACCTCGACGCCGGCAAACGGGGCATCCCCAAGCGTGACATTGCCTTTGACGCCGGCCATCGCCTCAGGGACGCCAAGCGCATGAGCAGCAGAGATCAACAAGAGAACGAGCCAGGTTTTGAAGGATGCCATAAAAATCGAGATGATCCGGTATCTGCAAGGCGTGGACCAATCAAGGTGTGACGGCAATTAACAGGTATGTTTCTCGATTGGCAGTTTGCGAAGGTGCGGATCTGCGTGATTTGCCCTCACGAGTGAGCGTTTTCACCCATAAGCCTGACTTCCGCCTTCCAACCGGCTGCAATCGAACGATGGCGGCTGGTACAACGCGTGCATTACGAGTCTGCGATGAGGAAATCCACCATGCCAAAACTCACAGTCTCGCTATTGTTGATCTCTGTGTTTGCCTGTGTGCCATTAGGTGCGCAGGGCACAGACTCAGAATTTCTGACAAAAGTTCTTTCCGATGTGAAGTCAGAATCGTTGATATTGCAACAGGACGCAGCTCAATTGAAGGCCTTGACGCAGTCAACAGCCTCGTGGCAGAGTTCCGCGAACCAATTGGAGCAGATCAAGACGCACCTTAACAACGTCGCGCTCCTGGTTCAGGAGCTGAACGATTTTCGTGTTGTCGCTGCTCCGTGGCAACAAATCGCAATTGATCGCATAAACCCGTTACTCCGAGAACTCGCCGGCAACACGCAACTGACGATCGCAAAACTGAACGACAATCCAGGGAGCGTTCATCTCCCACCTTATAAAGAGTACGTCTCCGCGCATTACGAGCTCGCCAGCGATCTTGCCTCGACGATCAGCGATTTCGTTGAGTATGCAAGAACGAAAGCAAAGTTTGAAGCGCTCACTCGTAAGCTGGAATTGCCGGAGCCGTAAATCGCATCGAGCTTAGATCTACGCCGGCGAAGATTCGAGACCGAACTTTTTCATTTTGTAGCGGAGTGCATCCCGGCCGATCTTTAGAATCCGGGCAGCCTCAGACTGATTTCCATTGGATTGGCCGAGAGCGTCCGAAATAAGCTTTCGTTCTTGCTCGTCCAGTGGCGACAATGCACTTTCGGGCGGCGCAGCGTTGACCGCAATGTCCGCCGAAATCCTGCCCGTCGATCGCAGGTAGTCTGGAAGGTCCGGAACGTCGATTCTGTCGGTGGATGCCATCATGCACGCATGCCCGATAACGTTTTCAAGCTCCCGGACGTTTCCAGGCCACGCATGACGGCCGAGCACGATCTCAGCTCGCGGCGTGAGACCCGAGATCGACCTTCCATACTGCCTGGCGAAGTGAGACACATAGTGACGTATCAGTAGAGGCAAATCTCCGCTGCGCTCCGCCAGCGGCGGCGTATGAATCTCGACCATTGTCAGGCGGTAATAAAGATCCTCGCGGAATCTTTTTTCCGCAATCGCAGTTCGCAGGTCTTGATGGGTCGCCGCAATTACCCGGACGTTGACCTTCCGAGGCGTAAGTGAGCCTACCCGCTGGATTTCCTGATTCTGGAGCGCACGAAGCAATTTCGCCTGCGTGCTCATTGGCATATCGCCGATTTCATCCAGGAACAGCACTCCCTCATTAGCAAATTCGAACAACCCAATTTTGTCACCGGCGGCGCCCGTGAATGCGCCCTTCACGTGTCCGAACAGTTCACTCTCGAACAACGTCTCCACCACGGCTGAGCAATTCAAGACAACGAAGTTTCCCTTCGAAGCGGGGCTCAGCTTATGCAATGTTCGAGCCACCAGATCCTTACCCGTGCCGGTTGCGCCGGTAATCAGCACGGTTCGGAAGTGCGGCGCGATCCTGCGGATCTTCGAGAACAGATCCCACATTGCCGGGCTATTTCCGACCATGCCCTCCAATCGCGACGTATCGAGCAACTCGGATTCGAGCTGTGAAGCGCGATGCCGCCGGCGAGCCTGTTCCAATAAAGTGTTCACCCGTGCTCGCAGAACTTGAAGATTTATCGGCTTGTTCAAATAGTCGGAAGCTCCACGTTTAATCGCGTCCACCGCGGATTCTGTAGAGTAGTGCGCGGTCATCAGAATGACATTGATCCCTGGGTCAAACTCAACGATGCGATCGAGAACATCGAGCCCGCTCATGTCGGGCATGACTAAATCCGTTAGAACGACTTGAGGACGGTGCTTGTAAACGAGCTCCAGACCGCGCTGAGGGTCTTGCGCAGTACGGATTTGAACGTCTTCCTGCTTCAGCGCAGACGACAATAGCTCGAGGCTTCCAGCGTTATCGTCGATGATCAGCAGTGAAATCAGCGATTCGTTGTTGGGCGACTTTTCCAAACGTTAGTGTAGATCTCCGTCTAGTAATCGGGCAAGTTCCCGTCGAATGCCAGCGAGGCTGAGTGGTTTGGTCAAATATGCGGTAAAACCCGCCATCAGAGCCTTGTCTTTATCTCCCATCATGGCGCTTGCCGTCAAGGCGACTATCGGGGTCGATTTGAAGCGATCGTCTGCGCGGAGTTCATGAAGCACCTCGAACCCGTTCTTGACGGGCATTTGCAGATCGCAAAGAACCAAGTCCGGGAAATTCTGCTGGGCGATCTGAACGGCCTCAGCGCCGTTTGACGCCTCAAGAACAGCGTAGCCCGAATGCTCCAACAGGGTTCTGGCGAGCTCGCGGCTGGCCTCTCGATCCTCGGCCACCAAAATGGTCTTCATGCGGCTCCCCCTGACCCAAATCTAAGCATCTTTAATTCCAAAGCATTCCACATTGCCGCATCGCTAACGCAAGCGCCCAAAGGGCTTGTGGCTCCGTGCCAGCGCGCGGCGTAGCGCAACTGCGTCACGTGGCGCAGACTACTGAGGATTTTGCACCACCCCCCAAGATTACTGGTACATTAGCCTTACGGCTGTTGGGCCGAATCATGGCCGAAAGCAAGCGGAGCGCGAGTGCCGCCAAAAAACACGACTTGCTCGACCCATCGAGCGCCTGGACCGCGCTCGTCCATGCATGCCCATTGGCCGTCATCGCACTAAACGCGCAGGGAGAAGTTCTCTTCTGGAATTCCGCTGCCGAACATATATTCGGGTGGGCAGCTGACGAAGTACTCGGCTCGCCTCTTCCGACGATCCCCTCAGGTAGCGAATACGAGTTTCGTATGCTTTTGGAGTCTCAGATGCATGGCATTCCTCAGGAAGGAAGGGATGTGGTGCGCCGCCGAAAAGATGGCGCGCTGATTCACCTTAAGCTCTGGACTGCCCCATTGAAAGATACTGACGGCCATATTCGCGGCAAATTGTCGATTCTTGCTGACACGAGCGAAACGCATCGAGCAGACCAAGAACGCGCACAGTTGGTCACAAGCGAACGGGACGCGCGCGAGCACGCCCGTTCAATGGATCGGTTCCGAGAGCTCCTCGAAGCTGCACCAGACGCGATCATTGAAGTGGACGCGCAGGGCAACATCGTCCTCATGAACGCGGCAACCGAGCAGATTTTCGGATATTCTCGCGAAGAACTTCTCGGGAAGACAGTCGATGCACTCGTCCCTCAGGAGGTGCGCGATCGGCATGTCCATCACAGATCAAATTATGCGGAGTTGCCCGTCAGACGGCCGATGGGCACTGGCCTGCACCTTCAAGGGCAGCGAAAAGACGGAAGTCGGTTTCCAGTCGAGATTAGCTTAAGCCCCGTTAAGAGCGCTGAAGGGTTTCGTGTTTCCGCGATTATCCGTGACGTGACGGACCGCCAGAAAGCTGATAACGACTTTCGCGAAATGCAGAGGCAGCTAACGTCTGAGCTATCTTCCGCGAATCGGGAACTGGAAATTCGCAGCCGCGAGGCGGAAGAGGCCAATCGCCTCAAAAGTGAATTTCTCGCGAGCATCAGCCACGAGCTGCGAAGTCCCTTGCACACCATCATAGGGTTTTCTGAACTGCTTAGTGAAGAACTGGAAGGCCCTCTGAACGACAAACAGAAGAGATTTGTTGATCACATTCACCGTGATTCTTTTCATCTGCTCGAACTCATCAACGACATTCTCGATCTGAGTAAAATCGAAGCCGGAAAGCTTGATCTACACTTAGAGGTTTTCAACGCTCTTGACGCTGTGCACGAAGTGTTCCATAGTATTGCTCCAGTTGCCGATGCAAAAAAGATATTGCTCGAACTAAAGTCGTGCCCGGCGCTGACCGTGCATGCCGACCGCATACGGTTGAAGCAGATCCTTCTCAATCTGCTCAGCAATGCGGTAAAGTTCACCCCTGAGAATGGAATCGTTTCTGTCGATTGCTCTGACCAGAACGGCGTTGCAAGTTTTTGTGTCTCGGATACCGGCTTAGGCATCCCGAAGCAGGAACATCAGACGATCTTCAACAAGTTCTACCAGGTTGGCTCAACAACGAAAGGCGTGCGCGAAGGAACGGGGCTAGGGCTGGCTATCACAAAGCATTTGGTTGAAGAGCACGGCGGTCGAATCTGGGTAGAGAGTGAACCGGGCCGAGGCAGCCGATTTACTTTCACCCTACCGCTGGCCTGATTCGTTTTATCGGCCACCATTCCCACACGCCAGAATCCAAGCGGGACACGGCTGCGCCGGATACGTGACCTTTCGGAGCACGCGAATTACATCGAGAAAACTTAAGTCGACCTGCTCGTGGTCGCTCCACTGAACATTCACAATGATGTCGTCGATGGACAAAATCCCTTGCACACAACCATCATGGTCCGTGATGATTAACCGGCGAACATGATTCTCTTGCATGCAGGCCAGCGCTTCGTGGATATCCGCATCCGCACGGCAAGCGAACACCTTCCCGGTCATGACCTGTCCTACCGAAATCTCGGCAGCGCGTTTGTCTCTTGTGCCAACTGCGATGCAAATGTCACGGTCTGTGATAATGCCTGTCGGGCGATTCTCTTGATCGACAACCGGAAGAGCGCCACAATCGTGGCCCCACAGCAACGCAGTTGCGGCGGCAAGATTGGTGTCGGAAGCGCAGCAGGTTGGCTTGCAAATCATGATTTCGTGGACTTTCATAGGTGCTCTACACGCTTGCCTGAGCAACTGATCGACCATGCTGCTAGTAATCTGTCCCAGTGAGTGGGATACTTGTGGTGAGTAGGTTTGGTCTCTACTATGTGGCACGATATCGGGAGTTGTTTTCGATTACAGCAGAGCAGCGGGAAGAATTGAAGCGATGGTCGCAGGCGCGAAGCTTGCCTGCTGGGGACGTGTTTCGCGCGCGTCTAATTCTAGCGCTGGCCGATGGTATGACATACAAGGCGATCAAACAGGAGTTGCATACGACGGCTCGAACGATTGCACGTTGGAAGCAGCGATTTGAGGCGTCCGGAATGGAAGGGCTGGAAGCGAGGTACAAAGGCAGCAAGCCGCGGACAGCAACCCCCACGGTGCAAGCCAAGGTGTGCCGGAAGGTGCAGCAGAGACCGCGGGACGGAAGCACACATTGGTCGGTGCGTAAGCTGGCGGCGGAAATGGGCGTGAGTAAATCGAGCGTGCATCGCATTCTGGCGCAAGCGCGGCTGCAGCCCCACCGCCTGGAGCGCTACATGGCGAGCAACGATCCCGACTTTGAGACAAAAGCAGCCGACATCATCGGCTTATATCTGCAACCGCCGCAACACGCGGCGGTGTTTTGCGTGGATGAGAAGACTGCGATTCAGGCACTCGACCGCATGGACCCGGTGCTGCCGTTATCACCGGGCCGGGCCGAACGGCATGGATTTGAATATTACCGGCATGGAACGCTGTCCTTGTATGCCGCACTGGATGTCAAGACCGGCAAGGTACAGGGCAAAACGGCGAAACGCCACACCAGTGACGAGTTCATCGCTTTCGTCTCGGATCTGGTCAAGCGTGCGCGCTGGGCGAAGGAGATCCACATCGTGCTCGATAATCTCTCTGCGCACAAGACCACAGCCGTTCAACAATTCCTAGCCGGCCATCCGAAGGTGCGGTTCCACTTCACGCCAACCTACTCGTCGTGGCTCAACCAAGTGGAATTGTGGTTCGCCAAGATCCAGCGAGATCTCCTGGCGCGTGGCATCTTTACTTCCGTCGCCGACTTGGGCCGCAAGATTCGCAAGTACATTCGCGCATACGCTAAAGTCGCCAAGCCCTTCCGCTGGTCTTACTCACATCCGCGGCGCAGAATCATTGCTAACCCAATCGCTGGGACAGCTCACTAGTAATGCTGGACGATTACTTCGCGGAAACCGGTTCGGCGCAGCGAGTCGCGGGTGGATGACAAATCGGCGGGATCGTGAATGGGGCCGACCAGGACACGATACAGTTTACTGTTGCCCGGCTTCGGGACAGCATGAGCACGGAACCCCTTCTTTTGCAGGACATCGGCAATGGCGACGGCTTCGTCGCGTCCGGTGGCGGTCACTTGCAGGAACGCCTGACCGGCCTGCGGGGCAAAGGGCTCGGCCGCCGGCACGTTGCTTGAGGTTGTAACAGGATTTTCAACAGCCTTGCGCTTGGGCGATCCGAGCGGCGGCTCGCTGCTTTGCGTAGCGCTGTCCATGGCCGCAGGTGGCGGCTCCGCCGGAGGTCCCGACTCGGCAGGAACGGAGTGTGTCTCGCCCCCGGTTGGCGGATTTGCAGCCGGCCCGGGCTGATCGGTTGCGGGAGCTGTGGCGGCCGCAGTGGTAGCCGGGTGGTGGGCCGACGAGCCTTTACCGACCACGTACCCGCCGTAGAAAGCGACTCCGAGAAGAATCGCAACGACAAAAAAGATGCCCAGAAGCTGCTTATTGCCGAGCAGAATCTCGGTTTCGCTTTCGTTGGTTCGCAACATTTCTATCTTGGATTGTACTTAAGAAACAGGTGCGTGAA